>Ga0213875_10000025_pt1 | contig 197787 bp, 170 predicted proteins | sample BarmaccomBMRX_R8_FD_160105 | JGI IMG/M metagenome (GOLD analysis project Ga0213875, IMG submission 160105) | Root-associated microbial communities from Barbacenia macrantha in rupestrian grasslands, the National Park of Serra do Cipo, Brazil - RX_R8 | ecosystem: Host-associated > Plants >... | reverse complement strand
AGCTGAATATCCCTTCCGATCGCTGATCTTCTCCGCGCATCGCATGCCCCAGCCCAAAGGAATCAGACACATGCACGGAATCACACTCCGGAAGCCTCGCCAAACCCCTTTTTCAGCAGCCTGCTAGGTCTCTTGAGAAAAATTCACACAGAACATCTTCGCTTAGAAAGCTACCTGCGATTTTAAGCATCTTTTGTCTATCCAATCGTTAGCAATGAAGGCACCTGCAACACTTTGCGAGCGCTCCGCTCTTGGCACGCCGTTGGGACGTAATATCACATTGGGCAAGCGGAGCGGAAGTGGGTGCCAATCAACTTCATGCAACCATAGGGAATACTTTTATGTTTTTGCGAAGGATTGCTCCATCAAGCTCTCACTCCGCACTGCATTGGTAATCTTATGCCTTTGCGGTGCAACGCGCGTTTTCAGCGGTTGAACGGGTCGCCGCGGCCGAACTGGCCGCGCGCGCTAGCGGAGCGGGACCATGACTCCAGGATTGCTGACCAACGTGGCGGCGGACAGGGGCAATTGTCACCCTGGCGCTCGGCCTACGTTACGCCTTCGTGCCGACCCCGTGGCAGCGCGCCTATCTCGCCGTCTACTGCGGCTTCGCCGGGACCTTTGCCGAAAGCCTGATCATCGACAGCGACCACTGGCGTCACTTTTTCCTGCTCGTGGGCGCGCTGTGGGGGTTGATGCTGGCGTCGCGGCGCTATGTGGCGACAACGGCCGCGCCGCAACCGGCCGCCCTTGCGCCTCGCCGCAGCGCAGCGCTATCTACCGGCGGTCGGAGCGTAGCGCAGCCCGGTTAGCGCACTAGTCTGGGGGACTAGGGGTCGCGAGTTCAAATCTCGCCGCTCCGACCAGTTTTTCCGACAAACGATTACGCTCATTCCGGCAAAAACCGAACGGATGCGATCACGTCACGCACCTCATCGCGGCACGCTCACAAGTTCCCGACTGGTTACATTTAGCTGATCTTAACCACCCATGCGTCAGGATGTTCCCGCTCGGGGACATTGGCGCTGCATCCCTCCCCTATCGCGCCAAATGTTCCCGTCCGGGAACATCACATGGATAACGACTCTTCGCTGCTGAACCGACGCGCCGGCGACGTCACCCGGCCGTTCGGTCGTTTGATCCGATCGCGCCGTAAGGCGCTCAACATGACGCAGGACCAGCTGGCGCTCGCCACCGGCGTCGGCCGGCGCTTCCTGATCGATCTGGAGGCGGGAAAGACCACGTGCCAGCTCGGCCTGAGCCTCGTCGTCGCAGAAGCGCTCGGTATTCGGTCGAGCGATCAGCCGAACCCCGCAGAGACCACGAGCCCTTCGGTCTCTTTCGACCTACCCTCGCCTCTCGAAGAAGTAGAAAACGAGGGCGCCCTCGATGGGTGACCTTCCCGTCTACTTCGAGCAGCGCCCGGTCGGCGTCGTCAAAGTCGACGGCAAGGGCCCGGCCTTCACCTACGATCGCGCGTGGCTCACCACCCGTGGCGCCTTCCCGATCTCGACGACAATGCCGCTCGGGCCGGAGCCCTTCGGCCCCGCCGTGTTCCTGCCGTGGGCCGCGAACCTGTTGCCGGAAAGCGAGCAGCTGCGCGCCGTCGGGCAATTTCTCGGCATGTCGTCGAACGACGTGGTTGGTCTCCTGTCGGAAATCGGCCGCGACACCGCGGGCGCCCTTTCCATCGGCAAACCCGGCGGCACTTCTTCGGTCTACTGGCGGCCGGTTGAAACAGAAGCAGAGCTCGAAAGGGTCATCGAGGAGCTGCCGAGCAAGCCGTTTCTGGTCGGTGAAGAGGGCGTGTCGATGTCCCTTGCCGGGGTGCAGTCGAAGCTCGCCGTCGGGGTGGACGACCAGGGCCGCATTTGCGTTCCGACCGTCGGTTCGCCGTCGACGCACATTCTAAAACCCGACTCCGAACGGCTTCCCGGCGGCGTGCACAACGAGGCGTTCTGTCTCACGCTCGCCAAACGGCTCGGCCTCCCTACCGTTGAGATCATCACGGGAAAATCAGGCAATCGGACGTTCCTGCTGGTGAAGCGATATGATCGCGTCGGCGGGGGCGGCCGCTGGCGCCGCCTGCATCAGGAAGACTTCTGCCAGGCCCTGGGCAAGTTGCCGTCCGCCAAATATGAGGTCAATCAAACCGGCGTTGCCGGGCCGACCATCGAGGAGATGGTCGCCGTGACCCGCCGCTTGATGGCGCCGACCGACGTTCTCCGCCTGCTCGACATGGCGATCTTCAACGTCATCGCGTGCAACACCGATGCGCACGCCAAGAACTATTCCCTCATGATCAACGCGGCCGGCGTTTCGCTTGCGCCGCTTTACGACGTCATGTGCGGACAGGCGTGGCAGCACGTCACGAAAAATCTGGCGCAGAAGATCGCCGGGAAAAATCGCGGTGACGAGCTTACCGGCAAGGATTGGCACCGTTTCGCGCACGAATCTGGCCTCGGCGCAAGACAAGTCGTTGCCCGCGTCAAGGCGCTGGCGCAGTCGGCGATCGCAGAAACAAAGGCTGCAGTGGCGGCAGTCGCTGCGATGCCCGCGGGACCTCACCCAATTCTCGAGGAGGTGCAAGCTTTCATTGAGCGACGCGCGCACAGGCTGCTATCGCAACTGGACGAGCCGAAAGAAGAAGCGCCCGCCGGAGAGCCTATGCTGGCCGCAAACTGAAGAAGCGAAGGAGCGACGCGCCCGCTCAATACCGCGCCACCACCGGGCCCCAGTCGAATTTGTAGTTCACGCCGAGGCGCACGACCTGCTCGCGCAGCGTGACGCTGGTGTTCCAGGCGTAGCCCGGCGCGAACGGAGCCACCGCGGCGACAAGCGGCGAGGTGTAAGCAAAGCCGTCGAAACGCATGTAGAGATATTCGGCCTTGACGGTCCAATTGTTGGTGATCGCCCATTCAACGCCGCCGCCCACCACCGGACCGGTCACGTTCGCGGATCCGGAGCCGATGTGATTGGCTCCGTTGAGCGGCTGGCCGATGACTCCGGGGGCAACCGTGGCGAAGGTCACCGCCGTGTTCGACTGATAATTGCCCCAGGCGATGCCGCCGGTTGCGTACACCAGCACGCGCTCCCACGGGGAAAAGCCCGCCCGTGCACGGGCGGTGGCGAACCAGCGCTGCGTCACGTCGACGTGTTCGGTGTGCGCGGGGTCGGTGAATGTCGGGCTGCCCGCGTTGGGGAAAGCGGCGTGCGCCGCGTCGGCGGACGTGCTCACGTGGGTCCACTGCCAATCGCCCTCGAGGCCGAGCACGGCCATGCCCCATTGGCCGTTGCAGCCGACCTGGCCTCCCGCTTCCCAGCCGGTATTCGTCATGTCGTACGAATTGGACAAGGCCGCGATGTCGGCCGAGAAATTGCCGGTGCCCCCAGCGTTGGGCGGGGGGAAAGCGCCCGGGGCATTGAGGTAAGAGCCGGCCGGAGAAAGATCGGCGATGTTGTGTGCGCGCGCCCCGCCCACGTTGGCGCCAAGGTAACAGCCGGTCCAGCTGAACACCGGCGGCGTCGGCGCGACCGCCTTGACCGGCACCTCGGCGGGGCCGGGAGGCAGATCGGCAGCAACAGCCGAGCCCGCCGCGGCACACGCGACAAGGACGCTCGACGCGAGAAGAAACCGCCGCATGGGCACCGCCGTCTGCCCGCCAACACGACTCCCAAACGGTAGCATGTGGCTCTGGCCCCGGCTGTGGCCTTTCCGCAACAGCCGGGAAAAATCGCCGAGGAAAAATCGTCGGCGCCCATCTTGTGGCCAATCTGCGAGAAAGGCGTTCTGATGAAGCAAACGGCAAGGAGGGAGCCATGGCACGCTTCGACAACAAGGTCGTCCTGATTAGCGGCGGCGCGCGCGGACAAGGCGCGGCTGAGGCGCGGATGCTGGTTGCGGAAGGCGCCAAGGTCGTGATCGGCGACGTGCGCGAGGATGAGGGCAAGAAGGTCGCCGCCGAGCTCGGCAACCGGGCGACGTTCATCCGCCACGACGTGACCAGCGAAGCCGAATGGTCCGAGGTGGTCGCGGCGGCCGAGAGCTTTGGCGGGCTGCACGGCTTCGTCAACAACGCCGGCATATTTATTCCGAAGACTTTGCTTGAGACCGACGCGGAGCTGTTCGAGCGGCACACCCGCATCAATCAGTTCGGCTGCTTCCTCGGCATGAAGGCGGTGGCACCGGCGATGGAGCGCGCGGGCGGCGGATCGATCGTCAATATTTCCTCGGTCGCGGGGCTGCGCGGTTCGCCCGGCGCCTTTGCGTACAGCGCGACCAAATGGGCGCTGCGCGGCATGACCAAAGCGGCCGCGGTCGACCTCGCGCCCCGCCGCATCCGCTCAACTCGGTGCATCCGGGACCGATCGACACCGACATGATCAAAATCCGCGGCGAGGAGCAGAACAGATTGCGCACCGCGCAGGTGCCAATGAAGCGCATGGGTACGGCGGAAGAGGTCGCCAAGCTCGTGCTATGGCTGCTCTCCGACGAGAGCGCCTACGTCACCGGCGCGGAAATCTCGATCGATGGCGGCGTATCGTTGTGACGGCGTAGCCGTCAGCGCCGTCACGGCCGTCGCCGAGCACGGCAAACACCGGCGGCGCCGGGTTTATCATTTTCGCGGCAAGAGCGAAGGCGAGCGAGCTTCCGATCGCGCCGGCAACGCCGTCACTTGAGGTGCCTGGCTAACCGGCCTTGCGTGCTTGGTAGCGGTCGATCGCCGCCTGCACCGCGGCCTTCGATTCCTGCCCGGCGCTGGCGTATTTCGCCTTGGCGTCGTCATAGCTGAAGTCGCGCAGCTCGTTGGAGTTGCACTGAAAGTGCGGGTGGACGTAACGCGCCATCAGCTCGTAACTGCGTTGCGTGGCCGCCCAGTCCGCCCAGTTGTGCGCCAAAAGAAGTATCCCGCCCATGCCGCCGTTCGATCCCTTCCACAGCCGCTCGAAGTGGCGCACGCAATCGTCGGGCGTGCCGATGCAGGCAAGGCCGGTGGAGACCAGATACTCCGCCGGGTCGGTGTCGATATCGGGCGGTATGATCGGGAACGTCGCGACTTCGCTGAAGTAACGTCTGAAATCATCGAGGCCGAACTTCACGTCGGCGCGCGCTTGCTCGCGCGTCGCCGCCACGTGGGCAAAGGTGACGATGCGCCACTTGCGCCGGTCCGGCGTCTTGCCGTTCGCGCGCGCCGCGTCTTCGTAGACGCCCCAGTTGCTGGCGTGCGCCTTGAGCGCCTCGTCCGACGTGCCGCCAATCGAGAGCATGCCGATGCCGTGCTTGCCCGCGGCAAGCGCGCCGGTCGGCGAGCGCGATGAGGCGACCGCCATTTCCATCATCGGCTGCGTATAGGGCTTGAGCTGCAGGCGCGCCTCGCGCAGATCGAACCAGTCGGTCTTCTTCGTCACCATGCCGCCTTGCATGAGCTCCATAATGACCTCGAGGGACTCATCGAGCTTGCGCCGCTGGTCCTTGGCCTCGAGCCCGAGCTTGACCGCGTCGTAGATGAGGGACCCCGGGCCTACCCCAAACATGGCGCGGCCGCGCGTCATGTAGTCGAGTTGCATCATGCGCCCGGCAAGCGTGAACGGGTTGTGGTAGGGCAGCGAAACGACGCCGGTGCCGAGGCGAATGTGGCGCGTGCGCTCGGCGGCGGCGGCGATGAACATCTCCGGGCACGGGATGATTTCGAACCCGCCCGAGTGGTGCTCGCCGATCCAGGCCTCGTGATAATTGAGCCGGTCGAGATGGACCAACAGGTCCATGTCGCGCTCCATCGCGAGCAGCGGATTTTCGCCGAGCGGATGGAACGGCGCGAGAAAAATGCCGGTCTTGAGAAATCGGTCGTTGTTCATGGCGGTTCTTCAGTGGGGGTGAAACCTGCCCGATGGTAGCGCATGCGCCGGCGGTTGGCACGGCCGGAACTTGCATGCCCCTTCCGCGTTCGTGTTACGCTTTCGGCGGCACTAATTGGGGAGCGGGACCATGTCAGGCGAAAGCCTTCTCGTCATCATCGTCGTCGGCCTGATCGCGGGCTGGCTTGCCGGGCACTTCGTGCGCGGCACCGGTTTCGGCATCGTCGCCGACATCTGCATCGGCATCGTCGGCGCGCTGATCGCGAGCTGGCTGTTCCCGCGCCTGGGGATTCACCTCGGCACCGGGATCATTTCGCGTATCATCGCGGCGACGATCGGCGCGATCATCCTGCTGCTGATCCTGCGCCTCGTGCGCGGCCGCGGGCGGTGGTGAATCCGGGCGGCTCGTCATTCCGGAAGGCGAGCGAAGCGAGGCTATCCGGAATCCAGTATTCCAGAGGCGGTGCTTACTGGATTCCCGGTTCGCCGCCATAGCCGACGCTCCGCGTCGGCGTTCTTTATCACTAAGAACGGCGGCCGAAGGCCGCCTATGCCGCCCGGGAATGACGATGCGCCGTTATCCTCCGCGCATTTCGGCGGCGGCGTCGGCGACGGCGCGCACGATCTTGTCGTAGCCGGTGCAGCGGCAGAGATTTCCCGCCAGCCAGTAGCGGATCTCGGTCTCGCTCGGGTCCGGATTGCGGTCGAGCAGCGCCTTGGCGGCGACCAGGATCCCAGGCGTACAGAAGCCGCATTGCAACGCGGCGTGCTCGAGGAAATGGCGCTGCAAGGGATGCAGCTGATCGGCCTTCGCCATGCCTTCGATGGTCTCGATGTTGCGGCCTTCCGCCTCGACGGCAAGCATCAGGCACGAGCACACGAGCCGCCCGTCCACCGTGATGCTGCAGGCGCCGCAGTCACCCGAGCTGCAACCTTCCTTGCTGCCGGTGAGATGCAGCTCGTCGCGCAGCACGTCGAGCATGGTGAGCGACGGCTCGCAGAGGAATTCGGTGGCCTCGCCGTTGATCGTCGTGGATATGTGATGCTTGCTCACCGAACTTCTCCTGCACGTTTGTAAGCGATGGTCGCCGCCCGGCGCGCGAGCACGCCGGCGACCTTGATGCGATAGGCGATCGTGCCGCGCTTGTCATCGATCGGCTTGCAGGCGGCACGCGCCGCCTTGTCGAGACCGGCAAGCGCCGCCCCGTCCAGCTTGCGTCCCTTGAGCGCCGCCACCGCCTCGGGAACGATGACCGCGGTCGGCGCCACCGCGCCAAGCACGAGCCGCGCGTCGGTGATCACGCCGGCCGGATCGCGCGTGAGGTTCACGCCGGCGCCGACCACCGCGATGTCCATCTCGGTGCGCGGGATGAAGCGCAGGTAAGCGTCGGACGAACGCGACGGTCGCTTGGGCAAACGAAATTCGACGATGAACTCGTCGGGCTTGAGCGACGTACGGCCCGGGCCGGTGGCGATGCTCTCGACCGGCACTTCGCGGCGGCCATTCGCCCCCGCAACCACGCAGGTCGCGCCGGCAGCGATGAGCGCCGGCACGCTGTCGGCTGCGGGCGAGGCGTTGCACAGGTTTCCGGCGAGCGTCGCGCGACCCTGAATCTGCGTCGAGCCGATCAGGTTCGCGGCCTCGACCACGCCGGGCCATGCCGCGCAAAGCCTTTCATGTTCGCCGATCTGCGCGCCCGAGGTGGCGGCGCCGATCACGAAGGCGCCGTTCTCCTCGCGGATGCCGGAAATCCCGGGAATCTTCTTGGTATCGACGATCAGATCCGCCTTGAGCCGGCCGGAGCGGAGCTGGACCAGGAGATCGGTCCCGCCCGAGAGAACCTTGGCTGTGCCGGATGAGGCGGCAAGCGCCTTGACTGCCTCCTCGACCGAGGTCGGGGCTGTATACGCGAGCATGTAACGGCTTCTCCCACGATGACCGTAGCCCGCATGAGCGCAGCGAAATGCGGGGCCGGCCTGATCCGTTCTTCCCCGGATTTCGCTTCGCTCATCCGGGCTACGGTTGCGCCCGACCGTATTCCACCCGCCCTCCCCGCTGCAAGCGGCTTGCATTCCGGCGCGGTCCGCGCGACGGTCGGGGATCCCAACGAGGCCGACCGGTCGAGGAAGCCATGAACGAGACGTACCGCAGCGATTCCGCGCAGCTTTATAAATACGTGGGCACGCGTCCCGTGCGCCCGGACGGCGTGCCGAAGGTGACCGGCCGCGCGCTTTACGGCGCCGACTTCACCATGCCCGGCATGCTCACTGGCCGCATCCTGCGTTCGCCGCACGCGCACGCGCGCATCCGCTCGATCGACACCTCGAAGGCGGCGGCGCTGCCGGGCGTGAAAGCCGTGGTGACCTCGGCGGATTTCCCCGAGCAGAAATTCGAATACGTCGGGCCCGAGCGGGTGGCACAGAACTTCTGGCATATGACGCGCAACATCATGGCGCGCGAGAAGGCGCTCTACGAAGGCCATGCGGTCGCCGCGGTCGCCGCCATCAGCAAGTCGATCGCCGAGGAGGCGCTTTCGCTCATCAAGGTCGACTACGAGGTGCTGCCGCACGTCATCGACGTCGATGAGGCAATGAAGCCTGACGCGCCGCTCCTGTTCGACGACATGATCACGCGCGGCATCGACCCGCCGCCGACGAAGCCGTCGAACATATCGAAGCGCACCGAATACAAACTAGGCGATCCCGACGCGGCGTTTAAGACCGCCGACGAAGTCGTCGAGATGTCGTTCAAGACAGCGCCCGTGCACCAGGGCTACATCGAGCCGCAGGCGTGTGTCGCGCGCTACGACGCCGACGGCCAGAGCGAGCTGTGGAGTTCGAGCCAGGGCCACTTCGTCGTGCGCTCCTACACGACACAGTTGCTCGGCATGAGCATGGGCGACCTGCGCGTCTACGCGGCGGAGATCGGTGGCGCGTTCGGCGGCAAGACCGTGGTCTACGTCGAGCCGGTGGCGGTCGCGCTCTCGAAAAAGGCCGGCGCGCCGGTGCGCGTCGTCATGAGCCGCGACGAGGTCTTCAAGGGTTCCGGGCCGACGTCGGGCTCCTCCATGTGGGTCAAGATCGGCGTCAAGCGCGACGGCACGATCGTCGCCGCCGACTGCACGCTTGCATATCAGGCCGGCGCCTTCCCGGGCTCGCCGATGATGAACGGCTGCATGTGCGCCTATGCGCCCTATGATCTCAAGGACGCGCGGGCCGTCGGCTACGACGTGGTGTCGAACCGGCCGAAGGTCGCGGCCTATCGCGCGCCCGGCTCGCCCATCATTGCGTTCGCAGTCGAAAGCGTGCTCGACGCGCTGGCGCAGAAGATCGGCATGGATCCGCTCGAGTTGCGGCTCAAGAACGCCGCCCGCAAGGGCACCAAGATGCTCTCCGGCGCGACGCTCAACCACGACGGCTACGCCGACACGCTCACGGCGCTCATCAACCATCCCGACTACAAGGCGCCGCTCGGCAAGAACCAGGGGCGCGGCGTCGCATCGGGTTATTGGTTCAACGGCGGCGGCGAGTCGAGCGCGACCGTGCACGTCAACGAGGACGGCACCGTGGTGGTGGCGACCGGGAGCCCCGACATCGGCGGCTCGCGAGCCTCGATGGCGATCATGGCGGCCGAGACGCTCGGCATCGATTATCAGAAGGTTCGCCCGATCGTCGCCGACACCGCCTCGGTCGGCTACACCCACGTGACCGGCGGCTCGCGCGTGACCTTCGCGACCGGGATGGCGGTGGTCGAAGCGACGAAGAAAATCGTCGCCGATCTTTGCAACCGCGCCGCCCAGTTGTGGAAGGTCGATCCCGAAGGCGTGGTGTGGGAGAACGGTTACGCCAAGCCCGCGAGCAGCAACGTCGGAAATTTCCCGCCGATGTCGCTGCGGGAAATCGCGGCGAAGCGCGGCCAGACCGGCGGCCCGATCGTCGCCGCCGCGGGCGTCAATCCGATGGCGGTCGCGCCTGGGTACGCGACCCACTTCTGCGACGTCGAGGTCGATCCCGAAACCGGCAAGGTCACGATCCTGCGCTACGTGGCGGCGCAAGACGTTGGCCGTGCGATTCACCCGAGCTACGTCGAAGGTCAGATCCAGGGCGGCGTGGTGCAGGGCATCGGCTGGGCGCTCAACGAGGAATACATCTACGACGCGCAGGGCCGCATGGAGAACGCGGGCTTCCTCGATTATCGCATCCCGGTCGCCTCCGACCTGCCGATGATCGAACCGGTCGTGGTCGAGGTCCCCAACCCTGGCCACCCGTACGGCGCCAAGGGCGTCGCCGAGGTCAACATCTGCCCGCCCATGGCGGCGATTGCCAACGCTATCGAACGGGCAACCGGCAAGCGCCTGACCGAACTGCCGATGTCGCCGCCGAAAGTGCTCGCCGCGCTGGACGGGGAGGCGTAGGCGCTGGAAAAACGGCTTTGTTTACAAAGCCTTGAAATACGGCGCCGTAGTCGCTATATTGCCTGACACGCTTGGAGGAACATAGATGAGCAAGATGTTGGCACCCAAACTGCTGCTCGTCATGACGACCTTGGTGGCTGCGGCGCTGGCGTTCGGGACCGTTCAAGCGGTTGCCGTGCCGACTTAGTTCCGCCGCGGGCTCTGCTTGCAGGCCCCGCGGACAACGTTGTCAACGGCGAAGACGTATTGCTGGGCCCTTTCCTGAAGGGCGGAATTGAGACCCAAGTTGGCAATTTCGTCTTCAGCTCTCTTCACGTAATAGTTCGCTGCCATGCAACTTTCGGCTGACTGAACGCGGCCCTCACGCTGACGCAATATCGCACTCAGGCCCGCTGCCACGTAGGCATTGAAGAACATGTGTGCGTCGAGGTTGGCCATTGGCCACCGCTTGGCCGTGTCGCTGTCCACGCGCGTTGTGGGCAGGTCCCCGAATGATGGCGTTGGAAATTTGGATTGAGCATAGAGAAAAGCATTGAGTTGGCTGAACGCTTGCGTCCAATTCTGCTTGTGGAAATCGGACAGAGGCTCGCCCGCCAGCACTCTTTGGTTATATATCTCCAAAGCACGAATAAAAAACAGAAACAGATTTCTGTTATACGCATCGGTAACTCTGTCGGCTTTGTCGCCAATACTCGGGTCCTTCCGGAGTCTGTCTGCGGTTTGCGAAATGATATAGACGGCCCCATCGGTAGCCCGTTCGAGCTCCTCGATCATCTGTTTCAGCGGCCAAAGAGACTCGCTATATAGCTTTGCGTCGGTAAGTTGATAGTAGAGGTTGTTGGTACCAGGTTGTATCATTTCTTTATCGTCGGGGTAATTGCGAGACACACGCGTGAGAAACTGAGCCTTTTCCCTTTGATCGAAACTGAAGTTCAAAGCGTCGGCAACCGCCGCCGTAATATAAGGGTCGACAAGCGTAAGTGCGTAACTATCGGGCTTGACCGAATCGTTGCCGCTCAAGTCGACGCGTGATTTTTCCAATTGGCTCCACATAGCATCGGGCGTCGGCTCGAATTTGGGAGGTGAGAGCTTGCCGCATCCGATGTCTCTTGTATTCTTGACGATCCTAGTTACAAGCGCATTCGAGCGTTCGAGCACCCTTGTTACCAAATCCTTATTGGAAGACTCGTTTAATTTAAGCAGAAAATCTTCCCAGGTAGCCCCCCATTCTGTAAGGTCGTGATCCTTCCTGGCCGCCTCCCGCAACTCCATTTTTCTCAAGCACGCAATCGAACCGACCAGAGGGTTGATGTGGTTCGCCCACAATTGCTTGAATATGATTGACTGGTCAGCGAAAATCGCTTCACGCGACTTGCTCGCGGACTTCGGACCGAACCACTCGGCTGCTGTCCTGCGCCCCGCTTTCTCATCAAGATAGAACGTGTCAAAGTCTTCCCATACATCCAGGGTGGCCGTCTGGTCGATCGGCACTTTGCCCAGTTGGGCTTCTTTGATGGTCGACGACCTTTCGGCGAATTTCGCTTCGAAATCGCCCGCCTTGAAGGATTCGATATTGTCCAAAATGTCAGGCTTCAAGATGATCATCACGCCGATGATCAAAATTACTCCAAGCACAACTGGAAAAGTCCATGAAGACCCTTCCCCTGTCCCCAGCAGAGCCCAAAAGATCTGGTTCAACCGGCGCTGGATCTCATCGCGGAAAGTTGCGGTGAAAATACCTATCACAAATCCCCAGCCAAACGCCAGGAATCGTGGCCCTGAGAAATACATCATCAACCAGAGAAACCACGCCGGAAGCTCCGCCGCATCCCTGAAGATCGCGATGATCAAAAGAGCAAAAAACAGGATCAGACCTAGGACGAGCCGCAGCTTCAGACGGTCTTTAAACCAGGCAGGACCTTCAATCTTGTGCCACAGTACGAAAGCCAGCCAGCCAAGCGCTAGCCCCGCCAAGCCCCAACCAAACATACATACCCCCTGCTGGAATTAATCAACCTTACCTCCGCACGAAGGGTACCCCGGACTACAATAAAAATCTAGAAGTTGCCGCGGGTAATTATGACGCGCGCAGTAGTTCGCCACCACCACCAACAATAGGTAGTTCCCACCCGATCCATTCGCACAGCGCGCGGCCCATGATCAGCTCCATGTCGGGCTGCGAAAGCCACGGCGAGTGCTCGGTGAAGTGGGTCACGCATTCCTTCCACGAGCATGGCATGCGCGTGATGTCGGTGCCCCAGAACATGCGGCGTGGTCCGAACGCGGCGTAGATCGCGCGGTAGCGCGGCTGCAGGCTCAAGAAGGGATAAGCATCCGCAGCATAGCCGGGGCCGCCGGTCGCCTTCACGGCGATATTCGGGTGCCTGGCGAGGGCGAGCAATTCGGGCAGGTGCGCGAAGGCAGCATCGCCCTTGGCGCGGCGCACCGCGGCCATGTGATCGACGATCAGTTTGAGCCGCGGATGGCGCTGCGCGATCTCGCCGACCAGCGGCAGAAAGTCGGTCGCGAGCAGCGCCACCGGAATCCCTGCCTTCTCGGCCGCCGGCCAGAGCCAGTCCATGGTCCCGTCGGTCGGCCACGACGTCATGTGCGGCTGGAGAAAGGTGAAGCGCAGGCCGAGCATGCCCGGTCGGCTCTTCCACTCAGGCATCAGCAACCGGCTCTCGGGGCGCTTGGGCGGGAAGCGGCCGAGGATCGCGAATCGCTCGGGATGCGCTTGCACCGCCGCGACCGCCAGCTCGTTCGAGTCCGGGTCCCAACTCGGCGGATGGATCAGCGCGCGATCGACGCCGGCCGCGTTCATGTCGCACAGCGCCTGCTCCATCAGATAGGGCTCGGCGCGATGCGGCGGCAAGGTCGGGCCCTTGCTCCACAAATGGATCTGCGCGTCGACGATCAGCATCTGCGGCTTCCCCTGAATGGATGCCTACGTTGGGTGCTTCGCCTCGTGGCGTGCCGCGCCGAACCTTCGCCCACCGCCTCAAGCGGCGCGAGCCGCTCACGGTTGAGGAAACCGACCGGGCCATTAGGCTTGCCCGCGTGGCGGAACTCGCGGAACGGGTCTTCGGCGACAAGGGCAAGGCGAACCGATGGCTGCGCGAACCGAACTTAGCCAGGCGACGCCGCTCGCCTTGGCCGAACATCCCGCCCTCGCCCTTCTCGAAACACTCGTTCATCTTGATGTCGATCCGGACGACCTTCCCTCGCACTATCAACTGCTCACGGTGGAGGTTGCGGACGGTGTTGCGGTCGAGGAACTCTCCGCGGCTGCGCTCGCTGCTCTCACTACCAACTGGCGCGACGGCCCGCACTACACGCGCACGCTCACACGTCCATGGTTTGAGGAGCGACGCACCGCGCTGTTGCGAGTGCCATCGGCAATCATACCGGACGCGTTCAATTACCTGCTCAACCCGCTGCATCTCGAGACGGCGCGAATCGCCATCGTTGCGCGGCAAAGGGTGGAGTTCGACGTCGGCTGTTCGGCATTAGGCCGGCGGGCGATCGCTGAAGAGGACGCCGCCTTTTGCCTTGGTGTCCTTGGCCGCCTCCATGATCTGCACCATCACCGCGTCGGCCGGCACCTTGAAGTTTTTCACCACCGCGTCGGTGATATCTTTGACGAGGCTGCGCTTCTGCTCGATCGTGCGCCCCTCGACCGCGTAGACGTAGACTTCAGGCATATCCACCTCCCTTGCTGCGATCAGTGACCAGTAATCAGTAACCAGTGATCAGTGGCCATTTATGACCTGTCACTATCTTGGTCACTGGTCACTGGTCACTGATCACTGGTCACAGATCACTGCTTACTATTTCACGTTGGTCAAGACATCGGCACACGCCACCATCAGGTTTGCTCGGTCGCGCTGGGTCTGATCCGGGAAAATGAGACCCTGACCGAAGATGAACGCGTAGAACAAGACCGCTCGCGCCTGAGCGTCCGCCTGTTTTAGCCCCATCCGCACGTAGAGCTGCTCCACGCCCCGCAGCCGCTCCGTATCGACGCGCGCCACCGCCTTGGCAGCGGCGCGGTCGGAGCGCGCCCACTGACGGATCGCGAGCTCGATCGCCATCCCTTCCGGATTGACCCGTTCCGAGTACCGCCGGATCAGCGCTTTCAGGCGGTCGACGGCAGTCTCGTCGCCGAGCGTCGTCTGCTGTTCGATCGCGGCAATGCGGCCGCGCGTCCAGGTTTCCAGCAAAGCATCAAGCAGCGCGCGGCGGTCCCTGAAACGGCGGTAGAACCCGCCTTTGGTGACGCCAAGCCGTTCGGCCAGCACCTCCACCCGCACCTGCGCGACGCCGCCTCGCCCGATTTCCTTCAGGCCGGCCTCAATCCACCTGCCATGTCCAGTGTCGTCGAGCATGCGTCCGCCTCAAGCGTTCGTGATACGGTACCGTATTGACAGGAACAAGACCGATGATACGGTACCGTATCACGCTTGTGGACTGGATCCCAATCCAGGAATAGATCAAATAACGGCCGCATGGGAGTCGTCCGATGGACCGGCAAGGCCAGATCGAGCTGCTGCGGCGCCTGCTGCGCCATGTCGATAACAGAACCACTTCCCTCGCCGATGCGCCGTGGCGCAACGACGTGCGGGTCTATACCGATCCTGCCCACCTCGCCGCCGAGCAGACCGTCCTGTTCCGCCAGCATCCGCTGCTGATGGGCTTCGCGTCCGAGTGGGCGGCCATAGGCGCATTCCGCACCGACGACTATGCCGGCGTCCCGATATTGATCGTGCGCGCACGCGACGGCGCGTTGCGCGCGTTTCTCAACGTGTGCCGCCACCGCGGCGCCAAGGTGGCGCAGGGTTGCGGCGAGGCACGCGCCTTCTCGTGCCCGTACCACGCCTGGACGTACGATCTATCTGGTCGTCTTATGGGCGTGCCCGACGAGCGCTGCTTTGCCGGCGTGCGCGATGAGCGGCCTGCGCTGGTCGCCCTGCCGCTGTGCGAGAAGCATGGCGTCGTTTGGGTTATCCCAACACCCACGGCGGACGGCGCCACTAGGTTCGACATCGACCCTTGGCTCGGCGGCCTAGGGCCCGAACTCGAGTCCTGGGGCTTTGCGTCCTGGTCGTTTTACGACAGGCGTGTCGTGCCGGAGACGATGAACTGGAAAATCCTCGCCGATACGTTCCACGAGAGTTATCACGTCGGCTTTCTGCACCGCGAGTCGCTGCGGCCGATCCTGCACGGCAACATCGCGGACTTCGAGGCGTTCGGCGCCAACCACCGCCTGACCGTCCCGCGCAAGAAGCTCGAGCGGCTCAAGAGCGAGCCCCCGGAGAAGTGGGACCTGATGTGGAATACGACGGTGATCTATTCGCTGTTCCCGAACACGGTGCTGCTGCTGCAGGGAGACCACGTCGAGCTGGCGCGTATTTTCCCCTGCGAGGGCCGGGTCGACCGCGCCGTCATGGATCTCGGGCTCTATGTCCCGCGCGCGCCGGTCACCGACGAGGAACGCACGCACTGGGACAAGAACATGCAGCTCATCCTCGATGTAGTGACCGGCGAGGATTTCCCCGCCGGCCGCAGCATCCAGATCGGCCTGACTTCGGGTGCGCAGACCCATACGGTGTTCGGGCGCAACGAACCGGCGATGACCCATTATCACCGATCGATGCGCGCCGCCTTGGGTTTGCCGGTTTCGGAGAAACAGCTCGTCGCGGCGGAATGAGTGCCGCCGCGTCAGCGGCTAGGCCATCAATTGCCTGAGGAGCAGTCGCGACCGCCGCGATCGAGGTCGACGACGCACTGATAGCTTCCGACCCACAGACCCGGCCGCACTTCGATCATGCGCGCGGACGCGAAGCTGCTCACCGGAACGCCGGCCTGGGACCACGCACCGCGCGGCGCGTGCCGCGGGTGCGCCGAGGCGACCGCAGTCGAAGCGAGCAGTGCGGCCGTCATGATCGTGGCTATTTTTTTGAACATCGGACTCTCCTCGGGTTGAGCATTCATGCCGAGGAGACCGCTATTTGCCGCTGCTTATTTCACCCTCAGGATCAAAGCGACGTGATGGAAGATGAAGCAAATACTCAACGCGCAATGCATCGACCAATGAGGCTTCCCGCGGAGGCGCAGTTGACAAGCAAAGGCATCACAGTCGCGGTCGCAACACCGCCGGTGAGAGCGAGCTCGAGCGGCAGCACGAGCAGGCTGGCGACCAGGACGCTCCGCGGGTTATGAACTTCTGCTGAGCGAGATCGGCCCGCGCCGCGTTTTATTTCCTGCACAGGATAACGTTGGCGTTATTATCCGCTTTTCGCGATCGTGGTTGGGCCGGTATGACGAACGCGTTATTTGGCGGTTGCGCAAACAAATAATCGTCATTTCGGCGCGTAGGCGCGCCGGTGCAACTTTCGAGTGTCATCACGGTGGTCGCGCCGTGTGGCCGGCCGTCGGGCGTGCGTCGATATTCAGTGCCCGCGATGCACCCCCCGTCGCGCAATCAAAATCAATCAGCCGGGCAGCTTCTGCGCGAGCCTTTTCGGCGCCGTCATGCGGTAGCTGCGCGTCACCAAAACCGCGACCTCGCGCCAGTCCACGCGGCCATCAAGCCGCATGCCGACCCAGCCTTTCGGACCGACGTAGGGCGGCACGAAGAAGCGGCGTGGGTCGACGCCAACGAGGATCGCTTGGCTCCCGGGCGGCGCCTTGCACCACAGCGCCGGCGCGCCGGTATCAGTGCGGTGCATGCAGAAAATCTTCTCACGCACCCGGAACGTCGGCTCGCCCCACGTTTCGCGTTCTTCCGCCTCGGGCAGCGCGAGGCAGATCGGGCGGAGACGGGAGAGCGGAGGTTTTTTCATGTGCAGGGCCTCGCTAGCCCCTCCGCACCGCTGTCAGGCGCCGTTCGCCCATGCTTCGCGCCGGATGGCGCGCGTCACCGCGGCGATTCGCCCGCCGCACGTAGGTGATCGACGCGTCCGGCCGCTCCATCTTGACCTTGAGCGCCGCGATCAGGGCGTCTTCACCATCGACCACGACATGGCCGTTCTGTTCCTGCGACTTGAAGCCGACGGCAAATCTCATGGGCGCTCCTCCGCGGTTGTTTCAAAAATAACACCGAACCTCACGGCCTCAAGCGTCGACCAGGAGTTCGCGTCGATGCAGCTCGGATTCCTCGGTGTAGCGGCGCAGCGCGTGCGCCTCGGTGAGAAGCCCGATCACGCGCCGCGTGGTATGCGTGTCGAGCACAGGGAGCGCTTCGCTCTCGGCCCGGTCGAACACCGCGACCGCGTGCTGCACCGTCATTTCCGGCAACAGGAAATCGTCGCGGTGGTGCAGAATCTCGCGCAGCGGGTGCGAGTCGTCGAGTTCCTTGGCATGCGCCTCGGCGACAACCACCATCCCTGCGTAGCGCCCGTCCTCGTCGACGGCCACGACCTGGCTGGTCGCGCCGAGCGGAAAGGCTTCGCGGAAATCCGACAGGTAGGTATCGACTGGCACGGTCAGCAGGTCGCGCCGCATCATGCGGCCGACGGTGAGGTCGCGAATCCAGCCGACGTCGGCGGCGCTGCGGATCGTCTCGCCGCGCAAATGGAAGCGCCAAGTGGCGAAGGAATAGCCGAAGGCTTCGCGCGTCACCTGCGCCGAGATGATGACCGCGATCAGCACCGCGGCGGTGAGCCAGAGATCGCCGGTGCTCTCGAGCGCGATGAACGTCATGGTCAGGGGCCCGCCGATGATCGAGACCGAGAGCGCGCCCATGCCGATGATGGCGTAGGCCTGCGGGTTGAGCGGCAGCGTGGGAAAGATCATTGCGAGCCCGGCGCATACCAATTGGCCGCCGAGCGCGCCGAGCAGGAGCGAAGCGAAGAACAGGCCGCCGCGGAAACCGGAGCCGAGCGAGACCACCGAGGCAGCCGCCTTGAGCACGAAGATGAGCGCGATGCCGCCGAGCGGCAGCGCCAGCATCGAAGCGAGATGCAACGCCCCGTGGCCGGAGGACATCACCTGCGGCGCCACAATGGCGAGCAGCCCGACGAAAAGTCCCCCGATGGCCGTGCGCAGCGCGGGCGGCAGGCGCAGGCGCTTGAACAGCACTTCGCAGTAGCCGACGCACCGCATGATGGTGATGCCGAAGGCGGCGGCGAGCACGCCGATGAGCGCCGCGATCAGCAAGTCCGGCGTGCCGACTTCGGTCGAGGCCGCGATGCCCAGATCCGGACGCTCGAACTGCGCGACCACCAAATAGCCGATCACGGCCGAGGCGCCGACCGGGGCCAGACTTGCGACCGAATAGCTGCCGATGACGAGTTCGAAAGCGTAGAACGCGCCGCCGAGCGGCGCGCCGAAGGCGGCCGCGATACCCGCGGCGGCGCCGCAGCCGACGAGGGTGCGCAGGTCGCGGCGGCGCAGGCGGAACGCGCGGCCGAGCCACGAGGCAAGGCCGCTCGAAAGCTGGGTGTAGCCGGCTTCGAGGCCGACCGACGCGCCGACGCCGCTCGACCAGAGCGTCTGCGCCGCGACAATGAGGCTGCCGATCACCGACATGCGCCCGCCGTGCAGCGCGTTTGCTTCGATCGGGTCCACCTCGCGGCCGCGGCGCCAGCGGGCCAGCACCTGGGTGCCAAGCCCGAACGCGAGCCCGCCGAGGCACGGCACCGCGACCGCCAAGCGCCAATCAAGTTCGCTCACCGAGGACAGACGCGAGCCATATGGCAAGTTGAAGAACAGCGCGTGCAGCCCGTTGACGATGGCCCCCATCGCCAGCACCACCCCGCCGGAGATGGCGCCGACGACCGAGGCGAGGACGACGAGACTCGTCTCACGCGCGCGGACCAGCGCGCGCAACCGGCGCGGAATCTCGATGTGAGGCAGAAATATCGCGGTGGCCATTCTTGCCTCTAGTGCCCCGATTCCGAAGTTCGCATCATTTTGCGGCACGCTCGTTTGCGAACTTCGGAATCGAAGGGCACTAGCAACTCTATGATTCTAGTGCCGCTTTGAACCCGAAGTTCGCAACCGGACTCGCGGCACGTATGATGCGAACTTCGGGTTCGCGGCACTAGTGCGCGGGCAAGAGGGGCGCAATGTTTCCCGTTCTCACGAGGTGCGGCTGATATCGACCACGTCCACGTCGGCGGTGCGGGTCTGATTGCCGCGCTGGAGTGTGAGCTGAACCTTCTGGCCGATGCCGACTTTCTCCAATTGGTCGACGAGATCGGAGAGCTTGTGCACTGGCGTCCCGTTGGCCGCCACGATGACGTCGCCCAATGTGTCGGCGTTGAGATCGACACCTCTGATGCCGGCGTTCTGGGCGGGGGAGCCGGGGACGGTCCGCATCACGATGACACCGTCGACGCCGAGCCGCGCGGCGATCGCCTCGTTCGCCGCTTCGATGCCAATACCGGGCGTCGCCACCTTTCCCTTGCTGATCAGCTCGGGAATGATGCGGTTGACCACGTCCACCGGGATGGCGAAGCCGACCCCGGCATTCGAGCCCGACGGCGAAAAGATCGCGGTGTTGACGCCGATCAGCCGCCCGGCGGAATCGAGCAACGGGCCGCCGGAATTGCCGGGGTTGATCGGCGCGTCGGTCTGGATCGCACCCACGATTTCGCGACCGCCGCTGGTGGGGAGGCGGCGCTTGAGTGCGCTGATCACGCCGGTGGTCAGCGTCTGATCGAGGCCAAACGGGTTGCCGATCGCGTAGGCAAGCTGGCCCACCTTGAGATCGGCCGAGGAACCAATCGCGAGCGGCGGCGGCAGGGCGCCAAGGCTGTTAAGCCGGATGACACCAAGGTCGTAATTGGGGGCGGTCCCTACGACGCTCGCCCGCGTCACCTGCCCGGATGCCAAGCGCACTTGGAGATTCTGCGCGTTCTCGACCACATGATTGTTGGTAACGACGTTGCCAGCCTGGTCCCACACGAAGCCGCTGCCGGATTTGACCTCCTGCTGGTTGCCGAACTGCGCCGAGGGGCCGCCGGCGACACCCGCGATCTGGACGACTGATGGCGAGGCGCGCTGGAAAATCTCGATATTGAGCTTCTCGATGTCGGCGAGATTGCCGCGCGCTTCGATCGGGCGGGGCGTCTTGGCCGCAAACAGCGCCTGATCGATATAGGGCCGCGCCAGCACCACAAGCACAAGCGCCAGCAGCACGAGCAAAACCGCGCGGAGAAATCGGTCACGCATATCCGTCTCCCGAATGCGGGGCTGACGGATTAAGAGAATTGGACCTTCCCCGGTTCCCAATTACCGGCCTGATTACGCAGCCGTGACCGGAAGGGCGGATGGTGGCGCCCCCCAGGCTATGGCTGGAACTGCATGATCCGGGCATCTAATCTCTCCCGTCAGCAGCACGTGGGCAAAAGTGAGCAATTCGACCGAGCGGAGTGCGATGCGGCGATGCCGGCCAGCCTTTGCGGCGGCGGTGGTGCTTGCGGCCTTTGCGGCGGCTCCGTGGAGCGTCGCGGCCGACCGCTACCCGCAGCAGTCGGTCAAAATCATTGTCCCCTATCCGGCGGGCGGCAGCGCCGACGCGCTGCCGCGCATCGTCGGCGACTGGCTCTCGCGCAAATGGGGCCAGCCGGTGGTGATCGAGAACAGGTCCGGCGCGGGCGGGAACGTGGGGGCCGAAGTCGTGGCGGCGGCCCCGCCCGACGGCTACACGTTGCTGGGTACGGCGCCCGCCCCCCTTGCGATCAATCAGAACCTCTATCCCAAGCTTGCCTTCGATCCCGCCGCCTTCGTGCCGATCACCGTCATGGCGCGCATCCCGAACGCCCTGCTGGTGGGCCGGAAGGTCACGGCCACAAGCGTCGCGGAACTCATCTCCTACGCGCGCGCCAATCCGGGAAAACTAAGTTATGGCTCGCAGGGCATCGGCACAACATCGCATCTCACCGCGGAGCTCTTCAAATCGATGGCGGGCATCGAAGCCGTGCATGTGCCCTACCGCGGCTCCGCGCCGGCCCTCAACGGCCTTCTCGCCGGCGACGTCGACTTCTGTTTCGACAATCTCGGCAGCGCACACGGGTTGATTTCCAGCGGCTCGATCAAGGTGCTCGCCCTCGCGAGTGCGAAACGGCTGCCCGCCTTCGCACAGATGCCCACCGTCGCCGAGAGCCTGCCTGGATTCGTTTCCGACACGTGGTTCGCGATCGCCGCGCCGCCGAAGACGCCGCCGGCGCTGGCCGAAGTCATCAGCCGCGACATAGCGGCCGCGCTTCAGCAGCCTGAGGTCATCGCGCGTTACGCGACACTGTCCGCCGAGCCCGGCGGCGACTATCCTGCGGCCACTGCGGCTTTCATCCGCGAAGAGACCGAGCGCTGGGCCAAGGTGATAAAGGCCGCTGGAATAAAGATGGAGTAGCGGGAGGCTCTTCATGACGATCGCAGTTGCGAGCCGGCAATGGCCGAGCGAAGGCCTCGCGCGGGTGCCCTATTGGGTCTATTCCGACCAGGAGCTTTATGCGCGCGAGCAGGAGCGCATCTTCCGCGGCACGACCTGGAATTTCCTTTGCCTGGAAGCGGAGCTGCCCGGCCCCAACACCTATTGCCGCTCGAGCCTCGGCGAAATGCCGATCGTGGTCGCGCGCGACAGTGCCGGCGCGGTGCACGCGTTCGAGAACCGCTGCGCCCATCGCGGCTCGCTGCTCTGCCTCAAGGAACGCGGCGAGGCGAAAGAAATCCTCTGCGTTTATCACAATTGGACCTACGATCTTGCCGGCAATCTCACCGGCATCGCCTTCCGGCGCGGACTCGGCGGCCAGGGCGGCATGCCGAAGGAGGCAAAGCCCGAGGAGCACGCGCCGCGCCAACTTCGGGTCGAGAGGCTCGCCGGGCTCGTGTTCGGCACGCTTTCGGCGCAGACGCCGCCGCTCGCCGATTATCTCGGTCCCGAGATCGTCGCGCGCATCCGCCGCGTCATGCGCGCGCCGGTCAAGCTGCTCGGCGGATACAGCCAAATCCTGCCGAGCAACTGGAAGCTCTACATGGAGAACGTCAAGGACAGCTATCACGCGAGCCTGCTGCACGCGTTCTTCACCACCTTCCGGCTGCATCGGCTCTCGCAGAAGGGCGGCGTCATCATCAGCGACGCGGGCGGCAACCACACCACTTATTCGATGGCGGCCGATGTCGCGGGCAAAGAATACGAACAGGCCGGCATGCGCTCGGCGCAGGATGATTTCCGTCTCGAGGCGCCGGAGCTCCTTACGACGGTCGACGAGTACGGCGACGGCGTCGGCATCCAAATTCTCGGGGTGTTCCCGAGCTTCGTGCTGCAACAGATCAGGAACAGTCTCGCGGTGCGCCGCGTCGTTCCGCAGGGTTTGGAGAAAACCGAGCTGGTGTGGACCTGCTTCGGATTCACCACCGACGACGAGGCGCTCACCGAATTGCGCTTGCGGCAAGCCAATCTGATCGGGCCGGCCGGATATGTTTCCATGGAGGACGGCGCCGCGACCGGTTTCGTCCAGCGCTCCGCGCGCGCGGCCGACGACGAATTGTCGGTGGTCGAAATGGGCGGCCATGATACCGCGTCCTCGGACAGCCGTGTCACCGAAGCGGCGGTGCGCGGCTTCTGGAAGGACTACCGACGGCACATGAGTTTGTGAGAAGTACCGTGGACGTCGAGCTGCATTTCAAGGTCCAGGACCTCAACGCGCGCTACGTGCACGCAATCGACGAGGACCGGCTGGAAGAATGGCCGGAGTTCTTCGCCGACGAGGGACGTTACCGCATCACCACGGTCGAGAACGTCGAGCGCGGCCTGCCGTTGAGCCTGATCTATGCGACCTCGCGCGCCATGATGCGCGACCGCATCAACTCGCTGCGCAACGCCAATGTCTACGAGAGTCAGCGCTATCGCCACGCCGTCGGCACGCCGCTGATCGAGCCCGGCAGCGACGGAATCGTACGAGCGGTGACGAACTTTCTGGTCGCGCGCATCATGCACACGGGCGAGACGACCCTGTTTGCAACCGGCCGTTACGAAGACCGCATCGCTTTGGCCGATGGACGCCCGCACTTTTTGGAAAAGGCTGTCATCCTCGACAGCCGCCAGATCGATACGCTCCTAGCGATTCCGCTGTGAACCTCGTCATTGCGAGGAGCAAAGCGACGAAGCAATCCAGGGATTGTGTGTCCTGCCTGGATTGCTTCGTCGCCGCTGTGCGGCTCCTCGCAATGACGGAACTCACTTCAAAAACAAGAAATAAATCACCGCGTAGATCACGATCAGGGCTCCCAAGCCCCAATAAAGCACGTAGCGCACCTTATGCCCGGTGACGCCCTGACGCACCTGGTTCGTCACGCGCCCCTCGAGATTGACTGGAGCACGTTCTTCCGGCGCTCGCTCGCTATTCGGATATGCCATCGCTTCGCTCCCCGTGCGTCATCATGCGGGTTATGCAGTCAGCGGCGGATCGCCCTCCGGCCGCCGCGGCGGCTCGCGCATCGGCGGATGATCGGCCTCCGTGTCGTCGGGCGGTTCGTCGATGGACGGCGGCGGCAGGTCGCGGCCGGGATGCGGGAACGGCTCGGGCTGCCCGTTGCCGGGGTTCATATGGTTCGAGTGCATGCGGCACCTTTCGCTCTCAGGAGATAAGCGCCGCGGTGGCTGCATTGTTCCGTTGCGCAAAAGATTAAGCTCGGCAGTCAACCCTTTGTAACGGCAGGGCTTTCCCAACATCGTGAGTCAACTTGGTACAGCGCAGCGAAGTGCGCCGCCGGTCAGGATTTTTGCGTGGAAGGAGCCGTCCCTGCTGGTAACGCGGGGGCTCCTTTGCGATAGTAGATTTCTATGGGGCGCCGGCACCCTTTCACAAAGATGATTGACGCGTGTGAACCTGACTGCGTGCAGCGCCGACCAATTTCCCACCCATCCCCCGCACGAGGAGAAATCATCATGTATGCCTTGAGGCTCACGACGATTGCCGCAGCGGCGGCGTGCGCGCTCGCCATCGCCGATGGCGCGCAGGCGCGCAGCCCCTATGACGGAAACTGGAGCGTGACAGTGTCCGGACAAAGCGGCAGCTGCGCCGGCGGCAACTATAACTACCCGCTGCAGATCCGAAACGGCAACGTCTACTATTCCGGCGGCGACGCCCGCGTCTCCGGCCACGTCAACCCCAACGGCGCCGTCTACGTCCACGTGTCGAGCCAAAACGGCAGCGGCGTCGGCTCGGGCCGGCTGACGCGCAGTTCGGGCGGCGGGCATTTCCGCGGACAGACGCAGTCCGGACCTTGCGCCGGAACGTGGGGCGCCCAGCGCACCGGCTGACACACCTGTTTCTATTTCGCGAGGCGATGACAGCGGCGATGTTTCTTCGCGCGGCGGTCATCGCCTCGCTTGCCGTCACGGCTCCCGTTTCGGCCGCACAGGCGCAAACCTGCGGTGCTGCGCCGACGCGTTCGTGCGTTCTCGGCGAGGCACTCGCGGCGGCCCGCGCCATCCAGGACGAAGGCGCCCGCGCGCAGGCGCTCGGCCAATTCGCGGTCGCAGATGCGGCCGCGGGGCGCATTGATGACGGCGTCAGCCTCGCTCAGTCGATAAGCGACGAGTTGTGGCGCGACAACGCCCTTGCCGAGATCGTTACCGCCCTCACGAAAGCCGGAAAGCTCGCGCGCGCGCTGCCTGCCGCACGCGCCATTGTGGATGACGATCGCCGCTCGCGGGCGCTCGCGCTCATTGCCGCCGCGCAAGCGAAGGAAGGCGATATCACCGGGGCCGCGGCGGTTGCGGCGTCGATCGGTTCGGCGGCCGCGCGCAACAGCGCACTCGCCGCCCTAGCCGAGGCGAACGCCAAGGCTGGCAACATCGCCGCCGCCCAGAACGTCGCGCGGGATATTTCCGATGCGCCGGCGCGCACCGCCGCACTCGGGGCGATCGCGGTTGCGCAGCCGACCGCCGCGAATATCGAAGAAGCGCTCAACGTCGCCGCCGTGGCGAAGGGTCTGCCATTTCCCTTCGACGCCGTGGTCCAGACGCTGCTCAAGGCCGGCAGCAAGGTGCTGGCTTTCGAGGTTGCGCAATCGATCAAAGATGCCGAACTGCGCGACCGGGCGCTAAGCGGCTTCGCCTCGGCGCTGGCCAAGGCGGGCGAGATTGCCGATGCGGTCACGCTCGCGCAGTCGATCGCCGGCGAACCCGCGCGCGCCGAGGCGCTCGGGAACGTCGCGACCATCGCGGCGCAAGGCAACAACGTCGCCGAAGCCTTGCAGATCGCGCAATCCATCGCTGACGATGACGCGCGCACCACCGCGATCCTCGCCATCGCCGAAGCGCAGGCGCGTGCCGGCCATCTCGCCGAAGGCCTCAAGGCTGCGGAGTCGATCAAGGACCCGTTCTGGCGCTACCCGGCGCTCAGTCGCATTGCGGCGGCGCAGGCGGAAATGGGCAATGGCGACGCAGCGCTGCGGCTCGCCCAATCGATCAAGGACGAATACTGGCGCGATAATGCGCGCGCCGAGGTGGCCGACGCGCTCGCCAAAGCCGGCAAAATTCCCGAGGCGCTGCGCGCGGCGCAGCCGATCAAGGATGCGGAGCAACGCGGCAACGCGCTCGCCGCCATCGCCGCGGCTTACGCCAAAGCCGGCAAGCCGGCCGAAGGGTTGAAACTCGCGCGGCCGCTCAAACCGGGACGCGCGCGCGACGAGACACTTGCCGCGATCGCCAGCGCGCAAGCCCAGGCCGGCGGAACAAAGGAGGCCCTCGCCGTCGCGCGCTCCATAACCGATGCGGGGCGACGCAACGCCGCCTTGACGAGCGTCGCGATGGCGCTGGCCGACGCGGGAAACGAGAGCGCGGCGACCGCCTTTGCGCAGGCCATCGATGACGATGACAAGCGCGATGCCGCGCTCGCCGATGTCGCTGCCGCGCTTGCCAAAACCGGCAAGGTCGAGACGGCGCTCGCCGCCGCCCGCTCGGTCAGGGACGAACAGTCGCGCACCGACGCTGTACGCGGCGTTGCCGCGGCGCTCGCGCGCGCCGGCAAGGTCGGCGAGGGGCTCGCAATCGCGCAGTCGATCACGGAAGATATCGCGCGCGCCGACGCGTTGCGCGGAATCGCGGAAGCGATGCCGGAGTAACTCGCGAATAGTGAGTAGCGAATAGTGAATAGTGAATAGTGAATAGTGAAGAATAGTAAGTGGTGAGGTGGTGAGTAGTGAGTGGTGATCTTCTCCATTCTCCATTCGCCACTCACCATTCATCATTCATTAACGGGCGAATAGTGAATAGTGAATAGTGAATAGTGAAGAATAGTAAGTGGTGAGGTGGTGAGTAGTGAGTGGGTGATCTTCTCCATTCGCCACTCACCATTCACCGTTCATCACTCACTATTCGCTATTCGCCATTCGCGTTCTTAGATTAGTTTCGCTCCGAAATTCCGGCTCGGATCGAACTCGGGTGCCATGCGGCCGGTCCCCTTCGCCGCATCGCCGGCCGCGCGCGCGAGGAAGCGGCCCTCCCCCGGTTTCGCCAGCAGCTTGCCGTCGTGCACGATCACGCGGCCGCGCGACAGCACGGTCTCCGGCCAGCCCACGACCTCGCGGCTTTCGTAGGGCGTGTAGCCGGCGCGGTCGTGCATGCCGGATGCGGTAAGCGTCACGCGCTTGTTTGGATCCCAGATGGCGATGTCGGCATCGGCGCCAACCGCGATCGTGCCTTTGCCGGCGAGATTATAGATTCTTGCCGGCGCTTCGGCGGTCAGCTCGACGAATTTCGCAAGTCCCAGGCGCCCCTTCGACACCATGGCGTCGAACAACAACGGCATGCGCACGTGGAGCCCCGGCATGCCGTTCGGTATTTGTTTGAAGTTGGGCGCCGGCCCGGCGAGGAATTTGCCGCTCTCGTCGTAACGATAGGGCGCGTGGTCCGAGGAAATCACCTGCAGGTCGCCGCGATCGAGCCCGGCCCAGATCGCCTCCTGGTCGGCGGCCGTGCGCATGGGCGGACTGCATATCCATTTGGCGCCGTCCATGCCGGGCTTGTCGATATCTTGCGCCGTGAGGAACAAATACTGCGGGCAGGTCTCCGCGAAGACCTTGAGCCCCTGCCCGCGCGCGCGGGTGATGACGTCGACGCCTTCCCCGCTCGAGACGTGGAAGACCATCACCGGCTGGTCGAGGAACGCGGCGAATGTGATCAACCGGTTGAACGCCTCCGCCTCGCCGCTGCGCGGATGGCTCACCGCGTGGTATTTCGGCGCGGTATAGCCGCGCGACAGCAGCCGCTTCACCATCCAGGTGATCATGCCGTGGTTTTCCGCGTGCACGCACACGAAGGCGCCGCTCTCCTTGGCGGCGGCGAGCACGTCGAGCAGCTGCTCGTCGTCGACCCGAATGCGGTCGTAGGTCATGAACACCTTGAGCGTGGCGTGCCCCGCACGCACGAGCTTGGGCACGTCGTGCTTGAGCGCCTGCTCGGTCGGATCGGCGATGATCATGTGGAAGGCATAGTCGATCATCGCGCCGCGCTCGGCCGCTGCGTGATAATCGGCGACCACCTTTTCGAGCGAATTGCCGATGTGCTGGGCGGCAAACGAGATCACCGAGGTGGTGCCGCCGAAGGCGGCCGAGGTGGTGGCGCTCTCGAAATTATCCGCGTTGAGAATGCCGGCGGCCGAGACCTGCTCGATGTGCGCGTGCGGATCGACCCCGCCCGGCAGCACCAGCTTGCCCTTGGCGTCGATCTCGCGCGCGCCCGCGCCCAGGCCATGGCCGATCGCCGCGATGCTCTCGCCGCTGATCGCAACGTCCGCCGCAAACGCGCCGCGGCCGGTGGCGACGGTTCCGCCGCGAATGACGAGGTGATACGGTTGGTCGGGCATTTCGATCTCCGGGCCGGTTCAAGCCGCATCAAGGAGCGCACGGCCGTGGCCGAACGTAAAGGCGACATCCTCGTTATCAACCCCAATTCCAATACCGCGGTCACCGCCGGGATGGATCAGGCGCTCGACGCGTTCCGCTTCGCCGACGGCCCGGCGATCCGCTGCGCGACCCTTGCCGAGGGGCCGTTCGGAATCGAGAGCCAGCGCGACGTCGAGGCGGTGACCTTGCCGCTGCGCCGCATGATCGAGGCCGACAACGCGGCCGACGCCTTCGTCATCGCCTGCTACAGCGATCCGGGTCTGCATCTCTGCCGCGAGGGCACGCGGCGCCCGGTGTTCGGCATCGCCGAATGTGCTGTGCTCACCGCGCTCGCGCGCGGCGACCGTTTCGGCGTGATCGCGATCGCGCAGAAATCGATCCGCCGCCACGCGCGCTACCTGCGCCAGATGGGCCTGATTGACCGCGTTGCCGGCGAGCGTCCGCTCGACGTGAGCGTCGCCGAGAGCGCGAGCGAGGGCACGCTGGCGCGCATGGTCGAGACCGGCCGCGCGCTGGTGGATGAGGACCGCGCCGACGTGGTGATCATGGGCTGCGCCGGCATGGCGCGCCACCGCCGCCCGCTCGAAGACGCGCTCGGCGTGCCGGTGATCGACCCGACGCAAGCCGCGGTGGCGATGGCCGTCGGGACGGTGCAGACGGCGCGGTAGGAAAATGTAGCCCGCATGAGCAAAGCGACATGCGGGAAACAATCTCCCGGATGTCGCTTCGCTCATCCGGGCTACAGTCGATCACACCCCCGTCAGCTCCTTCCACAGCAGGCGCGTCTCGCGGCCGTAGTCGTTGGCGACGCGGCACTCGCGATCGAGGATCAAGGTCGCGCGTTCGGCCTGAGTGTACGCCGGCCAATGTGGAATGGCCTCGTTATCGGGCTTGCCGGTGCGCGCAAAGGTCGCCCAGGTTGCCGATATCCGGCGGGCGAGATCATGCGCGACAGGGCCGCGGTCGGTCGAGCCGACCGCATCGATGGTGTTGAACACAAACGGCACGTCGAGCGCGTGGAAGGCCTTGAGGCGCCCGCCGAACACCGGGGTTTCCCAATCGAACGAATAGAGCCACACGGGCGCGCGGCCTTTCGCAGCCTTGCGGTCGGCGAGCGTAAGCGTACGGACGCGGAAGTTTGAATCGGTGAGCGTCGAGATCAGCCGCTCGGCCGGATTCACGCCCGGATAAAGCCGGCGGTAGGTCTCGATCACGCGGTCGGTAGCGTCGCCCGCGACGTCGGCGACACGCGTGCGCAGTTCGTCCTCGCTGAGCGTGCGTTCCCAGACCTTGTCGTCAGGCGCGAGATAGCTCCCCATTTCGTCCTTGGTGCCACCGACCAGCACCGGAATGTCGGCCGAGACATCGGGCGCCACCGGATCGAAGGGATGGCCCGGCAGCACGGCGCCGTCAACGACCGGCCCGAAGTCGTAACGATCGAGGCGCGGCGACGCCGGGGGACCGACCATGTCCTTCGCCGGACCGATCGCCGCGATCACGCGCTCGAACGGCAGCATCTGCAAATCGTCGAGCTGCTGTCGTGTCAGGCTGAGCTTTGTCAGCACCGCGTCGGCAAGCTTCGCGGCGCGTTCGCGCTCGGTCAGCCGAATGGCGGCGCCACTCATGACGATCGCGCGGTGGAACAGGCCGTGCGCGGCCGGCGTTGCGAGCAGCGTGCTCACCTTCCCGCCTCCGCCCGACTGACCGAAGATCGTCACGTTCCCGGGATCGCCGCCGAAGCGCTCGATGTTTGTTTGCACCCATCGCAGGACGGCGACCATGTCGAGCGTGCCGGCATTGCCCGAGGCCGCAAACTCCTCGCCGGCGATGTCGGCGAGGTGCAGATGCCCGAGGATGTTGAGGCGCTGATTGACCGTCACAACGACGACATCGTGGTCGGCGGCAAGGCGCGTGCCGTCGAGACGCGGCATGTTGGCGGAGCCGAACGCAAACGCACCGCCGTGGTACCAGACCATGACCGGACGCTTGGCGCCGTCGCCAAGTCCCGGCGTCCAAAGATTCAGCGTGAGGCAGTCCTCGCTCTCGGGAACGGTGTCGCGCGGACCGGAAAGATTCGCCAGCTCCGGCCGCTGCTTGAGGGTCGAGGGGTACTGCGGCGCGTGGCCGGCCCAATCAAGCGCCTCGCGCACGCCCGCCCACGGCTCCGGCGTCTGCGGCGGCATGAAGCGATTGCGCCCGCCAGTCGGCGCGCCGTAGGGCACGCCCTTGAAGCCGTTGACCCCGTCGACCGATCGGCCGCGGATTTTGCCGGAGGCGATCTCAGCGACCGGCTCCTCGGCCGCCCGCACGCGCGCACTGCTCAGGCCCGTCAGCATAGCCGCTCCAGTCATTTGCGAGGCCCCTCTCATAAAGGTCCGACGATCAAGCATGCTCACGCCTCCGGCGGCGGTCTGGGCCGCGATCAGCCCGTATTGCTCGATGCGGCGGTGACGCGCGAAGAGGAACATCACCGCCTCTCGTTCAGAAGTCGCTTCGCCCCCTCGATATGACGGACCGTAGAAGCCCATTGCGACGGGACGGTTCCGTGCTTCCGTTCGGTCAACGTGGATTCAAACACTTTAACGGCCTCATTCAACTCAGCCGAATTGCCGCTCAGTTCACCTAATGCTAGGCCGAGGTTATCGAGTACATAAGCCCAGCTACTTCGAGGAATTCACATCAATTAGCCGCTTGACATAAGCCCCCTAGCACAACCAATATTAGCACAACAACTCATCGGTGCAATCACCATGCCCGACCCAGATTCCGTTGCGCAGCTCGATCTTACACCACGCGACGGAACGGTGTATCTGGATATTTCCCGCGAATGGCGCGAGGAATTCATTTACTTTGTCATGGTGGATCGCTTCCATGACGATGTCGAGCGGACGCCGGTTCGCAAGGCCGAGCGCGCTGTCGGGTTCCAAGTACCTGACACATTTTACGGGGGCACTATCAACGGTATTGCAAAGCATCTCGACTACATTGCGGAGTTGGGGTGCACCGCGGTCTGGCTTTCGCCAATCTTCGAGAATAATGCGAACTCTTACCATGGCTACGCGATTGAAAACTATCTGCGAGTGGACCCACGATTCGGAAGCAAGGCGGATCTCATCAATCTTGTTCGCGCGGCTCATGCACGCACTCCGCCAATGCGGGTACTGTTAGACGTCGTTATAAACCATTCGGGTGATAACTGGTCGTACCCTGGAAATGTACCTTACTACTACTACAATGATATCCAATTTCCGTTTGGGGCTTGGCGAAAAGATAACCGTCCTATTCCACTAGAACTTCGCCAAGAGAAGCTCTACCACCGGCGCGGCGAGATCCATAGCTCGAACGGATACGACGTTGCCCCCGAATGCCAGCATGGCGACATCTCAAGCCTGAAGGATTTTGCTAATGACGACGATTCGATAGGCTCGGAACTGATCAATATACTGATCAAGGCTCATTGCTATTGGATTCGCGAAGCCGACATCGATGGATTCCGTGTTGATGCGGTCAAACATATGGGAACGATAGCTTGCTCTCGTTTCTGTTCTAATATACGTGAGTATGCATATGGTCTTGGCAAGCACGGATTCTTTCTCTTTGGGGAGGTTGCAAGCGCGGATGACGAGTTATTAGACCGCTATATCGGTCCGAATACATCACTTCAAGACGGCGGCAATACTGTTTTTTTCGGTTTGGATTCCGCGCTAGACTTTCGCCTCGCCTTCAGCTTGCGGTATGTATTGCAAGGCCGCGCGGATCCGGGCGCGCTGTTCAGCAGACTTGATGCTCAGCGTAATCGCGCGCTCAATCGTGGTGAAATGGGGCGATACCTAGTCACCTTCGTAGACAATCATGATGGGTTTTGGCAGCCGGATGGACGCATCGGGCACACGGCAGATGACAAACAAGTGGTTGCCTCGATTGGTTACCTGCTTTGTGCCTTAGGCACGCCCTGCATTTATTATGGAACAGAACAAGGATTTTCCGGATTCGGCAGTGACAACGCGATGCGTGAGGCAATGTTTGACCGTAACGTCGGCGGTGCTAGTCTCCTCAATACGGAAAACGTGATCTATAGAGGCATATCGGCTGTAGCCAAAGTAATGCGAGCGAACGAGCCATTGCGATTTGGTCGAATGTATTTCAGGCAGATATCCGGAGATGGTGAGCGTTTCGGATTTCCTTACGGAAATTCCTACACGCTGGCTTTCTCGCGCGTGCTCTACGCTCAAGAGATTCTGGTCGCGTATAACGTTAGCGGCGAACCTCGGAGCGACTACATTGTGATCGACGGTTCCTTGCACCAACCGGGAGATCGACTGAAGTTTCTTTTAGGGAATGATCGAGACGTGGTCGTGCGTCGGGCGGCGGATGGCACCATTAATGTCCAGTTACCGCTCGCGCCGCACGAATTCGTCGTACTTAAATAGACTTCATCTGAGTCCGCACACATCTATCCTGCCGTTGTATGTCGGCACGAAGAGGCGTCCATCGGCGACAACCGGCGGCGTGAAATTATTGAAATCAAATGTGATCTGCCGCAAACGGCCGCTATCCCATATCAGGCGGCGTCGGCGCCTGTCATCCGCATAGATCGCTCATCAAGATTCCGTCGCATCGTAATGCTCGAATGATTCCTTCCACGAGTCCCTATTCGCATCACCATCGATCGGGGCGATTGCCATCGGACGCCCGAGTGACGGTGAGATCCATTCGCCGAGAGCGTCAACATCCCTCCGGCATACCACCGCGCCCAGAGGCTTTTGCCAGCGCTGCGGACGCCACTTCCGCACTCCGTGCAACTAGGTTTATCCGCCCAGACTGCGGGTCAAGCCGCCACGCGCGGAGCGACTCGTTTTCTCCCCATACATAAAGGAGCGGGCCATGATCGTCGGCTCGGGAGTCTACGTAATCGGATTTCCGCCCGCATGCGCGGGCGTCATCCGGGCTACGGTGAATCCGGCGGCGGCACCGCGCCGATCTGGCTGGCGATGATGCCGTAGTGCTCGATGCGGCGATGGCGCGCGAAGTCGAACACGGTCTTCTTGCCGAAGGCGGTGGCGTCGAGGTCGCACGCATGCACCACCAGTTCGTCCCCCTCGCCTGCCGCGTGAGCCACGATCTCGCCGTCCGGATTGATGATGGCGCTGCCGCCGATCATCGGATGGCCGTCCTCGCTCCCGGCCTTGGCGACCGCCACCACCCAGGTCGAGTTCTGATAGGCGCCCGCCTGCAGCGAGAGGTTATTGTGAAACAGCCGCCGTTGCGGCCCCTCGGCACGGTTGCTCGCATTGTAGGATGGCGTGTTGTAGCCGAGCACGACCATCTCGACCCCCTGCAGGCCCATCACCCGGAAGGTTTCCGGCCAGCGGCGGTCGTTGCAGATGCACATGCCGAACACGCCGCCGAGTGTACGCCACACCGGAAACCCGAGGTCCCCTGGCTCGAAGTAGCGCTTTTCGAGATGCTGATGATTGAGCTTGGGATCGTATTCGGAATGCCCCGGCAGATGCACCTTGCGGTACTTGCCGACGATGCGGCCGCTCTTGTCGGTGAGGATCGAGGTGTTGAACCGGTGGCCGTCAGGCGTGAGCTCGGCGTAGCCGAAGCTCATGCCCATGGCGAACTCCCGCGCCTGGTCGAACAGCGGGCGCGTCGCCGCGTTGGGCATCTCGCGCTCGAACCAGGTGTCGACCTCGGCCGAGTCGGTCATGTACCAGCGCGGAAAGAAGGTGGTGAGCGCCAGCTCGGGATAGACGATCAGGTCGCAGCCTTTCGCCTTGGCGCCGCGCATCAATTCGAGCATGCGCGCGACCACCTGCTGGCGGCCTTCGGCTTTCTGGATCGGGCCCATCTGGGCGGCGGCGACGGTGACGACACGCATGCGACAAGTTTCCTTTGTTAGTTAGCGACGCGGTGCTCCATCCGGCTCACCAGCCGCACCACCGGCCACAGCAGCAGGAGATAGATGCCTGCGGCCAGCACGATCGGCGAGGCATTGTAGGTGAGGGAGCGGGCCATGTCGGCGGAATACAGCATTTCCGGCAACGCGACCACGCTGGCGAGCGAGGTGAGCTTGACCACCTCGACGGTGTTGGAGACGAGGTCGGGCAGCACGTTGCGCACCGCCTGCGGCAGCACGATGTAGATCGCCGCCTGCGAGGCATTGAGCCCGGTCGAGCGCGCCGCGTCCCACTGCCCGCGCCCGATGCTCTCGATGCCGGCGCGGTAGATTTCCCCGTAGTAGGCCGAGTTGTTGAGCAGGAACGCAAGGCACACCGATACGAAGGCGGTCGGGCGGATACCGGCGAACGGCAGCCCCGCATGAATGAAAATCAGGAGCACCAGCGGCGGCACCGCGCGGAAGAAATCGATGAGCGCAGCGACGATCGCTCGGGCAGCCGCGAGCCGCATGCGCATCGCGAGCGCGACGAGAAGACCGCCGCTCAGTCCGAGCGGAATGACGACGGCGCAGACGGTCAGCGTCAAGCCGAGGCCGCGCAGCACCAGCGGCAGTGCGCTCGCCATGATGGTCACGTTGAAGAATTGCGCGATCACCGCATCCATCAGGCGCGCCTCCAGGCGAAGCGCGTTTCGAGCCAGCGCCCGAACAGCACGACCGGGATGAACAGGAGCACGTAGGCGATCGCGCCCATGGTCAGCGGCGTCGCGTTGCCAATGAAGCTTTCCGTCGTGGTCGCAACGTTTAGGATTTCCGGAACGCCGATGACGCTGCCGAGCGCGGTATTCTTGGTGATTGCGATAGTGCGGTTGGTGAGCGGCGGCACCGTGAGACGGATCGCCTGCGGCAGGATCACGTAGGCAAGCGTCTGGGCGAAGCCGAGCCCGGTCGAGCGCGCCGCCTCCCATTGCCCTTTGCGCACCGAGAGAATGCCGGCCCAGAAAATCTCCTCGGCAAAGGCGCCGAGAACGAGGCTGAGCACCAGCCACAGCACCGCGCCGCTCGGCAAATTGATACCGACGTTGGGTAGCCCGAAAAAGACGAGCAACACCAGCACGAGCGGCGGCAGGGCGCGGAACATGTCCACGTAGACGACGATCAGCACGTTGATCGGGGCGAGGCGGAAGCTGCGCACAACCGCGAGCAGAAGGCCGAGCGCGAGGCCGGTCACGACCACCAAGACGGCGACTTCGATCGTCACCAGCATCGCGCGCAGGATGTCGGGCGCGTAACGCTCGATGATCTCCGGCTTGAAGAAACTGTCGATGAAGATGGAATGTTGCACGGCGGATCAGCGACCGATCTCGCTCACGAAGGCGCGGGTGCGCGCACCGGCGTCGGCGCCGAAGATGAGGGCGGGCGGCCCCTGTTCGACGATCGCGCCTTCCTCGAGGAACACCACGCGGTCGGCCGCCTCGCGGGCAAAGCGCATCTCGTGGCTCACCACCACCATGGTCATGCCGGAGGCGCGCAGGTCGCGCATCACCGCGAGCACCGAACCGCGCAGCTCCGGGTCGAGCGCCGAGGTCGGCTCGTCGAACAGCATGATCTTCGGTTCGAGCGCGATGGCGCGGGCGATCGCGACGCGCTGCTGCTGGCCGCCGGAAAGTTCAGCGGGATGCGAGCGCGCCTTATCGGCAAGTCCGACCCGCGTAAGCGCCGCAAGCCCTGCCGCGTCGGCCGCCGAGGCATCCATGCGCAACACCTTGCGCAACGCGAGCGTCACGTTGCCGAGCGCCGACATGTGCGGATAAAGGTTGAACGACTGGAACACCATGCCGATGCGGCGGCGCATGGCGTTGAGATTTGTCTTTGGCGCCATCATGTCGACGCCGTCGACCACAATGGATCCGCCCGTCGGCTCTTCCAGACGGTTGAGGCAGCGCAGGAACGTGCTCTTGCCCGAACCGGACGGGCCGATCATGAACACGAGTTCCTGCGGGGCGACCGCCAAGTCGATGCCGCGAAGAACGTCGTGGGTCCCGAACGACTTCCGCAGCGCGCGTACGTCGAGGATCGCGGCGGCCGCCATCGTTCACGATGCCCGGCGCAGGTACGCCGCAAAATTCCGGCGGATGCGTTCCTCAATGTTTTCTTCTGTCGCGCTCACCGCCTCGCCGGTGAGCTGCGTGAAGATCGCGGCGTAACGGCGGGAAAGCTCCTCGACCATGTCGGCCGGCGCCTCCGGCAAGGTCGCGTCGTGGTACGGATCGCAGTGATCCATGAACCACAGGCGCAGGAACTCCTTGTCGAAATATTCCGGCTCCTCGCCACGCGCGATGCGCGCTTGGTAGGAGTCCGCCTGCCAATAGCGAGAAGAATCGGGCGTGTGCACCTCGTCGATCAGGGTGAGTGCGCCGTCGGCGTCGAGCCCGAACTCGTATTTGGTGTCGACCAGAATGAGGCCTCGCGCCCGCGCCAGCTCCTGGCCGCGCAGGAACAGCCGCCGGGAGACGTCCTCGACCCGCGCGAGGAGGTCGCGCGCCATCAGGCCGGTTTCGACGATCTCCTGCGGCGTGACGTTGCGGTCGTGGTCCTTTTCCTTGGTCGAGGGCGTGAACGCCGGCGCGCGCAGCTTTTCGTTCTTGCGCATGCCGTCGGGCAGCCGGAACGAGCCGAAGTCGCGCTCGCCCTTTTCGTAGCGGGTCCACAGCGAGGTCCCGGTGACACCCGACAGATATCCGCGCATCACCGCTTCGATCGGCAGCGGCGTGCAACGCTTGGCAACAGTGACGTTCGGGTCGGGCAGCGCCAGCACGTGATTGGGAACGATGTCCTGCGTCTGCTCGAACCAGTAGGCGCTCAGGCGGTTGAGCACTTCGCCCTTGCCCGGCACGTAGGCGATGATCCGGTCGAAGGAGGAATGCCGGTCGGTTGCCACGAGAACGACGTCGCGCGGGCGCAGATAAATGTCGCGCACCTTGCCTTCGAGCCGTTCGCCCAGCTCGGCAAGATGAGTGGCGCGGAGAGTTTGTTTCATTGAGCGTTCAAGCAGCCGTCGCCCGGCTACATCACGAACAGGTCAACTCATGTGGGGTCGGATCGTAGCCCGGCATTCCCGGAACGCCAGAACCCGGGAAGATGACCGCGGCCGCGGAGTCGGGCGCCGGCGCCGTACTGAACCAGCGCTCGTGCATCTTCCCGAGCGTGCCGTCCTTCTTCATGCACTCGATGGCGAGTTCGAGCTTATTGCGCAGGGCGACGTTGTCCTTACGCACCGGCGCCGCCCACACAAGTCCGGTCGAGTAGAGATAGGACAGCTTGATCGCCAGGTTGTTCTTGACCGCCCAGGCCGAAGCGGTGTTGCCCGCGACGTTGGCGTAGGCGCGTCCGGAAATCACCGCCTGGATCGCATCGGTGTTGGTGCCGTACGACTCCACCGTCCAGCCGATCTTCTCGGCGAGATCGCGCGCCCAGGAGTCGTAGACCGCGCCCTTGTTCACCGCGATGGTTTTGCCTTTCAGCTCTTCGAGCGCCTTGATGTCGGGCGTATCCTTCTTCACCACGAACTGAAAGTCGGTGTTGAGGTAACCCTCGGTGAACAGCATGTTCTCGGCGCGCTCCTTGGTCACGGTCGTGGGCGCGGCGATGAAATCATAACTGCCGGCCTGCAGCCCCGGCAGCAGGCCCGAGAACTGAGTGGCGTCGATCTCGATGCCGCGATGGAGGCGCTTGGCGATTTCGTTGGCGAGATCGACATTGAAGCCTTCGATGCCGCCGGAGAGCTTCGGCATCGCGTGCGGCGCGAAAGTGGCATCAACCCCGGTCTTGAGCGGCGGCTCCTGGCCAAGCGCCGCACCGGCGGCAGCCAGCGCGAGCGCCGCCGCGAAAACAATCCGTTGCATGTTTCGTCCTTTGCCACCCGGTCGCGCGAAGTGTGCCAGCATCATCGCCGGCCGGTCAATCGCGCGGGTTTGAGAATTCACGGCGCGGAGCGCGCGAAAATTCTTCAAACAATCGAAGAGGGATTGCGCCTCACTGGCTCGGCGTGGAGAGGCCGAGAATCTCCCGCGCGGCGGGAAGCGCCGCGTCCGCCATGGCGGCGTGGCCTTCCGCGGTCGGATGGAGGGCTCCGCCGTAGACGGCGCTGGTCAGCCCCCAGGTCGCGTCGTGGATATCGCTCGGCTGCAGCGCTGCCGGCAACCCTTCGGGATAGGTCATCGCGGTGAAATAGCTGTCGTCGGCGGTCCTGATCCAGCGCGCGCGCGACGCGTAGGGCCGGAACTCGGTGACGCTGCGGTCGCACACCAGCGGGCGTTCCGCGCCTTCCACCGGGTCCTTGTGGAAGCTTTCGCCGGCCGCCGAGAAACAAGCGATGTCGAACGGCGGGTCGGTATCGGCGCGCGCGCAAAAGCCATGGTCGGCAAAGGCGAGCTGATGCGCGTCCACGAAAGTCATCCGCTCGGTCGCCGGATCCTGGCACAGATTGCCCTCGCAGGTCGCAAGCGCCCGGAGCGCGGGAAAGAACCGGCTGCTGACGAAGTCGCCGACCCGCTGCAGCCGCGCCGCATCGACGGCGAAGGAGGGATGAACGTCGAAGCCGGCGAGACCGCCGCCGCAGACATTGCCGCCCTCCTGCAGCGCCGGGTGTCCGTAGGAAACAAACACCACGTGGGCGAGGTTGCCGCCGACCATGCCTTTGAGCGCGGCACGCAACCGGGCGAAGCTCACGGGCAGCCGGGCATTGAGCGCCTGCTCGGCGTCTTCGACCGCACCGATCATTCCGCTGCGTCGGAACAACGCCCGTTCGGTCTCGGATTTCACGATGACGTCGGCCACCAACTCGGAGAAGCCGATGTCGTTGGCGCCGATCGTCAGCAGCACGAGGTCGAGACTGCGGTCCGGCCGGTGTCGCCGCGCCTGTGCGAGAATATCGTGCAGCTGCGCGAGCTGCGCGGGCACGTTGGTCGGGCAGCGGCCGCCCGGGCCGCATGCGCTTTCGCGCGCGCGCTGGCGGTCGAGCAGCCCGCTCTCGATCGTTGCCCCGGTGCAGGCGAGCGGCACGAAGGTGACGGCGTCGTGCGCGTTCTCGATCGCCAGCGCGAGCGCCGTGCGCATCTGATAGCCGTAGAGCGAGCGGTGGCAGGCTGCGTTGAGCCAACGCGCACCGTGCTGTCCCCAGTCGCGACTTGCATCAAAAGAGCCGTCGCAGGCCTTGGAGCCGCGATAACCAGCCCGTCCCGGCCGGAAATATTCGCTGCGCGCGCCGCCCAGGAAGCGGCGGAAACAGAAGCCATCGTCGGTGAGCGCAATCGCCCGGTCGGGATTGCCGTCCCCGGACGCGATGGAATCCCCAAGCCCGGCAATAAGCAGGTCGTGCACGAGAATGTCGGTTGCGGCGCGATCGCTCGCGCCGTCGCTGCGCGCGATGTCGACTTGCGCATGCGTGGGGCGGCCGTAGCGCACGCGCAAGGTCACCTCTTCCTCGCATGGCAAGGTGATCTGTTGCGGCGGCCGTCCGCCGTCATCGAAGCTCCACGCGCATGTAGCCTCAGGCGGCGCGTTGGCGAGGATCGCGCTGATGCGGTGGTCGTCAGGGGCGAGATAATTTTCGGCAACGCCATCGCGGGTGCAGGTTTCGGTCAGATTGCCGGCAGCATCGACGCACAGGCTGCCGACCATGGTGCGCGCCCAACCGCGTCCGCCGGTATCGGTCTCGAGCCGATGTTCCGCAGCCAGTACCGCGTCGGCGCGGTAGGAATTGACGTGGCGCTCGAAATCACGGTCGCTGCGGAACAGGCGAAACCGGTTCTTCACCTCCCAGTCGATACGTGGCGCGTCACTCGCGGCTGCGGCTGTGGTCTGCCCAATGGGCGGAACAGGCGATACCGTGATCGTGGGCTGCGCGGGCGCAGCAACCGCCGGCGGTGGCGTTGGCGTTGGCGCCGCGCCGGGGATATCCGCCGGCGGCACCGGCATAACGCTTTGCGCCAAAGCTGCCGAGGCCAATGACGATGCGAGCAGAACCGCGATGCCCGCCACGCGAAAACGAGCCATGGGTACCCTGATGGAGATCTCCAGCCCCCGTGAAACACGGCAGTTGCGGCAAATGTATGGGTGCGCCCCCGCCCGGCAGCCGGGGCTGATTAAACAAGGCGGGAGTGGAATTTAGTAAGCCGGCGAGGCGGCGGGCTCGATCTGCAGCCGGCGGAAGGCCGGCCACGCGACGTTACGCCGGTCGTTCGCCGGCGTCGCATTGCCCGAGGTCTTGAGAGCGGCGACGTAGCTGCTGAACCAATGGGTCAGCGAGGAGGTCTCGAGCACTTTCATCATCGCGGTCCAGCGTTCGCGCCGTTCATCAAGCGGCATCGCGAGTGCAGTCCGGATCGCCCGCGCCATGGCTTCTATGTCGTGGGGATTGACCAGCAGCGCGGCCTCGAGCTGCTTCGCGGCGCCGGCAAATTGCGAGAGCACTAGCACGCCCGGATCGACCGGATCCTGGGCGGCTACGTATTCCTTGGCGACGAGGTTCATCCCATCGCGCAGCGGCGTCACAAGCCCGACCCGCGCCGTCCGATAAAAGCCCGCCAGGATCGACTGGCCGAAGCCGCGATTGAGGTAGCGGATCGGCGTCCAGTCCACTTCGCCGTGGCGCCCGTTGATGTCGCCCACCAGCGCAGCAAGATCGTTCTGGAGCTGCTTGTAGGCCCGAATCTCGCTGCGCGAGAGTACCGCAATCTGCAGCAGCCGAACCGTGCGTTCCAGCGATGGATCGCTGCTCAATGCGAGATCGAAGGCGCGGAAGCGGGTGTCGAGACCCTTGGAGTAGTCGAGGCGGTCGACGCCGATTACCAGGCGCGCGCCGAGCAAACTCGCGCGCAGTCGCGCGACCTCCGCGCGGGTGATCGAGCGCGCCGCACGATCGGCGAAGGCAGGGGCGTCGATGCCGATCGGGAAAGTGGCGAGCCTTGTCGTCCCGCGTTCGGTCAGAACGGCATCGCCGCGCATCGGAAGACCAAGCTCGCACACGAGATACTCGGCGAAGTTGGCGCGGTCCTCGTCGGTCTGGAAGCCGATGAGGTCGTAGGCCAGCATCGCGTTCATCAGTTCGCGATGATGCGGCAGGCTGACCAGCGTGTGGCGCGCCGGAAACGGGGTGTGAAGGAAGAAGCCGACGGGCTGATCGATGCCGAGACGGCGCAGGTCGGCAGCGAGCGTCAGATAATGATAGTCGTGAATCCAGAACATGGCGTCGGGCTTGGCAAAGCGCACCAGCGCTCGCGCCATGATGCTGTTGATCTCGCGATAAGCCGCGTAGTCATCGGCCCCGGTGCGAATCAGATCGGTGCGCGAATGCAGCACCGGCCACAACGCCGAATTGGCGAAGCCCTGATAAAAGCCGCGATACTGCGCGGCGGGAAGGTCGACGGTTGCAAGCGCGCCGGTGCCGAGCGCCTCGATTTCCGCAAACGGCTCGCGTTTTTCCGAACCCTCGATGAATTTTCCGCTGGAGCCCACCCATATTGCCCCGGAGGCTGTCACCGCAGGCAACAATGCCGCCGCGAGGCCGCCGTTGATCGGCTCATTCGCCTTCGGGCGAGCCACGCGGTTCGACACCAATACCAGGGTCATAAGGGGGCGCCTCCACCATCCTGCGAGGCCTTAACGCACATTCATGTCGAAAGTTCCTCCCAATCTAGGCATGGGGCCGCGGAATGCAGGAACCGAGCGGGCAATCGTGCGTTTTGTAACGAATCGGGGGTTTGCTTGATCTCTTGGTGCGACGCTCGCCGAATCCGGCGCGGAATGCGGATTCGTCACTGTTCGATGCGTAACACAGCGCAACCGACTTTCTGCGCGTCGCGACCTTCGGCGTAGCGCGCGACGCAGGCAAAGTTCTCGGGCGGATTGGTTGGATGGGCAACAAAGTACCACCCGGAGCGTTTATAGTTCGAGGCGCCGCCCGGTCCGAAAAGGCAACAGGCATGTCCTTTTCGTTCGGGCCCCTTGAACCCAGCATCCGCGACAGCATATGGGCGGGCGACTTCGAAAGGCGGGGCGGATCTCCAGTGACGACTCAGTCCACACTCCATTCGCGCGTGGGCTTCGGCCCGGGTCCGCCGGTTGGGCGGGCATATCGTAGTCCGCGGTCAAGCATCCGCCGCTAATTGCCCTAACCTGCGCATAGTCATAGTTTTGACACGCAGATTCGGCGCCAGCCGAGTTGGACCATGATCGAAACGATTCCGCTCCCATCCGCGAACCTGCGCGACATCGCGGTCCTGCTCGACATCGACGGGACCATTCTCGACATCGCTCCGACGCCCGGCGCGGTGATCGTGCCTCAATCGCTGCGGCAGACGTTGACGCGGCTCTCGCGCGAGACGGGGGGCGCGCTGGCGCTCGTGAGCGGACGCTCGCTTGGCGATATCGATCTTCTTTTCGCGCCGCTCCGGCTGCCGGCAATCGGCGGCCACGGCGCGGAAATTCGCCTTTCGCCGGACGAGATCACCGAGAGCGAGCACGCCCATGTGCTCGACGGCAAGCTGCGGGAGCGATTAGCCGAAATCGCCGTCGATGCGCCGGGCGTGTTGGTCGAGGACAAGGGCTACTCGCTGGCGGTGCACTACCGGCTGGCACCGGAGCAGGAAAGCCGCGTGAAGGAGGCGGTCGCCGCGATCAAGGCCGATTGGCCGAAGGAGCCGATCGAAGTGCTGCCGGGAAAATCAGTGGTGGAGATCAAACCGGCAAGCTTTCACAAGGGAGCCGCCATCCGCGAATTGATGCAACACAAGCCGTTCGCCGGGCGCCAGCCGATTTTCGTCGGCGACGATATCACGGATGAATCGGGTTTCGCGGTGATGCCGGAGTTCAAGGGCATGGGCTTCTCGGTCGGGCGCCGTGCGCCCGGCACGGCCCATTGTTTCGCGGCCCCGAGCGACGTGCGGCGCTGGCTGGAGCGCTTGTCCGGCGGCGACGGAACCCGCCCGTTATGATCGACCACGGTTTGGACCTCGCCGTCATCGGCAACGGCCGGACGGCGGCTTTGGTCGACCCCACCGCGCGTATCGTGTGGTGGTGTTTTCCCCGTTTCGACGCGGAGCCGGTCTTCTGCCGTTTGCTCTCCGGCACGGAGGAGAAGGGCTTCGCCGACGTCGTGCTCGATCGCATGGTCGACTATCAGTCGAACTACGTGCGCAACACGGCGGTCGTTTCGACGGTGTTGACCGATCAGCATGGCGGCGCGGTTCGCATCACCGATTTTGCGCCGCGCTTTCGCCAATTGGGCCGGGTGTTCCGGCCGCCGCAACTCGTCCGCATCGTCGAGCCGGTCGCCGGCTTGCCGCGCATCACCTTGCGGTTCCGTCCGACGCACGAATACGGCAAACCCAACGAGCGCTATTCGATCGGCAGCAACCACATCCGCTATCACGACGGCACGACCGTCATCCGCCTGACCACCGACGCGCCGCTCTCGTATATCGAGCGCGAGGCCCCGTTCGTCCTGACGCGCCCGCTCTACATGGTGTTCGGCGCCGACGAGCAGTTCCCCGGCAACCTTGTGACCACCTGCCGCGAGTTCGGCGATCGCACGCGCGACTACTGGCTCGATTGGGTGCGCAGCCTTTCGATTTCCTACGATTGGCAGGACGAGATCATCCGCGCGGCGATCACGCTGAAACTTTCGAATTTCGAGGAAACCGGCGGCATTGTCGCCGCCCAAACCACCTCCATTCCCGAGGCGCCGGGCTCAAGCCGCACCTGGGATTACCGCTTCTGCTGGCTGCGCGATGCCTATTTCGTCGTGAAGGCACTCAACCGCATCGGTGCCACCCAGACGATGGAGGATTTTATCACCTTCATTCTGGGAATTGCCGCCAACAACGAAGACGCGCTGCGGCCGGTCTACAGCATCGTGCCGACCGATCCGATGGACGAGCGCATTGCGGATGACCTCGCAGGGTATCGCGGCGACGGGCCGGTGCGCATCGGCAATGCGGCGGTAGAGCAGTCCCAACACGATGCCTACGGCAGCATCATTCTCGCCGCGATGCCCATGTTCTTCGATCGCCGACTGCCGCGGGCGGGCGGCGAATCTTTGTTCCGCCTGCTCGAAGGACTTGGCCTGAAGGCCGCGCAGTTCGCGCTCGAACCCGACGCCGGCATTTGGGAATACCGCGGTCGGAAACGCGTTCACACTCATTCGGCGGCCATGTGCTGGGCCGGCTGCCACCGGCTCTCCGCCATCGCCTCGCATCTCGGGTTTGCCGACCGGGCGGAATATTGGGACAAGATCGCCCAGCCGATTCACGACACGCTGCTGAACAGGGCATGGCATCCCCAGCGCGCCGCCTTCACCGCCGCCTTCGGCGCCGACGATCTCGACGCGAGCGTGCTGCTGCTGCCTGACCTCGGCGTGGTCGAGCCGGACGACCCGCGTTTCGTGAGCACCGTGCAGGCCATGGAGCGCGAGCTCGTGCGCGAGAAGCACGTGATGCGCTACGCCAACGCGGACGACTTCGGCATGCCGGTGACCGCCTTCCTGATCTGCCGGTTTTGGCTGGTGGATGCCTGGTGGTCGCTCGGCCGCAAGGAAGAGGCGCGCGACCTCTTCCGCGACGCGCTCAAGCACACCAACCGCTACGGGCTGTTGTCGGAGGACGTTGATCCGGCGACCGGCATGCTGTGGGGAAATTTCCCGCAGACCTATTCGATGGCCGGGCTGATCCTCACCGCCATGCGGCTTTCGCGCAGCTGGGAAGACCGCTACTGGCGCGGGTAGCCCATCGGTTCCGGCGCCGGCGCGAGCGCGCCCGACAGGTATTGCCCGAGGGCATTCCACGTACGCCGCGCAGCAAGCACGCGGCTCGCGGCCGCGAGCCGGCGCTCCAACCGACGGCAGTCCTGACGCTTGTCGCGCATCGACGCCAACTCGCGCCGCCAGCTCTCGACCGCGGCAAGCTTCGCCTCGCGGGGAACTATCGTGCTCGCCAGCAGGCGGTCGATGAGATCGAGGGTGAGCATGCGCGGGGCTCCGGGTTGCGGCTCCTGACAACCCGCAGGTATCACGCTGGTTCCGCAGCGCTGCTTCGCAATCCTCGCAGCGCTGCTTCGCAATCCTCACATATTCGATTTGCTGGACGCACCCCCAGCGCCCCGGCCGGAGTCGGGCCGGCCGGGGCTTACGCCGGGCGGCGGGGGGGACGGGGGGATGGGTCTCCGCCCGGCATTAGGGACACAAAGGTCGCAGCCGCTAACTGTTCCGCCACTGCCGCGTTTTGTCGCGGGCACGTGCCTGATCACCCTTTCCCGCCGCGAATAGCCACGCGATTGCGCAGCGTCGGCCCTGATCCGGAACAATTGCGCGCGCTGCCGCGTTCGCGAAAGTGATGAGGGCAACGCGCGACAATTACTTCCCATGAGCGCCGAGAGATCGCGGCTGCCCGGGCTGCAAGCCTCGGGAACCGCTCAAGAAAGCAGTGTTTCCCGGCCCAAGCTCGGGCGCCGAGGTCGGCGGGAAATCGGACGCGCCCTCGAAGCGATGTACGAAGACGTCATCAAGCAAGGCGTCCCGCCGCGCATCTCGGAATTGCTCGAGGGTCTCGACGCGCGAGCCGTCACGAAAACCGACACCTGATGGCCTCGCTCGAGGCGAGTGTTTATTTATCGGCAGGACCCGGTATTTGTCTGGAACCGCGGCAGCGCGGCCGACGTTTAGTCCGTCGGCCGGACGTGCGGGAGGTGTTCATGCGTAAATCTGCGCTCTTTGCGATGGCGGTCGGGTGCTTGGCATTGTCTTCTGCCGCCCCGTTCGCTCGTGATCGCGGCAACGACATCGCTTCTTTGCCGACCTGGGAAACGGTGTTTTCCCACCGCGACCTGCAAGGGGTACTTGGCGCGTCCGTGCACAGTACCAGCGGCGAGGATATGGGCCACATTGTCCAGATTCTCGTCGATCAGGCGGGGACGGTGCGCGCGGCCGTCATCGACTTCGGCGGATTCCTCGGGGTTGGCAGCCGCAAGGTGGTCGTCGACTGGGGTGCGCTGCACTTCGCGCCCGAGGACCAGCCGCAGCAAATCATTCTGGATCTCACCCGGGAGCAGGTGAAAGCGGCGCCTGAATACCGCAGCGGTAAGCCGGTGGTAGTATTGGGCGCTGTATCAAATCCAAATCCCGAGTTTTAACGACACGATTTCCTCGCATTGCTGTGCCCCTCTTTCGTGAGGGGGAGGACCCACGTGCACGAACCGATCGGTCACGGAACGCGCCGTTCCGCACGGGTGAGTTTTAACGCCCACACGCCTTCGCGGCGAAGCCTGCGCGGCCTCGACTGGTTTGTTTTTTTCCTTGCCGATGTTCAGACCGGATTCGGCCCGTTCATCACTGTCTACCTCACGACTCAGGCGTGGACGCAGACCGACATCGGGCTCGTTTTGACGGCGGGATCGCTCGTCGCGCTGCTCGGTCAGATGCCCGGCGGCGCGATCGTCGATGCGGCGCGATCCGAAAAGTTCGTCGCCGGACTCAGCATTGCCGCCATTGCGGCGAGCGCGCTCATGATCGCGGCCGCGCCGATCTTCCCAGCGGTGCTGCTGTCGCAAGTGGTGCACGCCGGGGCGAGCTGCGTGCTGGGGCCTGCGCTCGCCGCGATCAGCCTCGGCCTTGTGGGACATCACGGCATCGGCGAAAGGCTCGGGCGCAACGCCCGCTTTGCGGCGATCGGCAATGGGCTTGCTGCCGGACTCATGGGCGCGTGCGGCTATTTCGTTTCCAACCGCTTCGTGTTTGTTTGCACGGCTCTCCTCGTGTTGCCGACGTTCTGGGCGCTCTCGCGCATCCGCTCCGAGGAGATCGACCCGCAAGGCGCGCATGGCGGCCCGCAGCGCGGCGGATTCAAGCCGCTTGCCACGGGATTTCTCAAGTTGGCACGCGATCGCAGGCTGCTTGCGCTGGCCGCCTGTGTGCTGCTGTTCCACCTCGCCAATGCGGCGATGTTGCCGCTCATGGGTGGGGTCGTCACTACCCGTTCGGCCGATTGGGCAACGGTGCTGATCGCGGCATGCATCATCGTGCCGCAATGCGCGGTGGCGCTGTTCTCGCCGTGGGTCGGACGCCAAGCCCAGGCGTGGGGGCGCCGGCCGATACTGCTCGCCGGTTTCGCCGCCCTATGTGTGCGCGGAATTCTGTTTGCCGCCGTCGCTGATCCGTACGCGCTGGTCGCGGTTCAAGTGCTCGACGGGGTCGCCGCGGCCGTGGTTGGCGTCATGGTGCCGTTGATCGTCGCCGACGTGACGCGGGGAACCGGCCGCTTCAACTTGGCGCTGGGTTTTGTCGGGACCTTTGTCGGCGTCGGGGCCACCGCCAGCACGACGCTTGCCGGCTATCTCAGCGACCACTTCGGCAGCGGGGTTGCGTTCTTCGGGCTTGCTGGCATCGCCGCCGCTGGGCTTGCGCTGGCGTTTGCGGCGCTGCCCGAGACGAAAGCACTCGCGGAATAAGGTCAGGGAAGTTTGAAAGCGATGTTGATGCCGCCGTAGCGGTCGGGCTCCGACTGGCCGACGAACTCCTTGCTACGCCAGGTCAGCACGAAATCGAGCTTGGCACGATCGGCCCAGAAGAACGAAAGCCCCCCGGAAAGGTCGCCCACCAGTGGCTCCTTCTCGACCCGCGCCGAGTTCACAAACGTATTGCCATCGAGGAAAATGTTGCGGGCGACCGCGCGGCCCGCGGCGCCGACGAAAAAATACCAGCCGGCCGGCCCCTGCAACTGACTGGGATCGAACCACGTCGTTCCCGATAGCGCCGGTTTGATTCGCGCCGGACCATAGTCGGCATTGAGATTCTGGCCGATCCGCAGGATGCCGCCGGTCTCCGCATAGGTGAACACGTTGCCGACGGTGATCCCGATGTCCGGAACAACGTCGACCGCGAGGCCGCTGCCGATCGGCGTGCCCCAGCGCCACTTGTGCTCGTAGGTGAGCACGACCCCAGGCTCGTTGCTGAGCTGCGATCCCCAACCGAGCGCTTGGTGCTGACTGATTACGCCATTGAGAAAATCGTGAAACCCGTTTTGCACCTCCTCGCCGAGCGCCGCCGGGCCCACGACCCCGAGCAGCAGCTGCAAGTGGTCCAACGAGTGATGATCGGTTTCCTGATACAAACCGGCACCGGCGTAGAGCCAACCCGCATACGGACGGTCGTGCGGATCGGGCGGATTGAGGGTCAGGTTCTCCGGCGTGAAAAGGCTCTGACCAAAAACGAACTCGAACCGTTGCGTGCGGAAGCTGCCCGGATCGAGATAGCTCGAAGGAAGCACTGCCGCGAAGCCGGTCCCGGCGATCGGCGCGGACAAATAGTTGAGTTCGAGCCCTTGCGTATACCACCGGTCGGTGGGCTTCGGGGCGAAGGCGTCGTTTTCCTCGATCAGGGTGAAACGCCCGCTCTCCGAGGGCGGAGCCTTCACGACGACGGGGGCGCTCGCCGGAGGAACATCGGCCGGCAAGTCGGCCGCAAACGCGCCGGGACAACAGCCCAGCACGGCGAGCGCGGCGAAAGCCAGACGGCGCACCGAAAGTCCCCCTCCCCGGCCCTCGCCTTCAACGATCGGGCCGGCCGCTCCCCAGCGGCGCCGACACTGTGATCCGTACGCGAAATTGGAGTCAAGCAGCGGCGCTGACAACCGAGTTCGGCCTCGCACCTAAAATATTGTAATCACTTGATTATCCGATCAGGCTCACTGCGGGAGGCGTGCGAAATTGCGCGCGGTGTGGCTATTCGACCACACCTCGCGGCTCGAAAACGCCCATCTTTGGCTATTGGGCGGCGCCTTCCATCTGTCCGCCTTGCACCGCGACCAAGCGTGGCCGAGCGGTGGCGGCGCTCATCAGGCTGCGGTAGGTCGCCAGATATTCCTTCGCCATGAGGCGGGCGGTAAACCGCTGCTCGAAGCGCGCCCGCACGCCTGCACGCGACAGCTGAGGCAAGCGCCGCGCCGCATCGGTCGCGCTCAGCTCGTCCTCCACCACGAAGCCGGTGATGCCGTCTTCCACGACCTCGGGAACCGAGCCGCGGTTATACGCCACCACCGGCGTGCCGCATGCCATCGCTTCGATCATGGAAAGGCCGAACGGCTCGGGCCAGTTGATCGGCATGATTAGGCCGATCGCGCCGCTGAGAAAATCCGATTTGTCCTTGTCGGCTATTTCGCCGATGTATTCGACGTGCGGGAGGTCGAACAGCGAGCGGATTTCGGTTTCGAAATACTCTATGTCGGCCTTGTCGATCTTGGCGGCGATCTTGATCGGCAGCCCGGCACGGCCGGCGATCTTGATGGCCTGATCGACGCCTTTTTCCGGAGCGATGCGGCCGAGGAACGCGAGATAGCTCGGCGTCACCGGCTTCGGCCGCAACAGATCCTCCGGCACGCCGTGATAGATGGTGCGCACCCATCCCGCCTGCGGCACGGGTCGTCGCTGCGCGTTGGAAATCGAGATCACCGGGATCGAGCTGAATGCCGTGAACAGCGGCTGGTGCTCGGGCAGATCGAGCCGGCCGTGCAGCGTCGTCACGAACGGCGTGGACTGCCGGGAGAACAGCGAGAACGGATAATAATCGAGGTGGAAGTGCAGCACGTCGAAATCCTCCGCGCGCCGGCGCACCACTTCCATCATCAGCATGTGGAGCGCGTTGGGATCGCGGATCGAGCCGCTCAAACGCAGAGACTGCGGCCACATCGCTTCGAGCTTGGCGGAGGTCACAGAGTCCCCGCTGGCGAACAGCGTCACGTCGTGACCGAGCGCGACGAGTTCCTCGGTAAGCCAGTGAACCACCCGTTCCGTGCCTCCGTAGAGCTTCGGCGGAATCGCCTCGGTCAAGGGCGCGATCTGGGCAATGCGCATTCACGGCCTCCTGTCAGCCCGGGACGATGGTTGGTCGCACCAGGCAATTAGGCAAAGGGATGGGAACTCCTCCCCCCGCGCCGACAACATGGCAGCCCTGCCAAAGGTTCCAGGGCAACCAAATTTGCGCTTCCGCGTTGGACCTCGTGGCGGCCGAAGAAGGGGCCGGATCACGTAAACGGCCGCCGGGGCTAAGGTTCGTTCGGGGAGATTCAGATCAGTGGGCAATCTGTCGCGCTTTGCCGACCGGCCGTTTGCGTTCTTCGCCCACTATGTGCGGATGCGGCCGGTTTCCCATGGGCTCGTCGCCGGCGCGGTGCTTGCTGCCGTGAGTTGCTCGGTCGGCACGCAGTATGGCGTGCGGCTGCTGGTGGATGCGCTCTCAGGTCACGGCCAGGTGTGGACCGCGTTCTGGATTCTCGTAGCGTTGGTGGGTTGCGATAATTTGCTATGGCGGCTGGCGAGCTACATCGCAAACTACGCCTTTGTTGCGGTCACGGGTGATCTGCGCAACGATCTGTTCCGCCATTTGACCGGTCACTCGCCTCACTATTTTGCCGATCGTCTCCCGGGCATGCTCACGAGTCGCATCACCGCGACATCGAACGCGGTGTTCACAACCGAGAACATGTTCGTGTGGAACGTCGCGCCGCCATGCGTGGCGACGCTCGGCTCGATCGCGCTCATCGGCACCGTGAGCGGGTCGATGGCGGCTGGGCTCGCGGTTCTCGCCGCCATTCTCGTCATCGCGATGTTCCGCCTCGCCGCCGCCGGCAAGCCATTGCATCACGCCTATGCCGACCGCGCCGCAGCGGTTGACGGCGAGATGGTCGACGTGGTCGGCAACATGCCGCTGGTACGCGCGTTCGGCGGGCTGACCCACGAGTTCCGCCGCTTCGGCGCGACGGTTGCGCGCGAGATGTACGCGCGGCGGCGCAGCCTGCTGTACCTCGAAAAAGTGCGGCTGCTGCACGCATCGATCACGGTGGTCCTCACGATCGGGCTGCTCGCGTGGGCGATCACATTATGGCAGCGCGGTGCTGCGACCACCGGCCAAGTGGTGCTGGTGTGCACCCTCGGCCTCGGTATCCTGCACGCGACTCGCGACCTCGCCGTCGCGCTGGTCGATGTGACCCAGCACGTGGCGCGCCTCTCGGAGGCGCTCAAAACGCTGCTGGTGCCGCACGAGATGCAGGACCATCCGCAGGCGGAGCCGCTACAGCGCTGCGGCGCCAGCGTTGCGTTCGAGAACGTGCGCTTTACCTATCCGGACGGCCGGCAGGTGTTCGAGGACTTCACGCTGAAAATCGAACCGGGCCAACGAGTCGGCCTCGTCGGGCGCACGGGCTGCGGGAAATCGACGCTATTCGCCCTGGTGCAGCGGCTTTACGACGTGCAGGGCGGTCGCATCCTGATCGATGGGCAGGACATCGCGCGGGTGACGCAGGCGAGCCTCAGCCAGGCCATCGCGGTCGTGCCCCAGGACATCTCCCTGTTCCACCGCTCGATCCTCGAGAACATACGCTACGGGCGTCAGGGCGCCTCCGACGAAGAAGTGTACGCCGCGGCCGTTGCCGCCCACTGCGTCGGCTTCATCGAGGCGCTGCCGCAAGGATTCGATACGATCGTCGGCGATCGCGGCGTGAAGTTCTCGGGCGGCCAGCGCCAGCTCATCGCGATCGCGCGCGCGTTCCTTAAGGACGCGCCGATCCTGCTGCTCGATGAAGCAACCTCCGCCCTCGACAGCGAATCGGAAGACGCGGTGCGTGCCGCTCTCGACGACCTCATGCGGGGCCGCACGGTGATTGCCATTGCGCATCGCCTATCGACTCTGCGTAACTTCGACCGCGTGGTGGTACTGCGTGGCGGCAGGGTGGTGCAGGACGATCGTGCCAACAAGCTGATCCGGCGCGGCGATCTCTACCGGGACCGCGCTGCGGACGAGGCGCAGCGAGCCTCGCGGGCGGCTTGAGCGTTCCACAGTTCAGTCATTGCTTGTGCGGCCATTGCGCCGCATCGACACCCTGCGCTGAGGACGGTATCGGCCGAACACTAGCACGAGGGATTTTGCATGCCGGCGAAAGCCGCCATCCGATCGGGGATCGTACCTCACGCCGAGGCCGACGCGGACCAGTTCTACATCCCGGCGACCGCACCGACGACGCGTGCGCGTCGCACGCTCAAGCATGGCGACAGCTTCCTCGTGCTCGACAGCCACGGCGACATCGGCGCCAGCGTCGGGGAAGCGGACGGCCTGTTCGATCACGACACACGCTATCTCGCGCGGCTGGAACTCTCGGTCGGCGGCGCGACGCCGTTGCTGCTCGGCTTCAATCTGCGCGACGACAATCTCGTCTACACCGTGGATCTGACAAACCCCGACGTCTACAAACAGAACCGGGTGGTGTTCGAAAAAAGCACGCTGCACATCGTGCGGACCACCTTTCTTTGGCACTCGACCGCCTACCAGCGGCTCGCGATCACGAATCAGGGTGATCACATCATCGCGGTGCGGTTCGGGCTCGCGTTCGCCAACGATTTTGCCGACCTGTTCGAAGTGCGCGGCCTTACCCGCGCGCGCCGCGGGACCATGACGACCCGCGTTGCCGCGGCTGATACGGTATCGCTGCGCTATGCCGGCCTCGACGGCGCGACGCGCGCAACCACACTGCGGTTGGAGCCGGCGCCGACCCAGCTCACGCAAAGTTCGGCCGAATATCAGCTCACACTGGCGCCCAAGCAGCGGATCCCGATTTTTCTCAGCATCCAGTGCTCGCACGGCGAGCCGACGCGGCCGCCCCATTTTTTCAAGGCGATGATCGAGGCGCAGCACGAGCGCAAGCGCGCGACGCGCGACACCACCGCCGTCACCACCTCGAACGACGTGTTCAACGAGGTGCTGTGCCGCGCCGCCGCTGATCTTCACATGCTGATGACCGAGACGCCGCAGGGGCCCTACCCTTACGCCGGCATTCCTTGGTACTCGACCACGTTCGGGCGCGACGGCATCATCACCGCCATCGAAATGCTCTCGCTCGATCCGCGCGTGGCGCAGGGCGTGCTGCGTCGGCTGGCCGCGACGCAGGCCAAAGTCGAGGACCCGGCCAACGACGCGCAGCCGGGCAAGATCGTGCACGAAATGCGCGGCGGCGAGATGGCGGCGCTGCGTGAGGTTCCGTTCGAACGCTACTACGGCAGCGTCGACGCGACACCGCTGTTCGTGGTGCTCGCGGGCCTCTACTTCGAGCGCACCGGCGACCTTGTGACGCTTAACGAATTGTGGCCGGCAGTCGAAGCGGCTCTTGCCTGGGTTGACGGGCCGGCCGACGCGGACGGCGACGGATTCGTCGAGTATTACCGCATGAGCGAGGAAGGCCTCGCGAACCAGGGCTGGAAGGATTCGCACGACGCCATTTCGCACGCCGACGGACGGCTCGCCGATGGCCCGATCGCTCTCGCCGAAGTGCAGGGTTACGTCTACATGGCCAAGCTGCTGGCGGCAAAATGTGCGCGCAGGCTCGGCCATGAACGCAGAGCCAGCGAACTTGAACAGCAGGCGGCGCGCCTCGCCTCGCGCTTCGAGGCGGCCTTCTGGTGTCCCGAAATCGACACCTTTGCGCTGGCGCTCGACGGCGCGAAGCAACAGTGCCGGGTACGCAGCTCGAATGCCGGGCAACTGCTGTTCACCGGCATCGTCAATCCCGATCGCGCCGCACGACTGGCCGTGGGGCTGCTGCGGCCGCAGTTTTTCTCAGGGTGGGGCGTACGCACGCTATCGGCCCTCGAGCGCCGTTATAATCCGATGTCCTATCACAACGGATCCATCTGGCCGCACGACAACGCGCTCATCGTGCTGGGGCTCGCGCGCTATGGATGCAAGCACGCGGCCGGACGGATATTCGCCGGCCTGTGCGAAGCCGCGGGATACATGGAATTGCGGCGCCTGCCGGAATTATTCTGCGGCTTCCAACGCCGGCGCGGCCGCGGGCCGACGCTTTACCCTGTCGCCTGTTCGCCGCAAGCGTGGGCGAGCGGAGCGCCGTTCCTGATGCTGCAAGCCTGCCTCGGGCTCGAGTTCGATCCCGACCGTGGCGAAATCCGGTTTCGCCGTCCGTGGCTGCCGGATTTTCTCGACGAGATTTCGCTCGTCAACCTGGCGCTCAATAAAGCGAGCGTCGACGTGACCTTGCGGCGGGAGAAGGACGAGGTCTCGCTCTGCGTCGGCCGCCGGTCGGGAGACGTTCGCGTCAGCCTGTTGTGAGAAGGCTCACTTCGCCGTCTGCACTTCCCTGCCACGGCCGGACAGAATCTCCGAGGGGTTTTCCGCGCGCGACAGATTGAACGCGCTGACCACGAGCGCCACGTGGGAGAAAGCCTGGGGGAAGTTGCCGATCAGGCGCCGGTCTTTCGGATCGTATTCCTCGCTCAGCAGGCCGACGTCGTTGCACACCGTGACCAGGCGCTCGAACAACCGTTCCGCTTCCTCCAGGCGGCCTTGCCGCGCGTAAGCGTCGACCAGCCAGAAGCTGCATGCGAGGAAAGCCCCCTCCCCGGGCGGCAGCCCATCTTCGGTTTTGTGGCTGTCATAACGCACCACGAAGCCGTCGACCAACAAATCTTTCTCGATCGCCAGGATCGTGCCGGTGACCCGCGGATCGTCGATGGAAAGAAAGCCGACAAGCGGGATGAACAGCAGACTCGCGTCGAGTTCTTTTGAGTCGTAGCTCTGCACGAAACTACCAAGCTTGCTGTCAAAGCCGCGTCGGCAGACCTCGTCGTGAATCTCGTTGCGCAACGCGCGCCAGCGTTCGACCGGGCCGTCAAGACCATGCTTTTCGACGGCGCGGATCGCCCGGTCGAACGCGACCCACGCCATGACCTTGGAAAAAGTGAAATGGCGCGGCTCGCTGCGCACTTCCCAGATGCTTTCGTCGGGCTCGCGCCACGCTTCTTCCAGATGCTCCAGCAACGCGAGTTGGAGTGCCCAGCCCGATTCGGTCAAGGTGAGACTGTGTTCGCGCGCCTGCTGGATGGCATCCATCAGTTCGCCGTAGACGTCGAGCTGAAGCTGCCGGTGGGCCTCGTTGCCCACGCGCACCGGCTGCGAATTCTCGTAGCCCGGCAGCCAGGGCAGTTCCCATTCGGTAAGCCGCCGTTCGCCGCCGATGCCGTACATGATTTGCATCTGCTCGGGACTGCCGGCGGCCGCGCGTATGAGCCAGTCACGCCACGCATACGCCTCATCATAATAACCGGCGCCCATGAACGCGAGCAGCGTGCGGGTCGCATCGCGCACCCAACAAAAACGATAATCCCAGTTGCGCTTGCCGCCGATACGCTCGGGGAGCGAGGTCGTCGGCGCGGCGACAATCGCGCCGGACGGCGCGTAAGTCAGCGCTTTGAGCGTGATCAATGAGCGAATGACCGGATCGGACCAGCGGCCCGCGGTCTCGCCCTTGTTGACCCACTCGTTCCAGAATGCCTGGGTATCTTTAAGCGCGTGGTGGGGATCCGGCGTCCGCGGCGGAGGCAGGTGCGAGGGCCCATAGGTCATCACAAACGGCATGGTCTCGCCGGCGACGGCATCGAACTCGCCGACCGTCGTCATGTTCTCGCCGCGAAGCGCAATCGGGGTGCGCAAAACGACCATGTCGGGGCCGGCGATCGCCCGCAGGGTCTGGTCGTCGAGCCGCGTGACCCACGGAATAGTCGCGCCGTATCCGAAGCGCAGGATGAGCTGCATGCACATGGCGACGCGCCCGCTCTCGCCGACGACCAACCGGATGATGTCGGAGTTGCGCCCGCGCTGGGGCATGAAGTCGATCAGAGTGGCCGCCCCGTCCGCCGTTTCAAAACGAGTTTCGAGAATGAGAGTCTTTGGACGATAGCGCCGCGTGATGCGACGCGGCGGCTCGCGCGGGGCGATCTGCCAGCGGCCGTGCTCGGGGGTACCGAGCAGCGCGGCGAAGCACGCATCGGAATCGAAACGCGGCCAGCACAACCAGTCGATCGAGCCCTCGCGTGACACGAGCGCCGCGGTCTCGCAGTCGCCGATCAACGCATAATCTTCGATTCGAGAGGCCATGGAATATCGTCTTGAGGAGTGAGGCCAGAAGGTTTGACTGGTGCGGCGGGACCCATGGTGCCGCGTCGGCAACACGACGTAAGAACATACGTCTTATGGGACAAAAGGTTCCCACCGGCCGCCGCGGCCTACTCCCCCTGCGCGGAATTACGCTACTCTTCGATACCCGGCAGGAGCAAGAAATCCATGAACGAGGATGCTCTCAACACGAGCGTACGACGGTTCTTGAAGAAGGTCGGCATCACCTCGCAGCGCGAGATCGAAAAGGCGGTGCGCGATGCTGTTTCGAGCGGCCGGCTGAAGGGAAACGAGGCGCTGCCCGCAAAGGTGACGCTCACGGTTGGCGAGGTCGGCGTCGCGGTGGAGATCGCGGGCGATATCGAGCTGGAATAAAGAGAATAGTTACGGCGCGGGCGATGATTCGCTTTGCGCCGGCGTGCCCGGGCGCAACGGCGTCGCCCCGTCGGTCCCCTGCCGGAGGCTCTCGCTCAGCGTCACTTCGGCGCGCCGCTTCGGCAACGCTCCCGGATATTCGCGTTGCAGGAACGCGATCAACGCTTCCCGCACCTCGCAACGCAGATCCGAGGTTGCCCCGGCATCGGCGGCGCTCACCAGCGCGCGCAGTTCGATGGTGTCGTTCCTGGCATCGGTGACCTGGAGGTTGACCACTTGCCCGTCCCATAATTTCGAGCGCGACACGATATTGGTAAGTTCCTCGCGCATGCGTGCGACCGGCACGGTGTAGTCCACGTAAATCAGCACGCTGCCAATCAGCGCCGGCGAGTGACGTGTCCAGTTCTGGAACGGCTTTTCGATGAAATAGGACAACGGCACGATCATGCGCCGCAAATCCCACAATCGAACCACCACGTAGGTGCCGGTGATTTCCTCGATCCTGCCCCACTCGTTCTCCACGATCACCGCGTCCTCGAGCCGGATCGGTTGGGCGATCGCGATCTGAAGACCGGCAAATAGATTGCTCAACACCGGCCGTGCGGCAAGGCCGGCGATCACACCTGCAATGCCGGCCGAAGCAAACAAACTTACGCCGTACTCGCGAACCGATTCGAAGGTGATGAGGACGCAAGCGGCCGCGACGATGACGATCAGCACGGTCACGGTGCGCTCGAGAATGCGCACCTGCGTGAGATGCTTGCGCGCCAGTAGATCGCCGCCGGTATCGTCCCGCAGTCGCCGCGCATAAATCTGCCCCGCCAAGCGGACCGCGATCACGCCGATCCACCCGGCGAGAATAATGAAGGCGATGAGCAGCGCGTGGTGCGCGGCCGCGGCGGCCGAGGGATCGAGCGGGATTACGGCTGCCGCGATGCTCAGCGCGATAATGATCAACGCGAGCCGGGTGGGTCCGCGCGTCTGCGCCAGCAGCGAAGATAGAAATACCGCCCGCGCATCGACGGCCCGACGCACCACGGCAATGAGGATCGCGTGAAAGGCGAGCGCGACCACGACGGCGAGAGCAACCGCTGCCATGTCGATCGCCCACGCCGGCGCGTGCGCAACCAAGTCGTTGGCCCGTCCCGCGATGTCCGAGAGGAACGCTTGGGGTCCTTTTTGGTCCATCAGCCTAAGATCCAGACTGGTGTGGCGTTTCAGAAGTCCGCATCCATCCTTGCGAGCCGAGGCCGAGATGCGGACTTCTGAACCAAAGCCACACTAGGTCAATAAGTTATTAGTGCCTCCGATTCTGAAGTTCGCAACGAGCGTGCCGCAAAATGATGCGAATTTAGGAATCAGCGCAGTAGCGAGCGGGAAAGGCGGCCAGCCTGGTTCCGGTTTGCGGTATTATGGTAGGGTCGGATTTACGTAGATTTCCGCAGTTTTGCCCACTTCACGCCATCGTCGCGGGCGCCAATTGCTACCGGTGGGAATCCACGGGGGTGGACACCATGAGCTTTCGCACCATCGCGGCCGGCGCCGGCATGCTGGCTGCCTTCACTCTGGCCGCAGCCGCGACCGCACCGGCAGAGACCGCCGGCTCCAAGTCTCCGGCCGCGACCACGCAAACGCGGCTGGCAAAGCCCGTGCATCGCGCGACGCGGCCGCAGCGTGAGGCAGCAAGGGCCCGCCACAGCAAGCGAGCGCGGTACGCCGCGCGGCACCACCGCCGGCCATTGGCAGAGGTGGTCGGCGAAGACATTCCTGGCGCGCTGGCGCGCGGGGAAAGTGCGGCCGCCGTGCGCCCCCAAACGGCTTCCGCGCGCCGCTTCCGCGAATTCCTCAGTCCGGAATCGTTTGCCCTCGTCGCCAATGAGGAGTTGCGCAGCCCACGGCTCCTGGCCACGCATTTTTCGGCGGCCATAGCTGACCCGGAGATCGGGCTTGCGAACACGCAGGAACCGGTTGCGGCCGATCCGCCCAAGGGCCCGCCGCCGACGGTTGCCAGCGATCAAACAACGGCAGACGAGAGCCAGGCTGCGGCGCCGGCGCAACGCGATCCTGTTCAGGTCCGGCGCGCCCCTCCGACCGAGAAGGAGCCCGGGCGCATGTCGTTCCTGAGCTGGTTCTTCATCGCCTGGGGCGGCGTGCTCACCTTTGCGTCCGCGGTGCGGATGGCGGTGGGCTGAGATTTTCTAGCCGGTTGAGTGATCGCGCTCGGCGGGCCGCCCCCCGCTGCGCGGAACTGCGCCCACTATGCCCGCGTTTATGTTGCGGCGCCCGGCGCAGCCGTCCATCCTGACGCCAAGCACGCCGGGCGCGGATCCTGAGTCGCCCATCATTTCTCGGAGCATTGTATGCACCGGCCCCCCGCCTGTGTATGGCGATGGATGCGCGCGCTTGCGCCGGCCGGCTGCGGGCTTGTGATTGCGGGCGCAAACGCGCTTGCCGCGGACGCTCAGCCGCCGCCGGCTGGCACAGGCAACGTCGAAGCGCTGTTCATCGTTCAGATCGTGCTCCTGCTGCTGGTCGGCCGGCTGCTCGGCGAGGGCATGCAGCGCATCCGGCAGCCCGCGATCATCGGTCAGCTCATCGCCGGTATGTTTCTCGGCCCCGCTGTATTCGGCGCAATCTGGCCGCAGGCGCAGCACGCGATCTTTCCCCCGGCGGGTGAACAGAAGAGCATGATCGACGCGGTCGCGCAGCTCGGCATTCTCATGCTGCTGTTGCTGACCGGAATGGAAACCGACCTTCGCTTGGTGAGAAAAGTCGGCAGGGCTGCGATCAGCGTTTCGATCGCCGGCGTCGCGCTGCCGTTTGCGTGCGGATTCACCCTCGGCGAATTCCTGCCGGAGAACCTGCTGCCGCACCCCGATCAGCGCTTCGTGGCCTCGCTGTTCCTCGGCACCGCCCTGTCGATCTCTTCGGTGAAAATCGTCGCCTTGATCGTGCGGGAGATGAACTTCCTGCGCCGCAACGTCGGCCAGGTGATCGTCGCCTCGGCGATCATCGAGGACTCGATCGGCTGGATCATCATTGCGGTGACCTTCGGCCTTGCCTCCCATGGCACCATCGATGTTGCGACGCTTGCGCGTGCCATTCTCGGCACCGCGCTCTTTCTCGTTGTCAGCCTGACCATCGGCCGGCGCATCGTGTTCACGTTGATCCGCTGGACCAACGACAATTTCGTCAGCGAGATGCCGGTGATCACGATGATCCTGGTGATCATGGGCTGCATGGCGCTCACCACGCATCTCATCGGCGTCCATACGGTGCTGGGCGCGTTCGTGGCGGGCATCCTCGTCGGCGAGTCGCCGATCCTGACGCGCCACATCGACGCGCAACTGCGCGGATTGATCACCGCGCTGTTCGCGCCGGTATTCTTCGGACTCGCGGGCGTGGGGACCGACCTCTCGGTGTTCAAAGATCCGTCGCTGGTCTCGCTCGCGCTCATCGTCATCGCCATCGCGAGTGTGGGAAAATTCGCCGGCGCTTTCATCGGCGGACGCGTCGGCGGGCTCACGTTGCGCGAGTCGCTGGCGCTCGGCTGCGGCATGAACGCGCGCGGCTCGACCGAAGTGATCGTTGCGACCATCGGACTCTCGAGCGGCGTGCTGGGCCAAAGCCTTTATACAGTGATCGTCGCCATGGCCGTGCTCACGACGACGGCCATGCCGCCGACCTTGCGCTGGGCGCTGGGGCGGGTGCCGCTCAGCAAGGAGGAGAAAGAACGTCTCGAGCGCGAGGAGTTCGAGGCGCGCGGCTTCGTCACCAATATGGAACGGCTGCTCATCGTGGCCGATGGCAGTTCCAACGGCAAATTCGCTTCGCGGCTCGCCGGCCTTATCGCCGGTACCAACGGCATGCCCACCACGCTCGTGGAACTAGCGCCCATTGCTGTGCCTGAAGATGCCGATAACAACGAAGATCGCGCCCACGCGGTGCAGGCCGTAACGCAAGCGGCCAAAGGAGTCGACACGGAGAGCGATCGCGTCACGCCTAACGTTGACGTCGTGCGGCCGAAAGCGGACGTCTCGGCGGCGGACACAGTCGCGCATGAAGCCGCCAAAGGCTACGACTTTCTTACGATCGGAGTTGAGCCGCTGGCGACGAAAGGCGCGTTCGATGATCGCGTCAACGCCATCGTCGACCGGTTCGAAGGACCGCTGGGCATCGTTGCCGCGCGCGGCCCGCACCACGAAGACACAATGCACAGCCGGCTCACTGTGCTCGTGCCGATCACCGGCACCGAAGTGTCCCTGCACGCGACGGAGGTGGGCATCGCCATTGCGCGCGCGAGCGGCGCGCCAATTACCGCGCTCTACATCTCGACCGGCGAATCCGCCCGCCGGACGCGGCGCAGGCGTGCTCCAGGCGAGCCGCGCCAGCGCGCCGAGGCGATCCTCAAGGAGGCGGTCGAAGTCGCGGACCGCTACGGCATCGTCATGCGCACGGCGGTGAAGCGGCGCGCGGCTGTTGCCGAGACGATCCTGCGGGTGTCCGCTGCAACCCGCCACACGCTCATCGTCATGGGCGTGAACCGCCGCCCCGGCGATGCATTGTTTTTCGGCGACGTCGCAGCGACCATTCTCGAACGATCCGCTCGCTCGATCCTGTTGGTCTCGGGCCCACGCGCATTCGGGGCGCCGCCCGAAGCGGGCGCAGGGAAGGCGCGCGCAGGCGCTGCCGCCGGTGCTGCCAAAACAGGATAACGCCAGCGCATGATCCCGAAAAGTGGGCACCGGTTTGGAAAAAGATCATGCGCCAAGAAGAAGCTAGAGCGTGATGACGATTCGAAGAAAAGTCATCACGCGCTAACGCGCGCCCGAGAGTTGGCGCTCGGGAATCAGCATGCGGCAGCGCACGCCGTTGGGCGTGAAGGCAAGATCCACCTCGGCTTCGGCCGCGCGCGCCAAGTTGCGCTCGATTACGAGCGTGCCGAAGCCGCGCCGCTCCGGCGTATGGACGTTCGGCCCGCCCTCCTCGGTCCAAGCGATCTCGACGCCGCCGCCTTCGCCCATCGGGCGGTGTTGCCACGTCAGCGACGCCTTGCCCTGCGGCACAGAGAGCGCGCCGTAGCGCGCGGCGTTGTCGAGAAGCTCGAAGATGGCAAGCCCGAGACTTTGCGCAGCCTCCGGCTTGAGCACGATGCCCGGCCCGTCGATCACGACCTGCGAGCCCGCGCCGTCGAGGTATTGCGCAAGCTGAGCCTGCGCCAGTTCGTGCAGCGAGGCGCCATGCCAGCTTTCCTGCACCAGAAGATCGTGAGAAGCCGCCAGCGCCTGCAGTCGCGCACCGAACTGCTCCATGAACTCATCGACCAGGCCGGTATGCCGCGCCGTTTGCCGGGCCATGGCCTGGATGACGGCCAGCAGGTTTTTCGAGCGGTGGGTCAATTCGCGCATCAGGAGGCGCAGGTGAACCTCGCCTTCCTTGCGTGCGGTGTTGTCGACGGCGGCGCCGATCAGGCCGACGATCTTGCCGGTCACGTCGCGCAAAGGCTCGACGTGCAGATCGAACCAGCGGCGCTCGACGCCCTCCCCGATGCTCACCTCGGCGTCCGCGGGCTGTCCGTCGGTGAGCACGCGCTGTTTGAGCGCGCTGATCGGCTTGGGCTCCGGCAACAGCTCATCATCGCAACGGCCGATGATTTCTTCCACTTGACGCCCGAACACAGGTCCGCTCACCGACGTGTAGGTGAGGTTGAGGTCCTGGGTGAACACCGTGACGTTCGAGCCGCGTAACGCCGTCTCATAGCGCTGAACCGCCGCCCGCAGTTCCTCGGTCAGCCGGCGCTGCTCGGTCTCGAGCGAGCGTGTTTGCGACACATCGACCGCGGCGGACATGACCCCCTCGATCATCCCGTCCGCACCGAGCAGCGGGTCGACGTGGAGCGCAAACAGGGTGCTGCCCTGCGGGGAGACGAAGGCGACTTCGCAATCCTCCGGGGTTCCCGATTCGAGCACACGGCGCTTGAGCGCAACGACCGCGTCCCGTTCCGCGGCTGCGAGGACTTCCTCGTCGGTACGTCCGAGCAACTGACCTTCCAAGGCGCCTGCCTGCGGGTGATAGACCCAGGTGTAACGTAAATCCCGGTCCTGCGATGACACATGCACCCTCGCTCCGCTCAAGGCGGTCTCGAAGCGTGCGGTCATTACGCTGAGTTCTTTGGTGCGTTCCGCAACGCGCTGCTCAAGTTCCCGGCGCGCGGTCTCCAGCTCACGCAGAGTCGCTTCGTGTGCCGCGACTTCTCGGCGCAAGCGCTCGTTCGCCTCTCGCAGCCTTCGCGCCCCTCCGAACAGCTTGGCGAACAACATCGAAATCATCTATTCGCTCGGACGGCGCCGAGACCTCGGTCGCGTTATGGCCGTCTGGGGCCTGATTATACCGCGTTCAACGGCTTCTGATGCGGCCTGCTCCGAACCGGCCGCAATGCGATCACACCGCGGGCTTGTGTCCCGATTCCGAAGGTCCCCCAACTTCGCGGCACTAAAAAGCGTGGAACCTTACCGGGGTGTCGGCGTTGCCATGGCGACCGGCCGCCATTCCCCTCCCCCTCGTGCTCGGCCGGCCATCTCAGGCGTAGTCGGCGTATCGCCGACTACGCCTTTGTTTTTGCCCGCGAACAAAGATTGGCTCCGGCCGCGGACCCGAAGTTTGCACTGGCATTGCCGCGAGTTCGATTGCGAACTTCGGCTTCAAAGCGGCACCAGGATCATCGGGTTCGCCAGTGTCCTTCGATTCCGGAGTTCGCATCGGTCGTGCTGCAGGGTTGGCGAACTTCGGAATCGGGACACCTGCCGCGTCCCCGCGTTCCTTCACGCGACGCGGCGCGGGCTTCGTTTGGCCCGGCGCTCGAAGAATAGCGCCTGACTGATCACGGCCGAAACGGTGGTCGGCTGGAAGGGTTTGGCGATCAGGAACGCAGGCTCGGGCCGCTCGCCGGTGAGATAGCGCTCCGGATAAGCGGTGATGAAAATCACCGGCACCTCGAACGACTTGAGCAACTCGTTGACCGCATCGAGGCCGGAGCTGCCGTCGGCAAGCTGAATGTCGGCGAGAATGAGCCCGGGCTGGCGTACCTTGGCGAGCGCCACCGCTTCCGAATGGGTCCGCGCCACGCCCACGAGCCGGTGGCCGAGGCTCTCGATCAACCCCTCCAAATCCATCGCAATGAAAGTCTCGTCCTCGATGATGAGAACGTCGGTTGCGATTTCCGCCGCGAGTTCACGACCCGACTCTTCGACGAGGCCTCGCAACGTCGTTACATCGACGCCAAGGACTTGCGCGGCCTCCTGCTCGGAAAAGCCTTCGACCGCGACCAGGAGGAAGGCTTGTCGCGGGCGTGGGGTGATGTGGGTCAGGCGTTGCTCTACCCGGCCGCGCGTGTCCACCGGCTCGGATTCGCCATTGACCGGGACCGAGCTCCAGATGCGGGAGAAAGCCCGGTAGAGGGCGACGCGCAGCGACATGCCACCGCTCAACGTTGCCGGATCCTCAATCAAAGCTTCAAGCGTCGCGGCCACATAGGCATCGCCGGCGCTTTGGCTGCCGGTGAGAGCCCGGGCATAGCGGCGCAGATACGGCACATGCCGGGCAACGGCTTGAGACATGGACACGGAAATCCCTCCCCGGATGAGGTCAATTGCGATTATAGTGCCTGCTAACGCCGCGCCGCAAAAAAAGTTCCCCGGCTCCGGAACCCTGGGGGCGGCGGCGGCGTTTGCAGGGGGCGCACGGGACCCTCGCGGACCTGCGATCAACTATTGCGGGGGGGTGAAGGTCGGGACATGAAGAATAGTAAGCCTGCTGCGTCCCGATCGCCGGATGAGTCGTCAGACCCCGCCGAAAAGGCCGAACCCAGCCTCGGCGGAGACATCAGGGGCAAAATTGGGCGGCAGTTGCGTGAAATGTACGACGACATGCTCGCTCAGGGGGTACCGGACCGCTTCGTGGAACTGCTGAACCGGCTCGAAAAACAGAACGAGAACGAGAAATAAACGAGCGAGACAACAGGATTATCGCTCGATGAAACTCGATCCGTCGATGCGCGAAGCGGTTCTCGCCGCAGTACCCAGCTTACGCGCCTTTGCCATCTCGCTCTCCGGCAACGTCGACCGGGCGGACGACCTCGTGCAGGAAACGCTGCTGCGCGCGCTCGTCAATATCGATTCGTTCGAGCCGGGCACCAACCTGTCGGCCTGGCTGTTCACCATCCTGCGCAACCTGTTCCGCTCGGAATATCGCAAGCGCCGCCGGGAGGTCGAGGACGGAGACGGCACCTATGCGGAGAGCCTCAAATCCCAGCCTGAGCAGGAAGCGCGCGTCGAATTTCGCGAGTTCCGCGCGGCGCTGGCGAAACTCCCGGCGGATCAACGCGAGGCCTTGATCCTGGTCGGCGCGTCCGGGTTTTCCTACGAGGAGGCCGCCGGCATCTGCGGCTGCGCGGTCGGCACCATCAAGAGCCGTGTCAACCGCGCGCGCACGCGGCTTGCCGAATTGATGTCAATCGAAAGCCTCGATGATTTCGGTCCGGACCGCGCGACCCGCGCGGTGCTCAGCGGCACCGACCGCTCGTAATTTTCAATTTTCGGTCAGTGCGCCCTCGAGCAAGCGCTTGCATTCGTCGAGTTCGTCGAGGGTCGCACGCAACGCCCGTACCTCGTCGCTCGAGAAGTTGCGAGCAGCGGCCGGCGCGGGGCGCACCTCCGATACAGTGGCTACGGCAACCGAGGACTCGCCTTCGTCCGGAGCAAACGCGGGTTCAGATTCTTCGTCATCGCCCGTGAGCGGCTCGATCCGCGATGCATTCCGCTCTATGGGCGGCCCCTCGAAGTCGCCGCCAAGCAGCGATGGCAGGATGCCGAAGAAACCACGTCCCCGCCCCGTCTCCTCTTCAGAGAGACTGGTGTCCGCCAAGCCCTCCGCGCTCGCGTCCGTGAGGCTCTCGTCGCCCTCGCTCGTCGATCGCGCAGGCTGCGGCGCGCCGCTCTTCCATACCGCCTGGACGAATTTGATGCCTTCGTCCTTGAGAATGCGCTGCACGCCGCGGATGGTATAGCCCTCGCCGTACAGCAGGTGGCGAATGCCACGCAGAAGATCGACGTCCTCCGGGCGGTAATAGCGCCGCCCGCCGCCGCGCTTCATCGGCTTGATCTGGGCAAATCGCGTTTCCCAAAACCGCAGCACGTGCTGCGGCAGGTCCAAATCGTCCGCGACCTCGCTGATAGTTCGAAATGCGTCGGGTGCCTTCTCCACGCCGCGTACTCCCCGGCTCCCCGAAACTCACCTAGCTAGTGTCCCGATTCCGAAGTTCGCATCATTCTGCGGCACGCTCGTTTGCGAACTTCGGAATCGAAGGGCACTAGCAACCTATTGATCTAGGGTGGCTTTGGTTCAGAAGTCCGCATCTCGAACTCGCTGCAAGAATGATGCGGACTTCTGAACCGCCACACTAGTGCGCGCCGTCATGTCCCGAGTTGATGCGCGTCTTCAGGATCGCGGACGGCTTGAACACCATGACCCGGCGCGGCGAGATCGGCACCTCCTTGCCGGTTTTGGGATTACGGCCGATCCGCTGACCTTTCTTGCGTACCACGAACGATCCGAACGAGGAAAGCTTCACGGTTTCGCCGCGCTCGAGGCAATCGGTAATTTCTTTGAGCACCAGTTCGACCAATGTCGCCGACTCGGTACGCGACAGGCCGACCTTCTGGTAGACCGCCTCGCATAAATCGGCACGCGTCACCGTTTTCCCAGCCATCGCCCAGCCCCGCTATCGGCGATCAATTTATCCCACTGAATTTTCAGACGATATTCACATGTCTCCGCACGGTCAACGGCCCCGGGCGCGGAAAAACTCGGCACGCACTACCAGCGAAGCATGACCGCGCCCCAGGTAAAGCCGCCTCCCATCGCTTCGAGCAGCACCAGATTGCCCGGACGAATGCGACCGTCGCCGACAGCGACGCCGAGCGCGAGGGGAATCGAGGCAGCCGACGTGTTGCCGTGCCGATCTACCGTCGCGATAACTTTCGCGGGATCGATGCCGAGCTTGTGCGCCGAGCCGTCGATGATGCGCCGGTTTGCTTGATGCGGCACGAACCAGTCGACGTCGGCGGCGCCGTATCCGGTCGCCTTGAATGCGTCCTCCACCACGTCGGTGATCATGGCGACCGCGTGGCGAAAAACTTCGCGGCCCTCCATGCGCAAATGGCCGACGGTGCCGGTGGAAGAGGGCCCACCATCGACGTAGAGCTTCATCTTATAGCGGCCGTCGGAGCGCAGGTGCGAGGTCAGGATGCCGCGATCCTCGCGCGTGCCCGGCTGCTGCTGGCCCTCGAGCACGAGCGCACCGGCGCCGTCGCCGAACAAGACGCAGGTGCCGCGATCGGTCCAGTCGAGGATGCGCGAGAACGTCTCGGCGCCGATCACCAGGGCGCGCTTGAATGCGCCCGTGCGCAGCATTCCGTCGACCGTCGCCAGCGCGTAGACGAAGCCGGAGCAGACCGCCTGCAGATCGAAGGCGGCGCCATGGGTCAGCCCGAGCCCGGCTTGCACCGACACTGCGGTCGCCGGGAAGGTGTTGTCGGGAGTGGAGGTCGCAAGCACGATCAGATCGATGGTCTGCGGGTCGACACGCGCGTCGGCGAGCGCCGCGCGCGCGGCCGCAAGCGCGAGGTCGGACGTGTGCTCTCCCGGCGCGGCGACGTGGCGCTCGCGAATGCCGGTCCGCTGCACGATCCATTCGTCGGATGTATCGACCTTCTTGGCGAGGTCCTGATTTGTGAGCACGTGTTGCGGAAGATAGCTCCCGCAGCCGAGCACGACCGAACGCACGACGCTCACGTGGCGACCTCACCAACGGCCGGAACCCGCGGCTCGGTTCGTACATAATGATCGAGCGTCTGTTTGATCTTGCCGAGCAGGCTGTAGCGGACCATGTCGTAGCCGAGGTCGACTGCCGCCGCGAACCCCTCCGCGTCGGTACCTCCGTGGCTCTTGATCACAATTCCGTTGAGCCCGAGGAAGACGCCGCCGTTCGCGTTTCGCGGATCCATTTTTTCGCGCAGCATGGCGAAGGCGCCGCGCGCCAGTAGATAGCCGAGCCGCGCGCGCAAGGTCAGCCGCATCGCATCACGCAGGTAAGAGGCAAACTGCCGCGCCGTCCCTTCCGCCGCCTTGATCGCGATATTGCCGGCAAAGCCTTCGGAGACGACCACGTCGGCCACGCCCTCGCCGATACTGGTGCCTTCGATGAAGCCGACGTAGTCGAGGCCGGGCAGCTTCGCCTCGCGTAGAATACGGCCTGCCTCGCGCACCGGCTCCAATCCTTTCACTTCCTCGACGCCGATATTGAGCAGCCCGACCTTGGGGCGATCCACATTGAGCAGGACGCGCGCCATGGCGCTGCCCATGACGGCAAGGTCGACGAGATGCTCCGCATCGGCACCGATCGATGCGCCGACGTCGAGTATGATCGACTCGCCGCGCATGGTCGGCCACACCGCCGCGATTGCCGGGCGGCTGATCCCCGGCATGGTCCTCAGATTGAACTTCGCCATCGCCATGAGCGCGCCGGTGTTGCCGGCCGACACGGCAACATCCGCCTCGCCGCGCTTGACCGCATCGATGGCGAGCCACATGGACGATTTCCAGCGGCCGTGGCGCAACGCTTGGCTCGGCTTCTCGTCCATTTTCACCGCAACGTCGGTATGGACGAGGCGCGAGACGGCCTTGAGCGGAGGGGTCAAGAGCGGGGCGATCTTCGCTTCGTCGCCGAACAGCAGAAACTCAACGTCGGAATGGTGCTGCAGCGACAAGTCGGCGCCCGGCACGACCACCGATGCGCCCTCGTCGCCCCCCATGGCGTCGAGCGCGATACGCACCTTATCGGGCATGGATTGACCTTGCCAGCAAGCTCCGGGGCGCGAGACGCGCCGTCGCAGGCCGCGAGGACCGGTCGCGGGACGCCGGACAATAGCGTGTCGCCGCCGCGACACAACACGGTCGTCGGACGACGGCGGTGGCCAATGGCACGCCGATCAGCTGCGACCCCGGTCTCGCCCGCTGCGCAGAGCCGCCAGCGCCGCGAAGGGGTGCGAGCCGTCGTCTGCATTCGCCGGCGGCTCGAACACGGCATCCGGCTTGCGCGGGTAGGGATCGATTCCAAGCATCAGAAATTCGGTGGCAATGGCCCCGAGATCGACGACGCCGTCGATCAGGGCTTCCGGCGGCTCGACCGCCTCGGTCACTAAATTCACCTCGTTTGCCAACGGCCCGAGCGCCGACGCAGGCACGAACACGAGATCGACCGCCTCCGCGATCTCATTCTCCACGGGATCGAGCGTCACGACGCAGGTCTGGCGCACGCGCGCCGACACGGTCCCGGTGACGTGCAAGCCGTCGCGGCCGTGCCGCGCGACGTCGAACGCCGCCATGAGCTGCGGAACTTCGTTCACGGCGGACGCGGCTGCGACGGCCGCGCGCACCGTGGCGTCCGCCTCGAGGTCGAGATGCAGCCCAGTCTCGGGAATTTCGTCGAGCCGGACGGGCACGGTCCACGGTCGGTTCGCGCTCATCGGTTTGCTCCTGGAGCGGCGATCAGGCCGGGATCGGGAAAGCTGACGCGCGCTTGGGCGAAGGCCGCGGCCTCCTGCCGATCCAGTTCGTCGATCGCGCGCCGCACGTAGCGAGCCAAGCGCCGCGCAGCCGCGGACGGGCCCGCTGATTGGGGAAATATGTTGCGCGCCAGCACGGCCGCCAGTTGCTCCTCATCGGTGCCTTCGATCGCCGCATCATAGGCCGCGGCTCGGCCGTAAAAGGCCTCGGCGACCCGGCGCATGTGTTTCGGTACCGCGAGATCCCCGATGCCCATTTCCCTGAAGCTATGGTCCATGTCCCGGCAGAACAAGTCGAAAACACCCTGCCCGAGAGCGCGAATCGGTGCCGATTCGCGCCGTAGACGGCGCACGAACAGGATCAGGTGGAGAAGGATCATGTCGAACCGCCCCTCCGACGTGTCGGCCACCCCATAATCGGCGTAGAAGGCCGGCTTGCGGGCCTGCGCCACGATCGCGCCATAGAGGCCTTGGATGGTACCGGCGCGGGGGCTGCGCTTTGGCCAGTGGAACAAGCTTGGCTCCTTTGGGGGGTGCATGGCGGCTTGGCCAAACGTTGCAATTGACGGCAACGCGGGCTAGTTCACCGCGACTAGTGCCGCGAACCCGAAGTTCGCGACACAATTGCTGCGAGTCCGATTCGCGAACTTCGGGTTCAAAGCGGCACTAGAATCATAGGTTTGCTAGTGTCCTTCGATTCCGAAGTTCGCTTCCGAGCGAGCGGCAAACTCTGGCGAACTTCGGAATCGGGACACTAGGGGGTCTTAAAACAGTCGCATGGGTGGTTCCGGCTCGCATCAGCGCCGTTGCGCGCACGCACTCCGCTGTCTGGCTGTTGTTCTGGCGCTCGGGACGCCGCTCGGTGGCTGCTTCACGCAGACCTATCAGCGCGGCTACGTGCTCGCCGATGGCGCGCTCGACCAGATCCCGCTCGGCGCGACCCAGGAGCAGGTGCTCATCGTCCTCGGCACGCCCTCGACGGTCGCCACGGTGAGCGGCGAGGTCTTCTACTACATCTCCCAGCGCAGCGAGCAGACGGCTTTCCTGCCGCAGAAGGTTGTCGACCAGCGCGTGGTCGCCGTCTATTTCGACAAGAACCGGCGGGTCCAGCGCCTCGCCAACTACGGCATGCAGGACGGCAAGATTTTCGATTTCGTCAGCCGCACCACGCCGACCGCCGGCCAGGAACTCAACTACCTCATCTACGTGTTCAAGATCTTCAGCCTCGACAAATAACGTGGCGCCGCGCAGACGCCTCAGTGCGCGAGCACCGCGAGCAGCAGCAGCGCCACGATATTGGTGATTTTGATCATCGGGTTCACCGCGGGCCCGGCCGTGTCTTTGTACGGATCGCCGACGGTGTCACCCGTGACCGCCGCCTTGTGCGCTTCCGAGCCTTTGCCGCCGTAGTGACCATCCTCGATGTATTTCTTGGCGTTGTCCCACGCGCCGCCGCCCGAGGTCATCGAGATGGCGACGAACAGGCCGGTGACGATGACGCCGAGCAGCATCGCGCCGACCGCCGAGAACGCCGCCGATTTGCCCGCCGCGCCCTGACCGGCGATGAAGTAGATGACGAAATAAACGACGATCGGCGAGAGCACCGGCAGGAGCGAGGGGATGATCATCTCCTTGATGGCGGCGCGCGTGAGCATGTCGACGGCGCGGCCGTAATCGGGCTTGTCCTTATACGTCATGATGCCGGGCTTTTCTTTGAATTGCCGGCGCACCTCTTCGACGATCGATGAGGCGGCACGGCCGACCGCCGTCATGCCCATCGCGCCGAACAGATAAGGCAGCAATCCGCCGAACAAGAGTCCTACCACGACGTAGGGATTGTTGAGCGAGAAATCCGGCGCCACGCCCTTGAAGAACGCATGCGTGTCGGCGTTGGCGATGAAGAACTTGAGGTCTTCGTTGTAGGCGGAGAACAGCACCAGCGCGCCGAGGCCGGCTGATCCGATCGCATATCCCTTGGTGATCGCCTTGGTGGTGTTGCCGACCGCGTCGAGCGCATCGGTCGATTTGCGCACTTCCTTGGGCAAGCCGGACATTTCCGCAATTCCACCGGCGTTGTCGGTGACCGGACCGAAGGCGTCGAGCGCGACCACCATGCCGGCAAGCGCGAGCATCGTCGTCACCGCGATGGCGATGCCAAACAGGCCGGCGATCTCGTAGGTGACGAGGATGCCGGCGATGATGACGAGGCTCGGCAGCGCGGTCGCCTCGAGCGACACCGCCAGTCCTTGGATGATGTTGGTGCCGTGGCCGGTGATCGAGGCCTTCGCGATCGACTGCACCGGGCGGAAATTGGTGCCCGTGTAGTACTCGGTGATCCAGATGATCAGCCCGGTCACAATGAGGCCGACGATGCCGCAGACAAAGAGGCCGGTGCCGGTGTAGGCCGCCTTGGGAATCGCGCCGAAGCCGATCAGCCAATAGATCACCAGCCCGACGCCAACCAGCGAAAGCACCGCGCTCGCAATGAAGCCCTTATAAAGCGCGCCCATGATCGACTGGCTCGGGCCGAGTTTCACGAAGAACGTGCCGATGATCGAAGTGATGATGCAGGCGCCGCCGATGGCGAGCGGCAGCGTCATCATCGGCACCAGCACCGGCGTGTTGTTGAAGAAGATCGACGCCAGCACCATCGTGGCGACGGTTGTCACCGCGTAGGTCTCGAACAGGTCGGCGGCCATGCCGGCGCAATCGCCGACGTTGTCGCCGACGTTGTCGGCGATGGTGGCCGGGTTGCGCGGATCATCTTCCGGAATGCCCGCCTCGACCTTGCCGACGAGGTCGCCGCCGACATCCGCGCCCTTGGTAAAGATGCCGCCGCCGAGACGGGCGAAGATCGAGATCAGCGAGGCGCCGAAGCCGAGTGCCACCAGCGCGTCGATCACGGTACGGTCGTTCGCGACCTTGTTGAGCCCGTGCGTGAGCACGGCGAAATAGCCGGTGACGCCGAGGAGCGCGAGGCCGGCGACCAGCATGCCGGTGATCGCGCCTGATTTGAACGCAAGCTCGAGCCCGCCCGCGAGCGAGCCGATCGCCGCCTGGGCGGTGCGCACGTTGGCGCGAACGGAGACGTTCATGCCGATGAAACCGGCCCCCCCGGACAGCAGCGCCCCGATGGCAAAGCCGATGGCCACGAGCCAGCCGAGGAAAAATCCGACGATGAGAAAAATGACGATGCCGACCGCGCCGATGGTCGTGTACTGGCGCTTGAGATAGGCCTGGGCGCCCTCGCGCACCGCGGCGGAAATCTCCTGCATCTTCTGGCTTCCGGGATCGGCCGCGAGAACCGACTGGATCGCCCATACGCCATAGACGATGGCGAGCAGGCCGCAGCCGATGATGGCCCATAAAGCAGTCATTTCATAAACCTCGTGTGCGCTGAGAATGAGCTGGCCGGACCCCCGTCCCGCCGCTCTCACCGTCGCTCTGGCCGGAGGATTCGCCGCCGCCCGCGAAGCGGCGCGGAGATTGCACAAAAACCCCTGTGAAGCAATGCCTTGCGCGTTGCCCTTACGCTATCTTCGGGCGCTCGCGCAACGCCAGCCATGCCAGCATCGCGGCGGCCGCGCCGACCACCGGCAGCATCACCAGATTGACGACATACCAGCCGAAGTGGGCGAGCATCGCGCCGGAGGCAAACGAGCCGAGCGCCATCGTGCCGAAAATGAGGAAATCGTTGAACGACTGCACCTTGCTGCGCTCTTCCGGACGATAACAGTCGAGCAGCATGGTGGTGGCGCCGACGAAGGCAAAATTCCAGCCCACGCCGAGCAGCACCAACGCGCCCCAGAAATGAGCCACGGTGATGCCGTCGAATCCGACAAGCGCGCTCGCGGCAAGCAGCGCAAGTCCGATAGCGACGATCGAGATGGCACCGAAACGAGCGATCAGGCCGCCGGTGACGAAACTCGGCGCGTACATCGCAAGCACATGCCACTGAATGCCGAGGGCGGCGTTGCGAACCGAGTGCCCGCAATCGAACATGGCGAGCGGCGCCGCCGTCATCATCAAATTCATCAGCGAGTAGCTTGCGACGCCGCAGGCGGCGGCGACGATGAAACGCGGCTGGCGCGCGATCTCGGCAAGGCCGCGCCCGCGCCCCGGCGCGACTGGCGCGTAGGGGCCGCGGACACGAATAAACGACAGCACCACCACGGCGCACACGGCCGTTGCGGCCTGACCGAGATAGCTTGCGGCAAATAGGTAGGGCGCCATCAAGTCTTTGGTCAGGATGACCAACTGCGGCCCGAGGAAAGCAGCAAATAGTCCGCCTGCCAGCACCCAGGACACTGCTTTGCCCTTGAAATCGCCAGTTGCCGTGTCGGCCGCGGCGAAGCGGTAGGATTGGTGCGAAGCCTGATAAAGGCCGGCGCAGAACGTAGCCGCGAGATAGAGCGCAAACGACCCCTCGATCACCGCGGTGTATCCGATGAGCCCGGCGAGGCATCCCACCGCGGCGCCGATCTGATAAGCGCTCCGCCGACCGAAGCGGCGCACCAGGAAACCGACCGGCAGGGTCCCGGCCCAAGTGCCGACGACCATGATGCTGATCGGCAAGGTCGCGAGGCTTTTGTCCGGCGCCAGCATCGCGCCAAGGATGCCGCCGGTCGCGGTTACGACGCTGCCGTTGCCTCCGGCAAGCGCCTGGCCCATGGCGAGCACCAGGGCATTGCGCTTGGCGACACGATTGCCGGCCGCGGCATCAAAGGGCAGCTCCGCCACGGCCGACAACGCGTTCTCCGCCTTTAAATTCGCCGGAAAGACCGTCCCTATCTACGTCGTTGCACAGGACAAAGCCACTGCGGAACGCGCAGGTCAGAAATGACTATACGAGGTCCGCGCGAACGCGATCGGCTGCCGGTCAGGACCGATGAACTGCGGCGGCGCTTCGCCGGCAGCGAGCAGGCCGATGTCGGTCACCGCTATTCCCGCGGCATGCGCGCTTGCGCGGAAGGCTTGGGCCTTGCCGGCAGGGACGGCGGCCAGGATTTCATAGTCGTCGCCTCCGGTGAGCGCGCGCTCGAGCAGAGCCGGTTCGCGGGTGATAAGCGCGCGAGTCGCATCCGACAGCGGAACCTGGGCGGCTTCGATCTCCGCGGTCACGCCGGAGGCGCGGCATAGCTTGGTGAGGTCGCCGGCCAACCCATCGGAAATGTCGAGCGCGGCCGAGGCATGCGTGCGCACGGTCTCGGCCAAGACGTTGCGCGGGTCTGGCTGAAGGTAGCGCATGAGCAGATGATTGCGTTGCGCGGGAGTAAGCGACGCGCCTGCCTGCGCGTCTTTCCGCAGCATCAGTCCGAGCGCGGCGTCGCCCACGGTGCCGGTGACGAAGAGCACGTCTCCCGGTTGCGCCCCGTTGCGCCGAACCATCGTTCCGGCCGGAAGCATGCCGAACGCCGTAATCGACACCGACAGCGGACCGGGCGTGTGATCTGTATCGCCGCCGAGGAGCGGACAACCATATCGCTCGGCGTCCTCGCTCAGTCCGCGCACGAACTCCGCGAGCCACGCGTCCGTAGTTCCGCCCGGAAGCGCCACCGCCAGCAGGAAGCCCACGGGCTTTGCGCCCTTCGCCGCGAGGTCGGAGAGATTGACCCGTAAGGCGCGGCGCGCGATCGCATCGGCCGGCGCGTCGGGGAACACATGAACGCCGGCGATGATGCCGTCGGTCGTGAGCACGAGATCGCAGCCGGGCGGCGGCGTGAGCACCGCGGCGTCGTCGGCCAATCCCAAGGCACCAGGGTGTTTCGCGAGCGGCCGAAAGTGGCGCGCGATCAGCCGATCCTCGCCCGAGCCTTCGCCCCTGCTCATGAGCGCGAACCCGCCCGGTCGAACTCGGCACTGCGGAGCGCGCGCGCCAAGGCGTCGAGCACGGCGTTGACCATGCCGGTCTCCTCGCCGTCGAGGAAAGCATTCGCCACGTCGACGTATTCGGAGACGACGACGCGCGCCGGCACGTCGCGCTTTGCTTCGAGTTCCCACGCGCCGGCGCGCAGCACCGCCCGCAACACTGCTTCGATGCGCTTGAGCGGCCAGCCGCCGGCCAGCACGCGGTCGATCATCGGATCGAGGCGACGCTGCGCTTCGACCACGCCCTCGACGATCTGACGGAAGAAGGCCGCCTCGGCCGGCAGATACTGCGAGCCCTCGACTTCTTGGCCGAGCCAATGGCTCTCGAATTCCGCCAGGATTTCATTGATCGGCGTCGCGGCGATGTCCATCTGATAGAGCGCCTGCACGGCCGCAAGCCGCGCCGCGCCGCGCCGGTTGGCCTTGCGCTCCTCCTTCGCGTTGCGGCCGGCGGCGCTCATCGCACGCGCGCAGCGGCAAGCGTGCGCTTGAGTTGCACCATGGCGAGCGCGGCGCGGGCCGCATCCCCGCCTTTGTCGCCTTCCTCGGGCCGCGCACGCGCCCACGCCTGCGCCTCGGTGTTGACGGTGACGATGCCGTTGCCGAGCGGCAGCGCACGAGCGACTGAAAGGTCGATGAGCGCGCGCGCCGACTCCAGCGACACGATTTCGAAATGGATGGTGTCGCCGCGGATCACGCAGCCGAGCGCGACCGCGCCGTCATAGGGTTCTCCACGCCGCTCGGCGGCATCGAGCGCGATCGCGATCGCGCCGGGGATCTCCAGCGAGCCCGGGACGGAGATGCGATCGAAGGAAACCTGCGCGGCTTCGAGTGCGCGGGTCGCGCCCGCCAGCAGTGCATCAGAGATGTCGTCGTAAAATCGCGACTCGACCACCAGGATGCGCGCGCCCGCGACGGCGACGGTCGGTTCGCCTTGCGCCCTGCGCGGCTCGGCCATGGCAATCTCCGGTGCTCGCTGTGAGTAGCAAGCGCAATGCTTGCCAAGCAAGGGCAGTTACATGCTCCGCGCTTCGATCAGGCGCGCCGCATAGCGCGCCATCAGATCGACTTCGAGATTGAGCGCGTCGCCCGGCCGGATGGCACCGAGCGTCGTCACCGCGAGCGTGTGAGGAATGATCAGCACCGAGAATTTATCCTGATCGACTTCGTTGACCGTGAGCGACACGCCGTCGAGGGCGACCGAGCCTTTCGCAGCGATGAAGCGCGCGAGAGACGCGGGCACGCGCAAGGTCATGCGCGCCATGTCCGGCAGGTTTTCGCGCGCGAGCACCTCGACGATGCCATCCACATGACCGCTGACGAGATGTCCGCCCAGTTCGTCGCCGATCTTGAGCGCCCGTTCGAGATTGATGCGCGTGCCGGCCGACCAGCGCCCGGCGGTGGTGACCGCAAGGGTTTCGGCCGCCGCATCGACCGCGAAGCTGGTGCGACGGGCATAGGTGCCGGTCTCGACAACGGTGAGGCAGGGGCCCGAACAGGCAATCGACGCGCCGATCGCGATCGAGGCACGGTCGTAGCTGCAGGCGATTGTCAGGCGGCGCAGACCGTCGGCGCGTGGCTCGAGTGCCACCACTTCGCCCACGTCGCTGACGATGCCGGTGAACATCACGTCCGCTCGAAAATTTCGACCGTGTCGCTGCCCACACTCTCGACCCCGCGCGAGCGCAGCTGTGCCGATTGAGTGAGCGCCGTCAGCGGAACGCCTTCGAGCGCATTAATGCCGTCCTCCCCGATGACGACCGGCGAGCGCAGCAGCACGGCCGTATCGACGAGCCCGGCGGTGAGGAACGCCGCCGCCACCGTCGGACCGCCTTCGACCAAAAGCCGTGTGATGCCGCGCGCGGCGATCAGCTTAAGTGCCGCCGCGAGGTCACGCCGGTCACCGCTCCCGCCGACGGGCAGGACCTCCGCTCCGCACGCGCGCAATGCATCCGCGCGCCCGGACGGCGCGTCCGGCCCGGTCAGAATCCATAGCGGCACCTCGCGGGCCCCGCGCGCCAATTTGCTCTCCGGCGAGAGGCGCAGCGTACTGTCGAGCACGACGCGTACCGGCGAGCGCTGCAGCATTCCGGGCAGCCGCGCGGTGAGGAGCGGATCGTCGGCGACCGCCGTGCCGATGCCGACTAAAATCGCGTCGTGCATGGCGCGGCAGCGGTGCACCCGCTCGCGCACAGCTTCGCCCGTGATCGCGATGGGCCGCCGGCCTGGAAGCCCCGCCTTGCCATCGGCGGAAACCGCGAGCTTGAGAGTCACCTGCGGACGCCCCTCGCGCATGCGCCGGACATGCCCGGCGTGCGTGCGGCGTGCCTCCTCGACGCCGACACCGGTGACGACCGTGATTCCCGCGGCGCGTAGCCGGCGGTAGCCTTCGCCGGCGATTTCCGGATTGGGGTCGTCGAGCGCGGAGACGACGCGCGCGATCCCGGCGGCGATGATCGCATCGGCGCACGGCGGCGTCTGGCCGAAGTGCGAGCACGGCTCGAGCGTGGTGTAGATGGTCGCGCCGCGCGCCGCCGCGCCGGCACGGCGGAGCGCTTCGACCTCCGCATGAGGGCGGCCGCCCGGTTGAGTCCAGCCGCGGCCCACGACGACCGGACCATGCGGTTCCTCGCGTACGATCACGGCGCCGACTGAGGGATTAGGCCAGGTATTGCCGAGCCCGCGCCGGCCGAGCGCGAGCGCCAGCGCCATGAAGCGGGCATCGACGGCCGGATCGATCGGAGCCGTCGCGGTCATTTCTGTTCAGGCGCAGTCTCCGGCACCTTCTCCGTGCCAGCGTCCGCCACCGCTTCTTCTCCCGACAACTCGCCGAGGACCGTCTCGAAATCCTTAGGTTCGCGGAAATTGCGATAGACCGAGGCAAAGCGCACGTAGGCGACATCGTCGAGTTCGCGCAGCTGCGCCATCACGGCTTCGCCGATCGTCTCAGAACTCACTTCCGTCTCGCCCTGGCTTTCGAGCTCGCGCACGATTTTCGACACCATGCGCTCGACCCGTTCCGGATCGACCGGCCGTTTGCGCAGCGCGATCTGCAATGACCGTATGAGCTTGTCGCGGTCGAACGGCGCGCGCCGGCCGTTGCGTTTGATCACCACGAGTTCGCGCAGTTGCACGCGTTCGAAAGTGGTGAAACGGAACCCGCAGGTGAGGCAAACGCGCCGGCGGCGGATCGCGGCAGAATCTTCGGTCGGGCGCGAGTCCTTGACCTGTGTATCTAGGCTCCCGCAACTCGGACAACGCATCCCCCCGCCCCCGTTTGACTCTAGTCGTTGTAGATGGGGAACCGCGCCGTGAGCCGTTTCACCTTCTCGCGAACCGCCGCCTCGACCTGCGCATCTTCCTCGGCGCCCTTGTGCGATAGGGCGTCGAGCACTTCCACGATCATCTCCCCGATCTGGCGGAATTCGGCGACGCCGAAGCCGCGGGTCGTGCCCGCGGGGGTGCCGAGCCGGATGCCTGAGGTGACCGTCGGCTTCTCGGGGTCGAACGGGATGCCGTTCTTGTTGCAGGTGATGTGGGCACGGCCGAGCGCGACCTCGGCGACCCGGCCGGTCAACTTCTTGGGCCGCAGATCGACCAGCATGAGATGCGTGTCGGTGCCGCCGGAAACGATGTCGAGGCCGCGAGATTTGAGGATTTCCGCAAGCGCACGGGCGTTTTCGGCCACGTTTCTCGCGTAGGCTCTGAACGATGGACGCAGCGCCTCACCGAACGCCACCGCCTTGGCCGCAATGGCGTGCATCAAGGGCCCGCCCTGGAAGCCGGGGAACACGGCTGAATTGATCTTCTTCGCCAAGGCCTCGTCGTTGGTCAGGATGAAGCCGCCCCGCGGGCCACGCAGGGTCTTGTGGGTTGTCGAGGTGACGACGTGGGCGTGTGGAACGGGGCTCGGATGCACGCCACCCGCCACGAGGCCGGCGAAATGGGCCATGTCCACCATCAGCTTGGCATCGACTGAATCGGCAATCTCGCGGAAGCGGCGGAAGTCGATGAAGCGCGGATAAGCCGAGCCGCCGGCGACGATCACCTTGGGCCGGTGTTGAGCAGCGAGCCGCTCCACTTCGTCGAAGTCGATGCGGTGGTCCTCGCGCCGGACGCCATACGGCACCACATTGAACCATTTACCCGAGAGATTGGCGGGCGATCCGTGGGTCAGGTGGCCGCCGGCCGCGAGATTAAGCCCCATGAAGGTGTCGCCCGGCTGCATCAGCGCCATGAAGGCGGCCTCATTCGCCTGCGCACCGGCATGAGGCTGCACGTTCGCGAACGCCGCGCCGAACAGCTTCGTCACCCGCTCCGTCGCAATCCGCTCGGCGATGTCGACGTACTGACAGCCGCCGTAGTAGCGCCGCCCGGGATAGCCCTCGGCATACTTATTGGTCAGCACCGAGCCTTGTGCTTCGAGCACGGCGCGGCTGACGATGTTCTCCGACGCGATCAGCTCGATTTCATCGCGCTGCCGGCCGAGTTCCAGCCGGACTGCGTCGGCGACCTCAGGGTCAGCCTCGCCGAGCGGAGCGGTGAAAAAAGCATCGGCGTTCGCGGAGGCTACGGCGTCGGACACGGCCATTTCCAGGGTTTTCCTATTTGCGAAACAGGTGCCGCCCGGCTTCGGTTCCTGGCGCATGCCCCCTGCCCGCCTGCCCGTAGCATATCGCCCCAAACGCGCCAAGCATTGCGATGCCCGGCATGTGTAGCCGCTATATCTAGCGCGTGGATAAGGTCGGAGAGCCGGCAGGCTGCCGCGCTCAGCCGCGCGAAAGCACCGCGTTGCCCAGCCCGTCGCGATTGTAGATATCGTCGCGGAACTGCACGACCCCGTCCGGCGTCGCCCAAGCGGTGACGTAGACCCAGTGGAGCGGCACGGGTTTGGCGACGCGCGCGCTCTTCTGCTCGCCGCTCTTGACCACCTGCTCGATCTCCTCGCGCGACCATCCCGGCGTCTCGTCCAGGATCCAGTTGACGAGTTCGCGCACGTTCTGCACGCGCACGCAGCCGGACGAATGAAACCGCATGTCCTCGCCGAACAGATTCTTGAGCGGCGTGTCGTGCATATAGACCTGATGCGGATTGGGGAAATTGATACGGATCGAGCCGAGCGAATTGAAGTCGCCGGGATCCTGCTTGAACTTATAATTCACCGCCTCTTCCGAGTACCAGTTGATCTGCTGCGGTAGCAGCTCGTGCTGATGCTGGTCAAAAATGCGGATGTGGTTCTGAGTCAAATATTCCGGCTCCGCCTGCATCTTTGGGATGAGATCGCGCCGCACGATCGAGACCGGCACGGTCCAGTAGGGATTGAAGTTGACCTCGACGATCTTGCTGTTGATCTCCGGCGACGGCCGGTCCGGCTTGCCGACCACGGCCGTATGGCGCGAGACCGCAGCCCCGTTCTCGATCGCCTCGATCTGCGCGGCCGGCAGGTTGCACATGACGAAGCGGCTGCCGAGCGCGCCGGAAACGGCGCGCAGCCGCGTAAGATTTGTCTTAAGCTGGCTCAACCGCGCCTCGGCCGAGTAGTTGAGCGCGCGCAGCGTCTGCTCGCGCACGACGCCGTCGACACTGAGCCCATGGCGCGCCTGGAACCGGCGCACCGCCGCCTCGACGTAGGAATCGTAGACGTCGCCGACGCCGGCGCTCCCCTCGATGTCGCCGGCGATGAGGAGCCGTTGGCGCAACGCGGCGACCGCCGGATGACGCACGCCGATCCGCAGGCGCTCGGCCCCGGTCACCGCCGGCCAGCCGCCGCGCGCGACGATCGCTTCGTATTGCGGGATCGCCTGCTCGGTCGTCTGTGCCGTCGCGGGCGAGAGCGTCGGGAGCGAGGCGGTCGGCATTTTGATGGTGCGCGAAGCCGAGTCGAAGCCCTGGCCGAAGTCGGCGCTCTGGTTCTGATTGATCAGCGCATCGAGCAGGCGGTCGTCATTACCCGCCCGCGCGGCGCGCACGCCGGCAACCGTCGCGCAACCCGCCGCGAGCGAGCGCAGCATCGTACGCCGGCTGAGAAATCTGGATCGATCGTCTTTGAGCATCGCCGTCCCGCTTGGCGCCGGTAGCGGCGCCCCCCACGATCACGGCCCGCTTACCATGGGCCCCGCGGCGCCACAATGCGCGCGCATCTAGCCTCGCGTCCTCGTGAGCGCCGCACGACGGCCGTAACGACGGGGAATGGCGGTTTTGTGGCCCCGAGACGCTTCAACCTGCGGAAAGCGCAAAACAAAAAGGCCCCGGCCTTACGGCCGGGGCTTACGCAGATTGAGCTACGGTTCGTTTTACAGGCGGTAGAGGATCTGGTCGGTCCAGAACCGCTCGAGGCGCTGGAGCGCCTTGTTGAGGCCGGAGAACTCGTCGGCCGAGATGCCGCCCACCTGCTCGACCGTGCGCACGTGCTTCTCGTACAGCAGCGAGACGACGTCGCGCACTTCGCGGCCACGCTCGGTCAGCTTGATGCGCACCGAGCGCCGATCGACGCGCGAGCGCTGATGGTCGAGGAAGCCCATCTCGACGAGCTTCTTGAGATTGTAGGAGACGTTCGAGCCGAGATAATAGCCGCGCGTGCGCAGCTCACCGGCGGTCAATTCCTTGTCGCCGATGTTGAACAGCAGCAACGCCTGCACCGCGTTGATGTCGGCGCGGCCGCGGCGATCGAACTCGTCCTTGATGACGTCGAGCAGACGCCGGTGCAGACGCTCGACCAAGGTCAACGCCTCGAGATAGAGCGGCTGGATATGGTCGAAGCGGACCTGACGCTCGGCCGGTTCGACCGCTTTGGCTAGAGTCTTCATCATGACGCTGACGCCCTCGTTTTATTTCGTATTTTGTTTGTGACGAGGCCCTGCTCCCCGTCCCGTGGCGCGTTAGTACACGCCAGCGTCTAAGATCGGCTTAAATTGTAGAATAAACAGCGAGTTTATCGATCAGGGTGAACGAGCGATTGACCATCCAATGCAGCGCTAATTCGTTACAACCCATTCACCCTGTTTATTCACGTCCCGCGCAGAAATCGGATGATTCCGGAGAAATCGAGGCCAGCGTGGCCGTGCGCGACGAACAAACCGAAGAGCGCGGCGGCTTCCGCCCCGAGCGGCGTCGTTGCGCCGGCGGTGCGCGCCGCCTCCTGCGCCAGACGTAAATCCTTAAGCATCATGGCCGCGGTGAAGCCCGCCTGATAATCGCGGTTGGCGGGCGAGGTCGGCACGAGGCCGGGCACCGGGCAGTAGGTCGTCATCGCCCAGGATTGTCCCGACGATTTCGACGCGATGTCGAACAGCTTTTGCTTATCGAGTCCGAGCTTGTCGGCGAGCAGAAAACCTTCGCTCACGCCGATCATCGATACGGCAAGCATCATGTTGTTGCAGATCTTGGCGGCCTGCCCGCTGCCCGCCGCACCGGCGTGCACGATGGTCTTGCCCATCACTTCGAGCAGAGGCTTGGCGCGGGCGAAGGCATCGGCGGGACCACCGACCATGAAGGTGAGCGTGCCGGCCTGCGCCCCGGTGACCCCGCCAGAGACCGGCGCGTCGAGCATGGCGAAACGCTTCGTCTCGGCGGCATTCGCGACCGCGCGCGCGGTCTCGACGTCGATGGTCGAGGAGTCGATCAGCAGCGCGCCCGGTGCCGCGCGCGCCAGCACGCCCTCCCCTTCGAGATAAACTTCGCGCACCTCCTTGCCGGCCGGCAGCATCGTGATGATCACCTCGGCTCCCGCCATGGCATCCGCGGCCGATTGCGCGGCGGTACCGCCCGCCGCCGCAAACTTCGCGACCGCTGCCGGGACGACGTCGCTGCCCGTCACGGCGTGGCCCGCCTTGACCAAATTCGCGGCCATGGGGCCACCCATGTTGCCGAGCCCGATGAAGCCGATGCGTGCCATCTCGTCCTCCCGCTAATCGCAAAAGTCAGCGTCTCATGAAGGTAGCACGGAGGAGACTAGGTCTCGACTGGCGCCGCGGCGCGTTCAGGCGCGGGCAGCGCAGCCTTGCGCGGTAACCCGCGCAGGAAGAATGCGAGCAGAAATGCGCCGCCGATCAGCAGCAGTATCTCGACCACAAACGCCGGTATCAGTCCGCCCTGGACCAGGCCGACGGGAAAATCGATCAGGGCATGCAGCGCGATTGCAAGCGCGAGAATGCCGAGGTGCCGGCGTTCGACCGCGCGCCATACCAACAGCGACAACGCGATCTGTATCAGCAGCGCGATCAGGCGCTCGAGCGCCCCCGACGCGACCGTGAGCATCGAGAGATGCTCGAGGGTTGCGCGCACATGAGCGACAGCATCGGGCGTGAGCGCGGGCGCGAGCGCCGTCTCCAGGCGTCCCGCGTTGAGCATGGTCGCAAAGAAAAAAAGCTGCGCCGCCGCGACGGTGCCGATGAGAACCGCTTCGATGCCGCCGTGTCCGATGCCGTAAGCGACGGCCGTGCCCGGATTGCCGGTCGGTCGCACCAGGACCCGCATGCCGAGATAACGCCCGATTTCCTCGAACAAGCCTGCGGCGAGACATCCATAAAGCGCGAAGCCAAGGCGGTGGGCCTGCAGCCAAGCGGCCGTCGCCGGGTTGGCTTTCAACAAATAAATATGCAGGGCCTTTTCCAGCACCTGACTGAACACCAGGAATACCCCGGCCCCGACCAGCACGTTCCGCGCTGCGAGCCTCATTCGTCCGCGGCAGATCAGGAAAATGCCAATGGGCCAGACAATGGAGAGGACCGCGGAAAGAATCAGGCTTGCGAGGACCGACGACGCGACCATGAGGCGCTCCCCGGCATTCCGTGCGGCGATGCGACAGCTCTATTCCGGGCGTTCGCGCGCAGTGATCAAGGTAAAGCCGATGTAGCCAACGATAAGTGCCAGCTCGATCGGAACCACCCACCAGCGCCCGCCGAAAATCTGCGGAAACAGCAGTTCGACGCCGGCCATCGAAATCGCGGAGGTGAGCCAAACCACTCCGCCCCACGCTGCAGCAAGCCACAGCCCCACTGCCGCGACCAGATCGATGACCGCGAAGAACACGGTGGCGGCCTGCCAGGGCAGCGGATTTGCCTCGAAGCCGGCGCCGGGCGCGTCGCCGATGCCGGCGATTCCCGCCCAGTGGTAGAGACCCTTGAGGAGCGACAGGCCGGCAACGACGCGCAGGTAGAGCACGAGGCGCCGCGTCCACAGGCTTTCCTGCTCGCGCCCATGCGCCGGGTCGATCACCGTCATGGGATCGGTCATGATAAGGCGAGCTCCTCATCGATCGGCGCGAAATGCTGCTCGACCGCCGGTTCGGTGACCCCGGCGAGATCGGCCGGGCGCCAGCGTGGCGCGTTATCTTTGTCGATGATCGTCGCGCGCACGCCTTCGTAGAAGTCCTGACCATAGACGATGCGCGAGACGATGCGGAACTCCGCCCGCATGCAGTCGGAAAAGGACCATTCGGCGCCGCGCCGCACCTGGGCGAGCGCCACCTTGAGGCTCATCGGGGATTTCGCGCGAATGACGGCCGCGGTCTTGTTAGCCCACTCTCCGTCCGGCCCGGCATTCCCATCAAGTGCCGCGAGGATGTCCTCCACCCTCTCGGCCGCGAACAGCCGGTCGATCGCCGGACGCGACGGCGCCAGTGCGCCCTCGCCCGGCTTGTCAGCAAAGGCGGCGAGCACGGCATCGACCGAGACCGTCCCGCCGAGCGCGTCGATCAGATCGGGGAAACGCACGCCGGCGACGTGATGGGTGGCGATGCCCGCCGCAAGCCCATCGGCAACGCGCAGCCGCTCACCGGTGAGCGCGCAGTAAGCGCCGATTTGCCCGGGCAGGCGCGGCAGGAACCAGGTGGCACCGACGTCGGGAAAAAAACCGATGCCTACTTCCGGCATGGCGAATTGGAATCTTTCTCCGGCGACGCGATGGGAGCCGTGCACGGAAATGCCGACGCCACCGCCCATGACGATGCCGTCGATGAGCGCCACGTACGGCTTGGGATAATGTTTGATGAAATGGTTGAGGCGGTACTCGTCGCGCCAGAACGGAAGCATCTCCGTTTGTCGTCCGGCGCGGCCGAGTTCATAGAGCGCGCGAATGTCGCCGCCCGCGGAAAAGGCTCGCTCGCCCGCCGCGCGGATGATGACGCGCGTAATAACGGGATCGGATGCCCAGTCGGCAAGCCGCGCCCCGAGCGCCGTGACCATCGCATGATTGACGGCGTTGAGCGCCTGCGGCCGGTTGAGCGTGATGAGACCGGCGGCGCCGCGCCGCTCGAAAAGAATCTCGCCTTCACCCATGCGTTCGCGATAACCCGAGAACGGCAGCGAGGCAACGCCGCAGCGCATGTTCCGGCGAACTGGGCACCGGTTCGGCATCGTCGGGCGGCGAGTGGGCCAACGGTTTTAGGATCGACTGGCGCGCGTCAGGCCATTACACTCCCAGGCCACAAAGATCGGCTTAAAGCCGGCCACCCGGGAGGTCAGCATGGCAATGCGTGGACGGCATCTCGCCGCCTTCAGCCTCGTTGGACTTGTCGCATTCTTCGCCGCAAGCACCGCATCGGCACAGAAGAAATACGATCCGGGCGCAAGCGACAGCGAAATCAAGATCGGCAATTTCGTGCCCTACAGCGGGCCGGCGTCGGCCTACGGCGTCAACGGCAAGACCATCGCGGCCTTCTTCAAGAAGGTCAACGCGGAAGGGGGCGTTAACGGCCGCAAGATCAACTTCATTTCCTATGACGATTCCTACAGCCCGCCGAAGGCGGTGGAGCAGGCGCGCAAGCTGGTCGAAAGCGACGAAGTTCTGCTGCTGCTCTACAGCCTCGGAACGCCGTCCAATACGGCCATCCAGAAATACATGAATGCGAAGAAGGTGCCGCAGCTATTCGTCGCCAGCGGCGCAACCAAGTGGAACGATCCCAAGCACTTTCCCTGGACCATGGGCTGGGCGCCGAGCTACCAGAGCGAAGGACACATCTACGCCCAATATCTGTTCGAGCACCATCCGAACGGCAAGATCGGCATCCTCTATCAGAATGACGACTACGGTAAGGATTACATCAAGGGGCTGACGGACGGCCTGCGCGGGCGCACCCCGATCGTTGCGCAATATCCCTACGAGACCTCCGACCCGACCGTGGATTCGCAGATCGTCGCGCTCAAGGCGTCGGGCGCCGATATATTCTTCGACGTGGCCACGCCGAAATTCGCCTCGCAGGCGATCAAAAAGACCGCGGAAATCGGCTGGAAGCCGATCCACCTGCTCAACAGCGTCTCGCGGTCGATCGGCGCGGTGATCCGGCCTGCCGGGTTCGAAAACGCGCAAAACATTCTCAGCGCGGCCTACACCAAAGATCCGACGGATCCGACCTGGGCCGATGACCCCGACTTCAAGGCGTGGTCGGACTTCATGGACAAATATTATCCCGATGGTGACAAGAGCAATAGTTTCACCTCGACCGCCTACGCGGTGGCGGCGACCATGATGCGAGTGCTCAGACAATGCGGCGACAACTTGACGCGAGAATGTGATGAAGCAGGCGGCCAACTTGAAGGACGTTCGGGTGGGAATGCTGCTTCCGGGCATCAGCATGAACACGAGTCCGGACGACTTTGCGCCGCTCAAGCAGATGCAGATGATGCGTTTCAAGGATGAGCGCTGGGAGATGTTCGGTCCGACGCTGACCGGCAACGCCGGCGGCACCTGAGCCGGCCGCGTTGGCCAGTCAGTTCGCGAGCAGATCGCGACTGACGATCAGCCGCATGATCTCGTTGGTGCCTTCGAGAATCTGGTGCACGCGCACGTCGCGCAGCACGCGCTCGATCGGGTGATCGCGCAGGTAGCCGTAACCGCCGAAAATCTGCAGGCAGCCGTTCACCGCCGCGAAGCCGGCGTCGGTGGCGAAACGCTTGGCCATGGCGGCAAGACGAGCCGCATGCGGCTCGCCGCTATCCACCGCGACCGCCGCGCGCCGCACCATCAGCCGCGCCGCCTCGAGTTCGGTGGCGAAATCGGCGATGCGGAAGCCGAGCGCCTGAAAATCGGCGAGCCGCGTGCCGAACTGTTTGCGTTCGCGCATGTGCTCGATCGTGCGATCGAGACAAAACTGCGCACCGCCGATCGAGCACGCGGCGATGTTGAGGCGGCCGCCGTCGAGCCCGGCCATCGCGATGCGGAAGCCCTGCCCTTCCTCGCCGATGCGGTTTTCCGCCGGCACGCGGCAATCGTCGAACAGCACCATGGCGGTCGGTTGCGACTTCCACCCGAGCTTCTTCTCCTGGGCGCCGAAGGAGAGGCCGGGCGTGCCTTTTTCCACCACGATACAGGAAATGCCGCGCGGCCCTTCGCCGCCCGTGCGCGCCATCACCACGTAGATATCGGAGACGCCGCCGCCGGAGATGAACGCCTTGGCGCCGTTGAGCACGTAATGCTCGCCCTCGCGCGCCGCGCGCGTGACGAGGCTTGCCGCGTCCGACCCGGAGCCCGGCTCGGTGAGGCAGTAGCTCGCGAAATGCTCCATGGTCGCGAGCCGGGGCAGGAAACGATGGCGCTGGGTCTCGCCGCTGAACGCGTCAATCATCCAGGCGGCCATGTTGTGGATCGAGATGTAGGCCGCGGTCGATGTGCAACCCTGCGCCAGTTCCTCGAAGATGATGGTCGAATCGAGCCGCGAGAGCGCCGAGCCGCCGACGTCGTCGCGCACGGTAATGGCCCCAAAGCCGAGCGCCGCCGCCTTGCGCAGCGCCTCGACCGGGAAGATTTCGCCTTCGTCCCATGCGCGCGCGAACGGCATCATCTCCTCGCGCGCGAAGGTGCGGGCGACGGCGGAAAACGCGCGCTGCTCCTCGGAAAGCTCGAAATCCATCCGGCACTAGCTCCTCGCAAATGCGATAAAAGCCCGCGCCGCGAGCGTCAACAGTTCGGGTGCAATAAGCCTTGTCACCGTTTTGGTGACATGCTAAGTTGAGCTGAATGCAGGTGATCGCCCGTAGAACTCTCAAGGAGTTTTGGCAGCGTTACCCGCAGGCCGAAAAGTCGATCCGTCTGTGGCTTGCCGCGACGCAGAAGGCGCGATGGGTCAACCCATCGGAAGTGAAGCGACAGTTCGGAACGACGGTTGATTTCGTCGGCGATAATCGCGTCATCTTCGATCTAGGTGGGAACAAATATCGGTTGATCGTCCATGTATCTTACGCGTTTGGCCGTGTACTGGTGAAATTCATCGGAACGCATGCCGAGTACGATCGCATCGACCCGGAGACTGTCACATGGCGAAGAAGCCAATCCGCCCAATCCGCACGGAGGCCGACTACGGGACGGCGCTCGCGGAGATCGAACGCTATTTCGAAAATGAGCCTAAGCCGGCAACGCCGGAGGCGGACCGTTTCGATCTGCTGGCGCTTGTTCTTGAGGACTACGAGAGCAAGAAATGGCCGATCGAGCCGCCGGATCCGATCGACGCAATCCGCTATCGCATGGAGCTTAGCGGCTACACACAGGCCGACCTTGGGCGCCTGATCGGTTCGCGCCAACGTGCCTCGGACATTCTGTCGCGCAAGCGCCGGCTGACGATGAAGATGGCTTGGAAACTCCACCGCGATTGGGGCATTCCTGCCGAGGCGCTTCTTCGACCGCATCCGGCAACGCGGACGCGTGGACGCAGGCCGGCCGCATGAATTTTCTGCTGCTGAGACCAGTGGAAGGGCTTTTGCGGAAGGACTAAAAGGAAGGCCCCCGCGCCGGAGGAACAACCATGGCCATCAAATTCGGCCGTCCGCTCGAATCCAAAGTCCGTTTCGTCCCGGCCAAGTCGGACGCGCGCGCCAAGGACGCGCCGGCCCTCGACCTGCCGAGCCGGCCGCGCCGCAACCGGCGCAGCGACTGGGCGCGCCGGCTGGTGCGCGAACATGTGCTCACCGCCGACGACCTGATCTGGCCGGTGTTCCTCACCGAGGGAACCGGACGGATGCCGGTCGAATCCATGCCCGGCGTCGATCGGCTGTCGCTCGACGAGGCGGTGCGCGCGGCCGAGCGCGCGGCGACCCTGTCGATTCCGGTGCTCGCGCTGTTCCCCTATACGGAGCCGGGCCTGCGCGATGCCGACGGCAGCGAGGCGCTCAATCCGCAAAACCTCGTGTGCCGCGCCATCCGCGAGATCAAAGCGCGCGTGCCCGACGTAGGCATCCTGTGCGACGTGGCGCTCGATCCCTACACGAGCCACGGCCACGACGGCCTCCTCGCCGAGGGCGTCATCCTCAACGACGAGACGGTGGCGGTGCTGGTCGAGCAGGCGCTGGTGCAGGCGGAGGCCGGCTGCGACATCATCGCCCCCTCCGACATGATGGACGGGCGGGTCGGCGCCATCCGCACTGCGCTCGACGCCAAGGGCTTCACCGACGTGCAGATCATGGCCTACACGGCGAAATATGCTTCGGCTTTCTATGGCCCGTTCCGCGACGCGGTCGGCTCGTCGGCGACGCTCACCGGCGACAAGCGGACTTATCAGATGGACCCGGGCAATTCCGACGAGGCGCTGCGCGAGGCCGAACTCGACATCGCCGAGGGCGCCGACATGATCATGGTCAAGCCCGGCCTGCCCTATCTCGACATCGTGCGCCGCATCAAGGACGAGTTCGGCATGCCCACCTTCGGCTATCAGGTGTCGGGCGAATATTCGATGATCATGGCAGCGGCGCAGAACGGCTGGCTCGACGGAGACAAGGCGATGATGGAAAGCCTGATCGCCTTCAAGCGTGCTGGCGCCGACGGGGTGCTCACCTATTTCGCGCCGCGCGTGGCGGAGAAGCTGAAGAAGCAAGGGTAATGCGTCGATGACGGCCGACCGCGCACAAAGTTTCAGCTGGGGGCGCGGGCTCCGAAGCTTTGTTCTCGGCACGCTTCTGCTGCTCGGCACGTTGGCGCTTCTGCCAGCCTTTCGGTCATTCGGTTATCAGCTTTTCAGTATGCCGAGCGGGTCGATGAAGCCGACGCTCCTGGTCGGTGATTATTTTGTCGTGGCGAAATATGCCTACGGCTACAGCCGCTATTCGTTTCCCGGTTCAGCTGAGCTGTTTAGCGGCCGCGTCTTTGCGGCGCAACCGCGCTACGGCGATGTTGTTGTGTTCCGGTTGCCGCGCGACCCTTTGACTGAGTACGTCAAACGGGTGGTGGGGGTCCCCGGCGATCACATTCAAATGATCCACGGTGTGCTGAACATAAACGGAGTGCCCGTCAAACAGGAGCGGATCGACGACTTCGTCGAAACAGGTACCGCGGCAGGCACGACTCGTATCAAGCAATGGCGCGAAACTCTTCCTAACGGCGTGAGCTACGCAACCCTCGATCTTTACTCTGAGGGATTCTGGGACAATACGGGGGTGTACCCTGTGCCCACCGGGTACTATTTCGTGATGGGCGACAACCGCGACAACTCACAGGACAGCCGTACGTCACAGATTGGATATGTACCGTTCGAAAATCTCATTGGCCGCGTCGATCGTATCTTCTTCTCGGTCGACGCGAAATCCGGCGTGCGGTTCGAGCGTACCGGGATGGCGGTGCGATAGAAATCAATCCAGCGCAGCGCCGGTATCGATGCGCTGCGGCGCGTAACCGTCGGCTTCGAGGGTGGTAAAGATCGCCTCGCCGTGCGCGCGGTCGCGGGTTTCCATGGTTACGTCGAGGCGCGCGCCCTTCGCCGGCACGTCGAGGAACAGGCGCTTGTGATCGACGGCAAGGATGTTGGCGCCGAGTTCTCCCAGTCGCGTCGCTATCATGCCGAGCACCCCGGGTCGGTCCGGGATCGTGAGGCGGAACGAGACGATGCGATCCTCGCGCTCGAGTTCGCGCACCATGATGGACGCGAGAATGCGCGGATCGATATTACCGCCGGTCAAAACCAAGCCGACGGCCTTGCCGTGAAACCGTTCCGGCGAGGCGAACATCGCCGCAAGCGCGGCGGCGCCGGCGCCCTCGGCCATGGTCTTCTGCAAAGTCATGTAGGCGTTCACCGCGCGCTCGAGATGCGCCTCGTCGACCAGCATGATGTCGGCGACGAGCGCGCGCACGATCGGCAGCGTCAATGCACCCGCACTCTTGACCGCAATGCCTTCGGCCAAAGTCGGGCCGCCGAGCGGCCGGTTGGTGCCGTGCAATGCGTTCCACATGGACGGGAACGCGGCGCACTCGACGCCAATGATTTCGATGTCCGGTTTCACGGCCTTGGCGGCGACCGCCATGCCGGAAATGAGGCCGCCGCCGCCGATCGGCACGATAAGGACCTCAAGCCCCGCCACGTCCTCCAGCATTTCAACCGCGACGGTGCCCTGCCCGGCCATGACACGCGGATCGTCGTAAGGGTGCACCCACACGAGCCCACGCTCGCGCGCGAGCCGATCGGCGCGGACGTGCGCTTCCGCGATCGTTTCGCCTTCGAGCACGACTGCCGCGCCGTGTGCCTCTGTCGCGGCGATTTTCACGAACGGCGTCTGCTCTGGCATCACGATGGTGGCGGGAACCGACAGCCGCGCGGCGTGATAGGCGACGGCCTGCGCGTGGTTGCCGGCCGACATGGCAATCACGCCGCGGTTACGCTCCTCGGCGGATAGAGACGCGAGCTTGGTGAGCGCGCCGCGCTCCTTGAATGAATTGGTAACCTGCAGATTCTCGTATTTCACATAAACGCGGGCGCCGGTGAGATCGGACAGGCGCGGGGCCGGCAGCATGGGCGTGCGCAACACATGGCCGGCAATGGTGCGACGCGCGGCCTCGATGTCCTTGAGCGTGACACTCACGCGGTCATCCTCACACGTCGCGCGGCTGCGGGCCGGAAAACCCGAGGAGCCCGCCGGGCCGCAGCACGAATACGACGATCAGCAGCGAATACACGACGACGTCGCGATAGCCGATGTCGAAATAGGCCGACCATCCGGCTTCGATCAAGGCGACCAGCACCCCTCCGAGGAACGCGCCCGAGACCGAACCAATGCCGCCGAGGACGGCCGCGACCAGCGCCTTGAGCCCGAGCATCGTGCCCATGGCGAAGCCGATGTTGCCGTAATAAACCGCGATGACCCAGCCGGCGAGGCCGGCAAGCGCTCCGGCAAGCAGGAAAGTCGAGGCAAGCAGGCGCCGCGCCGCTACCCCAAATAATGCAGCGGTTGCCGGATCGTCGGCGAAGGCGCGCCACTCGCGCCCGAACCGCGAACGGGCAATGAGCGCCAGCACCGCGGCGGCGGCGCCAAGCGCCGCGACCGCGATGATGAGCTGGATCGGCGTGGCGGTGACCACGAACGCGCCAGCGCGGGCGAGCGGCAGCGTTTGGTTGAAGAGCGCAGGAAACCAGTGCTCGTGCGCGCCGCCCGAGAGCCGCAGGAACTCCTGAATGGCGATCGAGAGGGCCACGGTCGCCACGAGAATCGGTTGCCCGACGCGATAACGCGCGTGCAGTGGGGCAACGACAGCGACGCCGGTAAACCAGCTCCACAAGGCGGCAAGCGCGGCACCAAAGGCGAGCGCGACCGCAAGGCCGCCGACCGGGTCGGCCAGCCCAAGTGCCGCGCTCGCGGCCACGGCCGCCAGCGCGCTCAAGGCGCCAATCACCGTCATGTCGCCGAATGCCAGGTTGATGCGGCCGATGAGCCCGTAGATGAGCGAATAGGCGGTGGCGAGTAGCGCGTAGGATGCGGCGAGCGCCACCGCATTGATGAATTGTTGCAGCGCATAGGCCGCGGCCAAGGGAATCTCGGCAATCGAAGGCGTCTCGCTTGGCTCCGCCTCACGGGCCGGCCCACCTAACCAAAAACGATTCAGATAAGTCAGCCGCGCCTCGCCGAGCGGCCCCTGGTCGGTATCAACCGCAACAAGGTCGAGCCGGCGGGTCGAAAATACGCTGCCGCCGAAGCCGCAGGTCGCGAAATGGAGGCGCCCAGGCTCGCCCGGCTCCCGCGCGTCGTAATCGATGCGCACCCCTTGCCGGCCGAGGGTCGCGGGCGCGGCGCCGATCTCATCAATGAGGGTGCCTTCGGGATGAAGCGCGGGAAGCGCCTGGCGGCACACGCGCAGCTGCTCGCTGTCGACCGATCCCAGGCAGCCGGACAGCGGAAGCAGCAAAAGCACGATCACGGGACGCAAGCCGCGGCGCATGGGCAAAGAATACATCGACCTGAGCACCCTTGCGCCCGGCCTGACTAGTGCCGCGAACCCGAAGTTCGCATAATATTGCCGCAAGTCCGATTGCGAACTTCGGGTTCAAAGCGGCACTAAAGTCATGACGTTGCTAGTGTCCTTGGATTCCGAAGTTCGCTTCCGAATGCGCAGCAAACTTGGGCGAACTTCGGCATCGGGACACTAGCGGCCATTTTGGCCCGGATTCACGAGGGACCGCATGCCCGATAACGAGGCGAAAAGGCTCGGCACGACCATCGAGGTCAAACCGCACGCCTTCGATCCGGTCACCATGCCGGAATTATTCGAGGGCGTGCTGGCGCGTCGCGTCGTGGCCTTTTGCATCGACGTGCTGCTGATCGCAACGCCGGCGCTGTTCGTCGCGCTGTTCATTCTCGTGTTCGGAATTTTCACCTTCGGGCTCGGCTGGTTCTTTTTCTTTCTCTATTGGCCAAGCGTGGTCGTCTGGGCGCTGGTCTATTACGCCATGGGCTTCGGCAGCCCGGCCTCCGCCACGATCGGCATGCGGGTGATGGATCTCGAGATGCGCACGTGGTACGGCGCGCCCGCCTATGCGCTGCTCGGCGCCGTGCACGCGGTCGCCTTCTGGATCACCTGCTCGGCGCTCACGCCGCTGATCCTGCTCGTCGCCTTCTTCAACGCACGGCGGCGGCTGTTGCACGACATGCTGGTCGGCACCATCGTGATCAACAACGAAGTTCGATCGGACGGCTTGCGGGCCGGTCAACGCGGTTTGTGATACGCCCACACCCGGTCTTGCCTCCGGCTGCGCCAGCGAGTACGGCGGCTCGGAGCTGCTTCAGCCGTTTGACGCGAGCGGACTCTCGCGCAATGCTTGAGGCCGATCCGGGAAGAGTCCCGGCAACCGCCATCATGGTCCCGTGACCCAGCACTCGCGCGACACTCCCCAGTTCTATCTGACGGCGCCCTCGCCGTGCCCGTATTTGCCGGGACGCGAGGAGCGCAAGGTGTTCACGCATCTGGTCGGCGAGCGAGCGCCCGAACTCAACGATCTTCTCACCCACGGCGGGTTCCGCCGCAGCCAGTCGATCGCCTACCGGCCGGCGTGCGAGACGTGCCGCGCGTGTGTCTCGGTGCGGGTGGTGGTGGAAGACTTCCGTCCCACCCGCAGCATGCGGCGGGTGGTCGAGCGCAACAGCGACCTGGTTGCGGAAATGCGCGTGCCGGTGCCGACATCCGAGCAGTATTCCGTCTTCCGCGGCTATCTCGATTCGCGCCATCGCGACGGCGGCATGGCGGACATGACCGTGCTCGACTACGCGATGATGGTCGAGGACAGCCATGTCGAGACGCGCATCGTCGAGTTTCGCCGGCGCGGTCCCGACAGCCGCATCACCGGACGTGGCAACGGTCCGCTGCTCGGCGTCGCGCTCACCGACGTGCTCAGCGACGGCCTGTCGATGGTTTATTCGTTCTTCGATCCGGATGTCGGCGGGCGCTCGCTCGGGACATTCATTATCCTCGATCACATCGCGCGGGCGCGCCGTCTCGGCCTGCCCTACGTCTATCTCGGCTATTGGGTGAAGGGTTCGAAGAAGATGGATTACAAGGGCCGTTTCCTGCCGCAGGAGCGGCTGACCGGGGACGGCTGGACGCGCGTCGAAACGTAATTTACAAAAATCCTTCAGGCGGCATGCCGAGCAGCACCTGCCCGACTTCCTCATAATGGGCGGTGCGCGACTGGATCTGCTGAGAAAGCGTGTGCATGTCGCGGAAGCGCCGCTCGAACGGGCTGCCGGGGAAGATTGCGTCGACCCCTGCCGCCTTGTAGGCGAAATCGGCAACCTCGATCGCGCCCTGGATCGCATTGGTACAGGCGAGCCGCACGCGCGCGCGATCGGCAACCTCGATCGCCTCGACATCATCCGCGCCAGCGTAAATCGAGGCGAGCGTCTCGATCAGATAGGCGCGTGCCGCGCCAAGCTTCGCCTCTGCGCGCGCGACCTCCGCCTGCACCACCGCGTTGTCGGCGAGGCGCGAAAGATTGCGCGGCGCCTTGGTGCCGGCAAGCGCCACGAAGGCCTCGAACATCGCGCCGGCGATGCCCATCGCGACCGCGGCGACGCCTACCGCGTAGAGCCCCGGCATGGTGAAGGCGTAGAGCGGCCCTTTCTCCATACGATAGGTCGGGTCGGCGCGCGCCCCGCTGAAGGCCTCGGGCACGAACACGTCGTCGACCCGGTAGGATTCCGATCCGGTGCCGCACAGGCCGATGGTGTGCCAGGTGTCAAGCACGGTCGCCTCGCGCGCGGGAAACAGCAGCGTGCGCAACACGAGCTTGCCGCGCGCGTCGCGCCGGAGTGAGCCGTCCGGCTCGATCACCTGGCAATGCGCGCCCATCCAACTCGCGTGCCGGCAGCCGCTGGCAAAATCCCAGGTACCGCTGACGCGATAGCCCCCGGGACCGGCGCTCGCGCGCGCCGCGTTGGGCGGACCCCAGGCGACGGTGCTGCACGGATCGGCGAAAATCGTGCGGGCCGTGGTGGGTTCGAGATAGGCGGCGATCAGCGCCGAGCTGTTGGCAACGAACACCACCCAACCGGTCGAACCATCGTGGCGGGAAAGCTCCTCGATCGTAGAAAAGTAGTTCACCGGGTCGAGCTGATCGCCGCCGCAGGAACGGGGCAGCAGCATGCGGAACAGCCGCGCTTCATGCAGCCGCGCCACCAGCGGCTCGGGAAGCCGGCGCGTTGTCTCGATCACGTCGGATGCGGCGGCGATCGCCGCCTTGAGATCGCGCGCCCGTGCGACGGGGTTGGAACGGTCCTGGTCGTCCATGCGCCAATTGCGGCGCAGCCTTCGGGCGCTGTCAACGGCCTATTGGCGAATTGCACGCCCTTTCCATGCATGCGTGGGCGCTCGACGGCATCGCTCGGGTGAGGAAGAATACGCCGGTTCACAAGGGGGGACACATGCCGCTGCCGAGCGATATCGACGCCACCAGCCCCAAATATCTGCGCGACAAATACGCGATCGTCGGAGTCGGTGAGACCGAGTACATGCGCGGCTCCGGCAAGACCACGCGGGCGCTCGCCACCTGGGCGGTGCGCAACGCCATCACAGATGCCGGGCTCAAGCCCGCCGACATCGACGGCATGCTGTCGTACCAGTCGGGCGATTCGGTTTTTGCGCCATTCGTGGCGGGCGATCTCGGTATCCGGCTCAACTTCTACATGGACGTGTTCGGCGGCGGCTCCTCGACCGAGGCGCTCGTGGGCATCGCCATCGGGGTAATCGAAGCGGGCCTGTGCAAGACCGTCGTCATCTTCCGCGCCATGAACGGATATTCCCAGGTGCGCATCGGCGGCACGGGGGTTCGTTCCGCCGCCCCGGTCTCGGGCGACATGCTGCACAGCCGCGCCTACGGCTGGCAAAGCGCCGGGCAAATGTTCAGCCCGACCTTCATGCGGCACATGCACGACTACGGCACGCGGCCGGAGCAGGTCGCCGCAGTCAAAGCGATCCACAGCGAGCACGCCTCGAACAATCCGAAAGCGCTCTACAAACAGCGCTACACCGTCGCGGACGTTCTCAAGAGCCGCATCATCTGCAAGCCGCTGCATCTGCTCGATTGCTGCGTCGAGACTGATAACGCCAACGCCATTGTCGTGACCTCGGCCGAGCCCGCGCGCAACTGCCGCCATCCTCTCGTGCTGATCCGCGGCGTGGTCGGCCGCTGCAACAAGCCGCGCATGGACATGCATTATCAGCATGGGCCGATCTCGACGGTCGCAGGGCACTACGCGCGCGAGATCCTGTGGCCCAACGCCGGCGTCGGCCCGCAAGACGTGGACGTGACCGGTTCCTACGACGCCTTCACCTTCACGACCATGCTGCAGCTCGAGGATTACGGCTTCTGCAAGAAGGGCGAAGGCGGCGACTACGTGAGCGACGGCACGATCCGGCTCGGCGGCCGGCGTCCCAACAACACCAGCGGCGGGCATCTCTGCGAGGGCTACACCCACGGGATCAACATGGTGATCGAGAACGTCCGGCAGCTGCGCCATGATGCGGACGACTCCTGCCCGGTTGGTTCCGACGGCAAACGGCGGCACACTTATGACTACCGCGAAGGCGGCTGCCGCCAGGCCAAGAACGTCGAAGTCACCGCCAACCTCGGCTGGGCCATGCCCGGCACGGGGTCGGCCATGGTGATGCGGCGCGGGTGAAGGGGGGCATAGTATGAGCATCACGGCGAATTATCTCGGCATGCCGCTCGACATCAGCGGCCTCGACATGGAAAACCTGGAATACTTCCGCCACTGCGCTGCGCACGATTTTCATCTGCAGGCGTGCACCGCCTGCGGCCTCATCCGCTATCCGCCGACCACCGCCTGCCCGTGGTGCGCCCATCCGGAATCGCGCTGGGTCGCGGTCGAAGGCAAGGGAACCGTGCACTCCTACACCGAGGTGCATCACGCCATTCAGCCGGCGTTCAAGGCGCACACGCCCTATCTCATCCTGCTCGTCGATCTTGACACGCAGAAAGGCAAGCCGACGGCCGACGAGGCGATCCGCGTGGTGGGCAATCTCACGATGCCGGACGGCGTGCTGGCGCCGGCAGAGATGGTGCGCAAGGTTGGCATCGGCACGCGCGTGCGCATGGTGTTTTCCGACGTCGCGCCGGGACTTGCGCTGCCGCAATGGACGATCGACGAAGGCGCGCCAGCGGCGACAACGTGGCGCTACCCGCAGGAGTGATCTCAGCGCAGCGACAGGCCCGCGGTCTGCAGCAACAGCACGAGATTGAGCGCGAGCACCAGCACCGCGGCCGCGACGGCGGCGGCGTTGGTGAGCCGGCTGTTCGCGAAAGAACCCATCACGTCGCGCCGGCCAGTGAAAATCAGCAACGCGATCATCGGCGCCGGCAGCACCAGGCTGAGCACCACCTGGCTGAGCACCAGCGCCTGGGTGGCGTTCACCCCGAGCGCCACCACCACGAAAGCCGGTACCATTGTCACCACCCGTCGCAGCCACAGCGGAATACGAAAGGCGACGAAGTCCTGCATGATCACCTGGCCGGCCATGGTGCCGACGACCGAACTGGACAAGCCCGAGGCCAACAGCGAAATGAGAAACACGGTGGCGGCGCCGGCGCCGAGCAGCGGGATGAGCGTGCGGTAGGCGGTGCCGATGTCCGCGACGTCGCTATGCCCCGCCTCGTGGAATACGACCGCCGCCATGGCGACCATCGCCATGTTGATGAGCCCGGCGACGCCGAGCGCGAACAGCACTTCGGCGTTGGAGAAGCGCAGCACGCGACGGCGCTCCGCGTCGGTGACGGTCGGAACTCGGTTCTGCATCAGGCTCGAATGCAAATAGATCGCGTGCGGCATCACGGTCGCGCCGATGATGCCGACTGCGAGCGTCACGCTGTGCGGCCCTTGCAGCGTCGGCACGAAGGTGTGGAAGGCGAACGCGGCCCAGTCAGGCGTCGCGATCACCAGTTCGATGAGATAGCTCACACCGACCACGCCAACGAACGCGGTGACCAACAGCTCCATCGGCCGGAAGCCGCGCCCTTGCAACAGCAGTATGGCGTAGGTGGCGAGGGCGACGATGATGAGACTCATTAGTAGCGGCAGCTTGAACAGCAGCATCAGTCCGATCGCGGCGCCGAGAAATTCGGCCAGGTTGGTCGCCATGGCGGCGATTTCGCTTGCGATCCATAGGAGATAGACGACCGGCCCGGGGAAGTGGCGCCGGCAGTGACCGGCCAAGCTCTGTCCCGTCACCACGCCGAGCTTGGCGGAGAGCGCCTGGAACAGCATCGCGACCACGTTCGCGACCAGGACGACCCATAACAGCATGTAGCCGAAGCTCGCCCCCGCCTCGATGTTCACGGCGAAATTGCCGGGGTCCATGTAGGCGACCGAGGCAATCACCGCCGGGCCCACGAACGGCAGGAAGGCGCGCAGCCCATGCCGCTCGCCCGTCAGGGCGGCGCGGCCGGCCGAGACGGCCCGTTCGGTTACGAGTTGGTGGCGCGCGGCGGCGTCGTTCATCCGCAACCCTGTCGCTGAAGGCGCGCCTTAGACGATACCTACTTGCGAATAATTTGCAATTGCATAATGCCCTCGAACCGGCGTGGCCCCGAGGGCTACTTGCCCTCGCCCTTCTTTCCGTTTTCCGGCGGGCGGCCGAACTTGTTGTTCTTGGGGAAACGGTCAGGCTTGATCCGACCGGCATCGGCCCGATTTCCCCGCCAGGCGGCGAGTTCGTGCAAGGACAGGCCATAGGTCCGGCCGGCGGAATCGACCCAGGTCAGGCCATCCTCGGCCTTGAAGGTCTTCACGTCGGAAAGCCCGCCGTCCTTGTAGCGCTGCAGGCGCACGCCCCGTCCGCGCCCCATCTCGGGGACCTGGTCGAGGGGGAAGATCACCATTTTGCGATTATCGCCGATGCTCGCGGCCAATTCGCCTTCGACCACCGCGACCGCGCGTGCCTCGTCGGGCAGCGTGACGTTGAGCACCTGCTTGCCCTTGCGCGTGTTGGCGAGGCATTCATCCTCGCTCACCACGAAGCCCCGGCCGTCGGCGCTCGCGACCAGGAACTTGCGGCCGCCGCGGAACGGGAATATGGCGATCAAGTCGGCCTCCTGTTCGAGATCGATGAACAGCCGCACCGGTTCGCCGTGCCCGCGCCCGCCCGGCAGCTTCGAGGCCTCGATCGTGTAGAAGCGGCCGTTGGTCGCGAACACCAAGAGCTTCGAAGTCGTCTCGGCAAAGAACGACAGCTTGAGCCGGTCGTCCGCCTTGAAGGCGATCGCCGCGAGGTCGCTCATGTGCCCCCTGAGCGCCCGGATCCAGCCCTTGTCGGAGACCACCACGGTGACGGGCTCGCGCTCGACCATCGCTGCTTCGATCGCCGCCTCATCGTGCTCGGGAGCCTGTGCGAATGACGTGCGCCGCTTCCCGAGCGGCGTCTTAGGCCCGAACTTGGTGCGCACCTCCTTGATCTGATCGGCCACCGTCTTCCACTGCTGGTCTTCCGAGCGCAGCAGCGCTTCGAGCGACTTCTTCTCCGCCCGCAGGTTCTTGTCCTCCTGGCGGATTTCCATTTCTTCCAGACGCCGCAAGTTGCGCAGCCGCATGTTGAGGATGGCGTCAGCCTGCACGTCGGAAAGCTTGAATGTCTTCATCAGCACCGGCTTGGGCTCGTCCTCGGTGCGGATGATTTTGATGACCTTGTCGAGGTTGAGATAGGCGACGAGATAGCCGCCGAGCACCTCGAGTCGATGCTCGATTTGCTGGAGGCGATGGCGCGAGCGGCGCACCAGCACTTCGCGCCGGTGGTCGAGCCACTCGGTGAGCGCCTCGGCAAGGTCCACCACCTTCGGGATGCGACCCTTGACCAGCACATTCATGTTGAGCGGGATGCGGCTTTCCAGCTCGGTGAGCTTGAACAAAGACTCCATCAGCAGCGCCGGATCGACCGTGCGCGAGCGCGGCTCGATTACCAGGCGGACGTCCTCGGCGGATTCGTCGTGCGCGTCCGCGACGAGCGGGAGTTTCTTTTCATTGAGCAACTCGCCCAGCCGCTCCATCAGCCGTGATTTCTGTACCAGCCAGGGGATTTCAGTGACCACGATGAGGTAAGTGCCGCGGCCGGTCTCTTCCTTGTGCCAGCGCGCACGCACGCGGAAAGAGCCGCGTCCGGTCGCATAAGCCTCGGCGATGGCCTCCGGACTGTCGACCACCACGCCGCCGGTCGGAAAATCCGGACCGGGGACGAATTTGAGCAGGTTGCGGCTGCGCGCCTTCGGATGCTCGATCAGGTGGAGCGCTGCGTCGCACAGTTCGGCGGCATTGTGCGGCGGGATCGCGGTCGCCATGCCGACGGCGATCCCCTGCGCGCCGTTAGCGAGCAGATTGGGAAAGGCGCCGGGCAGCACCGCCGGCTCCTGCGACTGGCCGTCGTAGTTGGCGCGGAAATCGACCGCGTCTTCCTCGATGCCGTCGAGAAGGAGGCGCGCCACCTCGGTGAGCCGCGCCTCGGTGTAGCGGTAGGCGGCCGGATTATCGCCGTCGATGTTACCGAAGTTGCCCTGGCCGTCTATGAGCGGGTAGCGCGAGTTGAAATCCTGCGCCAAACGCACTAGCGCGTCGTAGATCGCCTGATCGCCGTGCGGATGGAAGTTGCCCATCACGTCGCCGACGATTTTCGCCGACTTTTTGAACGTGGCGCCCGGGTCGAGGCGCAACAGCCGCATGCCATAGAGGATGCGCCGGTGCACCGGCTTGAGCCCGTCGCGCGCATCGGGGAGCGCGCGATGCATGATGGTCGATAGCGCGTAGGCGAGATAACGCTCCTCGAGCGCCTCGCGCAGCGCGATCTCCTGCACGTCGCCGTGCTCGTCGGGGGGAATCAGAAGTTTGCCCATGGCGGATCGGTACTGCGGCGCTGAGGCCCGAACAAGGGACCGTCGCCGCGTCAGGCGGCGGAATGCGCGGGCGCCCGCACCGCGGCAATAAAACGCTCGCGGGCGTCCGGGGCCTGCTGCCCGCGCGGCTCGAACACGTAGCGGCCGAGGAAAAATCCGGTGACCGCGAAACCGTCGGCAAGCTCGCCGGCCGAGGGCCGAACCGGCCTATCGTCGAGCAGAAAGGCGGGGAGCGGCAGGAGCCGGTCGTGCCACGGCTCGCCCGCGCTGCGCGAGACCGCGCGGCCCGACTTGGGCGAAACATAGCCCAGGTCATCCGCCACGCCGGTCGCGGCGCAGCGGGAAAGATCGAGGCCGAACCCAAGTTCAGCGAGCAGCATGAGTTCGAACCGCGCCACCGCAACGGCGACCGCAACGGGATCATCGACGCAGTCGAGAACCGCGATCAGGTCGGCATGGACCAGCGGATGCGGATCCCGTTCCGGCAGCAGGCGGCACAGTGCCGCGAGATGGGTGACGCCGTAGAGCGCATGCGCCGCCATGAGCAGTTCCGCCGCGCGCAGGCGCAATCCTTCGATCGCGAAGTGGCCCAGGTGCTCGTCGAGCCGCGCCCGCCACGTGGCACGCACCGCGTTGCCGGGCTGCAGGACCGGCCGCATGCGCGACCCCGCCCCTCCCCGCACTAGGCCGAGATGGCGGCCATGGGCCTGCGTCATCACTTCGGCGATGGCGTTTGCCTCGCCGTGACGGCGCGTGCCCAGAACGATGCCTTCGTCGGTCCACTCCATATCGGATCAGGCGTTTCGTTTGCTCGCAAATAGACTCGCCAACACGCCGGGAACATGCGGACCGCAGCCCAACACGTCAATCGTTGGGAAACTCGAGTCCGATCTCGCGATAGCGCTCCGGATCGTCGCCCCAGTTCTCGCGCACCTTGACGAACAGCATCAGGTGTACCTTGGCCTCGACGGCAGCGGCGATCTCGCCGCGCGCCTCGCTGCCGATCGCCTTGATGGTCTGCCCGCCCTTGCCGAGCACGATCTTGCGCTGGCTTTCCCGCTCCACGTAGATCGTTTGCTCGATCCGCACCGAGCCGTCCTTGAGTTCCTTCCAGTCCACCGTTTCCACGGTCGAATGGTAAGGCAGCTCCTGGTGCAGCCGCAGATAAAGCTTCTCCCGCGTGATTTCGGCGGCGAGTTGGCGCAGCGGCGCGTCGGAGACCTGATCCTCGGGATAGTGCCACGGGCCCGCAGGCACGCGCCCGGCGAGCCAGTGCCGCATGTCCGCGATGCCGTCGTCACGCAACGCCGAAATCATGAAACTGGCTTCGAACGGGGCGCGCTCGTTGACCGCTTGCGCGAGCGCGAGCAGCGTCGGCTTTTCCACCAGATCGATCTTGTTGAGGATGAGGAAGCGGCCGTGGCGCACGTCGGCGACGCGAGCGAGCAAGCCGGAGACCTCCTCGTCGAGGCCGCGGCGGGCGTCGATGAGGACGCCGACGAGATCCGCATCATGCGCGCTCCCCCACGCGCTCGTCACCATGGCGCGGTCGAGCCGGCGGCGCGGGACAAAAATCCCCGGCGTGTCGATGAATACCAGTTGCGCGCGGCCCTCTATGGCGATGCCGCGTACCAGCGCCCGCGTCGTCTGGACCTTGTGGCTGACGATCGAGACCTTGGTGCCGACCAGCGCATTGATGAGCGTCGACTTGCCGGCATTGGGCGCGCCGATCAGCGCGATGAAGCCGCAGCGGGCCTCATCCGTCGCAGCCGCGGCGGTTTCAGCCATCGGCGGCATCCGCCGGCACGCCCTCGCGCGCTAGCATGGCTGCGGCGGCGGCCTGCTCGGCCGCACGCTTCGAGCGGCCGGTCCCTTCCGCCGGCGTGCGCTCGAAGAGTTCGACCGCCACCCGGAATTCCGGGCTGTGATCGGGGCCTGAGCGCTCGATCTCTTTGTACGAGGGCGCCGGCATGCCGCGCGCCTGCGCCCACTCCTGCAGCAGGGTTTTCGGATCGCGCAAGGGGCGCGGCGGCTTGAGCATCCGCTCCTGCCAGTAGCGCTCGATCAGCGCGGCCGCCGGCGCGTAGCCGCCGTCGCTGAACACGGCCCCGATCAAGGCTTCGCACACGTCGGCGAGGATCGCGGTGCGGCGATGGCCGCCCGCCTGGATTTCCGAGTTACCGAGCCGCATCGCCGGGCCGAGGTCGATGACGCGAGCAACGTCGGCGCAGGTCTCTTTGCGAACGAGGGCGGCGAGCCGGCGCGACAGCTCGCCTTCGGTCGCCCCCGGAAACGCGCGGAACAGCATGTCGGAAACGACGAGGCCGAGCACATGATCACCGAGAAACTCCAGCCGCTGGTAACTGCCGCCGCGGTCGCGGCCGCCGGCCAGCGCCGAACTGTGAGTCAATGCGCGCTCGAGCCACGCGTGTTCGGTGAAGCGGTAGCCGATGCGATCCTCGAGTTCGGCGATTTCGCCGGTCGCCGCACTGGCGCGTTTGCGCCGGCGCGCGGGCGCGCGTTTGCGAGCAGGGGCGGCCTCGGAACGCGGGGCGCGGCGCTTTCGTTTGGCGGGTTTCGGTTCCGGCGAGCCGGCGTTCATCGCACGATCGTAAACAGCCGGTCCCATCGGACCGACCACGGCCAGCGCCAGAACGCCCAGCCGCGCTCGCCCTCGTGGACCGAGAAGAAAATAATCTCGGCACGCCCGACGATGTTTTCGAACGGCACGAAGCCGACTTGGGACGTGCGGCTGTCCTGCGAGTTGTCGCGGTTGTCCCCCATCATGAAATAATCGCCGGGCGGCACCACGTAGACGCTTGTGTTGTCCCAGAACCCTTCGTCGTAGAGATCGAGCGTGGTGTAGCTCACACCATTGGGAAGCGTCTCGCGCCAGCGCCGCACCGGCGCGGCGTTCCCGTTTTCGCTCGTCTCGACGAAATCGTCGATCCGTTCGCGCTTGATCGGCTCGCCGTTGATGTTGAGCACGCCGTGGATCATCTGGATGCGGTCACCCGGCAGGCCGATCACCCGCTTGATGTAGTCGGTCGAGTCGTCGCGCGGGAGGCGGAACACCACCACGTCCCCGCGCTGCGGCGGCGAGCCGAGAATGCGGCCGGAGAACAGCGGCGGCGAGAACGGCAATGAAAAGTGGCTGAAGCCATAGCTGTATTTCGAGACAAACAGATAGTCGCCGATCAGCAAGGTGGCCTTCATCGACCCGGACGGAATGTTGAACGGCTGGAACAGGAAAGTACGGATGACGATGGCGATGATGGCCGCCTGGATCAGGACCCGCCAGAGTTCGGCAAACCCGCTTTCCTGCCGCGGCCGCTCGCTCGTGACGCTGATCGGCCGCTTCTGCTCCATCGCCATGATTCCTGCCTGCCAGTGCGGCGAACCCGCGCCGCCTAAAGCGTGATGACTTTTCGCCGGATCGGAACGATTCCTAGGAAATTCAATACGCTGGGTCGTAACGCGACCCCATCCGCGGCCCTTGTAGCCGCTCACCCGGATAAGCGCAACGAAGCGGACCTGGTGTCCCGATTCCGAAGTTCGCCTACCTTGCGGCACGATCCGATGCGAACTTCGGAATCGAAAGGACACCAGCAAACCCTATGATCCTAGTGCCGCTTTGAACCCGAAGTCCGCAACCGGACGTGCGGCAATTGCGGTGCGGACTTCGGGTTCGCGGCACTAGTCACGGATTCTCCCGCCGCTCCGCCGATATGACGACGAAAGCCTGGGCCATCGGGCCTTCATCAGTGATGGTGAGGTCGATCCTCGCCTCGCAACCCTCCGGCGTGATGGCTTTGAGTCGGGCGAGCGCCCCGCCAGTGAGCTTGAGGCTCGGCCGCCCCGACGGCAGATTGACGACGCCCATGTCGCGCCAGAACACGCCATTGCGCAGGCCGGTCCCCAACGCCTTGGCGCAGGCCTCCTTGGCGGCGAATCGCTTGGCGTAGGTCGCCGCGGGATTGGCCCGCCGCTCCGCGCGCCCGCGCTCCGCCGGGGTGAAAATGCGCGCGATAAACCGCTCGCCATGGCGTTCGATCACCTTCTCGATCCGTCCCACGTCCACGAGGTCGGAGCCGATGCCGAGAATCATCGTTGCGTCCGGGTGCGTCCGCGGTCCATGGCCGATCGCATGGTGCGGATGGCTTCGGTCAGCCCGACCTCGACCGCCTCGCCGATCAGGAAATGCCCGATGTTGAGTTCGACCAGTTCGCCGAGTTGGGCGATCTGCTCGGCGGTCGCGTAGTTGAGGCCGTGCCCCGCGTGAATTTCCAACCCCGCGGCGCGGCCCAGCGCGGCGCCTCTGACGATCCGCTGCCACTCCGCTTCGGCGCGAACCGTTTCACCGGCGGCAATCGCATCGCACCAGCCGCCGGTGTGGATTTCGATCACCGGCGAGCCGAGCGAGGCGGCGGCATCGATCTGGCGCGGCTCAGCCGCGATGAAGAGCGACACGCGCACGCCGGCCTGGCGCAATTCATCCACGACTTCCTTGAGCGAATTGTGCTGTCCCGCTGCGTCGAGGCCGCCTTCGGTGGTGCGCTCCTCGCGCCGTTCCGGCACCAGGCAGGCGGCATGCGGCGCCGTCTTGAGCGCTATCGCCAGCATCTCGCGTGTCGCGGCCATTTCGAAATTCAACGGCTTGGAAATTTCGGCCTTGAGCCGCGCCATGTCGTCGTCACGGATGTGGCGCCGATCCTCGCGCAGATGGGCGGTGATGCCGTCCGCGCCCGCGGCAATTGCCACATGCGCGGCCTTGACCGGATCGGGGTGATGCCCGCCGCGCGCGTTACGCAGCGTCGCCACATGATCGACGTTCACCCCAAGCCGGATATGCTGAAGCTCAGTCATCAGTTATCAGTTACCAGTGACCAGCGATCGGAAAACCATCGGGAGCCCCTCAAATCTGGTCACTGATCACTGGTTGCTGATCACTGATTCCTGGATCACCCGCTCGGCCGTGGCGACGACTTCCTTGGCGCGCAGCTGCGCGATGATCGCGGTGAGGTGCTTGAGGTCGTAGACCTCGAGATCGATCACCATTTCGGTGAAGTCGGGCGAGCGGCGCTCCATGCGGATGTTGTCGATGTTGCCGTCGTGCTCGGCGATCACCTGAGAGATTTGCGCCAAGGTGCCGGGCTCGTTGACCGACTGCAGGGCGATGCGCGCGGGGAACCGCTGGTGGCTTCGCCCCTCCACGTCCCAGCGCACGTCCAGCCAGCGCTCGGGTGATTCTTCGAACTCTTTGAGCGCCGGCGACTGGATCGGATAGATGGTGATGCCCTCGCCCGGCGTGAGGATGCCGACGATGCGGTCGCCCGGCACCGCGCCGCCGTCCGGCGCGAAGCGAACGGGCAGGTCGCTATTGATGCCGCGGATCGGGATTGCCGGTCCTTTGTTGTCGGGTTTGCTTTCCGGTACCTTGAATTTCAGCGAACGCGCCATTTTCAGGCCGAACCAACCGCTCTCGGACTTCGGCGGCGTAACGGCGGCGAGGCGCTCCTCCTTGTAATCGGGGTAGACCGCGCGGGCGACGTCGGAGGCCTTCATCTCGCCGCGGCCCACCGCCGCCATCACGTCCTCGACCGACGCCCGGGCGAGACGCGGCAGCGCGCCTTGCAGTCTTTCGTCCGCGTATTCCTTCTTGGCGCGCGCGAACAGCCGCTCGACGATGCGCCGGCCGAGCCCGGCATACTGATGGCGCACCGCGGCGCGGGTCGCGCGTCGAATGGCGGCGCGCGCCTTGCCGGTGACCACGATTGATTCCCACGCGGCGGGCGGCGCGGTCTGCGCCTTCGAGGTGAGAATTTCGACCTCGTCGCCGTTCGACAATTCGGAGACGAGCGGCGCGATCTGGCCGTTGATCTTGCAGCCGATCGCCGTGTTGCCCACGTCGGTGTGCACCGCATAGGCAAAGTCGATCGGGGTCGCCTTGCGCGGCAAGGCTATCAGTTTGCCCTTGGGACTGAAGCAGAACACTTGATCGTGGAATAACTCGAGCTTAGTGTGCTCGAGGAATTCCTCGGGGTTCGAGCCTTCCGCCAACAGTTCGACCGTGCGCCGTAGCCAGGCATAGGCGCTCGATTCGCGCGACAGCATTTCCGTGGGAGAGCCGGTGCCGTCCTTGTAGAGCGCATGCGCCGCGATGCCGTATTCGGCAATCTCGTGCATTTCGCGGGTGCGGATCTGCAGCTCGACCCGCTGGTTGCCAGGGCCGACCACGGTGGTGTGGATCGAGCGGTAGTCGTTCTGCTTGGGGGTCGAGACGTAGTCCTTGAAGCGTCCGGGCACCACCGGCCAAGTGGTGTGGACGGCGCCGAGCGCCTGATAACAGTCCTCGACCCGCTCAACGATGATGCGGAACCCGAAAATGTCGGAGAGCTGCTCGAAGCCCACCGACTTGCGTTCCATCTTGCGCCAGATCGAATAGAGGCGCTTCTCGCGCCCGCTGACCGTCGCACCGACACCGCGGTCGGCAAGCTTGCGGGCGAGCTGCTGCTCGATCTCCGAGATCAGGTCGCGGTTGCGGTCGGCGAGCGAAACGAGCCGCTGGCTGACCACGCGATAAGCTTCCGGATTGAGCTCCCGGAACGCCAGGTCCTCGAGCTCTTCGCGCATTTCGTGCATGCCCATGCGGCCCGCGAGCGGGGCATAGATGTCGAGGGTTTCCTCGGCGATGCGGCGGCGCGTCTCCCGCGGCACGTGATTGAGCGTGCGCATGTTGTGGAGCCGGTCGGCCAATTTGACGAGGAGCACGCGCACATCGACCGCGATGGCGAGCAGAAGCTTGCGCAGGTTCTCGGCCTGCTTCGCCTCGCGCGTCACGAGATCGAGTTTCTTGAGCTTGGTGAGGCCTTCGACCAGCGCGCCTATGTCGGGTCCGAAACGCTGATCGATCTCGGCGCGCGTGGTTGGGGTATCCTCGATGGTGTCGTGCAGCAGGGCCGCCGCGATGGTGGCGTCATCGAGCTTGAGGTCGGTGAGAATCGCCGCGACTTCGAGGGGGTGAGAGAAATAAGGATCGCCCGACGCGCGCGTCTGGCTCCCGTGCGCCTTCATGGCATAGACGTAGGCGCGGTTGAGCAGCGCCTCGTCCGTATTCGGATTATAGCGGCGCACCCGTTCCACCAGGTCGTACTGGCGCATGATCCGCGGTTTGGCGGATTTTCCTTTGGTTTCAGCTGCTTGTGGTGCCGCCGCGGGAGCGTTCTGGGCGCGCTCATCGACTGCCGCGCGCCGACGCGGCTGGTTTTGCATGCGCGGGAGGTTGGTCATTGCCATGATGCGGACCCGGCGCCCGAGCGATCCGCCCTGACGCGTTACGCAAGGATATCATGGCAATCCGCCAATGCGGCAAGCAGTTAGCCGCATGATCCCGAAAAGTGGGTACCGGTTTTCGCGCCCGATTAACTAAAGCGGATGACCGCGTCATCCCGCTTTACCGCCGCCTTGCCGGAATGCGAACGGCCCGGAGTGCGTCCGGGCCGTTAACGTTACGTGAGAAGTGCCGGGCGGCTTAAAGATCGTCGTCCGGCTCGATCGGCTCGGGCTGCTCTTCCGGCGGCGTGAGGCCTTCGAGACCCTTGAGCAGCTCCTCTTCGGTCATGCGGTCGAGCACAACTTCCGTATCGTCAGCATCGACGCCCTCCCCGGAGGCGCCGATCAGCGGCACGGGCTCGGATTCCGGCTCGTCGACTTCGACGTACTTCTGCAGCGAATGGACGAGCTCTTCCTTGAGATCACCGGGAGAGACCGTCTCATCGGCGATTTCGCGCAGGGCGACCACCGGATTCTTGTCGTTGTCGCGGTCGACGGTGATCGGCGCGCCGGAGGAAATCATGCGCGCGCGGTGGCTCGCCAGCAGCACGAGATCGAAGCGGTTCTCAACTTTATCGATACAATCTTCGACGGTGACACGGGCCATCCCTCGTCACTCCTCATTGAACGGAAAGGGGTTTTCCGGGTTGGTAGCGGTACGGCCGAGAAAGCGCAAGAGCCATCTTGCCGCGAAATTTATCTTGGCGGTTTGTCATGGCTCTGTTACGCAACCATTGAGACAGTACGGCCGCGCTGATCCGGTCGCACCGCCTTGCTCTCTCGCGCTTTCGCATTGGCGAAGCCGAGGAGCGCTTCCGCAGACGCCCCGCGGTTGGGTTCGGGCGCCTCGTGCGTCCGGCCCGCCGTGGAAAAAATTTTGGTTTTATTTACGAGAGACAAACATGTCCCCTCCGCAGGAAAAGCTTGCGCTGTTCATCGACGGCGCAAACCTCTACGCCACCGCCAAGACCCTCGGCTTCGACATCGACTACAAACGCCTGTTGCGCGAGTTCCAGGCGCGCGGTTATCTGCTCCGCGCCTTCTACTACACCGCGGTGATCGAGGATCAGGAATACTCCTCGATCCGGCCGCTGATCGACTGGCTCGACTACAACGGCTATACCGTCGTCACCAAGGCGACCAAGGAGTTCATCGACCAGACCGGCCGGCGCAAGGTCAAAGGCAACATGGATATCGAGCTTGCGGTCGACGCCATGGAGATCGCACAGCACATCGATCATATGATCCTGTTCTCCGGCGACGGTGACTTCAGTTCGCTGGTCAAGGCCATGAAGCGGCGCGGCGTGCGCGTCACCGTGATCTCGACCGTGAGCACCCAGCCACCCATGGTGGCCGACGAGCTGCGCCGCGAGGCCGATATTTTCACCGATATCGTCGAGCTGCAGCCGAAGATCGGCCGCGATCCGGCGGAACGGGCGGCGCGCGAACGCGAGCCGCGCCACACGCCGCAGTTCCTCCAGCGGGCCCCGGCGCCGCAGCGCGCCGGTGCAGGCGCCGAGGCGGACGACGACGAGTTCGACGAAGACTGAGTGAATGGCGCCCGCTCGCCCCGGGCGCAACTGCCCGCGTTGTCCGCGGCTGGTCGCTTTTCGCGAACATTGGCGCGCACGCGAAGCCGGTTGGTTCAACGCCCCGGTGCCGCCGTTCGGTCACCGCGAGGCACGCCTCGCGATCATCGGGCTCGCGCCCGGTCTGCGCGGGGCGAACCGCACGGGTCGCCCGTTCACCGGCGATTTTGCCGGCGGTCTGCTTTACGACACGCTGCGCGATTACGGCTTCGCGCGCGGCCAATACGCGGCGCGCCCCGATGATGGCCTCGAGCTGATCGACTGCCGCATCGTCAATGCGGTGCGGTGCGTGCCGCCGGAGAACAAGCCCACGCCCGCTGAAATCGCCAATTGCCGGACGTTCCTCAAGCAGGATCTCGCCGACATGCCGAAGCTTGCCGCCATCGTCGCGCTCGGCCGCATCGCCCATGACAGCATAGTGGTCACGCTGGGCGGGCGTCCCGCGGGCACGCCGTTCGGTCACGGGCAGGTGCACCAGGTCGGAAACGTCACGGTCTTCGACAGCTATCACTGCTCGCGCCAGAACACGAACACCCGTCGCCTCACGCCGGAGATGTTTGGCGCCGTGTTTGCGCAGGTGCGCGCTTTTCTCGACGGATGATGCGGCCCATGGGCGCCATTCTTCGCTTATCGAGGTATCGCGTCATGCTTGTCGCCGCGGTGTTCTTTCTTGCGGCCGCCGGAGCCCTGGCAACGCTTTATGTGTACACGGGCCTGTACGGCCTCAACTTGGTGCTATGGCGGGGAGCAGCGTTCTGGGTCGCGGTGAAGCCGGACGATTCACGCCTGTCCGCCTCCATGCGGTTGGCATTGCGTGAGCCACAGATCGTCGGGACCGCGGGAAGTTTCACTTGGCAACAGATCGAGCCGGGCTTCGAGGTCGGCGAACTTCCAGTGATTGTGGATGGCTCCGAGGTCGATCGCATCTTGCTCGCAAGAATCGATCCGGCGCGGTTTCGCTTCGTCATCCGCAATCGGGCTGCCGGCGACAAGGACGCGAGCGCATGGCTCGACGATCTCGGCGCCGTGCTCGTCATCAACGCGAGCTATTTCCGGCACGACGGAACCCCGGAGGCACCGTTTCTGAGCGACGGCACATTATTGGGGCCGCGCGCCTACGAGGCCCGGCACGGCGCATTCGTGAGTTCGGCACAGCTCACGGACATTCGCGACCTCGCCAACGGTGAGTGGTCCGCGGCTTTTCGCGCCGCACGAGATGCGATTGTTTCCTACCCGCTCCTTGTCGCGGCCGATGGTTCGAACCGCGTGAAGGCAGACGACCGGTGGCTTGCCAACCGCAGCTTCGTCGGCGTGGATGGATCAGGCAATATCATTTTCGGCACGACGACAAACGCGTTCTTTTCCCTCAACCGCCTCGCCGCATTTTTACGTGCAGCGCCGCTGGGCCTCGCAAAAGCCCTCAACCTCGACGGAGGTCCGGTGGCGTGCCAAGCGATCAGCCTGGACACTTACCGTCGCGCGTTCTGCGGACAATGGGAACTTGCCGTGCACGACGGCCAGTTAAAGCTTTTTTGGTGGGCGTTCGGCCCGCAACTTTGGGCCTTGCCCAATGTTATCGCCGTGCTGCGGAGATAGGGCGGCGCTGCTGCCGGAACTAATCACGCAGCGCGAGAGCGAGCACCTCCGGCTTGAGGTGATAGGGATCGACGTGCTGATCGCCGCTCGCCTTCCCATCCGGTCCCGCCGAAATTGTGAAAACATCGATGAAGCGGAACCCGCGCTCGCCCGCGGCCCTTCGCAGCGATGTGTTGAACAGCTTCACGATGTCGACGAGCAGCGATTTGTCTTCGGGACCGGCATCAGGATGCTCGGGCGCGAGCGCATCAAGATGCGGCGCCGGTACGCCGATCAATATCGGCCGGAGCCGCCGCGGCGTCATTGCCACCGCGATGTAGTCGACATAGCGCGTCGCCTCATCCTCGACGAGTTGCTCGAGGTCGCCGCCGGTGCGGTGATAATAGGGCAGAATACCTTCGTCGAGCCGGCAGTCGATTTCGCCGAAGCAGCAGATGACCGGCGAATTTTCCCCAATCGTGTCGAGGATGGCGCTCAAGCGCCATTTGTAGAGATTGGGGTCGGGGCTCGCCAAATGCCAAGCCTTGCAGCCCATCACCAGCTGAGCGCCTGTGCGGTACGCGGTCCCGCCGAGCGTGATCGGGAGCCCGTGAAATGAGAGAGAATGACTATCGCCGATAACCGCCAGTTCCGGCGCGCCGCCCTCGCCCGCGCCTCCTCCCGTGTGGTGCGACAGATTGGTGAGGAAATTGACGTAGGCGCGCGAGTTCTTGATCTCGCTCGAGCGCGTCTCGCCGATTGCCGCCGACGCCTCTGCCGCCGCCCGCAGCGTGTCGTTCAGTCCACTGCGATCGTCGCCGATCCATTGGCTTATTCCGCTGCGCACCAACAGCTCGAAGCGCGAAGGCTGGGACAGGTCCATCTGTTCCAGCGCGGCGGTGCACAGCATGCGCCAATCCTGCGCCGGCGTGCGCCAGCAGTTTGCCCGCACCAAATTCATGAAGCACGGTTCTTCGCTGGGATAGAGCGCGCGCGTGCGGTTCACGGCCTGCCGCACGCTCTCGATCGGCGCGAGCGGGCCCGTCGGCGGCGCCGTCCCGGCAGTGAGCGCGAGCGCGTGCTGATAGCGCGCGAGCGCCTCGTTGAGATTGCCGCGCTCGAGCAGCGCGTTGCCGAGATTGTAATGCGCGACGGCGTAGTGCGGACGCAGCTCCAATGCCCGCCGGTAGTGCGCGACCGCTTGGGCGAAGTCGCCGCGATCCTGCAGCACGATGGCGAGGTTCATCAGCGCTTCGGGGAAGTTCGGATTGGCCGAGAGCGCCTTGCGATAGTGATTGGCCGCGTCGTTGGACTTGCCCTGCTCCATCAGCGCGACGCCGAGATTCATATGCGCTTCGGCGTAATCCGGCCTGAGTTCGAGCGCGCGGCGATGGCATATGATGGCGCGTTCCAACTGCCCCTGCTGTTTGAACGCGTTGCCGAGGTTCATGTGGCCCTCGGCGGCATCGGGATCGAGTTCGGTCGCCTTGGTTAAATGCGCGACCGCCTCGTCGAGCCGGCCGAGATAGCGCAGCGCCTCGCCCATATTGTTGTGGAAGCTCGGGTTCGCTGGATTGAGCGCGATCGCCCGGCCGATCAGATCGACTGCCGCGTCGGGCCGCCCCGCCTGGTAGGCGAGGACGCCAAGCATATGCAAAGCATCGACGTGATTCGGGTCGACCGCGAGCACTTGGCGATAGAGCTGTTCCGCCTCCGCCATGCGCCGCTGACGATGATGTTGCAGCGCCGCCGCGAAAGTTTGCGCGAGATTCGCCGGATCGCCGCCCGGCGCCAACTCCGCCGCGGGCTGCGCGGCCGCCTCGCCGCTCGGGTTTGCTTCATCCATCGATCAGCCCTTCTGACGCAACAGCCGTCCGCGCTCGCGCTCCCAGCTGCGCTTTTTCTCGGTCTCCCGCTTGTCGTGCAGCTTCTTGCCGCGCGCCAGGGCGAGCTCGACTTTGGCACGGCCCTTGCCGTTGAAATAAAGCTTGAGCGGAACGAGCGTCATGCCCTGGCGCTCGACCGCGCCGATCAGTTTCTCGATCTCGCGCCGGTGCAGCAACAGCTTGCGCGGCCGCTTGGGAGCATGGTTGAAGCGGCTCGCCTGCAAATATTCGGGGATATTGGAATTGAGCAGCCAGATTTCGCCGCCGCGCGTGTCCGCATAGGCTTCGGCGATCGCCGCCTTGCCGACGCGCAGCGACTTCACCTCGGTCCCGGTCAGCGCAATTCCCGCCTCGAAGGTGTCGCCGATTTCGTAGTTAAACCGCGCCTTGCGATTGTCCGCGACCACCTTGAAGGCACGCTCGGTCTTTGCCGCCATGGCCGCTCATTATCGATGATCGCCTGAAGCGGCAACCGCGCGGCCATCCGCCCTTAGGCGGCTTTAGTTGATCAGGCCGGCGTGCACCATGGCCTCGCGCACGGTCGCCCGCGTCTTTTCCGAGACCCGCACCATGGGAAGTCGCACGGTTTCCGCACACTTGCCGAGCACCGAGAGCGCATATTTGGCCGGGGCCGGGTTGGTCTCGATGAAGAGCGCGTGATGCAGCGGCATCAGCTTGTCCTGCAGCTTGAGCGCCGCGGCGTAATCGCCCCGCAGACACGCCCCCTGGAACTCGGCGCACAGCCGCGGGGCGACGTTCGCGGTCACCGAGATGCAGCCGTGGCCGCCGTGGGCGTTGAAGCCGAGCGCGGTCGCGTCCTCGCCGGAGAGCTGATTAAAGCCGGGGCCCATGGCCTGCCGCTGTTGGGAGACGCGCACCATGCTGGCGGTGGCATCCTTCACGCCGGCGATGTTCTTGAGCTCGAACAAGCGCTTCATCGTGTCGACCGACATGTCGATCACCGAGCGCGGCGGAATGTTGTAGATGATGATCGGAATACCGATCGCATCGTTGATGGCCTTGAAATGCTGGTAAAGGCCCTCCTGGGTCGGCTTGTTATAATAAGGTGTCACCACCAGCACCGCGTCGGCGCCTGCTTTTTCCGCCCCCTGCGCCATGTCGATCGCCTCGGCCGTGGAGTTGGAGCCAGCCCCGGCGATCACCGGCGCCCGGCCGCGCGCCTGCTCGATGCACCACTCGACGACCTGCTGGTGCTCCTTGTGCGAGAGCGTCGGGCTCTCGCCCGTCGTGCCCACCGGGACGAGCCCGTTAGTGCCTTCGGCAAGCTGCCAATCGACCAATCCGCGAAACGCCCCCTCGTCGAGGGAGCCGTTCTTGAACGGAGTTACAAGCGCGGTAAACGAGCCCTGGAAGCTGGTCCTGGCTGTCATGACACGGTCCTCGGGTGGGGCGGGCGCCTGCCCGGCCCTTAATCAATAATACCTCGCCGGGCCGGACGAAAGACCTGTTGACGGAATCCTGCCCCGGTTTTGCCGCGGTTGGCGGGAATTGTCCCGCCCTCGCGACCGGTTAGCAATTCGTTAAAGAGATCGGCCGAGAACGGTTCCAGGCGGGCACCGGCGGGGACGAAACCGGGCGCGGGGGCCAGCCCCGGGGGGGGACGCTGACACCAACCAGGCGCATTCATTCCAGACGGACAAAAGAAGCGCATGAACCATCGACTGCTCGTGCCACTCGTTCTCGCCACCCTGCTCGCCGTCGGCTCGACCGCCGGCGCCAAAGCCGCGGCCGACGCGGCCCAATCCACCGACAAAAAACCCGCGGCCAGGACCGCGACCAGCGGGGCAAAAAACCACGCGAAATCGGGCGCAACGAAACGTGAAGGTTCGAAGCCCGCCTCGAAGACGAGTGGTTCCGAGACCGGGAACGCGAAGGCGAGCGAAACGAAAACCGCAGACACGAACGTCGGCGCGGGAAAGACGGAGAGCAGCAAATCGTCCAAGCACGAAGCCAGCAAATCGTCGAAGCACAAGGAAACAAAGAAAGATCATAAGAATCGCAAAGAGGCGAAGAAGGACAAGGACTCCAAAAAGTCGCTTGCGAACTCCGGTTCCTCCAAATCCCACGAAACGAAGTCCGAGCCGGTGAAGGATGTTCCGCGGACATCGTCACTGCGGCCGACCGCGCTCGCCTCCATCGACCCCGGCATCATCGTTCCCGAGGTCGAGCCGGCGAGCGTTTCCAGCGACGAGATTGCCAGCGTGCGCGAGGCCGCCGGGCTCATCCACCGCGGCCGCGCTTCCGAGGCGAGCGCATTAGAGACGTCGGTGCGTGACCCCGCCGCAAGGAAGCTGATCGAATGGCTGATCCTGCGCAATGAGACCAACGGCGTCGATTTCACGCGTTACGCAGCCTTCATCCGCAACAATCCCAATTGGCCGAGCATTCCGCTGTTCCGGCGACGTGCCGAGGGCGCGCTCTGGCACGAGCACAGCGACCCGGCGACCGTGCGCGCCTTCTTCGCCGACGCAAAGCCGGCGAGCGCGCGCGGACGCTTCGTGCTCGGCCGCGCTCTTATCGCGCAGGGGCAGCGCGCCGCGGGTGAAGCGCTGATCCGCGAAGGGTGGCGGCACGAAGATTTCACCGACGATCTCGAAGGCCAGGTGCTGGAAGAATTCCCACAGGTGATCACGCGCGCCGACCAATTGGGCCGCATGGAGCGCCGCGTCTACGCTCACGATTTCTCGGCGGCGCTGCGCAGCGCCCGGCGGCTCGGCGACTCGGCCGTCGCGATCGTCAAGGCTTATTCGGCGGTCACCGCCAAGTCCGATAACGCCGGCGCGCTGCTCGATGCCGTGCCGGACGACGCGCGCCACGTCCCGGCGTTCATGCTCGCGCGCATTCAGTGGCTCATTCAGAAGGACCGGATCGCCGACGCCGGACGCGCCGCGCTCGCGGCGCCGCACGACCCGGCGCAGATCGAGGATCCCGACGCCTGGTGGCGCACGCGGCGCGTGCTGGTGCGCAAGCTGCTCGATGCCGGCGATCCGGTGACCGCCTATCGGGTCGCACGCGAGGCCGCGCTGCCGGAGAGCGAGAACTATCGCGCCGATCATCATTTCACCGCGGGCTGGGTGGCGTTGCGCTTCCTCAACGACCCGGCGACCGCGCTCGCGCATTTCCAGCACGTCGCCGACGGCATCACCAACCCGATCGCCATCGCGCGCGCCAACTACTGGCAGGCGCGCGCCGCCGAAGCGCTCGGCCGCAGCCACGACGCGCGCGCGCATTACGAAACGGCCGCGCATTATCCGACCGCGTTCTACGGCCAGCTGGCGCGGGCGAAGCTCGGCATTACCGGGGTTGCCCTGCGCCGTCCGGAACTCGACGGCGGGCAGCGCGCCGCCATCGCCCATATGGAAGTGGTCCGCGCCGCCGAGCTGCTCTACGCCATCGGTGAGCGCGAAATGATCATCCCGATGGTCATGGACCTCGCGGATCGCGCCACCGACCCGCTGGCGTTGTTGGGCGTCGCCGAAGTGACCAGCCGTCATCAGGACGCGCGCGCGACCTTGCTGCTCGGCAAGGCGGCGCTCGGGCGCGGCTTGCCGTTCGATCAATACGCGTTTCCCAATTTCGGCATACCGGCCTACGCCTCGGTCGCCCCCGAGCTCGACCGCAGCATCGCCTACGCCATCGTCCGCCAGGAAAGCGAGTTCAATCAGCGCGACGTTTCAGCCGCCAGAGCGGTCGGCCTGATGCAGGTCACCCCGGAAGCCGGCCGCGATACGGCGAAGCGCTTCGGCGTCAAATACGACTGGCAAAGGATGGTGCACGACGCGGTCTATAACTCTCAAATGGGAGCGGCCGAGCTGTCGGGGCTGCTGCAGGATTATCGCGGCTCCTACATCCTCACCTTCGCCGGCTACAACGCCGGGCGCGGGCGCGTCAGGGAATGGATCGAGCGGCACGGCGACCCGCGCGATCCGAGCGTCGATCCCGTCGATTGGATCGAGCGCATCCCCTTCTCCGAGACGCGCAACTACGTTCAGCGCGTGATGGAGAATTTCGAGGTCTACCGGGTGCGCTTCGGCCAGCCATCGCGCCTGAGCATGGACGCGGATCTGCGCCGGGGCGCGGGCGGCGATTAAGTTGGCCGACCCGCTGCGCCGGCCGATAGGCTGCCACCGGATCATGCTCTATTCTGCCGCCCATGACACCCGGGGCGGGCGGTTCCGTCGATCTCACCATCAGCGCGCCTGACGGACTGCGGTTGCACGTGCGCCGCTACGGCGGGCGCACCGACACCACCCTGCCGGTCCTCTGCCTCCCCGGTCTGGCGCGCACGGGCGATGATTTCGAAGAACTCGCGCAAGGCCTCGTGGCCGATCCGGCCGATCCGCGCTGCGTCTTCGCCATGGACTATCGCGGCCGCGGCGATTCCGAGTACGACCGCAACTACGCCAATTACAGTTTGCCGGTCGAACTCGCCGACGTGCTCGCGGTGATGACCGCGCTCGAATTGGCGCCGGCGATCGTGGTCGGCACCTCGCGCGGCGGCATCCTCGCGATGCTGCTCGCCGCCTTGCGCCCCGCGGCGTTAGCGGGGGTCGTGCTCAACGACGTCGGCCCGGTGATCGAGCCGCAAGGTCTGATGCGCATCAAGAGCTACGTCGGCAAGCTTCCCACCCCGCGCACGTTCGAGGAGGGAGCGCAGATTCTTCAGCGCCAGGGCAGCGGCCACTTCCCCAAGCTCGAGGCCGCCGATTGGCTGCGCCAGGCGCGCCGCACCTGGCGCGAGCACGATCGCAAGCTCACGACCGCCTACGACGAGAAGCTGGCAAAGAGTCTCGAGGCGATCGACTTCGAACGGCCGCTGCCGCCGCTGTGGAACGAGTTCGAGGCCCTGGCGCGCACGCCGCTAATGGTGATGCGCGGCGCCAATTCCGACATCCTCTCGGCTGATACGGTCAAGACGATGCGGTCACGCCATCCCGACATCGACGTAGTCGAGATTCCCGACCAGGGTCATGCCCCGCTGCTGGCGGAGCCGACAATCATCCGCCGCATCGCCGCCTTTGCGACGCTGTGCGATCTCGGCCGCCGCCATTGACGGCGGCCGGGGTTGATTCCGCTACAACCTTTCGTGTTGCCGATGGCGCGGCTAGGCCGCGCGCGGCAGCGGCGGCGCCTTGTCGTGGCGCGACCCAGGTCCCGCCGAGCCGCCTTCCTGTCGCGCCGGGATTCCCGCGGGCTCCCCGCCGGCCGCGATTTCAGAATTAACAGGAGAATACAGGGGCGCGGCAGGTTTCCCGGCGGCTTCGGGCGCCGCCGGATCAGCCGTCGCGGCCGCTTGCGACGGCCCTTCGTCGTCCAGCATGATCGCGTCGCGCTGGGCGGCGTAACGTTTCGCCCGGGCGAAATTCCACATCCGCTCGGCCACGCGAAGCATGCGGTCAATCAAGTTCACCAGGGCCGAAGCCTCGCTGATGGTGAGATTTCCGGCCGAAAGCTCGTCCGTCACGACAGAAAGCGCCAATTCCGCGTCCTCCGGCGTCTTGATCACCGGCAGGTCGATGGCGACGCGACGGTTACGCCCGGTCGGGAGCAGCCGTTCCACGACGGCGCGCATCGCGGCCGACTCGCCGTTCTTGGCGCGATCGACGATGCTGTTGATGACTTCCTGACCCCGCTCGATCATGGCCTCCTGGGCTGCCAAGGTCTGCTTATTGAGGGAACCGGGGGGCCGGCCCGCCGGGTTGCCGCTTCGGCCGGGTTGAAAACGCATTGGAAACTCCTTTCGTTGGACAACTGCATACCCGTAAAATACATAGGGAATATCGATTGTCAAGAACAAAACGCGAACATAACCCCCGGCTCTCCCGGAGCAGCCAAAGGGCGCGAGCCGATGACCGCCACACTGTCAGCGAGCCGGTGAAGTGCCGGAAGGCCAGATCGCGCCGCCGCGCGCGGGGCATTTGTTAGTTCACCAGCCCCACGTCAGCGACGCGGTGATGAGGGCGGCTTACGGTTTTATTTTCCCGACAGAATATAGCGCAACGCCCGGCCGATCATCCAAATGGCAAATGCCGCTACGGCAACGACGGAGAAGAGATACGGGTCGCCGGCATGGTCGCCGCGAAAAAAGAACACGACTCCCCATACGACGACGATCACGGCCAGGATACAGCCGAGCCAATAAAGAACGTCGCCCAGTCGTGACAGCACCTTCCCCTCCGGCAGGTCACTATTTCCTAAAAACGGCAAAACCGATGCGGCTCGACTTGCGCTTCGAGCCGCATCGGTTTCGTAACTATGGAACGGGTTGGCGGCAGAGATGGCGCTGCCCGCACGCTCCGGAATTAACTAACGCCAGTACACTGCCCCTACGTCACACATGCCGGCGCCGGCCGTCGGGGCAGACCTGTTGTCCGGTTCACTCGAACGCGGCAACGGGAGGCCGCTCAAATAATCCGCCGACGGTCGAGGTCTACTTGTCAGATTGACGCACACCTAAGTACAGGTGACGTTCCGTCAACGCACGATAGCGGCGCGTGTTTTCTTAGAGCGTGACGACTTCTCTTTGAATCGTCGTTACGCTCTAACTTCTTCCTGGAGCATGATCTTTTCCGGAAACCGGTTTCCACTTTTCGGGATCATGCTCTAACCGCAGGTCATATTCGGCCAGCACGGCCAGCGTGTGCCGTACGATCATCAGTTCTTCGTCGGTCGGCACCACCAGCGCGGCGACGCGGCTGTCGGGTGAGGAAATCCGCAGCGCGTGCGCCGCGTTCGCTCCGGGATCGATGCCGACGCCGAGCCATTGCAGCCTTTCGGCGATGCGCGCACGGATGAAGGCCGAGTTCTCGCCGATGCCCGCCGTGAACACGAAAGCATCGAGCCCGCCCAGTGCCGACGCGAGCATGCCGGCGGACAGCCCGGCGCGATAGACGAAATGATCGACGGCGAAGAGCGCGCGCGGGTCGCTGCTCGCCTGCAGCTCGCGCATGTCGTTGCTGATACCGGACAGACCCTTGAGGCCGCTTTCGTGATAAAGCAGGTGCGCGAGCGCAGCGGCATCCATCCCCTTTTCGCCCATCAGATAGAGCAACACGCCGGGATCGATCTGCCCCGGCCGGGTGCCCATGGGCAAGCCGTCGAGCGGCGTGAAGCTCATGGTGCTTTCGATGCTGCGTCCCGCCGCAAGCGCGCACATGGAAGCGCCGCTCCCCAGATGCGCGACGATCACCTTTCCGGCGGCAGCTTCCGGCGCGACGGTGCGCAAGCGATCCGCGATATATTCATACGAGAGGCCGTGAAAGCCGTAGCGGCGCACGCCTTCCTGATAAAAGCGCTCGGCAATGGCGAAATGGTCGGCGACGGCGCTGTGGCCGCGATGAAACGCGGTGTCGAAACAGGCGACCTGCGGCAATTCGGGAAAGCGCGCCCGGATCGAGCGAATCGGGGCGAGGTTGTGCGGCTGGTGCAACGGCGCCAGCGGGACATAGCGTTCGAGCCGCGCAATCACTTCGTCATCCACCAGGACCGGCCGATCGTAATCGGGACCGCCGTGAACCACCCGATGACCGACCGCAGCCGGGTGAATGTCATGGTCGGCGCGCATCCAGGCGCCGGCCGCCGCCAACGCCGCCTCCGCATTGGGCATCTCCGCCACTGCGTAGCTGCGATCGACGAGGACGGCGCCCTCGGACCCGCTGGCGCGCAGGCGCGGCCGGGTGCCGATGCCGTCCACCTGGCCTTTGATGCTTCGCCGCGGTTCGCCGTCCTCCCCGACCGCGAAGGTTTCGAACTTGACGCTCGAGGAACCGGCGTTGACGACGAGGACAATGCTCATGACAGGTCCGATTCTCAGGACAGACTTGGTAAGATAAGGCCAAGACGGCCCTGAGGTTTCCAGGAATATCCTAGCTGCGGAGAGCGGGCGTGAACGATCAGAATGGCCGGTTCATCTGGTACGAATTGCAAACGACGGACTTAAGAGCTGCCGGGGCCTTCTATACGAAGGTCATGGGCTGGGGCGCGTGGGACATGTCGGTGCCGGGCCGCGACTACGTTCTGTTCAGCGCCGGACCGGCCGCGGTCGCCTCGCTGATGCGCCAGACCGAGGAGGCCCGCGCGCGGGACGTCAAACCGCATTGGATCGGATATGTCGGAGTCGACGACGTGGACGCGACCGCCGCGCGGATCGAACGCCTCGGTGGGACCGTTCTCGTCCCGCCGACGGATGTTGCCGGCACCAGCCGCTTTGCGGTCGCGGCGGATCCGCAGGCCGCAAGGTTCGCGCTGTTCAAATGGCTCAAGCCCAGCCAGGCGCAAAAGGCCGAACCGAGCGCGCCGGGACGCGTCGGCTGGAGCGAGCTGCTCGCCGTTGATTGGACGCAGGCGTTCGCTTTCTACGGCGAACTCTTCGGCTGGCAAAAAGCCGAGGTCGACGTCGGCGAAACCGGCACATATCAGTCGTTCGCCGTCGGCGGCGAGACGATCGGCGGCATGCTCACGAAACCGCCGATCACGCCGAAACCATTCTGGCTCTACTACTTCAACATCGGCGACCTGGACGCGACGACGCGGCGGGTGACCGCCGGCGGCGGCCAAGTCCTCCACGGCCCGGTGGAAACCGCCGACGGCCGCTGGGTTGCCCAATGCATCGACCCGCAGGGCGCCTTCTTCGCGCTGCAGGGAAAGCGGCGAGCCGCGCCGGTCGGCTTTTTCAAGCCGGCTGTGGCGGGCAAAGCCGGCCCGCGCGGTAAGAAATAGGCCTCTCGGTTCCCCTCTGCCGCTCGCGCAACAGCCGGCGCATGCCCGGCGTCAGTTGGACCTCCGCCTCCGGCGCTCCGGCTGCGGAACTGCGGCGGCGATCTTCTCAACCAAATACACGAGCGAGAGACGCAGCGTGCTGTTGTGGATGGCCGCAAAAGCCTGGGCCAGCCGGAACGCCCGCCCGTCGGTAACGAGTGCGAGCAGCGAGCTGGACGGGTCGGCGTCGGCGCCCTCAAACAACGTAGCGACCGGGACGCCCAGGACGGCCGCGGCTTTGACGAGACGACCGGTCCCGATGCGGTTGTCGCCCACCTCGTATTTCTGCAGCTGCTGAAACGTGACGCCCAGCCGGTTCGCAAGCTGCGCCTGGGACACTCCCCTCGCCATGCGCCAAATGCGTATGTTGCGGCCGACTGCAACGTCGACAGGGCTCGGCCTCTTGGGGTCCCTCCTAGCTCTGGGCATCGCGCCCGCCGCATTGCTGCAGGCATGTCCGCATGGCCGCGAAATCGACGCGCTGCGGGCCGTCGGCGCGGTCGACGCACCACGGCCGTCGCTCGCCGGGACGCTGCCAAAACAGGAACATGCCGACCGCGTGTTGCTCGATCAGCGAAGCGAGCGCTTCGACCGCGCGGACGATGGTCAGGCGCCGCGTGCGGCCGCCTTTTTCACAAATGTCGAGGTAACGGTAAGTAATTATCGGGCAGGATTTCATAGACAGGTCAGTGTTGGAAAAGGCCGGCCGGCGGATGAAACTGAACGTGCTGGCCGGCGAGGTTCCTAAATGGCTATGCCGCGTCTGCGGCGGGGGCTTTCAAGCCGGCCTCGGCGGAAGGCTCATCGCGCCCATTGCGTGAAGCCGGCACATTCACACTATCATCCCCGTGAGTTGCGAGAGCGCGAGCGGCCACAACTTCATCGGCATTCGTTGTGTTTACGCGTTTTCATGAACTAGTATGCTGCCGGCCTAGAGACACGACATATAGTAGTATGCTGACGAGGCCGCAGGAACTCAACCGATGTTCGCTACATTTTCACTCTTCTCCTCAGCGCCAGCTTTGGGATAGCGTTGTGAACGAGCGATTTTCGCTCCCGGGGACGAACGTATGACGGGTACGGCTATCGGTGGCCAAAGCGGGACCGCGACCGCCGACATTGCAGATCACATTTGTCTTCTTACGCGCGCGATCGTGCGCATTCACCTGTTCGGGTCGATGCGGGCGACCAGCTATCTCGGCGACGACGTGGCGCCGCGCGCAAAAAAGCCGCGCGCCATTCTCGGATATCTGTGTCTTGCTTCCGGCGAACGCGTGTCGCGGACGCGCCTTGCACGCATGCTGTGGGACGGGGTGAGCGCCGAACAGGCGCGCGCCAGCTTTCGTCAGGCGCTGAGCGAAGTGACGTCGGCGATGGGTCCGCTCACAACGGAATTGATATCGACCGGAGACGCCACGGTCCGTCTCAACACCGACGCATGCTGGATCGATGCGCTCGCGTTGTTGAAAGCACCGTATGCGGAATCCACCCGCGCCGATCTCGCCGTTCTCTGCCCGGGGGAATTGTTGGAAGGCCTCGATGACGTCAGCGCGTCGTTCGGCGAATGGTTGGCCAAGGAAAGAATCCGGTTCAAGCAGCGACTGGCGAACTCGCTCGATTTCGCGCTGCAGCAGCTCGATCAAGAAGACTTCGACGCCAGGCAGGTCGCCGAGGTCGCGCGCCGCTTGATAGCATTCGATCCGACCAACCAACGCGCGTCGCGCACGCTGATGCGAGCCCTGGCGAAACTGGGCGAGCGGGAAGAAGCGCTGCGCGAATTCGAGCGGTGCCGGGAAGCGCTCAGGATAGCTTTCCGCGTCAAGCCCGCGATCGAATCCGAGCGGCTTTACCAGACGCTGCGCGAACATCCGCCGCAGGACGGCACCGAAGGCTCGCCGGTGACTCAATCCGCGGATCAGGGCGAGAGAAATTTCCGTGTGGCATTGTCAGAACGCGGCCGGCTTCGGGTCGGCGTCCTTCCGTTCGCTGCCACGGATCGTCCCAATGAGAAGAGTTTAGCGCTTTCCCTCAGCCATGAAATCGCCGCCGGCCTGGCGCGCTTCCGCTGGTTCGATGTCATCGCTCCCGAGTCACTCAGGCGGCCTTTATCGACCGGCGGCGAACACGAATTTGCCGGCCTCGATTACGTCGTTGACGGCTCCATTGCAGGCACCGGGAAGCGGTTGCACGTCAGCGTCCGGCTGACGGATTTGGCCGGCAAAGGTCAGCCAGTTTGGAGCGAGCAGTTCGACATCGCGTTGAGTCAGCTGCACCGGTTAGACGAATTGGTGACGACGCGCATCGTCGGGCGGATCGATCCGGTCATATTGCACATTGAAGGCCAGCCCAAACGACGCGAGAATTACGGGGCGACGGGGCTTTTGCTGCTGGCGATTCCCATGACTTTCAGCATGCAGCGCAAGCAATACGAGGAAGCTGGACGGCTGATCCGGAACGCGCTCGCGTTGGAGCCGAAGAATGCCATGGCCGAGGCGTGGGCGGCGCACTGGCATCTGTTCTATAGCGGGCAGGGCTGGGCCAAAGACTACGACATGACGAACGAGCAGGCGCTGGAGCACGCGCTCAAGGCGATTACGCTAGATCCGGAAAACGCCGACGCATTGGGTATTTACGCGCACTCGTGCTCGCGAATAGCTAACAATTTCGACAGGGCGCTGTTGTTTTTCGATCGCGCGCTGCGGCTCAATCCCAGCTCGGCGTTCACTTGGGCGCTGAGCGCGCTGACGTATTGCTACATCGGCGAACCCGACGCCGCGTTGCAGCGGTTAAAACGGTATCGCCAATTGGCGTCGCCCGACCTTTATTTCTCCTTCTTCGAGAGTTTTTACACGATCGCCTATACCTTCAAGGGCGACTATCAGCGCGCAGTCCTCGCTGGTCGCCGTGCAATAGAGGCGAATGCTAATTTTACTAATGGTTACAAGCCGTTGATCGCTTCGCTCGGCCACCTCGGCCGGCGCGAGGAAGCGGAGGTCTTCGTTAATAAGCTTCTATCCCTCGAACCCGACTTTACTGTTGAGAAGTTCGGACAGCTCTATTCGATCAAAAAAAACGGACGATCGCGAGCGATATATGCAAGGCTTGCGACTCGCCGGCGTTCCCGAACGTTGACGCATTCACGTCGGCTTAGACAGAGCTCAAATAGAAAGACACCGGCGGCGGCGCGTCGCGTCACCGCCGGTTGCCTGTTACTTGCTGCGACTGACGCCAGCGAGCCGGATGTTCGGCTCATCGGCTGTGCTACCCGACGTGCGAACGGCCCGATAGTCGCCGACCTGAACCTCGCCGGTCTCGGATATACAAACCGGTTTGCCGCGTACCAGGGGGCGCATCATCGGAAACGCCGGGCTCGCGTTGCCGATCCGCACCCGACCAGTGTCAAAAATGACAGCCGGTTGTTTTTTGATACTGTCAAAAATGCCATCAGGACGGATGTTCCTCTCTTTAGCCATTAGACGACTCCCATGTGTAGCCTGGCAAGATTGCTCAGACGCTACGCGTAGGGCGCGAATCGCCGGCTTCCGTCAAGCATGTTCGTCAAGGAATGTCCGTTTACGCGATTCACGAGGTTCGCGTTGGACGCTAGAAGGGGCTCATCGATTGCATTAGTTGTAAATAAGTCAGCATCGTTCGTGACGGTTGCAAAACTCGCTCAGCTCGCCGAGGGGCCGGAAATTGGCCGCTCCTGATGCTGTAGCATCGAGAAGACCAGTGGTTCCTTGTCTCAGACGTTCACGTTGTGTCTGGTCTAGCGATTGCCTCGCCGAGAGGGAGGTCGCGTTGCAGGTACGGACTTTGAAATAGTGGCGAACCGGACTTTAGCCCGATTGTTCCATGCCGCAGGGTTGTACGTACATCACTGTTGGCCGCCAGCGCCGAACTCGGTCAGCCTGATCGGGTTGCGTTCGCCGGCAAATGCCGCGCGGACGATCCGGCGGGCGACCATCTCAACCATCGCGTCGTTGCGATTGACCAAGCCGAGCTTGCTCAGAGCGGCAGAGAGCGCGTCCCTCATTGCGTTCAAATCTTCGGGCCGGAACGCTTCCCTGGAAGCGGGTTGCAAACAATCCACTATGTCGACTGAGGACTTTGCGAGCACGGAACCCCTCCCTTTATTGCCGTACAGGCGGGAGCGCTACCGATCTCTCAGGCATCGGCGCCTGTCTCAGGGACGCGGCCGATGATGGGTAGATCGTGCGCCTCAAAATGGGACTTTGCGAGTCGAAACGACCAGTGAGTCGGGAACCGAACGGGGCTTAAATCAAAACCGGCCACTGCGATTTTCAACACCAGCCACTAAGCCCAGACACGGGCCAGCACCGGGCGTCGCATAGGTCACGCCGGCGGCACAAAGCCGGCGGCAATACTTCGAACATTTGCGAACGACTACCTTCCTACCAGTCTGAAAGCGAGTCCGGGCCTACTCGCGCTGGCCACGATTCCTAGTGCCGCTTCGGAATCGGGGCCCTAGTGCGACAATTTGATCGCTCGTGAATCATTTGCAGTGGCCGGAACACGGCTCGGGCTCTCTGGTTGGTCCTTTGGAGTAAAATGAAGGAGAAGGTTGCATGAATAAGCAGGTATGGCTTGCTGCCCTAACGGCGGCGTTCCTTGCTGGCGGAATGGCAGTTGCTCACGCCCAAGCCGCTGGCGGCGGAGGTGGCGGCGGCGGTGGCGGAGGCGGCGGGGCAGGCGGTAGCGACCCGTCCCAGCGTGGAGCGTATACGGCCCCGAGCAGCGCGATCTATAAGGACGAGCGCTACAACCCGCTGGTAGCAGGTCACCCCCCAGGATCGCAGTGGTAAGGCTTTCGGTCTGCACGCAACGATCAGCCTCTGCTACGGCGTTGATGCCAGCCCTGCGGGCGCAGGTCAGGCTCGAAGGGCCCCGGTGTGGTGCTTGGTCCGCCGGGGCCTTTTTGTTTGCATCGCCTAAATGACCCGGCGGCGCAGCGCTGGAATGGGGATGGCGACCCGCGCCGGCGCGCTCCACTTCACATTTTTCAAACTGACCAATACCCGCGGGGCATTTTGTCAGGCCGCTCGACAGGCCCCGGTCTCTCGGGCATCCTCTGCGTAACTGCGCGAGGGAAATTCAATGGACGGCCGCGAGCGGGCTTTCGACCCTTCAGCCCGCGAAAAATTCTACCCGGCCGTTCTTTGCGTCTTTATCGGCAGCGGCTTTGCCGCGCTCGTCTACGAGATCGTCTGGTTTCAACTGCTCGAACTCGTCATCGGCTCGACCGCGGCCTCGCTCGCGGTACTCCTGGGCACGTTCATGGGCGGGATGTGCCTCGGCAGCCTCGCCTTCGCCCGGGTCATTCCGGCTTCGTTTCATCCGCTCCGAGTCTATGCGGCGCTTGAGTTCGGCATCGGATTGATCGCGATCCTGGTGCTTTACCTTCTGCCGCCCGCAGCCGACCTTTACGCCACCGTCGGCGGGCACGGATCCACCGGCATTCTGATGCGCGCGCTTCTTTGCGCGGCCTTTCTGCTCGCGCCGACGGTGCTCATGGGCGCGACCTTGCCGTGCGCCGCGCGTTTCATCGAGCGCACGCCGCGCGGCGTATCCTGGCTCGGCATTCTCTACACCGCGAATTTGGCGGGCGCGGTCGCCGGGTGCCTTGTCGCCGGCTTCTATCTGCTGCGCTTATACGACATGCCGATGGCGACCTTCGCGGCGGTGGCGATCAACGCGCTGTGCGCCGCAGTTGCACTCGTCGTCGCGGCCGCTGCGCCTTACCGACCGGAAAGCGGGGCCGCGCTGATAGAACATCGGCGGATCCGCTCGGAATCGGCGGCGATCTACCTGACAATCGCGCTATCGGGGCTGACCGCGCTCGGCGCGCAAGTGGTTTGGACGCGGCTGCTGTCGCTGCTGTTCGGGCCGTCGGTCTACACATTCTCGATCATTCTGGGCGTGTTTCTCCTCGGGCTCGGCCTCGGCAGCAGCGCCGGGTCGCTCCTGGCGCGGGGCCCGCGCAATCCGCTGGCCATGCTGGGCTGGTGCCAGTTCCTGCTCGTCGGGGCCATCCTGTGGGCGGCGTTCAGCATCGATCTCTGGCTGCCGTATTGGCCCGTTGATCCCGCGCTCAATCCCAATCCATTGACCGCGTTCCAGCTCGACTTGGCGCGCGCGCTTTGGGCCGTGCTGCCGGCGGCCTCCCTGTGGGGCGCGAGCTTCCCGCTTGCGCTTGCGGCGGCGGCGCCGCGGCACGAGGATTCCGCACGCGGGGTCGGCGCCGTTTACGCCGCCAATACGGTGGGCGCCATCGTCGGCGCGGTCGCCTTCAGCATCATTGTGATCCCGGCCATCGGCACGCAAGGTGCGCAACGCGTCCTGCTCGCCGTTGCCGGTGCCGCCACCGCGCTTGTCTTGCTGGCACGTATGCCGGCGGCGATCAAATCGGGTACCCGGCTGCGCCGCGTGGCTGCCGCCGCCGCGGTCGTCGCGGTGGCGCTTGTCACCGCGGCGGTTGCCGCGATCGTGCCGCCGGTTCCCGGGACGCTCTACGCGTTCGGCCGCAAGATCATGAATCCGGATTTCGCGGCGAAAATGCTCTACACCGGCGAAGGCATGAACGCTTCGATCGCCGTGTCGCAGGACGAAAACGAGGCGCGCTATTTCCACGTCGCCGGCAAGGTCGAAGCCAGCAGCTATCCGGCGGACATGCGACTGCAGCGCATGCTCGGCCACCTGCCGGCGCTGATTGATGCCAAACCGACATCCGTGCTGGTCGTCGGCTTCGGAGCCGGGGTCACGGCCGGCACATTCGTCACCTACCCGGGGATCGAGCGCATCGTCATCTGCGAAATCGAGCCGCTCATCCCGCGCAAGATTGCGAACTATTTCGCCGACGAAAATTACGACGTGCTCAAGGACCCCCGGGTCACCCTCGTCTACGACGATGCCCGCCGCTTCGTGCTCACCGCGAACGAGAAGTTCGACATCATCACCAGCGATCCCATCCACCCGTGGGTGAAGGGCGCGGCCACGCTTTACACGCGCGAATATTTCGAGCTGGTGAAGCGGCATCTCAAGCCGGGCGGCATCGTCACCCAATGGGTTCCGCTTTATGAAAGCACCATCGACGTCGTCAAAAGCGAGATGGCGACGTTCTTCGCGGTGTTTCCGCAGGGAATCGTCTGGATCAACGACCGGGACGACGGCGCCGACGTGGTGCTGCTTGGCCAGGCCGATCCCGCCCCGATCGATGTCGACGCCGTCGTGCAACGTCTCCGCGGCAATGCGCGGGCAACGGCGTCGTTGAGCGACATCGGCTTCGAGTCGGCGATCGATCTGCTCTCGAGTTACGCCACGCGCGCCCCTGATCTCGCCGACTGGCTAAACCGCGCCAGCGTCAACACCGATCGCGACCTGCGCCTGCAATATCTGGCCGGACTTGGCCTCAACGTCACGAACCAATACAGGATTCACGAGGAACTCACGGCGGCACGCCGGCTTCCCGAAGGTTTGTTCGTCGGCTCCGAAGCCAATCTCGCCGAGCTGCGCAACGCGATCGAGAACGCCGAGCCCGGCTCATACTCCGGCAACCCGGCGCCGTCGCCAGGAAGATAGGCCGGGGGGAGGAATGAACGTCGAACCGGTCCGCCGCATCGACGTCGGCACCCAACGTCCGCCGCCGCTGCTGGGAGCGTGCCTCTATCTGGTCGCATTCATCAGCGGCGCCATCGTGATGAGCTTCGAAATGCTGGGCTCGCGCTACCTCGCCCCGTATTTCGGCAGCGGCATCTACACCTGGGCGGCGCTGATCTCGACCGTGCTGGCCGCCTTGTGCGCCGGCTATTTCATCGGCGGCGCGCTCGCCGACCGCCGTCCCTCGCCCGTTCTCCTCGCCTCGACGCTCGCCGTCGGTTCGGCTTACTTGGTGCTGCTTCCCACTTTTGCCGACCAGGCGCTGGAATTTTTCGTGTGGGCCATCGACGACATCGCGCTCGGCGGTCTCGCCGCCGCTTTCGCCATCATGTTCTTTCCGGTGATGTTGCTCGGCATGTTTTCTCCCTTCGCCATTCGCCTGCTGCTGCACTCGCAACTCAAGTCCGGCACCGTCTCCGGCATGGTCTACGGCATCTCGACCGGCGGCAGCATCGTCGGCACGCTGGGGACGACGTTCTTCCTCATCCCGGCGATCGGATCGCGCGCCATCACCTATGGCATGGGCGTACTCGGAATTTTGGCGGCGGCGCTGCTCGTCGGCGCCGCGCGCGGCGGACGCCGGGCGAGCGTCGGCATGCTTGCCCTACTGCTCCTCTTCGGCGCGCTGCCGTTCGGGGCCTCGGCGCTGGCCGCGGAGGAACCGTTCGACCCCGCCGTCCGCGCGCAGATGCTGCAGAAGAAGAACGGCCTGATCGCCCACACGGAGACCGTCTACAACGACATTTTCGTCAGCAAAGCCGGACCTATTCTCAAAATGGCGTTCCAGTGGAAGGGCTGGTACACGCGCCAATCGGAGGCCAATCTCGCCGATCCCGACGACCTGCCGCTGCTCTACACCCGCACGTTCAGCCTTGCCGCGATCTATCCGCCGGAGATCAAGCGCGTCCTCGTGCTCGGGCTCGGCGGCGGCTCCATCCCCGTTTATCTCGACCGCTTCCTTCCCGAGGCGACGATCGACGTGGTCGAGATCGACCCAGGGATCATCGCCGTCGCCAAGAAGTATTTCGGAATGCGGGAAACCGAGAGGCTGCATCTCATCGAAAGCGACGGGCGCGTATTCCTCAATCGCCATCGCGAGCCTTACGACGTCATCATCGTCGACGTCTTCACCGGCAGCTACATACCCTTTCACATGATGACCAAGGAGTTTTACCAGCTCGTGCGCAGCCGGCTCAACCCGCACGGGGTCGCTGGCATCAACATCCTTCCCGCCGAGAAGCTCTTTGTCAGCAACGTGCGCACGCTGCGGCTCGCCTTCGACGACCTCGATTTCTTCAATTCGGGCGACGCCGCGATCGAGGCGACGAGCATCATCGTTGCCGCGCCGCTCGACAAGCTCACCGCAAGCGAGACCGCGCAAAGAGCCGCCGCCGCGCAGGCGCGCTATCAGTTCCGCTTCGACGTTTCACGGCTGTTGCAAGAGCGGCGCATCGAGCCGTCCGCGGGGCCGAAGGGAGAAATTCTCACCGACGACTTCGCGCCGGCCAACGTGTTCGACGCCTACGGTCGCAGATACCGGCGGCAAAGCCAGCCGGCCGACGAACCGGCCGGCGAGAAACAATAGCGTGGCAAAACAACCAGCGCCGTCACCCTGAGGAGCTCGCGGGGCGAAGCCGCGCGAGCGTCTCGAAGGGTGGAAGCAAACACCGAGCCTGCTGCCATCCTTCGAGACGGCCGCGCGCAAGAGCGCGCGACCTCCTCAGGATGACGACTGTGTTGTTTCTAGAGCACGGTCGCGAAGGAAACCTGTTTTTTTCTTGCCCTATGAACTCGCGCCCACCGGAATGGGCACGACAGTCAATCATGAGCTTGCAACAAACACCACCGTCATCCTGAGGAGCCGGCCGAAAGGCCGGCGTCTCGAAGGATGGCCACAAGCTCGAAGTCTGTTTCCATCCTCGAGACGGTCGCGCGCAAACGCGCGCGACTTCCTCAGGATGACGTTTGTGTTTGAAGCCCCGTAACTGACCGAACGGTCTTAATCACAAAATAAGCGGCGGGTTACCCCATGGCGCGCGCAAAAAAGGCGCCTCAGGTACGCCGGGATAGTTTCAGCCTTTGTGAGCGGTGAAACCGCATGAACGAATTACGGATCTGATCAAACAGTCGGGGCGGGAGGAATCCGAAATCATAGCGATCGGTCCTTGAGATTTTTCGCAAATCGTAACCAGGCCAAACGAATTCATTCCCTTCATCGACAACCACCCAAGACCGATGATCATCGAGTCCGAGGTGGCGTTTGACTGCCAGCGGAAGCTCGACCGCAGCGGCCGGATCGTCCGGCGGCCGATGCGTGATCGGCAACACGGTAACAAGTGTGACCCCGTCTTCCGCACGTACCACGCTAAGCACGATGACGGTTGGCCGATCTTTACGGCCTTCCTCTTGACCAGCATAGTGTTCGTGATGCCACAGGTACGCAAAATTGAGGACAAGCCCTGGTTCAGGTGCCGGAACAGGCACTACAGGCAATTACTTCGGGTCCAAAAGCGAATTCAAAGTCTTATGTCGAGGATGCATGCGAGACTCCGCAATCGCACGAACCTCGTCATCAGATAGGTCAACCGTCGCAAAACTGCGGCGTTGCGCCTTAAAACGTAAAAATTCCCGATATTCTTCCGCCGGTACGAAGTACCCTGTCACGTGGCCATGGCTTGTGACTTCCACGGCCTCCCGTTGAGCAAGCAGCCGGTAACGGCCGAAATTGCGAGTGAATTCTGATGCCGGGACCGGCTTCTGCTTCGCCATACGCGGCAATATAACCCCGAGCGTAAATTACGCAAGTTGCGCGATTGACCCTCACCTTACTCCACCCGCAGCGATCGCAAGGTGGGGCATCCTCTACGAGCTTTGGTCATCCGGGCGGCCGCGGCCGAGGGCGAATTGCCCGACCGGGCCTTCCACGTGAAAGTCCATTCCCGTCATCCGGGCGAACAGATCGATGTTCATGCTGCCGATCGCGCATCCGGCGAGCCCAAGGTCGGTGGCCATCAAATAGAGCGTCTGCATCAACACGCCGGACTCTTTGAGAATGAGCGAATAGGCAAGCGAACTGTACTTCCACGACACCCGGCCGAAGCGGGCCGCAAGGGTGATGAGGACCTGCGGCGGGGCAGCGACGCCCATGGCACCCGCGGCTCCGGTCAACAGCGACTGAAGGTCCTGCGGCTTTACCTCGATCGCCGTCAACGCATGGGCGGCGGCGTCATAGTGATAAAATCCACGGGCGAGTCCTTCGCAGCTGTTGACTGCGAGATAAAGTTCAAGCGGGTAGCTGGCGCCGCCCGACGGATACGCGCGGCGGGCGTAGCTCACGGTCGGGCCGCCGTCGAAATCCGACTTGCTCTCCCATTGCGCGGTGACGCGCGCGACATCGATAAGCCGCGCCAGTTCGGCGAGCGCAATCGGTTGGCGGTCGTCGAAACTGCGGACCGAATGGCGTCGCCGCATAAGCGTCGCGGCGGACGAAACAGCTGGTTCACCCGCCGGCGCCGCCGCCGGCAGATCGATCTTCTTGCCGGGCCACGGCGGCCGCACCGCCGGCAGCGGCGGCATGACTTCGGCATGAGCATAGTTTCCGCCGATCGGATTGGCGTGACGGCCCTCGGTGCTGCGCGCGTGGAACAGGAGGTCGTGAAAATCCCAAACGATGAGATGGCGATCGCCCTCGTCCGTACGCAGGCCGAAGTTGCCGGCCTCCACCTTGAACAGGATGCCGCAATCGACCAGCAGCGCGAGAACGTCCAGTCCGGGAAACCCGTCCTGCCGGCGAAATCGCCGGATTTGCTGGGGCGTGGCGAGCAGCGCCAGGGCGGCCGCGAGCTGCGGATCGCATAAGCGAAATAGCGCATCGGCGCGCGGCGATTCGAGCACCATTTCGCTGCCGCGCCGTCGCATGTAGGCGAAGCGCGAGAGGACGAGAACATCGGTATCGCCAAGCGCGCGCTGCTGCGGCCAGTAGTCGGCAACCTGCGGCTCGATGACGACTTGATCCTCGCCTTGCGGTGAAACGCGTAGCGCGTACTCCAGCCAGCCCTGGCGGGCGAGGCGCCGCACCAGAAAATCGATCTCCTTGTCGATCGGCCGCGCGCCGGAAAAGGACGCGATCGGCAACCCAGCGCGCAAGCCCTCCGCGCGGTCGGCGGCCTGCGGGCTGAACATCCCCAAGGCGAGGGAATAATCGCCCAAGCACGCCGCGATGGCGCCGTTTCCATGCGCCTCGAGTTTCACATGTGCGGGAAGCCGAGCGAGGATCGCCGATCGGGCGCCCTTTCGTCCTCGCGTTTTTGCGGGAGCGCGCACGCCAGGCTAGTGCCCCGATTCCGAAGTTCGCATCATTTTGCGGCACGCTCGTTTGCGAACTTCGGAATCGAAGGGCACTACCAACTCTATGATTCTAGTGCCGCTTTGAACCCGAAGTTCGCAATCAATTATAATGCGAACTTCGGGTTCGCGGCACTAGATCAGGTGTGCGGGATAATCTGGTTGAGTTCTTCTTCCCGCAACGGCGCCTCGCGCAGGCCGAGCTTGATCGGCACGTCGTTGAGCCGGCCCGGGGCAAAGCGCTTATAGAAATGCCGCATCCCCGGAACAACCACGCGCACGACCGGAACCTCGATGTCGGGGCGGGTCTGGTCGAGGACGAGGAAATCGAGTCCCTGGCCACGGGCAACCTCGACGCATGCCGCTACCTGTTCCGGCGCGTGAAGCCCGCCGAATTTCGCTTCGTAGCCGGAGTACGAGGTTTCGCCCTCGGGGACCAGGAACGGATGCTCGTCGAGACGCAAGGGCGTGACGCCGTCGAGGCTCGACTTGTCCCCGGTGCCCCCGTTCATGAGACCGATCGAAAGGAACTGATTGAGTTCCGTGAGGGCGCGCAGCATAGCAATGCGCGGATCGAAATGCGCGCCGGAACCGAACTCGATGTTCTCCTTTCCGTCATTGATCCAGTGCGTGACCGCGACGAAGGTGGGAATTTTGATGTCATTGGTTACGTCGAGCACCCACAGGCGCCGCCCGAACTGGCCAAGCTGCGTTTGCAGGTCGCGGATGTAGGCATCGTCGAAGCGGCGCAGGTCGACGGCCGGCCGCCGCAAGCGGTTGTACCACCAGATGGCGTAGGCATCCCGCTCGACCAGCTCGAGGAAGCCCTGCACGACCGCCTCGGCGAGCGTGTTGCCGGCCGCGCAACCGTTCGAATCCGCGTTGATCTGTCCCGGGCCGCGGTAGAAGAAATAGAGCAGGCTGGTGGGAAGATATCTGAACTGCCGGTCGCGCAGCGACCAGACCGGCGACCAGTCAATCTTGGCCGAAGGGTCGAACGGGGCCGGGGCCTCGTGATGGTCGGCTGTAGCCGGATCTCGCGCGTATTGGGCGTCGCTGTACAACAGGACGTCATTGGGCGCGATCGCCTCGCCCGGCGCGAAATCCGTAAACCGGCGCGGCGTTCGGATTTCGTCACCCTGATAAATGCCGGAGTAGCGCTCGATCGCCTCCATCAGGGCGCTCGCTTCCCCCTGCTCGGCGGTGCTGCCCTTGCCGTAGCTGCCGCCGCTCAACCCCATGCGAAGCTCGTGGACCGTGCGTGCGGGCGCGGAGAAATTATGCACCGCGTAAAAATTCGTATTGAGCGGCAAGTCGGCATCGATCCGTTCGAGGCGCGAGACGACCCCGGTGAGCGGGCTCACATGCTTGCGAAAACGCGCGACCGTCGCGCGGGGCGAAACGCTGCGGTAGCCGCCGCTCGTCATGACCAGCCTGCCGCTGTCGTCGAGTTCGATCGGCACCGGCGCGCGCTTCGGGTCGCGCAGCTTCTTGCGGCCGCAGCTCGGGCATTGCGGTCGCCGCGCCACGTAATGGCGCGCGACCGTCGAGCCGAGCAAATCGAGGCTGACAATGTGGTCGCGGAGGTCGGTGCGCCAGTCGGTGGCGATGGCCTTGGCGATCTCGAAGGCGGCGAGCTGAATGCCGCTCTGCCCGAGCGCCTGATGCGCCAGCGGCGAAACAGCGACCGCGCGCGCGTGCCCACGGGCCAGCATGCCCTTGACTTCGCGGTTGCGGAGCATGCGATCGGCAAGGCAGTTCCAGCACGCGCTTTTGCCCGGGCGCAACACCGGTCCCACCAGGGGGAAGATTCCGGAGGGTTGGACGAGCAGCCAAGGCGCTCGATCGGCGAGCTGCTGCCGGTTCAGTTCGGCGAGCGGCGCGTCGAGATAATCGTTGACGAGCGCAATCGTCAGGTCGGCGGCCCCCTTGACGACGCGCACCCCGAGCCCGCGCAACGCGTCGCTCAGTTTCTTACCGCCCTTGGCTCCGATCGATTGGATGCGCACGCGGCAGTTCTGCAGGCTCGTGTGCGCGGCTTCCGGGGAAAGGCCGATGCTTGCCCAATAGGCCGCGACCAGGCCGGAGGAGGCGCGCGAGGCGGGAAAAATATAGCGGCGCTCGGTAAGCCGGTTGAGCGCTTCATGAATGCGGTCGGTCGGGAAGTGCCGTTGAAGCTCGCGCACGAGCTGGGCGTAGCTTTTGCCGCCTTGCCCGATTGCGGTGGCGAGCGCGCAAAAGAGCTCGCCGTGGAGGAAGAACTTCCGGTCTTCCGAGTAGAGGCATACGACGTCGGGCGGCAGCACGTAGACGGTGAAATTCGGCGCGAACCGCGGAACGTCTTTGCTGTTTTGGTGGGAAAATCGGCCGGCCGGATCGTCTTTCATGAGGTCAGCACGCGTGCCCTGATTCCGAAGTTCGCATCATTTTGCGGCATGTACCGTTTGCAAACTTCGGGTTCAAGAGCGGCACTAGAATCATAAATTCAGCTAGTGCGCCGATTCCGAAGTTCCGCATCGCAGGGTGCCGCAAGCTTTGGCGACTTCGGAATCAGGACGCCAGCGTGAGCGCATCGCCCGCCGCAAATACCTGCGGCCGGGCCTCGCGCGATCGGGGCCCGGCCATCAGGAGGATCACTGCAATCGTATAGGAGCCTTGGCGTCTAGAAGCAGAGGACGCAAGCACCCCATTGGATGCAGCAAGCGCAGCTGCAGCCGACGGTGAGACATCCGCAGCCGCAACCACCGGCGCACCGGCAGCCGCACCCTCGGCAGCCACCGCCGCAGCCTCTGCCGCAACCACCGGCGCGACATCCGCCGCCGCCACGGCAACCGCCGCCAGCGCCACGGCAGCCGCCGCCAGCACCGCGGCAGCCGCCACCGCCGCCGCCACGGCACCCGGCCGCAAGCTGCAGGCCTTGCCCGAGGTGCGATGTCCCGCCGAGCTCCTTATCGAAGACGTAGAACGTGCCGAGACTGACGTCGGAGATTTCCTCCTCACCGAGAACGGTGACGGGGGCCGGCGCGGTCGCACGAGGCGACGTATCGGCCGTCGGGGCAACGGCCGCCGAAGCGCCGCCGGCCATCGCCAACGACATTCCGGCCGCTCCCCAGGCAGGCAAGGCTATCTTGGAACGCTTTCTCTTAGAGGCTCGCTTCGCCTGCGCCATTTCAAGTCCTCCCTTGCTTCTTCCGAGCAAACACAGCGCTAGATGATGATAGGCGTAACACAACACGCTACCATGCTTCCCGGTTCCTGCAAAGGCACTAAGCGAATGACTCTTTTCGCCGGTCGGCGCGAACAAGCGGCGAGCCGTCGGGCGCGCCCGCAGGCGGTGGTACCGGTACGCGCGGGAAAAATTTTACTCAAAAGAGAGATCCCAGCGGCCCTCGGTAGAAAATCATCCCACGACATGGCTGCCCGCGTCTTCACACAAAGTTGACGTTGCGGCTCGCCCAGATCGAGGGGCCAACGCCGAACCGCAAGCTTCAGCCGGCGGTGATCGAGCCGCGTGGGGCAAATCGGATCGAGCCGCCACGTTAGCTGCGCCGGCGCACCCAGAACAGATACATCCCGGAGAAGGCGTAAGGATGCTGCCGCTCGAACGAGTGCCAGTTGGCGAGGTCGGTCATCGCCGCGTCGGCGGGAAAAGTCCGGCGATAACGCTCCGCGACGTGCGGCCCGACTTGAAATCCAACCAGCGCGAGACCTTCGGCGGCAAGGAATGCCTCGATCTCCGGGAGCGTCAACCGCCGCTCGGCCACGTGGAACAGCAGGTCGCGACAGGCGCTTGTGCTGAAAAAATCGCTCAGCTCGGCGAGATCGGGCAGATCGGCCGGCTTCTCGGCCATCAGCTCCTGGCGGCACCGCCGGATGTCCGCTGCCGTCCCGCGGTAGCCGCGCTGCGCAATGAAGCGGCGTGCCTCCACCATCGGGTGGCGGCCGGATTCGCTGTAGAGGCCCAGGTGAATGAGGCCGCGCGGCCGCAGCAGCTTGACGAGCACGCGCAGGCCCGCGAGCGGATCGCCCATATGGTGCAACACGCCGGTCGATTCGATGAGATCGAAACGGCGGCCGATGGCGTCGAGGTGCAAAATGTCGGCTTGCGCATAGTCGATGTTGCTCAGGCCGAGCGCGCGGGTCTTGCGCTGGGCATAGGCGAGACTCGACAGGCTGAGATCGACGGCAAGGACACGCGCGCCGGGAAATTGTTGCGCGGTTTCGATCGCCTGCTGGCCGGTGCCGCATCCGGCAATCAGGATGTCGCCCGCCGTAGCGTCCTCGGGCCCTGCTTCGGGAGCGAGCATGGGCAGCCACGACGCGAGCGTCGTCGGCTCGGCGATGCGCCCGACTTCGACCCAGCGCGGATAAGGGTTCTCCTCATATTGCTGCTGAACCTGGCGGGAGACGTCGTCCTCGACCACGGTGAGGCGAGGAATCTCGGCGCGGCAGCGCATCTCCTCGCGCGGCTCGGCGATCTGTTGGGTGAACAGACCAAGCAGCGGCGACGGCCACGCGCGTGCTAACAAGGTATCGGCGGTAGGAACGCCATGCAGCGGCTCATAGGCGGCGACCGCAGCCGGCCAAAGCGGCGGGACGGACGCGCCCGATTGCATTGCGGCGGACAGCCTCTCGCGCAGTCCGCGCGCTCTTTCCGCCTCCTCGCCGGTGCAGGCGAAAACATATTCGTTGACGAAGCATTGGCGCGCGAGCGCGCAACAGAAGGCCAACTCCTCGCCGGCGACCCTTTCGGCCGCGTCGGACGCAGCAAGGTCCAGCACAATGCGGCGAGTTGCGGTCAGCACCCGCTCGAGGTCGGCGTCGGGGACCGGGGCCGATTCCAGCAGATAGCGAAGAAGCCTCTCGCCGGCCGGCGCGGCGAGCCCGCTTGGTGCCCATAGCTTCTCGAGCGGCGACGGCTGCATCGCGCCTTTGGCGCGCGCGATCGCCGCTGCCACCGCAGGATTGCTTTTGATCACCGCGATCGTCAGCGGGGCGAGATCGTTTGGCCGGGTCCACAACTCCGACCAGGCGCGCAGCAGGACGGGCCGAAGTTTTCCGTCCGGATCCGCGAGGCTGCGCGGCGCGAGGCCGGCGCAGCGGCAGAACAGGAGCTTGTCCTCCACGCTCCAGGTGAGTTCGACCGCGCGGCGCGCGGAGTCCAGCGCCCGGCCCGGTTGCGCCAGTTCGAGCAGCACGGCGGCCAGGTTACGGTGCGCATCGGCGAAGTCGGGCTTGAGCGCACCGGCGCGCTCGAATGCCGTGGCCGCCTCCCGCAGTTGCCGCTGCGCCTGGAGCGCGACGCCGAGATTGTTGTGGACCTCGGCGCGATCGAGCCTGAACGCCAGCGCTTGGCGATAATGTGCCCCCGCGTCGGCGAATTGCCCCTGCTGGAGCAGCACATCGCCAAGCCCGCTATGCGCCTCGGCAAGCTGCGGCCGGATTTCGAGGAGCCGGCGGTAGCGAGCCGCGGCCAGATCCCATTTCTTTTGCGCGCGCAGCGTGGCGGCGAGATTCTGGTGCGCCTCGACGAACGCCGGCTCCAATTCCGCCGCCTTGGCAAAATGCGCGGCCGCTTCATCGAGGCGCCCGGTCCGGCGGTAGGCTTCCGCGATGTTGTTGTGAAAATCCGCGACGCGGTCGTTGCGGGCGAGCGCGCGCGTGACGAGCTGGATGGCCTCCTCGTTGCGCCCGGCTTGAAGCGCGAGGACGCCGAGCAAATTGAGCGCGTCGAGATGATCGGGATGTCGCTTCAGGACCTGCCGGTATAAGCGCTCCGCTTCATCGAGCCGACCGCTCTGGTGCAGGGAAAGCGCCTGCGCAAATCGTTGCTCCGCGTCGCTCGGCATCACGGGACCATGTTCGACCAACAGGTCGATTGCTTAAGTGGCTATTCCATTTCGGAGAAGCGGGGTGCTTTTGCCAAAATCGGGCTCCGCACGCCAGGGGCAGCCTCGATCTCGAAGGATATGTATAAAGACCCGCTAGTGTCCCGATTCCGAAGTTCGCCGGAGTTTGCAGCACGATCCGATGCGAACTTCGGAAATCGAAGGACACTAGCCACTCTATGATTCTAGTGCCGCTTTGAACCCGAAGTTCGCAATCGGACTCGCGACAATCGTGGTGCGAACTTCGGGTTCGCGGCACTAGGGACCCGGAGCTTTCATCATTGGTTGCGTGGAACGATATCGAGCAGGTTTTTACCAAAGCCGTCGCGCTTCACCAGCGGGGCGAGCTTGCGCAGGCCGAGCCTCTCTACCGGCAGATCCTGGCAGCGGTTCCGGATCAACTTGACTGTCTCAATTTGCTCGGGCTGATTGCCGTCCAAACCGGTCGCAGCCAGCTTGCGGTCGAATTGATCGGCAAGGCGATCGGGCTCAACGACAAGGTTGCCGATTTTCATAACAACATCGGCGAAGCATTTCGCCAGCTTGGCGACTTGGATCGGGCGGCTGGCCATTTCACCCGGGCGGCGGAGTTGGAGCCGGCGTTTCTCGAAGCGCAGCAGAATCTCGGCGATGTGCTCCGGACGCAAGGCAAGCTCGATGAGGCGGCAGCGATCTATGGCCGCATATTGTCCGCCAAGCCCGACTTGGGCGCAGCGCACAGCCGTCTCGGCGAGGTCCTCAGACGTCAGGGCAAGCTCGATGAGGCGGTCATCCACTTCCGCCGCGCCGCAACTATTACCGGCTCGGCCGAAGCCTACCACCGGCTGGGCCTTGCTCTTTGCGCCAAAAGCACACTGGACGAGGCCATCGAGCAGTTCCGCCGGGCTCTGTCGCTCAAGCCGGATTTTGCCCAAGCGCACAACGATTTGGGAAACGCCCTGCGGGAGCGCGGTGAGTTGGACCTCGCCGCCGCGGAGTTGAACCGCGCGATAGAACTCAAGCCCGATTACGATCATGCCCTGCACAATCTGGCGCTGGTGCAACTGGCCTCCGGCCGGTACGAGCAAGCGCTTGCCCTGGCGCGGCGGGGGCTTGAGTTGCACGCGAGCAAGGACAGCAAGGCGCTGTTTGCCCGCTGCCTCAAGGAGCGCCCGTCGCTTGCTGCGGGATCCGACCTGCGGCGGCTCCTGATGCAGGGGTTATCCGAGCCCTGGGTGCGGCCGAATGAGCTTGTCCCGGCGGCCGTTCGCCACCTCAAGGCCGACGCCGCCACCGGACCATTTATCGGGAAAGTCGCAGCGGCCGCCCCGGATCATCAGGCGCGAGCGGCACTCCTCGACGATCCCCGTTTCAATACCTTCGCCGCCGATGAGTTGCTGCAATGTTTGCTCACGAACACCCTTGTTGCCGATGTCGAGCTGGAACGCGCGCTCACCGGCTTGCGCGGCGCCTTGCTGACGAGCGTGCGTCAAGAATCGTCGTGTGCCGGGCGTGATAACCGCATTGCGTTTTTTGCGGCGCTGGCGCGCCAATGCTTCATCACCGACCATGTCTACGCCGAGACCGAGCGTGAGCACGAACAGGTCCGGGCCCTGCGCGAGTTTCTCGACGAGGCCGTGGGGGGTGCTGCGCCGATCCCGTCTTTATCACTGACCGCGCTCGCCTGTTACATTCCGCTGCATTCGCTCACGTCCGCACATCTCCTTCTGGAAAGGCCTTGGCCCGCCGCGGTTGACGAACTGCTGACGCAGCAAGTGCGCGAGCCGATGGCGGTTCGCCAGTATCGAGCTTCGCTGCAACGGCTGACGACGGTGGAAGACGCCGTATCCCTTCGCGTGCGCCAACAATACGAGGAAAACCCTTATCCCACCTGGACGAAGCTTGCGCCGGCGGATGAATGGCCGAGCATCGGCGCCTACTTGCGACATCTTTTTCCGTTGGCGCAATTCGCCCGCACAGACAATCCGGAGAGCGACATCCTCGTCGCCGGGTGCGGCACGGGCCAACAATCGATCGAGACGGCACTGCGCTTTCCTCATCTGCGCGTGCTCGCCATCGATCTGAGCAGCGCCAGTTTAGGCTATGCCCGAATGAAGACCGAGGCGGCGCGCGTGAACAACATAGCCTATGCCCAAGCCGACCTGTTGCAACTCGGCACGATCGATCAAAAGTTCGACATGATCGAGACGACCGGAGTCCTGCATCATCTCGACGACCCGTTGCGCGGTTGGCGGGTGCTCCTGTCGCTGTTGCGGCCCAACGGATTCATGCGTCTCGGCCTCTACAGCCGGCTCGGGCGAATCGAGGTCGAGGCGGCCCGCGCGTGGATTGCCCAGCGCGGCTATGGTGCCACCGCCGCGGACATCCGCCGGTGCCGGCAGGACATGATTGCCGAGGGCAGCGGCGCGCCATTCGCCGTGCTTACGATTTCGCCCGATTTCGCCAGCATCAGCGCGTGCCGCGACCTGCTTTTCCACGCGCACGAACGCCAGATGGAGCTCGTCGATGTTCAATCGTTCCTGGCCGCTGAGAATCTGGCGTTTCTCGGCTTTGAACTGGAAGCCCGCGTGCTCGAAGGATACCGGGCGCGTTTCCCCAACGACGCGGCGATGACAGGCCTGGCAAATTGGCACGTGTTCGAACGTGAAAATCCCGCCACGTTCGGCGGGATGTATCAGTTTTGGATTCAGAAGCGGCCGTGATCCTCGGCCACCACCACGCCGCTGCCCATGTTTTCCAAGGGTGCCGCCGGACGGCGAAATAAATTCTTCCGCTTAGCTGCGCACAGACTAGGGGCTAGCCTCCTCGATGAACAGGCGCGTGCGCTCGTGGTCCTTCAGCTCGAACTGGCTGGCCGCGACCAATTCCGCGCTCGCTTTATCGACCGCCTGCACGCGGCCGACGAACTCCATTCTATTCTTGATAAGCGACACGCGCCACGTACGCGGCTGCGGCGGCTGGGGACGCTTTTTGGCAGGCATACTCACTACTCTCAGGTCTTGAGACCAAGAATAATTTAGCGGTCCCGGTCGCTCCTTTCCACTATCTGGGCCTGGCGGCACAGCATGACGAGCCGGTTGGGGTATTGCCGCCGCGCCGCCCGATAGGCCGCCTGGGCGATGAGGATGCCCGCACAGCGGGCAACGACCTCCTCGACGCTCCCGCCGGGTTGGTGGAGTTCGACGCTGAAATGAAGCTCCTCGATCCACGCCACTGCCAAGCTTTCTTGTCGAGGCGACAGTAGAACAGAACGGGAACATGGAAGTCAAGCGCCTGACCCATTTCGAAGAGCGGTTCCGGATTGCATTAGGAAAGTATCTACTCGCTGGCCGTGAACGGCTTATCGGCGGAGCCCGCGAAGCTCGCCGGCGGATGCCCCGCCTGATGGCGCTCCCACATCTTCTGGTAAGCCCCCTCGAGATGACGCCGAAATCGGGCGGTATCGAACAGCGCGCAGGTGGCGCGGTTCTGCGCCAGGGTTGCTTTCAGGGCGTCGATTGCCGCGCGGTCCCGCGCCAACGCGAGCGCAATGCGTTCGTAATCCTCAAGCGACGAGGCGACCAGTTGCGGCAGGCCGACTGCGTGAAGCAGGCTTGCGGCCATCCGAGCGGCAAACGCTTCGCCCGAGCAGGTGATCAACGGCAGCCCGGCCCATAGGGCATCGCTCGCGGTCGCGCCGGCATTGAATGGCGTCGTGTCGAGGAACAGATCGGCGAGCCGATAGCGCCGCAGATACTCGGCGTAGCCGAGCCGCGGCGCGAAGATCAGCCGATCCGAGGCCATTCCCCTCGCCTGCGCCTCGCGCCGCAGGTTGGATTCGACCGTCGCGCTGCCTCCCAGCAGCCATAGCAGCGACCCCTCGACATCGCGAAGAAGGCGCATCCACACGTCGAACATCGCCGGCGTGATTTTGTAGCTGTTGCTGAATGCGCAGAAGACGAAGCCCGATTCCGGGAGCCCGGCCCCCATGCGGCTCCTCGGGCTCTCGCCAATCGTTCGTTTGGAGTCATTCGCCTGAAAGCTGTCGGGCAGGCATACGATCTTCTCGCTGTAATGGCCTTCGTATTCCGCCGGCAGGACGATGCGGTCGGCGATGATGTAATCCATGTAGGTCGCGCCCGTGGTCGCCGGAAAGCCGAGGTAGTTCACCTGGATCGGCGCGGGCCGCAGGGCCAATATCCCGGGTCGGCTTTCGTGCGTGAATCCCATCAGGTCGACGGCGATGTCGATTTCGAGATGTCGCAGGAGGCCCGCCGCCTCGCGGTCGTCCTGGCGGCCCGCGTCCACAAACCGGTCGAACGCGCCGGTCACGCGCGTCCGCATCTCGCTAGCCGTTGCGGCGCCGAGCGAGACGCCGACAATCTCGAACCGCGAGCGGTCATGATGCTCGATCAAGCCGGCGAGCAAATACGACGTGGGGTGCTCGCCAAAATCGGCCGACACGTAGGCGACGCGAATGCGGTCGTGGCGATATTTCTCGCCTTTGTAGAGGGGCGCAGGCGCCGGCGGACATTTTTCCCGCACCCAGGCTTGCGCGCAGCGAAGCTGATCGCGCGCCAGTCCCGATTCGGCCAACAGAGCGAAGGGGGGACTCACCGGCTTGCCCGCGCGGACATCCGCCAGCACCGACGCAAGGTCGTGGTCGAACGAACGCCAGTCGCATAGCTGCATCTTCGTGTGCAGCAGCATTCCCTTGGCATAAGGAAAATCGGGACTGAGGCGCAGCAGCCGCTCCAAGTCGGCGATGGCTTCCTCGTACCGCTTGAGCCGCAACAGCACGTTCGCCCGATTGTTGAGGGCGTCGGCGTAGTCGGGCTTCAGGCTGATCGCCCGATTCGCGCTGACGAGGGCCTCTTCGGAACGGTCAAGCTCGCGCAGCGCATTGGCCCGGTTGCTGTGCGCCTCGGCATGGTCGCCCCGCAGCGCGATGGCGAGGTCGAAGCTTGCGAGCGCCTCCGACACGCGCTTGAGCTTGCCGAGCGAGACGCCGCGACTGTTGTGCACGGTCGCGCTGTTTGGATTGAGCTTGAGGGCAACATCGAACTGACGCACGGCTTCGGCGTGACGCCCGCGCTGCGCCTGAATGACGCCGAGCAGGAACTGACTCTCGAAATGCCTGGGCTGTGCCTTGAGGATCTGACGGTAAACCTGCTCGGCTTCCGCGATACGGCCGGCCTCGTGCAGCGCGGCGGCTTGCGCGAACGCCAACGCCAGTTGATTCGGCTTTCGCATGATCTCGTCGAGACGCAACTTCTTTGCAGCCCGCTGTACTCTAATCGGCCGCAGATCATAAGAAAAAACCCCCGGCGGCAAGCCGCCGGGGGTCTCCATTCGCAGCCGAGGTTGGCTGTTTATGGCCAGAAGTTGCGCTGCACGCGGAACATGCCGCTGACGACGTTCTCGTCGGACGGAGAGTAGAAGCCAGCCGCCCGGTTGCCGCCGCCGCCGAAGTTCAACGCGATCTTCGAGGGATCCATGTTCTGGTGGATCTGCGACCACATCACTTCGACGCCGATGTCGAGGTTCTTCACCGGGTTCCAGACGGTCCGGGTACCGACCGCAAAGAGCTCGAAGGCGTAGTTGCAGCCGGCGATCGCTCCGCCGGAGATCGGGTTCGTCCCGTAGTTCGCCGGTGTCGGAACGCCAGGAGCGCCGGTCTGGCCGGCGATGCCGCGTGTCGGGGCATTCGGGCTGTTGCACATGATGGCATTGCCGCTCGATCCCGGATCCCAGCTCGTGACCGAGCCGAACAGCGAGGTGCGCAACGCCGGGGTCCAGTAGTGCTCGACCGCCGCCGCAACGTCCCACACCGTCGGCAACTGAATGCCGGTGAAGTTCGACGTTCCGCCAGCCGCCGGGCTGTTCTGGCCGTTGCCGACCGCGTTGGCGAACACGCCGTCCAAGCCCCAGCCGTTCGCCACGTTGTGGCCGTCGAAGCGCGTGAAGTTGCCGTTCACGCCGTCCTGGCAGATGCCGACGTAGCAGGGAGTGCCCTCGCCCACCGCGCCTTCGATCCAGAACTTGTCGCCCGGGTTCCACGGCAGGTTCACCACGATGCCGCCCGCGACCGCCCAGCCCCACGCATCGCCGGGCCGCACGCCGGTGAAGGCGGTCGGACCTTGGGTGATGGTCGCCTGGACGTCGTTGCCGTAGAAGTTGCCGCGCACCTGGTGCAGAGCGCCGGAGATCTGCGCCGAACCCCAGGCCTGATCGACCCGGAGCGAGGACACGATGTCCGGAACCTGCTGCGCCGCATAGTCGCCGGTAGCGCAGGCGCCGCTCACGCTCAGAGGCGAGGCGGTATTGGCGATGTTCTGGTCGGACGTGACCGAACCGAAGCCGCAGGTCGGATAGCCCACGCCGTTCCAGGTGTTCGGGCCCGGGAAGGAACCGATCGACAGACCGTTGGTGCCGGCATCCCACAGCGCGCCGCGACGCGAGGTCGTGTCTTCGGCCGCGATCGTCCACGACACGCCATTGCCCAACGTGGCCGTGTAGGCCATGAGGTTGCGGCCCGCCGCCGCCGTGTTGGCGCCGGCGCCCAAGAACCCATGCGCGTATGACCACGCCTGGGCCCAGGTGTCGAAGTACGACTGCGTCTTACCGAAGGTGAAGCCCGCGAACTGAACGAACGCGCGCTCCGTATAATAGGCGCCCTGGCTGACGAAGTTCGACGTCAACTCAAAGCCGCCGCGGTAGTAGGACCGCAACGTGCCGTATTCGGTTTGCGTACGCACGTCGAACGAGACGACCGTGCGGGCGCGAGTGAAGTAGTCCGGCGAGTCGAAGCTGTCGTTACGGCCGCCACCAGCCGTGATCAGCGGATCGCCACTGCCAGTCGCATTGAAGTACTGGTCGTAGCGCACCCATCCGCCGATCTTGATGCAGGTATCGGTGCCCGGGATATAGAAGAACCCTTCACCGTAGAGACTGCAGACCTTCACGTATTCGACCGGTTTGGCCTTGACGGGAAGATCGGCCGCCTGTGCCCCGGCAACCGCGGCTAGACCCGCCGCGCCGCCGAGGAGAAGGCTTTTCACCATCTTCATCGTGACCTCCAAAGTTTGCCCTGTGGGAGGGTTCCGTCTCCGCCGGGTGCGACGCACCCCTGGAAGGTCCCCCTTAGTTCCCCGCTTGACCACCCGAAGTTCTGTCTCTCACCGCGGTATTCTGGCCGCCAGTTCGATCCCGACCTTCGGACGGGGCGACTGGGGCTGCCCCCCTCCGTCGCACTTCTCACACTAGACAACGCTGGTCGACGCGCAATAAAGAAACGCCCAAAGTTCAGGCCACCGGGTTCGTTTTTCAAAACCTGTTGCACAAAAAGCACGCTTTCGGATGCCGTCTGCCGACCGCGCGCAGCGGCGTTTTCGCTGAATTAGCAAAAGGTTAACTACCGTCCAAACGAGCGCTGCCGGAGCGGCCCCCAAATCGGTCGCGATCGCGAGCAACACCGCCAACGACCGTCGCCGACGCTTGTTAGGACGGGAATCGCAGCGCTTCCGGATACCGTCAGTGTCACGCTGTTGCCTGCTTTACGCCGCAGGGCGGCCCTATTCTCGGCCGAGCAAATCATCCGAGATCAGCAAATTCACGGCCCCGCGAATAATGAAAAGAGCACTGCAGCTCGCGCAAATCCTCGCGCACGGCATGGCCGCTCATCGCGACGGTCGGCTCGCTGAAGCCGAGCGCTCGTATCAGGCGGTGCTCGAGATCAAACGCGACCATTTCGATTCGCTGCATCTGCTCGGCGTCGTGCGCTGGCAGCAGCGACGCCATGACGAAGCGTCCCGCCTCATCAAACAGGCGTTGCGCGTGCGTCCTGATTCGGCGGAAGCCTGCGCGAATCTTGGAATCGTCCTGCAGTCGCTCGACCAATCGGGCGAGGCGATCGCGGCCTACGACCGCGCGCTCGCAATCAACCCGCGCTACGCGAAGGCGCTGTGTCATCGCGGCGATGCGTTGCGGGCGCTCGGCCGCCACGGCGAGGCACTCGCGAGCTATGACAAGGCGCTCGCCGCCGCCTCCGATTACCCTGAGGCTCACGTCAACCGCGGCGTTGTCCTGCGCGAATTCGGCCGGCACACGGAGGCGCTGGCGAGCTTCGAGCGCGCCCTCGCCTTGCAGCCGGCAAATTCCGAAATCCTCTACAACCGCGGCAATTCCCTGCAGGCGTTGGGGCGATTCGACGACGCGCTGCGCGAATACGACGCCGCGCTGGCGGCTAATCCGCGCGCCGCCGAAGCACACAACAACCGCGGCTGCGTCATGGAGAAACTCGGCCGCTTCGAGGAGGCGCTTGCGAGTTTCGACGCCGCCCTAGCCCTCCAACCCGATAACCCGGAAGCGCTCCACAATCGCGGCAATGCGCTATTGGCGCTGTCGCGTTATCCCGAAGCGCTGGCAAGCTACGAGCGGGCGCTGGCGCTCGCGCCGCAACGGGTCGACACGCTGCATAACCGCGGGCAAACGCTCGTGCTGCTGCGGCGATATGAAGACGCGATTTCCGCGTTCGAAGCGGTGCTCGCCATCGAGCCGGCGAATCCGAACGCCTCGGCCGGGCTGGCGAATTGCCGGCTGCTCACCTGCGATTGGCCGGGCGTCGCGCAGATTGCCGAGCGCGCGCGAACTGCGGCGCAGGGCGGCGACTGGTCGTTGCTCGATCCGTTTGCCGCGCTGTGCATGTTCGATGAGCCGGCCGCCCATCTGGCATACGCGCGCGCCTACGTGCACCGCCAGCTGCCGGCCGCGCCGCCGCCCATGCCGATGCAGACCTCTCGCCGCAAAGAACGCATCCGTGTTGCCTATCTCTCCTCGGATTTCCGCAACCATCCGGTCGCCCGCGCCGCCATTCGCCTGTTCGAGTTGCACGACCATACGCGGTTCGAGACGCTCGGCGTCTCGTTCGGACCGGACGACGGCAGCGACATGCGCGCGCGCGTCGCCGCGGCCTTCGATCGATTTCTTGAGGTGCGCGCGAAAACTGATCGCGACATCGCCGCGCTGTTGCACGATCTCGGGGTCGACATTGCCGTCGATTTGAACGGCCACACCCAGGGTGCGCGGCCCGGCATCCTCGCTCATCGTCCGGCGCCGGTTCAGGTTCTCTATCTCGGATATCCCGGCACCACCGGCGCCGATTTCATCGACTATGTTCTCGGCGACCCGACGGTGCTGCCGTTCGCGGAGCAGGGTTCATATCGCGAACAAATCGTCCAATTGCCGCACTGCTATCATCCATGCGACGAAACGACGACGATATCGGCGAAAGCATTCAGCCGCGCCGAACTCGGTCTTCCTGATAGCGATCACGTGTTCTGCTGTTTCAACCGGGCCGACAAGATCACTGCGGTTATCTTCGATGTTTGGATGCGGCTGTTGGCCGGCGTCGAAGGCAGCGTGCTGTGGCTCTCGCAGATGAACGACTCGGCTCAGGGGAACCTGCGGCGCGCGGCAGCGGCGCGCGGCATCGACCCGGACCGGCTGATCTTTGCGCCGCAAATGGCGAGCCTCGGCGATCATCTCGCGCGCCACCGTCAAGCGGACGTGTTCCTCGATACCTTGCCCTATAACGCCCATTCGACCGCTATCGACGCGCTCATCGCCGGCCTGCCGGTCGTCACCTGTCCGGGGCGTAGTTTCGCGAGCCGCGTCGGCGCCAGTTTGCTGCACGCGGTGGGCGCGCCCGAACTGATCTCCGAGGATCTCGATGCCTACGCGGCACTGGCGCTCAAGCTCGCCACCGACCGTCCCCTGCTCGAATCCATTCGGCACAGGCTCGCCGAGAACAAACAGACTTGTCCGCTGTTCGATCTGAACCAGCTCTGTCGCCACGTCGAGGCCGCCTACGCCGCGATGTGGGAAATCCACTTGCGCGGAGAATCTCCGCGCAGCTTTCGTGTCCAACCGAACTGACGGCGCATGGCCAAGCCGCCCTCACCGCAATCAACCCCCAGCGCCGCGCAAGTCGTGCAGCAAGCGCTGGGGCTGCACCGCCAGGGCCGTCTGCGCGAGGCCGACGTTCTTTATCAATCGGTGCTGGCCGGGAAGCCCGACGATTTCGACGCGTCGTATTTGCTCGGCATGCTGAAAATGCAGCAGGGCCAGTTGGCGCAGGCGCTGCCGCTCATCGAAACGGCGGTGAGGACGAAGCCACATGCGCCGGAGGCGCTCGCCATGCTCGGGGCGGCTCTTACCGCGCTCGGCCGCCCGGCGGAGGCTCTCGGCGCATATGAACGCCTGATCGGGGTGCGGCCGCGCGATCCCGACGCCTTCTATAACCGCGGCGTGGTGCTGACGAATCTCGGGCGGCATGCCGACGCGTTGGTGAGCTACGACCAGGCGCTGGCGGTCCGGCCCGATCACACACCTTCGCTGTTCAACAAGGCGAATGCGCTCGCCGCCCTTCAACAATTCGAGCGCGCGCGGGCGGCTTACGACGCGCTCATCGCCGTGGTGCCCAATCACGTCGATGCTCTCACCGACCGCGGCAACGTGCTCGCCAGGCTCAGCTGTCGCGCCGAGGCGCTCGCGAGTTTCGAGCGCGCGCTTGCAATTAATCCCGGCCATGTGAATGCGCTCAATAACCGCGGCAACCTGCTCAAGGATCAGGGGCGTTATGAGGAAGCGCTCGTCATGTTCGATCGGGCGCTGGCAGTGGACCCCCACAATATCGCGGCGCTCAGCAATCGCGCCAACGTCCTGCTCGAGGTGGAGCGCCCGGCTGAGGCCGTCGAAAGCCTCGATCGTGCTCTCGCGCTCGCGCCCGGGCACGCGGAACTGCTGTTCAACCGCGCCTGTGCGCTGGAGCAGTTGCATCGGTTCGAGGAGGCGCTTGCCGAACTCGATCGCTCGTTGGCGGCGAAACCGGACAGCGTCAAAGCGCTCAACAACCGCGGCAACATGCTTGCCGCCCTCAAGCGTCCGGAGGAGGCGATCGCGAGTTACGACCGCGCGCTCGCCCTCGAGCCCGACCGGGCCGATACGCTGCATAATCGCGGCAACGTCCTCACCGGGCTCGGCCGGCACGCGGAGGCGATCGCCGATTATCAGCGTGCCTTCGCGCTCGAGCCCAACCATCCGCACGCGTTCGATTCGCTGGCTTTCGCGCAGCTCTCGGTGTGCAACTGGGCCGAAGTCGCCCGCTTGGCGCCGCACGCGGAAGAATGCTTGCGCACCAGCGCAGGGCGGCCCACCCTGGTCTATCCCCTGTATTACTTCGGAAATCAGGCCTACCAGCTCGCCGCGGCGCGCGCTTATCTCCGCGCCAACGAGCCGATGGCGCGCGCGCCGCCGGCGAGCCCTGTGGTCGCCGCCACGGACAAGCTGCGCATCGCCTATTTGTCATCGGATTTCCGCTTTCATCCCGTCGCCACCGCCCTCGTCGACCTCATCGAGCGGCACGATCGGACCGGGTTCGAGATTGTCGGTGTGTCGTTCGGCCGCGACGACGCGAGCGACGTCCGTTCGCGCCTCGTACGCGCGTTCGATCGGTTCCACGACGTCGCCGATGAAGGCGATCAGGCGATAGCCGAATTGCTGCGGCGGCTCGGCGTTCATATCGCCGTCGATCTCAACGGTCTCACGCGCGGGTGCCGCCCCGGCGTGCTGGCGCGCCGGCCGGCGCCGATCCAGGTCGCCTACCTCGGCTACCCGGGCACGACCGGCGCCGACTACATTGATTACATCCTGGCCGACGCGACCGTTCTGCCGCTCGATCAGCAGCCGTTCTTCGCCGAAACCATCGTGCACCTGCCCGACTGCTATCATCCGAGCGACACGACGCGCGCTTTGTCGGCAACTCCCCACAGGACCGAGCTTGGGCTGCCGGCGACGGGCTTCGTCTTCTGCTGTTTCAACCAGAGCCACAAGATCAGCGCGGCGAATTTCGCCGTCTGGATGCGGCTGCTCGCACGCATCGACGGAAGTGTCCTGTGGCTCTCGCATATGAACGACTGCGCCATGGACAATCTGCGCCGCGCCGCTGCCGCGCAGGGAATCGATCCCGCCCGAGTGATCTTTGCGCCGCGGCTCGACCGGATCGAGGACCATCTCGCCCGCCACCGGCAAGCCGATCTCTTCCTCGACACGCTGCCCTACAACGCGCACTCGACCGCGATCGACGCGTTGTGGGCCGGCTTGCCGATCGTGACCTGCACCGGCACGGCGTTCCCCGGCCGGGTCGGCGCGAGCCTGCTCAAGGCGGTGGGGTTGGCCGAGCTGGTGACCGCCAACCTCCAAGATTACGAAGCATTGGCCGCGGCATTGGCGACGGATCGCACGCGGCTCCATGCGATCCGCCGCATCTTGCAGACGAACCGGGCCGGCGCCCCGCTGTTCGACGTCGATCGCCTCCGACGCCACGTCGAGGTGGCCTACGAGGCGATGTGGGAGATCCATGCGCGCGGCGAACGTCCGCGGCATTTCCGCGTCGAAGCGGTTCAATAGCCGGCGTCGAGTTCATCGTGACAAACATGAACCGACCGGCCGCGAGGGTCGTCGCCTTCTACGGTCCCCGCCGGTGCCGCTGCTGAGCGGCCTTACGTTGCGGTTGCCTTGTAAGATGGCCAGAAATAAGCGAATGTTCACGCCATGAAGAAAAAATCACAATTCCATTCGGGACATGGAGCAAAGCGGCTCGACCTTCAACAACGATCACTTTTGCGCAACGTCTCGCCGGCAAGATCGCCCGAGCTAGCGTCAGCATTCGAGCAGGCTTTGGCATTCCATCAGGCCGGTCTATTGGCAGAAGCGGAACGAATTTATCGGCAGATCCTGAAAGCGCAGCCCAAGCATTTCGATAGCCAGCATCTGTTAGGCATCATTTACTCTCAACGTGGTAATCCCGCAGAGGCAGTACGTCAAATCGATGTTGCTTTGAGGATAAATCCAAATGGCGCCGCTGCGCACAACAACCGCGGTATTTCGCTGCAGGCGCTGAAGCGGCTCGACGAGGCGCTGGCGAGCTATGACAAGGCGCTCGCGCTCAAGCCCGACTATGCAGAGGCCTTCTACAATCGCGGCAATGCGCTCAAGGAGCTAAAGCGTTTCGATGAGGCGCTGGCGAGCTATGACAAGGCGCTCGCGCTCAAGCCCGACCATGCGGAAACCTTCAACAACCGCGGCAATGCGCTCAAAGAGCTAAAGCGTCTCGACGAGGCGCTGGCGAGCTACGACAAGGCGCTCGCCCTCAAGCGCGACTATGCAGAGGCATTCTACAACCGCGGCAATGCGCTCAGAGAGCTAAAACGATTCGACCAGGCGCTGGCGAGTTACGACAAGGCACTGGCGCTCAAGCGTGATTATGCAGATGCCTTCAATAACCGTGGCCTTGCGCTGCAGGAGTTGAAGCGGCTCGAGGAGGCGCTGGCCAGCTACGACCAGACGCTTGCCCTCAAGCATGATCATGCGGAGGCCCTCTACAACCGCGGCGTTACGCTGCAGGAGCTTGGGCGGGTCGATGAGGCGCTGGCGAGCTACGACAAGGCGCTCGCGCTCAAGCTCGACCATGCCGAGGCCTTTTACAACCGCGGCGTTGCGCTGCAGGGACTAAAGCGGCTCGACGAGGCGCTGGCGAGCTACGACAAGGCGCTCGCGCTCAAGCCCGATCATGCGGACGCCTTCTACAGCCGCGGCGTTGCGCTGCAGGCGCTAAAGCGAGTCGACGAGGCGCTCACGAGCTACGACAAGGCGCTCGCGCTCAAGCCCGACTATGTTGAGGCCCTCAACAACCGAGGCAATGCGCTCAGGGAGCTACAGCGGCTCGACGAAGCGGTGGCGAGCTACGACGAGGCGCTAGCGCACAAGCCCGACGATGCGGATGTCTTGTACAACCGCGGTGTTGCCCTGAAGGGGCTGAAGCGGCTCGACGAGGCGCTGGCGAGCTACGATCGCGCGCTCGTCGCGAAGCCGGATCACCCTCGTGCGTTCGACGGAGCCGCGGACTGTCTGATTAAGCTCTGCAACTGGCACCGGCGAGCACAGTTCGCCGTGGATCTAAATGCACATGTCTTCGGCAAAAAGTCGATCGTTTCCCCTTTCGTACTGCTCGGTTACAGCGATGATTCCGGTCTGAAACTGCAATGCGCCAAGAACTATATCGAAGACAGGGTTCCGTCGCTGCCACCGCCATTTTGGACCGGCGAGACATGGCGCAATGACAAGTTGCGGGTCGCTTATCTGTCGGCAGATTTCCACCGGCACGCGATTGCGTATCTGGCGGCGGAGTTATTCGAGCGGCACGACCGTTCGGGGTTCGAGATCATCGGCGTGTCATACTGTGAGGATGACAAGAGCGAGATCCGCAAGCGGCTTGTCGCGGCATTTGATCGGTTTTACGACGTCCGCAGAAAGAGCGATGAGGAAGTCGCCAAGCTGCTTCACGAATTACGGGTCGACGTTGCGATCGATCTGCAGGGGTACACGCAGGATTCGCGGCCCGGCGTTCTTGCGTATCGTCCGGCGCCGATCCAAGCAAACTATCTCGGCTTTCCCGGTACGATGGGTGCCGAGTTCATCGACTATATCATCGCCGACAAGATGGTGGCACCGTTCGAACACCAGCGGTTCTATACGGAAAAGATCGTCCATCTGCCGGATTGCTATCAGGCCAATGATACCAAGAAAAACATCGCCGAGCGAACGCCGACGCGTCAGGAAGCCGGGTTGCCGGAGAAAGGCCTGGTCTTCTGTTGCTTCAACAACAACTGGAAGATCACTCCCGACGTCTTCAGCATCTGGATCCGACTCTTGCAGGCGATCGAAGGCAGCGTGCTGTGGCTGTTGGGTGACAATAAGAGTGCGGAGCAGAACCTTCGCAAGGAAGCGCAGGCACGCGGGATCGATCCGTTCAGGCTCATATTCGCCGGCCTTTTGCCGCTCGATGAGCACCTGGCGCGCCACCGTCTGGCCGACCTGTTTCTCGACACGCTGCCCTACAACGCCCACACGACGGCGAGCGACGCGCTGTGGACGGGCCTTCCGGTGGTAACGCGGATGGGCGAGTCGTTCGCGGGGCGGGTGGCGGCAAGCCTGCTGAATGCAATCGGACTGCCCGAGCTTGTGGCATACAGCATCGAGGACTACGAGGCGCTGGCGCTGCGGCTGGCGAAGGATTCCTCACTTCTCGAGGGATATCGAACTCGACTTGCCACAAACCGGCTGGCGCATCCTCTGTTCGACACCGACCGCTTCCGACGTCACATCGAGGCGGCCTATATGACCATGTGGGAAACGTGGCAGCGCGGCGAAGCGCCGAAGAGCTTCAGCGTCGAACGAATTTAACAGGCGCTGAGCTACGCTGGATCAATACGTTGCTGGCGCCCTTCGATTCCGAAGTTCGCAAACGAGTGTGCCACAAAATGGTGCGAACTTCGGAATCTGGGCACTAGCGTTTCTTCCGCGCGGCCCGCAGTTGCGCCAGCATCTCGTCGAGCAGCTTGAGCATCTGCGCGCGGCGATCGACCTGGGCTTTGATGGCGGCAGGATTGTGCGCCGCGTCCCAAAATGCACGCGACCTGAGATGGTCGAGACTGCGATGCAAATAGATCGGATAGAACCATCCGAGCGAGCGGTCGGCGAGCCAATTCGGCTGGGTGAGGTCAAATAATCCAAATCCGGCATCAACGAGCGTCTCGTTGATTTCCTGGAAATCGTCCAAATCCGCTTCGCAGATGACCACGCTCGTCTGCGCGAGCATTTCCCGGCCGCCGCGCAAAACCTGCACCTCCGCGCCCTGAGCGTCGAGCTTGATCAGATAGGGTCCGCGCAAACCCAATTCGGCGGCTAAACCATCGAGCGTCACCGCCTTAACCTTGGTGGTGCCCTGGTCCATATGATTGAGCCGCTCCCAATACGGATCGTCATGCGGGCGCAGCGAACTCCAATAGGGATGCGTCGACATCGTCAGCTCGATCTCGCCTTCGCTGTCGCTCGCCGCCGCGATGACATAATGGCCGCCCATCACCTCTTTGATGGACTTGAGCGAATTCTCGTAGATCGGATTGGGATCGATGTTGAGCGGCGTCGATTCGGGAAACAGGCCAAGGCCGTAATGATGAACATAGAAATGGCCGTCGGCACAGCCGACGTCGATGACGGTCGAATAGCGCACGCCCTTTTGAAACAGCCCGGCAAGCGTCCCGGTGAAGCTGCCGACCGGGGTATTGGCCAATGCGTTCGTTTGCAATAAACGCCCCTGCTGTTGGCATCGCAACGGCGGCGGGTATGGAACGGCGCCCTGCAATTGGCAAGCCCGCCTGCTCTGCCCCGGCGGCTGGCCCGCTTAAGCGACTGGGGTAAGGACCCGAGAGCGATGGATGAGTTTTATGTCCGTGTGAAGGGCGGCGGCGAAATCTGCGTTCCCGCCGGACCGTCGATAACCACCTACGTCCTGATCGAACAGGAGGATTGGTTCGAGAAGGAAATCGCGTTCGTGCGCCGTCTGCTCCAACCGGGCATGCGAACCATCGATATCGGCGCCAATTTCGGGACCTACACGCTGGCCATGGCTCAGGCGGTCGGCCCACAGGGCCGGGTTTGGGCCTATGAGCCGACCAGCACGACAGCACGTTATTTGCTCAAGACGATCTGCCGCAATGATCTTACCAACGTACAAATGATACAGGCCGCGCTGTCCGATCGTACTGGCAGCGGCCGGTTGCATCTCGACGCACAAGTCGAAACAAATCGTCTTGTGGCGGATGGTGACGGCGAGGAGGTCTCGCTCACCACGCTTGATGCTGAATCCCGATTGCGCGCCTGGGGCTGCATCGACTTCATCAAGATCGATGCGGAGGGCGGTGAACTCGACATAGTCGGCGGCGGCGGGGAATTCTTTGCCGAACAGTCGCCGCTGGTGATGTTCGAGCGCAGAGCCGCCGCGGGAGAAAACGAGGGCGTTCGCTCGGCGTTTCTCGCGCGCGGCTACACGCTGTTCAAGCTGATTGGCCCGGACACTTGCCTGGTTCCGGTCGATCGCGAAGAGCGCTACGACGCCTTCGACCTCAACCTGTTCGCCGGCAAGCCTGATCGCGCGGAGAGGTTGGCGGCGGCGGGGCTGCTGACCACGGCCTGCGCAGCGACTTTCGACGCGGCCCCCGGCGCGGGTCTTGGCTTGTGGCGCCGACAGGATTTCGCCAGTTCATTCGCTGATATCAGGATGAAGGTGGACCCGCGCTACCGGCGCGCCCTTGATGCTTACGCGATCTGGCGCGACGGCGCGCGGCCGCTCGCGGAGCGATGCGGCGCGTTGTTCGCGGCCGCCGATCTTCTGCGAAGCCTGGCGGCCGAGACGCAAAACCTGGCGGTCTTGTCCACGGCCGCGCGCGTCGTCCATGAGGCCGGCAGGCGCATGCTGACGCTGGATTGGCTCAACCGCATGCTCGGTTTGATGCGACAAGCTCCACCTCGGCTCAACGAACCGTTCTGGCCGGGCGCCGCGCGCTACGACGCCATTCAACCCGGCGAGGACCGTCATGTCTGGTTTCTTGCGGCGACACTCGAGGCGTACGAGGAACGGCGCGCCTTCTCGTCCCAATTCGCGGCGCCCGACACGCTGTCGGCGCTCGATTGGCTCGCCGGCACCCGCTACGCCAGCCCGGCGATGGAGCGCCGCCGCCAGCTGATGGCCATCCGCACCGGGCGCCAGCGCGAGCGCCAACCCTCGCCCTTGCTGAGCAAGGCGAGCGCCGAGCATCTCAATCCACAACTATGGGGCTGAGCGCCAGCGGAGGACCGCACGCCGGCGGGCTTATCGGAGATCGGACAACGCCGCCAGGAGATCCCGTGGACCGCTCCGAGCGATCCGGGTGCGGCCTATCGGCTTGAAATTCTGGAATATTTGTTTCGCATTGGGACTGGATGCGAATACGAGGCCATCGTACGAAGTCGTGTCGTTGTCGAAATCGCTGGATACTTCGACACGATAACCGAACTCGGTCATTTGCATCGTGACATGCTCGTGTATCGCCTGTGAGTGGGTGGAGATAAACAGATAGTCTGCACACCGCTCGGCCAATGTCCGACTGCACCCCTCGAGCATTTCCAGTTCCTGTCCCTGAATATCGACGTGCAGTATGTCCAAACGATCGAGGCGACGCTCGCCAAGAAAGGCATCAACTTGCAAGTGATCTCGCCCGACCGCCGAGCGAATGAATTCGCCGGTCAGCCCGTTGGTTTTGAAATTACTTGCGCCCGCGGCAAGATTTACCGCATCGGGCTCGACCAGGATCACGGTCGAGCGGGGTCTCACTTTCTTCAGCCACATCGAATAATGGCCCCAGTAGGCCCCCAGTTCGAGCATCACCGGCGCTTCGCCCAACGAGCCTAGCAGTTGCTGGAACACATACTCTTCCAACGGTTCGTGCACCCCGCGATTGATCACGAGCAGTTGGCTGAACGGCCCGTAATAGGCGCCGGCCCCCACAATGGGGACGCGATTGCCGTTGTGAAGATAGACGTGGTTTGCCTCGACGACGCCCGCCATGGGAACGCGCTCGATCAAGAGGTTGAGCGGATCGGAGATGACCTCCCGGAAGCGGCCGAGCAGGTCCTCGGGTGCAGCCTTGGGCGGGATCATCGAGGCCGGCCTCGGGCGTCTCGCACGGCGCCAACGTTTCTTGCGCGGCCTTGCGCAGCTGCGAAATACTGCTGGCGGAGAGGGAGGGATTCGAACCCTCGATACGCCTTGAGAGCGTATAACGGTTTAGCAAACCGCCGCCTTCAGCCGCTCGGCCACCTCTCCGATGCAAGAAATCCCTATGCTACACGGGCTTTCGCGTCAAATTCCCAGCCCGAAAGTACGAACATAGCAAGAACCGTGAGTGTCCGGTCCTCCGTCGAGAGCGACCGGCGGGGGCGATCACGTTGGCATGATGGCTCACAGGGCTGCGGGCTATTCGATCGGGGTCACCGAAAAGCTTTCGGGCAGCTCTCCGCGCCGATATCGTTCCCACATGGTGTCGTAGGCAGCTTCGATATGGCGGGTAAAGCGCGCAGTATCGAACAGCGCGCAGCTGTCGCGGTTGCGCGCCAATTTCGCCTTTATGGACGCGAGAAGGGCCGGGTCGCGCGCGAGCCTGAGCACCAGGCTCTCGTACTCTTCCAGCGATTCCGTGATGAGCTCGGGCATGCCGACCGCGTGCGACAGGCTCGCCGCCACCCGTCCAGGAAACGTCGGGCCGAAGCAGGTGACAACCGGCACCCCCGCCCACAGCGCGTCACTCCCGGTCGTATGGGCGTTGTATGGCAACGTATCGAGGAACACGTCCGCCAACCGATGGCGGGCGAGATGATCGGGTAAATTGATTGGCGGCGCGAATACCAATCGCTGCGGATCGACCCCGCGTCGCTCCGCCTCCATTCGCAGATTGCGCGGCGCCTCGGCGTTTCTCTCGAACAACCATAAAACACTGCCCTCGATCTTCGTGAGCAAACGCATCCATACATCGAATACGTCCGGAACGATCTTGTAAGGGTTGTTGAAACAGCACAGGACGAGCTCGCTTGGCGGCAGTTTGACCTCCATGCGGCTCGGCGTGCGCGCCGCGATTACGCGTTTCGTATCATTGACCTGATAACTGTCGGGCAAATAAATCACTTTCTCCACGTAACAATCCTGGTGCTCGCGCGGGATCACCTGCGCGTCGGCGATGATATAGTCGATGTAGCTCGCCCCGAGCGTCCCCGGGAACCCCAGATAATTGACCTGAACGGGGGCGGGCTTCTGCGCAAACACCCCCATCCGGCCTTTGCCGAAGTATCCGTTCAGGTTGACCAGAATAGCGATTTGATTGCGACGAATAAGCTCTGCCGCCCGGATATCCCCCACCCTGCTGATATCGACGATCGCGTCGAACGCCCTGTTCATCCTTTGGCGCAGTTCGCTGCCGTCGTCCCACCCGCTGTCGAACGCGAACACTTTGAAACGACGCTTGTCGTGAAGTTCGAACAGTTCTGCCATCAAGATCGATGTCGCCTGCGATCGAAACTCGCTGGACAGGTATCCGATATGGATCCTATCGTCCGGGAACGGTCCGTACCGCATGGGCCGGGTGGCACTCTGTGGGAAGTTCTCGGCGGCAAACTGCTGCGCGCAGGTCTTCAGGTCGAGCGGAGACGTGGCAACAGCCTGATAGCCGAAAGGTTCGGCGGATTTTTTTCCTTCCCTCGTGTCCCTGTTGATCGATTCGACCTCGCCGGAAAAATTGCTCCAATCGCAGCACAGCATCTTCTGATGGAGCATGTAGCCTTTGGCGAAATGGGCGTCGGGAACCAGTTCGATCAACCGCGCATAGGCTCGCGCGGCGTCCGCATGTCGTCTTTCCTTGGCGAAGTTTTCCGCCAGGAGAAAATGCGCGTCGACGTTCTTTGGGTTGATCGCTATCGCTTTCTCGGCGAATTTGCGCGCTTCGGGCGGTTTGTCCTGTTGCGACAGGGCCAGCGCTAAGTTTATCAGAATCGAAGGATTATCCGGAACCAGCTGCATAGCTTCGCGAAGGCTGCGCTCCGCATTTTGATAATCGCGGGCATCCAAGAGATCGACGCCCGTGTAGAAAAGCCTCTCAGCCTGCTGGACGTCATTCATTATTGCTTGCCTTCGAAGATGAAGCAGGTCGGCACGGCAACGGACTTCCGCCGGCGTTCAAACGTCCAGCAGTTCGCGAAAATATCCGATGGTCCGCCGTAACCCGTCGTCCAAGTCGACCGTCGGCGACCAGCCCAACAGCTTGCTGGCGAGCTCGATTTCGGGCTTGCGCTGCATCGGATCGTCGGCTGGCAGCGCGCCGTATTCCACCCGCGATGAAGAACCGGCGACCTCGATGATGCGCTCGGCAAGCTTGCCGATCGCAAGCTCGGCGGGATTGCCGAGATTGACCGGCCCGGTCACCTCGTCGGGGGCGTTCATCAGCCGATAAAGGCCGTCGACCAGGTCGTCGACGTAGCAGAACGAACGGGTCTGAGATCCCTTGCCGTAAATGGTCAGCGGCTCTCCGCGCAACGCGCGCACGATGAAATTCGAGATCACCCGCCCGTCGTTCGGCAGCATGCGCGGCCCGTAGGTATTGAATATTCGGGCCACGCGTATCTGCACCCGGTGCTGCCGATAATAATCAAAGAAAAGCGTCTCGGCGCAGCGCTTACCTTCGTCGTAACACGAGCGCACGCCGACCGGATTGACGTTGCCCCAGTAGGACTCCGGCTGCGGATGGATGTTGGGATCGCCGTAAACTTCCGACGTCGATGCTTGCAGGATTTTGGCCTTGAGGCGCTTGGCGAGCCCCAGCATGTTGATCGCGCCGTGCACCGAGGTCTTTGTCGTCTGCACGGGATCGCGCTGATAATGAATCGGCGAAGCCGGACAGGCGAGATTGTAGATCTCGTCGACTTCGACGTAGAGCGGGAAAGTCACGTCGTGGCGCAGCAGCTCGAAATAGGGGTTGCCCGCCAGGTGGGAAATGTTTTCCTTTCGCCCGGTGAAAAAATTATCGACGCACAGCACCTCCTGCCCTTCCGCGAGCAGGCGTTCGCATAAATGCGAGCCGAGGAAGCCGGCCCCGCCGGTGACCATCACGCGTTTACGCAACATACGCGCCCCCGTGCTTTGCCCGGTACCGCCGCAGCCCTTTCACCTCTAGCCAAGCGGGGCCGCCTCGTCCATTAGTCGGCCCGTGCCTCAGGCCAGCGCATCGAACCTCGCCCAGACGCTCGAGCAGGCCGTCGCCCTGCACCGCCAGGGTGACCTCGCTCAAGCGGAAAAAATCTACACGCGCATTCTCAAAGCCCAGCGCGACCATTTCGACGCACTGCATCTATTGGGCCTGCTCAAGCACCAGGCCGGCAAGGCGGGCGAGGCGTACCGGTTGATCAGCGCGGCGCTCGCGGTCAACCCGCGCTCGCCCGATGCCCGCTCCAACCTCGGGCTCGTATTGCACGCGCTCAAGCGCGATACGGATGCGCTCGCGAGTTTCGATGCCGCGCTCGCGCTCGACCCCGGTCACGTCGAGGCGCTCAATAACCGCGGCATGGCGCTGCTCAAGGCCGGGCGGCCCGCGGACGCCCTCGCCGCGTTCGAACGGCTGCTGGCGTTACATCCGCGCCACATTGAAGCGCAGGTCAATCGCGCCAATACGCTGCTCGATCTTGCCCGCCTCGACGAGGCGATCGCCGCCTACGACACGATCATCGCCTTGCGGCCCGGTCACGCCGGCGCCCATTTCAACCGCGCCAATGCGCTTGTACGACAGGATCGTCTGGACGAAGCCGTCGCGGCGTACGACCGCGCCATCGCGCTCGCGCCGGGCTATGTGAAGGCGCACAACAATCGCGGCCTCGCATTGCGCGCGCTCAACCGCCACGCCGAGGCGCTCGCGAGCTACGGCCGGGCGATCGGCCTCGATAAAGATTTCGCCGATGCTCATGTGAACGCGGCGCATGCGCTGCTGAGCCTCGGGGATCTGCCGCGTGGCTTTGCCGCCTATGAATGGCGCTGGAAGAGCGAGTCGCTCGCTTTGCCGCGTCGCAAGTTCCGAGAGCTGCTGTGGCTGGGCGCGCCGCCCGTTGCCGGCAAGACAATCCTGCTTCATGCCGAGCAAGGCCTCGGCGATACGATCCAGTTTGCCCGCTACGCCAAACTGCTGGCGCGCGCCGGTGCCAAGGTCGTGCTCGAGGTCGCGCCGGCCCTCAAGCAACTCTTGTCCGAAATGGAAGGCACCGCGCGCGTCGTTGCACAGGGGGAAGCGTTGCCCAGGTTCGACCTGCATTGCCCGCTGGCGAGCCTGCCGCTGGCGCTCAAGACGGAGCTTGCATCCATTCCGGCGGAAATTCCCTATCTCGCCGCGCCGGAGCGGCGACTGGAAAGGTGGCGCGCCCGGATGGACGCGCTTGCGCGACCGCGCATCGCGTTGGCCTGGTCGGGAAATGCCGCGCACGCCAACGACCGCAACCGCTCGATCCCGCTCGCGCATCTCGAACTGTTGTGGTCGCGCACCGGCGGCTCGTTTGTCAGCGTGCAACGCGACGTGCGCGAAGCCGACGCCGGCGTGCTGGCCGGCGCGACGCGCCTCGTTCACCTGGGCGATGAACTGTCCGACTTCGCCGACACCGCGGCCGCGCTCGCGCTCGCCGACCTCGTCATCAGCGTCGACAGCGCGGTTGCGCATCTCGCCGGCGCGATGGGCCGGCCCGCGTGGGTGCTGCTGCCGTTCTCGCCCGACTGGCGCTGGCTGCTCGGGCGCGAGGACAGCCCCTGGTATCCGACCGCCCGACTGTTTCGTCAGCCGGCGATCGGCGATTGGCAGAGCGTGATCGGGCGGCTGCGCCAGGAGCTGGCGCGCGCCGTCTAAGCCGTGCCGTCAAGGCGTGATCAGTGCGCGCTCAGCCAATCCCGCGCGGCGCGCTGAGCGGCGGCAACCTCCGCCTCCGACATTTCCGCGGCGACCTCGACGCGCAGCCGAATGGCATCGCGATGGCCGCGCGTCGCGGCAATGTTGAACCATTTGTGCGCGGTGACGAGATCGGCCGGCACCGAGCGGCCGGTCGAGTACATCATGCCGAGTTCAAAGAACATGTCGGCGGGTGCATTGCCCTGGCCGAGGCATGCGCCTTCGGCGGTGGCGAGTTCGTAACGAGCCATGTCGCTTTGCCCTGTCCCATGAGCGCCCGATTTTCTCGATGCGCTTCCCCAGCCGGAACGGTCTGCCCGTTCTCGACGAGCGCGATGATCGAGGGGAGATTTGAACGGCGGCTTAAGCGGCACGATGAATCGATTCTGAATGCGCGCAACGCGGAAACCCGCGATTAACCGCATAAACCGCGATTCCATCGAAACATCCGGGTCACGGTTACCGGGCGGAAACCGTCGCCGTTGGCGCAACGATAACCATCCGCGCGACCGGACATTCGCATCTGTCTATTGTGCCGCGGCCCTCGCGCGGCCGTCACGGCGTGTAAATTTGGCTGCCCCGCAAGCCCCGCTTGTGATACCACTCAATGTCCGTCATCCCCGACCGGGATGCGGGTCCGCCATTGCCGGCCGCCTGGTTGCTCAACAATCGGGACCTTCGCGCCGGCCGACGTCCAACCACGGGGAGGATCGTATCATGCGTAAGTATTTGCTCGTCGCCGCTGCCTGTTTGGCGTTCGGCGCCGTCGATTTGGCCGTCCCGGCCCAGGCGCAGGACACCGGCACCAAGATGACCCCGCAGCGCCAGAAGATGAAAGACTGCGCGGTGAAATGGAAAGAGGAAAAGGCAGAGAAGCACGTCAGCGGACGCGCCGCCTACCGCGACTTCATGAGAGGCTGCCTGAAGGGCTGATCCACCGCGGCGGGACCCAGACGCGATCGCCGGGTCACAGACCTAGTGCCGCGAACCCGAAGTTCGCATCATAATTGCCGCGAGTCCGATTGCGAACTTCGGGTTCAAAGCGGCACTAGAATCATAGAGTTGCTAGTGCCCTTCGATTCCGAAGTTCGCAAACGAACGTGCCGCCAAATGATGCGAACTTCGGAATCGGGGCACTGGTGTGATCGAGGGGGGATTTCCGAGGGCGTCGGCGAGATCTTCGAGGATCGCACACCCGCACGTTTGCGCTTTGCCGTGGTAAGGCAAAGAGCCTAGCCGTGCCGGTTCTTCGCGGGATGGCCCGTCCGCTTGTGCTTGCTGAGCGCAGGTGAGTGCCGGTTTGTGTTCGGCGCACCGCCTGGCGGAAGCACGAGACCGATCGTTGAGATCGGCCGACGGCCGGAATCCGTGAAGGGTAGGCCTCGATTTCGCCGACGCCCTCGGCGTCGACTTTTGTCGGCGAGAGATTTGGCTGGAGCACTGAGCTGGCCGGCCCTTCTCTCCGCCGACATTGGCGACGATGCGGTTGGCATCAGATGCCAATCGCGTCTAACGGCTCAAGACTTACAGCTTCTTCGCCTTACGCTTTGTCTTCTTGGCCGCTTTCTTCGCCTTCTTAGCTTTCTTCGCCATACTGCCCTCCTAGCCATGATGAGATGGCGATATCGGAACAGTGCAGTCGCGAATCGACATGCACTGCGCTCCGATTACTACAGCAAGAGGAAAAAAACAGCGAATCCGCTTAACGAATGGTGGACAACGCGCGAGCGCGGCTTGCAACGATCGGCGCGTCGGTCCGCTCATCCGCGCGTACGCCGCGCGTGAGAGCGCTTCCATCGCGCGATGATCTTGCGATTTTCGCTGCACCGAAGAAATCACCGTGGCGCAGCGACTTCTTTCAACGCGCCGGCAATCGCAACACGACTTCGCGTGGCTCATCGGCGACGCGAACGCAACGTCGCGATGTTGCCAGAAATCGGTCCCCCGCCGGCCGCGCGGCGCTCAAAAAAATTTTCCACATTCGGGTCGATCCGGCGAGGCGCAGGCGAAAAATCGCGTCGAGAGGAGCGAATCAGTGCCGAGTGATTCGCGACACACGAGGCGCTCACGAACGTTTCGAGCGCGTCGAACGACGACGCCGACGCGTCGCGCGCAGCCGATTCTCACACGCCGAGCTTGCGCCTGAGCAATTCGTTGACCGCTTGTGGGTTGGCGCGGCCGCCCGATGCGCGCATCACCTGACCGACGAACCAGCCGATCAAGGTCGGCTTCGCTTTCGCCTGCGCGACCTTGTCGGGATGGGCCGCGACGATTTCGTCGACGATCTTCTCGATCGCGCTTACGTCGGAGACCTGCACCATGCTGCGCGCCTCGACGATCGCACGCGGATCGCCGCCGTCGACCCACACGATCTCGAACAGGTCTTTGGCGATCTTGCCGGAAATCGTGCCCGCCGCGATCAGGTCGAGAATGGCGCCGAGTTGGGCTGCCGATACAGGCGAAGCAGCGATGTCCTTGCCTTCCCGGTTAAGTCGGCCGAACAACTCATTGACGACCCAATTCGCCGCGGCCTTGCCATCGCGTCCCGCCGCGACTTCCTCGAAGAACTCCGCCACCTCACGCTCGCTGGCGAGCACGCCGGCGTCATAGGGTGAAAGACCATAGTCGCCCGTGAAGCGCGCGCGCTTCGCGTCGGGCAATTCGGGAAGCGCCGACTTGAGCGCTTCGACGTAGGCAGGCGTGAGTTCGAGCGGCAGCAGATCGGGGTCGGGAAAGTAGCGATAGTCGTGCGCCTCTTCCTTGCTGCGCATCGGGCGCGTTTCGCCTCTGTCCGGATCGAACAGCCGCGTCTCCTGTTGAATGGTGCCGCCGTCCTCGATGACCTCGATCTGCCGGCGTGCCTCGCACTCGATCGCCTGACCGATGAAACGGATCGAATTGAGGTTCTTGATCTCGCAGCGGGTGCCGAGCGCCGCCCCCGGCCGGCGCACCGACACGTTCACGTCGGCGCGCAGATTGCCCTTCTCCATGTCGCCGTCGCAGGTGCCAAGCCACCGCAGAATGCTGCGCAGCTTGGTCATGAACGCCTTGGCATCATCGGCGCAGCGCAGATCCGGCTTCGACACGATCTCCATAAGCGCGACGCCCGACCGATTGAGGTCGACCAACGACATCGTCGCATGCTGGTCGTGCAGCGACTTGCCGGCGTCCTGTTCGAGATGCAGCCGCTCGATACCGACCGTGACCGTGTCGCCATCCGCCGTTTCGACGGTGACTTCTCCCTCGCCCACGATCGGCGATTTGTACTGGCTGATCTGGTAGCCCTGCGGCAGATCGGGATAGAAATAGTTCTTGCGGTCGAATACCGACTTGAGATTGACCCGCGCGTTGAGCCCGAGCCCGGTGCGGATCGCTTGGCGCACGCACTCCTCGTTGATGACGGGCAGCATGCCGGGCATTGCCGCGTCGACGAGGGAGACGTGCGAATTGGGCCGGCCGCCGAATGCGGTCGAGGCGCCCGAGAACAGCTTGGCGTTCGAGGTCACCTGAGCATGGACCTCCATGCCGATGACGACCTCCCAATCGCCGCTCGCGCCTTTGATGAGTTTTCCGTTGGTCGCCGGCGCGCTCATGAGGTTTGCGTTTCCTCGAGCAGGGCGGCCGCGATCGCATCCCATTCCTCCGGCAGCGTGCTCGACGCCGCGGGACGCCGCGCCTTTCGATACCAATAGCCGGCGTTGTCGAGGTCACCCTCGACGCGGTGCAGATAGGCGTGAACCCAGGCGGCGTCGCTGCTCTCCTGTTTCATGACGATGGTGTGGGCTTTGTCCCAGTCATCCTTGGCCGCCCACCACAGCGCCTCGAGCGGCGGCGCAACTCCCGCCGGCGGACTGCTTTTCGATAGGGCCTGCTTGAACTCGGTCAGATTCATCGGATCAGCTCTTTCAACAGCTCAGCGCCTGAATATGGCCCTGCTCGGCGTAATTCAGAAGCACCCGATCACGCGTGATCAGCGTATACCCGTACTCGCGCGCCGTCGCCGCTATGATGCGATCGGCGGGATCGCGCGGCGGCTCGCCCGGAAGGCACGACGAAGAGATCAGCAGGTCAGGCGACATGTCGGCGAGCCGCATGTTGGCAACGTCGAGCAGACGCTCGAACCAAAGCTGCGGCTTGACGATCATCGTCAGGCGCCCACGTCCCACCAGCAATCCGATTTCCCACGCGGTTATCGGCGAGACGTAGATGAACTGATCGGCGGCATGGGCCTCGTTCAACGCCAGCCCCGCCGCTTCGGAAATCGCCTGATCCTCGGCAACCCAGATGACCGCACAGGTATCGAGCAGGAGCGGCACGGGTCGATCAGGCATTCTTTCCCCATTCGGGGTCGGCCGGCTGCGTCAGGTCGGTTCCCGGGGGGATGCGGATGAGCCCCTTGAGCGCGCCAAACAACGGATGGCGGCCGGGCGCAAATGGCTTCTGCGGCGCTTCTTCAAAATGTTCCATGGGAGTGTGCTCCTTAGCGACGCGGCGGAAGACGAGTTTCCGCCCTTCGATGTCCACCTGCTCGGTGATGAAGCCGGCGTCGAGCCATACCTTGGTCATGACGTTGTTCCACGGGTTATTGCTCCACCACGCCCGAGTATGCTGCGACGGGGGCAACTTTCCCCCGATAACCCGTTCGATCTGCGCGAACGTCATTCGGACCTCGCAACCGCGCTGCTTTTGCAAGTAATCCCCGAGCGGCGCGTATTTCGTCATCTTGCCTCTATGTGTGTATCTAGTTACACACACTGCTCCTGTGGCGCCTCGGGTGTCAAGCCGATGGTTACCACCACCGTTCCGGAGCAAAGGTGCCGGCCGCCTTTTCAATAACGGCGCCGAGCGAGAATAGGGTCTCCTCGTCGAAGGGCCGGCCGATCACCTGCAACCCGAGCGGCAGCCCCTGCCCGTCGAGTCCGGCCGGCACGACGATCCCCGGAAGTCCCGCCATGTTCACCGTCACGGTGAAAAGGTCGTTGCGATACATTTCGACTGGGTCGCCACTGGACTTCTCGCCCACCCCGAATGCCGCGGACGGCGTCGCCGGCGTGAGCATGGCGTCGATGCCCGCCGCGAAACAGTTCTCGAAGTCTTTCTTGACCAGCGTGCGAACCCGCTGGGCGTGCACATAATAAGCGTCCTGGTAGCCGGCCGACAGCACGTAGGTGCCGATCATCACGCGCCGGACCACCTCCTTGCCGAAACCTTCGGCGCGGGTGTGCTCGTACATGTCGATGACCTCGCCGCCGGGAGCGCGCAGGCCGTAGCGCACGCCGTCATAGCGGGCGAGGTTCGACGAGGCCTCGGCGGGGTTCACAATATAATAAGCGGGCAGCGCGTACTTCGTGTGCGGCAGCGACACGTCAATCATCTCCGCGCCCGCTTCCGTCAGCCATGCCCTGCCCTTCTCCCATAACGCCTCGATTTCCGCCGGCATGCCGTCGAACCGGTATTCCTTTGGGATGCCGATGCGCATGCGGTTGACGGAACGCCCGACCGCCGCCGGATAATCAGGGACCGGGCGATCCGCCGAGGTCGTATCCTTCAGGTCGTGGCCGGCCATCGAGCGCAGCAGGAGCGCCGCATCGGCGACGCTGCGCGCGAACGGCCCCGCCTGATCGAGCGAGGAAGCGAAGGCGACGATGCCCCAGCGCGAGCAGCGCCCGTAAGTCGGCTTGAGCCCGACCACACCGGTGAAAGCGGCCGGCTGGCGGATCGAGCCGCCGGTGTCTGTTCCGGTCGCCCCGGGCGCGAGAAACGCGGCGACTGCCGCCGCGGAGCCGCCCGACGAGCCGCCGGGGACGAGATGCGTATTTGCGCCCTTGCGCCGCCAGGGCGAAATCACCGGTCCGAAGCAGGAGGTTTCGTTGGACGAGCCCATGGCGAACTCGTCGTTGTTGGTCTTGCCCAGGAGCACCGCGCCGTCGCGCCACAGGTTCGATGTGACCGTCGACTCGTAGGTCGGGACGAACGGCTCGAGGATGCGGCTGCACGCGGTGGTGCGCACACCTTGCGTGCAGAACATGTCCTTGACGGCAACTGGTATCCCTTCGAGCGGCCGCGCGTTTCCGGCAGCGCGCCGCGCGTCGGAAGCCTTTGCCATCTCCCGTGCGCGCTCGGGCGTCTCGAGCACAAAGGCATTAAGCCCGCGCGCCCGCTCCATCGCGGTAAGATGCGCGTCGGCAAGTTCGACTGCGGTGAACTCCTTGCGCCGCAATCCATCTTGCGCTGCGGTGATCGTAAGGGCCGTCAGATCGGTCACAGGTTAAATCCTGAGATCCTCGGGTCTCCCTCGGACGGTGTCCGAGGTCGCCCGAGGATGGTCGAATGATGCGCTCCGCGCATCACTCGACCACTTTCGGGACGACGAAATAGTCGCCCTCGCGCGCCGGCGCGTTCTGAAGGATCGCCACCGGGTCGCCGCCGTCGGTGACCACGTCGGGCCGCTGCTTCATCGCCATGGGCGTGACCGAGGTCATCGGCTCGACGCCGGTTACGTCGACCTCTGCGAGCTGCTCGACGAAGGCAAGGATCGCGTTCAACTCACCCTGCAGATGTTCGATCTCGTCGTCGTTGACCGCGATGCGAGCGAGATGCGCGATGTCGCGCACGGTCTTGGCATCGACCGACATTTTGACTCCTTAGACCCCGACCGCCTTGCCCTTCTCGGGGACGATCACCGTGGTGGAATGGCCCTTCATCGCGGCGACGAAAGCGTCGGCGGTCGGCGCGATGATCGGGAAGGAGCCATAGTGGCACGGGATCACCGCGTCGAGCTTAAAGAAACGCTTCACCGCGAAGGCTGCCGACGACGGGCTCATGGTGAAGCGATCGCCGATCGGCACCATCGCGATTTTCGGCTCGTACAACTCGTTGATCAGCCCCATGTCGCCGAACACATCGGTATCTCCCATGTGATAGACGGTCGGCTCGCCCGGCGCCTTGATGATCGCGCCGCATGGATTGCCGAGATAAATCGGCACGCCGTCCTTGATATCCCCGGAGGAATGGTCGGCGCGCACCAAGGTCACGGTAAAGCCGCCCTGGTCGGTCGTGCCGCCGGTGTTCATCGGGTCGAATTTCTGCAGGCCTTTGGCGGCAAGCCACATGCACAGATCGTAGTTGGTGATCACCGGCGCGCCGGTCGATTGCGCAATGTCGAGGGCATCGCCCACGTGGTCGGCATGGCCGTGAGTGAGGACGATGTGCGTGACCCCCTTGGTGGCCGCGGCCTTGTCGGAGACGAAGGCGGGGTTACCAGTGAAGAACGGATCGATCAGGACTGCCTTGCCGGCAAAGTCCAAACGGAAGGCGGAATGGCCGTACCAGGTGATCTGCATGGCGGGGTTCCGTGATGAGCGGGAGGTCCGCCAGGACCATAGAGACCCGCCTACCGCAGGAGCAACCACGTTGGCCCGTTCCGGACTGCGTGATAGGCCTCGCGAATGCCCGCCCCCATTCTCGATCTGGTCGAAGCGGCCGCGCATTGGCCGCCGCGCGGCGCATTGATCGGGCTCGATCTCGGCACCAAAACCATCGGGATCGCCACGTCGGACCCGGATCGCCGGCTCGCCACCGGGGTCGAGACCATCGTCCGCAAAGCCTTTGCAGCCGACGCCGCGCGGCTGCTCGCTCTCGCGGCCGAACGCCGGGCGGTCGGCTTCGTGCTCGGGCTGCCGATCAACATGGATGGTTCGGAGGGCCCGCGCGCGCAATCGACCCGCGCCTTTGCCCGCAATCTCGCCCGCCGCACCGAGCTGCCGATCGCCCTGTGGGACGAACGCCTCTCGACCGCCGCGGTCGAGCGCGAACTCATCGCCGGCAATGCGAGCCGCGCGAAGCGGGCCGCGGTGATCGACCAGCACGCCGCGGCTTACATCCTGCAGGGGGCGCTCGATCGGCTCGCGCGGCTTGGCTAAAGTGGGCTCTCAGTTCCGAGGTGGTGAACAAATGAACCGATCTGCGGCTGCCGAACTGACCGCGATGTGACGGCCTCGCGTGAATCTCACCGACGAAGAGCAGGCGATGCGGGCGGGCGCGTTCGGCCCGCTGCGCCAGTGGGCGATCGAGCATCAGATCAAGGTTGGCAGCTATCTTGGCGCGGCCGATTTCGTGCCCGTGAGCCAGGCGCACATCATGGCCGACACGGAATCCCTCGGCGAGGCGGGCGTCGCGTGGCTCGAGGGTTGGACCAGGCTGCCGCCCGATCAGCGGCGCGTGCGCATCCCCACCATCAGCGACCCGCGGGGCACCGACTTCGCCGCGGCGGCGCGACTCAAGCAGCAGCCGTGGATGCTCGAACGCGAGCAGCGCGCGATCGCGGTTTTCGAGGCGCTCGGCGTGCTGATGACCGACACCTGCATCAACTACCAGACCATCATGCCGCCGGTGCGCGGGGAGCACGTGGCCTACGGCGACACCGGGGTCGTCATCTATTCCAACAGCGTGTGCGGCGCGCGGTCGAATTTCGAGGGCGGCCCGTCGGCGCTGGGCGCCGGGCTCACCGGCCGCACGCCGCGCTATGGCTTCCATCTCGATGCGCACCGGCGCGCCACCCTGCTCGTGCGCGTCGGGTTTAGCCCGCGCGAACTCGACGAATGGGGCGCGCTCGGCGGCATCGTCGGACGCCTCGCCGGCGATTACTGGCAAGTGCCGGCCGTGGTCGGGGTCGATCGCGTGCCTACGTCGGACGAAATGAAACACTTCGGGGCCGCGCTCGCGAGCTACGGATCGGTTGCGCTGTTCCACATGGTCGGGATCACGCCGGAGGCGCAGCGACTCGAGGACGTCGCTTCGCCGACCATGCACACGCGCGATGTGGGCGAAGCTGACATCCGCGCCTTTCAGCAGAGCTATACGCGGGATATCGGTGCCGTCGACGTGGTGGTGTTCTCGGCGCCGCAGCTGAGTTTGATCGAGATGCGCCAACTCGCCGACCTGCTGGATGGACGGCACGCCACGATCCCGCTGCTCGCGGTCACGAGCCCGCAGGTCAAGCCCGACGCCGATCGCCTCGGGCTCACCGCCCGCATCGAGGCCGCGGGCGGCACCGTGCTCGCCGGCATGTGCTTTTATCAAAGCTATGCGCGGGAAGTGCGCGAGGCGAACGGCTGGCAGCGGCTCGCCACCAACTCGGCAAAGCTCACCAACATCCTCGGCGGCTACGGCTACCGGCCCGTGCTCATGAGCATGGCAGTGTGTGTCGAGACCGCCTGCGCGGGCGGGCGCATCGGCCCGTGAGCGCCATCGTGCATTATGCCCGCGCCGGGATGGGACGGCTTGTGCGCGGGCAGGCGCTGGTCGCCAAGGACGGATTTTCCGCGCGCTATGATCTCGACCGGGTGCGCGGTGTATTCTCCCGCCCCGAGCACAAGCTCGCCGGCCAGAGCTTCCTTGGCCGCGTGCTCGTGCTCGACGCCGCCAAAGGCGGTGTCGCCACCGCCTGGATGCTGCACGAGATGACCGCGCGCGGGATAATGCCGGCCGCCCTGGTGCTCAACGCCGTCAATCCAATCATGGTGCAGGGCGCGGCGCTCGCCGATTTCACCATGATCTCAGGGTTCGACCTGGACATCACCGCGGCGATCCCGGACGGGGCGCTGGTCGAAGTCGATCCGGGCGAGCGGCCGTGCATCCGGGTGCTGGCGTGACGGGCTACATCGGCAGCGCGCGCTCGACCAGCGCGTTGAGATCGGCAGATTCGAGCGCCGCGGTGCCGTAAGTCGCGCCACGCGGCTCGCTCAGGCGAGCGCGAGCAAATATTTCGGCGGCCGCCGGCGCGGTCTCGGCAAGCGCGGCCGTAGCCGCGAGCTGCGCCAGGTGCTCGACCGCGCGCCGCGCCTTAGCTTCCGCCTCGTGCTCCGTCAGTGCGTTGGCAACGAACCCCGCGGCTTGCGCAGCGCCTGGCAACTCGGCCGTTTCGCCCGCCAATGTCTCGATCAGATGACGGCTGGCCTCGCCCTCGCGCGAAAGCGCACGCAGCACGTCGAGGCACATGACGTTGCCCGAGCCTTCCCAGATGGCGTTGACCGGCGCCTCGCGATAGAGCCGCGCGAGCGGCGCCTCCTCCACGTAGCCGTTGCCGCCCAGGCACTCCATCGTCTCATAGATGAAGCCGGGCGCCGTCTTGCACACGAAATATTTGACCGCCGGGGTGAGCAGGCGCGCCCGCGCCGCCTCGGCCGGCTGGTCGGAGTGATCGAACGAGCGGGCGAGCCGCATCACCAACGCGACCGCGGCTTCCATTTCGAGCGCGAGATCCGCGAGCACGCTGCGCATCATCGGCTGGTCGGCGAGGCGGCGCTGGAACACGCTGCGGTGACGCGCGTGGTGCACCGATTGAGCGAGCGCCATGCGCATAAGGCCGGCCGAACCGAGCGCGCAGTCGAGCCTTGTGAGCTGCACCATTTCGATGATGGTGCGCACGCCCCTGCCCTCCTCGCCGACGCGCCAGGCAAAGGCGTCGGCGAACTCCACCTCGGCCGAGGCATTGGAACGGTTGCCAAGCTTGTCCTTGAGGCGCTGCAGACGCAGCGCATTCACTGAGCCGTCGGGACGAAACCGCGGCATCAAAAAACACGTGAGGCCGCCGGGCGCCTGCGCCAGCACCAGGAACGCATCGCACATGGGCGCGGAGAGGAACCATTTGTGGCCGGTGATGAGATAACCCTCGTCCGCGGGTACGGCGCGCGTGGTATTGGCGCGCACGTCGGTGCCGCCCTGCTTCTCGGTCATGCCCATGCCGACCGTCAGGCCGGTCTTATCCGCTGCCGGCCGAAAGCTCGGGTCGTAGGTCCGGTAGAGGATTTTGCCGATGAAGCGGTCGCGCAACGCCGGCTCCGCCGCGAGCGCGGCGACCGACGCCCGCGTCATGGTGATCGGGCAGCAGTGGCCCGCCTCGACCTGGTTCGCCATGTAGAAGCGGGCCGCGCGTGAGACTTCGGCGGGCGCGGCGGCGCGGCTGCCGTCGGCGCGCCAAGTCGAGGCGTGCACGCCGACCGCGATGCTCTCGCTCATGAGGCGGTGATAGGCGGGGTGGAACTCGACCGTGTCGCGGCGAAAGCCTTTGCGGTCGAAACTTGCAAGCTTGGGCGGGTTTTCATTGGCGCGCCGCGCCTCCTCCAGCATTTCGGCCGAACCGTAGCGGCGGCCGAAGGCGGAAAGCGCCGCTGCCTCTCCACACGCGCCATTGGCGGCGAGCGCATCCTGCAAGGGCCGATCGAAGGCGAAAAGATCGAGATCCTCGAACGGGGGCGACTGGTTGACCACCGCGTGGGTCTCGAACGGCGCGATCATGGCTCTGTCTCCGTGCCCGAAGCCTACCACGCGCGCCGCCGCCGGCCCTGTGGACCGCGGCAACTACGTCCTTTCCCTGTCCCCCGACTCCCCGTATAGAACCGGCTTTAATGAACATCGCCCCGCGCCCTTCGTTCGTCCTCAACCGCCGGCACCTGTTGGGGATCGAAGGCCTTTCGCGCGAGGAGATCAGCGGCCTGCTCGATCTCGCCGAGGAGTTCGTCGATCTCAACCGGCAAATCGAGAAAAAGCGCGCCTCGCTGCGCGGCCGCACCCAGATCAACCTGTTCTTCGAGGCCTCGACGCGCACCCAATCGTCGTTCGAACTCGCCGGCAAACGGCTCGGCGCCGACGTGATGAACATGGCGGTGAGCACGTCCTCGATCCGCAAGGGCGAGACGCTCATCGACACCGCGATGACGCTCAACGCCATGCATCCGGACATCCTGGTGGTGCGTCACCACGCCTCCGGCGCCGTCGAATTGCTGGCGCAGAAAGTCGACTGCGCGGTGATCAACGCCGGCGACGGCGCGCATGAGCACCCGACGCAAGCTTTGCTCGATGCACTCACCATCCGGCGCAACAAGGGGCGCATCGAGCGGCTGCTGGTCGCCATCTGCGGCGACATTTTGCATTCGCGCGTCGCGCGCTCGAACATCATCCTGCTCAACACGCTTGGCGCGCGGGTGCGCGTGGTCGCGCCCTCGACCCTGCTGCCGCCGGGCATCGAGCGCTTCGGCGTCGAGGTGTACCGCGACATGCGCGAAGGCCTTGCCGGTGCCGATATTGTGATGATGCTCCGTCTTCAGCGCGAGCGCATGAACGGCTCGTTCGTTCCCTCGGTGCAGGAATATTTCCACTACTACGGACTCGATCAGAAGAAGCTCGCCTACGCCAAGCCGAACGCGCTCGTCATGCATCCCGGGCCGATGAACCGAGGCGTCGAGATCGACACCGCGGTCGCCGACGGCGCGCAGTCGCTCATCCGCGAGCAGGTCGAGATGGGCGTTGCCGTGCGCATGGCGGCGCTCGAAGCCTTGTCGCGCACGCTGCCGAACGCGTGAGGTAATGGGTGAGTAGTGAGTGGTGCATGGTGAGTGGCGAATAGTGAAAAGAAAAATGAACATCGGAATTCCTGCGCTCGATTCACCACTCACTACTCATCATTCGCCATTCGCTATTCGCCATTGCCCACGCTCCGTTGGCTGACACAATGCTTTCCGACCGCCGTCCCATCCTGCTCGCCAACGGCCGCGTGGTCGATCCGTCGCGCGATCTCGACATCGAAGGCGACGTGCTGATCGCCGATGGGGTGATCCGCGAGGCCAAGCGCGGCATTCATGCCTCGGGCGTGCCGGAAGGCACCGAGGTGGTCGACTGCCGCGGCCGCGTGGTTGCGCCCGGGCTCGTCGACATGCGCGCATTCGTGGGCGAGCCGGGCGCGGAGCACCGCGAGACGCTCGCCTCGGCAAGTCAGGCGGCCGCGGTCGGCGGCGTCACCACCATTGTCTGCCAGCCCGACACCACTCCGGTGATCGACGACCCGGCGATCGTCGATTTCGTGCTGCGGCGCGCGCGCGACACCGCGATCGTGCACGTGCATCCCATGGGCGCGCTCACCAAGGAGCTGCGCGGAGAGGAACTTGCCGAGATCGGCCTCCTCAAGGCGGCGGGCGCGGTGGCCTTCACCGACGGCGCGAGGAGCGTGACTAACGCGCAGGTGATGCGGCGCGCGCTCACCTATGCGCGCGACTTCAACGCCCTCGTCGTGCACCACACCGAAGACCCGAACCTTGTCGGCGAAGGCGTGATGAACGAAGGCGAGTATGCCGCGCGCCTCGGTCTCATCGGCATTCCCAAGGCGGCCGAGACCGTCATGCTCGAACGCGACATGCGGCTCGTGGCCTTGACCGGCGGCCGCTATCACGCCGCCTCAGTCACCTCCGAGGAATCGCTCGCGGTGCTGCGCCACGCCAAGCAGAGCGGCATCGCCGTGAGCGCCGCAGCCTCGGTCAACCATCTCACCTTGAACGAGATCGACATCGGCCCCTATCGCACCTTCTTCAAGGTCGCCCCGCCGCTGCGCGCCGAGAGCGACCGTGCCGCGCTGGTCGAGGCGCTCGCCTCCGGGCTCATCGACATCGTCATGTCCGATCACAATCCGCAGGACGTCGAAGTCAAGCGCCTGCCGTTCGCGGAAGCCGAGCCCGGGGCGATCGGGCTCGAGACCATGCTGCCCGCCGGCCTGCGTCTCGTGCACAACGATGCCCTGCCGTTAGCGACGCTGATCAAGGCGATGTCGACCCGGCCGGCGGAATTGCTCGGGCTTCCCTGCGGGACCCTGCGGCCGGGCGCGCCCGCCGACATGATCGTCATCGATCTCGATGTGCCCTGGGTGCTCGACCCCGACGCGCTCAAGTCCAAATGCAAGAACACGCCGTTCGACGAGGCGCGCCTGCAGGGCCGGGTGGTGCGCACTATCGTCGGCGGGCGGACGGTCTATGAATATGTGTGAGCGGGACCGTCGCGGCGCGGCTTTGGGTTCGTTTGGTAGTAGCGCAACTGCAGAGCGGCTATTTCGCAGATGACTCTTGGCAGTTGGATCGGCATGCTGATCGCGCTCGCGCTCGGCTACCTGCTGGGTTCGATCCCGTTCGGGCTGCTGCTCACGCGCGTGGCCGGAACGCAAAATATCCGCGCGATCGGCTCGGGCAGCATCGGCGCCACCAACGTCCTGCGCACCGGCCGCAAGGGGCTCGCCGCGGCGACGCTTCTCTGTGACGTGCTCAAGGGCACCGCTGCGGTGCTGCTCGCGGATTGGCTCTTCGGGCGCGAGCCCGCGCTCGTCGCCGGGTTCGGCGCCTTCCTCGGCCATCTTTTCCCGGTGTGGCTCGGCTTCAAAGGCGGCAAGGGCGTCGCAACCTACATCGGCATCCTCATCGGAATTGCCATTCTCGGCGCGTCGTGGATTCCGCTCGTGGTTTTCGCTGCAGTCTGGCTCGCTGTCGCGGCGCTCACGCGCTACTCGTCGCTCGCCGGGCTCACTGCCTGCGCGGCGACGCCCGCCGTGCTGTGGGCAACGGATAACGAGCGCGAGGCACTATTGTTTCTGCTGCTCGCCGTGCTCGTGTTCATCGCGCACCGCGCCAACATCGCGCGTCTGATCAACGGCAGCGAAGGGAAGATCAGCTTGCGTAGGGCGGGTTAGGTTAGGCGCGAAGCGCCGTAACCCGCCGTCTGTTTGTTTGAACAAAGCCGGTGGGTTACGCCGCCTGCGGCGGCTAACCCACCCTACACGTTTAGGCTTCCGCGCCGGCGAAGATGCTCTTCTTGATCACGGCGTGGACGCCCCAGTTGCCGTCGACCACCTGGGTGACGCCGAAGTCGACCGCGACCGACATGAGCGAGATCGCCTCGTCTTCGGTGAGCCCCTTGGTCTGCATCAGGAAGCGCCGCATCTTGCGGAACGCGTCCTTGAGCGCGAGGTCGACCGAGGATTTCTCATAGATCACCGACTGCGCCTTTTCGCCCAGCTCCTGGAGATAATTGGCGTAGCTAAAGCCGTGCATCAGCCACTCGTCCTGGGTCTCGAGCAGCGGGAAGTCGAGTTCGGCAAGCGAGGTGCCGGCGAGATTGGATTTCTTGTGCAGGATCACCTGGAACGTGCCGGTAAGGGAACACTCGATGGCGGTGCCGCATAATTCGGAATCGCCTTGCGAGGCGTGCGGGTCGCCGGCGGAGAGCAGCGCGCCCGGCACGGCGACCGGATAATACATGGTCGCGCCCTTGCCGATGCGCCAATTGTCGATGTTGCCGCCGACGTAGCTCGGCGGAATGGAGTCGACGTAATCGGCCTCCTTGGGCGCGAGCCCGATCACGCCGAAGTGCGGCCGGATCGGGATGCGCACGTTTTTGAGAACGCCGTGGTTCTCTTTGATGGTGGAATGATCGACCGGCACGCCGGGATAGTCGATCGTCTTGTGCACCACGCCGAACGGATCGGTTTGCGGCGTCCATTGGAAGTTATAGACCGCCTTGGCCCAGTTGCGCTGGCCGGTGGCGTCGATCTCATAGATGGTGATCACCTCGCGCGGCTTGGGCTCGGTGATCAATTCCTTATAGTGAAAGCCCCACCAGGCGGCGGCGTTGCTGCCGAAGGATTTGCCGGCATGCGTCGGGTTCGCGCACGGCCGCGGCTTGATGTCCATGATGCGCAGCTCGATCACGTCGCCGGGCTCGGCGCCGCGCACGTAGACCGGCCCGGTGCAAATGTGCACGCCGAGCCCCTCGCCCGCCCCGCGCCCGAGGAGCTTGCCGTCGAGCGGGCCGGCGCCGCGCCGGTTCACGCCTTTCTTGTCCTTGGTCCACAGATAGACGCTCTCGGCGCCGGGATCGCCCTTGACCATGCGCTCGGCGTCGTCGTTGGCATGATGGGTGAGCGTCTCGATCGTCACGTAGTCGCCGGAGTCGATTTCAACCACCGGCTTGAGCAGCTTGCTGAAATAGCCCCAGTGCACGGTATCGGCCGTCGCCGGCACGTAATGATGATTGGGCCGGCCCTGGCGCGCGGCCGCGGTCTGCGCCGCCGCGGGCGAAATGAGCGGACCACCGGCCGTGAGGGCCGCCGCGCCGCCGGTCGCCACGAACGCGCTCTTGAGGAACGAGCGGCGCTCCGCATCGAGGTCGTCGAGCAGCTTCCGGCGGTGCAGCTCGAAATCCGGGCAGTTGCGGTCGTCGCCTGCGCACATGGTGGTCCTCCCAATCTGCTGGCGTGACGATGTCTCGCTGCGGCGATGCAGTCCGCGTGCCAACCAGGGGTCAGTGATCAGTAATCAGGGATCAGGGACTTCGGCCGGAGTCTGCCCAATGACGCATCAGGTCTGCGTAACGACTAGTCAGCCACGCTCACCAGATGACGAAATGCCGGCAGCCGACCTCGCAGGTCTCATGCCGTCGATAGTTGTAGATCACGGCCGTCCGGCAGGCGCCATTGATGTCGCCCGCCACGAACCGGATCCGCTCGCCCGCGACCCAGCCGCCACAGGCGGGTACGGCCGGCGTGAACGGCAGGCCGGCGATGATCAATCGGCCGAAGTCATCGATGACCTCGACCACGTGCCGCTCCGGCGGCAGCCGCAGGTTATAGCCGTGCCAGGCGTGATGCACCCTGCGCGGCACATCGATCCCGTCCGCACCGGCCGGGCCGATCGAAAGGGCCAAACCAGCCGCCACAAACACGCCTGCGAGCACACGCTTCATCGAAAACTCTCCTTGCGACCAGATCCGCGGACGATGAGCAGGTGATCCTGCCAGAAACGAGCAATGAAATCACCGGCCCGCTGCGGGCGGCAAGGGATTTGGTTTCAAGAACATCGTCGCTGGGCCGGCCGTGCCCTGAGGCGATGAAGCCGGTGGTGCATGGTCATCGCTCCTCATCGGGTATAGTTCCAACTCGATCGTATGGTCCTGCTGCTGCAGCTTCACGCCGGCCGCGTCGATCGCCTGCACCTTCCAGCCGGTCAGGCTCTCGCCTTCGCTCACCCAATTGCCTTGCTGGTCGCTCTTGGTGTGGATGTAGGCCTTGCGCACGCTCTGGCCGATGATGATGCCTGCCACGGTGAATCCGGGATCGACGATGGGAGGGGGCGCCGGTTTCTGCACCGCGGCGGGAGTGGGCGGCGCGACCGGCCGCGGTGGTGGCACCACGTAGGGTTCGCGGGTCTTGAAGAATACGGGCTGCGCCAACGTCTGCCGGTAGGCGCTGATCGGCTTTGCGGCTGCGTCGTCTCGGCCTGAACCGGAGAGCTTGGCATCCCACACAGGGGTGGCAACCGGCGCAGGCTCGTCACCGGTCCCGCCGGAGATCATCACGGTGAGAAGCCACAGATTGACGCCTGCAAGGGCGGCAAGTCCCATGACCGCAAGCGGCGCTATGCGGATTTTCATGGCGCGCGTCCCTTTAATTGGACGGCGCCGAACACATCGAACTGCGCGTCGATGACCGGCTCCTGTGCGGTGGCGTTCGGCAGCCCCTGCATATTAACAGGCGGCGCCGTGCGGATAACCGCCGCATCGACGAACAAAAACGGGTTGCCGGTCTCGACCGCATGCAGCGTCCGCTGGATCGCCGCGAGCGGCCCGTAGACGTCAAGCCGCGCGCCCACATAGCGCACCTCCTCGCGCGTCTTCGGCGGCAGCGACTGCACCGAACGCAGGCGCGCCCCGGCCGCGTCCGCCACCGCTTTGAGGCGGGTCTGCAGATCGGCGACAACCACGCCTTCGTTGGTGCCCGCGAGGAACTCGCCATGGTCAACCTGTGCGTCCGCCTCGTGAACGGCGGCCTCGACCCGCGTCTGCTGCGCGGCGATGGCGTCGAACCGCGCGAGTAGCGTGCGCTGGCTCGCGATCCGCGCGTCGCGATCAGCAAAGAACGCCTGCACCGGCATGACCAGCACGACTGCGGCCACGAGGGCGGCGGCGACGTTGCCGGCAACGAAGGCCGACCGACGCAGCCACGGCTGCTCGCGCCAAGCGGTTGCCAGCCGCGCCATCATCGCGAGGCCCTCCGGATCGGCTCCGGACGCTTGAGCCTCGCTTGCAAAGCAAAATGCTCACGCTGTTCGACCGTATCGAGCGCGATCGGCGCCGTCAGCGCGGTGTCGGTGAAGAAGGGCGATTGGTCGATCATACCGACGAGGCTCGCGGCGGCCACCGAGAACCCGGTCATGGAAATTTGCCGTTTGTCCGAGGTTTCGCTTAGGCGCAGTTCGGTCAGCCAGGAATGGGAGGGTAACACGCGGCTCGCTTCTTCCCATGCATCGAGCAACCCCGGTTCTTCCGTCTTGCGCGTGCGCAGGCGCAGCACCGTCGCCTGCTTCTGCTCGAGCTTGTCGATCGTGGCGCGTACCTGCTGGGCTTTCGCCCGCGCAGCGGTCACGTGGCTGTCGAGTTCGTCCAGCGCCGAGGCCTGACGCCAATAGGTCAGGCCTGCGGCCAATATGGCAAGCAACACGGCGCTCGCCGCAAGCCCCGTTGCCGCCCGCCCGACCCAGCGACCGTGGTCGCCGCGTTCGGAACGAAGGGGAATGCGCGCCGCCCCGGCATCAGGCTCGGGTTCGGTGTCGACGAAGGTGACGGCGTCAAGGCCGAGCGCGAGGTCTGACACCGCAGCTTCAACGACATCGCGGCGCGCAACCCATTGCCGCACGAACAGCTTATCGCCGCCCATACGCGCAGCAGCGTAGCCGCAATAGATCTCGTCGCGGCGGAATGGAGTTTTGGCAACGAGGTCCTGCTCGACGATGCGGTCGAGGGATGCGATGGCCTGGCGGGGAAGAGTGAAGCTGCGGCAAAATACTTGCGCGCGCGGCAGGCGGATGCCGAGCGTCACGTCGGCGCGCGTGAGCTTATGCTCCTGCAGGAACTTTTCGACCGCGGCGGGCGTGTAATCTGTGCGCGCGAGTCGCCGAGAGGCGGATTCTCTTTGCCCACCAGCCAGGAGCCGCAGCACGATCTCGTCCGCTTCGGCCGCCAGCACAAGGCCTGCGTCCCCGCGACCGACCAGCCACTGCGCCACAGGCGCAGGAAACAGGGCGAGAAACTCGCGCAACCAAAGCTCCGCCAGCCGGCGCAGCAGCTCCGATAGTCGCGCCGCTCTCGCTCGTCGCATCACGCGTGCAAACAAAGAGCCCATCCGTCCTCCGCTAGCTCGCATCGTCCCGAATCGTCATTGCGAGGAGCCGCGCAGCGGCGACGAAGCAATCCAGCACAGCGTGCGTGGCCTGGATTGCTTCGTCGCGTCGCTCCTCGCAATGACGGCCTAGCCCATTCGGGTCGCGCGCAGCACCTCCTCGACCGTCGTTTCCCCGCGCCAGACCTTCATTGCGCCGTTCGCATACATGCTGATCATCCCGCGAGCGCGCGCGCTCTCGTCGATTTCGGAATCCGAGGCGCCCCTCAGGATCAGGCGATGAATGTCCGTGTCGACGAGCAACAGCTCGGCGATTGTCGAGCGCCCGGAAAAGCCGGTCTCGCCGCATTGGCTGCAGCCGCGTGGCTGACGAATGTCCGCGGACCCGATCGCCGCGATGCCGACCACGTCACGCGCAAAGGTTTCCGCCCAGTAGCCGGCGCTTTCGTGCGGACGCGCGCAATGAGGGCAAAGCCGCCGCACCAGCCGCTGCGCTTCGACGCCCTTGACCGTCGAGGCGATGAGATAATTCTCCACGCCCATGTCGATGAGCCGGGTGATCGTCGCCGCCGCGCTGTTGGTATGCAGCGTCGAGAACACGAGGTGACCGGTCAGCGACGCCTGAATGGCGATCCGCGCGGTCTCGAGATCGCGGATTTCGCCGATCATGATGATGTCCGGATCCTGGCGCAGGATCGAGCGCAGCGCGTGCGGAAAGGTCAGCCCGATCGCCGGCTGCACCTGCACCTGGTTGATGCCGGCGAGCTGATACTCGATCGGGTCTTCCACCGTGAAGATTTTGCGCTCGCTGCTGTTGAGGGCCTTGAGGGCGGTGTAGAGCGTCGTGGTCTTGCCGCTGCCGGTCGGCCCGGTGACCAGCACGATGCCGTTCGGCTGGTTCATCAATTCCCTAAGCGCCGCGACGTGCGCCTCGCCGAATCCGAGTTTGGCGAAATCGAGTTCCACGCGCGAGCGGTCGAGAATGCGCATCACCACGCTTTCGCCAAAGGCAGTCGGGATCGTGGAAATGCGGAAATCGATGTCGACGCCGCGCACGGCGATCTTGATGCGGCCATCCTGGGGCATGCGGCGTTCGGCAATGTCGAGCTTGGCCATGATCTTGATGCGCGAGGTCACCGCCGCGCGCAGGCCCGGAGCGAGCGTCTGCGCGGTGCGCAGCACCCCGTCGATGCGGTAACGCACCAGCACGGCGTCGACGTTCGGCTCGACGTGGATATCCGACGCGCGCGTCTCGACCGCCTGGGCGATGATCTGGTTGACCAGCCGGATGGTCGGTGCCTCGCTCGCCATGTCGCGCAGGCGCTGCACGTCGAGTTCGCTCGCGTCCGCACCGCCATGGAGCGCAAGCGCATCCGTTTCTGCCGGGGTGACATAGAGCGCCTCGAACGCCTTGTCGAAATCCGCCGGAACAAAAATGTAGGTGACGACCGAAAGATTGGTGAGAAAGGCAAGCGCGCGGACAGGCTCGTCGTTGAAGGGATCGGTTACGCCGAGGGCGAGTCGTCCATCAGCAACCGCGAGCGGCAGGAGACGGTTGCGCCTCACGAAGTCGGCGCCCACGCGCTCGGCAAGTACCGGCGCAGCCGGCACCAGCGCCGGCGTGGCGAGCGGAACCGACAAATATTTGGACAGACTGACGGCGAGATCCCCTTCCGACACCAAGCCAAGCTTGGTGAGAACGTGGTCGAAGCGCTCGCCAGTCGTATGCGCTGCACGGCGCGCACGTTCGAGCACCGAGCGCTCGATGGTGGCTTGCTCGGCGAGGAACGCGCCGAAGTCGTGCGCAAACGCGGGCGCATGCACGTCGTGTTCGGCGTGCATGGCCCCCGCCAAAACTCCGAACTCGTCATGCCCCGCGAAAGCGGGGCATCCAGTAAACGGCGCCAGCACGTTTTTATTCGATCCGTCAGTGTTTACTGGATCGTCCGCTTTCGCGGACGATGACGACTGATGGGTCATGACGTTCTGCATTCAGCGGTCTTTCCAGCTGAGCAGCCAGAATATTTGCTGCGGGTGATCGGTCACACGGACCACCGCGTCGCGATGCTGCACGCCGGTCGGCCGTTCGATGTCGATGCGAATGGCGAAGGCGCGGCCAATCGGCGGTAGCGCAGCAACAGCCGGCTGCGCGTTGCGCGAAGCGACCAGGGCGGCGACATTCTGCGCGTTCATGTTCGGCAGTGCGCGCAACGCTTCAGGTGGCGCGAGCTGCGGATCGAACGAGGGTCGGCCGGAATAGACGGTGAGCGCCGGTTCAACGCGCCGGAACAGCTCGGGGGTCATACCCATCACGAGTTTCAACTCGTCGACGCTCTGAAAGGGGCCGTTGCGTGGACGATATGGAAGGCCGGCGTCACGATACTCAGGGTCCTTGGCGCCGTTGAGCCGTTTGAGAGTGCTCGAATCCCGCCAGTCGAGAATCTTATCCGTGAGCGCGCTCGCCGCCTGCGGATCGAGGCCGACCGACTGGAACAACCCGATGAGCAGCGTGCCGTCCGCGTTGTTGAGATCGATGCGGCCGAGTTCGTCCTGGACCCGAACCTGCATGCGCGTGCCCTCGAAATCGAAGAGGCGCGGCACGCCGTCGGTCCGCCATTGCGTTTGCGCATTGAGGTCGAGCAGCCCGAGCACCACGCGGTTCACCGCGGCCTCAGCCGCGACGTCGACCTCGATTGCGTCAACCGCGTTACGGGCGAGCCGATAAGACGTGCCGCCGGCGGAGATGAAGGACGTCGCGATCGCCGCCAGCAGCGCGAGACCCCAGAGGACGGAGAGCAGTGGCATGCTAGCGTCCGCGACACAATTTGGTGAGCGGATCGTAAACGCAGCCGACGTCCGCGGTGATGCGCGGCGCGATCGTCAGGTCGGGCCACAGACGCGGATCGCTGCGGGCAAAACGCACGCGCACCCGCACCAGCGCCGGCAGGCTCAACTGGCCGCTCCAACCCTCGTGCCATTCGGGGCCGGGTTGCGATTGCGTCGCGCCGAAATACGCGAACTCGGCGGCTTCGATGGTGGCGAGGAGAGTCTTGCGACTCAGCTCCTTCGGCGCGTCGGCGGCGGCAAGCTCAGGTCTTGACGTCACGATCAGATCGGAATTGCCGCCGTGCCGCTCAATCGCGAGCGTGAACCGCGCCCGGCCGCCGCTCGCCAGCGCCAGCGGAACCGGCGCGAGGAAGTCGAGCGACGTGGCCGTGCCCGCGAAGTCGATGCGGCCGGTGCCGCTGCCGTCGGCCAGCACGAGCGGATAGGCTTGCCCGATGAGCCGGCGCAGCAGGTCCTGCACCAGCATGCTCGTGTGAATCTGGTCCGATCGCTCACCGCCGCGCCGCCACGCGGTCACGCCGAAGCGCACGCTGGCAAACAGAGCCATGCTCAGCAGACCGAGCAGCACCAGCGCGACCAGCACTTCGACGAGGCTGAAGCCGGACTGATCCCGCATCACTGCCCTGCCCCGTTGCCAGCAAGACGGAGCGTCGTCAGCGCGACCGAGTACTCGCGGCGCGCGTCACCCCAAAACACCGCGGCCACCACCTTGTAGGCGCGCAGCGGCATGGCCTGATCGCCAAGCCCATACGGCGTGATCCGCAGCTGCCAACGGAAGCCGTTTTCGAACTGGCCGGAAGCCTCTCCACCAGCAAGCGGCACGGCGGTGCCGGCCTGCGCCAGCAGCGAGCACGCGAGCGATGCGGCTTCCGCTTGCGCCTCGGCTTCACCGGTGCGCCAGAGCGCGTCCGACATCGTCGGCAGGATGACGTTGAGGGAGAGCGCCAGGATCGCGAGCGCGACGATTATTTCCACCAAGGTGAAGCCGCGCGTGCGCACGTCGTTGGGAAGACCGGCGTAGCGGCCACACGTCATTGCGAGGAGCGAAGCGACGAAGCAATCCAGTAGCCGTGCGCGTTGCCCTGGATTGCTTCGTCGCCGCTGCGCGGCTCCTCGCAATGACATGATGACCCTCAACAATTCGCTGCCCGGCGGGCAATGCCGCTGAGCCAGTCGACGCAAATCATCGCTTCCTTGCCGCGCAGAGCGAGCAGCACGTCGCCGCCGGTCGAGGAGCCGTCGGGAAAAAAACGGAAGCCGCCTCTCGAACGCACGCGCTCGGGTTCGGCGATTTTAAGCTTCAGCGTAAGATCGGCGGGAAGCGCGCGCGCCGGCACGGACGCGGATTCGAACGTCCGCCGGTCTACATCGACCGTGAGTGCGGCATCGACGTTGTGCGCGATCGCGGCAGCGCGGGTCACGCGCAAGGCGGCGACGAGATCCTGGGCAGCGGCGTCGAGCCGCAGGGCGTCGGACGGGCGCAGAGCGAGCGGCATGACCAGCGCCGCCGCCAGCGCCACGATGGCGAGCGCCACCAGCATTTCGATCAGGGAAAAGCCGGATGCGGTGCAGCCGCTCGCGACAGTCATCGGTACACCAGCTCGTTGATGCTCAGGATCGCGTTCATGACCGTCAGAATGAGGCCGCCGACGAGAGCGGCGATGGTGAGCGTGAGCGCGGGCGTGAGGACCGTCATGAAGCGATCGACGGTGCGCTGAGTCTGCTGCTCGAACATCGCCGCCATGCGCAGCAGCATGCGGTCGAGCTTGCCCGCCTCCTCACCGACCGAAATCATCCGCAAGGCCACGGGCGGCAGGTTGGCATGGCGCTCCAACGCGCGGTGGAGCGAACTGCCCTCGCGCACCGCCTCGAGGGCGCGGTCGACCCCGGCGCCGATATGGCGATTCCCGATCACCGCGCGCGCCGAGGTCGACGCCTGGAGAAGCGGCACGCCGGCGCGCAACAGCGTGCCGAGCCCGCGGGCGAATTGCGCCGTTTCCCGCTCCAGGATGAAGGTGCCGAACGCCGGCGCGCGCAGCTTGGCGCGGTCGATCCCGATACGTACGTCGGGGCGCCGCAGCGCGAGAACAAGCGCGCTCGATGCCGCCGCCGTTGTTATGAGCACGGACACCATGATCTCGGTCCAGTGCGCTTGCACCGCGAGCACGAAGCCGATGATCGTCGGCATCGGCCGGCCCCCCTCGGCAAAAATCGGCGCGATGCCGGGCACCAGAACGGTTACGACGAGGCTGACCGTCACAATCGCAAACGCGACGAGGATGGCCGGATAGACCAGCGCGGAGCGGATACGATTGCGGACCTCCATGCGGCGTTCCAGAAGGTCGGCCATTTCCTCAAGCACCTGGCCGAGGGTTCCACCCACTTCGCCCGACCGCACAGCGCTCACGTAATCGGCGCTGAAGATCTTCGGATGTTTGTACATCGCGTCGGAGAGATGGCTGCCGTCGAGCACATCGGCGAGCAGGCTCGCAATCACCGGCCGCAACGCGCGCGAGGGGGCCTGGGCGCCGAGAATGCGCAGAGCATCGTCGAGCGGAATCTCCGCGCTGTTGAGCGTCGCGAAGTCACGGGTGAAGGAAGCGAGTTGCGCCGGCGACGACCTGCCGCCGCCGACCACCTCGCGCTGCCACCAGCGCTCGGCGCTCGCGTCCGACGTCTGCATGTGAAACGGGGTGAGGCCCTGCGCCCACAGCATTTCGCTCGCGGCGTCGGGCGAAGCGGCCTCGATGCGGCCCTCGGCAAATTCCCCCTGCCCGCCATAGGCGCGATAGCTGAAGCTTGGCATGGGTTTCTCACTTCGTCATTGCGAGGAGCCGCGTAGCGGCGACGAAGCAATCCAGAGCAGTGCGCTCGGCCCCTGGATTGCTTCGTCGCTCCGCTCCTCGCAATGACGCACGGCAATCACTCGAACGCACGGTGGGCGGCGTCCGGAATGTTGCGCCAGCGGCCGGAGATGCGCGGATCATTCATCTGCAGTTCGCGGCGGAACTCGTCGGTGACCTGTCGCGCCTCGGTCAGATTGCGGATCACGTGCGGCGTGATGATCACGAGGAGTTCGGTCTTGCCCACCTGATTGTCCTTGCTGCCGAACAAATTCCCGATGCCGGGAAGGTCGCCGACGATCGGAACCTGGTTGCGCGTCGTCGTGCGGCTTTTCTGGATCATGCCGCCGAGCGCGAGCGCCTCGCCGTCGCTGACGACGACGCTCGTTCTTATGCGGCGCTGGCTGATGGTCGGCGAATCGATCCCCGAGGAGGTTGTCGAGGCGACGCTCGATACTTCCTGCTCGATGTCGAGCAGCACGCGGCCGCTCTGGTTGATGCGCGGCGTAATCGAAAGGATGACGCCGGTGTCCTTGTAGGCGACGGAGTTCACCAGCGGCGCGCCGGTCGTGAGCACGCTCACGGCGGATTGGGTGATGATCGGGACCTCGTCGCCGATTTGCAGCTGGGCGGTGCGGTTGTCCATCACCGTGAGCGACGGCGAGGAGACGATATTGACGTTGGTGATCTGGTTGAGGGCGTTGAGGGTCCCGGCGGCGTTGGCCGCGGTGAGCGCGTAGGAAAATCCCGGGAATACCGAGCTGACCGCACCGCCCGGATCGTCGGTGAAGGTGTATTTGTGCCCGCCTTGGCTGTTGAGATACCAGCGCACGCCGAACTTGAGATCATCGGTGAGCGTCACCTCGGCGATGGTTGCTTCGATCATCACCTGGTTGGCGATCGCATCGAGCGAGCCGATGACGCGCATGATGCGCCGGTAGTCGGCCGGCGTCGCTTCGATGAGGATCGAGTTTTTCGCCGCGTCGGCCGCAAGCTTCACGCGCGGTTCGCCGGTCGCCTCGTCGTGACCAAGCTGGGCCGTCGCGGCTTCATGTTGGACCGACGTCTGCTGCGGCTGGGTCGCGGCTGCGGTACCCCCGCCAAAGCGCCCGCCCAATCCGCCGCTGCCGAGGCCGCCGCCACCGTTGCCCAAGCCGCCACTGCCCAATCCGCTGGAGCCGAGCCCGCCCCCACCGCCGAAGCCGCTCACCGGCGTCAGGCCGTTCGACGATTGCATCGGCTGAGCGGCGCGCGACTGCACGCTCGCCTCCCGATAGGGCGGCGCAACGTTGCGCGTAGCGGCCGTGTTCTTTGCGTTGCCCGTCTCGGTCGCGAACATGGACTGGAGCACTTCAACCAATTCGGCCGCGCGCCGGTTCTGTACCGCGTAGGTGAAGAATTGTTTCTCGCTCCCCTCGGCCTGGGCATCGAGCCGGCGCACCCAGGATTCGGCACGTTTTAGATAGCTTGGCTGCGGCGAAACGATCAGGATCGCCCCCAACCTCTTGTTGGGCAGGAACTGCACCATGCCGGCCATCGGGCCTTCCTTGTCGGACGCAAAGACGGTGCGCAGCTCGTCGGCGATCGTGTCGGGCTGCGAGGTGCGGACGGGCACCAGCGCGAACGACATGCCGCGCATCACGTCGACGTCAAAGATCGCGATCGCCTCGAGCAGCCCGGCGATGTCGTTGCCGTTACCGGAAAGCGTGAGGAGGTTGCGCGTGGTGTCGGCGCGCACGAGGCTGCCGCGCGGCGCGATCGGCTCGAGGATGCGGCGCATTTCCGCGGCGGCGACGTACTTGAGCTGAACGATCTTGACGCCGGAGCCGACACTATAGCCCGCTGCGGCGTCGCCAAGGGGCGCGGACGGCGGAATGCCGGCGAGCTGGATGGTGGCCCCGATCGGGGCCTGATCCAGCGGAACAATCTTGAACATCCCGTTGGCATCGACGATGGCGGCGTTATTCGCGCGCAATGCCGATTGAAAGAGGTCGACCGCGGTCGATTTCGATACCGGGTGCGGCGTTTGAATGGTGACTTTGCCCTCGATGCCGGGATCGACGGTGTATCTCACCGCCAGGATGTCGCCGAGAATCGTTTTCGCCGCCTGCGGCGCCGCAACGTTCACCAGATTGAGCGTGACGCCGTCCTCCGCGGCATCCGCAGCCGTTTGCCGCGGCTGCGGATCGCCGACGAAACGGCCGGTGCCTTCGAAAAAAGTCGTCTTTGTCTTGGGTGAATTGTCGAGCAGCGGCGTGCCGCCCGAACGCGAGGCGCCGGCGCCCGTCGGCGGCGGAAGCTTCGCTCCCCGCCGCACGACGGCATCGTCGGCGCGCGCGAGCGGCGCGGGCGAGGAGGATTGTGCCGAGAGCACAGAAGCTTCGTCGGTCGTCTGGCACGCCGACAGGGCGAGCGCCAGCGCGCAGAACAACCCTCGCCATCGTGCCGCTTTCGACCGCAAGGCCCAACTCCCGTCCCAAACTCACGAGCGATCGATTCAGTCGTTACAAAGCAGACAACGCCCCAGCGCCTGCCATTTTTTCGATCGCTGAACCCCCGCAAACGGACACGGCATCTCGCGCGATTGTTTTAATTGCCGCCAGCGCGAATTCTCCCCCAGACTTGCACAGCCGACGCCAAACTAAATCGAGCGCAATGGCAACGAACAGTGTCGGCGACGGCAACGTCAAAGTTGTCCACACTTTTTTGTTGCGCTCCGGCAAAACAACAGACTCAAACTGATAAATAGGCGACGGAGGAGATCAGACATATAACGAATGCTTATGGCACTGCGGTTCTCCGTTATGGCTTGCGGTGCGGCGTCGGAACAAATCGGATTTAATGACGAGAACGCAATTCCGGCACGGCCGCGAGGCCGCCGATTCAAGTCGACGATGAAAGGCGCAGGAATCGCCTTTTTGTTGCCTCGTCTTGAACAAAGTTTCATAACGAAGCGTTATGGGTCATAAGGCGTGACAGGGGTCGGCGGGCGCGCAATCAGCGCTCGGTTTTCTGAGAATGGATCACCCGTTGCTCGCATCTCATTGAGCAAACAAATAATTGCGACTTGTCGTCATTAATTGAAACAATCTTCTGTGGAAAACTTTATCTCGCTCTGGGCGAATTGTTTTTTCGTGCGACGATTGCACACGTGATTGAAGATTTTCGGCCGCTGCTCTGCTGCGGCGGCTCGGGCGAGGCGCAGGTCGGGGGAGGCCTGCGCATCTTCTTCAACGTCCCCGAAGCGAACCGTTCAATCAAACCGGTCCCAACACAGGATCAGGTGACATGGCCCTCTTTTGCCTCGTTGCGTCCCGTATCCGTCACATCGGCGCGCGGTCGATGTCGTTCGGATCAAACAAGAATATCGGTGCCGTACCACGGCCGCGCTGGCGGCTTGCCGCAGCGGCGGCGGCTTCGCTGGTGGCTGCGAGCATCGGCGGCGCCGCGGCGCAAATGGCGATTCCGGGAAAATTTCAGGTCAATCCGGCGGGCGCTGCGACCTATACCATCCCGATCGCGGTGCCGCCCGGCATCGCCGGCATGACTCCCTCACTCACGCTCGAATACAACAGCCAGGCCCCCAACGGCATTGTTGGGGCGGGTTGGTCGCTCGGCGGCCTTCCGACGATCACGCGCTGCGCCACGACGATCACGCAGGACGGCACGCGCGGCGCGGTGACATTCACGAGCGCGGATCGTTTTTGCCTCGACGGGCAGCGTTTGGTCGCGATCAGCGGACCTTACGGCGCGGACGGCACCGAGTATCGCACCGAGATCGACAGCTTCAGCCGCATCTTTTCCTGGGGCAGCTGGAACGGCGGCCCGACGTGGTTCGAAGTGCACACCAAGTCCGGGCACGTCATGTGGTTCGGGAACTCGCCCGATTCGCAGATATTGTCGTGCGTGGGGCCGATCCGCGCCTGGGCGCTCAACCTCGTCTCCGACTACGAGCATAATCGCTACACTGTCAGCTATCAGAACGACAGCCAGTGCGGCGGCACCGGCGAGGCCTATCCGCAAACCATCAGCTACGCCGGCAACACGATCAATTTCTACTACACGGGTCGGCCGGACAACATTGTTCTTTTTGAGGCCGGCTCCACTCAAAAAGTGGCGGCGCTGCTGACGAACATCCAGACGAGCTCGCCCGCGGGGGGCGTCGCCGACTACAGGCTAGCCTATCAGCAGACCTCAACGACTCATCGCTCGTTCTTGACGTCGGTCACATTATGTGACTTCGCGAGCCCGCCCAACTGTCTGCCGGCGACGACCATCGGCTGGAACAGCAGCGGCGACGCCTTTTCGCTCGTGGGGGAACCCGCTTGGGGCACCGGCGGCAGCCCCCCGGCCAGCTTTGCGCAGGGAGACGTGAACGGCGACGGGTGCGGCGATGTGGTCGAATACTTCCCCTTTCGAGGGACCTTTTACGTGAACGTGATTTTATCGAACTGCCAAGGCGGTTTCACCGGACCCTACACCTGGACCACATCGGCCAGCGTCATCACCAGCGATGGAAGCGGTTCGAGCGGCGTGTTCCTCGCCGACGTCGACGGCGACGGCCGTGCCGACCTCGTCATCTATTTCCTCGATGAGAACGGCATGCACGTCACAACGGCGCTGTCGAACGGCACGACGTTCGCCGCCCCGCAGGCGTGGCCCGTCGGCACGCCAGCGAACTGGGCGGACGGCGTCATGGTGCAATATTATGGCGACCCTCCCCAGGCGACTCCCGTCGTCCTATGGAATTTTGGCGTCGTCGATGTCGACGGCGACGGCCGCGCCGACCTGATCGCCTATGTCCCCACCGCCAACGGCATCGAAACCTACGTGGCGTTCTCGGGGTTTCGCAACGGCGGCGGCAACTTCGGCGGTCCGAACTTCAACATCGTGCCGGGAAATTATTCCGGCGCCACGCTCAATCTCGCCGACATCAACGGCGACGGGCGCATGGATGTGGTCGCGAGCTTTCAAAACGCGAACGGCTGGCAACTCGTCGCGGCTACTTCGGTCGGAGGCGGCACATTTTCGCAGGCTAGCGCCGGCTCTTTCGTCGGCTTCAACGCCACCGGTTGGCTCGTCGCCTCCGGCGATCTCAACGGCGACGGCCGGACGGATTTTCTTCTCTACCGAGCCAGCACGTCGATGTTGCAGGCTTATCTCGCCTTCTCCAAGGGGGACGGCACCTTCGAATTTTTAGCCGCCGGTTCATGTTCCAATCCCAATCTCCCGGTGGCCCAAGGCAACTTCAACAACTGGACCGTGAGCCTTGCCGATTTCAACGGCGACGGCCGTGCCGACCTGGTCGCGTATTATTTCACGCCGCCCGGGTCGGGCTCGTCGGAATCATGGATCTACCCGTATTTGTCGTATGGGGACGGCACTTTCTGCGGCTCGGGCGGCTTTAACAGTTTTGCGACCGGTTGGTCGATGTTCACGCCGGACCTCAACGGCGACGGGCGGAGCGACATCGCCTTCATCTACTTCAACGGCAGCAACACAGCGCTCGAGATCACTCCCCTCATCAGCCAGGGCCAGGCGCTGCTGGCAACGAGCTTCACCACCGGGCTGGGCGCCACCACCACGGTCAACTACGCGCCGCTCACCGCGCCCGGCGTCTACGCCAAAGGCAGCGGCGCGGTTTATCCGACGCAGGACGCCCAAGGAGCGATGTACGTCGTCAACGAGGTCAATGCGCCTACCGGCGTCAGCAGTCCCGCGTCCTACATCTCTACCTACACCTATTCGGGCGCACGATTCGATCTGTGGGGCCGCGGCTTTCTCGGCTTCGCGCAGATGAACACCTCGGACCCGCAAACAGGTATCTATACGGCGACGGGATTCAACCAGGACTTCCCGTGGATCGGGACGGTGGTATGGGAACAAAAGGGCATCGGCAACCAAGTCCTCAACACGACCAACAACACATACCAAGCGTTCAACTGGAGCGGCAGCCAGTCCCTGCCCTTCCCGAGCATGATTAGCGCGCCCTACCGCGCGTTGCTCAGCAGCAGTGTCGTGGCGAGCAACGATCTCGACGGCACGGCGTTGCCAACGGTCACGACGACGTATGCCTACGACGCCTACAACAATCCGACGCAGATCTCGGTGTCGACTTCCGACGGGTTCAGCAAGACCACAAGCAATACCTACACCAACGACCCGACAAACTGGTTCCTCGGCCGGCTGACGCTCGCGCAAGTCACAAGCACCGCGCCGACGCCGCCCGCCCCGCCGACGTCGCCCACCCCGCCCGACATGACGATCGGCGTGCAGCACAGCGGCAACTTTCTTATCGGCCAGACCGGCGCGACCTACACGATTACGGCGCGCAACGCCGGCTCCGGCGCGACCGACGGCATGGTGAGCGTCACCGACACGCTGCCGTCCGGCCTGGCGGCGACCGCCATCGCGGGTTCCGACTGGACCTGCGCGTTGAGCACGTTGACCTGTACGCGCGGCGACGCGCTGGCGGCGGGCGCGGCTTATCCGGCGATTACCCTCACCGTCAGCGTAACCGCCACCGCACCCACCACGGTGACCAATGCGGCGGTCGTTTCCGGCGGCGGCGAGACCAACACCAGCAACGACACGGCGACCGATCCGACCATCATCAGGTCGAACATCCCCACGAAAGTGTATCTCACGTCGGGCACTTCATGGACGGTGCCCAGCGACTGGACCTCCTCGAACAACACCGTGGAGGTGATCGGAGGGGGGGGGCGGCGCCTCTAACGGGTACAACACCGATTGGTCTGGTGGCGGCGGGGGCGGCGGCGCCTATTCGAAGATCGCCAACCTCGCGCTCACTCCCGGCGGCTCGGTATCCTATGCGGTCGGCGCCGCGGGGACTTCCGGCGCCTCGCCCACCAACGGCGGCGACACCTTCTTCAACGGGACCACAATTTCCAACGCTGCCGTCGGCGCCAAAGGCGGGCAGGCGGCGTCAAGCGGCGGCAGCAGCGGCGGCCCCGGCGGCTCGGCAGCACTCGGCGTCGGCACGACCAAATATTCCGGCGGCGCCGGCGGCAATACCGATGGGAGCGGGTTCGCGGGCGGCGGCGGCGGTGGCGCAGCCGGACGAAATGGAAATGGCGCGGCCGGCGGCACCGCGGGCAACAATGGCGACGTCGCTTCGCCGGGCGGCGGCGGCGGCGGGGGTTCGGGCGGCGGTTCCGCTGGTGCCAACTCGCCGGCGGTGGAGGCGGGAGCGGGCGGCGGGGGCGGGAATAACGCCGCAGGCGCGGCCGGCGGCGCCGCAGGCGCGGCCGGCGACACCGGAAATACAAACACCGCAACGAGCGGCGGCGCCGGCGCTAACGGCGGCGGCGGTGGCGGAGGCGGCGGCACCCGCACCGCTGACCACGGTGCCGCGGGCAACGGTGGCGCCGGTGCCGCCGGCACCGAGTGGGACGGCGCGCACGGCGCCGGCGGCGGCGGCGGCGGCGGCGGCGGCGGCTCGAACCACAACAGCAATCCGTCTGGCGATGGCGGGACGGGCGGTCTCTACGGCGCTGGGGGCGGCGGCTCCGGGTTCAACGTTTTCTACGCCCAGACCCTCAACGGCGGCGCCGCGGCGCAAGGCGTCATCGTCATCACCTACGGGCCATGAGCGGCGGAGCAAACGCGATGAGCGGGATGCAGTTCGAAACAACGCAGCGGGGGCAGCGGACAATGACGTCGATTGGCAGGTTCGCAGTTTATGCGATGCTCGCTCTCGGTGCTGCGTGGCCGGGCGGCGCTTGCGCGCAAACGACAATCACCCGTACGTCGTCCTTCGCTTACGATCCCTACACGGGATTGCTCACGCAGGAGGTGATTGAGCCGAACACCCCGTCGATGCGGCTCGAGACCGACTACACCTACGACACTTTCGGCAACAAGACGCAGGTCACGGTCAGCGGCGTCGACATCGCCACGCGCTCGACCACCGCCAGCTTCGCGCCGTCGAACGGATCTGCCAACGGCCAGTTCCAGACCAGCACGACGAACGCACTCAACCAGACCGAAACCTGGCAATACGATCTCCGCTTCGGCAAGCCGACGAGCCACACCGGACCGAACGGCCTCACCACAACCTGGCAGTACGACACGTTCGGCCGCAAAATTCTGGAAGTACGCGCGGACGGCACGCAGACGCAATACACCTATCACTCCTGTGCCAACAACGGGTGCTCATTCCAGCCTGGCTCCGCCTATTCGGTCTGGACGCAGCCACTGTCGGCGTCTGGTGCGCCGAACGGGCCGTGGGAAATCATTCACTACGACATGCTCGATCGTGAGATCTATCACTATGTGCAGAGCTTCCAATCCAGCGCGGGCGTTGATGACAGGAACTGGATTTTAGTTTTGACCCAATACGACGCGCTCGGCCGGGTGTCGCAGAAGACTCGGCCCTATTTTTGGAGCAGCGGCACGGCTGAATGGACCGTCTACACCTACGACGCGCTCGCCCGCGTCACCACCGAAAGCCTGCCCGACGGGCACACCATCACGCACGCCTATCACGGCCTCGTCACCACCGACACCAACCAGAACAACCAGACCCGCACCGTCACCAAGAATAGCCAGGGCCAGGTGGTCAAGGTCGCCGACGCCCAGAACAACGTCACCTATTATTATTATGATCCATTCGGCAATCTCGTTGAGACGATAGACGCGACCGGCAAGAATGTCGCCGCGGCCAGCTACGATGATCGCGGACGCAAGATACAGAGCAGCGATCCCGATCTGGGGACCTGGACTTACAGCTACGACACGTTGGGCCAACTGATCAGGCAGACCGACGCGAACAGCCAGTCCACTCAATTCACCTATGATTTGCTCGGCCGCCTGACCCAGCGGGTCGAGGTGGACATGACCGCCTCGTGGACCTACGACACGGCCCCCTATGGCATCGGCAAGCTTGCTGCGGCGACCGCCAGCGGCAGCGCCGCCGGAACGAACTCATTCCAGCGCGCGCTGAGCTACGACAGCCTGGGCCGCCCGTCCCAGGTGACGACCACGATCGACGGCACCCCCTATTCGATGTCGGGCACATATGACGCGAACGGCCATCTCAGCCGCGTCACCTACCCGTCCGGCTTTGCAGTCAACTACGGCTACACCAGTATCGGTTACGTGCAGACGATCACTGATGCTGTGACCGGCCAGACCTACTACACGGTGAACGCGCGCGACGGC
>Ga0213875_10000024_pt1 | contig 200333 bp, 177 predicted proteins | sample BarmaccomBMRX_R8_FD_160105 | JGI IMG/M metagenome (GOLD analysis project Ga0213875, IMG submission 160105) | Root-associated microbial communities from Barbacenia macrantha in rupestrian grasslands, the National Park of Serra do Cipo, Brazil - RX_R8 | ecosystem: Host-associated > Plants >... | reverse complement strand
CGGCGCCTTCAGAAACGCGTCGCTATCCCCCATAATCGCGGGAGCCAGTCCCGCCTCGACGTACTCGTGCAGCCGCGCATCGAAAAAGTCGTAGCCAAACCCCGAAGTGTGCGTCAGCAATTGCCGCACCGTTGGCGGCGTCTTCGGTGGCCGCAGCTTCGCCTTTTTCGTCGCCGGATCGAATTCCTCGAGCACTTGCACCTTCGCCAGTTCCGGGAGATAGGTCGCCGCGGACTCGTCCAGCTTCACCCGCCCGCTCTCAATGAGTTGCAGCACCGCCACCGCCGTCACCGCCTTGGTCATCGAAGCGATGTGGAAAATCGAGTCCAGCGTCATCGGAACGTCTTTCGTGCTGTCGCGCTTCCCGAACGCCCCTTGGTAAATGACTTCGTCTCCCCGCGACGCCATCGCCACCACCCCCGGTGCCTTCTTCTGCTCCACCGCCTCCCGCAGCACCAAGTCGATCGAGTTCCCCGGCTTCGTCCCGCTTCCCGCAGCCAGCGTCAGGACCAGCATCCCCGCCAGCGCCGCTACCGCCAGCAAGCCTCGCCGCACCGCCCCTCGAACCGCCTTCATCCTTTTCATTCCCGCCCTCTCAGTTACGTTCAGTAGCTCGCACGTGACGATCATCAAAGCTTCAGCTTCTTATTTCGCCTGCGCCAGCCCCGCAACAACTGCAGCAAGTTTATCGAGTATCTGGTTCCAGCCCTCTAATTGACCGCTATTTTTCGCGCTCTCCATGGGTTCATTTCCAATGAAGGTGAGTTTCGTCTGGCCGTTTCCTAGATCCTCAAAGATGGTCACGTCGTACGCGCCCTCTATGGCCTCATGTTCTATTCCTAGCTGCGCAGGATCAATCTTGTTTCCCTTCGAGTCTGAAAAGTACATCAAGGAAACGATCTTCTCGTGCGGAACAATCTCGTGGTATTCAACCGCATTCCAGAACTCCTGCCCATCTGGAGATCTCATACAGCAGAGAAATTTCCCCCCAACTGGAAAATCCATCTGGCAAGCGGGCGCAGTAAAGCCCTTCGGCCCCCACCACTGCATCACGTACTTCGGGTCTGTCCACGCCTTCCAAACCAGTTCGCGTGGGGCATCAAAAACTCTGGTGATAACCATCCGCTCCGTCTCATTTACCCTGTTTTTTGTCATCTCTGATCTCCGCTTTTTTCATTCGATTCACAACCACGTCCAGCTTCTCGAAGCTCTCTTCCCAGAATTGGCGATAGCTAATAGCCCAGTCGCTGACTGTCTTTATAGCCTCTGGCCTCAGCGTGCAGATACTCTCTCGTCCACGCTTCGTCTTGATCACAATCCGCGCCCGCACCAGATAGGCAATATGTTTTGAAATCATCTGCTGCGAGAGTGCAAACGGTTCCGTCAAGCCGTGCACAGAGGCAGGCCCACGGGAGAGCCGCTCGATCATCCCCCGCCGGGTTGGATCAGACAAAGCCGCAAAGGTTGTACCCAAACGATCCACAACCATATGGTAGTGGATTTCTAGGGAATGTCAATTGGTATTCTCGCGAGCCCCGATTTCTGTTCCGTGACTCTGAACCCTGACACCTGCGCGTGATAGATCGCCAATGCACTCACTGACCACGATCGCTACCCTTAAGTCAGCTTGCGTGAATGGATGGCAGAAACTCCCGAATAACGGGCCACTCGTCAATTGGAGGAGTCTCCCGCGTTTGGCTGTCCGCAATGGACGAGTGGCCGACCGTACGGGAACCAGCGCGAAATGAGATTCACGTGATCTGGAAGCTCGTCAATCATTTTGGAACGTAGACCTCTATGCCGTCGTCATGATTGACAGTGAAGTGGACACTAGTCCTTCTCGCTGCCACAGCGTACGCTCAGGAGCCCACATTCAAGACCAAAGCGCACGAAGTGGTGGTTCCAGTTTCTGTGATGACCAAGCTGAACAAGCCTGTCGAGAATCTGCGGGCAGAAGATTTCGAAATCTTGAGTGATGAACGGCCGCAGCAGGTCCGCATGATTTTGCGCGACTCTACGCCTCTACCAATTTACGCAGTCCTTGTCTTGCAGGTCGGCGAAGGGATTGAGCCAGCCCTGGCGAAGATAAAGAAGACTGCCTCAGTCGTGAGTAGCTACATCACGAACGATATGGATATCGGAGTACCTAGTCTCGCAGCTGTGGTTACTGCCGGGGACGAGGTGAAGATTGCACAAGGCTTCACCGCCGATCCGAACATCCTTGGAGATGCTTTCGCCAAACTGACGGCAACGGGCTCATCCAGCCGTCTTATTGATGGCGTAAACCTTGCGTGCGATCTGCTTGCGGGAAGGAAAGACCCAGCCCGTCGAGTAATCGTACATATCAGCGAGTCGCGCGATCTCGGCAGCAAGAGCAGCTTCTCCGAAGCTGTCATTAAAGCCCAGCGAAATGATGTTGTGATCTACACCATCTCGTACTCGGCTTTCACGACCGCATTCACGCAGAAAGCGTCAGATAGGCCAGAGCCGCCAAGTGAACCTGGATTGTACGATCCCGATAACCATGGAGGGGTCAATCTGCTGGTGATACCGATGCTCGTAGCAAGACTCGCCAAGACGAATGTTGCTCAAGCTTTTTCAGAATCCACCGGGGGTAGTCACGAAAAATTCACGACCCTCCATGGCCTGGAGCGGCAGCTGACGGTGATCGGCACCGAGATTCACAATCGTTACATTCTGGCATTTACGCCACCAGAGTCAGCGACCGCTGGATATCACGAGATATCAGTGCGAATTCGACGCTCCGGAGATTTTCGCGTCCATGCAAGGGCTGGGTACTGGTCAAATCCAAAGTAGAAGATTTTGCCCGCCGAAGACCGTCTAACCGGTGGTTTTGCCGCAAAGCCCCTGGAACGATAGATTTCCGGAACGTACGGTCGGTGTTGGGGAACAGCTGCAGGATCACGGGCTACCCGGAAATAAACTACGAATTGGGGAGGATATGAGAGCCTTACGTTTTTCGTGCTGCTCCGTGCCCATCGAAAACAGCACGCCACCTCCCTACTTCGCCGCAGACCTCGCCGCTACCTGATAATTCGGATATGCCGGCCGCTTGTGTACCGGAGGCGGATTCTTCTTCAGCAGATCCATCACCACCTCGATGGCCTTATCTAGCTGCGCATCGTGTCCCTGCCGCCATTGCGCAGGATCGAAGTCTACATCCACATCGGGATCAACCCCGTGGTTCTCGATCTCCCACTTGCTTTCCGGCGTGTAAAACGCAAGGTCCGGTGTTCCGGTGAAACCGCCGTCAATCAGATCTTGCGGGTTCGTATAATGACCCACCAGCCCGCCCCACGTGATAGTGAATCCCTGAAACCAGAAAATCAACCAGTTCCCTGGGTCAGTTTCCGGATCGCCGACGGTACGGAAACAATGTTGAAGCTGATCTGCCGAGTTAGCGGCGCGCTAAGGCAAAAAGAGCGATTTCATTGACAAATTATGTGTTCCTATTCCAAACGAACGCGCGGACTCGCTTTCCACTTCGATGTGTCTGTGACGATCACGCGGTCACCAGGAGAGAGCCCGGATGTGACTTCAATCATCGAGCCGGAGAGGCGCCCATAATGCACCGCTACTCGGCGCGCGTACTGATCGCCGGGCTCAATTACGAATACGACTGCATCACTGTTTGCGGCCGAGTTAGCTGGCCGATCGAAGAAGATGACGTCCCGTGCCACGCCAGTCTCCAGAAGAGCGCCAAGCTTGTCGCCGACCGTTGTGCCATTAGGAAGTGGCTCTGAAAACTCGACCTCACATCCCGTATCGATTCTCACGATTTTCCCTGAGAGCACTGTCGGCGGGTTTACTTGGGCCGATGCTCGTTGCCCGATCCTGCATGATCTGGTTTGGTCTAAGAGAGTGAGAATTGCTCTCGGCGGCGAAAGCGAAGCAATAATACCTGTCGCTCGTTCACGAACGGGCATGTCGCCCCGCTGCACTTTGTGCACGGAGAGCGTATCCTTTGACAGTACCGGCTCCTCTCCTTGCGCATACAACACACAAAGAAGCACAGGAACGCAAAAAGAGATTCTAAGCGCCATAATGCGAGTTTAAATGCACGTGCAAGGCCATAGATTGCACAGAAAAGCCGAATCAGCGCTGGACGTGGTGATCGGACATGACACGCACGTGTCCGCAGGCGAACGCTGGCTTGTGACCTGAGTTCCAATATTGAAACTTATTCGTTCAGCTCTATTGGTTACTCCTCAATCACGGGAAATCCGTGGATTGAACTTGAGTAAGATCGATTTGGCGGTTGGGAAAACCGCGAATCGAATGCCAAAGCAGCACCCGAGCGCCATACTGCGATGCCGACGCCCCGGTCCTGATAGCGCTACTTTACGATTGGCCGACCAGAACAAAGCCGCTCGGCGGCGGACGTTGGCGCGTGGTCGGTGACCTCTGGTGAGAGCTAGATAGAGTAGCGGCGTCGCCGTGCACGAGGATTCCACTACCTGGCGGGTTAGTTGACAGGTTTGCGGCTTCGTTTGAGTGTTGATGCCACCGACAACGATCTCATGCCATTCTTCGAAACACCAACTCAACGAGTCGCACTGGGTTTGCGGGCATGAAATCGGGACTTCGGCGATAAACCACGCCTCCAAGCCGTAGAAGTGAGCATTCGGCTCTCTCGCTTCCGAAAGTGAGACCCCGAGTAGAGTGCGCCGCAGATGACCACGCCTTCCCGTTCGTGGCGCTTTGCTCCTTGATAGCATTCAATCTCACGCATCGGGACTTTTCGAAAATTCACGCAAAATCACAGTAGTGTTCGTTTCCTGGACGCCCGCTCGGGATCGTAGGGTCTCGATGACCTGGACGAGTTCGGATTGCCCCTTGCACGCCACTCGCAGCCGAAAATCCAATGCTCCAGTAAGAATAGCCGCGCTGACAACGCCCGGCATTTTCATCACAAGTCCTTCGAAGCGCTGTGCGCTCGTGCCGGGCCGAAGCCGCCCGTCAATGTAGACCTCCAGTGATAAGCCGAGTTTCGTGTGGTCGATGTCTGCGTGAAATCCTCGGATGATATTCGCGGATTGCAGCCTGCGAACGCGCTCGGCAGTTGCATTCGGGCTTAAATGGATCTGAGCGCCCAAGTCGCGGAAGCTGAGCCGCCCGTTGGACGAAAGAATACCGAGAATTCGGCGGTCAATCTCGTCAACTTCGAGATTTTTCTCTGTTCCCATTCTGGTCGACCGGCTCTAAACCGTACAATTCGCTGAAATAGGGGTGGCCCCGACGTTCCTGCTGGAATTTCGGGTTAATCTGAGATCATAATACTTCCATCGCCCGATGTAGATGAGAAACGGCGCTAATTCGCTTCAAGTTCCGCGTTTTGTCTGGCGCCGAGCGCGGCTCGTCGCCCGTTGCCTTCTACTCGCATTGGTCCCGTTTGGACATGCGCAAGAACAGCCGGATATGAAAGTCAGCACAGAAACGAAATCTCGAGTGATTTCCGAGGTGCTCAAGCAGCTTAGGCGCGAATATATCTTTCCTGAGATCGCAGCCCAAATGGAAACCGCTATTCGGAGCCACGCCGCAAACGGGGGTTACGCAGATATCATGAGCGCCCAGCAGTTGGCCGAAAGGTTGCAATCAGATTTGCGCAGTGTCAGCAAGGATCAGCATCTTGAGGTTGTCTACAGTCATGACGCGATACCGATTGAAAATGCCAATCAAGAGGAAAAAATCAATCCAGAACGCGCGGCACGAATTCGGTACAAAGGCGGCTTAGTCAACTACTGGTTCAAGAGTGCCGACGTTTTCCCCGGAAATATAGGCTATCTCAGGTTTGACGGCTTCTTCCCACTCAAGGACGGCGGGCGTGATACGGCTGATGCTGCTATGGCTTTCCTGCAGCACACTAGTGCACTCATCATCGACCTGAGGCAAAATCGCGGGGGCGATCCCGCAGTCGGTCTGATTATTTTGGGGTATCTGTTCGATGAACGGGTGCATCTTGGTGACTTTCTGTCCAGACCAGACGACTCGAAGAATGAGAACATCGTCTCGCCACACAGCCCTGGAGCAAGATATTCGGGTGACGTTTATGTCCTGGTCAGCCGAGAGACAATTTCTGCCGCGGAGGGCTTTGCCTACGACCTTCAGAGCGTCCGCCGAGCCGTCGTGATTGGAGAACGCACAGCGGGAGCGGCTCATCCTGCGTTTGAGTACCGGGTTGGCGAGCACTTTATGTTGACAATCCCGACCTCGCGATATATGAACGCAGTCACAGGAACCGATTGGGAGGGGACTGGAGTAGTTCCGGATGTTTCAGTTCCCCCCGACAACGCCTTGCACACGGCAGAGCTGACTGCATTAGGAAAACTTCTCAAAGAACAGCCAGACTATCCATTCATCGAGGAGCGCAAGCGTGCGTTGCAGGAGCTTCAAAAAGCAGCTACGAAGTAAGAGTCCGCCGCGGCGGAATGCTTCACGGGGCGTTAAAGCCAAGTGGGGGTTGAAACCATTTTCGGTGGTGGTTGTGTTTTGCGGGGCCTGGCCGCTCTCGGCCGCACAGGTGTGTCATGCTCCGGTCGACACTCCCTCCAAAACGCAGGACGCCAAGCCAATGGAGATCGGAATCGTCGTCCATGGCGGTGGGGCGTTTGTGCCCGTACTGATGAATGACGGAAAAACTTACAGTTTTCTTCTCGATACCGGCTTTGAAGATTCCGTCCTCGATCCATCAACGGTAGCGGCCCTCCACTTGAAGACTGTTGACCGTCGCACGGACGCTGGTCCTGGCGGCAAAGTCGAAACAGAGACTGTTATCGGAGTTCAGCGCCGCGTGGGGGGCGTCCGTCTCTCGAAGCCTTCGTCAACTGTCTTGGACCTATCGGGCTTCGCGCCGTTCTTCGGGCACCGTTTGGACGGCATTCTGGGATACGATTTCCTGTCGCAGTTTGTTGTCATCTTGGACTACCAAGATCAAAAGCTCACGCTTTGTGATCCGCCTTCCTTCCGAGACACGACTGCGCATTTTGAAGCTGTTAACGTTCAACAAAAGCAACCGTACGTCAAGGCCATAATCGGAGGTCAGAATGGCAACTCCGCCCCCGCCTTCATCGAGATAGATACCGGCAAATTGGACCCATTTTCCTTAAACGCTGGTTTTGCTCGCACCCATGATCTCTTAGGTAATACCTCGAAGGCGCTCGCCTTCCAAGGCGTTGGCGTCGGAGGTGGGACCCAGGCCTGGCTAACCCGAACGCGTACCTTACGAGTCGCTGGATTTAATTTCATAAACCCGTTGGTTGCGATTGCCGAGGACAATCTAGACCGCCTGGGGAATCAACGCCCTGGTGCAGTAGGCTACGGACTGCTCAAACAGTTCCTCATCACGTTCGATTATTCGAGAGGTGAAATTGCGCTCCAGCGAATCAAGAATGCTGAGATGTCGTTTGAGTTTGATCATGCTGGATTCGTCCTCGGCAGCACGGGGCCAAATTTCGATACACTCACTGCGGTGATGGTGATCGTGCAAACGCCCGCAGCAAAGGCCGGCATAATGCCGGGCGACGAAATTGTTGAGATTGACGGACGGCCTGCCAAGAATTACACGCTCGATCAGGCCAGAGACTACTTTGCGCACGCCGTCGGCGAACGTACCTTGCGCATCAAACGGAATGGTGCCCTCAAAACGGTTAAAGTGACGTGTCGACGCCTCGTCTGATGGTGATGTTCAGCGCTGCATTCGGCCTGGCGGTGCGATGTCAGGATGCACGAGCGCTTCTCACCGACCCTTCGTCAAGTCTTTGCAACAAGGCATGGGCCAAGCTGGCAGTTTAACGGAACTCTTCTGACTACCGTACAGAAAACGCCGGTTTGGATTTGACTTAATCGCGGGAGGACATCCGAGGCTTAGTGAAGTTCCCTTGTTAACGATCATCGAAAAACGTATTTTTCTGGACATCAGTCGGCGAGTCTTTGGTGGCATTACCGGGCTTGAGTCGAAGGTAGTCCAGGTAGCCGTCGGGTAGCGGGCCCGCCCGAGCAGGCCAAACAAATGGGCCGGGAGGTGCGGCGCTACAGTTCGCCAGCCATCCAATTCAGGAAATCACACCTGAATTTGCACGAAATCGCATTCCCAGATAATGATCGGCTCGAGTTCGTGCGCCATGAGAAAGCAGCCGGTGCCGCGATGGGAACCTCATGCCTCTTCTCGCTGACTTGCTCGCCCCCGAGCGCCCCATTCCTCCTCTGGCGTCCGAACGAATCATCAACACCGCTGAACACATCGCCGCAGGTTAGACTCAGTAAAGCCATTCCCCAGCCCAGATTCAAATTCTAAGCAGCAATGCGGCGCCAGCAACGCATACGGCAAATTCTGGATAGTTCCAAGCTTACGGGCTACCCGGAAATAAACTACGAATTGGGGAGGATATGAGAGCCTTACGTTTCTTGTGCTGCGCCATGCCGGTTCGAAACCAGCACGCCGCGTTCCTACTTCGCCCCAGACCTCGCCGCAACCTGATAATTCGGATACGCTGGCCGCTTGTGTACCGGAGGCGGATTCTTCTTCAGCAGATCCATCACCACCTCGACGGCCTTATCTAGCTGCGCATCGTGTCCCTGCCGCCATTGCGCGGGATCGAACTCTACATCCACATCCGGATCAACCCCGTGGTTCTCGATCTCCCACTTGCTTTCCGGCGTGTAAAACGCAAGGTCCGGTGTTCCGGTGAAGCCGCCGTCAATCAGATCTTGCGGGTTCGTATAATGACCCACCAGCCCACCCCACGTTCGTTTGCCCACTAGCGGGCCAATTCCCGCCTTCCGGAATAGCCACGGCATCGCATCGCCGCCCGATCCCGCCATTTCGTTCGTGAGCATCACCTTCGGCCCGAAGATGCCTTCGAGCGGTGTCGTGATGTCCTCTCCTTCCCGCATCGTCCAGAAGCTCAGTAACGGCCGCCGCAAATAGTCGATGATGTAGTCCGCGATGTCTCCGCCGCCGTTGAATCGCTCATCAATGATTGCCGCTTCTTTATCAACCTGCGCGAAGAAATAGCGGTTGAAATTCGTGAACCCCTCGCCGGCAGTGTTCGGAAGATAAATGTACGCGACCCGTCCGCCCGTCATTTGATCCACCTTGCGCCGGTTGTCTTCGATCCACGAAAGATTTCTCAGGTCGGTTTCATCCTCGAGCGGCACAACCGTCACCTCGCGCGATCCGGAACGATCCGCATTCGGCCCGACGCGAATCGAAACCGATTGACCGGCCGTCTCCTCAAAGAAGCTGTAAATATTGTCGGAACCGTGCAGCTCGCGCCCGCGCACCGCTAGCAGATACTCGCCCGCCGATACCTCAACTCCAGGCTGCGTGAGCGGCGCCCGCAATTTCGGATTCCAGTTCTGTCCTCCATAGATATGCGCGAACCGGTACCGGCCGTGATCGATGCTGTAATCGGCCCCGAGTAGCCCGCCCTTAATCTTCTTCGTCTCCGGCATGTCCCCGCCCCCAACAAACATGTGGCCAATGGTGATGTTTCCAAGCATCTCTTCGAACAAGTAATTGAGATCGTCGCGTGAAGCGATTGTGTCCAGAAACGGCTCATACTTCTTCTCGATCGCAGCCCGATCCAGCCCGTGCAAGCCGGGATCATATAGAAAATCCCGCTCATCGCGCCAGACCTGCTTGTACATGTGTTTCCATTCCTCGCGCGGCTTCACGTAAACCTCCAGGGCGTCGAGCTTCAGCGGGCCGCCCTCACCCGGCTTCGGAGCCTCTGCCGCCGCTTTCGAAGCAGGCGCGATGAACCACTGTTCTCTCCGCCTGTAAAGCATCTTTTCGCCGTTGAAGGACAAATCAAAGAAGTTAATGTCCTCGATGATTTTGTCTACTTTGCGGGTCTTTAAATCGAACTTGTGCAGGACTAGCGAAGGACCTGCCGGATCGAAGTCAATCGGATCCACCAGTGGACCTTCCACTACGAACAACTCACCCGCTTTTCCGGCCACGATGCGGTTGTAATTTCGCGGCGGAATGGGAAGCGATACGATGCGTTGCCCGATATCGGCGAAATCGATCTGCACCGAAACCGGCTTCTCTTCTGCTTTCTTTTCGGGATCCTTTTCTGCAGCCTTATTCTTGTCGGCGCTTTCTTTGTCCTTGTCCTTATCCTTGTCCTTGTCCGCGCCCTTCTCTTCATCGCTTTCGGGCGCCATCGGCGAGGCATCGCCTTTTTTCAGCACCACGGCATAAACGCTGCGTGTCACCGGCCGGTTGAGGCTCGACATATCCAGCCACCCGATCGAGAGCGCCGCGTCAGTGCTGGCCGTCAGATATAAATACTTTCCGTTTTTATCGAAGCAGGGAAATAGCGCATCGCTCATCCCGTCGGTAACTTGAGAGTGCTTTTGCTGATCCACCGAGTAAACAAAAATCGCGTGTAGATGATTCCGTAGCTGTTTACTGTAGGCAATCCATTTGCTATCCGGCGACCAAGCAGGACTGAACTGATTAAACGGCCCGGCATAGGTATCGGTATCGATGTGAACCGGCGCTTTCTTCGCCACATCCACATACCAAACATTTAGCCGCTTATCGCTGTACGCGATTTTGCTGCTATCGGGTGACCACGTGGGCGAGTAATAAAACGTCGGCGGCTTGCCTAAATCGATTTTTCGTACCTCCCCCATGCCGCTCTGATCGCGGACGTGCAAGGCGTATTCGCCCGATTCGTCTGAAAAATATGCGATCGATTTACCATCCGGAGACCACGCCGGATCGCGCTCGGCGATGGCTGGCGTGTTCGTCAGATTGCGTATGTCGCCCTTCTCGGCCGGAACTGTCAGGATCTCTCCACGCACTGCGACGACGGCGCGAGCCCCCGTCGGAGAAATTCCCGCGTAGCCCACCTTCTTGGCCTCAATCTTCTGAAAATGTGGCCTGACCTCGGGCAGGTCGCCCGCGATCCGAATCTCGATTTTTCTATCCTGCCCGGATTTCAAATCTACCAGGTGAATCGACCCGAACTCCTCATACACGATCGCGTCTGGTCCCGCGGCCGCTGACTTAAGATCGAACGAATTCCCGCCGACCACGTTCCGAACCTGTTTCGTTTTCGGATTGTAAGCAAATAATCCTACGGTGCCGCTCCGATCCGAAAGAAACCACACCGTATCTCCAACCCACATGGGATTGAAATCGTTCGAATTGTCTCTTGGGATTTCCTCTTCGACACGCGAGTCACTCAGATTCACGATCCAGATCCGCTTCGTCTGCCCGCCGCGATATCGCTTCCATGCCTTCTGCCATTGCATGACCGGCACATAAGCCATATGCGATCCGTCCGGCGAATAAGAGCCTTCTTCAGCCCGCGGTAGCGGAACCTCACTCGCCAACCCGCCAGTAAGTGGAATCGTGAAGAGCCGGTGGAATCCGAACGAGTAACTATTTCGCCCCGAACAGAACAGCACGCTTTTTCCATCGCGTGTCCAGCCGACTGCTTCGTCCGCCCCCGGGTGATACGTCAGGCGCTGCGGAACTCCGCCCGCCGCTGGAACGACATAAACATCCCGATTGCCGTCGTATTCGCCCGTGAACGCGACCAGGCTTCCGTCTGGCGAAAATATAGGGTCGGTTTCAGTGCCGATGCCCGACGTCAGGCGTTTGGCATCGCCCCCTTCACGGCCCACAATCCAGAGGTCGCCCGCGTAGCTGAAAACAATTTGCGTGCGGCTGACCGTAGGCTTTCTAAGCAGTAAAGGTTTTTCCTGTTGAGCGAAGCAAATGCCGCTGATGGACAGCAAGGCGAATGAAATTAGCGCGTGGCGCACGAGTACGGCCTCCTTATCGAGATTGGCGATACTCACTCAATCTCAGATGCGTCTTACTATAACAATGCTCGTGTTTTCCCTAGGGACTTATTCATTGCGGAGATTGACGCGCGGCGTCCGCAAGCCCGGATGCACTCCGCGAGTGAGTCCCTGTTCGTCAGCGATGCGCTGAAGCAGCGCCGCAAGTTGCCGCCGCTCGTCTTCCGAAAGCGCTCGAAGCAGTGCTTCGGAGTGTTCACGACCAATCCGGCCGATTGCCTCCAGCGCTGCCTGTCCTTTAGAAGTGAGGTGAAGGGCATAGCGGCGGCGATCCCCCGGATTTTCGCGCCGCTCGACGAGTGCTCGCGATTCTATATCGTCAATCAGCGCTACCAACCGGCTCGGAACCACTTCGAGCGTATTCGCAAGCTCTTGTTGAGTGATTCCCGGTTTCGAGCCAAGCACGCGAAGAATGCCCGCGTGGGGCGGAATAAGCTCCAGCTTCGCGAGTCGCTCGGCAAATTTTGAAGCGGCGTGTGCTCCCACCTGGGCGAGCAGAAAGGCGGGTGAAGACCGGCCTGCCGGGGGACCGCACCCCTCATTGCGCTTCGCTGAAGCCATGTCTCAATATTGCATTGTTTAAATGATTTCAGTATAGAATGATTCTAGGAGAGAACGAAATGACTTCTCAGCCGAATAGCGATCCCGCAACGATCCATCACGCCGGCCCACATCTTGGAGTTTTGGCGATTATCTACACGGTCCTGTTCAACGCCGGACTCTGTGCGGTCAGTGCGTTCGGCATCCCATTCGGCGTGAAGGAACCATACTGGCCCGGACCCTGGGAACCGGCGAGCGTCATCGGCCCCTATTTTCAGACGCACCAAATCCCCGTCCTCATCTGCATGTTTTTGCAATTTGGCGCTTTGATCCCTCTCGGTCTCTACACCGCAACCGCAGTGAGCCGGCTGCGCTTTCTTGGCGTAAACGCTGCCGGTCCGTACATTGCGTTCTTTGGCGGACTGATGACAGTCTTTGATAGCGTTGCCGCTGGTTTCATCATGTGGGGAGTGATCCATCCCGGCGTTGCTCCAGACGCAACGCTCATTACGGTGCTGAATTACATTTCTTACGCTTTCGGCGGCCCCGGTTTTTCAATCCCGATGGGCCTCTTGATCGCGGGTGTATGTATTCCCGCGTTAATCATGAAGCTGCTACCGAAGTGGATCGCGATATTTGGTCTCGTTCTTGCAATCGCGGGTGAGCTGAGTTGGTTTAATCTGGTCTTCCCTCAAGCGCTGTTCCTCATTCCGCTGGTGAGATTTCCTGGCTTTATTTGGCTGATCGCAAGTGGATTCGCGCTGCCCAAAACACGAGCGCGCCTTACTCAACCGGACCGGGAGGCTTTGGCATGAGAATCTTGCTCCTGCTGCTCATGATTGCAAATGCGGCGCTCTTCTTCTTTGGTGCCGTCCAGCATGCTGGACTCGCTATCGGCCCATTCCACGAGCCGCATATCCTTCCGGCATCAATCGTCGAAGCACTATGCGGAATTGCACTCGCGTGTGGCGCCGCAGCATTGGTCGCTTGTGCGCGAAGAGCCTGGGGAGTTGCCGTAACAGCAAATGTAGATCGCGATTGCAGGCGTAGTGTTGGGCATGATCGCGCTCGCGGCAGGTCGCGGCCCGCGCACCGCCAGTAACGATCTCTACCACCGCATCATGCTCGCGCTGAGCGGCGTCAGCCTTCTGATCCTGTTTTTCCGGCGCTCTGCGCTCTCTCGAAGGTGAATCGAAGCAGTCTCACTTCGGCGACCACTGCTCATCAGCCGAAGGGCCATACAACGCAGGCACCGGAACATCGTTGAAACGAAAATAAACGCCAAGCTGCGCCACGTGATGGATTAAATGGTTGAGGAACATGCGCCGGTAGCTGAGCGAGCGTGAATCGTTAGAAATAAGCTGCTCGCCCCAACTGAAGCGCCACGGGGCGGCCAATTGCGCGTCTGTTGCCGCGGCAAGTGCGGCGCGGCATTTCGCGGCGCTCTCGTCAAACTGCTTCAGGCATTCCTCCCGCGACTTGAAGCTCAGATCAGGGTGAGGGTGCTTCGGGGCTGCGATATCCATGCCCTCATCTTCGATTAGATACTGGCCAAAGAGCGGCAGCGTGGCGCAATGCATCGCCAGCCTTCCCATCGGCATTGATTTTTTGTGTGGTTTGTAGTCGGGCTTGTCCTCCGGTACTCTTTCGAGAGTTCGCCGGGTGTTTGACATCTCAGAATCAAAGTCTTGAAGCAGAAGTTCAGCAGTAGTCATATCTCGCTTGTATCAATAGATTGTACCGGCGTGCCCGAAGCCCCAACTGCTTTCAGTCACCTGTTAACGGTCGTCCTCTGATTGTCGTCCTTGCTGAATAGCGACCCACAAATGACAAAATCCACGCTCACTGGCAATCGAAGGAAGTTCCTCCAAAAGCTGGCAGTTTTCGGCGGCCTGATTAGTGCGCGCGCCGCATCCGCTGACGATCCATTTGACGCCCTTCCTCCAGGAGTGTGGCGGAACGCAAGAATAAACGGCCTAGTAATGATTCGCCATCCCGCACCCGCCAACATCACGTCCCGAACGAAAATCACCCCTCCGGGTGAGCCTGGTGAGCAGCTCGTGGTCAATGGACAAGTCTTCGCTCCGGACGGCAAAACACCGGCACCGGGCGTTACGGTTTACGCCTACAATACCGATGCACAGGGATATTACGGGGAGAATCACAAAGATTATCCGCCCCGCCTCTACGGCTGGATGAAAACCGATGATCAAGGGCGTTTCGAGCTTCTCACCATCAAGCCCGGTCGATATCCCGGCATGCATGTCCCCGCCCACATTCACTTTGCGCTCTGGGGAGGAGGATATCCGCCTCAATGGGTCGATGAGTTACGCTTTCAAGGCGACTCTTATCTGACCTCGGCCATGATCGCGGAAGACAGAACCCGAGGCGAATTTGCCACCATCCAACCACTTACCAAAAGCCCGGACGGCGTGCTCCATTGTTCCTTCCGCATTCGCGTTCAGAACGAAACCAATTTCAAGTAGCACCGCTCGACAATTTGAATCTGACCCTGGATGGCGGATCGAGCGGTCCCTCGCTCAAGCCGGGTTCAGGCGGCATTGGACTGAATTGCTTGTGCTGTTAATATTGTCTGGAACTTTCGGCGCGACAACCACGTACGCCATTCGAAAGGAGCGTTCCACGTGACCAGAAGGTTATCTGTATTGTTTCTTACTTTGGCTGTTCCGGCTGCGGTGCTCGCCCAAGCATCGGCCCCAGCACCTGCACAAGCAACGGCAGCAACGCCTGCGAATCCTATTTCTACTAGCCAAAGCAAGATATACACACTGCTCAGCGGTGTAGTTGTCGCCGCAGCCGAGAAAATGCCTGAAGAGAACTATTCATTTAAACCGGCCCCGGATGTTCGAACCTTCGGGCAATTGGTCGGCCACGTGGCAGATTCCCAGTACTACTTCTGCTCATCGGTTGCAGGCGAACCCAAACCGGCAGGCGATATCGAGAAAACCAAGACTAGCAAAGCCGATCTCGTCGCTGCACTAAAGGACTCGGTTGCTTATTGCAGCAAAACCTACGCCGGCATGACCGATGCGAAGGGCGGCGAGATGATGAAGTTAATGAACCAGGATTTCGCGAAGCTGACTGTACTCTCGGCCAATACCGCGCACGATTACGAGCATTATGGGAATATGTCCACGTACATGCGCATAAAAGGCATCGTGCCGCCCACGAGCGAGAAAACCGGCCCACCAAAGAAGTAAGTTCACGGCTCACGTAGCCAAAAAGCGAACCGGCCGCCCGTAACCGAATGCCCGCGAGACTCAGCGCTCCCTGAATAAATCTCAGGTCCTGAACAGTCTCACGCGCGCACTATGGCCCTTGTGCCGCCTTCAGAACGAAACCAATTTCACTGAGCACTAACGGTTGAAGCCCGCCACTGAAAGCATAGCCCGAATCCATCAGGATCGCGCAGGTACATCTGTTTCATGCCATAGCCGGTGACTATCGGCTCTTTTAACTGCACGCCTTTCCCGCGCAGCTCCTCATAAGCTGCATCGACATCCGGACACCCGATGAACAAACCCACGTCGTTGTGTCCCGTCGTACGGCCGCCGTCAGGCTCAACAGGACGCTCGTGGTCAAATTCATAAGCCGTGTTCAGCATCAGCTCAGCATCACCGAGCCGAAGCAGCGCCCAATGAAAACGATCCTGACCTAGCACTGGCGAAGTGGTCACTATCTCGAATCCGAGCAAATCGCGATAAAAGCGCACTGATCTCGGCATATCGTAGACCTGCAGCAGCGGCGTCAACCCGCGCGCATCGAGCGCCATTTCTCACCTCCCGTACGACCGACAAGCACTTAGTAGCCGCACAGTCGCGCGACCTGCCCGCCGAAATCTGGACACCATAGTTTTTATACCTTGGAAAAGTGAGAGACGAGCGAAGCCTTTTAGAAGCCGTGCTAGGGGATGGCCGCTTTCTAATCGCGCTGACCGGCATTTCACTCGTGCTGAGCGGCGGATTTGCCGTGCTTCAATCCGTCTCCGGGCAGTTGCTCCCGCACGATAGTCGGGCGATTGGTATGGATGCCACAGCATTGATGCACGCCGGGAATCGCCATCTGCTCGGATTTATGTTTCATGACCGGGTGGCCTATGGCGGATCTCTTCTCGCCATCGGATCTGGCTATCTCTGGATCGCTGAATTCCCGATACGAACTCACAAGGCCTGGGCGTGGTGGGCGCTGCTTTTCTCCGGCAGTATAGGCTTTCTAGCGTTTCTCACATATCTAGGACAGGGCTATCTGGATACTTGGCACGGAGTCGCCACGCTCTTTCTATTGCCAGTTTTCGTGACGGGACTGTGGCGCGCGAGGCCCAACCAATTCTCGATTCGTTCGGTCTGGAACTGCAGCTACGACGGTGAAAACGTCTTCGCTAGATGGGGCAGGCTCCTTCTGGTGGTAACTGCCGCAGGGCTCATCCTCGCTGGAATAACAATCGCGATTTTCGGCATGACCAGGGTCTTTGTCCCGTCGGATCTAAGGTTCATCGAGCTTCAGCCGTCCGCGCTGAGCCGGATCTCGCCGATGCTGATTCCCCTTATCTCGCACGATCGCGCCGGGTTTGGGGGCGGGCTCTGCTCAATTGGTGCGTTTCTCCTGCTTACAGCCCGGTGCGCAGAACTCAACCGCAGCTTCATTGAAATCATCGGAGTTATGGGTTGCTTTGGGTTCGGCTGCGCAATCGGCGTGCATTTTGCAGTAGGCTATCTCGATTTCTTCCATCTCTTGCCTGCCTTTGTTGGATTCGCGATATTTGCGGTTGCGGACTTACTGCTTTGGATAGGTAAGAAGAGGAGCTCGCAAACCGGCAGTTCCCAAGACCTGTGAAGTTTCGACGCTCAGAAACAAAGAAGCTGCGTGCGATCATTTGGCCGTATCCGGCATCAACTGAGCGCCAGGTCTCGAGATTAAACGGTACCCAGCCGCATACGCCCTTTCTACACGTTCTCCTACCTCCGCCCGTCTTAAAATCGTCTTAATCCCTTTCGTGTATGCAGGATTCGTGATTCGATCAATCTCTACTCTGCTTTGCCTCGCCGGTCTCCTTACAGCGAGCGACAACTCCATCCGCACAGTTCGGATTACCGGCACCGTGCAAGCTGTAAATTCCATGGAGATTCGTGTTCCGCTCGTCGAGGGGCAAGGCGGGAACGTAACCGTGACTCGGCTCGTCAAGAACGGAGTGAACGTCCGTCCAGGCGATATCATCGCTGAATTCGACAGCACTTCCGAGGTACGCCTCGCCCGCGATGCCGCTTCCAAATACGACGATCTATCCCATCAGGTCGACCAAAAACGCGCCGAGCACATCAGCAACGCAGAGAAGCGCGCCTCCGAGCTCGCGCAAGCGCAAGCCGATTTAAAGAAAGCCGAGATCGATATTCGGAAAGGCCCCATCCTCAGCCAGATCGAGCAGGACAAGAATAAAGTCAAATTGGAGGACGCGCAGGCGCATGTTGCAAGCCTGCAACGTTCCAGTCGCGCGCACGACACCGCCGAAGCCGCGGAAATTCGCATCCTGGAGTTGCAGAGAGATCGCCAAAAAGTGGCGCTCGACCGGTCAGAAAATAACATGCGCAAGCTCTCGGTCCGGGCTCCGATCGGGGGAATGATCGCGCTCGAAAACGTTTGGCGAGAGGGTTCGTTCGGACACGCCGCGGAGGGCGATCAGTTATGGCCAGGCAGCCCGATTGCACGCTTATTTGATCCCTCGCAGATGGAGGTCGACGTGAGCATCAGTGAGGCAGACCGGTCCATCCTGTCGCACCTGCGCAAGGCCACCGTTCACCTGGACGCTTTTCCATCTGTAGCGCTTGTCGCCCATTTTGATTCGGCGAGTCCCGTCGCTACGTCCAATTTAGGCGCCCCGGTCAAGAACTTTGCGGGACGCTTTCTGATTGATCAATCCGATTCCCATCTCTTACCGGATCTCTCGGCCGCCGTAGACGTTGAGACGCCGCGATGAAGAAGGCTCGTTCGAAAGCTGTTCTGCGAATCGCTGCCGGCGTTCTCGTGGTTGCCGCCTGCGCGCTCGGTATTTTGCGCGGCCGCCAAACCCGAGCCAAGGCTGATATTCCGACCGCGCAAGCCAAGCGCGGCGAGTTTCTCGTCACGGTTCATTGCCGCGGAAACTTGGTCGCAACCGAATCCATCCAGCTCTCTGCCCCCGTTGACGTCCAGGATTTACAAATCGTGTGGCTCGCCCCCAACGGTTCCGAAGTGAAGGCCGGCCAAGTTGTCGTGCGCTTCGATCCGAGTAGGTCCGAGCAAGAGCTTCGCGAAAAGAAAGTGGCATTGGCCCAGGCACAAGCATCTCTCGACCAAGCCGTCGCCGATGCGCGCATCACCTCCGATCAGGACGAACTGGATTTGGCAAGCGCTGAGTTAGACCGGGACAAAGCGCGGCTTGAAGCGTCCAAGAAATCAATCGTGAGCGCGATGGAAGGAGAAAAAAGCGCCATCGATCTGGGACTGGCTGAGCAAAAGGTGAAATTGCAGCAAGCTACCATGCAGTTGCACAAAGCATCCGCAGACGCAAAGATTGCTTCGCAAGAACGCCTGCGCGATGCGGCTAAAGCCGAGTATGACCGCGCAGAGCGCCGCCTTGCGCAACTGAACCTGGTCAGTCCCCATGACGGTGTGGTGGAGTACCGCACCAATCGCACTGCCGGCTGGACAAACGCTCAGCCCTTCAAGGTCGGCGACCACGTTTCCGCCGGGGTTACTATTGCCGAGCTTTCCGAGCTCTCATCGCTGGAAATGGAAAGCAAGGTAGACGAAGTCGACCGCGGCCGCATTGCCGCAGGCGACGATGTCGTGGTGCACGTGGATGCGTTTCCAGAAAAGAACTTCCCGGGCAAAATGGCATCCATTTCGCCGCTTACCGAGCAGGATTTTGTGGAGTGGCCGCCGACCCGCACATTCCGCGCGTTCTCTGTGTTGAATCAGCGCGAACCGGGATTGCGGCCGGGAATGAACGGCTCGGCTGACATCATTCAGTCCAGACTGGCAGACGCCATTCACATTCCTTTGAAAGCCCTGTTCACAGACCGTGGTCAAGCGGTGGTCTACCTGAAGGCTTCAGATGGATACAAGCGTGAGCCGGTCCGTTTGCTCGCGCGCAACTCAGATGAAGTTGCCGTGAGTGGCTTGAAGACCGGCGATACCGTGGCCCTCACCAATCCGGAACTGAATCGATGAGCGAGACGGTAACCATTGCAACACCTGTCGCGCCGCAAGGCCCGGTCGTGCCCAAACCCGCTCTCCAATCGCCTCGGCGCCGCTTCCGGACTCTGGTGGTCTGCATTGTTTTGGCAGTCATCGGCGGCCTGGCCTATTGGGGATTCACGCGCTTCAAGCAGTGGAATGCCAGAAAGAACGATCAGATTCCGGTGGCGAAAGTTGAGAAACGCGATGTGAGTTTCACCATCGTCGCCAAAGGAGATTTGCGCGGAGCAAATCCGGAAACGCTCATCGCCCCAGCGACCGGGGGCAACGAATTGCACGTCACTTATCTCGCGAAAAATGGCCAGCAGGTAAAGCCTGGTGACGTGATTGCCAAATTCGACACGAGCGAGCAGGAATACAAGCTGAAAGAAGCAAACGCCGACGTCGCTGAAGCGGATCAGAGGATCATTCAAGCCAAAGCGAATCGCGACGCGCAGGCCGAAGAAGACAAATACGCGCTCATTAAGGCGAAGAACGATTTACTGCTCACGGAGCTTGAGATACGTAAGAACCCTCTGCTACCTGCGATCACCGCGAAGCAGAACGAGCTGGCGCTCGCGTCAGCGCAAGAACGCTTGAAGCAGGTTGAGCAAAACCTGGCGAACAGAGCCTTGACAACAGATGCCGGTATAGCCAAGGAAGAGGCCGGCAAAGCCAAAGCTGCATCTCAGGCCAAGACCGCGCAAGAAAACATAGACGCCATGACGCTCAAGGCTAAACACGCCGGATACGTTTCGATCAAGCAAAACACGAATATCAATTTCGGATACGACGGCATGCAGTTACCGGTTATTCAGGTTGGCGATGCAGTCCGCCCTGGCATGGCGATCGCCGAAATTCCAGATCTCAACAACTGGGAACTGGGAGCCGTGGTCGGCGAAGCCGATCGAGGCCACATCAAGGTCGGGGATCCGGTTGCGATTCACGTCATCGCTTTACCGGGCCACACGTTCCGGGGCCATATCAAAGATCTGGGCGGCACTACGGGCAACTTTTGGGAACGCCACTTTGAATGCAAAGCCAGTCTCGATGAGAGTTCCCCCGAGTTGCGCCCCGGCATGAGCACAGAAGTCGTAATCGCGACGGAAACCATGCGCGGTGCTCTATCGATTCCCGCTCAAGCGTTGTTTGATTCGAATGGCCCAAGCTTTGTCTACCTGCGCAGTGGAAAGGCCTTCATGCGGAAAGATGTCAAATTGATCCGCAAGAATGAGACACGCGCCGTCATTTCCGGGTTAACCGAGGGCCAAGTAGTCGCCTTGGTGAATCCTTTGGAGAAACCCGCTGAAACGAAGAACGATTCGAGCGCAATGAGAGCAGCTCCGAAGTGAACGGGCAACTTGCAGTTTCCCGTTACGGGGCCGATCTCGCCCTTGCCGCGCAGAATCTCTGGTCGCAGAAGACCAGAACGGTGCTGACCACGCTCGGAATCATCTTCGGCGTTGGCGCGGTTATCGGAATGCTCGCCATCGGGGCAGGCGCAAAAGAGGAGTCGTTGCGCTTCATCGAACAGATGGGGGTGCACAACGTACTTGTAGAAGCGCATCCCGCCAGCAGCTTGCAAGAAGTGCAGCAGAGGCGTCGATCTTCGCCTGGCTTGACACCAAGCGATGTCCGAATTTTGAAAGCCAACGTGGATGGTCTTGCGCTGATCTCCGCGCGCAAGAGCATGCATCCGAGTGTCATCCTTCCGAAGCCCGACTCTCCCGCAGTCCCCGAATTGTATGGCGTTGCTCCGGAGTATGCGCAGATTCACGATTGGCAAATGCAGGATGGAACCACCTTCGACGCAGCAAACAATGACGCCGCCGCGGCCGTTGCCGTTTTGGGTGAACGCGCGAAGGTCTCCATGCTGGGCTACGGAAAAGCGGTGGCTACCTACATCAAGGTGAACGATTCATGGCTGCGCGTCATCGGAGTCCTCAAAGAGCAGATCACATCGAGTTCAGGCGCGCAGAGCATAGATCCGAATTACGTGATTTACGTTCCGCTGAACACCTTTCAATACAGGTTTTTTGATCCCACGGCAGGCTTTTTGAAAGACGAACTGGACGGTATCGATATCCGCATGAACCCTAACGCAGACAGCATTAGAGCCGCGCGCGTGGTGGATGCCATCCTCGCCTCCACCCATCACAATACGCCCGACTATAGCGTCACAATACCTGCCGAGCTGCTGGCGCAACAGCAGCGCGCGCAATCCATCTTTACTTACGTAATGGTTGCTATAGCCGCTATTTCGCTGTTGGTCGGCGGGATCGGCATCATGAACATCGTGCTCGCGACCGTTCTGGAGCGAACGCGCGAGATCGGTGTCCGTCGCGCCAGCGGTGCGCGCCGCGCGGACATCATCAGGCAATTTTTGGTCGAATCCGTGTTGATCTCGCTCGCGGGAGGAGCGGTGGGCATCGCCTTCGGTTATCTATTGTCTTGGCTGATTGCGGCAGGCGCGCACTGGAAGACCATCGTCACGCCTTTCTCAGTCGTCATCGCATTTGGCGTGTCCGTAGCGGTGGGCGTGTTGTTCGGGATCTACCCCGCGCGGCAGGCTTCTCTCGTAGATCCGATCGAGGCGCTCCGGTATGAATAGGCGAGTTTGCTCCCTATCGCTCGCCGTATGCATGTTCGCTTCCTTATTGAGCGCGAGCGACATCCTTTCTTGCTATTTGAAAAATCGCTTTCATGCCGAGGCGGTCGAGATGCGCGAACTCGAGAGCTTACAACAACGCATCTCGAATGGAAAACTCCATCTGCGCGTGCGGGATTTCATTGAGCTAATGCTCAAGAACTCGACCGCGGTGCAACTGACCCGGCTAGATGTTTATACCGCTGCCGATCAGATCGTGAGCGCAAGAGCTCCTTTTGATCCGACCCTCAGCGCTAGTTTCAACGCGCTCCGCTCGGTCACTCCGTTCTTTTTTGGCGGCGGCACTGGATTCGCCGGATTGGGCTCGGGTAGCTCGACTGGGAGCAGCGGAACCGGCAGCACTGGAACCGGCGGGACTGGTACGGGAGGGGCGCCGCTGATCCTTCTGCCCCAAACCATCAGTAGCTTGACGCAGAATACAAGCCTCACATACACGCAGTTGCTGCCCACCGGTCAAACACTCAGCGCCAATTTCAGCGGTGTGCGTAGCTCGGGCGACGAGTATCCGTTTCCGGCAGTATTCGGCTCTCTGAATTTCCAACTGGCTCAGCCGCTATTGCAGAACCGCACGAACCTGCAAGCCCGTGCTCCGCTCACGATTGCACGGACAGGATTGCTGGTGACCTCAGAGCAGAGCGAGGCAACCATCGGGGAAGCGGTCGCTACTGCGGCACGGCAGTACTGGGACGCAGTCGCTTTGCGCGATGGAATCAAAGTTCAGGAGCAGACGCTCGGGCTTGCCGAGAAGTCCTATGACCGTGACAAGCTTGCGCTCGATCTGGGCGCCCTCGCTTCGCTCGATATCTATCAATCGCAAACCCAGGTTGCCGAACGTAAACGCGATCTTGTGGAAGCACAGTATCGCTATCGCGTTGCGCTCGATGGCTTGCGGCGGTTTATCGGCGCGGACTTGAGCCCGGAATTGCGCGCGACTGAAATTGTCTTAGATGACGATCCATCCGTCACGCCTGCTCATTCGGAGGTGCTTCCGTTTGAGGCCGCGCTCAAGAAGGCGCTCGAGTCGCGCCCCGAGCTAAAGGCTCTCGACAACCGCCTGTCGATTGATAATCTCAGCGCAAAGGTGGCAACGGATTCGTTGCTGCCTCAATTGAATCTGACCCTGAATGGCGGCTCTAGCGGTCCCTCGCTCAATCCGGTTCAGGCCGGCAGTGTTCTCGGCATCCCCGCGACCCCGTATCCCGGGTACGGCCAAGCGCTGCGTCAGATTCTCGGATTCGATTTCCCCAGTTATGGCTTCGGCGTTGTGCTTAACTTTCCGTTGCGCAACAGCACCGCGCGGGCGCAGCTTGCAGACGCTTACGTGAGTCGGACCAGGGATCGATATCAGAAACGGCAAACGCAGCAGGACGTAACGTTGCAAGTACGGCAGGCAATCGACAATATCGAGCTTGCCGGGGCCTCAATCTCCGCGGCGGTTACGGCGCGTGATTTGGCTCGAAAGAACGTCGAGGCTGAACAGCAGAAATACCAGCTCGGGACCATAACTGCCTTTGAGTTGCTCGATTCACAAAGCCGCCTCGCTAGCTCCGAGAATGCGCTGTTGAATGCCTACGTCGTATACCAGGAAGCGTTCGTCGATTACCAGCACGCCACCTGGACGCTGCTAGACGGATTCGGTATCGTGGTCGAGCCGCCCAAAGGCAGGCTCTAAGTTTCTACCGCCTAATCGTGCTCGTGCTTACATGGACTGCATGGACGATACGACAGCAGCGTTTTTAGAGTTCTCGCGCAAACATCTGAGCGAAATCATGTGGCCGCGCCTCAAAAAGGCGCTACAACCATTGAGTCGGGACCAGATCTGGTGGCGGCCGAACGAGGCCAGCAACAGCATTGGCAATCTGCTGCTGCATCTCAATGGCAATATCCGCCAATGGATACTTTCCGGCATAGGCGGCGTGGAATTTGTCCGCGACCGCGATGCGGAATTCGAGGAACGAGCGCATCTCGATGCAGCCCTACTCGAAACGCAGCTTAGCCAAACCATCCAGGAGGCGGTTGACGTGCTAAATCGTGTCACCGAGGACGAATTGCTGCGAGTCCGCAAGATTCAGGCCTACGAGGTCTCCGGCCTCGATGCCATCTATCACGTCGTGGAGCATTTCGCGATGCACTACGGCCAGATGCTGTATATCGTCAAGATGCTCCAGGCGAACGATCTCGGTTTTTACGCTCACCTGAACAAGCGCGCTGTGACGGAGTGAGAGAGTAGTTCTCTCACATCCGGCCGGCGGATCACTCAGACAGTGGTCTGCGAGAAGCGAACGGCGACCGAGTAGCCGAGACTATCACAGATAAGTGATCCGGATTAACTGCCCATCAGCCCGGCTTGCTCCAGAAGGACAAATCAAATGACCGCGACACTGCGACAACGAAGGTATACTCATCGCATGCAGATACCGGACCACTATGAAGTTCGCCCAAACATATAAAAGAGCGCTCTTATGGTCCGTGCTGACGCTCCTCCTCGCTTCCTGGACGCCTCCGATTTCAGCACAGTCTGTTTCATACTTGGGGTCGGAACAGGTTCAGCTGGATTCCGCAGCAAAGCTGTCGAGCTCAGACGTCAACACGCTGGCCACCGCACCCTTAACAAATCTCAGCCCTTGAACACTCTTACATGCGCACGATGACCCTTGGATAATTTCTCGTCAGTGGTGTAGAGAATTGAGTTGGTTACTTCAGCCAATGCGATGTAAGCAGCATCGTACGGTGTAAAGTTGTTGCGCAGCTCCCAAATACGCCTCAGAAGAGGCGTGTGTGCATAACGTTCTGCGGGAAGGTTCATAAGCCCTGTAAGAAGCTGTTCCGTGCGATGAGAATCAATCCGCTGGGCAGCCGCCAATTTGCGCAGCGCACCAGCCACCTCCACGTCGAGCAGATGCGGAACAACAAATGCTTCCTGCCGCGCGGACAAATCGCGCCGGAGCGAATCGGCTAACCTGCCGTTCGTGAGCAGCTCCACTACAACGGAAGCATCCAGAACAATCAACGCTCATCCCGTAACTCGCGTATGATCCGCGCTGCGCTTCGCTTCGAAGGAACCCTTTTTATCTGCTGCGTGCGCTCTAACCACTCCACCATGCTCGGGCGCTCCGCCGAGTGCTGCAGCTCCCGTTTAACGAAGTCCGATAGACTCATTCCTTCGCGAGCGGCACGAGCTTTTAGAACTCTGTGCACTTGGTCCGGCACGTCTCTGATCTGCACCATCTTAGACATGTTATTAGCATACAAACATGTGCAGCACATGTTTTCAGCGACATCTCGTGTGCGCTGGTGTAAGAACCTAAGGCCGCGGAACCTGCAAATCGTCACATATTTTCCGGGCCAGGAAATCATTCACATCCCGATGCCGCGGAATCGTTGATGACCTTCTAACCTTTCGATTTACGTAAATGGTATGATTGCCGCCTTCGCGATGCAGTTCGCAGCCATGTCGCTCGAGATGGCGGATTAAGTCGCTCCGCTTCACGCGGCAGGAAGATGCAACACTTCCCGGATGACCTCGGCGCCCTCAAGCGACCGCTCAGAAATCTCGCGATTTGCTGTCAAAACCATGCTCACGGCCTCCTTCAAGTTCTCGCGCGCTTCGCTAAGTGTTTCGCCTTGCGTATTTGCGCCGGGCAACTCTTCAACAAAGGCGATGTAGCCCTCCCTCACTTTCATGTAGACGGCCGTCAACATCATCTGAGTCATGCGCCCCAATGATAACAGGAACTCACCCGCTCTTCTCTGATCGGCTATCTTCGCGAGGCACAATGAGATCGAGCGATCTTCATCAACCCAAACTCCCCTTCAACTCCCCCGCCAACAACCGGTGAAACAAATGCTCTCCTGATTCCCGCCGCACCGACAGCCTGCCCGCGCCATACGCCCGCGAACGTAACCCGCGCTGCACCGATTCGCAGACCCACGCGTCTTCTTCTTGCACTTTGTTGCTCACCGCAACGCTCTCGGCATTCCGCGCCTCGCGCCCCGGTCCAACATCGTCGAAAAAGAAATCGAAGATCACCTTCGTCTTGTCCACGCCCATCGCCAGCACGAGATTCGTATCCATCACGCCTTCGTACACATTGATCATGAAATTCGGATAAAGCCAGAAGTAATACGCCCGGTCGCCTCGCCGCGTCGCCGCCACCGCAGCGTCTCGGTCAGACGAACCCGCATCGAGCGCCACCATCGGACTCGATTGCAGCGACCATCGGTCGCCATTCTCGATCGTGTACTCCTTATATTCGAGAACGTCGTTCAGCCCTTTGTGGATGTGCGGCACGTGATAACCGCCATCCAAATAGTTATCGACGAATACCTTCCAGTTGCAATTCAGCGTGTAAACCTTACGCGTGTAGAAACTCAGTTTTCCCAGATCCAGCGGGCTCACCAGATCCGTCAATCCACCGAGAAATTCCCGGAGCGATCGAGCGTTCGGCTCAAGCGCGACAAATACAAACTGCTCCCACGTATCCACCGCCACCGGAACCAACCCGTTCTTCGCCCGGTCGAAGTTCCGCACGCCGGTGAACTCCGGCACGCCCTTCAAGCTCCCGTCCAATCCGTAGGTCCAACCGTGATACGGACACCGGAACAACTGCGCCCGCCCGCACTCCTCTACCGCCACCGCCGCCGCATGATGCCGGCACACATTGAAGAACGCTCGGAGGATCCCGTCTGCTCCCCGCGTCGCAACCACCGGTTCACCCGCCACCTCCGCCGTAATGTAATCGCCAGCCGACCTAACCTGCTCCGTTCGACCGATCACCTGCCAGTTCCGCCCGAACACAGCCCGCTGCTCGAGTTCCAACATCTCTGGACTGAGATACCAGGATGCCGGAATCGTAAATGCGTCCTCGAGCGCCGCCTTATCGTCGTATTCCCCGATCAGCTCATTGAGGTGTTTCATTTCCGGCCACTTTCGCCAATCTCAGATACTAACCGAACCCAATCCGCAAAAACGAACCCAATCTCCCAACCCGGGGTAGTTCGTTTCGCAAACAGCCCCAACCTCCACAACCTGGGTTCGTTTCGCAGACCAGCGGTCGACGGAACTAGCTCGGCCAAACCGAAGCCTGAGTTCGTTTCGCAATATCCGCTATCTTATTGAATTAGTGCTGATTCTTGCCTCAGCCTCCCCGCGCCGCCACGCTCTCCTCTGTGCCGCCGGAATCGATCACGTCGTCCGCACGGCCTCCGTTGCGGAACAACGCCACCCGGGCGAATCCCCCACCGCCTTTGTCCAGCGAATTGCTGAAGCCAAAGCACGTGCCGTCGTTTGTTCGCCTACCGACCTCGTTCTCGGGGCCGATACAGTAGTCTGCCCGGGAGATGATAAAGAGGAACTGTTCGGCAAACCCACGGACGACGAAGACGCTTCGCGCATGTTGCGACGCTTGTCCGGCCGCGATCACTACGTCCACACGGGAATTTGCCTGGTTTCTGGTACTGGGACCATTCTCGACGTATCCACTACCCGGGTTTCCTTCATCCAACTCAGTGAGAGCGAGATTCGGGAGTACACTCGCAGCGGTGAGCCGCGAGACAAGGCTGGGGCATACGGCATTCAGGGACTCGCTTCAAAATTTATTTCTTCCATTGAAGGATGCTACCACAACGTCGTCGGCTTGCCGGTCTCACTCGTCTACCGGTATTTGAAGGCACTATGAAGCGGGCGTCGTTCTTCATCGTTGTGGCCGTAATCATCCCCTTGCTGGTCTTTTCATCTCAAGAGCAAAATGATCGATCGAAAAATCACCTGACCGCCGACTGGAAAAACGAAGGTGTCATCTATCTCGACCATTCGCTTAACGCGCGCCTCCACACCGTTCCCATCTCAGCCGTCCACTTAGGCGATGGCTTCTGGAGCGTCCGCCGCAAGGTAACGGTTGAGCGCAGCCTGCCGACCATGCTCGATCTCCTCGAAGAACACGGCGTGGTCGATAACTTCCGGCGGCTCTCGGGACGCAAGAACGTTCCCCGTAAAGGGCCTCTTTATACGGACTCGGATCTCTACAAATGGATCGAGGCGGCCTCTTGGGCCATCGCCTCCAACGAAACCTCCGATGTAGATCGGCACAAACTGCTGGGTCAAATTGAATCGCTCATTTCAGACATCATCGCCGCTCAGGAGCCGGACGGCTACCTCAACACTTACTACGTCGGCGACAAAGCTCACCTTCGATTCACAGAGCTCACGCGCTCACATGAAGATTACTGCCTCGGTCACCTGATTCAAGCTGCGATCGCCTATTACCGCGCAACCGGCAATCCAACCTTGCTCAACGCCGCGATCAAGTTCGCTGATTACGTCGTCGACAATTTCGGTCCCACCAAGCGCCCGTTCCTCACCGGTCACCCGGAGCTCGAAATGGCGCTAGTCGAGCTCTATCGCACGACCGGTGAAGCGAAGTACTTGGATTTCGTTCGTTACATTTTCAGCGGCGTGGAGCGAGACCGCCTGAAGTTGAAAGACTCCGAGATTCGCTACATGTTCAGCGGAAAACCTTTCACTTCGCGTACCGAGTTCGAGGGCCACGCCGTTCGCGCCCTGTACGCTGCTTCCGGCGCTACCGATTACTTCGCCGAAGCAGGCGATCCCGCCTTCAAACGCACGCTCGATCTTCTTTGGACCGATCTCACGGCGCGAAAAATGTACATTACGGGCGGGGTCGGCTCGCGCGCTTCCTACGAGGGATTTGGCGATCCATATGATCTCCCGAGTGCCGACGCTTACGCCGAAACATGCGCCGCAGTCGCAAACGTCATGTGGAACTTTCGATTGCTCGCGCTGACTGGCGATGCCCGCTACGCCGACGTTCTCGAGCGCACTCTCTACAACGGCGCGAATTCCGGAATGTCGCTTTCAGGAACTCTCTACTGTTACCGCAATCCGCTGGCGACAAACGGTGAAAAGATCCGCAATCCGTGGTATGAAACCACCTGCTGTCCACCGAACATTGAACGCCTTTTGGAATCCTTGCCGGGGTATTTCTATTTCATTAGCCGCGACGGTGTGTATGTAAATCTCTATCACAATTCCGAGCTCGACTGGCACTTAGAAGATAAGACAGGTTTGAAAATTACTCAGGCGACAAATTATCCTTGGACCGGCGATATCAAGCTGACCGTTAATCCTGAGCGCGCCTCAAATTTCACGGTCTACCTAAGATGGCCGGCTTGGGCGTCTTCGGCAGATGTTCAGGTTAACGGTCAGCCTTTTCAAACTGCCGACTTGAAGCACGGCTCCTTCATTCCGATAACCCGTCGCTGGAGCCCTGGCGACACTGTCGCGCTGAGCTTACCCTTGCAACCGGTTCCCACCGTTGCAAATCCTCGCGTCGCCGATCTCTACGGGCGCGTGGCTATGCAGCGCGGGCCGTTAGTCTATGCATTGGAGCAAATGGATCAAGGCGGCGTGTCGCTGGGCGACCTTTTCATCCGTGCGAACGGGCCGGCTTCGGCGGAAGCGAGGAAGGATCTGCTGGGTGGGGTTACCACTCTAAAGGTTTCGGGATCGGCAGCCGAAAAATCCCTTGGGGAGGAATCTCTATACGAGCCGCTTGCAACCGCTCTCAATCGTTCAAAGCGGCCCATTACACTGACGTTTATCCCGTACTACGCCATTGCGAACCGTGAGCCGACACCAATTGAAGTCTGGGTGCCTTTATCCAGGTTTGATGTAAGCGCGAGCTCGACTTCAGGCTCCAACGGGGCTCGACACGCGGAAAGCAAGTAAGGCGATAGCAAGCTGAACCGCGAAGAGGAGCGTTTTGGTCGATCAGTATGTATGCGTGCAAAATGAGGGAAAAACTGGTTAAGATCAAGTATATTCAGGTCGCGAAAGGAATGACTCGAAGTTTGTCTATCTTAAGACCTTTTCATATTAGTAGCTGTTTAGTTCTTTGGGCCTCGTTCGCAGCTCTCGGACAAAATACCGCGTTGCCAACCGCGGACTTACCAGCTCAGAATCAAATCCAAGCTCCAGCAGAAATCCCTCCTGAGTCACAAACTCCCTCAGCGCCAGTCGACTCCAATTCCTACAAGGTGGGAGCGGGGGATGTGCTGAATATTCGGGTGTGGCATGAACAAGAATTCACCGGGCCAGTCTCCGTGCATCCGGACGGCAAAATCACCCTGCCTCTTATCGGGGACTTAGGCGTCGGCGACAAAACCCCGGTCGAAATCGAGCAGGTAATAACGCACGCTCTTACAAAATATGTTGTCAAACCTCGTGTAACGGTAACCGTGCAGGAAGTAGTAAGCAAAAAGTATTATCTTGACGGCGAAATCGCCCGCGCAGGCGAATATACTCTGGTTACTCCCACTACAGTTCTTGAGGCGATCAGCAAAGCAGGAGGCCTGCGCGAATTCGCTAACGAGAAAAAAATATATATCCTTCGCGGAGATAAACGGATTCCTTTCAACTACAAGGAAGTTACTCACGGCAGGCACATGGAGCAAAACGTCCAGCTCGAGCCTGGCGACCATGTAATCGTCCCCTAACAAATACAGGCAAACCATGCTGGAACAGCTCTCCGTCCCCCGTCGCCCTCCAGATTTCGAGGACTATGTCGATATTTTGAGGCGAAATCGACGCTGGATTCTGGCGCCCGCGTTCTTTGGGCTGGTAATATCGACCGTCGTTGCCTATTTGATCGACGACACGTATGTTTCGAAAGCGCTGATTCGGCTGGTTCCGCAACAAATCAACGAAGCGCTCGTACAAACTGCGACGAGCCAGCAATTGGCCGATCACATCAACGCCATGGCAGAAACAATCGAGAGCCGGAACACGCTCTCGAACCTGATCAATACGTACGGTCTCTACAAAAAGGAGCTCAAGAGCGAGCCGCTTGAAGATGTCATCAACCAGATGCGGACGACGGATATCAAAATTCAGCCGACATCTGGAGTCACAAACGTAACCGGAAAAAATCTGCCTGCCATGCAGGTATCGTTCTCTTACCGTGACCGGAACTTGGCGCAGAAAGTATGCGCTGATTTGGTATCGCGCTTCATGAACGAGCACACGGTGGACCGCATGACCAACGAGCGTGCGACCAATGAATTCTTGAATGATGAGTTTGAGCGTTCGAAGCGCGAGCTCGATACTTTGGAACAGAAGCTGACCGATTTCCGAAAGCGAAATGCCGGCCATCTCCCCGAGCAAATGCAAATGAATCTCTCTGAGATGAACGCACTCGAGCAGCGGGCCACCACCTTAAACGAGGCCGGGAGCCGGAACAACGAGCAGCGAATGTTACTCGAATCCGACCTCCGAATCGCAAAAGACAGGCTTGCCTCCATCAAGGATGTTCCTCCTCAAGCGCAGGCCCGGAATGAGCATCTACTCCAGCTCGACAGGCAAATCCAGGCTCTTGAAACTAATATTGCTGATCTAAAAGACCGCTATACGGAGGATTATCCGGACCTTCAAAGCGCTCGCGCGCAATTAGCCGTTCTCAAGCGTCAGCGAGAAGACGCTGCAAAACAAGAGAAAACACAGAAAGCTGAAACCGCAGTGGAAAATCCCATAACCATGCGTGAGCGTCAGGATGCCCAAGCGGCCATTGAGATGCTGCAAACTCAGCTCAAAGCGAATGCGGTCGAAGGGCAGCAGATTAGCAAAGAACTTCAGTCCGTCAACGCTTCTCTAAGGAATTATCAAGGGCGCGTCGAGGGTTCGCCTGTCGGAGATCAGGAATACTCGGAACTGATCCGCGATCGTGATCTGGCGAAACAGAAATATCAGGAACTCGAAGCAAAGCGCCAGAAATCAGCTATCTCGATGGATATGGAGAGTCACCAGCAGGGTGAAACTCTGGAGGTGCTCGATCCCGCATCGTTGCCGACTACTCCCACCGCTCCGAAGCGCGCTCTTATTATTCCAATAGGAGCCGTCGTTGGCTTGCTCTTGGGAATCGTGATCGTTGCGATTCGTGAAATTAAAGACACTTCGCTCAAAAACTTAAAAGATGCGCGCCTCTATACGAACCTGTCAATTCTCGGAAGCGTGCCGCTGTTGCTGAACGAGGCGATTGTGCGCCGGCGCAAGCGAATAAGTTGGCTAGGATGGACTGCCGCCACTCTCGCAGGACTGCTGATTATGGCGGGCTCAGTAGCCCGGTATTACTTATACAAGGCCTAAACAAATGAGCCGGATTCACGAAGCATTACGGAAAGCTGCACAAGAAAATATCGAGCGGCCGCGACCCTCGGAAACGCGGGACGAACGATATTCGCAGATGTTCGAAAAAGCGCCGCCTTCCGCCACCGCTCTCGTCGAAACTGTCGAGCCCGAGGAAGTCGAGCTCGATGAGTTCAACCAGATCATTCGTAATGCCCGCGAAGTTGCATTCGATCCGGCCAACGGGTCGTTGCTAGTGAATCCAGCAAAGCCGCGCGAAGCTCCGAGCGAAGAGTTTCGTTCGCTTCGAACCCGCCTCAATCATTTGCAGACGCTTCAGTCGCTTCACACATTGGTGGTAACGAGCGCCTCGCCTGCTGAAGGAAAATCGTTCACGGCTGCGAATCTTGCAATCACTCAAGCGCAGTTGTCGGAAAAACGAGTCTTGCTCGCTGATTTTGATTTGCGGCGCCCGAATGTTCATACGGCGCTTCAAATTGATTCCTCGCCCGGAGTCACTGACTACCTCGCGGGGCAAGCGGCCATGGAAGATGTCGTCCGTAAAGTCGCGGGTATGAATCTGTGGCTAATGACGGCGGGTGAATCCGTTCCGAATCCCCTTGAATTGCTGAACCTCAAGGAATGTAAGAACCTGATCGATCAACTGCGGACGCACTTCGATTGGGTCATCCTCGATACACCTCCGCTTCTGTCGGCTGCCGACGCCAACTTACTTGCCACAATGTGCGATGGAACCATCCTGGTAGTCCGCATCGGGACGACTACGTACGATGCAGTCACGCGCGCGCTTCAATCGCTTTGTGAAAATAACGTCCTCGGCGTTGTCGTTAATGGATCTCCGCATGGGGATTTGGGCAAATACAGCTACCAGTACGGATACGATTCTGGCGAACAGGGCAAGCGAACGCAAACCGAAGCCGGGACCCTTTATTGGGTCTAGTAAAGCCGCCGAAAATCGCTTCCGAATCCCGTTCACACTGTTGCGCATCGAATCGGGTGGATCTCGCCGCTAATGGCGGCGTACCGCTTACGATATGAGCATGCAATCGACCGTAACGGAAATTTTCGATGGACCACCGGCGAAGCTTGCCGATACTCTGCCCGGCGTCCACGAGCTCATTCGTGCTCGATGGAGCCCGCGATCGTTCTCTTCACGCGACATCTCGGACCGGGACTTGAAGACAATTTTGGACGCAGCCCGCTGGGCCGCTTCTTCCAATAACGAGCAACCCTGGCGGTTCCTGGTCGCGCGAAAGTCGGATGCCGCAGCTTTTGAGAAATTGCTGAATCTTCTTGTTCCCGCTAACCAAGCCTGGGCCAAGGCAGCGCCCGTCTTGATGATTATGGCGTCGAAGCGGACGTTTTCACCTAGTGGCTCGCCAAATCGCTTCGCCATGCACGATACAGGACAGGCATTGGCGCACGTGTTTCTACAAGCGACAGCTCTCGGGCTTCACGCGCACGGAATGGCTGGCTTTGATGCCGAGCGAGCGCGCAAAGATCTTCACATTCCCGACGATTATGAGCTTGGGGCCGCAGTCGCTCTAGGCTATCTCGCTCCGCCCGATCAATTGCCGGAACGATATCGCGACGGCGAAATCTCGAAAAGACAACGCAAGCCGCTGAATGAGCTCGTCTTCGGCGCAGATTGGAACCAGCCGGTTAGCTCTCTGATTTCGTCAGAGTGATTATCGTCGCGCCCCAACCGCCCGCTTCAGCGGGAGCATCTCCAAAGTACACGACGTATGGGGTCCTGCTCAAAACTGACCGCACCGTTTCGCGTTGAACTCCGATCCCTCGCCCGTGAATAATCCGCAGCGCAGTAAGCCCGAGCCGGTGCGCTTCCTCTAAATACGCTTCTACTGCCGCCTTGGTATCGCGCGGAGCGATCGTATGAAGATCGAAGATATCGGTGATCGGAATCTCTATCGCGTCTTCATCGCCCATTGCAGCCGTTGCGCCGACCTAGAAGACGCGGCCTGATGAACGCTTCACGCGTGCCGATGGATCAGTTCCTTCGGTCAAGGTCGCGCGCGGCGGCGCATTTGCGAAGTTCAGTTCCGATTCTTGGAACTGTAGCGGGCGGTCGAGAACCATCTCAACGACGGATCCCTTGCTCAGTGTCGCATCCGGTCCGCGCGTCAAGAGCACGCTAGCGAGTCCCGCTGCCGCTCCAGCACCCGCGCCGATTCCGGCTCCGCGGCCCCAGTTGCCCGCGGCTCCTCCGATGCCGCTACCAATGACCGTCCCGGTTGCAGTGGTCGTTGCTACCTTGCCGACATCGCCCATTTTGTCGCCTGGTGCCTTGACTTTGTTTTGCTCGCGCTTCAACGTTTCATCTGCGCGGCTATCGATTGCGCCCAAATCCGCGCGAAAATCGCGTGTCACGCCGTTCGGCAAGGTGAGCGAGTCAAACCGTACTTGGAGTTCGCCGCGGCCCTTTACTCGCCCAGGGCGCTTCACTTCAGAAATCGTCCCCGTCACCCAACTCCCTTGCGGTATGACAATGCGATTTCCGGAAAGAACCGGGAACGCCGTTTCAAGGTAAATGCGATCGCCTACTGCCGCTTCCTTGGTACTGACGCTGTTAATCATGTTCAGCAGAATGCGCGTGCCCGGCTCGACACGATAGCTTCCGGGCGGCGGCGCGGGTGGCGGGTTTTCGCGTTGCTTCAACTCTGCAGGTGCTTGTTCGGCAGGAGCGGCCTGTTGAGGTTGCGCTGCCGGGGCCGGAGTTGCCGGCACAGTGGCTTGACCCCTATTGTCTTGAGCAAAGATCGCGGCGCTTGCGCCTCCAAACAGAACCAAAACTGCCAAGCGTTTTAGCATCCAGTTACCTCTGTATTTCAGTTTAGCTGCAAAAAGCAGCCCTGTGTTTCGACTTGGTTTTTTCGACAATTCGCCTTGCTTTCCTTAAGATCGTGCTCACGGGCAGATTCTCTAAGTCACTCAGCGCCATCCATTTGCATCCGCCCATATCCGACGATCCGTCTACGCAAGTAGTTTCGATTACCTCGAAGAGATATCGGTGAAATGTGATGGTGTGGCGAAAACGGCCCATTTTCCGCCCTCTGGCGGCGCTTGGAAGCTGAGCCGGCTCGGGCAGCTCCCAGAAGCCAGCCATGAGGCGAGACGTCTCGGGGCGCTGCCAGACCAAAATGCTTCCATTACGCTCGACCCAGAGCAATACCCGCCGCTGCTCCACGCTGGAGCGAGGTTTTGTTTTGACAGGTCGAACGTTTTCGCACCCATGCAGCCGCGCCCGGCAGAGGCCCGCGACAGGACAGATCAGGCAATGTGGACTCTTGGGGAGGCAAACTGTTGCCCCGAGTTCCATCATTGCCTGATTGAACGTGCCCGGTTGATCGCGATCGAGCACGTCACGTGCGAGCGCTGAGAAGTGCTCGCGGGCGGTGTGTGAGGCGATATTCGTTTCATCGTCAAACACCCGGCTCAATACGCGAAACACATTGCCATCAAGCGCGGGCTCCGGAAGATTGAAGCTAATGCTCGCGACCGCGGCCGCTGTGTAATCCCCAACCCCGGGAAGGTTTCGGATCTCCGGCATGGTGTCCGGAAAACGTCCCGCATCGCGGGCGAATTGCATCGCTTTTTGAAGATTGCGTGCCCGGTGATAGTATCCCAGCCCCGCCCATTCGGCGAGTACCTCTGATTCCGGTGCATCCGCGAGCTTCTCAAGTGTCGGAAAACGTGTCAGAAACCGTTCGTAGTAGGGAATCGCAGTAACAACACGGGTCTGTTGAAGCATAATCTCAGAAACCAGAATGTGGTATGGGTCCCGTGTGTGCCGCCACGGCAAATCGCGCGCGTGACGGGCAAACCAACCGAGGAGCTCGCCACGAAAATGGTCTATTTCCCGGTGCGACAAAAGCAGTTCGCGAATCATCCTATACTGGTGAGGAAACCTCGTTTTCCCGCGCCATTACGTCTTGTAGCTGCGGGAGCTGATTGATCCTTCATCGTGCAAACGATCCCGGAAAACTTTAGCTTATCGTCGTGTGAAACGGCTTTGGCGGAAGAAGTGAAAGCGGCTGCTCAGCCCTTTCTCGGCATCCGCGGCGCGCGCGTCCACAATCTCAAAAATATCAATGTGGACATTCCGCACAACAAACTTACCGTCGTAACGGGTGTTTCTGGTTCCGGGAAATCTTCGCTCGTCTTCGATACGATCTACGCTGAGGGTCAGCGGCGCTATGTCGAGTCGCTCTCTGCGTATGCGCGCCAGTTCCTCGAGCGCATGGAAAAGCCCGATGTCGATGAAATTTTGGGCATCGCGCCGCCGATCGCGATCCGTCAAAAGAATCAGACTCGCAATCCGCGCTCGACCGTGGCGACTGCAACGGAGCTCTACGATTTCATCCGGCTGTTGTACGCGCGCGCGGGGCGGACCTATTGTCCAAACGATGGCCGCCGCATACAGCGCGACACAGTCGATCAAGTCGCGAGTGCAATGCTTGTGCAGCCGGAAGGATCGCGCTGGTACGCGCTCTTTCCAGTCAATGTTCCCGCTAAAGAAAGTAGCTCAAAAAAAGATAGTGGCGCACACGCAGCGGCGTTACGTGACCACCTGTTTGAGCTTCGAAAAAAAGGCTTCAACCGGCTTTTCCAAGACGGACGCGTTTTTGAGTTTTCCACTCCCGAATCTCTTCTCGATATCAATTTCACTCAACCCGTCTACGTGCTTGCAGACCGTCTTGTCATTCAATCGGATTTGCACCAGCGATTAGTGGATACCGTCGAGATCTGCTATCGCGAAGCGGGTGAAATTTTCTTTCAGGAAGCGGGCGTAGCTGAACCGCGAACGCTTCACTTCAATGAAAAATTCGCCTGCAAAGTCTGCGGCCTCGTCGCGACGCCTCCGGAACCGACGCTCTTCAGCTTTAACAGCCCGATCGGAGCTTGCCCCGTTTGTCAGGGTTTTGGAAACACGATCGATTACGATCTCGATCTTATTATTCCGGATCCGACATTGTCGCTCGAGAGCAGGGCCGTGGATCCCTGGACCAAGCCTCAATACGAGTGGTACTACGAAGAAGAATTTAAGCCGAAGTCTCGCGGCAAGGCTCGACTGAATGTCCCCTATGCGGAACTGAGCTCGCACGAAAAAGAGTTCGTCCGAACCCACATCCATCGCTTTTTCGAAGAGGTGGAACGGAAGAAGTACAAAGTTCATGTCCGCGTGTTCATGAGCCGCTATCGCGCTTACACGGAATGTTCGGCATGCCGCGGCGCGCGCTTGCGGCCGCAGGCGTTATGGGTTCGGCTCGGGGAATCGAATATCGCTGACGTGTTGCGAATGAACATAGCGCACGCGCAGGCATTCTTTGATAACTTGCAACTGAGCCCCGAAGAATCGGCCATTGCCGACCGCGTGCTGGACGAAATCCGGCAAAGATGTAAGTTTCTGAATGATGTCGGGTTGGAATACTTGACTCTCGACCGGCTTTCCGCGACACTCTCCGGTGGTGAGGCGCAGCGCATTCAGCTTGCCACGTGTCTCGGATCGCGCCTGGTTGGAGCAACCTATGTGCTGGACGAGCCATCCATCGGCCTTCACACACGTGATACAGCGCGGCTGATTCACATACTCAAAGATCTTCGGGAACTCGGAAACACAATCATCGTTGTCGAGCACGATCCCGACGTAATGAGAGAGTCGGATCACATTCTCGACCTAGGCCCTGGCGCAGGCGAAAACGGCGGCCGAGTGATCTTCTCCGGCTCCTATCATCAATTGCTTTTCCCGCCTTCCTCCAAGGAGCTATCTTTTAGGGAAAGCGCGCAGTCGCTTACAGGCCGATATCTCCGCGGCGAGCTGAAAGTATCGCGTTCGCTTGATCGCCGGAAAGTCAACCCCAAAAGAGTCATTCGCTTCATTGGAGCGAAGGCGAATAATCTCAAAAATATCGATGTAGAGATTCCGCTCGGAATCCTGGTTGCCGTTACAGGCGTTTCCGGTTCCGGAAAATCGAGCCTGGTCCAGGATGTGATTTATCGAGCTCTGGATTTACACGTAAACAAACCGCGAGAGAACGCCGGGAGTGACGACGTTCACAACGCTGCCCGGAAAATCGCACTTAAGCGCGTCGAGCGCGCCGATCTTCTCACCAGTGTCATTATGGTGGATCAATCGCCGATCGGCAGAACTCCGCGATCGAATCCCGTTACCTATGTGAAAGCGTTCGATTTGATTCGCGATCTCTTTGCGTCTACGCCCGAAGCTGAAAGGCGAGGCTACAATGCGGGTCATTTCTCGTTTAATGTTCCAGGCGGCCGCTGCGAAACTTGTCAAGGTGATGGCACCGTGACAGTTGAGATGCAATTTCTCGCAGATGTTGAACTCGTGTGCGATGAATGCAAAGGTACGCGGTATAAATCGAGTGTTCTGGACATCAGGTATAAGGGTCTCAACATTCACGAGGTGCTGCAGTTGACAATCCGCGAGGCGCTCTCGTTTTTCGCAGGAACGCCTCGACTGGCAGCGCGGCTTAAAGTGCTCCAGGATGTCGGGCTGGGTTATCTCAGGCTCGGTCAATCGGCCACAACGCTGAGTGGCGGCGAAGCGCAACGTGTCAAACTCGCCGCGCATCTGGCCCAATCAACGTGCGAAGGCACGCTGTTCCTATTTGATGAGCCAACCACCGGCCTACATTTTGACGATATTGCCAAACTGCTCGAATCATTCGAGCGCTTAATCCGCAATGGAGGAAGCATTCTCCTCATCGAGCACAATCTCGATCTGATTCAAGCTGCTGATTGGATTATCGATTTAGGACCCGAGGGCGGGGAAGCCGGTGGCCGCATTGTCGCGCAGGGTACGCCGGAAGCCGTGGCCAACGTGCCGGAATCGCACACCGGCAAGTATTTGAAGCGGGTTCTTGCTCAAAGAGCAATCGCTTAGATGCAGTCGGTTCGCACACTACCGTCCGTTGACGAAGTGCTGCGCCAATTGAAACACCTTGACCGCTTGCCTCGCAAGCTGCTAGCGAACGAAGTTCGTGCTGAGCTAGCAGAACGGCGAAAAGCGCTGATCAACGGTGCTGACATCGGGGACATTCCAGTCGCGCAAGCGGTCGAGAATCGCATCGCTGCTCTTCTCAGGCCCTCTCTTCGACCGGTGATCAATGCATCGGGCGTGATCCTTCATACCAATTTAGGGCGAGCGCCCCTCGCTGATTTTGACCCGATTCCGCGATATTCAAATCTGGAATACGATCTCGAAACCGGACGGCGCGGCAAACGCGATGTGCATACAGCCCGCCTTCTCGAGCACCTGCTCGGACTCGCAGCGATCGTTGTCAACAATAACGCTGCGGCTGTTTACCTGGTCTTGAACGAGCTTGCCGCCAATCATGAAGTCATCGTTTCGCGCGGCGAGCTAATCGAGATCGGTGATGGATTTCGGATTCCGGAGATCATGACCCGCTCAGGCGCAATCTTGCGCGAAGTGGGAACCACGAATCGCACGCACGTGAATGATTACAGGGAGGCAATCAACGACCGCACACGGCTGATATTACGCGTGCATCCGTCGAATTTTCGCGTGACCGGTTTTACAGAACGCCCGGAGCTGAAAGATCTCGTGCAGTTAGGACGAGCTCATGACATCCCGGTTTACGAAGATCTGGGTAGCGGCTGTTTGGTCGATCTCCATACGCTAGGAATCGACGAGCCGCTCGTTTCCGACAGCCTGGCCGCCGGAGCCCACTTAGTTTCGTTCAGTTGCGACAAACTCCTTGGTGGTCCTCAGAGTGGAATCGTCGCAGGCGACGCGGAACTCGTTCACCGGGTCCGGCGCAATCCGATGTACCGGGCATTTCGCGTGGACAAGTTGATTGTCGAAGCTCTCGAAACGACACTCAGGCACGTGCTAAAGGGAAGCTGGCAGTCGATTCCAACGCTACAGATGATCTTCACGTCGGTTGAAGAAATCCACCAGCGCGCCGAACGCGTCTTGAGGAGGCTCGAAGGGCTGAATGCCGTGATTCGCGAGGATGAATCTGCGATAGGCGGTGGTTCTACACCGGATCAAGTGCTTACTACCTGGGTCGTCGAACTGGCGGTCCACAATCCAGTTGCTTTCGAGGGCAATTTGCGGCGGGCTTCAGTGCCGGTGATTGCGCGAATCGAACGCGACAAGATCATTTTGGATATGCGGACAGTTGCGGACCAGGAAGAAGAGTCGCTAGTGTCCGCTGTGCACGCGGCTATGCCTCGAGTCGCCACACAATCTGGCCGGCTACGATCGTAGCCACCGGTCCGCCTCTGAACTTATGTCTGTGAAATGGCGTGTTGCGGCTCTTTGATGGTGAGCGATTCACGTCGTATGTCCAGTCGCGCTCCAGATCAAAAATAGTGATATCCGCTGCCGCGCCCACGCGCAAAGTTCCCCGATCGAGCGACAGAATCTCTGCGGGCTTTTTACTGAACAGGCTAATCAGACGCGAGATGTCTATTTTGTCCGAATGGTACAGCCGCTCGAGCCCCAAACCCAGCGCAGTTTCCAGGCCGATGATGCCAAAAGGGCACCGCTCGAACTCTTGCATTTTTTCATCTCCAGGGTGAGGAGCATGGTCGGTTGCAATGGCATCAATGACCCCGTGTACAATTCCCTGCGTAATCGCTTCCAAGTCGCAGCGCTCCCGTAACGGCGGCTTCATTTTGAAATTGCTATCGTAGGGCCGCATTTCGGAATCGCACAGCGCGAAGTGATGCGGAGTTGCTTCACAGGTTACCGGCAGACCCCGGCGTTTGGCGAACGCCACCATTTCAACCGAATTTTTCGAAGAGACGTGCGCCACATGATAGCGAGCGCCGGTCAGTTCAGCCAGAAGAATATCTCGCGCGACCATGACGTCCTCTGAAGTGCGGGGTATACCGCGCAAGCCGAGACGAGTGGATTCGAGGCCTTCATGCATGAGCCCGCCAGCGCTCAGATCCAGATCCTCGCAGTGCTGGATAAGTGGAATGTTAAGCGCCTGCGCAAACTCCATAGCCCGCCGCAAAACTCGCGCGTTCATCACGGGCTTTCCGTCGTCCGAAATCGCGACAATACCAGCCTGCTTCATGGACGCAATCGCCGATAGTTCTTTGCCGGCGCTATTCTTTGTAATCGCGCCTATGGGGTACACATTCACGATTGCGGACCGGCGCGCCCGATCGATGATGTAGCTCGTGACCGTGGGTTTATCGTTTACCGGCTCGGTGTTCGGCATGCAGCAGATTGAGGTGAAGCCTCCCGCAGCAGCGGCCCGCGAGCCCGTTTCTATTGTTTCCGCATGTTCAAATCCAGGTTCCCGAAGATGAACGTGCATATCGATGAAACCCGGCGCGACGACTAGACCCGATGCGTCGAACTGCTCGCAGCCCACTGTTGAAATGCCATCCTCGATTTCAAGAATCACGTCGTCTTCAATGCCAACGTCGCAGACGCGATCCAACTCTTGAGACGGATCCACAACCCTACCGTTCTTGACGACGAGCTTACTCATTGCGTGAGAACTCGCTCGAGAACAGCCATTCGAATCGCCACCCCGTTCTCTACCTGGTTGAGAATAACCGAGCGCTGTGAATCGGCTACTTCGGAAGAGATTTCACGGCCCCGGTTAATGGGCCCCGGATGCATGACAATCAAATTTGGTTTCGCCAGTTCAATATGCTCCGGCCGCAAGCCGAAGAACTGAAAGTATTCATTCGTAGCAAATCCGGGCTCGTGTTGGCGCTCCAATTGTACGCGCAACATCATAATTACGTCGGCGTTCCGAATGGCTTCCTCCATATCGGTGGTCAGCTCGATAGCTGGCGCTAATTGGCCCATCTCGCGCGGGAGCAGGGAAGCGGGACCGCAGAGCACAACATGTACGCCGAATTTGGAGAGTAGAAAGATGTTGGATCGTGCGACGCGGCTGTGAGCGATGTCGCCAATAATGGCCACGCGCAAATTTTCGAGAGTTCCCAGGCGATCTCTAATTGTCAACGCATCTAGTAATGCCTGCGTTGGATGCTCGTGCGTTCCATCGCCCGCATTGACAATCGGCACCGGCAAATAGCGCGAAAGAAAATGTGGCGCACCCGATGCGGAATGGCGCATGACAATGGCATCGGGCCGCATTGCGCCGAGAGTGTTGAGTGTGTCAACCAAGGATTCGCCTTTCGAAACGCTTGAGCCGGAAGCTGTAATTGAAATCAGGTCGGCGCCTAACCGCTTAGCAGCGATTTCGAAGCTGGTTCTCGTGCGCGTGGATGCTTCGAAGAAAAGATTTACAATCGTTTGTCCGCGCAAGCTTTCAAATCGTTTGAAGGGCTCGCGAGGAGCGGGTTGAAAATCCTTGGAACGAGCCAAAATGGCTTCGATTTCGGGGCGCGTGAGGGATTCAATATCAAGCAGACCTCTCCGCATCCGTACCTGCTACTTCATGTCTTGGAAGACCGGGTCATCCACTTTTTCGACGAGCAAAACTCTTTCTTGACCATCCACTTCATTGAATTTCACTTCAATGATTTCCTTTGAGCTGGTTTGCACCAGGCGCCCGACATAGCGAGCCTCGATCGGCAATTCTCGATGACCACGATCAATTAGCACCAACAATTGAACGCGCGCCGGCCGCCCATGATCGAAGAGCGCGTCAAGCGCGGAACGGATGGTTCGACCCGTGTAAAGCACATCATCCATCAGAACGATATCTTTCCCTGCGACCGCAAAATCGATTTGCCTTGCCTGTATGACCGGCCGCTCGCCAACCGTCGAGAGATCGTCGCGGTACAAATTAATGTCTAGCATGCCTGTCGGAATCTTGCGTCCTTCGAGGCTCTCAATCTTGGCCGCGAGTCGCTGCGCGAGCGGGACGCCCCGGCGCTTTATCCCGATGAATGCGAGGCGCTCAACCTTAGCGGTTTTTTCCAGAATCTCGTGAGCGAGACGCACGAGTGTACGGTCGATTTCCGACGCACTCATGAGCTGCTTCTTCTCGCGGATTTGAGACATCAGCAGAGGTAACTATTGCTGTCACGTCAGGTTATCATGGCTGGGACGGCGAGCTAGTTGGCGGGGCGGTAGGTTTTGGCCGTGCGCTGGACTTGAGCTATTCTTTCAGTCGTCCGCGAATCCGTCGCGCAAGCTTTTCAATCTCTTCCGTCTTCTTGAGCGAGGAGACGGGAACCACATAGCTTCCCGCCTTTTGCAATTCATCTTGAAGCTGTTCAGCTACGGTGATCAGCTCCTTGGTGTCTTTGAGAGCCTGCTCATGCGCCGCTTTGGCGATCGCGTCGTTTTGCGATTTGCCGTTGGGAAGTTTTCGATCCTCTTCGGGGCTAGGCGGAACCGGCAGTTGCCGGCTAGGGTTCTGCTGCTCCTGCCCTTTCGCGCGCAGTAACGGCGAAGCTATTAAAGACAGCAACGCGAAACGGCGCGTATCATCCATACGGTTGCTATCATAAGCCACTTATGAAGCCGCGAGACCAGGAGCTTCGCGACAAGCAAGTGAGGGTCGGCATCATAGGGCTTGGCAACGTGGGACTGGGCACGCTGCAGATTTTGATCGAGAACGCCCGCTCGATTGAAGAAAAGCTCGGATTTCCGCTTCAGGTGAATGCGGTCTGCAGTCGCAATCTTCAGCAAAAAACTCTACCGCCGCTCACTGATCACGTCGTTCGCACGACTAACTGGCGCGAGCTTGTTGGCCATCCTGACCTCGAGGTGATCGTCGAAGCTGTCGGGGGCATCGGTACTGCCGGACATATCGTGGAAGAGTCTCTGCGGGCCGGAAAGTCGGTCGTGACGGCGAATAAAGAACTCATCGCGCTACGCGGTCCCGAGTTGTGGGCACTTGCGAATCAGAATGGCACGAATTTGGCAATGGAGGCGAGCGTGGCCGGTGGAATTCCGATTCACTCTGTCTTGAGAGAAGGTATTGCGGGAGATCGCATCATCGAGCTGTATGGAATCCTGAACGGTACCAGTAATTTCATCCTGACTGAAATAGAAAAAAGCAATGCTGCTTTTGAATCGGTGCTTGCGGATGCGCAAAAATTGGGATATGCCGAGGCGGATGCCTCATCGGATATCGATGGACTTGACGCTCGTGCAAAGCTGACGATCTTGGCAGCGCTCGCTTTTGGAGAGAAGCTGACCGCGGCGGATGTTTTTACGGAGGGCATTCGCCGGTTGATGCCAATCGACTTTGAATATGCGCATCAACTCAAGCACACGATCCGTTTGCTCTGCGTTGCGCGACAGACCCCCGAAGGCTTGTTCCTTTCCGTCCGGCCAAGCTTGATTCCGCAGTCTGCGATTCTTGCTCAGGTCAAGGGAGCATATAACGCGATCTGGATCAGAGGCGCATACAGCGAGGATACGTTTTATTACGGGCGCGGCGCGGGTTCCAAGCCCACCGGCGTTGCCGTCGTGAGCGATCTGATGCGGGTCGCGCGAGAAATCAGATTCGGAAGCCACGCGCGCGTGAGCCCATTCGCGCATGAGCGGCTTGGCGAATATAAGCCGCTCTCCATTCGAACTCAGGAATCGCCGTACTATTTGCGGTTTCGTGTTGAAGATAAAGCCGGCATCATCGCAACGCTCGCAACCATCCTCGCCAAACACAATATCGGCATTGACGCCGTATTGCAGCTTCCCAGAGAAGATTGGCGGGATTTGCCTTTTGTTGTGACAACCGAGCCTGCAAAGGAACAAGCGATCCGCGACGCGATGGTCGAAATTCGTGATGCAGACTTTCTGGTCGATGCTCCACTCGCAATGCCGATGGAGCGCGGCTTCTGACGGCGCTCAGCGTTAGCCGTTAATGTGAATGTGCAACTTCGCGTTCGGCGAACGCGCTCGTTGTGTTTACGCGTACTACTTCGCGCTTATGGACGATGAGCTGACCTAAATTCAGATACTCAAGCCCGCTATTCTCGAACACGTTCATAGCGTCTTGGGCCGTATTCACGATGGGGAATCCGTGCAGGTTAAAGGAGGTATTGAGTAGCACCGCCCGCCCGGTCTGTTGTTCAAAAATCTGCAAGAGACGATAGTAGTCCGGATTCTGGTGGGCCTCAATTACTTGAGGCCGAGCTGTGAGGTCGGCGTTATGTACCGCCGCTATAAGCTCCCGAAAATTCTCTCGGGTGTCAAACGTCAGCATCATATACGGGCTAAGGAGATGCTTCGGGTTTACGAAATAGTCGTGCATTCTCTCACGACGAACGACGGGCGCGAATGGCATCCAGAAGTCGCGATTTTTCACCATACGGTTGATCACCCGGACCACGTCTTGGTTGCTAGGGTCGGCCAGAATTGAGCGATTCCCGAGCGCGCGGGCTCCGAATTCCATGCGGCCTTTACACCGCGCGAGCGGCTTGCCGGCTATGAGTATTCTCGCGACCTCTGCTTCAACATCATCGTGATAACGAACGTCGTGACCCCTCGACTCGGCTGCTTGCCGGCACGATTCATCACTCACATCACCGCCCAGATAAAAGTCAGTGATGGGTTCGATGCGCTCCGCGGCTTCTTTCCCGCCCTCGGCAATGTAGGCGAGATAAGCTGCGCCCATTGGCAAGGTTTCATCGCCGCAAGACGGAAAGACACCGATCGACTCGATATCAGGTTGCTCCATGAGCCGCTTATTGGCCTTAACATTCATGAATACGCCGCCCGCGCACAAGAGCCGGCCGACGCCGGTTGCTCGCACCGTGCTGTTCGCTAGCTTGAGAAGCAGTTCTTCGGTGAATTGTTGCAGCCCCGCACATACCAGATCGAATCGCTCGCCGCTGATCATGTCTCGAATTCGCCGTGTATAAAGAAAGCTCGGCTCCAGGGTGCGGCGTTTGAAGCGCATGCGGTCTTCGTCAACCGCCAACAGCTTGTGAAACGATTCCGCCACGCGCTGCGCGTGCTTGCGAGAGGCATACGGGGCCATCCCCATCAGCTTGTATTCGTGTTCCAGTGGCCGAAAACCCATCATGCCGGTGGTAATACCGTAAATCGTCCCGAGTGAATCTGTGAACGGCGTCCGGGCAATCCGTTCCAGGATTCCGTCCCGATTGATCCACACAGTGGCGCAATCCAGATCTCCAAAACCATCTACGGTCAAAACGACGTAGCTTGTTTGAGAATCGTCGCGCAGCCCATAGTAGGCAGAGGCGGCATGACACAAGTGGTGCTCATACTCGGAGTATTGATTTCGACCGAATCCAGCCCGCTCTAGATTGTTCATCCGCTCTGGAAGGCCGAGATGTGTACGCGTTTGGTAGTACGGATACCAAAGGGCTCGCCGAAGTGTCCCTGTAAGCGTTGCCTCCCGGCGGCTGGCCTTCATTTGGTCGTGAGAACGCAAGCCTGCTGGGGTGCTTCGGTGACTTGCGAACACGAGCTTCGCAATATCGCGTGGCTGGAGACCCGCGAAATCGAGACACGCCTGAATGGAAAGTGCAGGGAAGCAATTCGCATTCTTTTCACCCGTCAGCCGCTCTTCCTGGATGGCGTATGCAATCCTGCCGTCAGCCAAAAGGCAAGCCGAGGCATTGTGCCCATCATGAACGGCCAGAACGTAGACAGGTCGGTCCATCTTATTCAATTCCTATAATTTCCTTCGTACTTGAAAGTGGGCTAGTTGATGATCGCCGGTCGGTTGAATCCGCCTGTTTCGAACATCTTCGCGGACTACAAGATCACAATAACACTCAGGTAAGGGATCTTCAAACGCTTACTCCGTGAACAGGGTAAGTATGTCTACCGTCGTGAATAGTACGCCAGATTTGTCTGAAAAAGATTTCTCAGTTGTCGCGCTGCCCAGCCATCCGGCTACCGGGTTAGGCAACTTGCTGAACAAATTGCCGTGCTAGCATGCAAAAGGACCCGCCGTTACCTGGAGAGGTGGCTGAGTGGTCGAAAGCAGCGGTTTGCTAAACCGTCGTACGGGCCTAAACCTGTACCGAGGGTTCGAATCCCTCCCTCTCCGCCATAGTCGCAATCGCTACTCTGATGGATCGAGATTCGTTACACGCTGAGAATGCCAACAATCAGGGCGGGAATAAACTCGTCGGGTTGGTGCTCGTGACACTCAGCGCGCCGGGCGTTCTCCATCAACTCACGGGAGTCATCGTCAGGCACAGGGGCGATATTCGTTCCATTTCGATCATTGAGGATCAGGGAGGCGCTGCCAACATCTACCTCGAAGTAGACGTGCCGGGTGCTTCGGAAGCTCTAGTTTCCGATTTGCAGGGTCTCGATGTTGTCCGTTCTATCACGCGCGTGGAATCGATGCAAAAGATCTACGGGAAGCGAATCATCATCGTCGGGGGAGGAGCTCAGGTGGGCCAAGTCGCGCTTGGCGCAATTTCTGAAGCTGACCGGCACAACATCCGCGGTGAACGCATTTCAGTCGACACGATTCCGCTTGTGGGTGAACAAGCGCTCGCCGGAGCTGTTCGGGCCGTCTTGCGCCTGCCACGCGTTCGAGCGCTGGTAATGGCCGGCGCGCTAATGGGTGGCGATATCGAAGCGGCAGTGCGCGAAGTGCGCGACCAAGGGCTGCTGGTGATTAGTCTGAATATGGCCGGAAGCGTACCGGCCGCTTGTGACTTAGTGGTTACTGATCCTGTTCAAGCCGGCGTTATGGCCGTAATGGCAGTTGCCGACACAGCTAAATTCAGAATTGAACGCTTGAGCCGGCGAGAGTTCTGAAATACTACTCGCCCACCCTGTCCTCATGAAGAAACTGCTGGCTCTCAATCGCGGAGAAATTGCAATTCGCATCCTGAGAGCAGCGAACGAGCTCAGACTTCGCACAGTTGCGATCTATTCACAGGAAGACCGGCTCAGTCTGCACCGGTTCAAAGCCGATGAAGCGTATTTGATCGGAAAAGGAAAAGGCCCGGTTCAGGCGTATCTGGACGTGGACGGGATCCTCGCGCTCGCCCTCGAAAAAGAAGTTGACGCCATTCATCCGGGATATGGCTTTCTCGCTGAGAATCCTGCTCTTCCGCGCGCTTGTCAAAACGCTGGAATCACGTTCGTGGGACCAAGCGCTGAAATCCTGGAAAAATTAGGCGATAAAACTGCGGCGCGCAAACTCGCGGAGCGCGCGGGCGTACCCGTTGTCCCTGGAACTGAGAATCCGATTGATCCGAAGAGTGACGAGGCTCTCGACACCGGTGCACGAATTGGATTTCCACTCATGGTGAAAGCCGCGTTTGGTGGCGGCGGACGTGGTATGCGAGTCGTCAATTCAGCCGCTGAGTTTCGGTCGAACCTCGAAGAGGCGAGCGAAGAGGCAGACGCGGCATTCGGCAACAGTGCTGTGTTTCTGGAGCGATATGTACCGCACGCGAAGCACGTCGAGATTCAGATTATCGGGGACACTCACGGCAACATCCTTCATCTTTATGAGCGAGACTGTTCAGTCCAACGGCGGCACCAAAAAGTCATCGAGATTGCTCCCGCAATCGGGCTGCCCGATTCGGTGCGAAGAGTGCTGGCCGAAGCGGCGGTTGCTTTAGCGCGAGAGGTCAACTATTACAACGCCGGAACCGTCGAATTTTTGGTCAATGCGGATACTCACGAATGGTTTTTCATTGAGGTGAATCCACGGCTGCAAGTGGAGCACACGGTGACTGAGATGATCACCGGCATCGATATCGTTCGAACCCAGATTCTAATGGCGCAGGGGCGCAGCCTTCATGATGAGGAAGTTGCACTGCCTGCGCAACCGGAGATCCCTCTGCACGGCACAGCCCTGCAATGCCGGGTAACCACTGAAGATCCTGAAAAGAACTTTGCTCCGGACTACGGCAAGATTCGGACATATCGTTCGGCGGCAGGCTTCGGCATTCGTCTCGATGGCGGCTCGGCTTATAACGGCGCGGTCATCTCGCCGTATTACGATTCCCTGCTTGTGAAGGTTACCGCGTGGGGAGCGAATTTCAATCAGGCCTGCCAGCGCATGGATCGCGCCTTGCGCGAGTTCCGGATCCGCGGTGTAAAGACGAATATTCCTTTCTTAGAAAACGTAGTGAATCACGCCGACTTTCAAGCGGGTCAGGCGACAACTTCGTTTCTAGACGATACTCCCGAGTTATTCGAGTTTGCGCCGCGGCGCGATCGCGCAACAAAATTGCTCACCTATCTCGCCGAGGTGATCGTTAATGGAAATCCAGAGGTCATAGACAAACCGAGACCAGCGGTGATTCGCGAAGCCGTGGTGCCCCAGACGCATGCAGGCGAGCCGATTCACGGAACCCGCCAGTTGCTCGATCAGCTTGGACCAAGAGGCTTCGCGGATTGGACGCAAAAGCAATCCAGACTGTTGTTGACTGATACCACATTCCGCGATGCACATCAGTCGTTGATGGCAACGCGAGTGCGATCCTATGATCTTTTCCGTATCGCAGAGTTTGTCGCGAAGGAGTTGCCGCAACTATTCAGCCTCGAAATGTGGGGGGGCGCGACTTTCGATGTAGCGATGCGATTTCTGCTAGAGGACCCATGGAAGCGTTTGGAGGAGCTGCGGCAAAGAATCCCAAACATTTGCTTTCAAATGCTACTCAGGGCTTCGAATGCAGTCGGCTACACGGCTTATCCGGATAACGTTGTCGAGAAATTCGTAGAAGACGCAGCGCTGCACGGTATCGATATCTTCCGCATCTTCGATTCGCTCAACTGGATGCCCAATATGAAAGTTGCCGTTGAAGCTGTCTTGAAAACAGGCAGGCTCTGCGAGGCTGCAATTTGTTATAGCGGCGACATTCTGGACCCATCACGAGAAAAGTATTCGCTGAACTACTACGTACGGCTCGCCAAAGAATTGCAGCAAATGGGTACACACATTCTCGGCATTAAAGATATGGCTGGACTGCTGCGGCCATACGCGGCATTCAAGCTCGTGAAGACCCTTCGTGAAGAGATTGGTCTTCCAATTCATTTACATACCCATGACACGAGCGGGATCAATGCGGCGACGATTCTGAAAGCTTCCGAGGCGGGCGTTGAAGTGGCGGACGGAGCAATCTCCTCAATGAGCGGCGTCACGAGCCAGCCCAATTTGAACTCGGTCGTGGCCGCGCTGGCGCATACCGATCGCGACACTGGATTGAGTTTCGAAGCGCTGAATCGCTGCTCGGATTATTGGGAGACGGTGCGCACCTACTATCTACCCTTCGACAACGCGCCAAAATCCGGTAGCGCCGATGTTTACATTCACGAAATGCCGGGCGGGCAATACACCAACTTAAAGGAGCAAGCCGAGGCTATGGGATTAGGCGGCCGGTGGCCTGAAGTCGCTCGCGCATACGCGGAGGTAAACCGGGCATTTGGAGACATCATCAAGGTTACTCCGTCGAGCAAGGCCGTCGGCGATTTCGCTCTTTACCTGATCAGCCATGACATGACTGTCGCTGATGTGCAAAGGCTGCCGGTGAATCACAATCTGACTTTTCCGAACTCGGTGATCGATATGTTCATGGGTTCTCTGGGCGAGCCCGAAGGGGGCTGGCCCGCGAAGCTGCAGCAGGTCATTTTGCGAGGGCGCTCCCCGTATGAGGGGAGGCCCGGAGAGCGGCTCGAGCCCGCCGACCTAGAGGGCGCCGCCAAGAAATTGGCTGAGCAGACCGGCTCTACATCCGAGACCGACCTGATGAGCTATTTGATGTATCCGGACGTGTTTCTCAATTTCGCGGCCGCGCGGGCCCAATATGGCGAGCTCGAAGTTCTCCCGACACCTCAGTTTTTTTATGGCTTGCACGAAACCGAAGAAATGACAGTTGAGCTGGAGCCTGGAAAGACGCTCGTGATCCGCCTTTTGACGGTCGGAGAACTTAGGCCCGACGGGATGCGGACCGTATTTTTTGAGCTGAACGGCCAACCCCGCGAAGTGGAAATTCGCGACAAGTCATTCAAGCAAGTCATCGCGGCTCGCCGGAAGGCGGATCCGGCGAAAGCGGGCGAGGTTGGCGCTCCGATTCCCGGCGCGATTACGGTGCTGCACGTGAAAGACGGCCAGCAAGTCAGTCCGGGAGATCGCCTGTTGGTTATGGATGCGATGAAAATGCAGACCACCGTTCACGCGCCCATCGCTGGAATGGTGAAAGAAATTAGCGTGCGTCCCCGCGATACCGTTGAGGCCAGGGACATTCTCCTGACGATCGAATAGTGTTTCGGCAACGTTGCTGTCGCGGCATTCTAAAGAGTCCGTCCTGATACGCTAACACTGCGGAAGCCAAATTATTTAAAGCGAGGTATTAGCCCTGCACGTAGTGGCCGGAGTGGATGTTGGCGGAACGGCGATCAACTACACGTTTCTAACCGCGGAAGAGCAGTTCCTTATCGAGAGCTTGTGTGAGCATCCTGCGCGTGCCAGAGAGGGACCCGAGGTATGTCTTGCGCAAGTCGCAGATGGTTTCAGCATTGCCGCTGAAAAGGCTGGCGTTCCGCTCGAGGATGTCGTCATGGTTGGTCTTGACACTCCAGGACCTGCGAGCGCGACTGGGGTTCTAAGCGCGCGAGGTTCCACGAATTTTGTGCATCCGGATTGGGCGGGATTCGATATCCGGGAGAATCTTGCGAAAAAGCTTGCCAAGCCTGTGTTGTACCTGAATGATGGAAACGCGGGAGCGCTTTGGGGCCACTTTGTCCTTTTTGGATTCGATGCCAAGACTAGCTCTATATCGGCAATCATCGGGACTGGTCTGGGCGGCGGAGTCATCACAGAGGGAAACGTTGTAATTGGCCGTAAGGGATTCGGTGGAGAGCTGGGCCATGTGCTGATTCCGTACCAGAGTATTCGCGGGATCGATGGCATCGAGCCGGTATGTAATTGCGGCCGCATTGGAGACCTGGAATCGCTTTGCTCTTTGATCGCGATAGAGAAGTGCCTGCTCCCTTTTTTTCTCCGGCGGTTTCCGGACCACGAACTTGGGAAGCTCGGTGATCTTCGCCAAGCCTCGAAGCTGGTGCGAGGTTTGGCGGAGCGAGGAGATCCGATGTGTAAAGAGATCTTTCGTGTGCAGGCGCATGCGCTCGGGCTGCTGTTCGACGAAATGATCAATACTTTCGACCCGGATGCGCTGATTGTCGGCGGTGGCGCACTTGAAACTAAACCGGAATTTCAGGGCTGGTTCATCGATGAGATTCGCGCGGTGATGCCCAAGCAGCGTGTAGAGCAAGCCGATATTCCCATCCACGTGATGCCGAACGGTGACTGCGCGGGGGCGCGGGGAGCGGCTGTAGAAGCGTTAAAATTTGCGCGCAGTGGCGGATTAGCGTAGTCGTCCGGTGGTTACAGTAGGCCTTGAAGCGGGCCGAAGACAAGGCGTATACTGCTCTCAGCGTAAAACGATCCCATACTTCGCGGGAGGGCTGATGAGAGTTCTTGATCGGGTTTCTATGCTGCTCAAGCAAAAGGGGGGCGGTATATTTTCATTGCCTCCCGATGCGTCGGTCTATTCGGCGATCGAAATGATGGCCGACAAACGCGTCGGCGCTCTACTTGTGATTGATGGCGATCAATTGGTGGGCATTATCTCAGAGCGCGACTATGCGCGCAAAGTCATCCTGCAAGGCCGGTCTTCGAAGGACACGTTTGTCCGCGAGATCATGACTCCTTCGCCCATCACCATTCGTTGCGACACATCTGTCGAAGATGCAATGCGAACGATGACCGACAATCGGATCCGGCATCTCCCGGTGATCAATTCCGACGGAACAGTTGCAGGCGTTCTATCGATTGGCGATCTCGTGAACTGGATTGTGTCGGCCCAGGACGACACAATCGCGCACATGGAGCACTACATAGCAGGGGATTTATCCCATTAAACCTGGGCCGAAATTTCATCCCAGACCGGCGGTAATTGCGTTCCAGAGCGGCTGCGGATAAATCCCAAGAAAGATCAGAGCAATGGTCAACAAAACCAGCACAATTCGTGGTGTGAACGGAATCCGTTCTCTGATGAGCTCGCTTCCGGGTCGATCTGAATCGGTAAACATCGCGACGATGATGCGCAGGTAGTAAACCAATCCGATAGTGCTGCTGATGATGAGCACGATGACTAACGTCCATGCGGCGACAGATGCACCCGCCGCGAGCACGTAAAATTTCCCCAAGAAGCCCGCCGTGAGGGGAATCCCGGCGAGCGAAAGGATCATTGCGGTAAAGATCGACGCGAGCACGGGCTGACGCCAGAAAAGCCCGCGCACGTCGTCGAAGGTTTCAGTTTCGCGCGTTCCGTGTGAGAGCGCGAGCAATGACCCGAATGCTCCAACAATGGTGAGGATGTACGCTGCGAGATAATACGTCGCTGCCGATCTGCCCAGAGTCCCTCCCGCGATAACAGCCACAAGGAAATAGCCCATGTGGGCAATGGACGAATACGCAAGAAGCCGTTTGATGTTCGTCTGACGTAGTGCAAGAAGATTGCCAACCAGCATGGAAGCGATCGCGACGATTCCGAGGATTACGACCATGCTCTGATTAGCTCCGCCTTCAGCCGCGAACCAGCGCAATAGGAATGCAAAGACGCCGCCCTTCGAAGTAGTGGCTACGAACGCAGTCGCAGGGATCGGCGCTCCTTGATAGACGTCCGGCGTCCACAGATGGAACGGCACAACCGCGAGTTTGAAGCCGATTCCCGTGAAGAAAAGAACCATTCCGCCGAGATAAATAAAACGCGATTGTGCGTCCGGGGCGACTGATGCGATCTGGCTGAAGTCCATCGTGCCTTGGACGATATAGATTAGCGCGAGCCCGAACAGCAGAAACGCCGAGGAGGAGGCAGCTAGGACCAGGTATTTCAGTCCCGCTTCGAGCGGAAGCGCCTCAATTCGCGGATACGAGACGAGCGCGTATAGCGAGACACTCAATAACTCTAATCCGAGAAAGAAGGAAACCATATGGCTGCTTGCTGCCAAGACCATCGAACCCACGGTGGCGAAAACGAGCAGCAGATAGAACTCTTCCTTGTGCTCGGACCGGTCTTCGAGATACCGGAAGGAAAGCAGGATTATGGCGGCGCTCGCCGCAAGTACCAATCCCATATAAACCAGCGCATGGCGATCGATGATTAAGAGTGAGCCAATCCGAACGGGTGCGCCGGAGGATGCAGGCCAGAGACTCACGAACGAGAGAGCGAATCCTGCAAACGAAATAATGGCCACCGCACGGTGATCGCGCTTGATAGCGATGGCGATCATAATGGCGACTGAGGTCGCCGAAAGAACGAGCAGCGGGAGAGAGGCGGTCACTATAGATTCGGTCATCGACTGCTCGCTCCATCCGGAGAGATGCTCGCTGACGCGATTGTTTGCGAAGCTGTCGTCGAGGTCTGAAACATTCGAATAAAGGATTGAGGATACAGGCCTAGCCAGAGAAGGCAAGCCATCATCGAGCCGATGATCACCCACTCGCGCGCAAAGAGATCGTGCAGCCGCCAGTTGTGGCGATTGGGTCCTTGAAACACTTGGGATGTCACTTTCAAACCGTACAGGGTGGCTGCAATGATTCCCAAAGTCGCGATTGCTGTAAGCGGAACGCTTGCGCGATAAGCCCCGAATAGCACCAGAAATTCGCCTATAAAGTCGCCCAAGCCTGGAAGCCCGACGGAGGCCATCACGAAAAACACGCCAGCGCCGCTCAAAGCCGGCATAGTCTCCCACAGTCCGCCCATTCGGGCAATCTGCCGGGTGTGCATCCGATGCTGAAGGGCCCCCGCAAGGATGAATAGCGCGCCCGTGCTTATACCGTGGCTGATCATCGTCATGAATGCGCCCGTCAAGGCAATATCATTTCCTGCAAAGATTCCGATCAGCACAAAGCCCATGTGGCTCACACTTGTGTACGCAACTAAGCGCTTGAGATCTGGTTGCGTGAGCGCCATGAAAGCACCGTAGAGAACGCCTACCACGCCGAGAGTCATCATCACTGGCGCGAGCTCGTGTGACGACGTGGGGAAGAACGGAAGAACGAAACGAATCAGGCCATAAGCCCCGGTCTTCAGCAGCAGTCCAGCTAAAACTACACTGCCCGCGGTCGGCGCCTCTGTGTGAGCGTCGGGAAGCCAGGTATGAACGGGAACTGCCGGTAATTTAACAGCGAATGCCGCAAAGAAGCCCAGCATTAATAGACGCGCCATTCCCGAAGAAAGAGGAGTGTTCATCAGCGAGTCATAATCGAAGCTAAGAACTCCACTGCTTCGCTGATGGAGGATCGCCAGCGTGATGATCGCCGCAAGCATTAAGAGGCCGCTGAGCTGGGTAAAGAGGAAGAATTTGATTGCTGCGTAGATTCGCCGCTCGTGGCCCCAAATGCCGATTAAGAAGTACATGGGGACCAACATTAATTCCCAGAAGAGATAGAACAGGAACAGATCGAGCGAGAGGAACACGCCGGTGATCCCAGCTAACACCCACAGCAGATTGAAGTGAAAGAATCCAATTCGATCTTGGATTTCGGTCCATGAAGCAAGAACCGACATCAGTCCCAAGAAGAAAGTCAGCGCAAGCAGGATCAAGCTGAGACCGTCGACTGCGAGATGAAATCGAATCCCGAACTGGGGTATCCAGTCCTGATTGCATTCGTACAGCCATCGCGATTGCGGCGCGCTGCTCCAGAGGACCACCGTGAGGAGCAGATCAATTCCCACTGCAGCCATTGCGATCCACCGCGAAGCATCGCGGTGCCAGCGAGCGGCGAGCAATGAAGCGATGCCGCCGGTTAGAGGAAGGAGAATCAGGCAAACGAGGATCATGTCAGCCCCACAGAATTAACGAGCCTAGAAGCGCGACGGCAAACAGCACTATGAACCCGGCGGCCACTCCGGTGGCGTACCATCGCACGCGCCCATTCTGCGCGTGCCGTAGACCGCGCGAGCCGAGATCCGCAAGTTTCGCTATGCCCGTGTAGATGTGATCGATAACATCGGATGAGCTTCTGCGCGCGACAAATTGGAAAGGCGTCACAAAGAGGATTTCGTAAAGCTTGTCGAAGCCAAATCCCGAGTACCAGAGCCGGAGTAACAGGTCTTCGCGCGGCGCTGCTGTCCTGGCCCGCCACGGTCCGTAGATCAAATAAGCGAAAGCAAGTCCAATCGCGAAAGCCGCACTGGCGCAGATCGCCGTGATTACTTCTGTGATCGGACCGATGTGAACTTCATTCAGCGGCGGCAATATGCTGTTCAAGAAATTCGATAATGCGGGCACTCCGCCAAAGTCCGGAGGTGTATCGACATATCCGCCAATTATGGAGAAAACGCATAGGACAACCAGCGGAATGGCGGCCACTGGGCCAGGCTTGTAGGCGAGGTCTTCCTTCTCGGGGCCAAAAAATACAAGAAGGATCATTCTGTATGTATAAAAGGAGGTGAGCGCGGCCCCGAAGAGGCCAATAATCCAAAACCAACCGTTCCCGTTTGGTCCCGCCCAGGCCTGCCACAGAATCAGGTCTTTGCTGAAGAAGCCGGCCGTGATTAAGGGTAGGCCAGCGAGCGCAGATCCGCCAATAACGAATGACCAAAATGCCACCGGCAGTTCGAACCGGAGACCTCCCATATGAAACATGTCCTGATCGTGGTGCATGGCCTGAATGACTACTCCCGCAGCAAGAAACAGCAGCGCTTTGAAAAAAGCGTGTGTCATCAGGTGAAAAATGGCCGCGGACCACGCGCCAAGACCAAGAGCCAGAAACATGTAACCGATTTGGCTCATGGTTGAATAGGCAAGCACGCGTTTCAGATCACGTTGGGCCATCGCACTGAACGCCGAAAGCAGCATCGTGGTCGCACCGATCAGCGCCACAGCGAACTGCACGGGCGGCGCAAGAGTAAACAGCGCGCTCGTGCGCGCGATCAGGTAGACGCCCGCCGTGACCATAGTTGCCGCATGAATTAGCGCACTCGTTGGTGTAGGGCCGGCCATTGCATCGGGCAGCCAGGTTTGCAGCGGTAATTGCGCCGATTTGCCCACGGCTCCCCCGAGCAGCAGAGCCGCGGTCGCGATTGCAATAGCGCTGCCCGCAGACCATTGCGCAGTTGCGCGATGCATCGCTTCCTGAATGTCCAAGGTTCCCAATTGAGTGGCTATCAGAAACAAGCCAATCGCCATGGCTGTATCACCGATACGGGTAACGAGAAACGCCTTATTCGCAGCGCGCACATTCGCGGGATCTCGATACCAAAAACCGATGAGCAGAAAACTGCAGAGCCCGACGCCTTCCCAACCCAGATACAGCAGCAAAAGATTGTTCGCCAGCACAAGCGTGAGCATTGCAGCGACAAAGAGGTTCATATAGGCGAAGAATCTGGAGAACCCATCGTCATCGCGCATGTACTCGACTGAATACAGGTGGATGAGGAAGCCGACGAAAGTGACGACAAGCACCATGACCAATGCAACGGGGTCAAAATACAGGCCGAGTCCGGGACGAAACCCGCCGACGCTCATCCAGGTCCACAGATGCTGAGTTGTCGCATTGCCGGGTGGGGTTGATACGAGGAATTCCACCGCCGCGAGAATCGCAACCAGGGCTGAAATACCAATTGATCCGGCGCCCAGGCAACCCGCAGCCCGTCGCGAAAGACGCGAGCCGAATAGTGCGAGTACCGCAGCGCTCGCAAACGGAATCGCCGGAATCAACCAGAGCAGACTCAGCACTTAGCCCCGCATTTCGCTAGCCGCGTCGGAATCGAGCGTCGGCTGCGTTCTATGAAATTGGAGGAAGAGCGCGAGGCCGACAGACACTTCGGCTGCCGCCATCGCGAGGATAAACAGGAACATGATCTGCCCGTCGACGCGTCCCCACTTGTAGCTTCCGGCCACAAACGCGAGACCGCTCGCATTCAGCATGACCTCAATCGACATCAGCGTGAAGATGAGATTACGCCGTGTAAGAAGTCCGACCAGACCCACTGCGAACAAGATCACCGCTAGACCCAATACGTGTTCCAACGGTACCGGCATCGTTCCGTTCCTCCTCTCTTGAAGTGCGCCTCCCGAGGTGATAGGCGCCCACCAGACCAGATGTCAAAAGCAGAGACGCGAGCTCCACTCCGATTGCATAAGGTCCAAAAAGCGAAATTCCGATTTCTTTCGCTGAAACGACGTGCATGGGACCGGGTGGGGCTGAAGCGTGCGCGGCCACATAGATCAACTCTGCGATAAGAACTACGCCGAGAGCAGAAGGCCAACCCCAGACGCCTGGTTTAAGGGACGCTGTTTCCACTTCCGTCGCGTGCTCGCCGATATTCAGCATCATCACTACAAAAAGAAAAAGCACCATGATAGCGCCTGCGTAGATGATCAGCTCGAGCGCGGCGAGGAAAGGCGCGCCAATGACAAAAAAATCGATTGCGACACCGAGCAGCGAAACAATTAGATACAGCAGCGCGTGCACGGCGTGGCGTCGGGTAATCGCAATGATCGTCGCGAGAACTGCGATGGCCGAAGCTATATAGAATGCGATCAGCATTGTTGTTCGTTCAAGGTAACAGGCTATGCAGATCTACGGGCGCGGCCTCGTTCTCTGCTTGGCCTTTGTCCTTGCCGCCTATCGCGACGCCTGCGACTCTCCAGAAGTTGTAGTCGGGATATTTTCCGGGACCGTCGACCATAAGATCTTTCTTTTCGTAGACAAGATTCTGCCGGTTGTATTCGCCCATCTCAAAATCGGGCGTCAGTTGAATAGCGTAGGTAGGACACGCCTCTTCGCAGTAACCGCAGAAGATGCACCGCGAGAAATTGATGCGGAAGAATTCCGGATAACGTCGGCCGGTTTCGTCTTCCGTAGCTTGCAACGAAATGCAATCTACCGGGCAGGCGACGGCACACAGATTGCATGCCACACATCTTTCGCCGCCGTCGGGATCGCGCGTCAAAATGATTCGGCCGCGGTAGCGCGGCGCTAGATACGGCTTCTCTTCCGGATATTGAACCGTTACGCGCTTGTGAAAGCCATGCCGGAAAACTTCCCATAATGAGCGCACGAGACTTAGCATCAGCAATTTCTCCGGTTCACGATAGAGCGAGCACCACGGCTCCAGTTACAAGCAAATTTAGAAGCGCAAGAGGAAGCAAATATTTCCAGCCCCAAGACATGAGTTGATCGAAACGCGGTCTCGGCAGGCCAGCCCGCATCAATATAAAAAGGCAGATGAAAGTCATCGTCTTGATAGCGAGCCAAAGTCCCGGTGGCAGCACTGGCCCCAGCCAGCCTCCGAAATAAAGAAGCGAAATCGCGACTGAGATGAGGATCACGCCAATGTACTCGCCAACGAAAAACATGCCGAACTTCATGCCCGAATACTCGGAATGGAAGCCCGCCACCAGTTCGCTCTCTGCTTCCGCAAGATCGAACGGCAAGCGGCGCGTTTCGGCGACACCCGCGATGAGAAAGAGCACAAAGCCGGGGAACTGCGGAATCACGAACCACACCTTTCGCTGCGCCTCGACGATATCTGTCAGGCGAAACGAACCTGCCAGAATGACGACGCCGAGAAGCGAAAGTCCCATGAAGACTTCGTAACTTAACATTTGCGCAGATGCCCGGATACCGCCAAGCAGTGAATACTTATTGTTGGATGCCCAACCTGCGAGCACTACGCTATACACGCCGAGGGACGACATAGCCAGCAAAAACAGCACTCCAATGTTCAGATCTGCTACGACGAATCCGGGCGCAAGCGGTATGACAGCAAACGAAAGAATTGCAGTCGCGACGATAATTCCCGGCGCAAGAATGAACACGCCCTTATCTGCGAACGGCGGAATCCAGTCTTCTTTTAAAAAGAGCTTTACCGAATCTGCCAGCACCTGTCCCAGTCCGAACGGCCCGACGCGATTCGGTCCATAGCGGTCTTGCCACAGCGCAAGCAAGCGACGCTCGACCCAAATGAGGCCGGCTGCAAGGTTCAGCACTATAAACAAAACCACCGCAATGATTAGCAGCGGATAGAGATTGATCACTTCGTGACTCCTTGCATGGCGGAGGCTGGCGCCAATTTTCCGAACGCGGGTAACGTCAGACCAGCAACTCCGGGCAGGCCGATAGGAATCAGCACGACGCCTCGCGGGACGTCCGGCCGCGCAGAGACCGGCAATTCGTGGATGGAATCACTAACGCTTAGCTTGATCAAGTTGCCTGAGCTGACGCCGAGTTGATCGGCATCCATTGTGTTAACCGCTATGTAGGGACTTGGAGCGAGTTCCGCAATAGCCGGCGCTCGCTGGCTCAGTTCCTCAGAGCCAAAAATGTGAAAACAAGGCAACAGTAACCAAGAGTCAGGATTAGGCTCGAAAGCACTCGGGATTCCGGCGAAATTCCACCCACCGCGTTCTTCAGGCTCGATCAGGCGAACTCCCGGATCGCCTCCGAGCAACGGCCCTCCTATTTCACTCTGAAACTTATTCACCGACTGAATGGAGTTCCATCCCGGCGCCCAGAAGAACGGGTTGAGCGGCGGTGGCGGAGGCTGCGGTCCCGATTCCATCGAAAAAGCCAGAGCTGAATCCGGATCTTGCGGCGGTTTAGGTTCGTGGACCGAAATATTCGCTAGCATCGAGGTGCGGCCGCTGTAGCGGCTAGGCTCGCGCGCCACTTTTCCGAACTCGCTGCGAGAAGGGGCGGCTAGCCCGATATCCGCGAGTTCCGGGATCTCGAGCGCGATTGCGCTGACGATGTCATCGAGCGTGCGCCAACCTCGTTTGTCCGGATGAATCTCTGGAACGAAATCGGCATCCAGCCATCTCCAGCTCGCCCGCATTTCGCCGCTCGGAACCAATGCTTGGAAGAAGCGCTGCGCCCGTCCTTCGTAGTTCACAAGCGTGCCATCGGTTTCAGCGAACGTTCCTGCGGGCAAAACGAGTTCGGCCTTTTCGGTTGTCTGATTTTTCAGGTGATCTATCGCAATTACATGACGCGCTCTATTGAAGAACGCCTCAACATCCTCTTTCGAAGCTCGTCGATATAGATCATTTTCGACAACGATGATCGTATCGGCTTGCCCGTCTCGCACGGCTTGAAACGCTTCCGAAAGTGAGCGCGGCTTCATCAATCGAAGCCCGACGGTGTTGCATTCAGGAAAACAAAAGGCCAGCTTGGCTGGCTTTCCGATTTGACTGAGTGCATGTGAGACCTGCGCCGCTGCATTAAGAACCGCTGCGCTACGGCAACTTGTCCCTGAGACCACCAGTGGGGAAGAAGCAGAGCCCAGCACTTCGGCGATTCGATTAGCAAATGTGGATAATTCACTTGAAAGACCGGGAAGCGGAGGTCCGCCTTGAATCGCCCGCGCGATCGCGAACCCCAATCGAGCAAGATCGTCAGGCGCGGCTCGTATTACTTCGGTCGCAATCTCATCAAGTTTTGTTGCGTAAGGCGCAGCAACGAAGAACGGCCCCTTCTCGTTTTGAACCAGTTCACGAACCGGGTGGTCCAGCCAAAGCGGGATGTTCAATTTTTTGGCTGTTTGAATCGGCTGCTGGCGTACCGACTGGCGCAAGCGCAGAGCCATCACGGGTGCAACGTTCGTTACATCCTCGCCCAACACGAGTACCGCGTCGCAATGTTCAACATCATCTAAAGAGGCCGAGGTCGCCGGGCCATTTCGCATGAGGTCCAAAGCTGTCAACGTTGCGGACCACTCGTTTTCCGCGACGCCGGCATAGAAGTGATCTGGGCCTACAAGCTGCCGCAGAGCGAAATTACTTTCGAGTGACGCCCGAGGCGATCCAATTCCGATGCAGCGAGTCTCGCGAACCAGCGTTTCGAGCTTTGACACGGCGGCGGCCAATGAATCGCTCGGTTCGCCATTCACCAGACAGTCACGAATTCGATCGCCGCTGTTGACAAACTCATATCCGAAGCGCCCGCGATCGCACAAGAAATACCCATTGACTTGATGGTTGTAGCGGTTGATTACGCGACGTAACGAGCCGTAACGCTCGCCAACGCTAATGTTGCAGCCGACTGCGCAGTGAACACACACAGACGGCGCCATTTGCAGGTCCCATTTCCTGGTGTAGTGCCGTTTCAGGGTCGCGTCCGTAAATACGCCTGTTGGACAGATCTCGACAAGATTTCCCGCAAACTCGTTTTCAAGAACTCCGTCTTCGAATCTGCCGAAGTAGACTACGTCGCGCAGTCGAAACGCATTCAGATCGTGGCCTCCGGCGTAATCGCGGTAGTACCGGACGCAACGCTGGCACTGGATGCACCGGTTCATCTCATGATTGATCAGTGGCCCGAGATACTGATTCCGGAACGTTCGCTTGCTGAAGCGGTAATGCCGCGCGCAATGTCCCGTCATTACAGTCATATCCTGCAAATGGCACTCGCCGCCTTCATCACACACTGGACAATCGTGCGGGTGATTCTGCATAAGTCCCTGAATCACCGCAGCACGAAATTCAACCGTTTCGGGATCTTTGATCGATACTCGCGTGCCATCCGCCGCAGGCGTCATGCAGGCCATAATGATTTTGCCCGCCTTGTCCTGCTCGTTGCGGAACTGCTTGATCGCGCACTGCCGGCATGCACCTACCGATCCGAGCGCGGGATGCCAGCAGAAGTATGGCACGTCGTATCCCAAAGACAAAAGCACGTGAAGTAGATTTTGCGAGCCGTCCGCCTCTCGCGCTTCGTTCTCGATGTAGATCGTTGCCAACGTTATCTCCAGGGACAGCGCTTTTCCTCAATATGACGGCGGAAATCGTCGCCGAAATACTTCAGAGCGCTTTGTAACGGCTCAACGGCTCCTGGAGCAAAGGCGCAAAAAGTGCTTCCAGGCGCGAGAAATCTTGTCTGAAAGCTCAGCGTCTCGAGGTCTTTTTCTTCACCCGTGCCCGCCTCCATGCTGGCGAGAATTTTTTCCGTCCAGGCCAGACCGCTCCAGCACGGCGTGCACCACCCGCACGATTCCTGAGCGAAGAAGTGCTCGAGATTCCAGACCATCCCTACTGGACACGTTTTGTCATCGAGAACCACCATGGTGCCTGTTCCCAACCGGCTACCCGCCTTCTGCACTTGCGTGTAATCCATTGGCACGTCCAAGTGCTCTTGAACGAGAAAATCCGTTGAGGCCCCGCCGGGCAAAAGACCTCGGAACGTAAGTCCATCGCGCATACCGCCCGCGTGCTCTTCGAGAATCTCCCGCATGGTTGTGCCGAGCGGGAGTTCCCAAAGGCCCGGCCGATTAACTTTTCCGCTCACACCGTAAAGTTTCGTTCCCCCATCTTCCGTCAGGCTCTGGTCTCGGAACCACTCAGGCCCACGATTCACGATGTGCTGGACATTGCAGAGCGTCTCGACATTCTGGACGATAGTAGGTTTTCCGAACAAGCCGGAAACCTGAGGGAAGGGAGGTTTGGTGCGCGGATGCGCTCGCTTGCCCTCGAGAGCGTTCAACAAAGCAGTTTCTTCTCCGCAGATGTAGCGGCCCGCGCTCACGTGCAGATACAGCTCGAAGCTGTAGCCGGAACCTAAAATGTTTTGACCGATATAGCCGCGTTCTCTTGCTTCGGCGAGCGCGACGCTTAGCCGCTCAGCCGAGATCCGATATTCTCCGCGCAGGAAAATGTAGCCTATATCAGCTTGAATCGCGTACCCCGACACTGCCATTCCTTCAATTAACTGATGCGGATCGCCCTCCATGAGGACGCGATCCTTAAATGTGCCGGGTTCCATCTCGTCCGCATTCGCGACCAGGTATTTCGGCCGTGGCGCATCTGCTCCCATCGGAACGAAACTCCATTTCATTCCGGTTGGAAACCCTGCTCCTCCGCGCCCTCGAAGATTCGACTGCTTAACCAGTTCGGTGACATCGTTGGGCTGGAGCTGCAGCGCTTTGCGGAGACCCTGATACCCGCCCGCTTGCTCGTATGCGCTGATATCGACTGCTTCGCCGTCGGGCCGAAGATTGCTCGTGAGCGGTCGCTCTCTCATCGGGTTACTTGTAGGCCTCTAGAATTCCGCCGATGCGATGCTCGTCTACATTGGTGTGTAGATTGTTATCGATCATTAGGGCGGGTGCGCGATCGCAGGCTCCCAGACAAACAATGGGCAGCAAGGTAAACCGCCCGTCGGCCGTGGATCCGCCGAGCGTCGTGCCCAATCTGGTGCATAACTGATCACGCACCCGTTCGCAGCCCATAATCCAGCAGCTCACGCTGTCGCAGATTAGGACCACATGCCGCGCTACCGGCTTGCGCCGGATGAGATTATAAAACGTAGCGACGCCGTCCAGATCGGCTGTCGACATTTCGAGCATCTCTGCGATATCCCGAATTGCATCATCAGAAACCCAGCCGCGGTGGCGCTGCACAATTAGCATCGCGTCGATACACACTGCCTGCTTGCACGGGTAATGCGCCAGCTCCTCGCCGATTTCCTTCTGCTCTTCAGCCGTCAGCAAAACTCTTCTCCGCCTCTCCTCACCGATCAATATCCGCCAGCACGAAATCTAGACTTCCGAGAATCGCCAGTAGATCCGGGATCATCAGACCGCGGACCAGCAGCGGCAACATCTGCATGTGTGCAAATGATGGCGTGCGGATGCGTGTTCGATAGGACCCGTTTCCACCATCGCTGACCAGGTAGTAACCATTGTTCCCTTTAGTCGCTTCAATTGCCGCGAAGGCTTCGCCCGCCGGCACCACAGGCCCCCAGCTCACACCCAAGAAATGATCGATCAGCGTCTCAATATCGTGCATCGTCCGCGCTTTCGGCGGAGGCGTCGTCAGCGGATGCTCGGCGTTGCACGGTCCTCCGGGCATCTGGTCTACGCATTGCCGGATGATCCGCAAGCTTTGCCGCATTTCTTCGACGTGCACGATCGCGCGGTCGTAGCAATCGCCGGTCTTGCCCGTTGGTATGTCGAATTCGAGTTGGTCGTAACACGCATAAGGCTGCTTTTTGCGAACATCCCATTCGAATCCGCAGGCGCGGAGATTCGGTCCGGTCATACTCCACTCCATGGCTTCATCAATGGTGCACCCGCCCACTCCCTTGGTGCGCGCCTGGAATAGGAGGTTCTGCATGATGGTGCGGTCGTATTCATCCAAGCGAGCCGGAAGATAGTTCACGAAATCTCGAAACATTGCGTCCCAACCGCGCGGCAGATCTTGCGCTACACCGCCAATCCGGAACCAGTTGGGATGCATGCGCGCTCCGCAAACAGCTTCAATGATCGAGAACGCTTTTTCACGATCGTTGAACGTGTAAAAGACCGGCGACATCTGGCCAACATCCTGGGCGAATGTGCCGTACCAAACCAGGTGGCTGATGATACGAAACAACTCCGCCGTCATCACGCGAATCATCTGGCCTCGCGGCGGCACTGTAATTCCCGCGAGCTTTTCGAAAGACGTGAGATAGGCGAGATTGTTCATGACACCGCCGAGATAATCGATCCGATCGGTGTACGGAATGTAAGTATGCCAGGTCTGGCGCTCGCCCATTTTCTCCGCGCCCCGATGGTGAAATCCGATGTCGGGAACAGCGTTGACAATCTCTTCGCCATCCAGCTCCAACACGATCCTCAGGACGCCGTGAGTTCCGGGATGCTGAGGGCCAACATTCAAAAACAAAAAATCGGTATCCTCCCGCCCTCGCGCCATGCCCCATTCCTCGGGCCGGAAGCGCAACGCTTCTTGTTCGGCGTCCAACTTTTCGTCAGGCAAGACGAACGGACCCATTTCTGTCGCACGCGCCGGATGATCTTTCCGCAAAGGATGTCCTTGCCAGGACCGCGGCATAAGAATACGCGTCAAATGAGGATGCCCTTCGAAAGCGATTCCGAACATGTCCCACACTTCACGTTCGTACCAATTGGCAGCGGGAAAAATGTCAACGATCGACGGCACTGAGGGGTGTTTTATGTCGAGCGGAACTTTGAGCCGCACGTAATCATTGCGCTCGTAGGAAAACAAGTGATAAACGACTGTAAAATCGCCCGCCGAGCGACCGTTTCTATTCCGCCGGGCCCGCTCATCGATCGCAGTCAGGTCGTAGAACACTTTGAACGGTCGCGGAACAGATTCTCGAAGCCTGCGCACAACTTCGTGAATCTCGTTCGGAGCCAACCAAAATGTCGGGATACCGTCTCGGGTTATTTCCGACTTGGCCTCTGCTCCGAGTTCAACCGCTAACTCTTCATTCGAGACGAGCGCAGGTTGCATAGAGTGCTAAACCTGATCCGGCGTTCGAAGCACGGTGAGCTTTTGCCGCTCGGTTCGCTTCAGATCGCGCATCGAGGGCATGTGAGCTTTCTCTACGCCTTGCGGGCCGACTACCCAACTGAGCGGCCGCTTTTCTTGTCCGACGGCGTCGCGAAGCAATACGAGTCCCTCTAAAAAGGCGTCGGGTCGCGGCGGGCAACCCGGCACATAAACGTCGACGGGCAAGAATTTATCCACGCCTTGAACCACGCTGTATATGTCGTACATTCCTCCGGAATTCGCGCATGATCCCATGGAGATCACCCATCGCGGCTCCATCATCTGTTCATAGAGCCGGCGAATGACGGGCGCCATTTTGATGAAAACGGTTCCAGCGACCACCATAAGATCCGCTTCCCTCGGTGTGCCGCGGATCACTTCCGCTCCGAAGCGAGAAATGTCATATTTACTAGTGATGCTCGTCGCCATCTCGACGAAACAACAAGAGAGTCCGAAATGAAAAGGCCAAATAGAGTTCTTGCGGCTCCACGCAACCAGGTCTTCGAGTCGCGAGAGAATCAGGCTTCGGCGAACAGCGGTCTCGACGTGATTATGGCAAGGTTCGCCGGGCGGCGCGGCCACTTTGGTTACTGAATAACGCATCCAGGATGTCCCTTCAACTTGGCCTCTTGAAGCGGCCAGAGGCCCAATCGAGAGCTCCTACTCGCCAGAGATAGCCAAGTGCGATCAGCAAAATCAAAATGAAAATAGACACTTCCGCATAGCCGGTCCAACCGGTTTCCCGGACCGCTACTGCCCAAGCAAAAATGAAAATCGCTTCGAGATCGAAGATCACAAAAAACATCGCGACCAGATAAAATTTCGCGGAAAGCCGAACGCGGGCAGAGCCTTCCGACAAAATCCCCGATTCATATGGCGAGTCGGTGGAGCGGTCGTGATGCCGCTGTCCCAGCACGTAGGACAGCCCCAACATCGCTCCAACAAGTAGCGCGACCAGGGCTACATAAACGCCCAATGGCCAGAGGTCCACGGTTCCTCAGCCTCCAGAGCGGCGCAAAAGCGCAGCGCCTTCGAGGAAGTATGCACTGCTTTCAATCAAATTTCAAGTATATTTGACCGGTGCTTGAGTTCCAACTTGTACTCCAGAGGCTGCCCGGTTGCTGCGGTGCTGTTCGAGCCGCCGAACTCATCGTGCCTAAACCTCTCCATCTTTGTTATCCTCGAAAGTTACGGAACAGTTGAGGTTTTCGCATGTCAGGACATAGTAAGTGGGCGACGATCAAACACAAAAAAGCCGCTCTTGACGCGAAGCGCGGAAAGACGTTCACGCGTTTGATCAAGGAAATTACAATTGCCGCGCGCAACGGCGGGGATCCTGATGCGAATCCGCGGCTGCGCACCGCGATTTTGGCTGCCAAAGCGGAAAGCATGCCGGCCGATAACATTAAACGGGCCATCATGCGCGGTACCGGCGAGCTCGAAGGCGGACAGATTGACGAAATTCAGTTCGAAGGCTACGGACCCGGTGGTGCTGCGGTTCTGGTAAATGTCGCTACTGACAATCGCAATCGGACGGTTAGCGAAATTCGCCACCTGTTTTCGAAAAACGGCGGGAATCTCGGCGAACAAGGCAGCGTTTCCTGGATGTTTGAACGCAAGAGCCAGATTTTTGTCGATGCTGAAAAGGCGAGCGAAGACCAATTAATGGGCATAGTGCTCGATGCGGGAGCCGATGACATCCGCGATCACGGCGGTGCCTTCGAGATTCTCTCTCCGCCCGAGGCCCACGAAGCTGTTTTGCAAGCTCTCGAAAAGTCGCGTATTCCGACTGAAACAGCCGAGATTGCGATGGTGCCAAAGAACACGATCAAGCTCGAAGGAAAGAATGCCCAGGCGATGTTACGGCTCTACGAGACGCTCGAGGATCATGACGACGTTCAGAACGTTTACGGAAACTATGAAGTCAATCAGGCGGAAGTAGAAGCTCTCGCCTAGCCGATTCTTCGGATGCGAATTGTCGGGATAGATTGCGGAACTGAAAAGACAGGTTTCGGCGTAATCGACACGGATGGGCGGACTCATCAGTTGGTTTCAGCGGGCGTGATCCGTACGCGGACGGCGGATCTACTCGAGGAAAGGCTGCTGTGTATTGCTAGTGAACTACGGAGCATTTTGGAGACATTCGCTCCTGAAGCTTTCGCCGTAGAGGAAGTGTTTCATGCAGTTAATGCGAAATCAGCGCTAAAGTTGGCCCATATGCGCGGTGTAGCGCTCCTGCTTGCGGCGGAAGCAGGACTCAAAGTCAGCGAGTATTCTCCGCTCGAAGTCAAAATGAGCGTTGTTGGATATGGGCGTGCTGAGAAACAGCAAGTGCAGATGATGGTTCACTCTCTTCTTGAAATGCATGGGGCCAAGGGCCGTAACCCTGACCTGCAGTCGATCGAGTCGTTCGACGCGACGGATGCATTAGCTGTCGCCATCTGCCATGCTACGCACGCGAAGATTGCGAACGGCGCCGGAGCACGCTAATGAGAAGAATAGCGTTTGCGTATCTCTGGGCCGTAATGCTTTATGGCCGTAGTCCGGTGATTGTCTTTACGAAAAGTTTCCCGGGAAGCACTCCGGAATACTGCTCCGTGCGCGTGGACCGTACCGGCGCGCTTCAATATAAGGAATCACCTACAGACGATCATCCTTTGACTGCGCAGCTCGAAGACTCTGAAACCGCACCGCTCTTTACGATGGCTGAGAAGCTTGACTACTTCAAATCGCCTCTCGAATCGGGTTTGAAGGTTGCAAATACCGGCAAGAAGACGTTTAAGTATCTCCCCGAGAATGGCGCGACGACGGAAGTTTCCTTCAACTATTCGATGAACGAAACTGCGCAGCAGTTGCTGGATCGCTTCGAGCAGATCGCTGCGACAGAGCGCGCGTACATCGAGCTGGATCGCACGATTCATTACGACAAACTGGGCGTGAATGAAGCATTGGCGAACATTGAATCTCTCTGGCTGCATAAGCAGCTCGTTGCTCCGCAGCAATTTATTCCACTGCTGAATCGGATCGCAGTGCACGAAGCGTTTATGCATCTTGCGCGCGAACGTGCGGCTAGGCTGCGGGATGAGTTTCAGGCCCCTCCGACAAATGCGTCCGCAAAGCAGCAGTCTTGAACCAGACTGCAGTGAGCGAATTTCGACGCATTATTTGGATCGTGCTCGACAGCGTCGGGATCGGGGCAATGCCGGATGCGGCCGAGTTCGGTGATGCGGGAAGCGACACTCTCGGCAACATAGCGAAGCAGAGGAAACTCACTTTGCCCAATCTTTGCGGGTTGGGTTTGGGAAATATCAAGCCGCTGCCAAATTTACCTGCGGTTCAACATCCGATTGGGGCATACGGAAAGTGCGCCTTGGCTTCGCCCGGTAAGGACACGACTACAGGACATTGGGAGATGGCGGGCATCCTGCTCGAAAAGCCGTTCCCCGTTTACCCGCGCGGCTTCCCTCCGGAAGTGATCGAGGAGTTCGAAAAACGGGTCGGTCGAAGGACACTCGGCAACAAGCCAGCTTCTGGAACAGAAATCATCGCGGAGTTAGGCGAACAGCATCTTCAAACAGGGTGGCCCATTGTCTACACATCAGCGGATAGTGTTTTTCAGATCGCAGCTCATGAGAGCGTCATACCAGTGGGCGAGCTTTATCGCATGTGCGCGATTGCTCGCGAGGTGCTGCGCGGTTCGCATGAGGTCGGGCGAGTAATCGCCCGGCCATTCGAGGGTGAGCCAGGCCGGTTTGTTCGAACGTCAAACCGCAAGGATTTTGCCGTTCCGCCATCTCAAGGCATGCTGCTAGACAAACTTTCTGAACGGCAGATCCCGGTGTACGCGGTTGGCAAAATTTCGGATATCTTCTTGCATCGCGGCATAAGCGAATCAGTGAAAACAAAGAACAATGCGGACGGAATGCAGAAGACCGAAGAGGCAATGCGCAAACGAGCTGCTGGATTGATATTTGTGAACCTCGTTGATTTCGACCAACTGTACGGTCATCGGAACGATATCGAAGGCTACGCGGAAGCTCTGGAGGCTGTGGATCGATGGCTAGGCACTTTGAAACCTGAACCTTCCGACCTGATTCTATTGACTGCCGATCACGGATGTGATCCCACCACAGCATCAACCGATCACTCTCGTGAATACACTCCGCTACTCGCTTACGGAGATCGGGTCAAGGCAGGCGTGAACCTGGGGACTCGGGCCACGCTTGCCGACATTGGGCAGATGGTAGCGGAGAATTTTGGAACGCAAATCCAAGCCGGCACAAGTTTTTTGAAAGACATCCAGAAAGGATTCAATTAGTATCCGACCATGAGGCGTCGCGTTATGGCGGGCAATTGGAAGATGTACAAAACCGCCCAGCAAACGGCTTCTTTTTTCGAGCAGTTCATCCCGTCAGTTAACGGCTTCAATGATTGCGATCTGGTGATTTTTCCGGTTAGCGTGAACATTCCGACGGCGATTCAAGCTGCGCAGGGAACATCGATCCGCATCGGCGGACAGAACCTTTTCTGGGCGAATGAGGGCGCCTATACAGGCGAAGTCTCCGGTGAAATGCTCAGGGCCGTCGGCGCGACTTGGGTGTTGATTGGTCATAGCGAGCGACGCCAGTATTTTCACGAAACGAATGGCGAGGTCTTGAAAAAGGGTCAAGCTGCGATAGCGGCTGAGTTAACCCCGATCATTTGTATTGGCGAACGGTTGGAAGAACACAAGGCGGGAAAGACTAGAGAAGTGCTAATTGGCCAGTTCGCAGGCGGCATCGCGGGCTTGACTGAAGAGCAGTTTGCGAAGGTTGTCATTGCGTACGAGCCGGTTTGGGCAATCGGCACCGGGCAAACAGCTACGCCGCAAATTGCATCGGAAGCGCATGCGCTCATTCGCACTGAAGCCGAGAAGAGGTTCGGCAAGGCCGCAGAACAGTTGCGAATTCTATACGGCGGCAGTGTAAAGCCTGACAATATCGAAGGCCTTATGAAAGAATCGGAAATCGATGGCGTGCTGGTAGGGGGCGCCAGCCTTGATCCGCGATCTTTCGCTCAGATTGTGAAGGCGGCTCGGGTTAATCGGGACTGATTCTGATTATTTCACCTGGTTTGATCGATTCCAATGCACTTCTACAAGCGGCAACGTGCGGAAGCAAATGCTCCAAATCGTTCGAAGGCGTAAGGAGAATGATCAGGGCCAAGCTACGGCTCGCCAAATTCTGTTGCTCAGGTATGCTCTTATCAACCGTAATGAGGACATTGAATCCAGCTAATTCGGCAGCAGTGAGAAGATCGCTGTTCTTTTTTCCGCCGAAGCCAGCGCGCTGAGCGGCATAGCATTGATGTCCGTGGAAGCTTTTGCAAAGATCTTTGGGGACGCACTCATCTAAGAGGATCTTCACGCGATCCGCGCAAGCAACGACTCTTTCGCACTCTCGAGCGCAGCAATCGCCATCTCTCTGGTCACGCCCGGGAACTGTTCGAGAAATTCATCTAAAGTGTGGCCGTGCTCGATGTAATCGAGGAGATTCTTGAACGGCACGCGCGTGCCGCGGAAGCAGGGTTCACCGCTCATGATTTCCGGGTCACGAATGATGACCTTTTCCATAGAATTATTGTGACTCATCCTCTCCCTTGTGTGGACCTGCTCTGCCCGGAAGGTCGAAGGGATTCTCGTGCACTTTTTCACGGATATTTGAATCCAGGGTCTTCGCGAGTGAGATGAATCCATCCCCGAACCTGGCTCGGATGTGGTCGATCGAGCGAAAGGCCTCGCGCAGGCGTCGGGTCTGCGGTTCTTCGAGCAAGTTCATTTGGCCTTCAGCATTCTGCAGAGATCCTGCATGAACGCCCACCAACCGAACCGGCGTTGCGCCATCCCAAGCACCACGAAACAAGCGAATCGCCGCGCTGGCAACTTCGGAATCGAGCTGTGTGGCGTGATCGAGCGTGCAGGCTCGAGTGATGGTTGAAAAATCCTGATCGCGCAATTTGAGCTGAATTGTGCGCGAATAGAGCCGGTGCTCACGCAAGCGTTTGGCGACCATCTCCGAGAGTTTCATCAGAGTGGTTTCAATGCGATCGCGGTCAGCCGTGTCGTCGGAAAACGTGTGCTCGTGACTGATCGACTTTGGGTCTTCCTCGGCGCCAACGTCAGAATCGAACCACCCGCCAGCGTCCTCTCCTCGCGCCTTCCCGGCAAGCGCGAGACCCCAACGCCCGAAGTGAGAGGCCAGGAAATCTTCCTCAAGCGCGGCCAAATCACCTACCCGCCTGATGCCGAAGTGGTGAAGCGAGGCCTCGGTCTTCTTTCCGACGCCGGGAATCTTGCGGATATTCAGAGGCGCTAAAAAGCGCGCCTCCTGGCCGGGTATAACGAACAATACACCATTCGGTTTCGCGTGATCAGAAGACACCTTTGCGACCAGTCGCGAAGAGGCAAGTCCTAGCGAGCATCTCAGGCTAGTTTCCGTTTGTATGCTCTCGTGTAGGGCGTGAGCCGCTCGAAGCGGAGGTCCCCAGAGCCGCTCCGTTCCCGTTAAGTCGATGAAAGCTTCGTCGATGGAGGCCATCTCCACTTGCGGAGAAAAGCGATTCAATATCGCAAAAACTTTTTTTGAATACTCCCGGTAACGATGCGGAGCGCCTTCGACAAAGATTGCTTTGGGGCACAATTGCGCAGCGGTGCGCAACGGCATTGCAGAGTGGACTCCGAATTTTCGCGCAGCATAGGAAGCGGCAGCTACAACTCCGCGCTGGTTTGCTTTGCCACCGACTACGACGGGTTTGTCCTTGAGCGATGGATTGAAAAGCTCTTCGACCGAAACGAAGAACGCGTCCATGTCCACGTGGCAAATGAGGCGCTGCACCAATTCCCGCCTTATGAACTCCGCAGGGTCGCTCCGATGACTCGCGGCAACCCGGCAAGATCGGAAATCACTTCGATGTCACTCCATGCCGGCGTCAACATCTCGCGAACTCCTTCGAGCGACCGGTATCCTAATTCCATCAACAAACGTCCGCCGCGCTTCAGGTTCAACTCCGAGCCGCGAATTAGCCGCTCGTATATTTCAAATCCAGTATCGCCCGCAAATAGCGCGATGTGGGGCTCCCAGTCGCGAACCTCGCGCTGCATATTCGCGGCGTCCGCGCCAGGTACATAGGGAGGATTTGAAATGAGCAGGTCGATGCTTCGCGGCCTGACCGGCTCCAGCAGGTCGCCTGCGAAAAGCGATACCGGAGCTTGATGCTTTTCGCAATTGCGTTTCGCTACAGCAAGAGCCTGGATTGAGATATCCGACGCGATAATCCGGCTTTGGCTTTCAATCGCGAGGCTGATGGCGATTGCTCCCGATCCCGTTCCAAGATCAAGCGCGGTGGCGTGGGGATGGGCTTTGAGATACGCCAGCGCTGCTTCAACCAGATGTTCGGTTTCCGGACGGGGAATCAACACATCCTGGTTTACATAGAATTCCCGACCGAAGAATTCCTGCCGGTGTGTGATGTATTGGGTCGGCTTTCCTTTGAGGCGCTCATGCAAGTAGCGCCCGTAATGAATCCAGCCGAGTTGAGTCAGATCGTCATTGCAATGCGCATAAAGGTAGGCCCGCTCGCAGTGCATGGCGTGGCACAGCAACACCTCGGCTGTAAGCCGCGCTGGGGAAATTGCGCCTTTCTCGAGTATTTCGGCCCCCTGAAGTAGAGCGGTCTGAATCGTCACGGCCGGAAAGTGGGTGCGCGCTTCCGCCCGGCGCGATCTCTCGATTATGCTGCCCGGCCTTGCTCGCGCAGCCGCTCTGCCTGGTAATAGCTTGTCAGAGCGTCGATAACTGGCTGAAGGCGGCCTTCGATGATCAGATCGAGTTGATGTAATGTCAGCCCGACTCGATGATCTGTCAGCCGATTCTGCGGAAAGTTGTACGTTCGGATTTTTTCGCTGCGGTCTCCCGTGCCGACCATGCTCTTACGTTCCGCGCCAATCTGCGCGAGCTGCTTTTCTAGCTCCATTTGGTAGAGCCGGGAACGAAGAACCTGGAGTGCCTTCGAGCGGTTCTTAATTTGCGATTTCTCGTCCTGGCAGGAAACGACGGTGTTGGTGGGCAAATGCGTAATTCGAACCGCCGAATATGTCGTATTGACCGATTGCCCGCCGGGGCCGGATGAGCAAAACGTATCGATACGCAAGTCCTTCGGGTCGATCTGCACATCCACTTCATCAGCTTCAGGCATGACGACGACGGTAATGGTTGAGGTGTGAACGCGCCCCTGGGTTTCGGTCGCCGGCACGCGCTGCACGCGATGCACGCCGCTCTCGTACTTTAGTCGGCTATAAACCTTGTTTCCACTGATCAGCGCGATGACCTCGTTCAGGCCGCCGACGGAAGACTCGCTGAGCGAAGTTACCTCGACACGCCATCCCTGCTCTTCGGCATAACGGGCGTACATCCGAAAGACTTCCGCAGCAAACAGAGATGCTTCGTCGCCACCGGCGCCCTTTCGGATCTCGACCACGACATCTTTTTCATCGTTGGGATCTTTGGGCAAAAGAAGAACCTGCAGATTTTCTTCGATAGATGCGACCTGTGGCTCAAGCCGCAGTATTTCCGCCTCAGCCATTTGCCGAAGCTCGATATCGCTCTCGGCGAGCATGGCCCGCGCGTCCTCGAGCTCTTGCTGCGCTCTCTTCCATTCCTGGTACTTAGAAACCAGCTCAGTGAGTTCGCTTTGCGCTTTCGCTATTTTGCGATATTGCTCGGCGTCGTTGATCACGGCCGGATCTGCCATGCGCGCTGTGAGCTCGTTATAACGCGCCTCTGTTTCGTTCAGGCGATCTTGATATTGCATGAGAGCGTCGGCGTCCAGGATTATTGCCATTTAGGCGATAACCAGCACGCCCCCTTGTTCGCGTTCGAGTTCCATTGCTCGTTCTAACGCGTGAATTGCCACTTCCGTCTGAGCATCTGACGGGGGCTGGGTTGTGACGCGCTGCAGCCAAAGACCGGGCCGAGTGAGTACGGCCATCAAACCGCGTTGATGCTTCGCTGCGAAGCGAATGAGTTCATAGCTTGCGCCAGCGATCAGGGGTAGCAAGGCTATGCGAGAGACAAGCTTCAGCCCGAAATTATCGAACGGGAGAAACGCGTAAACGATCATGGAAATGATCATTACGACCATCAAAAAGCTAGTGCCGCAACGCGGGTGCCAGGTGACAAATCGTTGAGCGTTCTCAACCGTGACGGCCTGCCCGGATTCGAAATTAAATACGACCCGGTGCTCGGCGCCGTGATACTCGAAGACGCGATGAATGTCTTTCATGCGAGATAGCAAGTACAGGAAGCCGAGGAAAATCGCGATGCGAAGTACGCCATCGGTCATGTTAATAGCGAAACGGCTGCCGATGGTGGGAAATGCTTTTCCGAGCAGGGTAGCGAGATACAGTGGAACGAATTTATATAAAGCGATGAAGAAGGTTAAGGAGAACAGTATGTTCAGACCCATTGTCCAGGATGAGACTTCCTTACGTGCCGGGTTGGCCGAGGGAGCCGCCTTCGCATCGAGAGCGCATTCGGCAGAAAACCTCAGCGCTTTCATGCCCAGCCACATCGCTTGCCCGAGTGTTCCCAAGCCGCGGAGCACTGGTAATTTGAAAATTGGGTATCGCTCGGATAAGCGGGGCAGGGGACTCTCTTCTGTAACGATTTCGCCGGTCGCTTTGCGCACTGCCACGCAATAGCTTTGAGGCGAGCGCATCATCACGCCTTCCATGACGGCCTGACCGCCAACCAGGGTAGTCTCCTCTCCATTTTCGAGGATAGGCAGTAATTGTATGTGCGTGAAAAGACGCACAAATCCGCGCACGTTCAAGAAGGGATCTCCCTACGTATTATAGCCAAATGAGGGTGTTCGATCAGTTCTCACTTGACTTCACCTGATTGCGCCGGCAAACCTCGCATTCGCACTCGCCGTGCTCGGCAGGGCGCGGCAAAGTGCCCGCTCCAGTGGGACCCACGTGACCGGTACCAAGCGCCTTCTCCTGCTCGATGACCTTTAGCCACGTGTCGACTGTCATGCGTTGAATTCCAGTCCCGCCTCGTTCCCATGCTTCAGGATTCCTGGTCGCCCAGCGGTATTCGGGCGGAACGCACGTCGAAAAATTCAGACGGCGATACACCAGGTCCGGGGGTGGGAGCATGGCTTTTCCTTCCTTGATCAGTTGCTCGTTGGAAGGATACAACGTGGTGATCGTTTGCCCGTCCTCGACCTCGATTTCAATCCATTGATTGAGAATCACGAGCTTGCGGCTCTTCTTCGGATAATTTTGTCCTTGAAATACGTTTTGGTCCGGACTCTTCGGCTGCTTGGCAGATTTAGACTGACTTGCTTTGCGCGCGGATTTTCTATTCTTTTGATCCATGCCCGAGTGTGGGCATGCTGCTGCGGCGTTATGCACTCGGCGCAAGATATCTAGCTGAAATGAAAGTGCATATCGTCCCACGGCGGACTTGTGAATGGCGCAGGGCTGAGTCGCGAGCAGATACTGCGTGACTTGGCTGGACCTGTCGAATAATTGGGCAGAAGGGCGTCGATTCGCAGACCACGAACCCCGATGGTCTGCGCCACCCGATTCTTAGGCAGCGTTTTCTACGGCGATGATGCGCTGGGGCGTGACCGTGATGCGATGTTCGGGAGTTTCCAAGTGGATGTTTTGTAGAACCTGGTTGTCGACTTTGGCCTGCGCGAGCAAAATATCCCATCGGTGGGTGTCCTGCTTGCGTTGTTCGATGGCTTGTCTGAGGGCAAGCTCGTCGTTCTTGCGACGCTGCGATTCGAAGCCAATTTCCTGTTTGCGCTTTTCGGCTCTGAGCTTTACGAGGTCATTGAGGCAGCGGTGGAAGGCGCGGTCATTCGTGGTCTGATAGCGAAGGAACAGCGCGAAGCTTTTGTCATCGGCTTCGGCCAAAGCGGCATTCTGCAATCGGAGAGCGCGGCGGGTGAGCCAGTGATGCTCGGCCATTTTGTCGACCAAGATGGTTTCGGTCGGAGTGGCGGGCTGGTGCTCGTTGCGGAGCGCAGCCTTGAGTTCGTCGAATTCTTGTTGGGATTCGCAGGGAAGGACGGTGAAGCGGCCGCAGAAACCCCACTGAAAATTGTTGCGCGAGGAAATGGCTTTCCCTTCGGGCGTTTTGGGACCCGAGGAATGTTGCGCATTGGCGCGATTCGCGGTGATCTGAGCTGGCGTAGACATAGATAGTTGCTCCTTCGGAGCAGAATCTAGCATTCAGGCCCGGCGAAACAGAACGACCTGAGATTCGATGGGCGTTTGTTTTCAAGGAGAAGAAACTTTTAGGAGTTTTGTGAATGCGGTCGGGGCGTTCGGCGAGCGAGATGTGAGAGAGGTGCGCTTACTGGAGATCTCTCGAGGGCAGGCCGGATAGCCGACAACCGCTCCGGAACACGTCACATCGACGGAACGCACCGTTTTCCGCGAAGTTGAGCGCGAAATAGCTTTACTTCCATTTGACACGTGATCAAGGATCTGTCCGCCGAATCATCCCCTCAACTGCCGTCCGGGAAACCACCGCGGTGCAAAACCATCGGATAGTGAGGGAGCGTCTCTGGCCTGCGTAGCGACGCTCTCCAGCCGTCGGGATAAGGCTCTAGTCCACTGTAGAATAGGGACCCCGATTCGCCGGCGAGGCGCTCTAGCGACTGCCTCAGATTGATAACATGCGAGCCGAATTTGGCTTCCCAACGCTGCTCGACTGTCCAGACCAGCCGGCGGTATGTGTTGCGCGCGTCCTTTCCCTTAGCCGTGAGAATGAGTACCTTTGCCCGGGGGTTCTGTTGGCTCGGCTCGACGACAGCGAAGCCGCGCTCCTGCAGGCGTTTTACCGCCATTGCAATGGCTTCTTTGGATACACCCGATAAGAGAGGCAGGTCGCGAACGCGGGTACCTTCGTCGCCTGCCAGTCGCAAAACGTTGGCGGCGATTGCGAGCGACTGCCCGGACTCTCGCTCGAACTCAAGGGCGAAGGCCAAAAGAACCTTCGACATGAGTATGGGCAGCGTGAATTCACCCGGCAAAGCAGTTGCATTAGGGCTGGGCGGGTCGGATTCGGGCCCCTCGCTCATCATTTCGTACCCCAGAATCGGAAGATAATCTGGAAGGTTCCGGTTCAGTTGTCGGGCCAGCAATTGCAATGATCGGCGAAGCTCGGCGACTGTATCGTTCCCAAACCGCTCCCCCCAACGCTCTTCAATGATGCCGGTTAGAGGCCGCCATACCCGTAAAGCCTTCTTGCCGCCAGCCGTGGGCCGGACGATCCAATCCAGCGGATGATCTGATGCACTTCGGTCGACGGCAACGTAGCCCCACCATTTGCTCATCCGGGTCAACCAGACTTTCGCTTCTTTGCTCTTTAGGGCAGCGCGCCGCAGCAAGTCCCGAATCGCCGTCCCGTCATCCGGCACGAATCGCATAAACTTGATCCACATCGCCATGGAGACGAGCCATGGGACGGAAGTTGATCCTGGTGTCTGGTCATGGTTTGTTGTTCGATGGGGTGTCTGATGTTCGAACTCGTTGTCGAATTCGATCGTAAACGCCACCAATGCGTGCGACAAGAGGGCTGGTAACGGCAGGCGCTCAGACATACTCGCATGACAGGGCGTAGGCACTGATATTCAAAATGAGTGTCGAGAGATTACGAGTTCCCAATGGCGGGGCGCAATCGAGCAACGATCGGCGTGTGGTCCGACGGTTTCTCCATGGCTCGGGGTGCCTTATCGATCTCGCAACTCTCCAATCGCTGCGCTAATCTCGGGGAGAGTAAAAGGTGGTCGATCCGAATGCCACGGTTGTACTCAAATGCTTTTCGGAAGTAATCCCAAAACGTGAATTGGCCGGTCTCGCCCGGATGCAAAGAACGAAACGCGTCCGTATAGCCTAGCCCGAGAAACGCACGATAGCGAGCCCGCGGCTCAGGTTGAAACAGCGCGTCGTGCATCCAGGAGGAAGGTTTGTGGCAATCGATGTCCTCTGGAATGACATTGAAGTCGCCCCCCACCAACGTCGGGATCTCGTTTTTTAGCCAAATCTGCAGTTGTTGGAGCAGCCGATCCATCCACGCCAGCTTGTAAAGAAACTTATCGCTGGCAGGCGGGTTCCCATTCGGCGCGTAGATATTGACAACGCGAATGCCGCTGATCAAAGTTTCCACGAAGCGCGCATGACTATCCGCCTCGTCACCAATCAGCGTTGTCGAAACGATCTCAATTGGGGAACGAGACACGATGGCCACGCCGTTGTAGGACTTTTGCGTAACCGCCGCGCTTCGATATCCTAGCTGGCCAAATAACTCTGCGGGAAACTCCGCCGCTTTGAGTTCCTGCAATAGCAAAATATCCGGATTGTGCGCAGCGAGCCACCTTCTCACATGTTCCAGTCGCGCGCGAATCGAATTTACATTCCAACTGGCAATGACCATAGGCTAAGTCTCGAAGTAAATCATCTCCTACCCAGGGCTCAAACCAATTTCGATCATTGGAGTGAGATACAACAGCCATGTGCCTCGATCTTCGAATCACACAGCGGCTTGACGATGAAAACGAGACTTGCCGTCCTGTTTCTGCTGCCGGTGTTTGCTTTCCCGGAGGCGGCAAGAATCTACGTGAATGCGGGTGCTGAGGCCGGTCCGGCTCCTCGATCCTGGGCTTATTTCGGTTACGACGAGGCCAATTACACGTACGCACGTAACGGTCAAAAACTCATCAGGGAACTCGCGGAACTCAGCGAGGCGCCAGTGCACATTCGCACGCACTTCCTGCTGGTAACCGGCGACGGCAAAGGCGGCTTGAAATTCGGATCCACAAACGCCTACACGGAAGACAGCGCCGGCAAACCTATCTACAACTGGACGGTCGTCGACAAGATCCTAGGCACTTATGTTGACGCCGGTGTTAGTGCATTTGTCGAGATCGGGTTCATGCCGCAAGCTTTGTCAACACGCCCGGAGCCCTACACGCCCACTTGGATACCCGGCGCCAGAAACGATAACTACTACATTGGCTGGACGTACCCGCCCAAGAACTACGAGAAGTGGGCTGATTTGATCTACCGCTGGGTCCGGCACTCGGTCGAGAAGTACGGGAAAGCTGAAGTGGAGAAATGGGACTGGGAGGTTTGGAACGAGCCGAACATCGGCTATTGGCACGGCACGCCGGAGGACTACGATAAGCTCTACGACTACACCGTCGATGCGGTTAAACGAGCACTGCCCGCCGCTCGCGTGGGTGGCCCAGCATCTACCGGTCCTGCAGAATCGCACGCCGCTGATTTCTTGCGGGAGTTTCTGCAGCACTGCGCAACAGGAAGGAATTACGCCACGGGCCGACAAGGATCGCCTCTCGACTTCGTTAGCTTCCACGCGAAGGGGCGGCCTCGAGTCGTCAACAGCCAGGACATCATGGGAATCTCATACGAAATGAGCGATGCAGCCAGCGGTTTCGCGATCGTTCATTCGTTTCCCCAATTCGCGCATCTTCCAGTTGTGCTGAGCGAAGCGGACCCGGAAGGCTGCGCCGCTTGTTCGGCGCGCGTCTACCCCCAGAACGCCTATCGCAATGGCACGCTGTATGCCGCCTACGAAGCTGCTGCCTATAAAACAATCCTGGAACTCGCTCATGAACACGGAGTAAACTTGCAGGGAGTTCTCACTTGGGCATTCGAGTTCGAAGATCAGCCTTACTTTGATGGCTTTCGCTCCTTGGCAACTAACGGGATCGACAAGCCAGTTCTGAATTTCTTTCGTATGGCAGGATTGATGACCGGCGTGCGAGTGAAAGCGGACAGCACGGCTGCCCTCCCTGCGGATGCTATCGTGAACGGCGGCGTTTCGGGGCCGGCCGACATCGATGCGCTCGCCGCAAAATCAGATCACGACGTCACTGTTTTGATCTGGAATTACCGTGATCAGGATAAACCAGTTCCGTCGGCTGAAATCCAACTGAACGTCTCGGGAATACCTGAAAAGGCGGGCCGGGTGCTGCTCCGGCACTATCGCATCGACCAGCAGCACAGCAACTCATACACACTATGGCAGCAAATAGGCTCGCCCCAACAACCGACTGAACAGGAACAGGCGCAACTCGAAAGTGCCGGGCAGTTGCAGACCCTGACTTCTCCAATCTGGACGGATCGGAAATCGGCAGAAGCGCTCCGGTTTTCTTTGCCCTCCGAAGCTGTGTCGCTGATTCAGATCAGTTGGAAGTAATTGGAAGGCGTTCAGGCACTTCTCGCCTTCTTAGGCATGCGGAAGGCTCAGTGGCCTTAGTAAATAGTAGGCCGTTTCTGATTTTCTAAACCCGCTCACTGCTTGCGTTTGCGGAACGTGTGGTTTTCATGCAGCGGATCCTCATTTCGGAAGCGCCGAAATCTCGCCTGTTGGAAGCCTTGTTCAGCGAGCGAGTTCGGTGAGAAGCCAGGCCCTGGCCATCTTCCAATCTCGCATCACACTTTGGGGAGAAATCTTCAACACTTCCGCCGTTTCCTCGACGCTCAATCCTCCGAAAAATCGAAGCTCGATGACCTTTGCTTTGCGTGGGTCGATTTCAGCGAGCTCATTCAACGCGTCGTCGATGGCAACCATCTCCCGGTCTCTCGAGTCTGACGCGATCTCCGGTGCGTCATCGAAGTTCACATGGACCGCGACGTTGCCCCGTTTGGCCATGTTCTTTGCGCGGGCTCGATCCACCAGGATCCGCCTCATCATGTTTGCCGAAACGGCGAAGAAATGCGCGCGATCCTGCCAGCTGACATTGTCCACTTCCACCAGCCGCAGAAAGACTTCGTGGACTAGCGCAGTTGCCTGCAGACTGTCGCCCGGCCGCTCTTTGCGCATATATTTTGCTGCCATCCGCCGTAGCTCTGGGTAGACCCTCGAAGTGAGGTCCCTTAGAGCTTCCTGGTTGCCGCCGCTCCAAGCCTTCAGAAGAAGGGTGACGCTTATCGTCTCTCCGACCATGAGTCCCGCCGATGCCTTGATCTTACGACCTCGTGACGAAAGCGGAGAATTATTCGCCGTTGTTGTAGTTCTTAGCGATGTTTCTCGCTTACCAGGTTGAAACCGGCGCCATGAAGACTACGGGCGGCTTGGTTTCAGCCCGGGAGGGCTCAACAGACCATTAGGAGGTCTTTCTTATGAAAATCGAATGGATGAACAAGAAAACTTGCGCGTTCCTGAAACTTTCTGCAGCAGCTTTGACCGTTTTGGTGGCTCTCATCCTATTGGGAGCTCCGAAGGCGGCAGCTCAAGATGCGGATGAACCGGAGGCCCAGTGTGAAAGGCTTCCGCAGCGACCGGAAGGGTCATGGCTCTACACCGTGACCATTCCGGGATACACCTTCCAGGGGATTGAGACATACTCTGCTGGGGGAGGCTACACGGAAGCCGACCAGCTATCCTTCAATCCCATTGCGGTGGCGAGCGCCGGTCACGGCGCGTGGAAGATGACAGGCGAAAGGACATTCGACCTCACCTACCTCAATCTCACGTTCGATTCCTTCAGCACTGGCAATCCGACTGGAACGCTGAAAGTCCGCCAGACTACCAAGATTGACAAGAGTGGAAACTCTTACACCGGGTCTGGCGATTACACCTACTACGATCTGCAGGGCAACCCCATTCTCAGCATCAGTGGAACCTTTACCATTACGGCCAAGCGGATTGTCGTGCAGGCCCCAAAGTAACTCTCGCGGACGCTGACAAATATTGCGGGCAGCCGATCATGGCTGCCCTTTTTTCCTGCGTTTCGTGCGTAGTTCCGCAGGATGGGCTGCCGCTGGCGCGGTTCTAGTACTTCTCGTTGGGCCGGGCTCTGATTTCGCGATAACATTGACCCTGACCTCGAGGGTCTCCAAACGAACCGCGAATTATGGCAGAAAATGGAGGAACTGTACCACGCCGCGCTGGAAAAATCCGGCGAAGGGCGAAAGGCGCTGTTGGCGGAATCTGATCCCGAGGTAAGATGTGGGGTTGAAGCGTTGCTCGCGCAGGGGACTTCGGGGGAAAAGGTGCTGGATCGTCCTGCGTGGGAGCAGGCAGACCCTCCCCCGCAGGATGCACGGGCATGGCAAATCGCACCCGGAGAGCAACTCGGACCATACCGTATAGAAGCCAGACTAGGCGCAGGCGGTATGGGCGAAGTATATCGGGCAACAGATACGCGCTTGAATCGCCTGGTTGCAATCAAGCTCTCCGCAGGACAGTTCACCAAGCGCTTCGAACGCGAGGCGCGAGCGATTGCCTCGCTCAACCATCCGAATATCTGCCAGATTTATGACATTGGCCCAAATTACATCGTGATGGAGTTTGTCGACGGCCGTACCATTGTAACTACCGAACAGCATGAAAATGTTCCCATTCCGCCGTCGAAAGCTCTCGCACTCGCACTGCAGATGGCGTCTGCTCTCGAGGCCGCGCACGCAAAAGACATCATTCATCGCGATCTGAAACCGGCAAACATCCTGGTGACGCCCGGAGGTCAGGTAAAGCTCCTCGATTTCGGACTAGCAAAGCAAAGCCACGATGGCGACTCGGCCCAGGACACAGCCGAGACGATGAGTCTTACCCAGGCAGGAACGATCATGGGCTCCCCGGCTTACATGTCTACAGAGCAAGCCGAAGGTCGACCTGCCGACGCGCGATCCGACATCTTCTCGTTTGGCGCAGTGCTTTACGAAATGCTCGCGGGACATCGTGCCTTTTCGGGCGATTCCATTGCTTCCACTCTCGGCGCAATCCTGCATAAGACCCCGGACCCCCTGAACGCACCCCCTGCGCTGAATTCAATTGTCTTCAAGTGCCTGTCCAAATCGCCCAACGCGCGTTACCAAACCGCAACCGAACTCATGACGGCGTTGACGGAAGCCTCAACCGCAGGTAGTTCCAGCGTCGTTGATCGAATCACACCGCACAGGAACCGGGCGATGATTGCCGTCGCTCTGCTGGTCCTGTTGGGGATTGTTGCTATCGGAGCCGGCATGTATCGGAGGAAGTTCAAATCTGGACAGATTGATTCAATCGCCGTTCTGCGGTTCAATTTGCGCAGCACCGATCCTGAAGCGGATTACATTTCGGATGGCATTGCGGAAAGTATTAACAACAGCTTGGCACAGCTGCCGAGCCTAAGGGTGATTCCCTACAGCGTTGCCCTTCGTTACAAGGGCAGGGCGGTCGACATTCAGAAGACGGGCGACGCTCTGCGAGTTCGGAAAGTGCTTACGGGCCGTGTAGCGCAACATGCCGACAACCTCAGCATCGGCGTTGAACTCGATGACGTTCGCGATGGGAAACAGCTCTGGGGCCAGCAATACTCAGGCAAGGTTAGCGATCTGTTGAGAGTGGAAACCGATATTGCCAGCGAAGTTTCTCAGCGGCTTCACTCCGATCATCCCGCCGACCGGCTGAAACTGGCCTTGGGATCAACGCAAAATCCAGAGGCGTATCAACACTATCTCAAGGGCGTACATTACACATTTAAATTCACCAAAGATGGTTTTGACAAAGGCATCGATAACCTCAACCAAGCCATCGCCATTGATCCCAACTATGCGCTGGCCTACAGCGCCCTTGCTTTTAACTACATCAATCAGGTCGATTGGTTTATGGCTCCGAAGGTCGCCGCACCAAGGGCCAGAGAAGTTGCCCAAAAGGCGCTGGAACTGGACAATAGCAACGCGGCAGCACATGTCGTGATGGCTATCGAATCGCAATGGTACGAGTGGGACTGGGCCGGCGCGGAGCGCGAATTCAAACGAGCCATTGAACTCAATCCGGATGACGGCGGCGCGCGCGGATATTATTCATGGTTCCTGCCGATCGTGGGGCGCGGCGATGAAGCAATCGCCGAAGCTAAGCGTGGATTGCAAATCGATCCCCTCGGCCTCAATGCCAACCTGGGTTCTGTTTTTGTATTCACGCATCAGTGGGACAAAGCGATCGAGCAACTGCGTTCATCCATCGATCTCGATCCAAATTCTTGGTTCGATCACTATTTCCTGGGCAGGGCATATGTGCAAAAGGGGAGATTTCCCGAAGCTATTGCTGCCCTTAAGCAGGCGATATCGCTTGAGGGCACTACTGAGGTATGGTCCAGTCTTGGACACGTCTACGCGGTGTCGGGCAAAAGGGAAGAGGCGCAGAAGGTCATCGAACATCTCAGAGGACTGTCGACTCGCGAATATGTCGCTCCTTACAATATCGCAGTTATTTGTGCGGGTCTGGGAGAAAAGGATGCGGCATTTGTATGGCTGAATCGCGCTTATCAGGAGCGATCCTATTTACTCACGTATCTGACGGTGGATGAGCGTTTGGACAAACTCCATTCTGATCCGCGCTTTGACGAACTCGTGCATCAGGTTGGACTCCCCGGGCCAAGGTGATAGTGGTCAGTAGCTTCGACAACATTGTAATCCCAGAAGTTTCGACGCGCCTGCATCCGGGAATCATGCCGCACCACTTCACACCTTCACTGATATCGGGGGCCAAACGGTGGGCCGGAAATGCGGAAAGGTGCCGGGTTGTCCAGCGCCGCTGTAGATGGCGTGTGTCGATGTCCTCCCGCAATCGGGAGACGTCAGAATGGCCCTAAATCACTGATCTGATTGTTACAATTAAGGTTCATCGTGTTTCATTTGAACCGGGGAGTTTGCTAAATGGCTGCATTGGCGCGCCGCAAATCTGTGGTCGTCGACGTCGGAGGCGTGAAAGTTGGCGGCTCGCACCCAATCGTCGTCCAGTCGATGACTAACACCGACACGGCGGATTCAGCGGCGACGGCGAATCAGATCATGGAGCTTGCCCGCGCCGGCTCAGAACTGGTGCGGGTGACTGTAAACACGGAAGAAGCTGCCGAAGCGGTTCCCACGATCGTTGACACGATTCGAAGCTTCGGAGTGAATGTTCCGATCATCGGAGATTTTCATTACAATGGGCACTTGCTGCTGAAAAAGTATCCGCTGTGTGCGCGGGCGCTTTCGAAGTACCGCATCAATCCGGGCAATGTCGACATCGGCAAGAAGCACGACGACAACTTTCGAACCATGATCGAGGCCGCCATCGAGTATGACCGGCCGGTTCGGATTGGCGTGAATTGGGGCTCGCTCGATTCGGCGCTGCTGACGCGAATGATGGATGAGAACTCTCGATCTCCGGAACCGCTTGATGCGATGGACGTGACGAAGCGAGCTATCGTTGAGAGCGCGATTCGTAGCGCCGAGCTGGCCGAAAAATTCGGTCTCGCGCACGACAAGATCATCCTGAGCGCGAAAGTTAGCAACGTGCAGGACGTTGTCGACGTGTACCAGATGCTGGCCAGCCGTTCCGATTACCCATTGCATGTCGGACTGACGGAAGCTGGACTGGGATCGAAAGCAATCGTGGCAACGAGCGCTGCGCTTTCGGTTCTGCTGCAACAGGGGATCGGCGATACGATCCGAGCGTCATTGACACCGCTGCCTGGCGGTGATCGAACGGAAGAAGTGATCGTGTGCCAGCAGATTCTGCAGGCGTTGAATTTGCGCAGCTTTACTCCTCAGGTAGCCGCGTGTCCGGGCTGCGGCCGCACCACGAGTACGTTCTTCCAGGACATGGCCGACCAGATCCAAACCTACCTGCGGGAACAGATGCCGATCTGGCGCGACAAATATGCGGGCGTGGAGGAGATGAAGGTGGCGGTCATGGGTTGTGTGGTCAATGGCCCGGGCGAATCGAAGCACGCGAATATCGGGATTTCACTGCCCGGCACGTTCGAAAAGCCGGTGGCGCCGGTCTACATTGACGGCAAGCTCTCTACCACGTTGCGCGGGGATCACATTGTGGCCGAATTCCGCGCGATCCTTGAAAATTACGTGGCTCAGAAATACGGGGCGCTTGAACCCGTCGGCATCTTCTAGTGGCCTGCCGCAGTGATCTGTTAATAAGACTGGGGCTCTCGCAGGCCACGGAAAACGATGGCCTGCGCCACAGCTACTACTCTACTTTTCGAGCAATCTCTGAATTTCTTCCAATTCTTTGCCAGCTTCGGCCCATTTGCCTTGCGCGTTGAGCTCCCGATAGCGGCGCAGATGTTCGCGTAATTGATTGAGCGTCTGCGTTGCTTGATCGGAGGGACGAGCGCTGGGAGGCGCGGCGGCGGGAGTAGGCGTTGGGGCGCCCTGGACGGCTGTGCTTGGCTGTGCCGGTTGAGTGCCGCCCAGCGAGGCGATCAGTTGGGCAAGCGATTGCTCATATGTATCGGCGTAGGCGAGCCGGTTTCCCATTCCGAGCGCAACCTTCTTGAGTTGCGGCATGCTTGCTTGCGAAGCCTGAATGTAAATCGGCTCGATATATAAGAAGCTGTTCTCAATTGGCAGTACGAGAATCTGGCCTCGCAGTACTTGCGACCCTTGCTGATTCCACAAGGTCAGGTCTTTTGAAATGTTTTGGTCCTGGTTAATGCGCGCTTCGATCTGGATGGGGCCGTAGATGATGTTTTGTTTGGATAGCTGCTCGATTACCAGTTCGCCTAAATGTGCCCCGTCACAGCGCGCGGCCATGTAGCCAATCAGGTTGTCCTTATTCGCGGGAGTGAAAGGAATGATCAGCATGAACTCTGGCGTGTCCTCGCCCGGCAGAGTCGCGACGACATACGTTGGTGTTACGGGCGAGGCTGGCTCGCCTTGTTTGCTGCTCGATTTTGCGAGGTCCCAGAGGTCGGCGCGATTATAGAAGGCCTCCGGATCGCGCATATGGAAATTCAGATACATCTCAGCCTGAGCGCTGAACAGCGTCTCCGGGTATCGTGCATGCGCTCGCAAGTCAGCGGGCATCTCTGAGGCGGGCTTGAATAGAGTGGGGAACAAGCGCGAATAAGCCTGGATGAGAACGTCGCCCGGATCGAACACATAAAGGTTGGTTTCTCCTGTGTAGGCGTCGATGGTAGCCTTGACAGAATTCCGGATGTAATTCAACGTTGGGCCGTTGGTTAGTTCGATACTCCGCGAATAGGGATGCGCATCGGAAGCCATGTAGCCATCAGCGATCCAAGTCAAGCGGCCGGAATTTGTGAGCACGAGATAGGGGTCCGAGTCCCAGGTTAGAAAGCCGGCGATTATCGACAGCCGCCGCAGGATTGATCTCCGGATCATCATGCGAGTATTCGCTGTAATCGGACTCGGCAAGATGATATTCAGATCGCCGTATTCGATTGCGGCTGCTAAACGCAAGAAAGGCGATGAAATCGGAAATCCTCCGGTGCCGCTATAGCGCGTGTAGACGCTTTCGGTGCCGGACGGGTAATTGAACTCGGGCTGCGCGGTGTCTACGAATACCGGCTCGTGCGCGGCTTCACCGTAGTAGATTTCGGGCCGGGTGAAATTGAGGCTCTTGGTGGTTACAACCGGCGGAGCGTCTTTGATGAACAGGACGGGCAAACCGTCAGGGGTGATGCGATTCGCTTCCGCCATCACAATGCCGTAACCATGCGTGTAGATGAAATGCGGATTGATCCAGCGATTTCGGGCTTCGCCTAGTTGGCGAATCTCGAGTTCGCGAGGTGAGATCAAAACCTGTCTCATTTGCCCGTCGATGTTGTAGCGGTCCACATCGGAATCGATGTAAACGTACGGCCGCAGGGGCTGGATCTGCGAAACGGTGTCGTGGAAGGCTCGCCAGTCCCAAAGGCGCACGTTGTCGAGCAAGGCTTTGTGTTTGGGATAGTCGATCGGAATTTCAGCTTGCGCATCGAGACCGGTCTCTTTCACGCGCTGATTCAATCCGAAAGCCGAGCGCGTTGCTTCGATGTGGTGCTGGATGTAAGGCCGCTCCAGAGCCAGCTCGTTGGGGCGTACGTACAATGCAGACACCAAGGACGGCAAAATGTAGCGAACCGGAAGTATCAGCAACAAAATCAGCGCCCATCGCGAGCGTTTCATCAAAATCAGAATGGCTGCCGCGAAGGCCCCGGCGATCATGAGCCACTGCAGCGGCAGAATAACGTGGTCTGCAACCCAATCGACGCCGACCAGGTAAGCGCCGTGATCTTCGACCAAAAAATTGTAGCGGCTGAAAAAGAACTTGATGGCAAGTCCTACGAGCAAGACGGCAGCGGCAAGGCGGACAAACGTGGAATCGAATGCTTCACCGATTGACATCTGGTCAAACTGAAAATCCGCTCCGGATTGGAATGTGGGGAGCCGGCGCGTGAGATTCTCGATGTGCGAGGCCAGCCAGTAGATAAGGAGCGCGAGCACTGCTCCTACTAAGACGACCCGCAGTAGCATGCTATAGAACGGCAGACCGAAGAAATAGAAGTGCAGCGGCTTGCCGAAGATCGGATCGATGAATTCCGATTTCTGGGACGGCAGACGAAGGCCGCCGCAATACCGCACAACTGCCCAGTTGTCGACCGTGGCGTTTGCGACGACGATCGCTAGGAGAGCGAGTACGAGGGCAGCGATTCGGGATATGAATCCGCTTTTGAAAATGCTGAACCGGGAGGTTTGAAGCTCGCGGCGAATGCCGAGCCGAAAGGCAATCCAGAATGCGGCGAAAAACAGAATGACGGCCAGAACGATCGGAACGGTTCCATACAGGAGAAGGTTGATCCAGGTGTCGACCTGATGGACTTCCGACCACCACTGGTAATCAATTAACGTTGACGCGATGTAGCGCGAGCAAATAAGGAGAATGACAACGAGAATCGCGAAAAGAATCAGCCCGCCGCGGCGTCTCCGTTGTCCGATTAGTCGGTCTTCTATAGCCAAGTAGCGATCAGTATAGCGCCCGTTTCACCCGTTCACGGGTGCGAGAGTTGAGACTGATGCCGGGGTTTTCGGGAATCAGGTTGTGATAAGTGAGGAAGTGAATCGCGCATTTTCCTGTCGCGCGATGTCATCATGATTCAAGTCAATATGAAAGCCTATCTCATCACCACGGCCATCGTCTTCGCCCTGATCACGGTTTTGCACATTTGGCGCGCCATTGAGGAGGGGTCGCACCTGGCAAGCTCGCGGTGGTTCATTCTCACCACAGGACTCGCCGCCGCTCTGTGCTTGTGGGCCGTGCGCTTGATCTGGCGCACGCCGAGATCGTAACCATGAACGGCTTTCAGCTTCTGCAGATCATCGGGCAGGATGCCCGCTACACGGTGCGGACCATTCGTCGAAAGCCTGCTTTAGCCTTCACGATCGTTTTCACGGTCGCACTTGCAATTGGCGGAAACACGGCTATGTTCACCGTAATCCGTGCCGTGCTTTTGAAGCCGCTTCCGTATCCCGACTCTGATCGCCTGGTGCGCATCTCTGGAGGCGCAACACCGTCGCGGTTTGCGGAGATGAAATCCAGCGCACATTCTTTCACTGAAATCGGCGCGTTCACCGGCGAAGAAAACCTGACGCTTTCTGGCCGATCCGAACCGGAGGTCCTGAAAGGTGCTCGGATATCCGGGAGTTTCCTTCGGATTCTCGGCCTCGCTCCCTTACTCGGGCGCGGCTTTCGTGCTGACGAGGATTCGCCCGGTGGGCCACCCGTCGTAATGATCAGCGCCGAACTATGGCAGCGGCGGTTCGCGAAAAATACGAAGATCGTTGGTAAGACGGCAACGCTTGCCGGAACGCCGTGTACCATCATCGGAGTTCTTCCGCCCCATTTCCAATTTCCCTTTGCCGGGGTGGACGTCTGGATGACCGCCCCTTCGGAATCTCCGTCGATGCCGGCGAAATCCAGAGCCTTGAGTCCCTTTTTGACGGTATTCGGCCGCCTGAGGCCGGGCGTAACGCTCGAACAGGCGACCGCAGAAGCAAAGGTAATTCAACGCCGATACGCGGTCGCGCACCCAACGATGCTGGACGCCAAGCCGAAGAGACCGGTCGAGATAACGACGATGAAGGACGACTTGGTAGCCGATATCCGCTCCATGCTTTACATGCTTCTTGGCGCAGTGGGTTTTGTGCTCCTCATTGCGTGCGCAAATGTCGCAAGCCTGCTGCTGGCGCGGGCAATTTCGCGTTCGCGTGAGATTGCGCTCCGCTCGGCGTTGGGCGCCGCCCGCACCAGGCTTATCGCGGGACTGATCGCTGAGAGTGTCACGCTGTCAGTTTGCGGCGGAATACTCGGTGTGCTGCTCGCAGCTTGGAGTATGCGCGCGATCCCTAGTATCACCGCTCTCGAGCTGCCGAGAGCACAAGAGATCCATTTCGATTGGATGGTACTTGGATTCGCCGCTATCCTAACCATTACAACCGGCGTCCTCTTCGGGCTGGCTCCTGCGCTTGGCGCTTCCCGTCCCGATCTTATGCGCGTATTGCGAGTAAGCGGCGAGACCGTGAATCCACTTGGCGCACAACGCCTTTTCCCCGGGCTGAACCTGCGCGGCCTGTTGCTAATCGCGCAGGTCGCTCTCTCGATCGTGCTCCTGATTGGCACGGCTCTTCTCATCGAAAGTGTGAGCCGGCTACGCGGTGTCGCCGTCGGATTTAACCCCGCGGATGTCTTAACCGCGAGCGTTTCTTTAACGCCATCGAGCTATGACACGAACGAAAAACGTGCGCTCTTTTTTCAAGAGCTCGTTAAACGCTTGCAATTATCGTCCGGCATCCGAAGCGCCTCAGCCTCAATGTTTCTTCCTATGACGGGTTATGCGGGAACTCCCGTGCAGGATGCGGCGAAACCGCTTCTCAAACTGAACGAGCGCCTGATTGCCACCCTCGGCATCATCACGCCGGGTTACTTTCGCACACTCGAAATCCCGCTGCGGCGCGGCAGGGATTTCAGCGAACGCGATAAGCACGGCGCGCACCGTGTCGCCATTATCGATGAAGCTCTCGCTCGGCGCTTGTGGCCGATGTATCCGCATGGTCAGGACCCCATCGGCCAGCACCTTTGGGTCGGCGGCGTGGACCCAAATCCAGCCGAGGTCGTAGGAATCGCAGCGGATGTACATCAAAATCTTGAGAACAGCGCGTGGCCGGAAACCGTATACGTCTCTTTTGCCCAAAACCCTCAACCATTCGCGATGCTAGCCATCCGGACCGAGGCCAACCCGCTCGCCTTCTCCGGCACAGTTCGCGAACGCGTGCGGGCCATGGACGCGAATCAATCCATTTCAGACCTGCGAACGATGGACGATTTGGTTGATGAGCAAATCGGTCAGCGACGCTTATTGACGATCCTTTTGGGGTCCTTCGCGCTGATGGCCTTGCTATTGGTTTTAATGGGAATTTATGGCATAGTCGCGTACTCAGTGGCACAACGCTCGCAGGAAATAGGCATCCGCCGCGCGCTGGGCGCACGACACGACGATATTCTGAGGCTCGTGGTCGGGCAAAGCTTCCGCCTGGCTCTTGCGGGAGTGATAATCGGTATCGCTGGAGCTTCCACCCTAACGCGCCTGATGCAAAGCCTGTTATTTGGCGTCAGCGCAACCGATCCCGCCACCTTCGGGATCGTCGCCTTCTCATTCATGTGCGTGACGCTCGTGGCTAGCTACGTACCTGCGCGCCGTGCGATCCAAATCGATCCTGCAAGCGCGCTGCGAATATGATGCGTGTATGAAAAAGTCTCTCGTTCATTAGGCGCATTCCGGACTACGTTGAATCGCCGAAAATTTACGAGAAAATGAGCTGACTACAACAGAAGAATCACTGAGGGGTTTCTCTGCGGAAGACGTGCAGCACCACGCCTTTGAGAAACGGCCCGCCGAAGAGCCCGATGCCGAGCAGTCCTCCAAACAGCGCCATTGCCTCATAGCTCTCGCGGCCTTCACGTTGCCAGTAAACATCGCTCAGGTTCAGCCACAACGCGAATTCATCCAAAGTCAGCGCGGCTGCGACTCCATAAAGCATGGAAGTAAGCCGGTCGGCGACGTGAAAGCAGGACGGTCCACCGGTTCCGATCTCGCTGAGCCACGAGTATCCAACCAAAAGCAGCAGAAGGATACCCCATACCAAATGGTGAATGTGGCGTCCGCGCATGCTGATGTCATGAAATGGACCGATGTTGTTATGGATAGCGATCGTGATGCCCCGGATTACAGCGGCCGTGGTGAAGAAACCTACGGAAGCGAGAAAGAGGCGCTCGCGCCGGGTTTCGGGGAATTGCTGCTTGTAAATGGACCGCAGCCGCGTGCGGGCAACGAGCAACGCAAGCAATCCGAGGATAGACGCAATGATGAGCGGCCCGATCCAAAAACCTCGGTGCATCCAGGGCATCGAATGTCAGTTTAGGGCATCCGAGCGACTTCACTCAGAGCCTCGATCAATCCGGAAATCGTGTGGTCGCTGGCTTCTGCGCTTACAGTGAGTCCGTGTTTCCAGATGGCCCGCGAAGTAATCGGGCCAATCGACGCGATTTTTGTACAGCGCAGCCGCTCGACCCCGACGAGCGAAACCAGACTCTCGACCGCTGAAGAGCTCGCAAACAATACCCAGTGCGGATAAGGCTCGCGGAAGATCGTGGCAGCACGCTCAGGGGTTTCAGGCGGGATGGCATTACGGTACGCCTCTACTACTTCGACAAAGGCGCCCCGGTTGCGTAACTCGCCGGGGATAATATCGCGCGTGACTGCTGCACTAGGAATGAGAACGCGGCGTCCGTTCAGATTTTCCGCGCTGAATGCATCTAATAAGGATTCGGCGACATACTCCGGTGGGGTGAGGCTGACCTGAAATCCCTGCTTTTCGGCTGTATGACGTGTAGCAGCGCCGATTGTTGCCACGCGCGCTTGGCAGGAAGAAGGCGGCTCCGGCATTTCGGCGACGAACGCCGCGATGGCATTGACGCTCGTAAAGATGATCCAGTCGTATTCGTTCGCCTGGGCAGCGGCTCGGCGCAGCGGCGCAGGATCGGAAGGAGGAGCGATAGCAATACAGGGCAACAGAATCACTTCGGCGCCCGACTTGCGGAGTGGCGAGGCAAGCTCTTCGGCTTGATGCACAGCACGGGTGATGACAATGTGCTGCCCCTCAAGATTTCGCACTTGATTTGCTTTGGTCGAGGATTTTCTCCGCGCCCCGACGGATGAGCTCCGCTGCGAGAGCTTGGCCTAACTCTTCGGGGTGCTGCCGCGGCCCGGCCGATTCGGCACGCACGTGACGGGATCCGTCGGGCGAAACGACAACTGCGATCGCTCGAAGAATGTCCTCCTGCGGGTCGGCAAATGCTCCGACGGGCAACTGACACCCGCCTCCAAGCGCTGCGAGCACGGTTCGCTCGCAGCGGACCGCCTGGTGTGTTGGTTCGTGATTCAGCGCGGCGCAGATATCACGAGCAGAGTCGTTCGCTCGCGTTTGGATGGCCAGAGCACCCTGGCCGGGCGCGGGGCACATCTCCTCCGGCGAAAACAGCCCGGACATCTCATCCGCAAGCCCAAGCCGTAGAAGTGCGGCTGCCGCGAGCACTATAGCGTCATACTGGCCCTCTTTTAGTTTCCGGAGTCGCGTATCGACGTTGCCTCGGATGGGCTGAATGTCTAAATCGGTCCGCAGAATGCGGAGCTGTGCTGCGCGTCGGCCGGAGCTGGTACCGATACGCGAGCCGTCCACAAGCTCATGGAGTGGATGTCCTAGGATGGCGTCTCGTGGATCTTCGCGCTCGGGTACAGCCGCTATCGTGAGGCCTTCCGTGATCTCGGTGGGCAAGTCCTTGAGGCTATGGACGGCGATATCAATGTCTCCCCTCAATAAGGCCTCTTCAATTTCTTTCGTGAACAGTCCCTTTCCTCCGGTGCGAGCCAACGAAGCCGCCTGGAGGTGATCTCCCGTGGTTCTAATGATTTCGATGCGCGTCTGAACGCCCCGAGCATTGAGTTGTGAAGCAACGAATTGCGCTTGCCACAGCGCCAGTTGCGAGCCCCGGGACCCAACTGTCAAGACCCGTTTCGCGAGAGGCGCGACAGGCATGTGAACTAGCGATCCCGCAACTGAAACATCCGCCGGATAGCGCTCATCAGGTCGCTCGCCCAGGGATCGTTATCGAGCCGCCGCAGTGCTGCATACCGCCTGATTTCAGAAATCGGCCCGTGGGCAATCTTGCTAACAATACTTCGCGTGAGCGCCTCGAGCGCTTCCTCTTGCTCTAGCGTAAGCGCCCCTAAACGCGACCGGTGACGTTCGAGAACTTCTCTGCGCAGGTCTTCCAGTTGCTGCTGCAAGCCAACAATCATCGGGCTGACATCGCGCTCACGTAGACGAGCTTCGAGGCGGCTCACCTCATCCTCGACGATGCTCTCGGCCTGTCTCGCGACTTCGCTCCGCGCCTTCAAGTTCCTGTCCGCGAGACGCTGGAGATCGTCGATGTCATAGAGGAAGGCGTGCTCCACGTCGTTTACATCGGGTTGAATGCAACGCGGAACGGCAATGTCGATAAAAAACATGGGTTGATTTCGTCGCGCATCAATCGCCCGGCGTACTGTTTCCGAATCCAAGACGTACTCGGAAGCCGCGGAAGAGGCGATCGTTATATCGACTTCAGCAAGGCGGTGATGAAACGATTCATATGCGATCACCTCGCCCCCAAAGATACGGGCGAGCTCGGCCGCGTGCTCGGGCGTGCGATTGGTAATCAGGATCTCAGTGGTTCCGGCGCCCACGAGGTGGCGAACGGCAGCCTCCGACATTTTCCCGGCTCCGATGATCAGAACCCGCTTCTTGTCGAGCGAGCCAAATATTTCCCGAGCAAGCTCGACCGCCGCGTGTCCCACGGATACGGCACTCCGGCCGATTTCGGTTTCCGAGCGGACGCGCTTCGCAACACTGAACGCGCGAGTAAGCACGGTGTCGAGGACACTACCAATCGCGCCCTGATCCCGCGCCTGAACATAAGCTTGCTTCAATTGACCCAGGATCTGCGGCTCGCCGACGATCATTGAATCCAGGCTGGAGGCGACGCGAAAGATGTGACGGATGGCTTCAGTTTCTTCAAGTAAGTAAAGGTAAGGACGGACCGCATCCAAGCTCAAGCCATCCCAGCTAGGAAGAGCCTCGAGCAGCGCGTCAGTTGAGACCCCATCGCCGAGTGCGGCCGTAATTTCAACCCGATTACAGGTGGAGAGAATCAGAGCTTCTTTCGCGCCGCGAGCGCGAATGTTAACGAGCGCCGCCGGTACCTCGTCCTTACGGAATGCGAGCTTCTCACGCACCTCCACGGGCGCGGTGCGATGATTGATGCCGGCGAGAGCCAACTTCATGGCAGCCACACCGTTCTCAGGCCGACATGAGCTACCCAGGTGATAATTGAGCAGCTCAGGACGCTTACAGCCAGCCACGCCATGCGCCGGCCCCGCCATCCCGCGGAGAGACGCAGGAAAATCATTGCCAGATAGAACGCCCAGGTGAACAGAAAAAACCAGATTCCCAGGTCCAGCACCCAGCGCCGGCCGATCTCGGTAGAGACCCATACGACACCGCTCAAAGCGCCGATGGTGATGAAAACGAATCCTGTGTTCATGGCCAGAGTTATGACGCGATCGAGAGTGGCAAGCGGCGGCAGGCGGTTCGAGGAAGGGGCGACGTTCTTGCTTTTCAGTTGTCGCTCTTGAAGCAGATAGTAGACCGAAGCAACGGCCGCTAAAGTCAGAGCCGCATAACCGATTAATACTGTGGCAACGTGAACAACCAGCCACGCGTTTCGGATTTCAGGGTTACTCCAGGAGGACACCGGAAATTCAGTTGCGCCAATGAGGGTCATGAAAAACACTATCGGGAACAGACAGACTCCAAATATGGAGATGTGGAAATAGCTGTATGCCACTAAGAAAAGGACGGCGATAAGAAACGCGCAGGTGGAGCTAGTCTCATAGAAATTGTTTAGCGGCAGATGCCCGGTCTCGGCCCGTAGCTCGATGATAGACACTAGGTGCAATACAGTTCCGATCCCGAACGCGGTCAGTGCCAAAGGGAATAGCCGCGTGCTTTTTCGGAACACGTAAAACAAAGCGTAGAGCAACCCGCAGGAATATAGCGCGGCAGCGCTCCGCAGCCAAAAAACACTCATTGAGACACTCCCAGCCTACTTCGTGGCCGGGCTTTCCTTCAGTATAGGAGCGGCTCAATCCAACTTTTCCGGGTCTTGACCCGGCTCGGGCTGATCTACAATCTGGGCGAATTGAGTCATTGAACTGGCGTATGGTGGCTCTTTCCCACCGTTTGCGAATGGCTGTGTGAAAGGCTTCTAAATAAAGAGTGAAAGGAGTTTAAGCGAATCATGAGTGGATTCTTGAACGGCAAGCGGGCGCTGGTCACTGGTGGATCGAAGGGTATCGGTTTCGCGGTGGCGAGAGCTCTTCTATCGGAAGGCGCAAAGGTCGTCATCTGCGGACGCGATGGCAAAGCTGTGGAAAAAGCACTGGCCGACCTGGGCAAAGCTGCCCCAAGCGGTAAGATCACAGGCCGGACTGCAGATGTAAGCAGTACCGATCAAGTCAAAGAGCTTTTCGTATTCGCCGACCAACAACTCGGCGGCCTCGACATATTGATCAACAACGCCGGAATGGGAATCTTTCGAGCGACCGCGGAGCTGAGCATTGAAGAGTGGAATCGGGTGATCGGCACAAACCTTTCTGGGGCATTCTATTGCAGCCGGGAGGCGCTTCAGCGCTTGGAAACAGCCGGAGGCGGATGGATTATCAACGTCAGCAGCCTGGCGGGAAAAAACCCATTCGCCGGAGGCGCTGCCTATAATGCTTCCAAATTTGGGCTCAATGGCTTCTCCGAAGCGATGATGCTCGACCACCGCAATGACAAGGTCCGCGTGAGCTACATTATGCCCGGTAGCGTGAACACTCGGTTCGGCGGAAACGGAGCGGACCGCAGATCCGATTGGAAGATTGCACCCGAAGATATAGCTGAGATCGTACTGGATATTCTGCGCAAACCAGAACGAACTCTCATCAGTCGAGTTGAAGTGAGACCTTCTCGGCCTCAGAAGTACTAATCAGAAAAGCCCGGTAGCTCGAAAGGTACTAACAGCCCTTCACGAAACAGGTGCGTCTGACGATGAAAGAAATAGGAAGCAACATGGCGATGTTTGGCATCCCGGTTGCTCCATCGAGGTTGAGCCAATCAGAGGTTGCAGGCTGGTTCAGCCAAAGTCAGAACCAGGAAAGCGCTGAAGGTGTGAATAGAAAGAAGGAATCTACGCATATGAGCCGGCTCCGAAAAGTACTCGATCCGACAAGGACAGGAAAAGACGCCGAATCGCTGGAAAGGACGCTGCTAAAGCTAGTCGTCGGCCAGGACGAGGCAATTGAGCAGATCGTGAACATCTACCAGATGTACCTCACGGGTCTGACAGCGCCGGGGCGTCCGGTGGGAAATTTCCTCTTCTTGGGGCCAACCGGTTCCGGCAAGACCCGCACTGTGGAAGCCACTGCCGAGGCTCTCGTCAACAATCCGCGGGCGATCATCAAAATCGACTGCGCCGAGTTCCAGCACAGTCACGAAATCGCCAAGCTGATCGGCTCGCCTCCCGGCTATCTCGGTCATCGGGAGACGCATCCCTTGTTAAGTCAAGAGATAATTAACCAGCACCACACGGATACCGTCAAGTTAAGCTTTATTCTTTTTGACGAGATCGAGAAGGCCAGCGATGCGCTATGGAACTTGCTGCTCGGTATTCTCGATAAGGGTACTTTGACGCTCGGCGACAACCGTAAGGTCGATTTCTCTCGAGCCATGATCTTCATGACCAGCAACCTTGGCGCGAGTGAAATGAGCGCACTGGCCTCCCCGAAACTCGGATTTCAGGCGCTATCAAACGGCAATCACACGCCGGCCGCTACAGAAGATCTCAAAAAGAAGATGTCTAAGAGCGGGATAGAGGCCGCGCGGCGGAAATTTACGCCAGAGTTCATGAACCGGATCGATAAGGTGGTCGTGTTCAAGCCGCTTGGCGAGCCGGAATTGCGCCGGATTTTGGATCTGGAGCTTGGCCAGGTGCAGCAGCGCATCTTCACCTCCCCCGCAGAGAAATCTTTTGTTTTTACAGTGTCTCCGGCCGGCAAGAACTTCCTCTTAGCTGAGGGTACAGATGTGAAGTATGGCGCGCGCCACCTCAAACGAGCCATCGAAAGATTGCTAGTACATCCGCTTTCCAACCTGATGGCGACGAATCAGATCAACGCCGGGGATTGGATCAAGGCAGACTTCGATCCCGGCAGCCGTTCTCTGTTCTTCACGGTGGAAGACGAGACCATGGAACACCACGCGATGGCTAATGTCGTCGGGGAAAACGTCCGGATACCGCTCGTCGCCGCCGCAGGTGCTGCGCCCCCCGAACAGGTCAAAACAATCTCGGCGCGCTCTTCAAAGAAGTAAAGGCGCGAGGACCCGTTAAACGGGCAAGTGACTCGACCCGGTCAGGAACTTGTCGATATGGTGAGCGGCTTTCCGCCCTTCCGCTATCGCCCAAACGACAAGCGATTGTCCACGCCTTGCATCTCCGGCGGAAAAGACGCCCGGGATAGAAGTCATGTAGGCGTCGTCGGTCTGGACATTGCCGCGTTCGTCCAGCGCAACGGGCAACTGATCCAATAACCCGGCGCGTACCGGCCCGGAAAAGCCGATTGCAATCAAAACCAGCTCGGCATCCAGATCGAACTCGCTTCCAGGCACGCGTTCGAACAACGGTTTCGGTCCGACCCGAACGCAGTGCAGTTTGCGGACATGGCCCTGCTCGTCGCCACTGAAGTGGGTGGTTAGAATACTCCATTCGCGAATTCCGCCTTCCTCATGAGCCGGCTCCATTCGCAGTTGAAGCGGCCATAGCGGCCAAGGCGTACTGTAGTGGCGCTGCTCGGGCGGCATGGGGTGAATCTGGAACTGATGAACGGATGCCGCTTGCTGGCGATGGGCGGTCCCCAGGCAGTCCGCTCCGGTATCGCCTCCGCCGATAATGATCACGCGTTTGCCTGTTGCAAGAATCTCTTCGTGCGGGGAAAAAACATCACCGGCACAGCGCTTATTCTGTTGGGTCAGGTAATCCATCGCGAAGTGAATGCCCGCCAAGCCTCGTCCCGGAATAGGCAAGTCCCGGTGCTGCTCGGCGCCGATTCCCAGAAGAACGGCGTCGAAGCTGCCCATCAAGTCTCTGGCCGGAAGGTTTACCCCGATGTGAACGTTTGTCCGGAACTCGATGCCTTCTGCCCTAAGCTGCTCGAGCCGCCTGTCTACGACCCGCTTCTCCATCTTGAACTCCGGGATTCCGTACCGCAGCAGCCCGCCGACCCGGTCGTGTTTCTCAAAGACCGTAACGGAATGCCCAGCGCGGTTAAGCTGCTGGGCTGCGGCGAGACCCGCCGGGCCTGATCCTATGACGGCAATTCTCTTGCCCGTGCGAACTCGCGGGCGCTCCGGTATGACCCAGCCTTCCTCAAATGCGCGGTCAATGATCGCCTGCTCGATGGTTTTAATGGTGACTGGTGATGCGTTGATGCTCAATACACACGCGGGTTCGCAGGGCGCCGGACAGATGCGGCCGGTAAACTCCGGGAAATTGTTGGTCGAATGGAGAGCGCGCAAAGCTTCGCGCCATCGATCTTTGTAAACCAGATCGTTCCATGTGGGGATCAGGTTAGTTACAGGGCATCCGGTATGGCAAAACGGGATTCCGCAATCCATGCACCGCGCAGCCTGTTGGCGCAGCTTATCGCCTGGGAAATCCTGATACACCTCGAACCAATCGTTCACCCGTTCCGCTATCGGGCGGCGTTCAGGTGTTACGCGGGCGTGGTCAAGGAAGGCGGTTAGCTTACCCAAAAACGGCTTGCCTCCTTGGCAGAGAGCTCGTCGAGAGATCGGGTTTGACGACTAGCTGGGTATGATGCCCCGCTTCAATGGAGTTTCCGAGCGCTCTCTTGTACTCGTGCGGGAAGACCTTCACGAAATGCGGCAACATTTGAGCCCAGTTCTCCAGGATGCGCTTTGCGTTTGGGCTGCCGGTGTATTCGAGATGCTTCCCGATGAGGTCTTGAAGCAGGAGAATGTCATGGAGCTCGAAAACGGGGCCCAGATCAACGCTCGCCTGGTTGCAACGAAGGCGCGAGAAATCTCCCGCTTCATCGAAGACATACGCGATCCCGCCACTCATACCAGCTCCGAAATTGCGCCCAGTGCGACCCAAAACAACCACGGTCCCATTCGTCATGTACTCGCAGCCGTGATCGCCGATTCCTTCTACAACGGCGGTAGCGCCCGAATTGCGAACGGCAAAACGCTCACCCGCGACACCGTTGAAATAGGCTTCGCCGCTTGTCGCGCCATAAAGGACCGTATTGCCGATCAGAATGTTTTCTTCGGGCTTAAAAGTTGAGCCATTCGGCGGGAAGACCACGATCTTTCCGCCCGACAAACCCTTGCCGACATAATCGTTCGCATCGCCTTCGAGAACGAGCGATACGCCGCGCGCAAGAAAGGCGCCGAAACTCTGTCCGGCTGATCCGTTGAAGCGAATCCGGATGGTATCGTCAGGCAATCCTTCCGATCCGTACCGCCGCGCGACCTCACCGCTGAGCATCGCGCCTACGGTCCGGTGGACGTTCCGGATAGGGATGCTGAACTCGATAGGCACGCGGTTCTCGACGGCTTCTTTTGAGCGGCTCAGAAGCGTGTGATCGAGTGCTTCGCTCAATCCATGATCCTGATTTTTGACACATCGGCGGCCAACGCGCCGCGGAACCTGTGGGTTGTGGAGAATGACCGAGAAATCGAGCCCTCGCGCCTTCCAGTGTTCGACGGCAGGACGCATCTCGATCATGTCAACACGGCCAATCATCTCGTCCATCGTGCAGAAGCCAAGCTTTGACATCCACTCACGGACTTCTTCCGCCAAATAGAAGAAGAAATTGATGACGTGTTCCGGGGTTCCTGCAAACTTCTTCCGTAACTCGGGGTTCTGGGTTGCGATGCCTACGGGGCAGGTATTCAGGTGGCACTTGCGCATCATGATGCAGCCCAATGTGATCAGAGGGGCCGTAGAGAACCCGAATTCTTCCGCACCTAAGAGAGCTGCAATAATGACGTCGCGACCGGTTTGCAGTTTTCCGTCGACTTGCACGCGAATCCGGCTGCGCAGATCGTTCATCACGAGAACCTGCTGAGTTTCCGATAGCCCGAGCTCCCAAGGAATGCCGGCATGCTTTATGGAAGTGAGCGGCGATGCGCCCGTGCCGCCGTCATAACCGCTGATCAGTACTACGTCAGCGTGCGCTTTCGAAACTCCAGCAGCGACTGTGCCGACGCCAACTTCCGCCACTAACTTCACGGAAATACGCGCAGATGGATTGACGTTCTTCAAATCGTAGATCAACTGCGATAAATCTTCGATCGAATAGATGTCGTGGTGCGGCGGAGGCGAGATGAGCCCGACGCCGGGGATCGAGTGGCGAACCCGCGCGATCTCCGCGTCCACTTTGTTGCCGGGCAACTGTCCGCCCTCGCCTGGTTTTGAGCCTTGCGCAATCTTGATCTGCAGATCATCGGCATTCACCAGGTAGTTCGCCGTAACTCCGAAACGCGCCGACGCAACCTGCTTAATGGCGCTTCGTTTGGAATCACCGTTTGCGAGTGGGATAAACCGCGCTTCATCTTCTCCCCCCTCACCTGTGTTCGACCGGCCACCAATGCGGTTCATGGCGATGGCAAGCGTCTCGTGCGCCTCGGCGCTGATGGAGCCAAACGACATGGCCCCCGTAGCAAAGCGCTTCACGATCTCGCTTGCAGGTTCTACTTCCTCGATCGGAATGGGGTTGGGGAGCCTCTTCAGCTCCATCAAGCCTCGCAACGTACACAGTTGCCGGTTCTGTTGGTCGATCAAAGCTGAATACTCCTGAAATGTCGCATAGCTTCGCTGCCGGACCGAGTGCTGGAGCTTGCTGACGGTCAGCGGATTGAGCAGGTGATACTCACCGTTGACTCGGTATTGATAGTTGCCGCCGACTGCGAGTTCCAGATCAGCATCCGAGACCTGCCGAAACGCGAACCGATGTTTTTGAATCGCCTCTTCGGCGAGCACTCCTAATCCGACGCCCTCAATGCGCGAAGGCGTCCCTGTGAAATACCGGTCAATTAACTCTTTATTCAGGCCGATTGCCTCGAATATTTGAGCACCGCGATAGCTCTGGAGCGTCGAGATACCCATTTTCGAGAAGACCTTGAGAAGCCCCTTGTTGATGGCCTTGATGTAATTCCTAATAGCTATTTCCGCAGGGACATTACCGGGGAGATCGTTCGAGCGCGCTAGCTCCTCGATGGTTTCGATTGCTAAGTAAGGATTGATCGCGCTGGCTCCGTAGCCGATGAGAACGCAGTAATGCATGACTTCTCGCGGCTCACCGGACTCGACGATCAGGGCAACGCCGGTGCGAGTGCCTTCGCGCACAAGGTGGTTGTGAACAGCCGTGACTGCGAGTAGAGATGGAATCGGGGCAAACTCTTCGTCGATACCGCGATCTGAGAGAATCAGCAGCGTGTAGCCGGATTTGATGGCAAGGGAGGCGCGGCGGCACAAGCTGTCGAGGGCGCGCTTCAACCCTGTTTCGCCTTCGAGTGCGCTAAAGGTCGTGGGCAGGGTGGACGCCAAAAGATCGCCGCGAGACACACGCCGCAGCTTCTCTAAATCACGGTTGGTCAGAACCGGATGCGGCATCTTCAACGTGTGGCAGTGTTCCGGTGTTTCCGCAAGCAGATTACGCTCAGTTCCGATGTAGCTGGTTAGCGACATTACGAGGTCCTCGCGGATAGGATCGATCGGAGGATTGGTAACCTGCGCAAATAGCTGTTTAAAGTAGTTGAAAAGTGACTGCGGCTTGTCCGACAAGCATGCGAGCGGCGTATCGGTGCCCATGGAGCCCAGCGCCTCTTCCGCATTGGAGGCCATGGCCGAGATCAACAGATGAACATCTTCGTCGGTATAGCCAAAACATCTCTGCCGCATCAGCACCGTTTCGTGATCGGACCCCTGTATACGCGATGGCTCGGGCAGAGCATCGAGCGAAATTTGATTGGCGTTTAACCACTCGCGATAGGGTTGCCGGGATGCAAGCTGGTGCTTGATCTCTTCATCCGGCACAATGCGCCCCTGTTCCAAATCGAGCAGCAGCATCTTGCCGGGCTGCAGCCCTCCTTTGCGCTCGATCTCGTCTGGCGCAAATGGAAGCACACCGGTTTCAGACGCCATGACCAGCAGGCCGGTTTTTGTGACGAGATATCGCGCGGGCCGCAAGCCGTTCCGGTCGAGTGTCGCACCGATTACGCGTCCGTCAGTAAACGCCACTGCGGCAGGGCCGTCCCACGGCTCCATCAGTGATGCGTGATATTCATAGAACGCCCGCTTGTCATCGGGCATACTCGCGTCCGCATCCCACGCCTCGGGGATGAGCAGGGCCATCGCATGAGGCAGCGACCGTCCAGCCATATTTAGTAGCTCGACTGCATTGTCAAGTGCCGCCGAGTCGCTCACTCCTTCCTGAATGATGGGCAGCAGTTTTTTTATCTCAAGGTCAGGCGAAGCAAGAACCGGATGGCGAGCGTTCATCCAGTTCACGTTTCCACGCAGAGTGTTGATTTCGCCGTTGTGGCACAAATACCGGAAGGGATGAGCGAGTTGCCATGTAGGAAAGGTATTGGTCGAAAAGCGCTGGTGCACTAAACACAAAGCGCTCATCGTGTCTGGATCGAGAAGCTCGTTATAGAAATCGCCGATCTGGTTCGCTAACAGCAAACCTTTGTAAACAATCGTGCGCGAGGAGAAGGAAGGTATGTAAAAAAAGTCCTTGTCGCGCATCTCGGATTCGGAAACGAGTGACTCCACGCGTTTCCGCACCGTGAACAACCGGCGTTCGAATTGGTCCTGCGACATGCCGCTGGGGTGGCCGGCGAAGAATTGCTCGATATAGGGCTGCGAGGTGCGCGCTACGCGGCCGATGGCATCCACATTTACGGGCGCATCGCGCCAACCAAGCACAACCAGCCCTTCTTCCCTGGTGATCTGTTCCAGCAAACCTTCGCACGCGAGCCGCTGTTGCTGCTCGACTGGCAGAAAACACATAGCAATACCGTATTCACCGGGCCCAGGCAGTGAGAAGCCAAGCGAAGCCGCTTCTTTCGTAAAGAACCGGTGTGGGATCTGGATGAGGATTCCCGCGCCATCGCCTGTTTCGGGATCGCAGCCGCACGCGCCCCGATGCGCCAAGTTCACGAGGATCTGCAGGCCCTGCAGCACGATTTCGTGAGAAGGCTCGCCTTTTATATTCGCGACGAACCCGATGCCACACGCATCGTGTTCGTTCGTTGGGTCGTATAGCCCGGGGAGTTGCGGCAGGTCGCTTCGCCGCTTGCCTACATACACTTTGCCCTCCTAAGTTCAGCGAGGGATTACAGAAAGTATACCCAGGGAACTATATTCCTCCAATCAATGCTTACGTTTTGTCCGATCAAAAATTTTTATGGGTGGCCGGGTCGCAGTCCGACGTGCCTCACGTGATGGGGTCGAGGGGTGCCTCGCACCTACACTGAAAGCATGCCTCTGCCGAACGACGAGTTTTATCGTATCCAGAAGCTTCCGCCGTACGTGTTCACGGTGATCAACGAGCTAAAAGAGAAAGCGCGGGCGGCGCATCTCGACATCGTTGACATGGGAATGGGGAACCCGGATGGGGCCACGCCGCGGCCCATTGTTGAGCGGCTGATTGAAGCCGCACAGGACCCGCGAAATCACCGTTACTCTGTGTCTCGCGGGATATTGCACCTTCGCGAGGCCATTGTCGACCGATATCACCGACAGTACGGAGTTACGCTTGATCCGGAAACCGAAGCGATCGTTACGATCGGGGCAAAGGATGCAATCTCACATCTTCTGTTCGCGATCATCGGACCGGGCGATGTGGTTGTATCGCCGAATCCGGCGTATCCGATCCATCAGTACGGCGTGGTGATGGCCGAAGGCGAGGCCGCGATGCTGCCCATGCCGGATGCGGACACGTTCCTGCATGGTCTGCGCGCGCTTTACCGGCGCGCGGTGCGAGTTCCGAAAGTGATTCTCATTTCTTTTCCGCATAATCCGACGACCGTGTGCGTCGATCTTCCGTTTATGCGCGAGATCGTCAAACTGGCAAGTCAATACAGCTCGTATGTTGTACACGACTTTGCGTACGCGGAGTTTGGTTTCGACGGGTACCGGCCGCCGAGTATTTTGCAGGTTGAAGGCGCCGCGGATCACGCAGTCGAGATCTATTCAATGACGAAGAGCTACAACATGGCGGGCTGGCGAGTCGGGTTCTGTTTGGGAAATCGACAACTGATTGCCGCACTGGCGCGGATCAAGAGCTATCTCGATTACGGCGTTTTTCAGGCGATTCAGATCGCGGCGATCACTGCGCTGCGGGAGTGCGACCGGGAGCCGGCCAAGATCTGCAAGGTTTATGAATCGAGGCGCGATGCGCTGATCGATGGGTTGTATGAGGCAGGCTGGAAAGTGGCGCCGCCGGGAGGCTCGATGTTCGTGTGGGCCCCGATTCCAGAGCCATTCGCTGAAATGGGGTCGCTGGAATTTGCAAAGCTGCTGATGAGCGAAGCCCATGTCGCTGTTTCGCCCGGGATCGGGTTTGGACCGATGGGAGAAGGGTTCGTACGGTTCAGCTTGATCGAGGATGACCAGCGTGTCCGGCAGGCGACGGCAAAAATTGGCGACTTGCTTCGGAGGCAGGAGTTAGCAGGGAGTCCGGCAACCGCTCCGGTACACGTATAATTCATTAGAATGGCAGCGCTTCCGGACGCACCTCTGCCTGACGTTGTAGAACTTAACCAACTTCCGGCGGGCGCGCTTGATTCGCTATTAGAGGAAGAGATCGGGATCTGGAGCAAGCGATTCGCTTGGGATTTCCGGCCTTCGGCGGATCTGCTTCGCCGGTTTATCCAGATGCAGTCGCTGAATGGATCCGCGTTGTACTCCGGCGGCGATGTGGTCGGATACGCGTATCTGGTTTCCGAAGGGCACAAGGGGCTAATCGGGGATTTCTACGTGCGAGCGAGACAAGCGAGCTCATCGAATGAGATGCTTTTGCTCGGCTCCATCGTGCAGAATCTAATGCTCACGCCGGGCATCCGCCGCATTGAGTCGCAACTGATGCTGTTACAGGGGCCGGTCACGAACGGGCTGCCATTTCACCGGTATTTGATTCGACACGACCGGTACTTCATGCAGATCAACCGCGCTTCAATGCTTAGGCTGGCGGCGAAGTCTCCGACATTTCGCGTCAGTTTTCCTACGTGGACCGAGCATTTCCATGAAGAGACCGCGCGCGTGGTGGCGGCCGCATATAAGGGGCATGTGGATAGCGAGATAAATGATCAGTACCGGACGATTGCGGGCGCGCGGCATTTTCTGATAAATATCGTGAAGTTTCCCGGCTGCGGGCGTTTTTCGCCGGCTGCATCCGTCGTTGCGGTCGATGAGAGCACGCGGCGCGTCTGCGGGGTATGCCTGGCGAGTCTCATTTCGGCTGAGTCGGGTCATGTCACGCAGCTTTGTGTGTTGCCCGCGATTCGCAAGGCGGGGCTGGGGTACGAACTGTTGCGGCAGACGCTGGTTCGTTTAATTGAGATAGGCTGCACGTCCGTGAGCCTGACCGTGACCTGCGCGAATCGAGACGCGATCGGCCTGTACGAATCGATGGGTTTCCGGTCGCAGGCGATTTTTCCGGCGCTGGTGTGGGAAGGATTTTGAGTTTACTGGACGCGCAGGACGATCAGGGTCATGTCGTCATGCTGGCGGGCGCCGGCGGTGAATGTGTCGACGCGCTCCAGGATGCAGGTGATCATATCGGCTGCTGAACGCGAGTCGCAGCGCTGGACGGCCTCGATCAGGCGTTCTTCCTCCCATTCCTCTTCGGCATTATTCATGGCTTCGCTGATGCCGTCGGTGAAGGCGACCATAACGTCGCCGGCTTCGAGCGCGAGGCGCGATTCCTGGTAGGCGGCTTGGGGAAATAGGCCGACGACAGTGCCGCCATCAGCAAGACGCAGGATTGCGGGCCCGTTCGTGTTTTTCCGGCAAACAATCGGGGGATTGTGGCCAGCGTTAACATAGCGCAATTGGCGGCTCCAGGGCTCGTACTGGGCATAGAAGAAGGTCGCGTAACGGTTTTCGGCGGACGCTTCGCAAACAAGCTGGTTGATGTGCGCAATCACTTCGGAAAGGGTTTCGGAGGGCTGGATGGTCTGACCGCGGAGGGATGCTTGGAGGCTCGCCATGAGCAGAGCGGCAGCGATACCTTTGCCGGAAACGTCTCCAACGGCTAGACCGAGGCAACCGTCCGAGAGCTTGATGAAGTCGTAATAGTCTCCGCCCACGCCGAATGCGGGTCTGCAATAGCCGGCGAAATCGAGCCCTTCTACTTTCGGAAGGTTTTGTGGGAATAAGCGCTGCTGGACTTCGCGCGCGATTTCGAGCTCGCGATTGATGCGCTCGCGTTGAGCGACTTCTTGCTTGATGTTTTCTGTCAGGCGAGCGTTTTCGAGGGCGAGCCCGGTCTGGGAAGCGACGGCTCCGAGCAACTGGAGATCCCCCCGCGAATACGGAGCTTCGGATCGCTTCGGCCCAAGGCTGATGACGCCCAGCATCCGGCTGTTCAGCGACAGGGGCAACAAGATTTGCGTATCGAGCGCTCGTAAGGTTGCCTGTTCGTCCTCGGGCGCACCATGAACCCAGGATTGCGGGTCGTCGAAATAGACTTTCGAAGGCGAACGTGCGTCTTTCAGCAGGCGAATGGTCGCAGCGTTCTGGTTCAAATCGACTGGCGGGATGCTGCCGTTGAACCCGAGAGCGTATGCGGGTTCGAAATGTCCGTCTCGGTCGAGCAACACCGCAACCCTGGGCACATGCAGCGAATCAGAGACGCAGTGTGTGACCGTTTCGAGCAAGGTGAGTAGGTCGTGTATGGTAGCGACGCTGTTGCTCAGATCGGACAGGATGACCTCGGTGTTATACGCTTCGCGAAAGAAGCGCCGATCCATCCAGTTGCTCACTTTTCTCGCAAGCCGTCCCAGGCCGAAGATCAGGGCAGCACCCGAAGCGGCAATTAGCACAGCTATTCCCCGGTGATTGGTTTGGAGAGTGAAATGCAGCGTGAGGCCAAAAATGTCGATCGTCAGCAGCACGCGAAGTATTTTGATTCCAGTGCTCGCGAGCGCATATTTCACGCCAGTGCGAACGACCATTCGGACGTCCATTGCGCGTTGCACGACGATGACGTAGGCCATCGTGATGGGGAACAGCAGAAGCATGAGCAGGCATATGGTGACGAGCCATACCGGAAATTGCGGGAGGATTCGCAGCTCGCTCAGAACGAGCAGCAACAGCGGGCCGAGCGCCAGAGAGGAGCCCCACCTCATGACATCCAACCGCCGTTTGGCGTCAGAGTCTGCAAGAGTGGATCTCTTAGCGCCCAGAGATGCAAAGAATCCGCCGATATAGAGCGAAACCAGTGATATAACCCAGGGTCCGCTGCGCCGTGTGAATTCAGCCAACCAACCCAACTTGTCTATGTGGTTGCCTTCCATGAACTCGCCGTAGAGGGTGAGCAACAGCAAAGCGAGTAAAGGCAGAGGAAGCAGCCATTTAATCCAGGGCCGTTTGCGGAGAACGGCGAACGGGACCGGAAAGTAGAGAGCGAATCCAAGAATCCAGAGGGACCAAGTAGTGCTGAGTACCGAATGGTAAGCGATCGCGATCTGACGCCAGGGCGGCCAAATGGCCCAGAAGCCGCCGGGGCTGAGGAGCTGGCTGAAAGACACAAGCATGGCCATAGTGATCCAGGCGACGGGATCGCGAGGCCGCGCAAACGCAATAAAGAAGCCGAGCGTCAAGCAAAAGAGCGGGAACAAAACGTAGAGCCCGAGGATAGTAACCCAGTCGAGTGCTTGGGGCGGAATAGCCTTCAACTGAACGGGCACGGTCAGGATCTGCGGCCGGCCGTTCGTGACGCGGCGCACTGTAATCGGAACTGTTTGTCCTGGGCGCAAGTTGAATTGAATGGTGTCTAGCTGGCTGTCGCCTCGAACCGGTTCACCAGCGATGGAAAGGATGTCGTCACCGGCCCTCAAGCCACTGTTCTCGTACCCTGCCGACACATGGCTGATGCGCGCTGTATAACGCTCGATTTCGAAGGGTGCGCTCGGATATTGCGAAGCTGCCGACTCAACGGACATGACCAAGCCGGAAATTGTCGATTGAGCAACCCAGGCCCAAACCATCAATACGGCGAGGAGCGCGTATTGCAAAATTGGCTTGTTCTTCTGCATCAAGAGCCGTCGTAGAGCGTGCTGCGCTTGCGGCTGTAGGCGAAGTAGATCACGAGGCCAATGCATAGCCAGACAAGGAACCGGATCCACGTTTCAAGTGGAAGTCCTAGCATCAGAAGCAGGCAGCATGCTACGGAAATCAGCGGTGTAAAGGGCGCTCCGGGGACGCGAAACGCGCGATAGCGATGCGGCTCTTTGTGACGGAGCACGATGACGCCGATCGAGACCAAAACGAAGGCAAACAGTGTCCCGATATTTGCCAGATTTGCAAAAAAGGCGACGGTGAACAGGCCGGAGGGGATGGCCACGACGAACCCCGCAACCCAGGTGCTGATGTGAGGAGTTCGGAATCGCTTGTGTACTTTGGAGAACAAATCGGGCAAAAGGCGGTCGCGCGACATGGCGAACCAAACTCGCGCCTGGCCGTATTGATAGACCAGAAGCGATGAGATCATGCCGAGCAGTGCGCCCACGTTCACGATCGCGCCGAGCTTATTCATGTTGAGCGATTTCAGAGCGTCAGCAACGGGAGCGTCGCCGGTGAGTGTCCGCCAGTTCGCTATTCCCGTCAGCACGAGAGCGACGGATGCATAGAGAAGGGCGCAGATGAGGAGAGTTCCGAAAATGCCGATGGGCATATCGCGCTGCGGATTTCGAGTTTCTTCCGCGGCGCAAGAGATGGAGTCGAAACCGATATACGTGAAAAAGATTATGGCCCCACCAGTGAGCAGGCCGGAATAACCGTTGGGGAAGAATGGGTGCCAGTTTTGGGGCTTAATTGCGTAGGCGGCGCCAAAAACGAACACCAGAATTGCGACCAACTTGATGGCCACGAGAACACCGTTTGTCTCCGCGCTTTCTCTTATGCCGCGCACCAAAATCCAACTGAGCACCAGGACGACGATGAAGGCGGGAATGTTGAAAAGGCTGCCGGTCGATTGCCAGTCGACAATAGGCGGCATGGAGAGGGCCGTTGGAAGATGATGGCCTCTCAGAAAGAAATCGCAAACGTCGTTGAAATAGGCGGAGAAGCCAACGGCGACGGACATGTTTGAGACGGCATACTCGAGAATCAGGTCCCAACCGATGATCCACGCGAAGATCTCGCCTAGCGTGGTGTACGCGTACGTGTAGGCGCTGCCTGCAACAGGGATCATGGATGCGAGCTCGGCATAGCACAGGCCGGCAAACCCGCAAGCAACCGCGACTAGGATAAACGATAGTGTGACGCCTGGGCCGGCGCCGGGACGCCCGACGGTGGACGCGGCATTGTGACCGTGCAGCAGAAGATCGAGCACGGGCGCGTTGTAAATCGACTTGATTGTGAAGGTTTGTCCGGCTGCGGCGGTGCCGGTGACGGTGAAAATGCCGGATCCGATGACGGCGCCGATGCCGAACGCGATGAGACTAACTGGCCCGAGCGAACGCCTGAGCCGCTTGTCCTCTTGCTTGGTCTCTTCGCAAAGCTCATCAATACTTTTGGTCTTGAGCAGTTGGCTCATGGATCTCCGAGCGCGCCTCGATTCAGTATTATTCCGAGCACGAGTTTCGAGCCTCTATGTTACATCTCGAACGAATTTCTTTTTTAGATTGTGCAACGAAGTAACCTAATCTAAAATCTTACTGTCTAAATTGCCGGGCTTGGTTAGTCGGCCCGGAGCTAAAAAGAGGTTAGTCCATGAAAAAAATCTGTAAAATGCTGGCTCACCGGCTAGCAGTGGTTTTGGGCGTGCTCACGCTTTTGATCGTCGTTGCGGCGCCGGCGGGAGCGCAGTTCAATGCGAGTCTGCAAGGCACTATCACAGACGCGACGGGGGGCGTTATTCCCGGGGCACACGTAAAGCTTCTGAACAATGGCACACAAGCTACGCAAGAAGCGACTGCCAACGATCAGGGGTTTTATCGATTTAATCAGCTTCCAGCGGGCATGTACACGCTGACCGTTGATGCAACCGGCTTTGCGACGTCGAGTGTCACGGATGTGCAGGTGGTTGCGGATTTAGCGCAGACAAAGGACGTTACGTTGCAGGCGGGGAATATCCAAACTACCACGACCGTGACTGCCTCCGCCGTGCCCACGCTTCAAACAGCAGACGCGAGTGTCAGCGGAACGATCACGAGCCAGGCTATCGAGACATTGCCGACTTTCGGCCGCGATCCCTATGAGTTGGTGCGGACGATGCCGGGGATTGACGGAACAGGCGCAAGGAGCGGGAACGGACAAGCCGCCACGCTCGGCAACACTACTGGCCCGGGCGGTTCCAGCGTTTCGATTTTCCAAACAGAGAACCAATTGCAAGTGAGCTCAAGCGGTCAACGCGTGGAGCAGAACGTATTTCTGTTGGATGGCGTTTCAGTGAACAGTTTGGGATGGGGTGGCGCGGCGGTGGTGACGCCCAATTCGGAGTCGGTGCAGGATATTACGGTGATCACGAGCGATTATTTAGCCGAGGATGGCCGTGGGAGTGGCGCGCACATCAAGATAACGTCAAAAAGCGGTACGGATCAATTCCATGGGAGCGCCTTATTTTTGTATCAGGATCCTAACTTGAACGCATTCAACAAGTGGGGTGGCCCGGATAACGCGCCTCCGGTACGAGTTCAAAATGCCTTTAGACAGTACGCTGGGAGTGTTGGCGGACCCATCAAAAAAGATAAATTGTTTTTCTTCGCGTCATACGAAGGTCTGCGCAATAAGAGCATTTCTTACGGACAAGAGTGGGTGATAACGCCTCAGACCCTGAAATTGATAGCTGCGCAGAACAACACAATGGGCAAGATCTTCAGCTCCGTGAACAATATGCCGCGCATTGTAGCGGTGCTGGGAGGCCCGAGCACCACTTGCGCAGCGGTTTTCGGCAGCACTGCTTCGACGTTGTGTCGCGATGTGCCAGGTGGATTGGACGTTGGATCACCAGGCCCTGGTGTCGCCGGGACACCTTACTATCCGATACCAGCGCTAGGGCCCACGCCTGCGAAAAATTTGCCCTTGGCTATCGGCGGCGGGTTTGATGGTGTTCCAGATCTGGAGTTTGTGCAATACTACCTTCCCTCAACCCAAAAAGGAAACCAGATCAATGGGCGTATCGATTACAATCTCACTTCGAATGACCTGATTTTTGCGTCCGGATATTTTACTCACCTGAATTCGGTGTCTGCGGATGCCGCCTCCGCAGGAGCACCCGATACCGACGTGACGTTTAAACCCGTAAACACGGCCATCACTGCCGGATATATCAAGACGATTAACGCGAGCACTATAAATGAACTGCGCGCGAATTTTACTCGATTCTTCGACAATGGCGTGAGCGACAATCCAAATATCAACTGGGGCATTCCTTACATCAAGATGGAGTCTTACCCCTTCGGAGCTATTTACGTTGCAGGTGCTCCCCAAAGTCCCGACACACCCTCCGTTCTCGCCCAAAATACATACGAAGTGCGCGACACGTTGATCAAAGTTTGGGGCAATCATACGGTTCGCTTCGGGGGCAATTATCGCAAGGAGCAGGACAATAACAACCTGTTTGGCTCGGTTCGGCCTATCTACTCTTTCTCGGGGCTTTGGAATTTAGCCAATGCCGCGCCGATTTTTGAGGGCATCTCCGCCAATGTGAATACGGGTGGACCGGGAAACGCGGCGCGCTATTACAGAGATTCAGACGATGCTCTGTTCGTACAGGATGACTGGCACGCCTCACCCAGCCTAACGCTGAATCTTGGATTGCGATGGGAGTACTTCGCGCCTGTCACCGAAAAGCAGGGAAATCTTGCGAACGTGTTCCTGTACGCTACCGGACCAGCGGCGCTCGCCAATTCCGCCGTGCGACACGTAGGCCAGCTATGGAATGACAACTGGAAGGACTTCATGCCCAAGATTGGGTTCGCATTTGCCCCGCTCGCTGCGCATGAGAGATTTGTGGTTCGGGGTGGGTTCGGCATTTCTTACAACCGTCAAAATATCAACATCTATGCCAACGGCGCGGAGGATATACCTAACAATTTCAATTTCAATCTTTGCTGCGGCACTGCTCCGAAGCCGTTCAGTTTCTCAACACCTTTCGCAGGCGGCAACATTCAGTTCTACACGGGCAGCAATAATTCACCTAACAGCTATCCGGCGAATTCACGTTTGGCTGTTGGCGTGAATCCGATAACCGGCACACCCAATGCGATGGGAGCCGGCACGCCACCGGCTGTCGAGGTTTACGGAGCTTGGCCCAATACCCCAGATGCGTATACGTACCTGTATTCATTCGAGACCCAGACCCAAGTTGCAAAGGATATCGCGTTTATTCTGGGTTATCAGGGAGCAGTCAGTCATCACCTGATTCGGTTGGTGAATCAGAACTTCCTCTACTCAAACGCTGCGGGCACGGTCGCTAGCCCCTTCTTTGCAGCCTACATCCCGACTCCCGATGTCAATGCGTCTTACAATGCGATGTACGCCCGAATGTCTAAGACCTTCTCGATGGGATTTTCCGTGGATGCGACATACACGTGGAGTCACAGCATCGACATGCTGTCAGCTGAGGGACCGGGCGCGGTGACGAACCAAACGGATCCCGTGCACGCCCAGACTGACGAATACGGGGCATCGGACTATGATTCGCGGCATCGATTTGTGGCGAGCGGTCTGTGGACGGTTCCGATCTTCCCGCACGATAAGGGATTCCTACACAGCGTATTCGGCGGGTGGCAACTGGGTGCAATCGTGACCGCATATTCCGGGTTTCCATGGACTCCCGTCACGGGCAGCCAGTCATCGGTCGCGGCCGTACCAGGAGCCGCTACGATCGCGCCCACGCGCCCGGTCCAATACTTCAACAACGCGAATCCCAATACAAACTCAAACACGTGTTTTCAGAACGGCTGTGAGTTTGGTGGGACTAATCAAACTGTACCGATCGTAGGTACTAATTACTTCAACATCTCCCATCCGGGGCCGCCCGGAATCGGTCGTAATTCGTTTCGTGGGCCAGGGTTCTTCTCAACGGACGCAACACTTTCGAAGCGCTTCGCCCTTCCGTTCATAAACGAGGCTGCGGGAATCGAAGTTCGAGGAATGGCGTTCAACGTATTTAATCAGTTAAATCTGATTCCATTCCCATTCGGCGATAACGACACGAAAGTCGAGAATCCGAACTTCGGCCGGCCCACCGGGGCGCTAGCAGGGCGATCGATTGAATTACAAGCCAGGTTCACCTTCTAGCACTGTTAGGGCGTGATGCGGGCGAGGCGTGTGCCTCGCCCCTGCGTCCATGCAGAGCAACTCGAGAAGATTGGCGGGACAACGAACTGGCTGTGTGCGTGACAATAGGCTTTGCATGATTGGCATTTCCATTTCGAGTGGGATGAAGTAAAAGCTGCTAGGAACGAGCGTAAGCACGGTGTGGCGTTCGATCTCGCACGTAGCATTTTCAACGATCCTCGCCTGGTGACAGTCGCCGATCTGGACCATAGCGAGGGAGAAGAACGGTGGTTCTCAATCGGGCGTGCCAGCAATGGCGTGATGCTGTCAGTAGCTTACCTCTGGGAAAGAAGTAATGATGCCATAAAAATTCGGATTATCTCGGCACGTAAAGCAACCCGGGCAGAAATCAGTCAATATGAAGAGAGCCTATGAAACAAACTCCTGAGCACAATGAAATGCCGGCTGAGATCAATTTTTCTAAAGGGGTTCGCGGTCTTCATTACATTGCTCCCGATGCAACGGTCTTTGTACCAGCCTCCATCGAGCGTGGAGTCTGGGAATATTTTTCCGAAAAGGCGGAGCAAAAGGGCGTAGAACTCTCGGAACTCCTGAGCGAAGTGCTGAGGCGCGATATCGAAATTAATGAAGCGCTGAGATGAATGCGACCCAATTAGGGGAGTTGCGCCTGCGTGCGGGTTAACTCATGGGCGCAAAAGGCGATTCCGCATCTCGAGGCTGGTCTCCCGCTGGATCAGAACGGCAGGCTGTATTATTTACTCGCTCGCGCGTACCGAAAGACCGGACAATCAGAGCTGGCGAAAGACATGATGGAGAAATACCGGCAGATTCAAAAGGCAGGCGCTGGTCAGCAGTGAGCAATGCGCCGAACGAGGCGTGCTCGGTCCTGCGTGGTAGCCTCAATCAGAAATGCGCTGTGGCTTTCAGTTTATCCTGCTCGCATGCTGCGTGGCTCTAGCGGGGCGCGCCCAGCAGCCGGAGTCCGGTCCGGGTCTCTCGATCAAGGTGGGCACGACGCTTGTGCTCATTCCGGTTACCGTAACGGACTCGCTGAATCGATTCGTGCTCGGCCTCAATAAGGACGATTTTCGCGTGTATGAGGACGGGGCCGAGCAGAAGGTAAAACAGTTTGCGGGCGAGGATGCGCCTATTTCCGTGGGCTTGCTTGTGGACACAAGCGGCAGCATGGGAGAGAAGATCGAAACGTCTCGGCGAGCGGTGATGCAGTTCATGAAAACGATGAATGCACAGGACGAGGCGTTTCTTATCGATTTCAGCGATCACGCGCAGCTAGCGCTTGGTTTCACCAATAACATTGACGAAATTCAAAGCAAGCTGACGACGCTCGAATCGGAGGGGCTGACGGCGCTGCTCGATGCGGTGTACATGGGTTTGCGCGAGATGAAGCGCGCCAAGAATCCTCGCAAGGCGCTGCTCATTGTGTCGGATGGTGGAGACAACAATAGCCGCTTTACGCCTGAGGAGATCCGGAATCTCGTCCGGGAAGCGGACGTTCAGATCTACGCGATGGGGGTTTTTGAGCAACTCTCTTATCTGAGACTCAGCCCGGAAGAAATTTCAGGGCCGCGACTGCTTTCGCAACTCGCAGATCAAACCGGCGGGCGGGCGTTTCCGGCGGCAAACGATAACGATCTTCCAAGCATTGCGACACGCGTCGGGATTGAGCTGCGCAATCAGTATGTGCTGGCGTACTCGCCTGCGAACCAGGAGCGGGATGGGAAATACCGCAAGGTGGAAGTGAAACTGAAGCAGCCGGACGGCATGCCGCCGCTGAAGGCGCGCTGGCGACTTGGGTATTACGCTCTGACGCAGTAAGTAGCCCGAAGCACTAGCGGTGCAGGCCCGCACCCGCTCCGATATGCGTCACACCGATTCGAGGCGCTGTCGATCCGACGCTTCCTGTTCTCACGGGAGGGATGCGCGGAACGGAAACACCGCGCGGCGTTATGATGGGCGAACGCGAAATCGGAAGGCGCGAGATGCCGGTGCTTGCCGGAGGCAGGCCGGGATAGGGCCAACGAACCGGATAACGTGAGCGGCCGGGCCGGAGATAGAGAGGCACGTAGACGAAGTAAGTTGTGAACGTGTTCCAAGCGCCGATTCCGAATGGCATGTTTGAGTACATCAGGCTGTCGTACGGCCACAATCCGCCGGAAAGTGCGTTGTAATTGGGGCCGCCGTAGTTGGGGCCTCCTAGATACAAGTCGGGATCACGAGTGAGGGGCGGAGCGCCACCGATCTGATTGGGATCAGCGGGTGCAGGATCGGCGAGGCTTTGAGCGGCGGCTCGATTATCGGCGGAGATGAAGTCGCTGCGATCCTTCGACCAGCGGTAAAAGTCGTCGTCCGCGCCCTCGCCAAATTTCTGCGTAACCAAGCCTAAGGTGAAGAAGAAGAGGTGGGAGGAATCGACCACGGACGGCTTATTTTCCCGGGTGACTTCGGCTTCGCCGTTATAGACCTGAAGCAGGGGCGGCTCGGAATCGAGACGATAGACGCCCTTCTGCGGGAATCGAACGCGGTTATCCTTGAACGACATGAGCACTGAGTCATCCGCGGTGGCTTCGAGAGAATCTACAATCACAGAGCCTTGTAGAAATTCGACGCGCGTGTTTTTAAGGGCGGTTGAGACCATGCGGATGGAACTGTTTTCGTCAACTCGCAGGAAGACGCCGGGCGTGAGCAGAACTTCCGCTCGACCTTGAGCAGTTCGGAGCGTCGATCCTTCCTTAATATCGGGAAACGTGCCCAATTTCTGTTGGAGGGGCTGATCATCGATGAACGCTGAGCCTTCGGAGAAGTGCAGCACTCCGGAATGGACAGAGATAACCAACTGGCCATAGGCGAAAGAAGAAAGGAGTAAAGCTAAAGCAAACGCCCAAAGCAGACGCGCGGCGCGCATAAAAGGGTCCCTGTCAAGAGGATGGACCTAGTTTGCAGATTTGTCAATCGTTTCATTTGGCCGTCCGAATCGCGATGAGGGATTTTGCCAGCCCGAGTGTTTTTTCTGAGATCACCGCCGCCCCAGGAAATAACGCCTGTAATTCGCTCTTATCGAGCAGGCGCATTTGGTTTAAATAGTGGTCGAGATAAAACGCGCGTTGGGCGGGAGAGGGTTTTACAATTAACTGCCACAACGTAAACCGCTCGATAATCAGCCGTTGCCAAGCCATTGGAAGGTAATGGATGAATGGCAGCATCACGTGTTGTTCCACCGGAAACTTTCGATTCGGGGTCTGGATCCAATATGACTGGCCAACTCTGGCTACTTCGTTTGCAAACTGTTCTTGGGCATCGCGCAAACCCACGTGTTCAATTACCGAGTTGCTGAATACGATGTCAAATGCATTGTCTTTGAAAGGCAACATACATCCATCGCCGGCCACGCAATCGACGGACTTGACGCTTGATTCTAGAGCGCTTGGGAAATTTAGGATCGTCAAACGAGGCCGTGTCTCTGCGAATTGCCAGATTGAGGAAGAGCCTCCCACGTCAAGAATGCGAGTGCTGTTTGTAATTGGGAAGGTGCGTTCAAAGAGCCGCATCCTTTCAGAGCGAAAATGCCTGAAAACTGTCGTAAGCAGCCCGGAGCGAGTCATTCAGGTCGATGCGTTTTCGTGCGGGATCTGCGCACTTACATGCATCAATCTAAACAAACCAACTGATCAGAAGTCCGGCGCTTGCGGAGAAAATCGCTAGCGTAGTGATCCAGCCGAGTATATTGATGCCACGCCCGTTTACTCTAGCCCCCATAATGGCGGAATTGTTTGTCATGCGCATAATGAGCAGCATGAGAGGTGGGGTCGAAAAGCCCTGAACGATCCCCGCTAAAACTAGCGCTTTCATCGGATTAATTCCGAAGAAGTTCAACCCAATCGCAATAAACGTAAAGATTGCGATCGCGACGTAAAATTTCTTAGCTTCGGCGGGTCTGCGATATAGACCATTTTTCCAGCCCGTGCTTTGACAGAGATCGTACGCAGCTCCAGTTGTCATCACCGGGACGGCAAGAAAGCCCACTCCGATCACGCCCAACGTGAACAGCAGGCCTGCCGCGTTGCCGGCCAAAGGCCGAAGAGCCTCTGCCGCATCGGCTGCTGAATTGACATCTGTTTTACCGGCTTTGAAAAGCGTGGCCGCTGTCGAGAGGATGATGAAGTACATTACCGCATTTGCGAAGAACATGCCGAAGACAATGTCCCACATAGACTGCTTCAACTCGGCGCGGCTTGTTCCTTTTCGCTCCCAGAGCCGTCTCCGTCCGGCAGCAATCTTTTCCTCCACCTCCTCATTTGACTGCCAAGTGTAAATGTATGCCGACAGTGAGGTCCCGATTACTGCAACAATCATCGCCAGAAAATCCTTGCTAAACCGAATTGTGGGTATCAGGGTACCTTTCAGAGTCGAAGCTATGTCCGGATGCGCGAGCACTGCAGACCCGACATACGCCAGAAGGGCGAGCGAAAGAACTCGAAATATATTGCGAATGAGCGTATAAGATCCCCAGATTTGGAGAGCTAGCACGAGCAGCCCGAGACCTAGGACGACCCAACCGATTGGAATCGGCACGAAGAGTTTTACCGCTGCTGCCATTCCGCCGATGTCAGCGCCCGCTTCGATGATGTTCCCCATAATTACACCAATCAAGATCGTGAAGAGAAACCATCGCGAGTAATGTTGACGGATTATTGCGAATAGACCTTTTCCCGAGACCAAACCGAGCTTCGCGGACAAGTAGACAACACACACCATCATTGGGAACAGAACCGGCGCGGTCCATAAGAAAGAGGGTCCAAATTTCGCGCCTGCGCTGCCGTATGTTCCGATGGCGGAGGGATCGTCGTCTGCAGCTCCGGTGATGAGCCCTAGTCCGATTGCGCGGACAACGCTCGAGTACCGGGCGGATTGTGCTCCCCCCGAAGGATCTTCGGGGGATTCAACTGGGGGGTGTTCTAGAGTGCTCACATATTACTGATTCGAATACAGCCTTGATGTTTCCTGCTGTCGCGGCGGCGCTGGTTGGTGATCTAGCAACTGATAACGATGCGGTTCGATTGGCTCGCAGCGGGACACCGGTGCGGCAGATTACTACCGGCACCGTTTGTCACCTCGATGCAGATATGGTCGGGAAGGCGCTTGAGGGATGGAATCTCGCCGACCTGGATTTGTTGTTTATCGAGAACGTGGGAAACCTGGAATGTCCTTCGAGTTATGACTTGGGCGAGAACCTTCGGGTCGTTCTGATGTCCGTCACGGAAGGCGAGGACAAACCGCTCAAATACCCGACTATCTCCAACACTGCGGATCTGGCTGTGATCACAAAATTTGACCTGGCGGAAGTTGTCGAGTTTGACTGGCAGGCGGCGAAGCGAAATATCAACGCCGTTCGTCCCGGAATGGACGTGATCGCCGTGTCTTCGAAAACCGGCAATGGCATAGATGATTGGTTGGAGCGGTTGGTGAGCTCGCCCCACAAGAGCTAGTTCTTTCAAGCGCGCCACGTATACCTCTTTTTTAGTGGGCTGATCGACGATCTTCCCTGAAGATCGGAGAGAAAATGGCGACGATTTGCCGATAGGACTCAATAGAGGCACGTGCGAACAATTGGCCTTGATCGCCACTTCAACAAAAGAGGCCCTCACGCTGAGGAATGTAGTGTGCTTATCCGCTAGGTTGAAGAATTTCTTTCGGCGTCGATCTATTTCGGCTTGCGCAGAGCAAGGCACCGAGATCGTTGAATTCAGTCTCGTTCTTATCCCGATGTTGGGTTTGACGTTCCTGATCATGAACATAGGCTGGGTGCTCTTTGCCAAGGCCAGTCTTCAAGAAGCGGTCCGGGAGGGCGTACGATACGGGGTAACGGGCGCGCCGTTGAACGGGCAGCCGGGTCTCACGTCCTCAATCCGGCAAGTTGTCCTGCAGTATTCAGCCGGCTTCATTCCGGCAGGCAGGGCGCAGACAGAGATTTCGATCCAGTATCTCTCGCCATCAACGTTGCAGCCGGTTACCGGCGCGGGGAGTTGCGCTGGCGGAAACATCTTGCAAGTTTCGATTAGTGGCACCGCAGTGAGTCCCTTGTCTGCTCTTTTAATCAGTCCGTCCGCTCTGAATTTGGGAGCGATTTCTTCTGACGTGATGGAGAGCTCTCCAAACGGTATCGTGCCTTCCTGTCAATAAGGCGGAGAAAGAAGAACATGCGGAAGGATGTTTGCAAAGAAAAGCGCCGGAAGACAGGCGAGCGGGGCAGCGCCATGGTTGAATTCACGCTCGCGGCGGGCCTGTTCCTGGTGCCTTTACTGCTGGGCACGATCATTATTGGACAGAATCTGATTCGTGAGATTGAAACCACTCAGGTCTGTAGAGACGCGAGTCACATGTACGCTTACGGAGTGGATTTCTCGGTGCCGTCAAACCAACAAATTCTGGTGAATATCGGCCAGGGATTGAATCTGCAGGTTTCGGGCGGAAATGCAGTTGTGATCCTCTCTACAGTCACGTACATTGACGGCACTGCCTGTCAGGCCGGCGGTTATCAGCCCAATAGTTCGAGCTGTGCGAATTACGATCAAACAGTTTTCATGCGCCGCATCGTTATTGGGAACAGCTCTATTAGACAGAGCGCGTTCGGTACTCCCAATCCGAGTTTGATAGACAGCAGCGGGAACATCTCGCAAGCAGGGTATTTGAACGACACGAGTACGCGCGCGGTGGGCTTTTCGAACTTGATTCCGCTGAGTGCCGGGCAGTATGCATACATGGGCGAGATGTTCCTTTCCAGCCCCGATCTCGACTGGTGGGGTTTCCTCGGGAGCACAGGAACCAGCGCCCGATCTATCTTTTAAGCTGACTTCGATACACAAGAAGCGACTTGCACCTCCGTGCAATCGCGCGCTTACATACAATGGGTGAGTTCGGATTGTACTCATCCTATGAATCGCCGCGAGCTTTTTCGTTCTACTGTCCTGGGCAGTTTGGGAGCAACGCTATCTACTGTGGCCGTTCCGGCCGCCGGGCGAGAGTTTCCATTCGGCTATGACGCTTCGAAGGAACTCGAGCGTCCGGATTGGAAGCCGGTTTTTCTAGACGAGCATCAAAACGCAACGCTGATTGCATTAAGCGATCTGCTGATTCCGGCAACCGGCACGCCTGGAGCAAAAGAAGCCCTGGTGAATCGATTTCTGGACCTTCTGATGAGCGCCGAGCAGGCCGAAACACAACGCGCGTTTATTGCGGCTTTGGCGTACATCGACGGGGAGTGCATGAGGCGCTATAACTCGGCTTTCGTGTACGTTGCTCGCGAGCAGCAACTAGAATTTCTAACGCTCCTTGCATACCCGCATTCACTTGAAACGTGGGGTGAAGAGTTGGCCTCATTTTCAGGACACGATCATTTTATGAAGCTAAAGAGCTGGATTGCCGGGGCCTATTACAGCTCGCCAGCGGGGTTGAAGGAATTAGGATGGGACGGCACTTTCCCGCACGGGGTGTTTACGGGCTGCGAGCACGGACCGGACGAGCACGGCGGGGAGACTTCGAAGTAAGACTGTGAAAGAGCGCAAGATTTATGATGCTCTGATCGTCGGGTCCGGAGCGAGCGGGGGTTGGGTCGCCAAGGAACTCACCGAACGCGGGATGGAAGTGCTGATGTTAGAGGCGGGCCCGCCGCGATTCCCAGGCCGCGATTTCACGGAGCACGTTTGGCCTTATCAACTGAAGTTTCGCGGGTTTGGAGACCGGAAGCGCGCGCTCACGGATCAGCCGGTGCAGAGCCTGTGCTACGCATGCGACGAGTACAGTCATCAGTTCTTTATCAACGATTCCGAACATCCGTACACATTTCCGCCTGAGAAACCGTTTATGTGGATTCGCGGGCGACAAGTTGGCGGAAAAACCTTCTGTTGGGCGCGCGAAAGTTACCGCTACAGCGATTTTGAGTTCAAGGCTGCGAGCCGCGATGGCTATGAGCAAGACTGGCCATTCAGCTATGCCGATCTTGAACCGTATTACGACAAAGTGGAGAGCTTCATTGGGGTGAGCGCTTCCTATGAAGGGCTGCCACAGATGCCGGATGGAAAGTTCCTGCCGCCCATGAATCTGTCGTGCGGGGCGGTGCATGCCAAACAGGTGATCGAGAAGCGATTCAGGTGGCGCGTAATGCCGGACCGTGTAGCGAATCTGACGTTGCCTCACAATGGCCGGCCGGCGTGCCATTACTGCGATCAGTGCCAGCGCGGTTGTTACACCGCATCGTACTTCAACAGCCCATCGGTAACGCTTCCGGCGGCTGCACGAACGGGGAGATTCACGCTCGTGCCGGACGCGGTCGTCAGCCATGTATTGATGAATCGGGAGGGCAAGGCTGAGGGCGTGCATTATGTCGATCGTGTTACGAAAAAGGATCGCGAGGCTCGCGCGAGGATTGTCGTTCTTGCCGCCGCAACACTCGAATCCACGCGCATTTTGCTGAACTCGCGGTCGCCTCGTTTCCCAAATGGAGTTGGGAACTCGAGCGGCATTCTCGGCCATTATTTGATGGATCATTTCACGATTGAGGGCGCGGGAGGTGAATTCGCAGAGCTTCAAAGCTCAGAGCGGGAGCCGGTGGGGAACCCATGTGGCTATCTGATCCCTAAGTACGTGAATGCAGGCGGCGTGAAGAATCGGAATTTCTTACGTGGCTACCGGTTCGACGGCGATGCGAGCCAGGAACTGTATTCGCAAGCCTTTTCATTCCCGGGATTCGGGCGCACGTGGCGCGAAAGAGTGCGGCGCGAGATTCCATATCGCTTCTCGATTGAAGCCCAGGGTGAATGCCTGCCGAGGTATGACAACTATGTTGAGCTCGATCCAGAGAGGAAAGACGCTTGGGGTATTCCGGCCTTGCGTATTCACGCGAGCTACGGCGAGAATGAGCGCGCCATGGCGAAGGCCATGCGCCAGGATATCGGAGACATACTTGAAGCTCTTCAGGTGAAGAACACGAGCCCGCCGAGCACGGACCTGAGCGTGTTTGGAAAAAACATTCACGAATGCGGCACGGCGCGCATGGGAATGGACCCCAAAATGAGCGTTTTGAACCGGTACAACCAGGTTCATGATGCGAAGAATGTTTTTGTTACCGACGGTGCTGCTTTCGTGACCCAGGGATGTTATGAGCCGACGCTAACGATCATGGCGATTTCGGCACGTGCTGCGGACTACATGGCAGATGCGTACAAAAAGGGCGAGTTGTAGATGACGCGCCGCGATTGGATGCTGAGCGTTGGAAATGCCGGAGCCGCGTTTAGTCTGGTGAGCATCGCTGCCGGCGAGGAGAGCGGCGATAGCCAGCTTCCGCCTGGCGTATTCGGACCATCGACTGATCATCTCAGCCACGCCTTAACTCCGGCACGGTTCCACGCGATCCCTCCCGGATGCCCAACTGATTACGTGCAGCGTGGAGCGACGGCTTTTGAGCCGCAATTTTTTTCGGCGCAGGAATTTCGTGTGATCCGCCGGGTAACAGAGCTTCTACTGGGAGAGCCGTTAAATAACGATGAGGCCATCCAAGAAGTGGCCGCGTGGATTGATCGTTTTGTGTACAATTCGGCGGGCGTGCGTGACGCGGCGCAACATATGGATCCGCTGCACCGGTCTCTTGCACGAGCCTATTACGGCGCAGATGAATTGAATGAGCTGGAACACTCCGATCCGCAGAAAATCTGCCGTGAGGGGTTGACGTGGCTTGCCAGCACGGCCCAAATCCGACATGGCACAGCGGAATTTGTTTCTCTTAGCGCTGCGGATCAAATTGCGATGCTCGATGCAGTCAGCGATGAGCGTCGCGACAAATCATCTGAAAACCCGGGTACGCGCTTGTTCGCGTTGCTGAAAGCACAGACTGTCCGGGGCTTTTATACGTCTCAATCCGGCTTGAAAGAGCTTGGTTACAAAGGCAACGGGTTTTATGCTCGCTCTCCGGGCTGCGATACAAAATAGCGAGATTATTCATGTTTCAAGACTCTCTGACCAGAACATACGACGCGATTGTGGTCGGTTCGGGTGCAACAGGCGGATGGGCTGCGAAACGCCTGTCAGAAGCCGGGCTCAGCGTGGCGCTGCTTGAGGCGGGCCGCAGTGTTTCGCCCAAAGAGTTTACCGAGCACATGCCCGAATTTCACTTGAAATATCGAAACGTCTCGCTCGACTGGCTCAAATCGCGCCCCGTACAAAAGCAGTGCTACGCGTGCATGGAGTACAACTACGACTGGTTTGTCGATGATCTTCAGAATCCGTACAGCACGCCTCCGGACAAACCGTTCACGTGGCAGCGGCTTCGCATTCTCGGCGGGCGGACGCTCGTCTGGGGACGCCAGAGCTATCGGATGAGTGATTTGGATTTCAAGGCTGCGAGTCACGATGGGTATGGAAGCGACTGGCCCTTTTCGTACAAGGACCTTGCGCCTTATTACGATCAGGTTGAAGATTACGTTGGGATCAGCGGCGCTGCGGAAAGCAACGACGCATTGCCGGATGGCCATTTCCTGCCACCGATGAAGATGACGTGCGGCGAATTGCACCTTCGCGAACGCGTTCAAAAGCAGTTTGGACGAACAGTGACGATTGGCCGCACCGCGATATTGACAAAGAATCACAATGGACGTGCGGCCTGCCATTACTGCGGGCCATGCGAAAGAGGCTGTAGCACGTTCTCGTACTTCAGTAGTCCGTTTACTACGGTTAAAGATGCTGTGAACACGGGGAAGTGCACGGTGATCACAAATGCGGTGGTCGCGCGCGTCGATATGGATGCGGGGACGAATCGGGCCACCGGTGTGACGTTTGTGGATGCGATTACGCGACAGACGAAGGGCGTTCGGGGAAAAACTGTCGTTCTGTGCGCACAGGCTATGGAGTCGACGAGAATTCTGCTAAATTCTTCGACTCGAGAGCACAGCGCAGGGCTCGGAAACTCGAGCGGGCTACTCGGGCGTGGATTGATGGACCACTCAACCGGGGCAGGCGCAGACGGTGAGCTCCCGGGTTTTGATACGAAACCAGCTCCGTACAGCGGTCCGCATCGCGCGAATGGCATTTATGTCATCCGCTTTCGCAATCTGGAGAAAGGGCCTCAGCATCCGCGTTTTATCCGCGGTTATGGGTTTCAAGGCAGCGCTATTCCTGAGTTCAATTTCCACGCGCAAGGCTACGGGCTGAGTTTCAAGCAGGCTGTGAAAAGCGGAATTTACGGCATCAGCCTTGGAGCGTTCGGAGAATCGCTGGCGCGGGATGACAATTTTGTTTCGATCGATCCCGAATTGAAAGATGCCTGGGGTATTCCGGCGCTGCACATCTCCATGACGCATGGGGATAACGAGAAGGCTTTGCATGAAGACGCGGCCGAAACTGCGGCGGAGATGCTGGAAGCGGCAGGCGCTAAGAATGTTCGTATTCAGTCAACCGTGGCCGAGCCTGGAATGGCGATTCACGAGCTTGGGACAGCGCGAATGGGTGCGGATCCCAAGAAGTCCGTAACCGGCCCGTTTTGCCAATTGCATGACGTCCAGAACATTTTCGCTATGGACGGAGCGTGCTGGGTCTCGTCAGGTTGCCAAAATCCAACGCTCACGATGATGGCGATCACGGTTCGCGCATGTGATCACCTGATTGAGCGGTTCCGGCGGGGCGAAGTATAAAAACCACCCGCTTTCAAAATTCTTTTGAATAATTCTGAACACTACGGCCCCATCGACGGTCTTAGCTGATGAACGTGCCGCATGCATGAGGGCGTTTTCAGAACAGATCGCGCGGGAGGGGCCGGATCGGGTGGCGCACCAGGAGGCGGCGGACAGCGATGCTCGATTTTGCGCCTTAGTGGAGCGGCAGGCGCGATTTGTGTTTCGGGTAGCGCATGCGCTGCTTCGCAAAGTACACGATGCCGAGGACGTGGTCCAGGAGACCTTCGTAAAGGTTTATCGGGGCGGCAAGTGGGAATCCGTAGAGAACGAGCGGGCATTTCTCGCTACCGTGGCGTGGCGAATTGCAGTGGAGAGGCTTGCGAAGCGCCGGAGAGAAAAGCCCAGCGAAATGCCTGTGTGGGAAATGCAATCGAGGGATGCAGATCCGGAGCAAAACGCGATCCGGGCGAGCTGGAATCGAGTCGTGCACGGGGTCATGGATGGACTGCCCGAGGAGTTGAGGCAGCCACTTGCGCTTTCGACCGTGGAGGATTTGAATTCGCGAGAGATCGCGCGAGTTATGCGCATTCCGGAAGGGACGGTGCGCACGCGATTGATGCGAGCGCGTCAGTTGCTGAGGGCGAAATTGAGTGCGTTGATGGAAGGTCGTTATGAAGGGCGATGAGCTCGATCAGATCTTAGCGAGAGGGCTGAGAAGCTATGCGGACGCAGAGCCCCGCCCAGGACTGGAAAAGCGGGTAATCAATCGCGTTCGAGAGACAAGAGAGATACGCAGCTTGAAATGGCTGCGATGGGCAATCAGCGTTCCAGTGTTTGCGTCTCTGCTGATCATCGCGATCACGTTTTGGCCAAAACGCGAGCGCACGCCGGAGTTTCACGCATCATCTACGCCCGTTGCTAAGTCAGTTTCAGCGGCACCGGTAATCCCGAAAGCCGCTGAGGCGGCTGTTAGGCGACCGAGATCGCAACGTGTGCTGGCGCCGAAGCGCGAACAATTCCCGACGCCAGTTCCGCTCACTGAAGAAGAACGTGCGTTGCTGGCGTTTGCGAATGGAGTGCCGCACGCAGAGGAGGTTATGGCGACCCAGGAGAAGCGTATGTCGGAGCCGCTTGAGATTGCGGAAATTCATATCGAGCCGCTGCAGGAAAAAGGAGATGAACAGAGATGAAATCAGGCAGAATCCTTCTGGCTAGCGTGTTGTTCGTCGGGGCGTGTTTCGCGCAGACAGAGAAGCCGTCTTCTCAAGAGGAACACTTCTACCGCTTAGATTACGTGGTCAAAGAAGTCGACGGCGCGAGGGTAGTGAACAGTCGAAACTACTCGACCATGATCTCTACAGGACACGTGAGCGAGATTAGAACAGGAAGTAAGGTCCCGGTTAGCTCTGATAACAAAGTCGAGTACATGGACATCGGAGTGAACGTGGATTCCCGGAGGCCTCGCGAGCTAGAGAATCAACTGGCGTTAGAAATTTCAGCGGAAATAAGCAGCGTGGCAAGCGGGGAGGCTCGCTCCGGCGAGCCCCCCCGAGTTCGCCAGAATCGATGGCAAGCTGATGTTCTTCTTCCGCTGCGAAGACCCGTCGTGGTCTTCTCGTCCGATGATCCAGGTTCAACGCACAAGATGCAACTTGAGGTTACGGCAACACAGATCAAGTAGTTAATTTAGTACTACACTGGATATGCGGAATGTGAGTTTGGACCCGGAGGGTGCTATGGAAATCGTGGATCCCGTTTCGAAGCTCCTTGAACAAAAGAGCCCGGAAGTGATTTCAATTCGCTCGGATGAATCGGTCTTTTCCGCAATCAAATTGCTTGCAGAAAAGAGAATCGGCGCGGTTCTGGTGATCGACGATGGCAAGCTGGTGGGCATCTTGTCGGAACGCGATTACGCTCGCAAGGTCATCTTGAAAGGGCGGTCATCAAAAGACACGCTGATTCGCGAGATCATGACGCCATCGCCGATTACGATTAGTCCCGACGCATCGGTTGATGATGCCATGCACGTAATGACAAGCAACAAGTTCCGGCACCTGCCTATCGCGGATAGCGAGGGGCGCGTTCTCGGCGTTCTATCGATTGGCGATCTTGTGAAATGGATCGTCTCTTCGAAAGATGAAGCGATAAAGCACCTGGAGCGGTACATCACTGGAGGCCAAGCCGCGGGCGCGGCTAGCGGGGCTTAGACGTAGAGCTGGAGCCTGAGGGGTTCTGCGAGTCTGTCGATTTGCGCCGATCAGCAATACGAACCATTTCACCGTCGACGAGAGAATCAGGGGGAGTGAGAATAACGGACGCGTCTTGGGACAGCCCCGAAACTACCTCAACATTTGCTCCGAAGTCGCGACCCAATGTAATGGGTACAAGCCGAGCGTGATTCCCATTCCCTAGAATCGCGGCTCGTAGACCCTCTGAGCGAAAGATAAGGGCCGTTGCCGGGATAAGCAGAGCCGTGACGTTGCTCCTGATTTTCAGGTGAGCTTCTGTGTAGGCGCCAGGAAACAGTAATCCAGTGGTGTTCACGACGTCAACCTCTGTTAACAGCGTTCGCGTAGCGGGCTCCATGGCATCGGCTGTGCGAACCAGTGTGCCTGGAAAACGACGACCCGGAAGCTCGGGCAGCGTGAGATCGGCTTTGATGCCCGGCACGGCGTCATGTGAGTAGGTTTGGGGGACGTTTATGAAAACTCGCAGCTTGTGGACCGATGCGATGTGGAAAAGCTCGCGATTCGGCCCGCCGGACGAGCCCGGATCGATGAGCTGCCCAATGTCAGTATTGCGCGCGGTGACCACACCGTCGAAAGGTGCATAAATCCTTTCAAACGAAACGAGTTCCTCGAGCCGCTTTACATTCGCTTGCTGCGATTTGACGATTGCGCTTTTTGCGGCTGCATCCTGGACAGCGTTGTCGACATCCTGCTTTGCCACAGAATCTGTTTTGAAAAGATTCAGATATCGGGCGGCTGTAATTTGTGAAAGCTTCAGATTCGCTTCGCCGGTTGACAGATCCGCGCGCGCTTGTGCAAGCTGTTGATCGACCTCAGGCGCTTCGATATCGGCAAGCAGTTGACCTTCTTTGACGTGAGTGCCGATATCCGCGTACCACTTCTTTAGATACCCGCTTGTGCGCGCGTAGATCGGGGCATCAATAAAGGCCTGAATGTTCCCGGGAAGAACGACTTCTTCGGCGGCGGCTTCGCGCTGGGGGTGGCCGACTGTGACAACTGGAACCGCGGAACGGTTAGTCTCTTCCCGTAGAGCTTGTCGCGCACGCAGCCTGGGAAGTATACCCGAAAGCACTACGACGGCGACAATGGCGATCAGGACAACGGCCAGCAAGACAAAGCGCAAACGGCGCCAGGCGGGATTCGACGGCATGCTCACCGCCTGCGATGCAGGATACTGAAGAACACTGGAACGAAGAACAAGGTCGAGACCGTTGCGAATAGGAGACCACCAATGACGGCGCGCCCAAGCGGAGCGTTCTGCTCGGCTCCTTCGCCCAAGCCAAGCGCCATGGGCAACATGCCGATAATCATCGCGAGCGCAGTCATCAGCACGGGGCGAAATCGAGTGAAGCCAGCAAGAATGGCTGCGTCAGCGGAGGTTTCGACGTCCGGGAGCTGCTCGCGCGCGAAACTAACGACAAGGATGCTGTTCGCCGTCGCGACACCCATGCACATAATAGACCCCGTGAGCGCGGGCACGCTTACAGTTGTGTGCGTGATGAACAGAAGCCATACAATTCCAGCTAAGGCGGCCGGGAGTGCAGAGATGATGATGAACGGATCGAGCCAGGACTGAAAATTGATCACGATCAGCATATACACGAGAATGATGGAAAAGAGCAGGCCGGCGATTAGGCCACTAAATGAAGAGCGCATGGTTTCGATCTGCCCGCGAACGATCACTTTCGAGCCACGCGCAAGGGACTTGCTGTTTTTCTTAATGAGCTGATCGAGCGCGCGCGACACACCTCCTAGATCAGTACGCTCGACTGATCCGTAGATATCCACCACAGGCGCGATGTTGTAGTGGGAGACGGTCGCGAGACCCGTTCCGCGCTGAATGGAAGCGAGACTGGCTAGAATTTGCGGAGGCATGCCGTTTCCGGATATCGGAATATTTCTGAGATCCTGCAGCGTATCCATCTGATACTGTGGCGACTGCGCAACGATGCTGTAGCTCACGCCCGTTCGAGGATCGAGCCAGAATGTGGGCGACGTCTGGAAGCTTCCGCTCAATGAAACCAGAACATTTCCGGCGATGTCGCGCGCGCTGTAGCCAACCTGTTGCGATTTAGTGCGATCAATATTCAGGAAGAATTTCGGCTGATCGAAAGATTGCTGAATGCGAAGGTCGGTCGCGCCAGGAATGCGCTTCATCTGCTCTAGGAATGTGTCGGCGAACTCGCGATCGGCTTCAAGATCCCGGCCCGTGATCTGCACATCAATGGGCGCAGGCAGCCCGAAATTGAGAATCTGGCTAACCATGTCCGCGGGCAGGAAATAAAAGAGAACACCTGAAAACTCGTCTTGCAACCTGCCGCGGATGGTGGTGACGTACTCGGATGTTGGGCGATGCTCCTTGGCTAAAGAGACTTGGATGTCCGCATCTGCGGGGCCGATAACTCCGGAGTTGCTATACGACGTGTTGATTGAGCTATATGGAAGGCCAATGTTGTCCAGAATGTTTAGCAGTTGATCCGGCGGAATAACTTCACGGATGCGTTGTTCTACGAGGTCGCAGAGTTTGGCCGTTTCCTCGATCCGGGTGCCTGTCCGAGCACGAACGTGAAGCCGGAACTGCCCGCTATCGACCGCCGGGAAGAAATCTTGCCCGAGCCACGGGAAGAGAGCGAAAGACGCCACGCAGGCGAGAAAAAACAAGAGTGCAAAAGTGCGGCTATGCCGAGTGCAGGCCTCGAGCAGAGAGCGATAGCGGAGGCGGATTTTCTCAAAACTTGATTCAAAAGCAGTTTGCAATCGAACGAATGGGTTGCGCCGATTCGCGTGCGCAAGCGCGTCGTGATGCGAGTGACCTCGGAGAAGATATTTCGCCATTGTGGGAACTATGGTGCGGGAGAGCAAATAGGAAGCGAGCATGGCGAAGGAAATTGCCTCGGCGAGCGGCACAAAAAGGTAACGCGCGACTCCTGTAAGGAAAAACATCGGCACGAAAACGATGCAAATGCTGAGGGTGGAGACAAAAGCAGGAACAGCGATCTGAGCTGCGCCATCGAGAATGGCCTGTTCGATCTCTTTGCCCATTTCGAAATTCCGATTGATGTTTTCGATTTCTACTGTTGCATCGTCAACCAGAATTCCTACTGCCAAAGCAAAGCCGCCGAGCGTCATGATGTTGATTGTTTCGCCGAGAGCGCTGAGCAGGAAAAGCGAGCACAGAATCGAGAGTGGAATTGACACGGCGATGATCAGCGTGCTGCGCCAGCTTCCGAGAAAGACCAGGATCATGATTGCGGTGAGGCAGGCTGCGATGACCGCTTCGCGGAGAACGCTGTTGACGGATGCGCGGACGAAAATCGATTGATCGGCGATGGGGGTGATCTTCAGCTCCGGTGGCAGAGTAGCGGCGATGGACGGCAGTATTTTGCGGATTCCCGCAACGATGTCTAGCGTCGATACGTCGCCCGATTTAAGAACAGTCATCAGTGATCCGCGCGCGCCGTCGGAGCGGACGATATTGGTCTGGGGCGGGTAGCCGTCTCGCACGTGCGCCACATCGCGAACGTAGATAGTGGCGCCGTTCAACGTTCGAATCGGCAGGTCGTTCAATTCGGAAACATTTCTAGGACTTCCGTTGATCTGCACGTCATATTCGAGCGAGCCTATCTTCGAAGTACCGCCGGGGAGAATCAAATTCTGAGTGATTATGGCGTTAACGACATCTGAAGCCCCGAGTCCTTTCGACTGCAGGGCCTGCGTATTCAAGTCGACCTGAACCTGCCGCTGTTTGCCGCCATAGGAGTACGGAATTGCTGTTCCAGGAATGGTGACGAGCTGTGTGCGAATGAAATTCTGGCCGAAATCATTCAACTGCTGTTCCGTGAGTCCCTGGCCTGATAACGCGAGCTGCAGAATGGGAACAGTCGAAGCGTTATACATGATGATTAGCGGCGGCGTGGTGCCTTCCGGGAGTTGCCTGAGCTGCGTCTGTGAAATTGCCGTCACCTGAGCAATTGCTGAGGCGATATCGGCGTGCGGCTGGAAGAAGATTTTTACAACCGATCTTCCGTTCATCGATTGCGATTCGATGTGCTCAATATTGTTGACGGTGGTGGTGAGCGCACGCTCGGTTTGATAGACAATGCGGTCGGACATTTCCTCTGCGGAAAGCCCCGCGTACTGCCAAACTACGCTCACCACCGGAATATCAATATTGGGAAAGATGTCAGTGGGCGTCCGCAGAATGACGACGGGCGCCAGAATGAACAGCATCAGGGATAGAACGACAAAGGTGTAGGGTCGCCGTAGTGCTAGGCGAACGATCCACATACTTCTCTCCTAGTACGTCGCCCGCAATCGATTTCGATCGTGCAAAACAACAATTATGAACCAGCAACTTCCGGCGGCGGTGAGCGGATTTTATTGCAATGCAAACGCCACGACGGAATCTCCCATCTTGGAGCCGAGCTTTCCGTGGCCGCCAGCACAGATGATGACGTATTGTTTGTCGTCCAGGCGGTAAGTCATGGGAGTGGATTGCGCGCTCGCGGGCAGTTCAGCCTTCCATACTTCGTGGCCGGTCTGGGCATCAAAAGCCCGCAGGTACGTGTCCATGGCAGCAGCGGAGAAGACCAGCCCGCCCGCGGTAAGCATCGGCCCACCTAGATTCGGAGTGCCAGTTTGCATGCTGGGAATCATGGTCCCGAGCGGCGTTTCCCATTTCCTTTTTCCTGTGTTCAGATCAAAAGCTACCATCGCGCCCCATGGCGGTTTATTGCAGAGAGTGCGTTGAGGAGTGATCAGCCATTCGCGATACATCGCGTAGGGCGTGCCAGATTGCTGGCCAAATTCACCGAGGAAGCGATTTTTCTCCGCCTTTTCGCGAGCGCTCACGTATTCGTCGCGCGGGATAAGCCGCACCATGCCGGCCAAACGATTTGTGTTCGCATACAGAACGCCGTGCTCGTTGTCGACGGCCACACTGCCCCAGTTCACTCCGCCTGCGTTGCCGGGGAACACCAGCGTGCCTTCGAGACTGGGCGGAGTATAGAAACCCTCGTTCCGCAATTTGGCCATGAAGTCGCTGCACCACTGGCGGGTTTCGGGAGTTGGCCCCCAAGCCTCTTCTTGCTTCAAGCCAAGTGGCACGAGCCCGTCCCAGGCGGGAATCGGCTGCGTTGGGGAGGCTTGCTCACCTTTGATATCGCTTTTGGGCACGGGCCGTTCGACCACTTCGTGCAGCGGTTTTCCGGTTTCACGATCGAGGACGAATAACAAGCCCATCTTGGTGGCCACTGCAACTGCAGGCCGGCCACGAAAATCGATCAGCGCGGGTTGCGCCGCGACGTCATAATCCCAGAGATCGTGATGCACAACCTGATAGCTCCAGATCAATTTCCCGGTGGACGCCCGCAGAGCAGTTACTGCGTTTGCGTGCTCGTCGTTGCCAGGCCGCATTCCGCCATAAAAATCTGGACTGGAACTTCCCGTCGGAATAAAAATCAAATCGCGCTGCGGGTCCGCTGAAATGGGCGCCCAGGCGTTCCCCGCGCCGGTTTGCGCCGGCAGCTCGGGCTTCCATGGGATTGGGTCCCAGCTCCAGTGCAATTCGCCTGTACGCGCATGGAATGCGCGCACGACACCACGCTCGACGTCAAAAGCGCGGTTATCTCCAATTGATGAACCTGTAATCACTAGATCTCCGACAACCGTGGGCGCGGACGTGACCTGATAATCGCCGCGATTGCGCAAGCGCACGTCTTTCGTTAGATCGACCTGTCCGTGATTTCCGAAATCATCGCATAAGCGACCGGTAGCCGCATCCACAGCGATCAACCGCGCATCGATCGTACCTTCAAAGAGCCGGGTTTTGCACGAGCCTCCTGGCTGCGCTCTCGTGTCTGTCCATGCAGCGACTCCTCGGGAAGCGACTTCGGAATAGTCACCATCACGATCTATGTGCGGATCGTATTTCCACTTTTCGGCTCCGGTGGCCGGATCGAGCGCAATGATCTGATTGAACGGTGTTGATAGGTAAAGAACGCCGTTTACGAGGATCGGCGTGCACTCGAAGGCTGCTTTGTGATTGAGGTGCGTTTCAGGTTGGAGTGCGCCCGTGTGATATTCCCAAACTTTCTTGAGCTTTTCGATGTTCCGAATGTTGATTTGATCCAAGCGCGAGAAACGAATTCCGCCGGGGTCACCGCCGTAATAGCTCCAGTCCGAGGCTAAAGCGGAACACGACAGCGCAACAAAAATGATGAGAGCTTTCTTTTGAGTTCGCAGCACTCTTTACATTAACCTTAGACGTTGTTTCTATACTCTGACGAGTCGCACTGCTGCATTGATAAGGGGACTTATCCGGCCATTTACAGAATCATTGAAAAAGCTTTACACGAAACCTGGATCCTTCGATTCGGCGATACGTCCAAGCGAGCAGAAGGCCACAAAGATGTCACTCAGGCGCATGCTGGACCCAACCAGAACCGGAACCGAGGCGGATGTGCTCAAAGAAAGCCTCCACAGGCGGGTCATCGGGCAAGATGAAGCAATCGATGAGATCGCCAGTGCTTATCAAGTATTTCTCACCGGGCTGCGAACACCAGCACGCCCGGTCGGAAGTTTTTTATTCCTAGGTCCGACCGGCTCTGGCAAGACGCGAATCGTTGAAGCGACGGCGGAGAGTTTAGCGGGCACGGCGAGCGCGGTCGTGAAGATTGATTGCGCCGAGTTCCAGCACAGCCATGAGATTGCGAAACTCATCGGGTCGCCTCCGGGGTACTTAGGGCACCGTGAGACTCACCCCGCGCTGAGTCAGGAGGTTCTGAACCAGTACCAGAGTGAACGGCTGAGACTTAGCTTTGTTCTGTTTGACGAAATCGAAAAAGCTAGCGACGCCCTTTGGAATCTGTTATTAGGAATTCTTGATAAAGGGACTTTAACGCTTGGCGATAACCGCAAAGTAGACTTTTCTTCGGCGATGATCTTCATGACGAGCAATCTTGGGGCTGCCGAGATGAGCGCGATTTCGAGCCCGCGAATGGGGCTGTTGCGTACAGGGTTGATGGGCGATAACCGGGTGGAGGAGCGCGCCTCGAACAGCGCACGGGAAGCGGCGCGGCGAAAATTCACACCCGAGTTCATTAACCGTTTGGACAAGATCGTTGTATTCAAGCGCCTTGGGCGCGTTGAACTCGAACGCATTCTCAATCTCGAGCTGCTAAACGTGCGCGACCGTCTGTTTCGGTCCCATCCTACTAACTCGTTTCACTTCGCGCTGACCGACCTGGCTAAAGACGTTCTCTTGCGCAGCGGCTCGGACCAGCGATACGGCGCGCGACACCTGAAGCGCGCGGTCGAGAATCTATTGGTTCAGCCGATTTCGAATTTGTTGGCCACGCGCCAAGTTCAGACGGGAGACTCGGTGCTGGTGGATTCGGCTGAAGATCGGGAACATCTCGTCTTCTTTAAGGAGTCGCGCACGGGAACAAAGTCCGCTTCAGAGCGGGGAAGCTCTGTTGCAGCCTGAAGTGACTGCAACCTCACACTTCCGCCAAACATCAAGATACTTAGCATGCCTGCCCGTCTTTGGGCTGTTGTTTTCGCTATTTGCGTGTCCATGGCCGTCCAATTCAGCGCGGCGCAAGCTGCGTCAAACCATCTCGGATCATCTTTGGCCTCGCGCACGCCGCAAGGCACGCGCCTCATCAACGACATCGAGTACGGCCAAGTGAGAGGCATCAGCCTGCGTATGGATGCGAGTATTCCGGCGGGCCCGGGAAAATTTCCGGCGGTGATAATCGTCCATGGCGGGGGCTGGGTAACTGGCGACCGCCGTTCGAATGTCGAACCGCTGTTCCGGCCGCTTTCCAACGCCGGCTTCGCTTGGTTCTCAATCAGCTACCGGCTCGCAACGGACCTCACCCATTTCGGTTCCGCGATTAACGATGTCGAGCAGGCAGTCCGATTCATCAAATCGAATGCAAGTGACTATCACGTCGACCCACAAAGAATTGCCTTGCTGGGTGAATCTGCGGGAGGGCAGCTCGCGGCAATGGCAGCTCTCCACCGGGATCCCGACACTTCTGTTAAAGCCGTTGTCGCTCTGTACGCTCCGAGCGACTTGGTCAGCCTCGCGAGAAGTTCGGAATACATCCCGTCGTCCATTCGCGATTCAATCCGCGGCACGCCGTGGGAAGGCCTGGTGCTGGCGGGCTTGGCTCAGCTCTCTCCCATCAATAGCGTCCGCTCGGATATGCCGCCTTTTCTTCTGATCCATGGAACAGCGGATGCGCTGATTCCGTTCGAGCAATCAAAAGAGATGTGTGCGCGCATGCGAGAGGCTGGCGCGAGCTGTGAGCTCTATCCGGTCGAAGGCGGTGGACATGGCATCCGGTGGTGGGAGTCATTCCCTAAATTGGCGGCCGGGTATAAAGAGAAGCTTGTGACGTGGCTGGGCCGCACCTTGGGAAGCGGCGGATCTGTTGCTCCACTGCCTCAGCGCCTTGCCGGGTCCTAGATTATTGCCCAGAAGCTCTTCTGTCGTCGAAGAACCTTTTGACGGATAGAATACATTTCTCTCTTTTTTATCCGTCCACTTACTTCTTGATTCGGATCCTGCGCCGTGATAATGTCCCAATCGGAGCATTCGCGCTGAAATGCTCTGAGGACATTTCAGTTCTTCATCTCTTCCCAAGGAGTTCAATGCATGCTTCGTTCTTCAATGCTTGTGAGCGCAGGGCTGCTCGCGACACTCTGCTTAATAAGCTCGGTACCTACTCTCGCGCAACGCGATGACCGATGGGGCACCAGTGCTGCAGTTACAGCGGCCCGTGTTCCCGACACTGCTGTTCTACCCGACGTAGACCCGACTTTTATTTCTAATGAACTCGAGGAGGCGAGTGCACCTGCCGCGACTGGTTTCTCTTACGCAACAGGAGGCGGAGCTCTTCGGAATCGCTCCACCACCGCCATCGGGATTAGCGGCGTCGTTTCTCCGACAGTGGCCGCATATCTTTACTGGGCCGTGATAACCGAAGGGACGCCCCCCACCTCTGTCACGAGCGTCACACTAAGTCGCGAATCCCCCGCGCCACCGGCAACCGCGGTTATTAAAGGCACTGCGATCGGGAGCGGGATTTCGCCTTGCTGGCTGGGCAATCAGATCACGGTTTACCGCGGAACTGTATCAACTTCGCTTGCCAACGGAAATGGCTTGTATCGCGTGACAATCTCATCTGCGAAGGGCACGGCGGGCAGTACTGACGGAGCCGATCCGTGGCTCGAGGCAAAGGATCCCCTTTGGGAGGGCGCATCGCTCGTGGTGGTCGGGAAGGGTACAGGTTCGGTTGTCATTTTCGACAAGGGCTTAGCTGGCGCCACATTCAAGAATTCGCTCAGCTATAAGTTGAATCTTCCCGTGACGGCCTCCGGCAAGCTCACGCTGTTTGACAACATTGCTGCGGATGGCCAATATGGCGTCAGCCGGATACCCAAAATAGCTGACAAGCTCACCGAAATGAATGGCAAGTATGTCATGGGCAAGGACTCTCCCTATAATGACGCCGGATGGAACGGAAGTTCGGGTCTTCCTTTGCCACAGTTATGGGATGACACGGGGGTTGACATCACACCAGCGACACCAAAAGGCACGAAAACGATCAGCGTAAGCATAACCCAAAGCAATTCGAGTGGCTTTAATGACTGCCTGACGCCTGTCGCGAATGTGCTAGAAATTCACTAGTTCGCATCTTGGACTCCCGGCGCTAGGGCTTCGGGAGCATCTGTCCGAGTGTCAGAGTAAGCGGGAGGAGCATTTCTTCGAGCCGTTCTAGGACGCGAGTTCGGTTTTGCTGTTGCGCCCGAGAAGGGCAGCGTGAAGAAAAAAGTGGAGCCCGCACCTGGCTCGGATTCAGCCCATAAGCGACCGCCGTGGTGTTCGATGATCCGGCGGCAGATCGCGAGACCTATTCCGTTCCCCGTGTAATTGTTCACGCCATGGAGCCTTTGAAACATTTGAAAAATGCGATCTGCATATTTCGGCTCGAATCCGATTCCGTTGTCGTCGATTGCGAAAACCCACTCTGAATCTCGTGGCGTAGCGGTTACTGCAATCTCTGGAGGGGTGTCTGCCTTACGAAATTTGATCGAATTCCCGATCAGGTTTTGCACCACCAGCGTCAGCTTGATTTCGTCGGCTTGGATAACCGGTAAGTCGCCATACCGCACAACGGCAGAGCTCTCTCTTATCGCCAAATCGAGATTGGCGAGCGCACGTTCGACGATATCTCTGAAAGAAGCCGGCCGTTTTTCGATCCTTTCAGTACCGGCGCGCGAGTAGGCCAACAAGTCATTAATCAGCTCCTGCATTCTCCGAGCGCCGTCTACGGCAAACTCGATGTATTCGTCCGCATTGCTATCCAGGCGGCCTTTGTATCGCCGCACGAGTAGCTCCAAATAGCTTGCAACCATTCGCAACGGCTCCTGCAAATCATGGCTGGCCACGTAGGCGAACTGCTCTAGATCGGCGTTTGAGCGCTGCAGCTCAGCCGAGCGCTGTTCCAGTTCTGCCGTTCTCGTTTCCAGATCCGCAGTGCGCTCATGCACGCGCCATTCGAGGCTCTCATTTAGACGCCGGATCTCAGCCTCGGTCCTGTCCCGCTGCTTCACATATAGGGAGTTGAACCTGTCCGCCAGAAAGAGCAGTAGAAAACTGAGCGCCACCCCGATGCCAAGAACGATGTTTAACAATTGCCGGGTTTCTCGCTCTTCCTCCAGCCTTGCTTCAAACGCGGCGGCCTGCTCAGTTTTCAGGCTGTCCATCACCGTACGGATGCGGTCCATATACATCCGGCCGCGGCCGCTTTCAACGATTGCTAATGCAGGCGCAAGTCCTGCTGTCCGCCGCAGATCAATGGTTTCTTGGAGCTCGGACATCTTCGAATCAATAAGGCGGCGCAATTCCCTCATTTGGGATTGCGGAACTCCATTGCGGCCCGCGGATCGATCTAGTGTGGATAATTGTCCCGGTAAACGCAATTTCGCGCTTTCGAAAGGCGTGAGGTACTGATCTTCCCCGGTCAACAAATAGCCGCGCTGGCCCGTTTCCGCGTCTTGTAGTGTCGAAAACAACTGGTCCAGGCTGCGAATCAGCTCAGTCGTCGACAGAGTGGCTCTGGCGCTCTCGAGATGTTGAGAGCCAGTCTTATAGGCGGCAAATGCTAATAAAATGGGCAGCAGACCCAACGGCCAGATAACCAGGCGCTGACTGCTTCTATGTGGCAGGATGTTCATCCGACGAGGCGAGGGAAAATTCCTTAGCCCAGCCCCTCTGAGTCCACAACCAGAAAAGTATGAACTATAGAGCAATTATATTGTCGCTATCAGCATTGGGCGCGGTTTGCGTGCGATGGGTGGACAATGTTGCTCATCCATTCAGACATTTTGTCGTATAATGGTCGCAGGTTGTGTCGACTAATGTTGCAGCCGTAAGCCGCTTAATTGGGCTAAAGGCGAAAAACCTAAACGAGCTAATTGGCGCGATTGAGCAAGGATTGCCATTTGAGAGCATCGACAGATTTCAGGCTATGACGGGACTGAGTCTTTCCGAAATAACAGAATTGCTCGGAATCCATTCCCGTACGGTCAGCCGGCGGCGAGAAAAGGGCAAGCTGGATCAATCCGAATCCGAGCGGCTCTTGCGAATGTCAGATTTGTACCGACAAGCGAATGCTCTATTCGAGGGCAACGAAGCGGGCGCCCGATCATGGTTGAAGCAACCGCAGCGCGCGCTCCGGGGGCAATCTCCCTGGGAATATGCCAAAACCGAAGTGGGGGCGCGGCGAGTAGAACAACTCATTGGACAACTGGAACACGGTGTCTTTAGTTAACCCCCAGGCAATTGCGGTACCATCTGAGGCTTGTGCGGTCATGGCGCATTGTCAAAAAGAAATATCAACATACGGCATTTGATGGCTCGGGCGCCCGCTTGTATGGCGGCCGGTGGAATTTACCCGGCACTGCCGTTGTCTATACGGCATTCTCGCGATCCCTGGCGATTCTTGAGATCTTGGTTCATATGAATGCGTCGGGTTTGCTTGAGAGTTACGTCTTATGCCCCTGTGAATTCGATCGCGAATTCGTTCAACGCGTCAGTCCTGCCAGTCTGCCGTCGAAATGGCGCCAGAGTGGTGTTTCGGACAAGATTCAAGTCTTCGGAGACGAGCTGATCCGACACGCGTCCGTACCTGTTCTCCAATTTCCCAGTGCGGTTGTACCGCAGGAAGAAAACTATTTGCTTCTGCCGGAACATCCACTTTTTATAAAGATTAGGATCGGAGAGCCGGAACCATTTCTGTTTGATCGGCGATTCCGCGCATGATCGCGATTGAGATTTCCTCGTTCGGTCCTCCCGATGTTCTAAGACCTGTGGAGCGGCCGAAGCCGGTGCTGAACGAAAATGAGGCGCTGGTTCATATTGAAGCTGCTGGTGTTGCGCGCGCGGACATCTTGCAGCGGCAGGGAAAGTATCCACCTCCGCCCGGAGCGTCTGACATTCCTGGTTTGGATGTCGCAGGGACCATTGAAGAAATCGGCGATGGCGTGCATAACTGGAATATCGGCGACCGGGTTTGCGCGATCCTCGCTGGCGGAGGTTATGCCGAATTTTGCGCAGTTCCGGCTGCGCAGGTGCTGCCGATTCCAGACGGCTGGAGCGCGCCGGAGGCCACAACACTGCCAGAAAACATCTTCACGGTTTACGACAATCTTGTCATTCGCGCCGGCTTGAAGAGGGGAGAAACGGTGCTGATCCATGGGGGCACCAGCGGTGTCGGGAGCATGGCGATTATGCTTAGTCGCGCATGCTCCGCACGGCCGATTGTCACAGCGGGTAGCCGCGAAAAATGCGATGCAGCGCTCCGATTCGGCGCTGAATACGCCATTAATTATAAGGAGCAGGATTTTGTTGCAGAAACACTACGGATCACGGAAGGCCGGGGAGCAAATGTTGTTCTCGATATCGTCGGTGGTCCGTATTTAGAAAGAAATGTCGAGGTGCTTGCCGTGGAGGGGCGACTGTCGATAGTCTCCACGCAAGGCGGCCGAACCGGACAGCTTGAGATCGGCAAGCTCATGGGGAAACGGGGCAGAGTGCTCGCGTCAACGCTGCGCGCCAGGACTCCCGAGGAGAAGGGCGAAATCGCACGCCGGTTACGGCGCGACATCTGGCCGATACTTGCCGCTAAGAACGTGATACGGCCCATCATCGACTCAACGTTCCCGCTGCGCGACGCGCGGATGGCCCACGAGCGAATGGAAGGCGGAAAACATATGGGGAAAATTGTCCTGCTAACATAACGAAACGAATGGAACCGATGTTTTTACCCGATGTCGAGGATACTCGCGCGCCAAGTCCTTATCTCGATGCGATCCGGGCGATGAAGACGGCGGGCCCGGAATATCCGCAAATCTGGCATATGTTTGCATTCCTGCCGCGCGCGACGGAGCATTTAGCGCGATTCACCCAGGAGATTATGCGTGAAGCGGCCCCGCTCAGTCCAGGACTTCGGGAGTTAATCGCCGCGTATACATCTCATGAGAATCAGTGCCCGTTTTGAGTGAAGTCGCACGCCGCAGTTGCGGCGGAACTGTTAGGAAGTGAAGAGTTGGTTTGGGGCGTACTGCGCGATCTCGATAGCTCAGAACTGTCAGAGAAAGACAAGGCGCTATTTCGATTCGTCAGTAAAGTGAATCGTAATTCGCAGGAAATCGCCGCGGCGGATATGAAACCGCTGTATGCTTGCGGATGGACTGACGAAGCAATCTATTACGCCATAACGGTGTGCGCCCTGTTCAATTTCTACAATCGCTGGGTAGATGCGTCTGGCGTTCACGCTCTTTCAGACGAGGCGCACCGGCAGGGCGGAAAGCGCATGGCAGCACAGGGTTACGTTCGAAAGTAGAAATCGAACGCGACCTCAAGCTGGATTTTCCCTGGTTTGCTAGCGTGCGCTCAAACCTTGCTTTTGTCGAATATCGAACACGACTACGGTTGCTTTTCCCTGCTTGTCGCACACGGTTGTGGGATGCGTATAAGCGGTATGCATGCCTGCATTTTCGAGACAGCGGTCGATGTTTTTTGAATAAAATCCGAGAGCATTCTGGGTATTTGGCAATTCGCGAGTAAAGATTGGGTCGGCCGATTGCAAACATTGCCAGATCTGGTCCTCATCTTCTTTTGGATAGATCCGGGCGGGCAATAAAGGCAGTTCGTCCGATACGTTCAAGGACAGCACCACGCCGGGTTTGCCCGGGACGAGATTGTACGCATAATCGACTATCGAGATCAGCCCCGTTGATGTCAGTCTGTGACATGCCTCGTTGATGATGTCGTAATTTACTTTTTGACCGACTTTCAGGTCTGAAATACGAATAACTGATTCTTTAGGCAGACGCGTGCCGTTGACTTCGATGCCACCCAACTCGACTAATTTGTGAGGATCGACATCCTGACTAGGCGCCCGGGAGGCCGAATCCTGCGACAATGCGATCGGTCCGAAAGAGAAGATTATTAACGGGGCGATAACTGCTCTTGGTAGTGTCATTCGAGCAACTTCCTCTCTCCACGATACTGCGTCTCGGAGGTCTGGATCAGTTTGCAAGTACTGGAGACTGATGTTGCCGAACAACGGATTTTTCGGGTGGCGTTTCCAAATGTTTCCGGACAGTAAAGTAGAATCTTGAACCCACCCCGAGTTCAGACTCCACCCAAATCTTCCCGCCATGCCACTCAACAATTTTCCGGCAGGTCGCGAGCCCGATTCCTGAGCCGGGGATGTCTCGCCCGTGAAGCCGCTTTAATGGCCCGAAAATGCGCATCCAGTTCTCTTGTGAGATTCCGATTCCGTTATCTTCGACAGCAATGATCCACTCATCGCCATTGTCTTTTGCGCTGACATGAACGTGAGGAACACCGTCGTGTTTCCGGTACTTGATTGCATTAGAAACAAGATTTTGCAAAATCTGGACGATCTGTGCGGGATAGCCAAGAATCGTTGGGAGCCCATCCCAAGTGACTTGAGCCTTTGCCTCTTCTATGGGCAATTGAAGATTCAATAATGCCCGCTGCAAGGCATTCTCAAGTGACACTTGCTGTTGACCGCCCGGCTCGGGTTGTGTAGCTGTCGCATACTTCAAGAGCGACTGCGTCAATTCACTCATGTAGATCAGGTTGTCTTCGATAAAACGAAGAAACTCTCGCGCAGTCTCGTCCAGGCGGTCGCCGTATCTACGTACCAGAAGCTGAGCGAACTTATTCGCCAATCCCAGAGGCGCCTGCAGATCATGTGAAACAATATGCGCAAATTCTGAGAGGGCTACATTGGAACGTTTGATGGCCTCTTCCCCGGCCTTGTGTTCCGTAACGTCCTCATACGTACCCAGAACACCAAATACTTGACCGTCTCGGTCATACAAGGGGATACTGCTCGCGCGCAACCAGCGTTCTCCTCCGACATCGGATAGCCGATACTCAGAATTCAGAACAGCTCTTCTGGTCTCCAGGACGGCTCTGAGATCCGATGAAAAGGGTCGCAAGCGCTCATCAGGGAAGAGGTCAGCGTCCGTTTTCCCCGCGACGTCCTCAGGATTCTCTAAACCTGCGTCTTTCGCAAACGCCCGGTTACATCCTAGATAGCGGTTGTCGCGATCCAGCCAAAACACTCTTTGCGGAACATTGTCCAGAATGGATTGCAGCATCTGCCGCGAGAGATACAGTTCCTCGGCCAGTCTCCGGTGAGCTGTGATCTGTTGATCGGCAATTGAAGTGAAAACCGCAAAGCCCAGCAGCAGAAAAGTAACGATCACAATACCCGCAATCCCGAGCGAAGAAACCGTAACCGCGTGCGAGTAATCGACCGCTTCGCCGCTTCGAGTAAAGCTCGCGGCTGCCATGCCGGTGTAGTGCATGGCAGCTATTGCGAAGCCCATGGCCACTGCGCCTGAGATTTTGAGAAGTCCGCCCTTGTCCTGCGCACGAAGCCGGAAAGTCAGCCAAAGAGCCGCGTATGAACCGGCGGCCGCAATAAGGCCCGAAAGCGCTAGCATTCCGGGATCGTAGTGGCACATGCCCGGAAGGCGCATAGCAGCCATCCCGATGTAGTGCATCGCTACGATCGCGCTACCCATGAACAGGCCCCCAAATCCCAAATTGAGACCTGTTACTCGATCGCGGCTCACCACGAAGAGTGCTACGCCAGAGGCAATCATGGCGGCGAGCAGAGAAACGATTACGGTGGGCAGGTCGTATCGCACAGGAACGGGCAATGTGAAAGCCAGCATCCCGACGTAATGCATGGACCAAATTCCAAATCCCATCGCGATCGCACCGCCTGCCAGCCATGCGATGCGTCCACCCCCGCGGGCTGCGGCCGTCCGAGCACCTAAACGAAGCGCAGCGTACGATGCACAAATTGCGATGAGTACGGAGAGAGCGACTAAACGATAGTCATAGGCGCCCTGCATAGTCGGATTCACTTTGCACTACTCCGCCGAGTTACGGACTTTCCGCTAAACAGGAAAGCGAATGTGGTCGCGGCTCGACGGCCGCTCATATTAAGCTTCCGCGTGCTACGTTGTAGCCGCACTACGTCCATAACACTAATATGACAACCCGCGCTTTCAGAGCGATTTGACATCCCGGAAAACACTAGCAGCCCGAACGCAACGATGCCGGGATGCATGTCGGGCATAACCTGAAAAGATGAATCAAAATGGACAGCAGGCTGCAGCCCCGCAGCTTGAAAATGTTAAGGACACGGCGCTTCTGGTCGCTGCGTGCCGCGCTATGGAGACCGACCGCCCGGATGCTCTCATCAGGGATCCGTTTGCCGCCAGATTGGCCGGCGAAAAGGGAATGGCCCTGATGAGCGCTATGCCGGCCGGGAAAGAGTTCATGAGTTATGGCGTCGGCATGCGGGCCCGGTTCATTGACGAGCTGCTCACACGCGCTATCGGTGAAGGCGTCGACACTGTACTGAATCTGGGCGCGGGGCTCGATACCCGGCCGTGGCGACTTGATCTTCCTTCCGATTTGCGTTGGATTGAGGTGGACTTTCCGGCCATGCTCGATTACAAGGTAGGTGTCCTCGCGGCTGACAAACCGCACTGCCATCTCGATCGTGCCAGCGCGGATCTCAACAATGCTGCCGAACGCCGCGGAGTCTTTCAGTTGGCTTCGGCCGAAAGCAGGAAGGCATTACTGATTACCGAAGGCCTACTCATGTATCTCCCGGCTGCAACATTGCGCTCGCTTGCAGCCGAAACCTTTGCCGATTCGCCATTTCGATTCTGGATTTTTGATGTCTTCTCGCCGCAGCTCATGCAATTGGCTCATCAAGGCACATTCAATCTCATCGAACGCTTGCGTCCGGAGACACACATAAAGGGGCGGGACATCTTGAACGTGGTGAGTGAGACAGGTTGGACGGCTCTAGAACGCCGAAGCATGATACCCGATCCTGCCGTCATTGGACAAAGCCGGATTGCTGAGCTTGCGCAAGCCATAGGTCGCAGCGGGACTCCGCCAATGCGTCCGCCCGATGATGGCGCAAGCGGGGTCTGGTTGTATGAGGCACAGCGTTAAGCGCTCAAGAGGTTATCCGCACGCTTCAGCAAAACGCTGAAAAAGTCTCATCTGCTCAGGGCGTTTGAACACCTGATCTTCGGGGTGCCACTGGACAGCGAGCACAAACTGCTTGTCGCGCCGCTCTAGGGCTTCAACAGTTCCGTCTTCACTGTCGCGGGCAGAAATATGCAAGCCCGCCCCGATCCGGTTCGCTGCCTGATGATGTCTGGAGTTCACTTGCAAGCTATTTGCGCCGGCTATGTCGGCGAGCAGGGTCCCCGGCTCAATCGTCACCTCATGTGCAATCAATGCCGCATTGGTATGGTCCGGATCGTGCCGCTCTGCCGTAGAAAGGTGCTGAATCAGTGTTCCGCCATGATAGACATTCAAAATCTGAAGCCCTCGACAGATCGCAACAATCGGCAGATCACGTTGAATCGCTTCATGGATAAGATCTAGCTCCACTCGGTCTCGCTCATCTTCGGGCCGTTCTGTTTTACGGTGCACCTCGTCGCCATACAGCCGCGGATTTACATCGGCGCCGCCCATTAGCAGCAGACCCGCGAAACCATTGATCGAAACTGCGCCCTTCGCCTCAACAGGCTCCGAAGTTAGACCCGCGGCGCGCGCGGCGTCGGCGTAGGCTATTACTTTCTTCGCGTGTGAATACGGTATCAGTACACGCCTATTCATTTGGCTACTTTCTATGCTAACTGCAAACGCTTCGATACGATGAATTCGGATGCGGCGTACCCTTTAGCTCGATACAAGAAATGGCTGACAGAAAGCTGCAGATTATCCCGATTGGCGGCCTGGGCGAGTTTGGCATGAACTCGATGGCGCTGCAGTACGGCGATGACATCATCGTCATCGATGCCGGAATGATGTTCCCCGAATCCGAACTACTCGGGGTGGATATCGTCACTCCTGATTTCACTTATCTCGAGCAGCACAGCTCTCTGGTTCGAGGTTTAATTCTCACCCATGGACATGAGGATCACATCGGCGGCGTTCCGTTCCTTTTGGCGCAGCTTAACATTCCTGTTTACGGAACCGAGTTTACGCTGGCGTTGGTGGGGCGGCGTCTGGAAGAGCACGAGCTTTTCGAGCAAGCGCAACTGAACGTGATCAAAGCCGGGGACCGGCTGACACTCGGACCATTTGAGATTGAATTCCTGCGCGTGACTCACTCTATTGTGAGCGCACTGGCGCTGGTAATCACCACACCGGTGGGCGTGGTCATTCACACCGGGGATTTCAAAGTCGACCCGACGCCCACCGACAATGAGCTGTTCGATCTCCATACCCTGGCCGATTACGGGAAGCGCGGTGTTCTGCTGCTACTTTCGGACTCGACGAATGTCGACCGGCCCGGATATACAGAAAGCGAGCGTGCGGTTCGTCCGCGATTTGAAGAGCTATTTACGCGCAGCGAACGCCGGTTAATTATTTCGTGTTTCAGCAGCTCTATACACCGTCTTCAGCAGATCCTCGATCTGGCCGACGAATACGGCCGCAAGGTTGCCTTTTTAGGCCGCAGCATATTAAACGTTACCGAAATCGCGCATAACCTGGGTTTGCTCACGATTCCGGATTCCACGCTTTTGCGTCCGCAAGATATTATGCAAGCGCCGCCTGAGAAGGTCGCGGTCGTTGTGTCGGGAACTCAAGGCGAGCCAATGTCGGCACTCTCCCGCGTTGCCGTCGACAATCATAAACATCTCTACTTGCAGCCCGGCGACACAGTCGTTTTGAGCTCGCGAATCATTCCCGGTAATGAGAAAGCGATTTACCGGATGATAAACCACGTCGCGCGGCGCGGGGCGGATCTTGTCTACGGCACGATGAACCCTCCCGTGCATGTTTCCGGACATGCGAGCGAAGAGGAATTGAAACTCGTTCTGAATCTCGTTCGTCCTCGATACTTCATTCCTATTCACGGCGAATATCGCCAGCTCTCGCGGCACGCTTCGCTTGCGCAGCATCTCCGTTCCGCTGGACTGGAAGATACTTTTGTACTTGAAACGGGAGAAACGCTCGAGATCGATCATCTTGGAGCTCGCCGCGGCGAGCGGATCACTGTCGGCCGTGTCTGCATCGACTCAGGATCTCTGGACGATGTGGTCGAAGACATTATCATCCGCGATCGCCGCCACTTGTCGGAAGATGGCTTCGTTTTGCCGATCATCGCGATCAGTAAACACACAGGCAAAAGCGAAGGGCTTCCCGAAATTGTGAGCCGCGGATTTATCGGGAGCGATGGGGCAGGTGTTCTACAGCAAGCTCGGACCGTCGTCGCCAAAACTTTGGAAACGTCGACTCCCGAAGAACGAGGCGATTGGGGCGTGATGCAGGAAAAGATTCGGACAGATTTGAAGCGCTTTCTTGCCAAAGAGACCCAGCGTAGACCGTTGATTATGCCGGTGATTCTCGAAATCTAGTGTTGGAAGACCAACTTAAGTTTTCCGCCATCGCCGTGATACAAGACGACGAGGTTCTTTAGTCTGTGCTTGCCTTCAAGCGGGAAGTATAAGAACCCTTCTACTGGATCCGCCGTTTCTTTGAGCAGCAACTGCTTGGCTTTTAACTGCGCTTCGAGTTTCTTGCTGCCTTCATTTGCGGCATCCATATTGGAGGTCACCGTGTCTGGCTTCTTTGCGCCTCCCGGACTCGAACCGCCTCCGAAGGGCCCAAACCCGCCGAAACCGCTAGTCCGGCTAACCTTGCCATCGGGCGATGTCTTCACGACTAACGCGCCCTGGCCGGCGAGCTCGGCTGGATCAAACGGTTTTGAACGCTGGCCGTCATCGTAAGCTAGCAACACGAAATCATCGGGGCTGATTTGAATCGGCTTATCAGTTTTCGGCGCCACGCGAACCTCCAGGAGTGCAACGCCCTTGCCGGGATCGACGCCAATCTTCCGTGCAATGTCTTCCTCGTCAAGCGTAATCGTGGCCGAGATGTCTACTTGGTCGTTGCTCGCAGTGGTCGTGGGGGAAACAACTTTTTTTTCAGCATGGAGGCTCGCAGTTGCCAGCATTGAAATCGAAAGATAGAGTAGAAATCGCATAATGGACCCGCTACCCGTAGCGTAGCGCGAATGTTTAACCCGGCTTGAGAGAGCGAGATCCGCAGTTTGCCACTTAATGAGAAGATAAGCACATGAAAGGCAATACCGCAGCAGCATCAGTCAGCATCCGTCGTGCGTAACGCAAAGGAAGCCTTTCGATCCGACCCAAACATTGAAGTCGGCTCGGCATTGCCGGGCTGGATCTGTCTTCGAATTCGCCCCGACACGCAGTTAAAAACCCAGGTTGTCGGTTTCTTCCGTTCTGAATTTCAAGATCTACCGGGCGATTTGTGTGAAAAGCTAACCTTGGCTTTGGACGAGCTTCTAGGTAACGCAATCGAACACGGGAGCAGTGTAAGCCCGAAAAGCTCTATCGAGTTTACGTGTATCCGAACGTCTCGGATGATCTTATTTCAAATCAAAGACACGGGCTCAGGTTTTTCGCTGAACGACATACCTCACGCGGCGCTAAACAATCCGCCCGATGACCCGTTGCGCCATACGGAATTCCGGCTGCAAAAGGGAATGCGCCCGGGCGGATTCGGCATCATGATGGTGAAGCAAATTGCCGACGACCTCATGTACAACGAGCAGGGGAACGAAGTTGTTATGGTGAAGTACCTCGATTAACAGCCGCGGTTTGGTGACGATTCCCAAGATTGTTGTCAAAGAAATCAACCATGGCTTCGTAGAGCGGCTTCCTAAGCTGCCCGCCGACTCCATGACTCTTTAGCGGGTAGAGCTGCAAAAAATATTGCTTGTTAGCGCGTTCGAGCGCGTTGACCATTTGCATCGTGTTTTGAAACAGAACGTTGTCGTCCTCAAAATTGTGCATGATGAGAAGTTTGCCCTGCAACCGGGCGGCATTTTGCACATTCGAACTCGCCTCGTAAGCTTTCTTATTCTGGTCTGGCAAACCCATGTACCGTTCCGTGTAAATCGTGTCGTAATTATGCCAGTCTGTAACGGGAGCACCGGCAACACCCACCTCGAAAATATCCGGCGCGAAAAGAAGACATCGAATTGTCATATAGCCGCCATAACTCCAGCCGGTGATGCCGATTCGATTGGGATCGACAAAACCCATTCCGATCAGGTGCTCGACTCCCAGTCGCTGATCGGCCACTTCTTGTTTGCCCAGTTCGCGATAAATAGGCTCTTCAAAAGAGTGGCCGCGCCCACTTGATCCGCGATTATCCAGCTGCCAAACGACATAGCCCCGATGGGCAAGCACCTGGTCGAGATCAAGCCCGTACCACATGTTATGGACGACTTGCACGCCGGGCCCGCCATACACGCTCACCACCGCCGGGTATTTGGTGCCGCTTTGAAATCCCGCCGGCTTAATCAAGCGCGCATAGAGGATCGTACCGTCGGGTGCCTTCAGTTCAACGATCTCGCCCGGCAGAATGTCGTATTCTTCCAGTGGCTTCAGGTCGGGCGCGCGAAGGCTTGCGATTTGCTCGCCCGCAGTGCTGCGCAGCACAGTCTCACCCGGGCGTTTCAGATTCGAGAATGAATCCAGATAGTAAGTACCCGTCGGGTTCAAATGAATGAAGTGCACTCCGGCCTCTTTTGTCAGCTCCAGAGGCTCGCCTCCGTTGAAGCTCACGCTATATAGTCGCGATTCGAGCGGACTGGATTGATTGGACGTGTAATAGATTTGCTGCTTCGTTTCGTTAACGCCCGCGAGCGTCAAAACTTCCCAATCGCCCTTGGTCAGTTGCCCTAGAAGCTCACCGTTAACTGAGTATCGATAAATATGGCGGAAGCCACTGCGCTCGCTGGTCCACAAGAATTCGCGACGCGAGTTGAGGAGACGCAGATTATCGGCAACATTGATCCAGGTCTTCGATTGCTCGTGTATTACCGTGTGAACGGCGCCGCTCGAAGGATCGCAAAGCAATAAATCCAACTTGTCCTGGACACGCGAGAATCGCTCGACCGCAATAGCGGACGAATCGGGCAGCCATGCAATCCGCGCAAGGAGAGTATTCGATGTCTCTGCAAGTCGCATCCACTTCGTATTACCGCCTTGCGCAGAAATCACTCCGATTCTGACCTGCGCGTTTGGAGTGCCGGATTGGGGATAGCGCTCGGGCTCGCTGAGCGCGCGCTCGCCGAGCAGATCGGCTTGCGGATACACGAATTCATGCGAGATATCGAACTGCATATACGCGATCTGCTTGGAATCCGGAGACCACCACGTGGCGGTTCCCAAATCGAGCTCTTCGGGATACACCCAGTCCAGCTCGCCGTTCAGTAAAGTCGGCGTTCCATCGTGAGTCAGCCGGTGCACTTGCTTTGTCGCGAGATCGATTACATATAAATCAGAACCCGTCCGGTACAGGACCTGCTTGCCATCGGGAGAAAGCTTTGGATCCTCTTCGTCGATGTCTGTTGCTGTGATCTGGTCGTACTTACCGTCTGGGTGCACGACGAAGAGATCGCCTTTTACCGAGGCAAGCAGATCCTTATTATTTGGGAACCACTGGTAGGAATCGGACGAAACGCGGCGATTCTGCCAGTTGAAGTTTTTCGATTGAACAGGGCTCTTGGCAGCCTTTTCGAGCGGCGCTGTTTCGAACCAAACTTTCGAGCGCCGTTCCTCGACGTCATAGCGGGTCACCTTGCCCTCCTCAATATAAGCGAATGATCTGCCGTCCGGAGACCAGATAGGCTCAAGTGGCCGATGGAAAGGCTGCGTCACTACGTCATTGATGGTTATCGGCTTTTTAGATGGAGGTGCAGGAGCAAGAAAGGCCGCTGAGGTCAGGGATATTGCGAGAAGCCTACCGAGAACAGTTCGCATGATGCCAGTGTGCCAGAGAAACAGGTTTACGGTGCTGCCGCGGTTTCGGAAACGGTAGATTTTCTCGACAGGTAATAATAGCCTAGGCTCGCGATCACAAATAGCAATGCTGCGCTACCAAAGTAGACGTTCCTAATGCCTAATGAGGTCGCGAGCGCTCCGGCAGCCAAGATCGCTATCAGTTGAGAAGAAAACATCATCGACATCATGCTGCCACTTACCCGTCCCAACATATTGGCCGGCGTGTGCTCCTGCATCAGAACTTGCGCTGGCACGAAGACAAAGGCAATAAAGAAGCCGATGCCAAGCATACCGACGACAGCCGTTAGATTCCTGCTGAACAGCGCAAGAATAGCAATGCAGACACCCGTTCCGACGAGGCCGGCAGTAACCACATGCGAGGGCGACCGATTGCGGCTTGCCAACCGCACGAATTGTGTTCCGATGATCATTCCGAAGCCGATCAACGAACCCAAAATGCCGAACACGGAACTGCCCTCGCGCAAAATATCACGTACATAGACTGCGATGAGCGCTCCGAAGCACCGGATGGCGAACATGCCTGCAGTCATGGCGACAACGACGAACGAAATTGCCGGATGCGTCAGGATGAATTTCGCACCTGACGTTAACTCAGTTCCGACAGCACGAAGGCTCTTGAGTGCAGGTGATGATTCATGGGGAATGGTGAGCGTGGACAGCATCGCGGCGGAGAAGAGAAACGTTGCACTATCGAGCCAGAAACAAGAGTTCGGACCGAACATCGACACGAGCAACCCGGAAATAGCCGGGCTGACGATCTGCATCACCTGAAATGCTTGTTGAATCAGAGCATTTGCACTCATGAGTCCGGTGCGCGGCACGAGAGTTCGAACCGTGATGGATTGCGCCGGAAGGAAAAAGCTCGACACCGTACTCGCGACCAAGAGAACTGCATAAATCTGCCAAACGTTCTTCGCGAAGAGCAGCAAGAGGAACAGAACCGCCCGCATGAGATCGCTCGAGATCATGGTGCGCTTGACATTCCAGGAATCGACAAAAACTCCTGCGATGGGGCTAACGACGGCAAGCGGCAGCAGATAGAACACGAGTACAAGACTGACTTCGGTGGCCGAGCCGCGCATCCGGAAGGAAACGATGCTAAAAATCGCGTAAATCGCAAGGAAATCGCCGAAGACGCTGACGATCTGCGCCATCCACAACCGGCGAAGCGCGGTAATCTTGAGGACTTCGCGAAAGGTTAGCGGTGTTGGTGTACTCGACACGCTCCGTCGATCTTAGCAACCCTGCGCTATTCCCATAGCAGAGCGTTCATAGGATCGATGCGCGTGCGATGTGAACCTGTCGTTCGGCCCAGTTTTGTTCGGACACAACCCGGGTGGTGGATCCTGCAGGACTCGAACCTGCGACCTCGTGCGTGTGAAGCACGCGCTCTAACCAACTGAGCTAAGGATCCACATGAATGCAAGAATCGCACTCTTGATTTTAGATCACATTCTGCTAATTGCTGCGGTCCGCATAACAAGAATGTGTGACGCTAGGATTCATGCCGCACCCGTTCCATATTCTTTACTGCGATGTTGGCGGAGTGCTGGGTACGAATGGCTGGGATACAACTCTGCGCAAGAAAATCGCAGCACATTTTGGAATTAACCTCAGTGAAATCGAGAGCCGGCATCACTTGATGTTTGACAGCTACGAGCGTGGACACATGAGTTTCGAAGACTATCTGCGATGTGTATTCTTTGCGGTTCCACGTTCGTTCACTCTCGAAGATGTTCGCGACTACAGTTACGACCAGTCGATTGCGTGGCCCCAAAATATAGAGTTCTTCAAGAGAGTGAAAGAGTCGAACAGGCTGAAGCTTGCGCTGATCAGCAATGAAGGTCGCGATCTCACCGAACATCGCGTTCACAAGTTCCGTTTACGCGAACTAGCGGATTTCTTGATTTTTTCCCACTGTGTGGGTTATCGGAAACCGGATCGCGAGATTTGGGATTTGGCGCTACACCTCGCGCAAACCAAGCCAGCCGAATCAATCTATGTCGACGATCGGTTACTCTTTGTTGAAATTGCTGAGGACATGGGGTTCACAGCCGTTCAACATGTTTCTCTTGAAAACACGCGCGAACGGCTGCGCCAAATCGGTTTGATAGTGCCTTAAACGCCGTGTGCCTTATCTCAATCGTTTGTTGACCTCGTCCCAGTTGACGACATTCCACCAAGCTGAAATGTATTCGGGCCGGCGGTTCTGATACTTGAGATAGTACGCATGCTCCCAAACGTCTAAACCGAGAATGGGCTTCTGACCTTCCATGAGCGGACTATCTTGATTGGCCGTCGAGAGGATCTCAAATTGTCCCGATTTGCCTTTCACCAGCCACGCCCAGCCCGAGCCGAAGCGCCCTGTAGCTGCCGCGGTGAACTTCTCTTTGAAGGCATCAAAGCTGCCAAAAGTAGAGTTGATTACACTTTGAATTTCACCTTTTGGCGCACCGCCGCCAGCCTTGGAAAGAAGATTCCAAAATAATGAATGATTCGCGTGGCCTCCGCCGTTGTTTCGAACGGCCGTTCTAACGGATTCAGGAACTGGAGCGCAATTGTTCGCTAGTAACTCTTCGATGGACTTGTTTGCGAGGTCGGGCGCCGACTCCAGCGCTTTGTTGAGATTCGTCACATAGGTGCCGTGGTGCTTGTCATGATGAATTTCCATCGTTGTTTTGTCGATGTGCGGTTCCAAAGAATCCGCAGGGTAGGGAAGTGGTGGAAGTGTAAATGCCATATGTTTTCTCCCGATAAGTAGATCGATTGAATTCCTTCCGTACTAGTTTCTCTTAACGGATGCATCAGGCCCGGTAAACGGTGCTGCCCGCGACAACGGTTTCCCTAACTGTCAATAATTGTGCGCTCTCATCCCAAGAAAAGCGGACGAAATCAGCTTTCTCTCCGGGAGCGAGACCGCGCTGCCGCCCAGCGATGCGAGTGACGCGAGCCGGGTTCGTGCTAGCCATCACAAGCGCATCCCGAAGCGATACGCCTCCCAAACGCACTGCGTTGCCGACCGCTTGATCCATCCGGAGCGCCGAGCCCGCGAGGCGTGTAGTACCGTGCATAACGACACTGCCGTTCGCGCGAAGTTCTACATCAACCTGCCCCAGTTTGTACGGTCCTGGGCTGCACATTGCGGGCATGACGGCATCGGTGATTAGAACAGATCTTTCAATTCCCTTGGCGCGGACGGCGGCATGGAAAAACGGAGGAGGAATGTGGATTCCATCAACAATGAAACTGGCTGCCAAACCGTCAGCCGCGAGTTGATCAAAAATATAGTTTTGCGTCTTTGGAAGCAGCGGATGTGCGGCGTTGCCGAGGTGTGTCGACATACTTGCACCGGCATCAAGCGCGGCTCGAATCTGCTCTGATGTGGCTTTCGTATGACCGATGCTCGCCACCGCTGCGGAGCGAACCACATGCCCGATATAAGAGACAATTCCGGGCCACTCGGGTGAGACTGTCACGAGCCGGACATCTCCGTTTGCAGCTTCCTGCCATCGCTTGAACTCTTCAATATCCGGCGGCCTGATGTGCTCTATTGGATGCGCACCGCGTGGCCCATCCTCGGGTGAGATATTAGGCCCTTCAACGTGAAAAGCTTCTATCGCGTCCCCTTCTGGCATGTTATTCCGACAGAACTCTTCCTTGGCGGCCGCGAGATTTTGAAGCGCACCCATCATGCGCTCTCTTGATCCTGTAATCACAGTCGGGAAGAAGCGAGTGACTCCCGTCCCAAACATGGTACGAATCGATCGGGCGATCGCTTCGCGAGATGCGGAAGGATCGTTATAGTCCACCCCCGCGAACCCATTTACCTGCACATCGACGAAGCCTGGCGCGACGAACTCTATCTCGTTCGGAGTGCGAATAAGTTCATCAGTTCCTTGAATGGCGCGTTGATACTCAACTTGTAAGACGGACGAGCTTCCGGCGATCTTGCCGATTAGAACTTTGTTACTTGAGCCGATGCTTTCTGCTTCCGACATTACGCTTCGTCCTTGTTTTATTCACAAATATTGCACAGGTGGCGTCGCGTAACTGCATCTGAAGCCAATAAATAAAAGATGTTGAAAAGAAGGGGTGAAACTTGAAAACAAGCTAGCCTTTCTCACGGAATTGAGGTAAAACACTGAATAGATCCGGCGCGGGCGTCGGGCAAAGCAGGTAATCTCGGGGGAGGTGGCTGCTTGGTTTGAAGCTCGCGCTCGGGACTACCAAATTGGAATTGGATCAACGAAAGTTGGTCCAAAACTCAGGGCAGAAATCAGATCCTCCGAGCATTCGCTGCTTGGTAGCGGTGGGTTTCTGCCCTGTAGGTTTTGAGCCTCAGTCGATTGGCAAATGCGGTTAGGCTTCGACAGGCTCCGCTTCGGGAACACCGGGAACGGGCATCAGCCAATTGAACGCATTCTTAACGCTTCCAGTGACTATCTCGAAGAAGCGCTGCTGAATCTCTTTCGTGATCGGCCCGCAGCGCCCGTCACCTACGACGATTCGATCGACCGAACGGATGGGAGTCACTTCCGCCGCTGTTCCCGAAAAGAAAACCTCTTCGGCGATATAGAGCATTTCGCGCGGGATGAGCGTTTCGCTCACCGGTATACCGAGCTGCTCGGCGATCTTCAGGATGGTATCGCGCGTAATCCCAGGCAAGACAGATGCCCCGAGAGGAGGAGTGAGCAGATTTCCATTACGGACTACGAACAGATTTTCACCCGAGCCTTCACTCACATAACCTGCATTATCCAATGCGATGCCTTCTTCGTATCCGTTAACCGCTGCTTCCATACGGATGAGCTGAGAATTCATATAATTGGCACCCGATTTGGCCAGTGCTGGAAGCGTGTTCGGCGCGATACGGGTCCAAGACGAGACACAAACGTCCACGCCTCGCGCGAGGCAGTCCGGACCTAAATAGCTGCCCCATTCGTAACAGGCCATGTAAGTTTCAATCGGGTTGTTCTTCGGCAGTACACCCACGTCGCCGTAGCCGCGCAGAATAATGGGGCGAATGTAGCAGGAGCGAAGCTTGTTTGCTTGCACCAGTTCAACCATGGCTTCTGTGAGCTCATCAAGCGAGTACGGAACTTCCATCCTGTAAATCTTGGCCGAATCGAGCAGGCGCCGCGTATGGTCGACGGCGCGGAAAATCCCAGGTCCTTGCTTAGTGTCGTAGCAACGGATTCCCTCAAAAACGGAGCTGCCGTAATTCACTACATGGGCAAGGACATGAATCTTGGCTGCATCCCACGGGATGAGCCGCCCGTTGTGCCAGATCTTCTCAGTGGCTTTCACCATGCTGCTGCGATTATAGCGGAGAGTAGCTGTTTGGTCGAAACCCGAATGGTTCCGGGAATACTAGATAGTATGAAGGACAAAAACACCGAGCGCTCGGACCTGCGGGATCGCAATAAGGCCACCGAGGAACGGCCCGTCCCGTCTCAAGCGGAAGGTGACTTGGAAACTGTCGAAGAAGACTTGGACCAGAAGGAAAAGTCAGAGAAACAGGGCGGTACGGCTTCCGGCAATCGCTAATGTTGGAAATTAGCGGTCAGGCGCTCAGTCTCGCAGACATTGCTTCTGTAGCCCTCAGCGAGAGGACGATATCTCTTTCTGAGAGGGCACGGGGACGTATGCAGGCCTCACGAGAGGTAATTGAGCAAGTCCTCCGCGAAGGCCGCGTGGTTTATGGCGTCAATACCGGATTCGGAAAACTGTGCGATGTCCGTATTCCCGCTTCCGAGTTGGAAACGCTTCAATTGAACCTCGTTCGCAGCCACGCTTGCGGATTAGGAGAACCGCTCTCGGAGGCCGAAACGCGAGCTATGATGCTGCTTCGCGCGAATGTCCTTGCTCGTGGGAATAGCGGGTGCAGGGTTGAAGTCGTCGAAACGTTGTTGAGAATGCTCGAACAGCGAGTACATGCGGTCATTCCGGAAAAGGGGTCGGTCGGCGCAAGTGGCGATCTCGCACCACTGGCGCATCTTGCCTTATCCATGATCGGCGAAGGACAAGCGCGGTTTGGACAACAAACGCTGCCCAGCATGGAAGCGCTTAGGCAGGCCGAAATTGCCCCATTGCGGCTGGCTGCTAAAGAAGGGTTGGCATTGCTAAACGGAACGCAAGCGATGGCGGGCGTGGGGGCGCTTGCGCTATGGCGAGGCTTAAGAATTGCCGCATTGGCGGATCTCGCGGGCGCGATGAGCCTCGAAGCCTTGCGGGGCACGCCCGTTGCATTCGATCCTCGGATCCAAGAGTTACGGCCACACCCAGGGCAAATAGTCGCAGCCGGACATTTGAGAGATCTGCTCGAGGGCAGTGAGATTCGCCAATCGCACGTGACAAACGATCCGCGTGTGCAGGATGCATATAGTCTGCGATGTATGCCTCAAGTTCATGGGGCAGTCCGTACGGCGATTCAGCATGCGCGCGAAGTCACAGAAATTGAAACAGGCTCGGCCACAGATAATCCGCTTGTTTTTGCCGATAGCGGGCAAGTATTGAGCGGCGGCAATTTTCACGGGGCGCCCCTCGGAATGGTCTATGATTACGCGGCAATCGCTCTAACTGATCTGATCAGTATGAGTGAACGTAGAATTGAGCGTTTAGTCAATCCTGATTTGAACGAAGGATTGCCGCCGTTCTTGAGTTCTCATCCTGGAACATCATCGGGCTATATGATCGCTCAGATCTGCGCAGCCTCGTTGCTGAATGAGGCCAAAGTTCTGGCGCATCCGGCCAGCAGCGACAACGTTCCGACATCGGGCGGCAAAGAAGACCACGTTTCCATGGGAATGACATCTGCGCTGAAACTCAGGCAAATTGTTTCAAACGCAGAATCAGTTGTTTCTATTGAACTCCTTGCAGCAACGGAAGGCTTGGATTATCGAGCGCCGCTTCGCTCATCGAAGCGGATTGAGCGGGCCCGGGAGCTGATACGCTCTTTGTCTGCGCGATTGATTGCAGATCGCCCGCTATCGCCGGATATTGAACGCGTCGCGCAAGCAGTCGGCCATGGAGATTTTGACGAATTTGTGTCTTGAGAAGGAGCGATAAAGGAAGTTCATGATCGAGGTGACAACGGAAATCACGGCCCCCCGCGGGACAACATTGAGCTGTAAGGGTTGGCATCAAGAAGCTGCGATGCGGATGCTGATGAACAATCTTGATCCGGCAGTTGCCGAAAAGCCGGAAGATCTGATCGTTTACGGAGGAACTGGGCGTGCGGCTCGAAACTGGGAATGTTTCCATGCGATCGTGGGATCGCTACAAGGTCTCGAGGATGACGAAACATTGCTGGTGCAATCCGGCAAGCCTGTGGGCGTCTTTCGAACGCATTCAGAAGCGCCGCGTGTTTTGATTGCGAATGCAAATCTGGTTGGGCGCTGGTCGAATTGGGACGAATTTCACCGGCTCGAGAAACTGGGTTTAACGATGTACGGCCAAATGACGGCCGGCTCCTGGATTTACATCGGCAGCCAGGGAATTGTGCAGGGTACGTATGAAACGTTCGCCGAAGCCGGGCGGAAACATTTTGGCGGTGAACTAAAACGAAAGCTCATTGTGTCTGGGGGGATGGGCGGCATGGGCGGAGCGCAGCCTCTCGCAGCCACAATGAATGGCGCGTGTTTCTTGGGGATTGAAGTTGATCCTGCGAGGATTGAAAAAAGAGTTCAGACAAAGTATTGCGATCATCTGGCGACTGATCTGGAAGATGCGCTTTCGATGATTGATCAGGCGCGACAGCGCGGGCGTGCTATTTCAGTCGGCTTAGTAGGAAACTGCGCTGACGTTTTGCCTGATCTCGCGCGGCGCGGAGTGGTCCCGGATATCATAACGGACCAGACCAGCGCTCACGATCCGTTGAACGGTTACGTGCCGAACGCGATGACTTTAGATGCGGCGATCCAGTTGCGAGAGCGCGATCCGGAAGAATACGTTCGGCGCTCGATGTCAGCCATGGCGACACATGTGCGAGCAATGCTTGAACTGCAACGCGCAGGGTCGGTTGCATTCGACTACGGAAATAACATCCGTGCACAAGCGAAGAGCGAAGGCGTAGAGGACGCGTTCAACATCCCGGGTTTCGTGCCGGAGTACATTCGTCCTATGTTTTGTGAGGGCAAAGGTCCATTTCGCTGGGTCGCTCTCTCGGGAGATCCCGACGACATTCGCAGGACGGACCGGCTGGTATTGGAGATGTTTCCGCACAAAGACGATCTGATCCGTTGGATCCATTTAGCCGGAGAACGCATCAGTTTCCAGGGGCTTCCGGCGCGAATTTGTTGGCTCGGGTATGGCGAGCGTGCAGAATTTGGGCTCGCTATCAATGAACTGGTGCGTCGTGGCGAGATCAAAGCTCCTATCGTGATTGGGCGCGATCACCTCGATACAGGCTCGGTTGCATCCCCCTACAGAGAGACCGAAGGCATGCGCGATGGCTCGGATGCAATAGCCGACTGGCCGCTTCTGAACGCACTGATCAATACCGCAGCCGGCGCTTCGTGGGTTTCTATTCACAACGGAGGCGGAGTAGGTATCGGGTACTCCCAGCACGCGGGTATGGTTGTTGTGGCCGACGGAACGGCCGAGTGTGACGGCCGGCTCGAGCGAGTGCTCACGTCTGATCCGGGTACAGGCATCGCGCGGCACGCGGACGCGGGTTATGAGAAGGCCGTCGAGGTTGCCAAACGCAAGCACGTCAAAATCCCAATGATGCCCCGGTAATGGAGTCAGAGTCGCATCCCATCGCGATTGTGAACTGTGGCCAACTGGTGACCCTTGCTGGTCCGGCGCGGCCTCGGGTAGGGCAGCAGCTTAGGGATCTTTCGATAATTGACAGCGGCGTGATGCTCGTCCGCAATGGCCGGATCGAGACCCTGGGCAGGCATCAAGAGGTTAAGGGGCAACTGACCCCTGAATATGAAGTCATCGATGCCGAGGGTCGTGCCATTCTTCCCGGGTTCGTGGATGCGCACACGCACATTGTGTTCGCAGGAACGCGAGCAGATGAGTACGAACTGCGAGCCACAGGCGCAACTTATCAGCAAATAGCGGAAGCTGGTGGCGGGATCCGATCGACGGTAAGAAAGACTCGCGACGCGTCCGAGGGCGCGTTATTCAACGCTGCGGAACGCTATTCGAATTGGTTCTTGCGGACGGGAACGACTACCATTGAAGCCAAGTCAGGGTATGGGCTTTCGCTCGTAGATGAAATCAAAATTCTGCGGGTGATCCGGCGGCTGAATCGAACGACCCCCCTCGAATGCGTGCCGACGTTCTTTGGTGCCCATGAAATACCAGACGAGTATCGAGGGAGAACCCGCGAGTACGCAGAACTCGTAGCGCGGGAAATGCTTCCGGAAGTCGCTGAACAAGAGCTGGCGGAGTATTGTGATGTGTTCTGTGAGCCCGGTGTATTTGACGTTCCAACTTCGCGGTCTATTTTGACCTCCGCGCGGAAACTCAGTTTTGGTTTGCGAGTTCATGCTGATCAACTTTCACAATCGGGAGGAGCGGAAATGGCAGCCGAGCTCGGGGCGGCGACCGCTGATCACCTGGAACATGTCGCGGAGCGGGGAATTGAGGCGTTGCAGCGCGCCGGTGTGCAACCCGTGTTGCTTCCAGCTTCGGTATACACGCTGGGATCCAAGCGATTTGCACCGGCCCGACGGATGATCGAAGCAGGGCTGGGTATTGTTTTGGCGACCGATTTCAACCCAGGCTCTTCGCCTACGCCCTCGATTCCCTTCGTGCTCTCGCTTGCGTGTACCCAAATGGGTATGACTCCGGCAGAGGCGATCACGGCAGCGACCATCAATGCAGCGTGGAGCCTAGGACGGGGTACCGAAATTGGTTCGCTCGAGGCAGGGAAGCGCGCTAACTTCGTCATTCATGACTGCAGGGATTATCGCGAAATTCCATACTTCGCGGGAATCGAATCCGCAATGGCAGTGTTTGTCCGCGGGGAGCCGGTCACCGCGAAGACTCCGTGCCCGGAGAACATAGGCGCGAGAGTGCCGCAGTAATGAGTGATCATAGCGAAACGGGTTGGTTCGCCGATCTTCTTTATCTGAACGGCAAATTCGAAAGCGAGCTGGCGATGTTTGCCGGCAAGAGCGGCCGAATCACACGTTTCTCCAAAGATCCCAGCGATCTTGCGCGTGCCTGCCAGTTGAGGAGGCGAGCGATCCTGCCAGGACTTATCAACTGTCACTCGCACTCCTTTCAACGCGTTATTCGCGCCCGGACCGAGCACCGAACGGCTGCACGCCGGGATACGTTCTGGACTTGGCGCGAAGCGATGTATCACGCCGCTAACCGACTCTCGCCAGAAGATATTTATCATGTGGCCCGCATGGCATTCATCGAAATGCTGAAGTCTGGCATTACGACCGTGGGCGAGTTCCACTACTTGCATAATGCGCCGGATGGGTCGCGCTATGCGGATCCTAATTTGCTCGCCTTGAAGGTATTACGTGCGGCTGGGGAAGTTGGCCTCAGGATTGCGTTACTGCGAACGGCTTACGCGAGAGCAGGCCGTCAGAGCCAGCCAAATCCGGCGCAGGCGCGATTCATCACACCAACTCCGGAAGTGTTTTTGGCTGATACGGATGCTCTGGTCGAAAGGTTGCAGAATGATAGAACGCTGGACTCTGCTTGGGTGGGCATCGCGCCTCACAGCATCCGTGCGCTCCCAACTGACTACTTGGTCGAGATCGCGGGGTACGCGCGCGCAAGGCAGTTGCCCGTCCACATGCACGTAGCGGAGCAGCGGGCGGAAATCGATGAATGCCTCGTAGAGCACGCGCTACGGCCAGTCGAGTTGATTGAGAGGCTGGGCGTTCTCGACGCGCTGTTTACCGCCATTCACGCGATCCATATAACTCGGGAAGAGGCCGGGTTCTTGGGCCGGGCGAGAGCACGGGTTTGTGCTTGTCCCACCACCGAACGGAATCTCGGTGACGGGGCGGTTCGAGCCGATGAACTCGGTGAAGCTGGCGTGGCGATCTGTTTAGGCTCGGACAGCAACATTCAGATCGACCTTCTTGAGGATGCGCGCCTTCTCGAGTATCATCTCCGCATGAATAAGCTCGAGCGGGCAATTCTTGCTCCGGACTCGAGCGAAGATGCCTTAGCGAAGCGGCTCTTCGCGGCCACAACGGAAGTAGGCTCCGCGGCGCTAAAAGCTCCTGGAGGCAGCCTCGAAATCGGACGGCCCGCGGATTTCTTTACGATCGATTTGAATGATCCCTCAATCGCGGGATCGGGGAATGAATCTCTTTTGAGTCACGTTGTCTTTTCTCTTGAGCGCACAGCGATTCGCGATGTCTTTGTAAATGGCGACATCGTGGTCCAAGACGGGCACCACAAACTAGAAGAGACGGTTACCAGCGAATTCGACTGCATCCAGCGCCGGCTCTGGAACTGACTTGAAAACTGCACCAGAAATCTTGGTGGATCTTGTGTCGATTCCGTCCGTTTCGTCCATGACGAATCGTCCGGTCATCGAGTACGTGTTGAGCTATCTGGATGAACAGAAATGGAACATTGCTCTTTATCCGTATCACGACAACGCGGGAACGGAAAAGATCAATTTTATAGCTCGTCCTAGGAACGTCAGTGAAAGAAATACTGAGCTGGCGCTAGTCTGCCATACCGACACAGTCCCGTTTGAGTCCGACTGGGAGGAAGCCGTGCATCCCGTTGTTCGGGATGGCAAAGTGTACGGCCGCGGCAGTTGCGATGTTAAGGGCTTTCTCGCTTGTGCGCTCGAGGCGTTTACTCGGATTGATCTGCTGCGGCTCTCGAAACCGCTAGCAATCGTGTTGACGGCTGATGAAGAAATCGGGTGCATTGGCGCAAAGCATCTTGCTTCGATAGGCGCAATCAAGTCTCGTTACATGATCATTGGTGAACCGACGGGACTCGCGCCGGTGAGCGCCGGGAAGGGATACGCACTTGCAGAAATAGTAGTGCGCGGCAAAGAGGCGCATAGCGCTTTTCCGCAGGAAGGGCATTCTGCTATCCGCGATGCGGCCCGCATTCTCGAGCGCTTGGATTCTGTTCAGCGGGCGCTTGCTTCACGCATTGACGCTCGCTTTGATCCGCCTTTTACAACGCTCAATGTTGGGTTAATTCAGGGCGGTACAGCAAAGAATATCGTGCCGGGCGAATGCCGGCTGACACTCGAGTGGAGACCCATTCCGGGGCAGGATCCGGAGTGGGCCGCAAGCTTGATCGGGCAGCAACTTGCAGACTTGCGCTCCGAAGTCCCGGGTTTCACAGCCGAGATCGAAAGGAGAAGGAGTGATCCTCCGTTTGCGTCCGGCGGCGAGCATCTTACTTCTCTGTTAGAGACCCTCACGAAAAGGTCTTCAATAACAGTCGCTTTTGGCACTGAAGCGTCTCATTTGGCTCCGCTGGCTTCAGACGTAATTGTCTTCGGGCCAGGGGACATGACATTGGCGCATAGGACAGGAGAGTTCGTCGCAGTCCATGAAATGCAGGACTGCGTGGCTTACCTGAGCGCAATTATTGAGCGCGTCTGCGGTGACCAGTCGAAATACTCATAGGCGAGCGATGATACCAGGAATCGAATTACGAAAGCTGGAAAGGAACTAGGAACGCCAACTCTTTCAATAAGCGAGTTTCCGCCGCGCCGGGTGCGGTGGCCAGTGATGTTTCAAAGTTGGCGCTCGCTGACTTTCATCCATTGGCGATACCGGCCAGACGCGATCCAGCGCGTCCTACCCAAGCAGTTGGAATTAGATATTTTTGATGGGTCGGCGTGGGTGGGTCTGACTCCATTCCTTCTGAAGGATTTGCGCCCGCCGTTCTTGCCGGCTCTGCCGTGGCTCTCGCAGTTCCCGGAGATGAATGTGCGGACTTATGTTCGTGGCCCCGACGGCGAACCCGGCATCTGGTTTTTCACGCTCGAATGCGCGCGGCTGGCTGCGGCTATTGGCGCTCGACTCACCTACAGGCTGCCGTATCGATGGGCCAAGATGCGCGTTAGCCGCGGCCCTGCAAGCATCGAATACACAAGCGTGCGGCGACGCTCTTTCGGTTCGGGCTCGGCGAGTATTGCCGTAGAAATCGGCGAGCCAGTCCGAGCTGGGGAGCTAGAGCGATTCTTGACCGCTCGCTTCCGGTTGTACACGTGTGCCGGAAAACACGTGGCATTCGCCCAAATCGAGCATGCACCTTGGCCATTGCGGACCGCGCGAGCAATTAGACTCGAGCAGAACGTGATTCAGTTTTCGGGTGTTCCACCACCGAGCGGGGAACCCTTGGCTCATTATTCACCCGGTGTGAATGTACTAGTGGAGCGTCTTCGGAGAGCAAAGTAAATCTCTTATTTTCAACAATAAACGACGCATTTCCTAAGGTGATGGTCGCAGGGAGGATGACTGATAACAGATATTATGTCTACTCTCGTGGTATAAATATACTTGACTAATACACGGTCTTGGCGCATAATAGAAGTATGGCGGATGGACCGAAAACCCTTTTAGAAGCAGTTGAATACTTCGCAGATGAGCAGAACTGCATTCAGTATCTCGCCACAAAGCGTTGGCCTGACGGGGTTGCGGTCTGCCCTACCTGCGGGAGTACAAAAGTCAGCTTCCTGGCGAACCAGAAGCGCTGGCAATGCAGCGCCCGACACCCGAAGCGCCAGTTCTCGATCAAAGTCGGAACGATCATGGAGGACTCGCCTATTGGTCTCGACAAGTGGCTTCCGGTTCTCTGGCTCATTGCCAACTGCCGGAACGGAGTTAGCTCCTGGGAGATTCACCGCGCCTTAGGCGTGACGCAGAAAACGGCTTGGTTCATGTTGCACCGCGTTCGCCTTGCCATGCAGGATGCCAAGAAAAGCGGCAAGCTGCGCGGTGACGTTGAAGTGGATGAATCTTATATCGGCGGCAAGGCGCGGAACATGCACAAGAGCCGCAAACTGAAAGCGCTCCAAGACAAAGGAGGCGGCATGCTGGAAAGATCGCCGTTCAGGGAATCCTTGAACGCGGCGGTCACATCCGCGCTCGTGTGATCGATAACAGCCAATATCAGAATGTCGTTCCGGCAGTGTATGAGAACGTCGAAAAAGGCTCACACGTTTACACGGACGACCTGCGCTCGTATTTCGGGCTTCAAGCCGACTACCTCCACGACGTGATTAACCACACCGAGGCGTATGTGAGCGGCCAGATCCACACCAACGGGCTGGAAAATTTCTGGAGCTTGCTCAAGCGGGGACTGGGCGGTACGTATGTGGCGGTAGAACCCTTTCACCTGTTTCGCTATGTCGATGAGCAAGCGTTTCGTTACAACCATCGGAAGAATGCGGATGGCAGCAAGATGAGCGAAGCGGATCGCTTTTCGAGTCTCTGTTCCCAGATGGTAGGTCGCCAGTTGACTTATCAGCAGCTAACCGGGAAGGAGGAGCAAAAGCAGGACGATTTCTAAGAAAGAGGCGCAGCGCCAAGGTCGCGGGAAACATCGCGCCGCTTAGGCTTCGGTCCCCGCTTGTTGATATTCTTCGCAGCTCGTTTCTTGTACGCCGCATCGCGCCGCAAGATCTCTTTACGCGGTACCGCCATCACCTTTCCGACAAGCGCATCGAACCGCTCGAACGCTTCCTCGCCCTCAACCATATCTTTCTTGGCGAGTTCCTTCATGCTGCTATCATGTCACGGTCTTAACAGCAGTATGGATGCACCATGCCAGATGAATATAGCAGCCAAGGCCCAACCGGGAATGCCGACAAGCAGTCTGCTCCTCTCGCGCCATCTCCATCGTCTGAACAGCAGAGCGTGATGAGAGAAGGCCGCAAGAGCGATGCCAGCCAGCGTCAACAGGAAACCAAGGAACTTGCGCGGGAAATCCACTGGGTTGAAAAGGCGACGATGTGGAGTCAAATCGGACTCGGTGTTATCGCTATCGTTGCCCTGATTATCTATCACAGTCAACTCACAGCGATGAAAGAACAACTCGACGTTATGAGAGACCAACTGGAATTGGCGGACAGGCCTTGGTTGAAAGTTGTAAACGCCAAGCCGCTTAACGGGTTGAACTTTATAAAAGACGGGAACAGAATTTCGGGTGAGGCAAACTTTATTGTCGTAGCCAAGAATATCGGGAAATCGGTTGCCATCAACGTGGCCATTCACGCACCGCTCATAAACGCCGATGCAGCGGAGGATTTGAGAAGGAAGGCAGCAAAGACTTGTTCTGGTCCGATAACATCCCCATATCGTCCGGTCACCGTCTTTCCCGATGACGACACGGGTAACAGTCTCCTTGCGCTCGGTGTCGAGGAATTTGTCCCATCGGACATCAAAAGCCCCACTGTTCCGATGTCCCTCGCACCGTTCCTTGCGCCTAAGGACTCGAAATTGATCTCTCAAAGCGTCGTCGGATGCATTACCTATACATATCCAAGTTCGAGATTCGTTCACCATTCCGAATTTAATTTTGGGCTGGCCTTTGAAGAAACAATACCCACCAACAAAAAGCTCGACCCGGCTACCGCTATGATGTTCGAGCATTCCAAAGCTCCGCATATCGCCTCTTACTTCGTGCTGGGGCAAGATATTCCCAACGAGAAGCTTCGGATAGAGAATTTCTCCTCGGATATTGACGCCAATTAACAAAACGGCTACCGCCAAGAACTTGACCAGCCCGTCACGCCGGAACCAGCGTAACAAAGCTTGGATTAGCCAAGTATATTTATACTACTCTCGTCGCTTTATTATCGCTTGCTTTAGGCGCAGTCCGTGAGTAAGGCCCGAGATCAAAATTCGCTCCTCCGCCCCACTCAGACTCACGATGTCAGTCCGATACCCTCATAAACATCCGCCAGCTTGAGACGGGCATCGACGTCCTGCAGGGAGATCGTCGCGTCGGGAATAGTGAACTCCGCGAGCATCCAGTGCTGGTCCGACTGTCGCGTCCATTGTTCTACGTGAATCACGTCTTGCGCGACTGTGAGATAGCTCTTTAGCGAAGGAACCCTACGGTAATACTGGAATTTCCGACCGCGATCGTAATCCTTGGTCGATTCCGAAAGCACTTCTATGATCAGGGTTGGGTTCAGGACCGTATCGCGCCGCTCGTCCATGAATGCGGGAGATCCACAGATCACCATCACGTCTGGATAGGTATACAGGCCGGCACAGGCCACTCGCAGCCGGAGATCGGTTGAGTAGACTTTGCATGGACCGCGCCTGAGCTGCTGACGGAGCTCGCCAACCAAATTAGTAACGATGAGTACGTGTTCAGGACTGGCTCCCGCCATCAAGAACACTTCTCCTTGCACGTATTCACTTTTGCGTTCAGCCGCGCGTTCTTGCTTGAGATAGTCCTCTTCGCTCAAACCGGTGATTTGCGCAGAAGACATGCACCTATATGCTAGCAGCGAAAAATGATTTCCTTCTTTGGAAGGGCTGTGTCAGAAAAAATGCCGCTCCAGCTCTGTCAGGTGAGCCGGAGCGGCTGAGGGAAGGATCATGATCTTCAGCGGTGATGGCCGCCCGAAGAGTGTCCGCCACCCCCACCGCTATGCGATCCGCCGCCTCCGTGGAAGGAGCCGCCACCGCCGCTTCCATGGAATGAACTTCCGCCACCATGGAACGAAGGTGTCCCGCCCCCTTCGTGAGGAGCGCTGAAGTGCGGTGCAGAGGGCATGCTGTAGTGCGGTGTTGAAGGCGCATTGTAGTGCGGCATACTGGGTGCGCTGTAATGTTGAGTGCTTGGCCCGCTGTAGTGCGGCACGGTCGGGGGTGCGTTATAACCACCGCGGTATCCGAAACTGCTTTGTGGTGCTCTTGTACCCTGACTTGAACCAAGCGGGCGCGACTGATAATTGCCGTTGTAGTTAGGCCCGCTAAACGAGCGGCCATAGCCCGGCGATCCTTGGAAACCGCCTGTGCGCGATTCGCCATAGTTTCCCGCACTCGGGTGTTGTGGCTGGCCGAAACTGTGCCAGCCACTGTGCTCTGCCGGCGTACTTGAGCCTCGGAAACCGTTCGCAGTTCCCGGCTCGCCGAATCGATGCCAACCGTTTCCCGACGTCTGTGCTGAGGCACCGTAGTTGCCGCGTACGGCCGCCTGGGCGCGCATATTAGGCGGAACACCGTGGAGATTTTGCTGAGCCGAGTTAATCCTGGAGCCGGTCGCAAGCGAATTTTGCGCCAAGCTCGGCATCACGCTTCGGGATACACCACCAGCCGAACCTCTTTGAGCGCTACCAATGCCCTGCCGGGAAGCTGCTGGGGAATGCATCTGCGTTTGTCCAGCCAGTGTCCGGGCAGTCTGCGGTGCCCGTTGGCTCTGAAAGAATTGCCGGTTTGCCGCGGACGCGAGTCGCGGGTTCGCTGTTGCCGGCCGATTCGAGAATTGCCGGCTTGCTCGAACTGGATTCACCGGAAGCTGCCCCCGCAGTGCTGTTGCTCCGCGAAGCTGGGCTGCTGTTGCGCGACCGAACGTCGTTCGCCCGCGGCCAAAGCTATTGGCGGCCGCAGTAATTGCCGCGCCTCGCACAGCCGCATTGCGGTACATGCTCGCGTTCCGATAGCCGTTATAACCATATCGGTCGTGCCAGCCGTGTCCCCACCAGTGATGGAAAAACTCGAACGGCCCCAAAGCGACCCAACCGAGGCCGCCCCAACCAAAACCAAATCCACCTCCCCACCCGAAGAACCCGACAAGTGCCGGATTCCACCAGTACGATGAAAAGATCGATCCCGGCCACCAGCACCAGCCATAGCCCGTATTCCAGAACCAGCGTCCGTAATGGAATGGCGCCCAGCCCCACGGATCGGCATCAACCCAGGTCCAGCCGTAATAGGGCTCCCATGCCCATTGACCGTTGCTATAAGGCGCCCAGTCAGCGCCTGGATTATTGGGCTCCCAAACTTGGCCATATTGCGACGGTACCCAATTCCCATACGCATCCAAGTCGTCTGCTCCATAGATATCCCGGCTGACGTGCTGGTAGCTTTGGGAGGCAAGCAACTGGCGGTCCCGGTTATCACTCCAGTCATCGAACTGGTCTCGCGCTATCTCGGAAACCGTTTGAAATTCAGGATCGGACGAATCGCCCCGCACAAGCATGGTTCGGCCAGCCTGAAGGCGTTCTGTTCCGCGCGGGCTATATACTTCGAGTTCACCTGATCGCACCGTGATCTGAGTTGAACCGTCTTGGAGTACCGAGATCCGGTAATCACCTTGCTGAACTGGTCGTACGGCGATGCTCGGAGTGTCTATCTCGGCCTGGGCATTGGAATCTCGCAGAACACGCCAGATAATTGTCCCTGCCCCGAGTTGTACTTGATAACGTTGATACTCCAAATCGGCCAAACCCAAATCCGTATCCGGCGCGAGCCGCGCGACATTCGCGTAGTCGAACTGAACCTCTGCACGCGAGCCCGGGGATGTTTGCACGTGATCCTGCGTCACGAGCGGCGCATTGATAGCAGCCGCTACCAAGTCGCCAGAATCGCCGCGCTTCACATTCACATCACCCTGAACGATACTTAGGCGCGCGACTCCGTGCTGCTTGTCCTCGTTCGACAATTGTGCGTCGCCGGCCTGCGATGGATCTTGCTGTGGCGGCTGCCCTGCTTCATACTGTGGTTGCGATTGAGGATACTGTTGAGCCTGCGGGTAGGACTGCGTCTGATCGGAGGGCGCTTCCGTCTGTGCTCGAAGATTCGAGACAGTGAAGACGCTGAATGCTGCGATCAGAGCCCCAATAACATTGCGGTACATGTTGATTCCGCATCTGTTTTTACACGTCAGGTTCCAAACCGTAAGTGCTTGACTTTGCTGGACTAGCTCTATCCGGTAATTGGCCTGAAATGGCCGAAAACCACCATGATGGACGACTGCGGCCATATTGCATTGGGTTTGCCTGCTGGTCCGCTTATCCGTATCAAAAAGGCAGGGTGAATTTGAAGACGGAACCGTGCTGGCCGTCGCTTTCAACCCAAATCCGGCCACCGTGCCCTTCGACGATTTTGCGGCACAGCGCCAAGCCAAGCCCTACGCCAGGCACTTCCTTGCCGTGCAGCCTTTTAAAGGGTATGAATAGCTGATCACGATATCGCGGATCTATTCCGACACCGTTATCTCGAACCGAGATGACATGCTCGCCAGCGGTTTCTTCAGAGGATATGTTGATGGCCGGCGGATCGTCACTTCGATATTTCAGGGCATTACTTAAGAGATTGTGAAGTAGCTGCACGATCTGATTTTCATCGACGATCACCACAGGCAACTCGCCGCAAGTGATTTGTGCTCCAGATTCTCGCACTGACGGCTCCAGCTTGAGCAGCGCCCATTGAACTAGGGATTGCAGATTAACTGCGGTGCGGCTGGAAGGGGCGCGAGTTTTGGAATAATTCAACAGTCCGTCGATAAGGGCCGTCATTCTAGTTACGCCATCGATGATGAAGGAAATGAACTCTGCGGCTTGGCTATCGCTGCCGTAATGACGTTCCAGAAGTTGGGTGTTGCAAGTAATGGTGCGAAGCGGTTCCTTTAGATCGTGACTCGCTGCGTAGCAGAAGCGTTGTAGCTCCTCGCTCGCCATGCGTGCGGCTTCCAAGTCTCGCGCACACTCCTCTTCACGATCTTTCAACGCAATCCTGCACCGCTCTAGGGATTCGCTTAACTTCTGAATTTCACATTCCGCTTCAGCTAATGCCTGCCGAGGCGATTTGGAACTGGAGTCCATCAGCAATTAGCGCGAGCTGGAATCATGCTGCATTCTCAATCCGCCGTTTTACGCAGCGGAGCGCAAGCCCGAGCGCTCGAGCAGCGCATCCGGATCAGGATCGCGGCCCATAAAATCACGGAACAGCAGAGACGGGTCTTCGCTATCACCTCGCTCCAGAATGTGCCGCCGGTAATCGGAACCGGTATTTGCGTTGAAAATCCCCTCTTTTTGAAAGCGCGTGAAGGCGTCAGCATCCAAAACCTCGGACCATTTATAGGAGTAATAGCCGGCGCCATAAGCGACCGGACTCGAAAATAGGTGGGTAAAGCTAGCGAGCATGGCGTAATTCGGGGCCAGCAGCGTGGGCGAAAACTGGGCCAAAATGGAGCGCGTGTAATCCAACACGTCTCCATCGCGATCGGGCGTATATTCACGGTGCAGTTTCAAATCGACTATTCCGAATCCTAGCTGGCGCATCTGAGCGTTTGCGCTCCGAAATGTGCGCGCCTGTTTCATTTTTTGGAACAGATCGTCCGGAAGCGCCTCTCCGGTCTTGTAATGTCTCGCGAACAGATGGAGGGCATCATGTTCCATGCACCAGTTCTCCATGATTTGCGAGGGTAGTTCGACAAAGTCCCAAGGCACGTTCGTACCGGCAAGCGTGCGGACCGGAACGCGGCTGAGGATATGGTGAAGCAAGTGGCCAAATTCGTGGAATATCGTTTCCACTTCACGATGAATCAGAAGTGAAGGCATGTCGCCAACCGGGGGCGTGAGATTTCCGCAGATCAATCCAATATGAGGCCGGCCCTCATCAGGATTCCCCGTGATAAGTGAATCCATCCATGCGCCACCCCGCTTGTTTTCGCGCGGGAACCAGTCCGTGTAGAAATTGCCCAGTAATTCGCCCGATGAATTATCTTCTATTCGATAGCACTTGACGGCCGAGTCCCATCCAGGAATGTCTCGCTCCTCAATAATCTTGATGCAGAGAAGACGGCCAAAAATGTCGAACATTCCAGAGACAACGCGATCAAGCTGAAAGTAGGGACGCAGCTCTTCTTCGTCGAAATCATAAAGTGCTAATCGTTGCTTCTCCGCGAGATAACTGACGTCCCAAGCAAAAATCGACTCATAACCACAGTTCTTCGCCAATTCCGCCAGGCTTTGATTTTCCAGCTCAAAGAAAGGCTTTGTTTTGCGGTGCAAATCTTCAAGGAAAGCTTGCGCACCCTCTCCGTTCTGGGCCATGCGCTCTTCGAGAACAAGATCGGCAAAATCGTGGAACCCGAGCAGATTTGCCTTTTCCCGGCGCAAGCGCAGGATGTCAGAAATCAGCTCGCGATTGTCATAAGGCGGCGATGTCGCGCGCGTGTTATGCGCTTCCCAAAGCTGTTGGCGGATGCTGCGGTCGTCCAGGTAGGTCATTGCGGCAAAGTAGCTCGGAGCCTGTAACGTGAGGCGCCATCCTTCCCTGCCCTTCGCCTTCGCGCTTTCCCGTGCGGCCAATTTTGCCGATTCGGGTAATCCGGCAAGCCGTTCCTCTTCGCTGATCAGGAATTCGTATGCGTTCGTCGCATCCAAAACATGTTCAGAAAATTTAGTAGTCGCTTCCGTCAGTGCTACATCCAGCGCTTCGAGTTTCTTCTTACCTGCTGCGTCGAGGTCAGCTCCTGAGCGCCGAAAGCCGGAGACTGTCTTCGTCAAAAAACGCGCATGCGTAGGTAGAAGAGTTCGAGCTTCTGGACTCTCGTGTACTGCTTTAATCGCCCTCCAGAGATCGGCATTAAGCGGGATCGATGTATAGAAAACACTGACTGGCCCTTGGACCGCGTTATAGGCAGTGCGCAGCTCGGGAGTCGTGGCGACCCCCTCCAGATGGCGCACCAGTGCCATCGCAAAATCAAGCGGCTCCGTCATTTTGTCCAGCGCGATTAGAATGCTCTCGTAAGTCGGCTGACTGGTCGGATTCCCTAATGCGGCCAAGCGGCGTCTCATTTCCTCAAGCAGTTGTTGAATGACCGCTTCGATCTGCTCTGCGTCAACGCGATCAAATTGAATCGGGAAGTTTTGAACCAGAAGCGGACTGTCGAGGGCTGCTATCGGCATCGAGTGGGAGACGAACCAATCTCTCGGGCCACTCCAGGCAGGCCGAGAACACGTATTTTCATCTAAACTTATAGTTTAAACAGCTCGCCTGCGCCTCTCTCGGAGTACCCAAAATACCGCTGCTAGTACAAAGGCGATGATTATGACTATTAGCACGTATTTGTGAACTGCGATCAAAGTCGCGCGCCAGTTCTCTCCGACGAAATAACCGAGGGCTAAAAAACTGCCGACCCAGATTGCCGCTCCCGGATAGGCATAAGCGGCGAATACACGGTATTCCAGATTCGACATGCCGGCGACTAAAGCCGTGAAATGACGAACGCCAGGAATGTAGTATCCGATCGTCAGTAGCCAGTGACCTACTTGATGGAACCACCGGTTCACATCGTTTACCCGCTTGGGCGAAAGGTGAATATAGCGTCCGTAGCGCTCGACGAAGCTGTGCCCGAATGTCTTCCCGATGAAGTAGCTGATGGAGATGCCGCTCGCGCTGCCACAGAATCCGGATGCGAATGCGAGAACGGGATGGAAGCGTCCGGTAGAGATCAGATAACCCGAAAAGACCAACAGAGTCTCATCCGGAACAGGCAATCCAACGATGCCGAGAACCAATAAAAAGAACAAGCCGGCGTAGCCGTAGCGCGAAACCCAAATCAGGATCGAATCCATGCGGCGCGGCACTCAGAGGATAACAAGGGAGCCCAACACGCATCTTCTATGAAGCGACCATAGCCTTCTGCGCTACCATTCCGATATGGCCAAGCGAACCAGCCAGGTAATTGATGTTGAGTGCCCGTGCTGCGGGTCAACGCTGCAGATCGATGTGGAAACCAAAGCTGTGATTCGGCATCGCGAGCCAGAAAAGAAGCCCCCCATCGAGGACTTGCACACCGCCGTGCAGCAGTTGAAAGGAGAAGCCGACCGCCGAAACGAAGTATTTGAGAAAAGCTTTGCCTCTCACCTCGGCAGCGAAAGGGTTCGGGAGAGGAAATTCGAGGAATTGCTGAAGCAGGCTAAGGAAGATAAATCGGGCGCGCCGCCTAAGCGGCCTTTTGATTTAGATTGACCGGCGCTGTACTTCGAGCTGCTGTTCGAAATCACCCCGCGCTAACCGGCGAACAAAATTGAGATCGCCTTCAAGAAAATCCAGAGTGGGAAGGTCATGGATCGACGTCCAACAGATCTGTTTGAAAACCCGCGCTTCCGGCTCTCCGGCGAACTGCGTAACAGCGAAAAACAACAGGTGAACACAACCGCCGCTTGGGTATTCGTGCTCATATCGAGCCAGTTCGCCATCAATTAACGCATCGATTTGCAGCTCTTCCCGCAACTCACGAATGAGCGCCTGCTGAGGAGATTCGCCAAGTTCAACCTTGCCGCCGGGAAACTCCCATTTCAAAGGGTGCCTGTCGATTTCTCGCCGCTGTGCGACCAGCACATGTCGGTCTCGGCAGATGATTCCCGCTGCCACAAGTAGCGGGCGATTTCTCATGGCATGGTCGTCGGCACACCGGCGGTTATTTAAGAGGCGGGGCTGCTCCCGCCAGCCATCAACTGGCGCAGAACATACGGCAGGATACCGCCGTTCCGATAATATTCAAATTCCTGTAGCGTATCCAAGCGAGCCCGTACCTCAAATCTGACGGTCTTTCCGTTGGGTTTCTCGGCAATTACCTCAACCTGCTTCCCTGAGGAGAGCGCGTTAGGTACGCCGCGCAACTCATATGTCTCCTCGCCTGTGAGGCCGAGCGATTCGCGGTTTGCTCCCTCCAGAAATTGCAATGGAAGAACGCCCATTTGCACCAGATTTGATCGATGAATTCTTTCGAAGCTCTCTGCGATTACCGCGCGTATCCCCAGCAGCAGAGTTCCCTTCGCCGCCCAATCGCGTGATGAGCCTGAGCCATACTCTTTGCCGGCAATCACCAGCAGCGGCACGCTTTCTGCTTTGTATTTCATCGCTGCGTCGTAAATAAACATCTTTTCGCCATCCGGCATATGCCGCGTCCAACTGCCTTCCACGCCGGGCACCATTTGGTTTTTCAATCGAATGTTGCCGAATGTTCCCCGGACCATGACTTCATGATTCCCGCGGCGGGCTCCATAGCTGTTAAAATCAGCCGCCTTCACGCCAAGGCTAACGAGGTATTTGCCGGCCGGGCTGTCTACCGGAATGGAGCCGGCCGGAGAGATATGGTCAGTAGTAACTGAATCGCCGAGGATCGCCAAAACCCGCAGTCCCGTCATATCTCGCACCGAAGTTAGAGGATCCGCTAGGGATTCAAAATACGGAGGCTGCTTGATATACGTTGAATCTCCACTCCATTCATAAATATTTCCTGTGGGAACTCTGATCGAATTCCAGTTTGCATCTCCCTCGAACACCTCCGAGTATTCTTTCCGGAAAAACTCCGTTCTGGCAGAGTGCTTCACAGCGTCTTCGACCTCTACAGGGCTGGGCCAAATATCTCGCAAATAGACTTTCTTGCCATGTGTGTCTTTGCCGAGCGGCTCTTTCGTTATATCGATGTCGACGCGGCCGGCAATCGCATATGCGACAACAAGCGGCGGTGAAGCTAAATAATTAGAGCGCACCAGCGGGTTCACTCGTCCCTCAAAATTCCGGTTACCGCTTAGAACAGCAGCGACGTTCAGCTTGTTCTCTAATACAGCAGTCGCTACGTTTTCTGGTAAAGGTCCACTGTTCCCGATGCAGGTCGTGCATCCGTAACCGACTAAATGAAAGTTCAATTTCTCTAGGTACGGCATGAGGCCCGAATCGGTTAGATAGTCAAGCACCACCTTTGACCCCGGTGCGAGTGAAGTCTTCACCCACGGCTTAGCTGTCAATCCCTTCTCGACCGCTTTCTTTGCTAGTAAACCGGCTGCAATCATGACCGACGGATTCGAGGTATTCGTGCAGCTCGTTATCGCGGCAATCACAACAGCGCCATCGTGAATCTTTTCTTTGTGGCCGTTGACTGATACGCTCGCAGACTTTGGCGAGTGTTCAAGGCTTGCGAGAAAATTCTCTTTTACGCTCGGCAGGTCAATTCGATCTTGAGGTCTGCGTGGCCCTGCCATCGATGGAACAACTTTGGACAAATCCAAAGAGAGTGTATCCGAATAAACAGCCTCGTCAGAATCTGGCGTCAGAAAGAGGCTTTGCTCTTTGGCGTATGCTTCTATCAAATTTATCTGCTCAGCGCTGCGATTGGTGAGCTTCAGATAATCCAGAGTTACTCCATCAATCGGGAAAAAACCGATCGTCGCTCCGTACTCGGGAGCCATGTTACTGATGGTTGCGCGATCGGCTAATGACAGCGCACTTACTCCCGAGCCATAAAACTCGACAAATTTGCCGACCACGCCCTTCTTTCGCAACATCTGAGTAACGGTGAGTACTAGGTCAGTGGCTGTAGCTCCCTCCGCGAGTTTGCCGGTGATCTTAAAGCCGACAACTTGGGGCAATAGCATCGAAATTGGTTGTCCGAGCATACAAGCCTCTGCCTCAATGCCGCCAACGCCCCAACCGACTACGCCCAAGCCATTGACCATCGTCGTGTGCGAGTCAGTTCCCATCAAAGTGTCTGGATAGGCCTGCAACGTGCCATTCACGGTCCCGCTAAACACAACACTCGCGAGATATTCCAGATTTACCTGGTGAACGATGCCCGTATCCGGCGGGACTACGCGAAAGTTCTGAAACGCCTTTTGCCCCCACCGCAAAAATGCATAGCGTTCTTGATTGCGCGAGAATTCGAGCAGTGCATTCTGTTGGAATGCGGCTGCGGAACCAAATGCATCAACTTGAACCGAATGGTCGATCACAAGATCCGCGGGAATGAGAGGATTCGCGAGTTGAGGATTCGCGCCCAGTCTCTTTAGCGCATCGCGCATGGAAGCCAAGTCGACAACGCAGGGAACACCTGTAAAATCCTGCAAGAGAATGCGGGCGGGCCGAAAATTGATTTCGTGCGGAGTCGTTTTTGCGTCCCACTTTGCAACCATTTCTATATCGGTGCGCTTTACTGTCCGCTCATCCTCGAAACGAAGAAGATTTTCAAGCAAGACTTTAATCGCGTAGGGAATACGCGCAAGCTTTCCTAGGCCCGCTTTCTCCAACGAATCTAATCGAAAAATCTGATAATCAGTTTCGTTAACTCGTAGCGCCGCAGCAGCGCCATAGCTGTTCTTACTAGCCATTCTGACTACAGTTTAGTGCAGCACCGAAGGTGAACAGGTATGCAGAGAGTACTTACATGTATTCCGGCTGCTCGATTCCGAGTACGTCCATTGTCCGAAGCAGTTGTTGATGAACATATTGGGTAAGCCACAGCAGAGTGTTGCGGCGTTCCATATCTTCTTCGCCGAGAACCGGGGAGTGATGGTAAAAGTTATTGAAAGCCTGCGCAAGTTGGAATCCATACTTTGCGACATGCGCCGGCTCACCTGAGCCGATTGCTCGGTCAACAATGCTGTCGGCCTTTGACGCCAGCAACAACAATTGCCAGAGCTCCTCGGAATCGAAGCAGCGGGCCAGCGACTCGGGACTCAAGGATCGCTCGAAATCCGGGAGAACGCCCGAGCGCTCCTTGAATTTCCGGAGGATGTTCTGGGCTCGCACGGCGGCATACTGGACGTACGGTCCTGTTTCACCTTCAAAGCCCAGCGCCTCGTGAAGGTCGAAAGCGATGAGCGAATTCCGCGTGAACTTTAACATGAAATAGCGCAATGCCCCGGCTGCGATCTGCGTAGCCACTTGGCGGCGTTGTTCGACGGGAGCATCGGGATGTCTCGACTCGACTTCCTCTAGTGCGGTCTCGATGAGTTTATCGATCAGGTCGTCTGCCTTAACGCCCAGACCTTTTCGACCGGAAACCTCGACGTAAGGGCGGCGCTTATCTTCATCCGACAGCTCAATTCCTAGCTCCGCACACGTGCGGGGAGACAACATGACCATTTCGTACGAAAAATGAACCGATGCATCGGCTTCGCGCGTGAATCCGAGAGCGCGCAACCCGGCGACCACGACGTCTTGCAAATAAGCTTGGCGTGAATCGATGACGTTAAATACCTGGGCCGCTGCGCCAAAGGAGGGAGCCGTCGCGTAAGGCTTGTCATCGGTTACCCAAACCTGGTGGCCGTCCGGATAAGAGAAACCCGGCCGATAATAGAAGTCTTTGCCCAACAAGCCGAACTTCCAGAGCTGATAGGCAATATCTTTTCCGACGTAGGTAACCGTACCGTTCGAACGAACGATAACCTTGCTGTCCTCGCCCTCAGCCTCGCCTCTTTCTGATTCCGCGTCTGCCGTCCTGAATGCCGCGGCTGGCATAACCCAGCAACCCTTATTTTTACCTTGAGTTTCAAAATAAATTGCATTCCGCTGCTTTAGAAGTTCGAGTGCTGTTGCCCAGAACTTCAGGTGAAGGATTTCACTTTCCCTTGGAAGTACATCATATTTAATGCCTAATCTGCACATCGTTTTGAGATGTGCGCTCACGATAGCGTCTGAAACTATATGGCCGAGCACGACAAGGTCACTTTCGCCTGATTCAATTGCGTGCAGCGTCGCATCACGCCAGGCGAGCGATTCCGGATGCTCTTTGTAGTGCGCGGAAATTCGTGCATAGAGATCCCAACAGTGATAGTCAAAACGCGGACTAGCGCTTTCAATTAACGCCTTGACATCGTCAATACTTTTGTGTCCCAGATAATGGAATCCGGCAACAACATCGGCAACCTGCACGCCGGTATTGTCTATGTAGTTCTGAACCTCGACTCTATAACTCCGCTTGCGCAACATCCGGACAAATGTGTCGCCGAGAACTGCGTTTCGAAGGTGCCCGATATGAGCTGCCTTGTTGGGGTTGATGTTTGTGTGCTCGACGATAATTTTGTCGAGCGACTGCTCGGGTTTCGTTTCGACGCCGCGAAGGATTGACCAGGCGTAAGCACCCCTGTCCAGCCGCAAGTTGATGTATCCGTTGCCGGCAATCTCAAAACAGGCGACGCCTTCGGGTTTCGGAAGGCCGGCAATCAGTTCTTCCGCGATTTGCTTCGGTGGACGTTTCAACTCACGGGCTAGCTGAAATGCAACTGGAATAGCCAACTCGCCAAACGAGCTTTGTTTCGGTTGTTCGAGCGTGACTTCACGGTTCAGGTTGAGTTTTGAAGCCAGTTGCTGTTTGAAGGCTCGTGAGACGGCAGCCTCAATCTGCGTGAACATTAGTTTCCAGTATGCCCAATCAAGTCTCGATTTCGGTGCCGCGGCATGCTGGTTGAGATAATGAGGGCGTGCCGAAGGTAACCTTCTTGCCGGAAAACAAGACGGTCGAATTCGAAGACGGCAAGCTTCCCTATGCTGACCACGGTAAGCCGGGATCAGTTTTGGATGTGGCGCTAAATTTTGGGATCCACCTCGAGCATGCTTGTGGAGGAAGTTGCGCCTGTACGACGTGCCACGTCATTGTCGCTGAAGGCGAAAAGAACCTGTCGGAAGCCGACGATGATGAGTTAGACCGGCTCGATATGGCTGCAGGCTTAACGCTTCGCTCGCGTCTGGGTTGTCAGGCCGTCGTTAACGGCGACGTAAAGGTCGAAATACCCGCTTGGAATCGCAACTATATCAGCGAGGGCGGGACGTCAATGTTATAAACCGTTCCGGCCGGAAATAACAAACTGATTGCGTTATTGAGCCTTGACGTGCGAAATGGACGCCAAGAGTTTGTTGGTGAGCTCGGCATCGAAGTCTCCGCGAACGTGAATTATCGTTTTATCCTGATCGACGTGGATAGCGTCATAAAGGCGCAAAAGATCTAGTTGATCGTCTCTTGTGGTCAGACGCGCCAACCCGATTCCGCCGCGGAGCGCATCGCGAACACGCTGCGCGCCCGGATCGGAAATACAGGTAAGATCAGCTCGTAGGTGGAGACCACTATCGACGCCGACCCCGATTGCTGTCCGGCTCACGTATCCGACAATGTTCGATAGCGCGGAACTTATCTCTGAGCGCATCGGAATGTTAGCGAATGGAAGCCCGTCTCGGCTAACGATCCAGATCTGATCTGTTCCCGGAATCGTTTGCAACTGCTGCTCCAATTCCGCCGGAATCCCCGTTTCGTTCTTCTGGTGCGTTACGATCAATTCTTCAATTGCACTTGTCGCACCTGCTAACACGAATCCTTTCCGTACGAACACGAGCGAATTGTTCTCATCACCAAACAATCTATAGCTCTTGAACTCTCGCGGGTGGGCCCCGAGCGAAGCGAGCTTTGTCTCCCACTGAGTCTGGTTGAATTGACCACGCCCCATGGCAAACCATCGAATGCCATTCCACCCGCCTAAGACTGATGAAAAATCGCGCTTAAGATCAAAGCCGGTGCGTTCTGAAAAAGCATCAATTTGCGGAAGATCTAAGGCGTCCTTATGGTCTTGGTACAGGGGTGACTCGAGGAGCTTATCGATTTTCACACCCATCAAGACCTTCGTATTTTGAGGTATGAACGGCTTGAATTCAGAATCGACAACGATGCCCTTTGTCCCGAAATGCGTACAGCCCGTCGACGCGAGCAGAGCCATTAAGATCGCGCAGGGGAATAACAATCGCATCAAAAGTCTCGTTTCTGGAAGATATAGATTGCGCCCGACAGGACGATAATCCCGAAGACGGCCGAGCTCCATACGGGCGTTAGCCAATTCGCCTGCCGGTCATACTCAACGATCTGTCGCATGGCTGCCCCAAGATCAAACACTTTTGGCACGATCCAATAAAACGTCAGCCATAGTTGACGTGACCATTCGGAATCCAAAAGGCGGATCACGATCTGACGCTGGGCCAAAATCGTGCTTATTAACATCAGCGCTACAGAAACCATCACCGAAAGCGCTGCACTCTCGAAGACCACCCCGATCAGAACGACCACGCAGAGCAGCACAGCAAAGATAAACACGCTGATCGGAACCGCGAGAAGGAATCGCGGTTCCCATATCCTCGTTTTGATTCCCAGGATTAACCAAATGCTACAGATCAAGTAACTGTGATTCAGCGCGACGATAAGGATGTTTCCCAGATATCGCCCCATTAACAATGTAGTTCGAGTGAGTGGCTTGGAGAGAAGCAGCGAAATGCGACCGGCTTCGAGGACGCTTGGAATGAGTCCCGCCGAGGCGAATATCGCCAGAAATGTTCCCCAGATGTACAGGACAATTGACACCCAGGCGTAAGAGACATTGACAAATCGTTGAATATCGTTCAAAGGCCGGCTAGTCGATTCGATTCCCATAAACGACACAGCACCTTGAACCAGATCGATTCTCAGAACGAATAGAAAAATGGCGATCAGCAATGTTGATAAGCCGAACAGGCCCCAAAAAAGCCAGCGTGCCCGAGCTTCCTGGAACGTGTCCGAAATTAGCGCGAGGACAACCTTAGGGAGCGATATCTCCGGTACAGCCCTCACGCCGCCATCTCGGGTTCGGTCGTTCGAATGAATACATCCTCCAAGCTGTTCGTCGAAGCAGATACGCTTTCGATGAACCCGCCCGCCGCGCGGATCTTATCGATGGTCGAATTCGCTTCATCGCGGCTCACAACGCTAATCTCGAAACCACGATCTACAGGTTCTACTGAGGCTCCCTCAGAGCGGATCTCGTCCAGCACTCGTTCAGGGACGGTCGAAGTCACCACGCGGTAGCCCCGCTTAGCGAGCAAAAGCGCAATCTTTCCCTCCAGCGCGAGTTCGCCTTTCTTGAGAATCGCAACATAATCGCAAAAGGATTCAACTTCACCCAAAAGATGCGAGTTGATGAAGATTGTGACGCCCGTTCCCATGAGCCCGTTCAACACTTCCCGGATATGCCGTCTGCCAACCGGATCTACTCCATCCGTGGGTTCATCCAGAATGAGCAATTTGGGTCGGTGAATCAGCGCTTGCGCTAATCCCAACCGCTGCAACATCCCCTTCGAATATTTCTTAATCCTGACGTCAGACCAGCCGTGCAAGCCAACCAGATCCAGCAACTCTGGGATTCGCCGCTTCCGTTCACGCGATTCCAATCCCGAAAGGGCGGCGTAGAAATCCAACATGCTGAAGCCCGTGAGGTACGTAGGAAAACGGTGATTCTCCGGAAGATAACCAACAGGCCGGCGGGCTTCAGGATCGCGCGAATCTCTGCCGAATAGCGCCGCGGATCCCGAGGTCGCGTTTACTGCGGCGAGCAACATTTTTACGAACGTTGTCTTGCCTGCCCCGTTCGCGCCCAGTAAACCAAACTTCACTCCTGCGGGTACGCGGAGCGTCAAATTCGACACTGCTTTGATTTCGCGTCCTCGAAATCGTGAGCGATAGATCTTTTCCAGACTCGCCGCCTCAATGGCATAGTCCGTCGTCATTTCCTTCTCAGGATACGAATTAAAGCATGCATCGGTTCCGCTGGGAAATTATCCGCCCGTTCTCCGACGTTTAATTCCGTTACAATCCGAAAGCCGCGACACTATTCGTAGTGCCTACGTAAACTTTCCCGCCTGCAATTGTTGGAGTAATAAATTTGTTTCCCGCGCCAAAGTGATCACGGCCGGAGGGTGCATTGTTGCTGTTGTACAACTCGGTCGCAAGATCGTTTGCATTATAGGCGTGAAGAACTGCGGTATCGGTGTTCTCGACGGCCCACAGAATCGCGTTCGCGGTGCCATTCGCCGAAATAGCGGGGGAGACTCCAGGATATGGGAAAGCATGCTTTGTCACCGATGTCGGTGAGGACGACAGCTTCGCAAAACTTACTCTGAAAGCGCGAATTACATCGTTTACCGATCCGTAATAAACCGTACCGTCAAACCACGCCGGTGAACTCCAGATGCCTCCCGGCAAAGCTGAAGGCAGTTCTTGATACAGAGTGCTGTTGTTGCTCGGATCGAACTTGCCCATGTTGTCGCGATCGAACACATAGATGTTTTTGTCCTTACCAGCACCTGTCCCTAGATGACGAATCTTGCCGTGTATGTCCTTGACATCGGGTAAAAGCATCACGCCCCCAGAGCCCAAATCCTCGTCCGCATCGGATTCACTCACGGTGTTATCCATCGTCCAGTAGTCTACGGCTTTCAACCCGTTCGATACCACCAACTTCACAAATGCGTTCCCGAAATCGCTCTTGGCGGGAAACTTCTGCTTGTTCAGAGTAGTATCGAATGTTCCGTTCGCAACAGAAACGAAGAGGTTTCCAGCGGAATCGGCCGCAATGCCGCCCCCGGATCCCCAAACGCCGGCCTCATTCCCGTTCGGTGCAAAATTGAAGACGTTTTCCTGTTTTAGCGTTAGTTCGTTGTAGCCGATGATCCACCCAGTGTAAGGGCGGATATCGCAGTGCGATCCCCAACTCGAATAAACGACTCCGTTCGCAAGCAGTAGGCCCGGGCGGCTCTTGTACTGTTTGGGATCAAAAATGACCTTGCCTCCACTGCTGTTGTCTCCCGTTCCTGGATAGCTCGCTTCTATCTCAACGGGAGCTCCGAATTCTTCTGCGCCGCTGGTAATGTCGAGCGCATGCAGGCGCTGATGGTAATTGCCTCCCGAATCCTTGCTCATCGCGACCATGTAGATGGTGCCGTGTGCGCCGGCCTTCAAATCGATTACAGGCGTTCCGGTGATGCCGATTTCTGGTGTTACCTGGCCGCAGCCCCTGTCATCTGAAGGCGTCTCACCCTTTTTAAGCAATGAACGGTGCCAGTAAAGTGCACCCGTGTCGCCGTCGAACGCGTACGTGGAACCGTGTTCGGTGGCCGCAAAGACCACATTGTGAACGCCACGATTCGAGATGCTTAGCCCCGATACGTAAAGCGGTTGCGCGTCGACCTTCCCATCCATAGAAACTGTGAAAAGCTTTTTAAAGCTCGTTTTTACATTCGATGGTGTAAGAATTGTTTCCGCGAGGTTCTGAGCGGTTCGGGAATTATCGTTTCGATAGGTCAGAACATTCGTTCCGCCGAGTGCGGCCGAAGCAAAAGGTCCGAAAGACAGAAGTGAGAGCAGAATCACCGTGCCGCTCACAGATAGACGTAATCCAGCTTGCATATGACCATAATCGCAGTCCTGAGACGCGAAGAGACATCCGCAAATATTCAGGCGCTAGAGTAGCTGTGAATGCGTTCCTTAGAAGATCTGGAAATCGGCGTGATGTTCTGGGCCGGTGAGGACGCGCGCGAAACGTTGCGTTGGGTGAAGAGCTTCGGAGTAGGCGCCGGCCAGTTGGGCTTTCCAGGAGAACTGCCGCTACATAGCGCATCCAAAGTGTGGCGCAATGCGCTTGCGGACGAGAACTTTCTCGCAGTAACGGCTGTCGCAAGCTACACCGGCGAGGATTACTCCGACATTCCCTCTGTGCAGCGGACCGTTGGTCTTGTACCCGCATCCACTCGCGAGCAGCGCGTTGCCAGAACAAAGGCCGTGATCGATGTGGCGGCGGAATTGGGAATTAACAGCATCGCGTGCCACATCGGATTCATACCTCACAATGGAGACGAGTCGCTCTACGCGGCAATCTGCGATGTCACCCGCCAGATTTGCCATTACTGCGCTTCAAAAGGTCAAACCTTCGCGCTGGAAACAGGCCAAGAGCCGGCAAAGGTTCTGCTTCGGTTCATTGAAGATGTGGCTCGTCCAAATCTAAGGATCAATTTCGATCCCGCGAATATGATCCTTTACGGGACGGGCGATCCTATTGATGCGCTGGAAGTGCTTGGAAAAGACGTGATCTCAGTTCATTGCAAGGATGGTGATTGGCCCCCGGTCGCAAATCCGACTGCTCTTGGCATCGAGCGTGCGCTCGGGCATGGGAGTGTCGATTTCCCGCGTTTTGTCTCGAAGCTGAAGGAGCTGGGCTACCGAGGAATTTTGAGTATCGAGCGTGAAGAGCCCGACCCGGCGAGACGTGACCGCGATATACGGGATGCTGTTTTGCTGCTGAAGCGTCTGACTGGCCGGATTTGAGATGATAAGTTATGCACGGCATCCGATTCGGACAAAAATCGAAGACGTGAAGCCATCAAATCTGCGCAAAACTTCACTATCCATCAGGAAATCCGTCACGCCCTCGCGACGCGTTGCGCGAACCGCTGAGTCAGTCAGGTTCTTCCAGCGAGCCGCTCCTGCGCTTCTGCGCCGGATCTCAGAAGAATGCAAGCGCGACGTGCTTCCGGCACCACTGCAACCAAACCCTAAACAGTGGCCCGACAGGGGTCTGCACGCAGCCTGGATCGGCCATAGCAGCGTATTGTTGAAGATCGACGGATTCTCCATCCTGACCGATCCGGTGTTTAGCACGCGCATCGGCTTGAACCTCGGACCCCTCACCGTTGGAATCAAGAGACTTGTCGAGCCGGCAGCTTCTCTTCAAGAACTTCCACCCGTGGATCTTCTGCTCTTATCTCACGCCCATATGGATCACTTCGATCTTCCGAGCTTGCGCCAACTCGAAAGCCGCCGCACGCACGTGGTCACCGCCTATCGAACGTCGGACCTGCTACGCAGGAAGCGCTATTTGCGCGTGCACGAGCTTGGCTGGAACGACAGAGTTCGGATAGGCCCGGTGGCAATCAAAGCTTTTGAAGTTGCCCACTGGGGTGCGCGCATGCGGAGTGACGTGTATCGTGGTTACAACGGCTATGTTCTTCAGACCGAACGACACAGGATCGTATTCGGTGGCGATACCGCTTATACGCACTCGTTCAAGCGATTGCGAGCTTCACGGAAGGTCGATTTGGCTATCATGCCGATCGGCGCTTACGATCCGTGGATTCACGTGCATTGTAATCCCGAACAGGCATGGAGAATGGCCAATGATGCGGGTGCGGAATTCGTCCTCCCAGTTCATCACCAAACCTTTGAGCTGAGTCGTGAGAGCTATAGAGAGCCAATCGAACGGATTCTACAAGAAGCAGGCTCGGCGCCGGAGCGTATCTGCGTTCAACAGATCGGTCAAGAATTTCATTTGTGAGCACGAAACGATAAAATCCGAAGCGTGAAAGCAGCCCCGAGTAACGCCGGCCTCGAATTTGAAGAAGCGCGGCGGATCATCCTTGAGGCTATCCGTTCGCTCTCACCGGACCGGCAAGCGGAATCCGTGGCTTTAGAACAGGCGCACGGTCGTGTGCTTGCCGAGCCGGTTTTAGCGGACCGCGATTATCCGACACTGCGGAGATCGCTGCGGGACGGGTTCGGCGTCAAATCAGACAATGTGCCCGCCATCTTAAGAGTTCGAGGTGAAATTCGAGCCGGCCAGTCTGAACAGGCACCCCTTGAGGACGGAGAGGCGTTGGAAATCATGACGGGCGCTCCCTTACCGGAAGGCGCGAATGCAGTTGTGATGGTGGAACACGTAGTTCGATTGCCCGAGGAGTCCGGAACTGAACGGGTCAAGATCGACCGAACGGTCGAACCCGGACAGTTCATTAACGAGCGGGGCGCCGAGGCCAAGAGCGGCACCCTTTTAATTCCTTCCGGAACACAGATAGACGCAAGCCATGTCGCAGCCCTCGCGATGACGGGTCACGTCTCGGTCCGAGTCGTTCCCCGCCCTTCTGTGGCCGTTCTTGCAACCGGCGACGAGGTTGTCGATCTGCACTCGACGCCCGCGGCGCACCAGGTTCGCAATTCCAACTCGTATATGTTGGCTTCGCTCGTTCTCGCTTCCGGTGGCGATCCCGTTGTTTTACCCATCGCGCAAGATACTCCCGAAGCGTTGCATCCACTTCTCGCCCGAGGATTAAAACATGACATGCTGTTGATCACGGGCGGCGTTTCGGCCGGCAAATACGATTTGGTGAAGCCGGTGCTGCGAGAGCTGGGAGCGGAATTTCAATTTGAACGCGTGCGCATTCAACCGGGCCAACCGACCGCGTTCGGTATTGCCCAGAACACGCCGGTATTCGGGCTGCCCGGGAACCCAGGGTCAACTCTCGTTACGTTCCAGCTCTTCGCGCGACTGGCTTTAAATTTGCTATCCAAGCGGCGCGATCCCATCTTGCCGCTGCTTTGGACTCGACTGGAAGCTCCGTTCCAACACAAAGGAGGCTTGACTCGCTTCCTTCCCGCATGGCTAACCAGAGACGGCCAACATATTCGGCACATTCCATGGCAGGGTTCAAGCGACGTTCCCGCGCTAGCGAAAGCGAACGCGTTCTTGGTAGCTGACCACGACCGGCAACAGTGGGATGGTGGCGATTTAATTCGAGTCATGCTGAAATCATGAACAAGCGGCTTTCCCATTACGATTCAGCGGGTCGCGCTTCCATAGTTGACGTTTCCGACAAGCCAATTACGGAGCGGAGTGCCACGGCGCGCGCGTTTGTGGCCATGACTCCGAAGGTCGTCAGTGCCCTACCGAATAACCGCAAAGGCGATCCGTTGGAGGTGGCTCGGATTGCTGGAATTTGCGCCGCGAAGAAAACGGCAGATCTCATACCGCTGTGCCATCCTTTGCCGCTCACACACATCGCCGTCGAATTTCGGGTGAACATAAATGGGATTGAGGTCGAAGCAACTGCCCGAACCGCCGCACGGACAGGAGTTGAGATGGAGGCGATGACTGCCGCCGCTATAGCGGCTCTGACCATCTACGATATGACGAAAGGACTCGACAAAGGAATCGAGATTCGCGACATTTTCCTGTTGGAAAAGAGAGGCGGCAAGTCGGGCTTCTATCGCAGGCGATCAGGGAAGAAACCCGAGGTCCGTGATTAGGGCAGCCATCTTAACGGTTAGCGACTCAGTGGCCCAAGGTACGCGAGAAGATCTGTCCGGCCCGGCACTTGCACGCCGATGCAATCAGTTGGGATGGCCTATTGTTGCGAAAGCCGTGGTCCCGGATGACGAACAGGCTATTACTCAGCAATTGCGAAACTGGGCAGACGCGTCCATTACCTCGATTATCTTGACGACCGGAGGAACGGGTATTTCCTCCCGAGATATCACGCCGGAGGCGACACGTAACGTCTTGGATCGAGAGATCCCAGGGATTGCCGAACTAATTCGGATGAAAGGGTTAGAGCAGACAAAATTTGCGGTTTTATCCCGCGGCGTAGCGGGGAGCCGTAAACAAACACTTATCGTGAATTTTCCAGGCTCGCCTACTGGCGCCGTTCACGCGCTTGATGTGATCGCGGGTCTAATTCCGCATGTCATTGATCTGCTCGAAGGAAGAACCGCCCACAGTACAGTGCGAAACTGAAGACAGATTGGAAACTCAAGGAACCTCGCTAACATCTCAGAGCATATGAAAAATCGGGCCCGGAAAGTCCGTCTGATGTGGATTGAGGTTGTCGGCGGCGCTGGAATACTCCTCGCGCCCTTCGCCACGGCACTTGCCCAGTTGCCGCAACCAGGAGAGCTTTCGCCTCAACCGCCGCAACCAGGTCAGCTGGCGCCGGCGCGAACAAATCACAATTCCGGGACGGATCAACCCTTAAACCGCACAGATACGGCGATTCGAGTCCCGGTGAATTATGTGCTCGTCCCAACAACTGTCATCGACAAGGACACGGGTAGCTACATCAACGGGCTAAGCGCGTCGGATTTTCATCTTCTAGACAACGACAAAGCACAGAAAATTGAGTCCGATATGATTCAGCAGCCCCTCTCGCTCGTCCTTGTCGTTCAGGCCAATTCCGAAGTGGAGCCGATGATTCCTCAGATTAGGAAAACGGGCTTGCTGTTGCACGGCTTAGTTACAGGTCAGGGTGGCGACGTAGCTGTACTGGCCTTCGATCATCGCTTGCAGGTGATCCAGGATTTCACAACTGACCCGGACAAGCTGGATGATTCGATGCAGAAGATCAACGCAGGATCAAGCACTGCAGCCCTGATTGATGCAGTGATGAAAGCCGATCACATGTTGAAGGACCATGATCCACAGAATGCCCGGCGCCGCGTAATATTGCTGCTCAGCCGCAATGTCGACAAGGGTAGCGAAACGCATCTGCAGGAGGCGGTTCATGCAATGCAATTCGATAATGTGATCGTCTACTGTATCAACATTTCAAAATTCATGACCGCACTCATGAAGAAGCCAGACTATCCGCCGAAACAGAATGGCGGTGTTCCTCCAGAAGCGCTTCCGAATCTCAGGGGTAACGGCGCTTACAGCGAAACCACTGTGATTCAGCAAGAAAATGGAAATGTATTAAATGCAGCTCCGCCGATCTTCCGTTCCATCCGCGATCTCTTCAAGAAGACCGATGCGGAGGCATTCGCTTACTTTACGGGCGGGAAAATCTACAGTTTCGCGGGCGAGAAGGCATTGGAAGCGGCGGTTACTGATATTGGCAAAGAACTGAACAGCCAATACCTGCTCAGTTACAATCCCAACGATAAGAATGAGCCGGGGTTCCACACCATACGGGTGGTTATCGATCGTCCGCGCCTCGAAATTCGCACACGCCCCGGCTATTGGTGGGGTGGCGGACAGCAGTAATTCCAGCTTACGAGCGCGTAAACCGCATGGCTCCAAATGTAACCACGCTGTGCGGATCGATCTGCCATTGATCGTAGTCGACCAGTTCTCCCTTCAGTCCGGGAACGGTTCTCAGGAGTGTGTAAAGGGGTGAGGCGCCGCACCATTTCAGATCGTCTTGTTTCTCTTGCACAAGTCCCCAATAGTTGAGCGCGTCTCCGGCCTCGATATACCGAATCCGCTCTCGATCCCGTTCTTCAATGCTTAACATCTCGCCGGATTTTGCAATGGCACGGAACGAGTCGCCGTAACGCCGTCCTATGTGCGTCATATCTACCCCGAGCACCCAAAAAAGCCGGCGCCCGTCGCGGGCGTAAATGTTTCCGAGGGCATCGAGGAATCGGGCCAGGCCATCATTCTCTTCGGGCAAACCACCTTCATAAATGCTTTTTACGAACGGGCCACATAGAATCGGTAAAATTTTTACTGAGGGTCCGTAAACATGCTGAAGAAACAGGATTTGAAACTCGATCGAGTGTTCCACGGCATGACAATAGTCTTCCATCCGAACTGCATCGCCTGCTGCGACATTTAATTCATCAACCAAGTCGACGTCCGTCTGTGCCTCGCCCAACGGTGTAATGAAATGCTTCCGCGTGACGCCAAACCGTTCCGGTGCTCCGTAATGCGAAGTGCCCAAAACAATGAACGTGAGGTTCTGAGCTTCACTGATGTTCGGCAGTGATTCATACGCCGCCCGATAGGTGTTCCACCCTCCGTCAGGGCTTACATGCGGTGCGGCAATTCCAACCGTTGATGCTGTGCCCATCGGCTGTCTTATGTGTCTCGACAGCAGCGCCGTCACGTTCTTTGCCTCAGCCGGATACGCCGAACCGGCGAAGATCGCCTCCCGTTTTGGCTCGGATGCAAACTCAGCCTCTCGATGGGCTTTCAACTCGCGATATGTGTCGTTTTCTAGGAAACCGGCGTCGCTGAGAGATTCGAACAGGTGCTTCTCGAGGGGACCGACCTGAATCTCTCCCGTGAGGCGAACAAGCTCCGAACGGAGGTCGAGTGTTGATTGCGTGCCATCAAAACATTGAAGCGCTTGCACCAGAATTGGTGGAACCAGGAGCGTCGCGTCCGAGTAGTGATACGGATCACGAATAAACAAACCGGGCCGCGTGGGATCGGGTGAGGGCAGAAAATCTAAATTAAAGCGCAGCCTGGGCAGAACACTCGACACGCTTTTGATTGTACGAGGGCTTTCGGCGTGAGCTACCGTATTCAGCGGTTTACTACGTGCTCTGCCCTCATTCGATCCAAGAACTCGCGGGGCACTCGCAAGTTGTTCCTGAATCCACTGCCTAGTTGCACATCCGGTTTCACAGCGCCGTGGAAATCAGATCCTCCTGTAGGGAACAAGTCGAGTTCGTCGGCTAAGCGCCTATAATGTGCCTGTAAATGCGGCGGATGCTCCGAGTGGTATACCTCGAGGCCGAGTAAGCCGGCGTTCTTCAGCCTCAGCAGCACTTCGCGTTCGAGGTCGCGTGACAAGGAAAGCCTAACGGGATGGGCCACCACAGGAATTCCGCCGCCCTCGCGTACCATCCGAATCGTCTGTTCAGTCGTTTGGCTTTGGCGTTCCACATAGCTGGGCGCATCTTCGCCGATGAACCTTTGGAACGCGTCGTCATAATCGGCCGCGTATCCTTTCTCGACAAGGATGCGCGCGAAATGGGGTCGTCCAGCCATGCTCTTGCCGCGCGCTTCAACTTCTTCGAGCGTGATGTCAATGCCCCTTTCGCGAAGTGCTTGAATCAGACGGCGGTTGCGCGAACGCCGATCCCGCTGGCCCTCAGCAATCCAGTCGCGGAACTCGCGGGAGGGCAAATCGCTCGGAAAGTAGGCGAGCAGATGAACATGGCGCTGGTTCCCGTTGTCCGGCACGGTCAATCTGGAGTTAAGTTCGATCCCCCGGACGAGATCAATTCCCGGTTTGAGCCCCAGAGCTTCAGCCTTCTCATACCCGGCGAAGGTGTCGTGATCAGTGATTCCAATCCCAGAGAGGCCTATTTGCTTGGCCAGATCGACCAGTTCACCCGGAGTCAGCGTCCCGTCCGATTCCGTGGTATGGGTATGCAGGTCGATGAAATCAGTTAGCAATTCCGAAGAACCAGTCCAAGACACTAGTGGGTTTTCAACTCCGGATATATCTCGAACGCAAACACTTCACCGCATGTATGCGCAACCAACCGGCCCGGGCCCAAACTTTTTTCCTTGGTGCGGTTCTCGAAAAAAATGGCGCCGTCTGTACTGTCGCCCGGTTTCAGCTTCGTGGGTACGAGAGTAATAGCAGAAGCGGCTGCTGCCGCCTTGAACCGCGGATTAACCCTCTGCGCCATAGCCGCTTCACGCCGCTGCTCGTAGCCGTTAGTCGAGCGGAAATTCGAGAGGGCGTAAATGCTCGCCTCATAGAGCAATTGCAACTTGATGACATCGTTATGGCTCGCCTTTTCAAGCAATGACGCTACGACCTCGTCTGCAGAGATGGCCTGCAACCTGGTGCCATCCTGGCGCGCGAATGCGAAGTCACTCGGCTTCACCGTCCAAGGCACAGGCGAGCCATTCGTCACAGTCACTTGAACAATGTTGAAATCCTTCACATGGGGCGGCAAAGGAGCGAACATAACCGTGATCCCGCTTCGGGTGAGTGCCTCGTAATGCATCCCATGCGATTCGAAATCAATGGGTCCGGCAGACGCGGCGGGTGGACTCTGTCCTGCAGGACTGTTGGGCAACTGAGGAGTGGCCGTCGCAGCCAAAATGATGAACAAAACCGGCACGAAACGCGCGCGCGGAGACGGGTCGCGCGCATTGAAATCAGGCATTAAGACCCAATTTCATGATAGACGGAGCAGCAGCATGACTTCAGTGGCTTACTTTGATACTAACTTGTTCCTGTGACCAACTTGGGAATCAGCAGCCATCGCAGAATGCCTCTCGGATGCGGGGGGAAATGCTCGAAATCGATCCGTACTATCGAGCCTTTTTTCATATCAATCTGGACATCTCGAGCTCCCAGGAGATATCCCCCCAACGCATCAAAAAGCGGATTGTGCCCCACCAACATCAATGCCGATTCGTCGCGATGCGAGCGGATCTCTTGCCAAACATCTTCGACGCGAGAATTCGGACTCAGCGCTTGAGTGCGTACAAGTTTACCCTTGTAGCCGAGAGCTTCCTGCGCAATCTCCGCTGTCTGCACCGCGCGTTTTAAAGGACTCGTTAACATCAACGAAATTTGAACGTCAGCTTCGGACAGAGCATCCAGAGTACGCCGTAATTTTCGACGGCCGTCTTGAGTGAGCGCACGATCCGCATCACTCAAACCGCTACGGCCTTCCTCGGCGATCCCGTGCCGAAGTAAGTAAACTTCCATGGAATCCCTAAACCTTCATGCTGTCATACTGGTGCGTTTATGTTTGCCTCCGAGGAGACACGGAACCAAATTTTGCTGGTGACTGCGATCAGCGCAGCAGCCCTGATCCATGTCTCGATAGCTGCTAGTCAAGTGCTCTTGGGGGTGGGCATTTTGCTGCTTCTTGTATTCCGGCAGCGCTTGGAATTTCCGCGAATATGGATACCGTTGGCGCTGTTTTTCCTGTGGACGGCGCTTGCCGACGTACTCTCGCCGGATCCGTGGGGCGGTCGCGCTCAAATCAAGAAATTCTTTGTATTTCTCTTCATTCCGCTTATTTACGCCATCTTCTCCCGCCAATTCCAGAAAGTCTTTTATCTGGTGATTGCCTGGGCTGCGGCTGCAACGGCATCTGGTATTTGGGGCCTTGTCCAATTCGCTTCGAAGTATCAGGCGTACAAGGTCGCGCCTGAAGGATTCTACGTGGCTTACATTCGGCGGCGCATTACTGGATTTGAGAGCCACTGGATGACTTTCGGAGCCTTGCAACTCAGCGTGTTTTCGCTTTTGTTGGCGCAAGTCTTCTTTTCGAATCGGAGAATGCCAGCGTGGGCCTACAGCAGTCTCGCGGTTCTATCCGCTACGATTCTCATCGGATGGACGCGCAGCATTTGGCTGGCAGCCATTCCATCAACGCTCTACTTGATCTGGTTCTGGCGCCCGAAAATGACGCTTGCTGTCCCGGTGCTTGCTGCCCTCCTGTTTTTCATCGCCCCGCCAGCAACACGAAACCGCATGATGTCCCTCTTTCAGCCTCGCGAAGACGTGGACTCCAATCGTCATCGAATCGTGACCTTTCGAACTGGATTGGAAATGATTAAAGCCCATCCGTGGTTTGGTCTCGGACCGGAGCAGATCCGTCGCAATTTTGACGCCTATGTTCCGTCGGATATTCAACGCCCGCTACCGGTCGGTTACTACGGCCATTTGCACAACGATTATGTGCAGTACGCGGCAGAGCGTGGGATCCCCGCTTTGCTGCTCATACTCTGGTTGATCGGCATGACAGTCTACGATTGTTTTCGCGGCATCCTTAACGCCGGACGTGCCACGTGTCAGGAGCTCTTCATTCTCCACGGCACGATCGCAGTGATCATCGGTATTCTTGTGGGTGGATTATTTGAGTACAACCTGGGCGATAGCGAAGTTCTGATGATGTTTCTCAGCGTTGTGGGTTTAGGATACGCCGCATTGAGCAGCCTCGCTATGATGGAGAAACATGGGAACTATAACGCTCAATCGGGCTGAAACAGAATATAGAGTCGCTGATTTATCGCTGGCAGATTGGGGCCGCAAAGAAATTGGTATCGCCGAGCAGGAAATGCCGGGTCTGATGGCAATTCGCGAGAAATACGCGCCCGAGAAGCCCCTCGCCGGCGTGCGAATTACGGGGTCATTGCACATGACCGTTCAGACGGCGGTCTTGATTGAAACGCTAATGAGCCTTGGAGCGGATGTTCGGTGGGCTAGCTGCAATATCTTTTCGACCCAGGACCACGCGGCAGCGGCAATTGCAGCTTCAGGCGTTCCGGTTTTTGCTTGGAAGGGAGAAACACTCGAGGAATATTGGTGGTGTACCTACCAAGCCATCAGTCATTCGGGAGGGAAGGGGCCGCAGTTAGTAGTAGATGACGGAGGCGATGTAACTCTCCTCATTCACAAAGGCTATGAGCTGGAAGAAGGCAGCGATTGGGCGAATGCCCCCGCGTCCAATCACGAAGAGAAGGTGATCAAGGACCTTCTCAAGAGAATTTACGCCGAAGACCCAACGCGCTGGCACTCGATTGCAAGTGAGTGGCGGGGCGTCTCAGAAGAGACCACAACAGGCGTCCATCGTCTTTACAAAATGCAAGAAGCCGGAAAGCTGCTCGTGCCGGCGATCAACGTGAACGACTCGGTCACAAAATCGAAATTCGACAATCTGTACGGCTGCCGCGAATCGCTGGCGGATGGAATCAAGCGTGCAACCGACGTGATGATGGCGGGGAAAGTTGCCGTGATCTGCGGTTACGGTGACGTCGGCAAAGGTTCAGCGCATTCGCTCCGAGGGATGGGCGCCCGGGTTGTAATTACCGAGATCGATCCGATCAATGCCTTACAAGCAGCTATGGAAGGATTTGAGGTGACCACGATCGAGGAGACCCTCGGACGCGGCGATATTTACGTCACGTGCACGGGGAATCTCGACGTCGTCACGATCGAGCACATGCGCTACATGAAGGATCAGGCGATTGTCTGCAACATCGGCCATTTTGATAATGAGATCCAGGTCGATCGCTTGAATGCTGAACCAGGGATCAGGAAAACGAATATCAAACCGCAAGTGGATATGTACGCCTTCCCGGATGGCCACAGCATCTTTCTGCTCGCCGAAGGCCGCCTGGTGAATCTTGGATGCGCTACTGGGCATCCGAGCTTTGTGATGAGCAACAGTTTCTCTAATCAGACGCTCGCGCAGATCGATTTGTGGAAGAACCGGGACACTTATAAGATTGGCGTCTATACGCTGCCGAAAAAGCTTGATGAGGAAGTGGCGCGGCTACATCTGGAGAAGATCGGAGTTAAGCTGACAACGCTCACTCCGAAACAAGCCGAGTACCTAGGAGTGGCTATCGAAGGGCCCTATAAGTCAGATCATTATCGCTATTAGAGAGAATCTCAGTGATATCGTGACTAGAGATTTGAAATGCGATTGATCCAATTGATGCTCGCCTTATTCGCGGTTTCGCTCTTAACCGCGCCGCTTCAGGCTCAAGATTCGACGAATCGAAGACCGAGACACGTACAGCGTCATCGTGCGGTTCATCACCCGGGTCACCACGCGAAACGCCACAAGGCTGTCAGACATTAGCCGTAACGCTAGACCACATCGACACCCATACTGCGACAGGCGCCTTTGACCTGTTCGACAGCAGCGTCAATCGTAAAGCAGTTAAGATCTGGCATTTTGATCTTGGCGATTTCTTCTACCTGCTTTTGCGAGATTTTGCCGACTTTAGTTTTGTTTGGCTCGGCGGAACCTTTCGCTAAGTTCACCGCTCGCTTCACGAGGACCGCTACAGGCGGTGTCTTGGTGATGAATGTAAAGGAGCGATCTGAGTAGATGGTGATGACGACCGGAATAATGAGGCCTTCCTGGTCCTTCGCCGAGGTCTTCGCATTAAAGGCCTTGCAGAACTCCATGATATTTACACCCTGCGGACCGAGAGCGGTTCCGACAGGCGGTGCAGGAGTGGCTTTCCCCGCTGGAATCTGCAACTTTACTTCAGCTGTAACTTTCTTTGCCATAAATTTCTAAGTAATTGCCTTGCCAAATTTGGGAGACCTAGATTTTTTCGACTTGCAGGAAATCCAACTCTACGGGTGTTGATCGCCCGAAAATCGTAACCATAACACGAAGGGTGTTGCGCTCTGTATTTATCTCGTCGACCTTCCCTGAGAAATTTGTGAATGGGCCATCGATGATCTTTACTGTCTCATTCTTTTCGAAGCTCATCTTGGGACGCGGACGGTCAGCGCTGGCCGCCTGCCGGTAGAGAACCGCGTTTACTTCGTCGGCCGTCAGCGGTACAGGTTTCGTGCCGCCTCCCACGAATCCGGTGACTCGCGGCGTCGACTTGACTGCGTGCCACAACTCGTCATCCATTTCCATCTCAACTAACACGTAGCCAGGGTAAAGGAGCCGTTTACTGATAACTTTTTTCCCGTTCCGCAGTTCCATCACTTCCTCGGTTGGAATGAGAATTTGACCCAACCGATCCGCAAACCCAAACGCCTCCGCGCGTGAACGCAGTGATTCGGCCACCTTTTGCTCGAACCCGGAGTATGCGTGAATGATGTACCAGTTCTTCTCGGAAGCGTCTACCTTGTCAGGAGATGGAACATGCTGCTGAGGTTCGTTTTGTTCAGCCTCGGAATGCTCATTGTACTCGCTGATGCCGGCATCGACTAAGGGTTCCGACCGGCCGTCTGCGGCTGTCTGCACCGCTTCTTCATTCATGAGATTTTCTTCTTCCATAACAATCCGATCTGAATACAAACTGAACTCGACCGCGTGGCTATTTGGTGAAGTATTTGATCACCTGATTTATGGCCCCGCTTACAATGGCGTTGACAACCCAGAAATAGGCTGCGAACAGGAAAACGGCGGCTATCACGACGAGCGTAGTTGCGCGCACCTGTTTCCATGTCGGCCAAGTGACGCGCTGCATCTCGGCGCGAACATCTTCCATGTAGGATTTGGCCTGTCGTGGCCAGCCGACTGTATTTATCGCCATAACACACTCAAACTTGAAAATTGACCGGCGCCTTCCCGATTTTCAGGAAGTACAGCTTTTGGCAGGGGCAGAGGGATTCGAACCCCCACTCGCGGTTTTGGAGACCGCTGGTCTAGCCGTTAAACCTATGCCCCTTTTGAGCTTCACCTCCAGGCTAGCAAAGCTTCACTTGGTCTCTCGGTGGAGCTGATGCTTCCTGCAATACGGGCAAAATTTCTTGAGCTCCAGCCGCTCTGTTGTGGTCCGCTTATTCTTCGTCTTGCTGTAGTTTCGGTTTTTGCACTCCGTGCACTGGAACTGAATAATTTCGCGGGGCATTTACTTGGTCCCTTGCTTTCTACGCCAAAATCTCGGTCACGGTTCCGGCTCCGACGGTGCGCCCGCCTTCGCGGATCGCAAAACGCAGCCCTTTGTCCATGGCCACAGGCGTAATCAGGTCGATCTCGAGCGTCACGTTGTCGCCCGGCATCACCATCTCCATCCCTTCAGGCAGCTTCGCCACGCCCGTCACGTCCGTGGTGCGGAAATAAAACTGCGGCCGGTAGCCATTGAAAAACGGCGTGTGCCGCCCGCCTTCTTCCTTCGACAGCACGTACACTTCGCCCTTGAACTTGCTGTACGGCTTAATCGTGTTCGGCTTCGCAATCACATGCCC